>Ga0316603_10000003_pt1 | contig 423383 bp, 377 predicted proteins | sample OWC_soil_day10_n_FD_207649 | JGI IMG/M metagenome (GOLD analysis project Ga0316603, IMG submission 207649) | Wetland soil microbial communities from Old Woman Creek delta, Ohio, United States - OWC_soil_day10_noCT | ecosystem: Environmental > Terrestrial > Soil > Wetlands | place: USA: Ohio...
CCCGCTATCCGAAGGCTTCAGCCATTTCGTTACCTCCATGACTGCTCCGGTTGCTTCCGGCTGGAGCATTTCGCCGGGTGGGGCTTTCACCCACTGGAAAAGCGCCGCCTTTGCACGGCGCACGCCCATTGCTGCCGCAGCCGGCAGAGAAAGCGGTCGTTCAGGAACGTTCGACATGAGCGGCGGCTGGAAGCAAGCGAAGCTTGCTGGAAGACGTCCGCTCGATGGACGTGTTAGCCATCCTAGGCACGAAACGGAGTACTTGCTGAGATGAGAACTTGCTGGGCAACGAATTGAACAAGCTCGATGTCGTGCGCAAGCTGCTCCGCCTCACGTGAGAAGGGCAAGAGAAGTTCAAATTCAGAATTCTTCGCATCAGTCTTTGTGTGAACGATCTTGCACCGAATCTCGTAGATCCGCTCCGCAACATCCCCTCGTAAATCTGCAGTCGGGTTGGCAACCGGGATCTTCTGTTCACACAACCCCTTTGCTTTAGACGAGAGGAAGTCAGATCTGGCCGGATCAGACGCGATAAATTCGCGAAATGATTCTGGCTCGATACATTCCAGCAACGTTGCCCGCAGTTGCGAGCGCTCATCTCCAAAGGCGCCAGACCGACTAACGTGAATGGCTGACAAAAGACGACCGAGGTCAGCGTCCCGATCGCCACGAAATCCGGGATCCTTCAGAATGGCTTTCAGTTTTCGTCGCGCGTCGGCTTGTGAGTAGGTTGGGAAGTAGTATTCAATGACCTGATAGAACGCCAGATATTGAAGTAGCGGCATCCCGATTGCGCTGCGGCCATACCAGTACAGGGAAACAGGAGCCGGATCATACTCATGAGACGGGAACGTAACATCGGGCGGCGTTTCCGCGCGAGCCGTTCTGCGACGACGAGCGACTGGACGCCGCTCGCGTACCAAAGTCAGCGGAATGTCGTGGAGTAGATCGATCTGAAAAAACAATGCATCTGAGGCTCGTTTGACCAGTTCGAGTGCCTTGTCATGTTGATTGATACCTTCAGAGACGATGGAAAGTGAGAGCCTTGGCCTAATACCTCGGACCAGTGTCGACAATTCAGCCGACGGTGTGCCAAGAACCAACTTTGTCTTTCCTTGTGACGACGGTGACGGCAGCTCAAGCCTTGGAACTTGGTCGGGTTGAGGAGAATCACTTGCCGCAACCTTGAAGAGCCGCGAAAACAGGAGCCTACTTGAGGGCGCGCCGAGCGTTCGAATTCCAACTTCAACTGTTGATATCGAGTAGTTGCAGATTGCTTCAAGGCCCTGCAAGAAGACAAGCTGCTCGAATGGGATCGACAACAGCTTCTGATAGTCGCCATAGTCCCAGCAGTAGATCCATCGGCGATCTCTCCCAGATGGCATACCTACGCGAACGACCTGCTGATCAGGTTCGTAGCCCTCCGTTTCCTCGATAGGAATCTTGGCAGCAGCGCATCTGGCTTCAAGTTGCGCACGAACGGCGCTTACGTCGCCTTGTGGTTCGTCTTCTGGTGGGAGGTCGTCATCTTGGAGTGGTTCGAGGTTCGACATGTGTTCCTGAGTAGGCATATGGAATGGCTAACTTTGTTATCGGGAGACAGTTTTGCTGCATAACTCTGGCGCCTGTCTCCTTAACTTCGAACTGGCATATTGCCGGAAACCGGTATGGTTACGGGCGTTCGTGAACTTAAATTTTGAGATCATAGCTACTAAAAAGTCATGAAAGCGGCACGCCAACACATTAGCATAATGTCGCCCTCGAAGGACCGCTACGGGCAAGTACTGCCAATGGCGGCTCTGGCCGATCTCAGCCCATTCAGTTCGCTTGGAAGCATCCATTTGTGCAGCCTGTTCTCCACAAGACAGTAACTGCAAGCCAAGAAAAACAATAAATCATCACTGATCAATCTAATAAAAATATTTGACTATTGTTTATCTATCCATCGCCCTAGCATTCCCTCCATCGCAGCAGCCATTCCGGACAACCGCCGAGGAGAGAGACGATGGACCAATCCAGCCGCTATGCCGACCTGAGCCTGAAGGAAGCCGAGCTGATCGCCGGCGGTCGCCACATCCTGTGCGCCTACCGCATGCAGCCCAAGACCGGCCATGCTTATCTGGAATCGGCGGCGCACTTTGCCGCCGAGTCGTCGACCGGGACCAATGTCGAGGTATCGACCACCGACGATTTCACCAAGGGCGTCGACGCGCTGGTCTATTACATCGACGCGGCGAACGAGGACATGCGCATCGCCTACCCGCTCGAATTGTTCGACCGCAACGTCATCGACGGCCGTTTCATGATGGTTTCCTTCCTCACCCTGACTATCGGCAACAACCAGGGCATGGGCGACATCGCGCACGCCAAGATGATCGATTTCTACGTACCGCCCGAGGTCATCCGCCAGTTCGACGGGCCGGCCAGCAACATCGAGGAGCTGTGGCGCATCCTCGGCCGGCCGGTCAAGGATGGCGGCTATATTTCCGGCACCATCATCAAACCCAAGCTCGGCCTGCGCCCCGAACCCTTTGCCGAAGCGGCTTACCAGTTCTGGCTGGGCGGCGATTTCATCAAGAACGACGAACCGCAGGGCAACCAGGTGTTTGCGCCGATCAAGAAGACCATCCCGCTGGTCTATGACGCGATGAAGCGGGCGATGGACGAAACCGGCGAGGCCAAGCTGTTCTCGATGAACATCACCGCCGACGACCATTACGAGATGTGCGCCCGCGCCGATTTCGCGCTGGAAACCTTCGGCCCGGACGCCAACAAGCTGGCTTTCCTGGTCGATGGCTACGTCGGCGGCCCGGGCATGATCACCACGGCCCGCCGCCAGTATCCGAACCAGTTCCTGCATTACCACCGCGCCGGCCATGGCGCGATTACCTCGCCGTCCTCGAAGCGCGGCTACACTGCCTTCGTGCTGGCCAAGATGAGCCGCCTGCAGGGCGCTTCCGGCATCCACGTCGGCACCATGGGCTACGGCAAGATGGAGGGCGACGGCGACGACAAGGTGATCGCCTACATGATCGAGCGCGACGAGTGCCAGGGCCCGGTCTATTTCCAGAAATGGGACGGCATCAAGGCGACGACGCCGATCATTTCCGGCGGCATGAACGCCCTGCGCCTGCCCGGCTTCTTCGCCAACCTCGGCCACGGCAACGTGATCAACACGGCCGGCGGCGGCGCCTACGGCCACCTCGATTCGCCGGCCGCCGGCGCACGCTCGCTGCGCCAGGCCTACGAATGCTGGAAGGCCGGGACCGATCCGCTGGAGTGGGCGAAGGAGCATCGGGAGTTCGCCCGGGCCTTCGCCTCGTTTCCGCAGGATGCCGATGCGCTGTATCCCGGTTGGCGGGACAAGTTGGGGAGTTGAGCGACGGCAAAACCGACCGACCCCGCTGCGGCGGGGTTTTTGTTTGCCCGATTTGACGCCAATGCTGCCAGCCCATAGAGTTAAGCGAAAGCTTAATTCAACCCACCATTCTCCTGGAAAGCCCTTAGCGTGAATTTCGTTCGCAGCCTGACCTTGCGTCAATTGCAGATTTTCGTCGTTGCCGCCCGCCACCTGAGCTATGCCCGCGCCGCCGAGGAGTTGCACCTGACGCCACCGGCTATCTCGATGCAGTTGAAGCAGCTTGAGGACAACGTCGGTCTGCCGCTCTTCGAGCGCCTCGGGCGCGGCGTAGCGCTGACCGGGGCGGGCGAGATGCTGGTTCATCACGCCTTGCGCATCCTCGGCGAAATCAAGGATGCCGAGGCCAACCTGCAGGGGCTGCTGGGTGCCGAGACCGGCCAGTTGTCGGTCGGGCTGGTCAGCACCGCCAAATATTTCATGCCCAAGCTGCTAGCCAAGTTTGCCCAGGACAACCCGGGCGTCGATATCCAGTTCACCGTCGGCAACCGCGCCTCGCTGCTGCAGAAATTGCAGGACAACGCCATCGATCTGGCCGTGATGGGGCGCATCCCGGTTGAAATCGACGCCCATGCCGAGCCGCTGGCCAGCCATCCCTATATTCTGATCGCCCCGGCCGATCATCCCTTGCACGCCGCCCAGCGTTTCGACATGCAGGAACTGCGGCAGGAAACCTTCCTGCTGCGCGAGGAAGGTTCCGGTTCGCGGCTGGTGGCTGAAGAAATGTTCAAGAATCACCTATTCACGCCGGCCCGCACCATCAGCCTGGGCAGCAACGAAACCATCAAGCAGGCGGTGATGGCCGGCATGGGCATCAGCCTGCTTTCGCTGCATACCCTACCGCTCGAACTGAAGACCAGCGAGATCGCCGTCCTCGACGTCATCGGCACGCCGATCGAACGCACCTGGTACGTCGTGAACATGAACAGCAAACGCCTGCTGCCGGCCGGTCAGAAATTCCGCAGCTTTCTGCTTGACCACGCGGCGCCGGGCCTTGAGCAGGAATTCGGCAGTTATTTGCGGCGTCCCGGGGCCGGCCCCGCCTGAATGCTAGTGCCAGCATTTGCCTTTATGGTACTAGAATCCCCCGTCATTTCCCGCTGACCTAACCGCCGCCGAGAGTCCATGGATCCCCGTTTCACCATCGCCGAACTGGCCGAGCACCCGCTCCGCCATCGCCTCAACAACGAATTCCACGCCCGGCCGCCGGTGCCGCTGCAGGGGCCGCTGCTCGTCTCGCACCTGGTCTTCAAGCGCGGCCGGACCAGCATCGAGCCGGAGCGCGACAACCTCGTCCGCCTGACCCAGGCCCAGGTCTGCCATGCCATCGAAAGCTCGGAAGCGCACCAGATGATCGATGCCGGTTCCTTCCGGCTGCGCTGGGAGATGCATGCCGAGTTTTCCAGCTACACCTTCTTCCGGTCGCTACCGATCGGCGAAGCCCTCGATCCCGATGCCACGGCTTTCGATGCCGTGCATCCGGAATGGATGGCGGCGATTCCCGGCCAGTTGATCGTCGCCGCCCACGTCGAATTGCGTTCGACCGAGGAAATGAGCCCGGAATCGGTGCTCGCCAAACTGGCCCCGGGCGCCCGCCAGACGGTGGCGGCGCAGGTCGCCGACGGCCATGCCTGGGTGTTTACCGATTTCAAGATCGACAACGGTTTCTCGCGCTTTCTCGTCCTCGACGCCGGCATGACCCAGCGCCAGACCGGGCGCACCGTGCAACGTCTGCTCGAGATCGAGACCTACCGCATGATGTCCCTGCTCGGTCTGCCGGTGGCCAAGGAAGTCGGCGCCTGGCTGTACACCGCCGAGCGCCAGTTGGCCGAACTGATGGACCGCATCGGCCAGGCCCACACGCCGGAAGACGAACGCTCGGTGCTCGCCAGCCTGTCCAAGCTGGCCGCCGAAGTCGAACACTCGGTGGCCCGCACGACCTTCCGCTTCGGCGCCGCCCGCGCCTATCACGGCCTGGTGCTGCAGCGCATTGCCGAATTGCGCGAAAGCCGCATCACCGGCCTGCCAACCATCGACGAATTCATGCAGCGCCGCTTGCTGCCGGCGATGCATACCTGCGAGGCGATCAGCCGGCGCCAGGAGGAACTCTCCGGCCGGGTCGCCCGCAACAGCCAGTTGCTGCGTACCCGCGTCGATATCGAACTGGAGCGCCAGAACCAGGAACTGCTGTCGCAGATGAACCGCCGCGCCCGCTTGCAACTCCGTCTGCAGCAGATGGTCGAAGGCCTCTCCGTCGTCGTCCTGACCTATTACGGCTCGCAACTGGTGCAATACCTGGCCAAGGGCACGAAGGAACTGCACCACCAGAATACCGACGTGATCACCGCCATTTCCATCCCGGTAATCGCCGGGGTGGTCGCCTGGGGCACCCATTGCATGCGGAAAAAACTCGCCGCCGAGGAAGGCGACGCGCATTAATTTATAATTCACTTCTTTTGCTTTCGGGAACACTACCGTGACCGCACCTCTCTTCCAGTCCTCCATCACCAGCCTGCCGCTGCTCTCCAAAGGCAAGGTCCGCGACATCTACGCCGTCGACAGCGACAAACTGCTGATCATCACCACCGACCGCCTGTCGGCCTTCGACGTCATCCTGCCGGACCCGATTCCGCGCAAGGGCGAAGTGCTGACCGCCGTCGCCGATTTCTGGTTCGCGAAGCTCGGCCACATCGTCCCCAATCAGTTGACCGGCATCGATCCGGAAAGCGTCGTCGCCGAGAACGAACGCGCCCAGGTGCGCGGCCGTTCGGTCGTCGTCAAGCGCCTCAAGCCGCTGCCCATCGAAGCCGTCGTCCGTGGCTACGTCATCGGTTCCGGCTGGAAGGATTACCAGCAGACCGGCGCCATTTGCGGCATCGCCCTGCCGGCCGGCCTGAAGATGGCCGCCAAGCTGCCCAGCCCGATTTTCACGCCGGCCACCAAGGCGGCGGTCGGCGATCATGACGAAAACGTTTCCTTCGCCATCGCCCAGGCCAACTGCGCCGCCGACCTCGCCGAGGCCCTGGCCGGCACCGGCAAGAACGGCGCCCAACTGGCCGACGAAGCGCGCCTCGCCGCCATCCGCCTTTATGAAGAGGCATCTGCCTTCGCCCGCGGCCGCGGCATCATCATCGCCGACACCAAGTTCGAGTTCGGCATCGACGCCGCCGGCACGCTGCACCTGATCGACGAAGCCCTGACCCCGGATTCCTCGCGTTTCTGGCCGGCCGACCAGTACCAGGAAGGCAGCAACCCGCCGTCCTACGACAAGCAGTACGTCCGCGACTACCTGGAAACCCTGGACTGGAACAAGACCGCCCCCGGCCCCAGCCTGCCGGCCGACGTCATCGCCCGGACCAGCGCCAAGTACGTCGAAGCCTACGAGCGGCTCACCGGCAAGACGTTGTAATAAAAGGCCGCGAACCGATCGCGGCCTTTTCGGTCAAACGGGGATCATGCTTCGGGAGGGAACTCCGATGAAATCCTCGTTCGACCCATTCAAGCAGCATCAACTGGTCATTCCCAAAGTCCGCCGGGTCAGCCCGGCGCGCCTTCTCGTCTGGCTGCGGGCCGGCTGGCTCGACCTCCGGGCCAACCCCATTCCCAGCCTGGCCTACGGCCTGCTGTTCGGAATCAACGGCGACCTGATCCTGCTCGCCAGCCTGCGCCACCCGCATCTTTTTTCCGTTGCCATTTCTGGCTTCTTTCTCGTTGCCCCGCTGCTCGCCGCCGGACTGTACGAATTGAGCCGCCGCCACGCCGCCGGCGAACGGCCGATTTTCATCGAGTCGCTGCAGGCCTTCCGGCGCAACGGCCTGGCGATTGCCTTTTTCGGTCTGCTGCTGGCCTTGTTGGCCCTGCTCTGGGAACGCACCTCGGCGATGATTTTTTCCCTGTTCGGCGACAGTAGCGGTCTTGATATCGGACTTTTCATGGCGCAGATTTTAGCCAGCGGCGAGCAAACCGGTTTCTTCATCGCCTGGCTGACGCTGGGCGCCATCCTGGCGCTACTCACCTTTGCCCTGAGCGTCGTCTCGGTTCCCCTGATGCTCGACCGCGACGACGACGTCATCAATGCCATGCTGACCAGTCTGCAGGCCTTTGCCGCCAATCCGGGAACCTTGCTGCTGTGGGCGGTCTGCCTCGTCGCCCTGACCCTGCTCGGCTTCGCCACGCTGCTCTTCGGGCTGGTCGTCATCATGCCGATTCTCGGCCACGCCTCGTGGCATGCCTACCGCGACCTTGTAGAATAGAGCGCATCCAGCCAACCCGACGGGCGGCAGCACCGCCCGTTTTTCACGTCTGAAAATAAAATGACCGCTACCAATCCCCTGCTCGACTTTTCCGACCTGCCCCGCTTCGACACCGTTCAACCGGAACATGTCAAACCGGCCATCGAATCGCTGCTGACCGACGGCCGCGCCCTGATCGAACGCCTGACCGGCGACGCTACGCCGGCCACCTGGAGCGATTTCGCCGGCGCCCTGGCCGACGGCCTGGAACCTTTCGGCCGGGCCTGGGGCATCGTCGGTCACCTGCACTCGGTCAACGACGTGCCGGCCTGGCGCGAGGCCTACAACGAGATGCTGCCCGAGGTCTCGCGCTTCTACGCCGAACTCGGCCAGAACCTGAAACTGTTCGAGAAATACAAGGCGCTGCGCAACAGCCCCGACTACGCGACGCTTTCCGTCGAGCAGAAAAAGGTCGTCGATAACGAGGTGCGCGACTTCCGCCTGTCCGGCGCCGAATTGCCGGAGGAGCAGAAACCGCGTTTCCAGGCGATCATGGAGGAGCTGTCGCAGCTCTCGGCCAAGTTCGCCGAAAACGTGCTCGACGCGACCAACGCCTTCGCCGAAGTCGTCACCGATGAAGCCCTGCTCGCCGGTCTGCCCGACGATGCGAAAGAAGCCGCCAAGACCGCCGCCGAGAAGGCTGGCGTCGCCGGCTGGCGTTTCAGCCTGCAGGCCCCGTCCTACGGCCCGGTCATGCAGTACGCCGACAACCGCGAACTACGCGCCCGCCTCTATCGCGCCTACGCCACCCGGGCCGCCGAATTCACCGACGGCACCAGCAAGCCGGAATGGGACAACACCCCGATTATCAAGCGCATGCTGGAATTGCGTCAGGAAGACGCGCAGATGCTCGGTTTCAACAATTTCGCCGAAGTCTCGCTGGCCCCCAAGATGGCCGACAGTCCGGCCCAGGTCCTCGCCTTCCTGCGCGAACTGGCGGCCAAGGCCAAGCCTTTTGCCGCCCGGGATATCGCCGAACTGAAGGCTTTCGCCCAAGACGAGCTCGCCCTTGCCGACTTCCAGCCCTGGGATGCCGCCTATGTTTCCGAAAAACTGCTGCAGGCGCGCTATGCCTTCTCCGAGCAGGAGGTGAAGCAGTACTTCACCGAGCCCAAGGTCTTGGGCGGCCTGTTCCAGGTCATCGAGAACCTGTTCAATGTCAAGGTCAAGCCGGATACCGCACCGGTCTGGCACGAAGACGTCCGTTTCTACCGCCTGGAGAGCCCGGCCGGCGAACTGGTCGGCCAGTTCTACCTCGATCTCTACGCCCGCGAAACCAAGCGCGGCGGTGCCTGGATGGACGAAGCCCGCTCGCGTCGGCGCACGGCCGGCGGCATCCAGAAGCCGATCGCCTACCTCAACTGCAACTTCGCCCGGCCGAATGGCGACAAGCCGGCGACCTTCACGCACGACGAAGTGAACACCCTGTTCCACGAAACCGGCCACGGCCTGCACCACCTGCTGACGCGCGGCGAGGAACTGGGCGTCTCCGGCATCCACGGCGTCGAATGGGATGCCGTCGAACTCCCCTCGCAGTTCATGGAAAACTATTGCTGGGAATGGCAAGTCGTCGAGGGCATGACGGCGCATGTCGACAGCGGCGCGACGCTACCACGCGCCCTGTTCGACAAGATGCTGGCGGCCAAAAACTTCCAGAGCGGCATGATGGCGGTGCGCCAGATCGAATTCTCGCTGTTCGACATGCTACTCCATTCGAGTTTCGATCCGGCCGGCCCGCAAAGCGTCATGGATCTGCTCAACGCCGTGCGCGCCGAAGTTGCCGTGCTGCTGCCGCCGGCCTGGCACCGCTTCCCGAACAGCTTCTCGCACATTTTCGGCGGCGGCTACGGCGCCGGCTATTTCAGCTACAAGTGGGCGGAAGTGCTGTCGGCCGATGCCTACGCCGCCTTCGAGGAAGCCGGCAATCCGTTCGATGCGACGGTTGGCCAGCGCTTCCTCGACGAAATTCTCTCGGTTGGCGGCTCGCGCCCGGCCATCGACTCCTTCAAGGCTTTCCGCGGCCGCGAACCAAGTGTCGATGCACTGCTCCGCCACAGCGGTATGATTGCGGCTTAAGCGTGTCGCCCCGGGAGGAAATCATGCGTCGCCTGTTACTTCTTTGCCTGGCCCTGGCCAGCACCTGCAGTTTCGGCCAAACCTATCGCTGGATCGACGCCTCGGGGCGTACCGTTTTTTCCGACACGCCGCCGCCGGGCAAGGTGAAAAGCGTCGTCAAGGCCGAGGACGACAAGGAGAGTGGCGATACGCTGCCCTTTGCCGTGAAGAAGGCGGCCGAGAATTTCCCGGTCATTCTCTATACGGCGACGAATTGCACCATTGAATGCAAGCTGGCCCGCGATTTGTTGAACGGACGCGGCGTGCCGTTCACCGAAAAAATGGTGCAAAAAAAGGAAGAAATCGACGAACTGACCCAACTGGTCGGTGACAACTTCATCCCCTCGATCAAGGTCGGCAAACAGAGCAGCCGGGGCTTCGAAGCAAGCGCCTACAACAATCTGCTCGACCTGGCCGGCTACCCGAAAAGCGCCCCCTACGGCAGCAAACCCGCGGGCGGATTGAGCAAGTGAAAATCGCTTCCTGGAATGTCAATTCGCTGAAAGTCCGTCTTCCCCACCTGCTCGACTGGCTGGCCGAACAGCAACCCGATGCGCTGTGCCTGCAGGAACTGAAGCTGGAAGACCAGAATTTCCCGCGCGCCGAGATCGAGGCGGCCGGCTATCACGTCGCCTTTTCCGGCCAGAAGACCTACAACGGCGTCGCCTTGCTGGCCCGCCAACCGATCGAAGACGTCCTGTTTGGCAACCCGCACTTTCCCGACGAGCAGAAGCGCCTGATCAGCGGCACCGTCGGCGGCGTGCGCATCATCGGCGCCTACATGCCGAACGGCCAAGAAGTCGGTTGCGACAAGTACGACTACAAGCTGCGCTGGCTCGAGGGGCTGGCCGTCTGGCTGGAAAAGGAACTGGCCGCCCACCCCGGGCTGGCGCTGTGCGGCGACTACAACATCGCCCCCGACGACCGCGACGTGCATGACCCGAAGCGGTGGACCGATTGCATCCTGGTCTCCGAACCCGAGCGCGCCGCTTTTCGGCGTCTGCTCGAGATCGGTCTGCGCGACAGCTTCCGGCTCTTCGAACAGCCGGAAAAAGCCTTTTCCTGGTGGGATTACCGCATGCTCGGCTTCCAGAAAAACCAGGGCCTGCGGATCGACCACATCCTGCTTTCCGCCCCCCTCGCCGAAAAATGCACGGCCGCCGGCATCGATCGCGCCCCGCGCAAGCGCGAACGGCCGTCGGATCACGCCCCGGTCTGGGCGATCATCGATTGAGCCGGCGATGACAGTCCCGGTCGCGCGCGAAAAAGTCCTGCACCTGTACCCGGTGTTGGCCGGCTTGCCGGCCGAGCAACTGGCCGCCCTGCTGCAACCACAGGCGGTGATGCAACTGCCGGCCGGCGCCCAGGTTTTCGCCGAGCATCAGCCCTGCCAGGGCTTCCCGCTCTTGATCGAAGGCAGCATCAAGGTCATCAAGCTGGCCAGCTCCGGTCGCGAATTGATGCTCTACCGGGTGACGCCCGGCGGTTCCTGCATCATCAGTTCCAGCTGTCTGCTCGGCCACAGCGCTTACAACGCCCGCGGCATCGCCGAAACGCCGCTCACCCTGCTTGCCCTGCCGGTCAGTGCTTTTTCGGCGCTGATGCAGAAAGACCCGCCGTTCCGCGATTTCGTTTTTCACCTGTTCGCCGAGCGCATCGGCGAGTTGATGCAACTGGTCGAGGAAGTCGCCTTCAGTCGCCTCGACCAGCGCCTGGCCCGTCTGATCCTGGCCCGCAACACCAGCACCCTGAGCGTCACCCACCAGCAACTGGCGGACGAACTGGGCAGCGTCCGCGAAATCGTCAGCCGCCTGTTGAAGGGCTTCGCCGCCCAGGGCCTGGTCCTGCTCGGCCGCGAACAACTGACGGTCAGCGACCGGGCCGGCCTGCAAAAACTTGCTTCTGTGTGACTCAAGTTACATACCCTGTCATCTGCCTTCGCTAAAGTGCACGCCGTACCCACTTACCAGACGGAGAACACAGCATGAAAAGCAATGTCGGCGGTATCGATAAAATCCTGCGTATCGTTGTTGGCGCCGGCCTGATCGGCGCTACTGTAGCCGGCGTCCTGCCGGTTTGGGGCTACATCGGCATCGTCCCCCTGGCCACCGGCCTGATGGGCTGGTGTCCGCTCTACCCGCTGCTCGGCCTGAGCACCTGCCCGCTGAAGAAGTAAGCAGCCCATTCCCGACAAAACCCGCTGCGGCGGGTTTTTTGTTGGCGCCAACCTTGGCAGATCAGCTCAGGAAATTGGCAATCCGCACGTAATCCTCGACGGAAAGGTCTTCCGGCCGGCGGGTCGGATCAATTGCCAATTCGACAAAATCGGCGTCGCCGAGCAGGGTTTTCATCGTATTGCGGAGCATTTTCCGGCGCTGCGAAAAAGCGGTCTGCACGACCTGCGAGAGCTTTTCCTGGCTTTTCGCATTGAGTTCGGAAAGCGGCCGCGGAATCAGGCGGACCACCGCCGACTGCACCTTGGGCGGCGGCTCGAAGCTTTCCGGCGGCACGTCGATCAGCCACTCGAGGTAGAAGCGGTATTGCAGCATCACCGACATGCGGCCGAAATCAGCAGTGCCCGGCTCGGCCACCATGCGCTCGACGACTTCCTTCTGCAGCATGAAATGCATGTCGCGCACGACATCGACGTACTCGGCGAGGTGGAAGAGCAGCGGCGTCGAGATGTTGTAGGGCAGGTTGCCGACCAGGCGCAAATCCTTGCCGATACTGGCGAAGTCGAAGGCCAGCGCATCGCCTTCGTGGATCGTCACGCGCTCGCGGCTATGCTGCTTTTTCAGACGGCCGATCAGGTCGCGGTCGATTTCGACGACATGCAGGTGATCCAGGCGGGCCAGCAGCGGCTCGGTGATGGCGCCCAGACCAGGGCCGATTTCGACGACGCGGTCGGCACGCTGCGGATCAATAGCCGAAACGATGGCCGAGATGATGCCGGTGTCGACGAGAAAATTCTGCCCGAAACGTTTACGGGCGACGTGCGCTTTCATTGCTTCTTCCTTCCGGCCATCCGGGCCGCTTCGGCGACTGCCTCGAACAGGCTGCCGGGATCGGCCCGGCCGCTGCCGGCCAGCTCCAATGCCGTGCCGTGATCGACCGAGGTGCGGATGATCGGCAGGCCGAGCGTGACATTGATGCCCTGGCCGAAGGTCGCGTATTTGAGCGCCGTCAGGCCCTGGTCGTGATACATGGCGAGGACGGCATCGCCCTGGGCCAGGATGGGCGGTGTAAACATGGTATCGGCCGGGTAGGGCCCGGCCAGGGCCAGGCCTTCGGCGCGCAACTTGGCGAGCACGGGCTGGATGACTTCGATTTCTTCACGACCGAGATAACCGCCTTCGCCGGCATGCGGATTGAGCCCGGCAACCAGGATGCGCGGCTGGCTGAGGCCATATTTGTCGCGCAGATCGGCCGCCAGGATGCGCACGGTCTGCTCCAGCAGTTGGCCGGTGATCGCTGCCGGCACTTCCTTCAGGGGCAGATGCGTGGTCGCCAGGGCGACGCGCAACGGGCCACGTTCGGTATTGCCGGCCAGCATCATGACGACCAAGGGCGTGTTGGTTTTTTCGGCGAGATATTCGGTATGACCGGTGAAAGGCACGCCGGCATCGTTGATCACCCCCTTGTGTACCGGCGCCGTCGCCATCGCGGCGAACTCACCGGACAGGCAACCGGCCAGCGCCCGGTCAAGGAGGGCCAGCACATAAGGGCCATTGGCAGCGTCGAGCCGCCCCGGCTGCGCCACCGCAGCCAGCGGAAGATGCAAGACGTCGAGTTTGGCCGGATCGGCCACCTGGCCCGGGCGATAGTCGCGAAAATCGACCGGCAGCCCAAGTGCCTGAGCCCGCGCCGCGAGCAAGAAGCGGTCAGCGAGGACGACCGGCTGCGCCGGCCCGCGGTAGCCGGCCAGGCGCAAACACAATTCCGGCCCGATCCCGGCCGGCTCGCCGCTGGTAACCGCGATCAGCGGTCGCATTACTGTTCTTGCAACCGGTTTTCGACGTAGGTGCGATCACGCAACTGGCGCAGCCAGTCCTGGTAAGCCTCGTCGAGCTTGCGCTCGCGCAGCGCCTGGCGCGCCGCGGCACGCTCACGCTCAACCGAGACATCGCGTTCGCGACGCTCCAGTACCTGGATCAGATGCACGCCGAAAGGCGACTTGATGACCGGACTCACTTCGTTGATCTTCAGCACATCCATCGCTTGCTCGAATTCCGGTACCGTATCGCCCGGATTCAGCCAGCCCAGATCACCGCCCTTGGCGGCCGAGCCATCCTGCGAATAGAGGCGGGCCTGCTCGGCAAAATCGACGCCGTTGGCGATCCGTTCCCGCACGGTTTCCAGCTTGTGCCGGGCGTCGGTTTCGGAAACTACTTCGTTGATGCGGACCAGAATGTGGCGAACGTGCGTTTGCTGCACCGATGCCAGCGCACTGCCGCCCCGCTTGCCGAGCAGCTTGACGAGATGAAAGCCGGCCGAGGAGCGCAGCAGTTCGCTGACCTCGCCGGATTGCAGGCGGGCCGCGGTTTCAGCATAGAGGGCGGGCAGCCGTTCCAGCGAACGCCAGCCCAGATCGCCGCCTTTCAGGGCATCCGGGGCATCGGAAAACGCCGCCGTCAATTGGGCGAAGTTCTCGCCGGCGCGCGCCCGCTTCAGGGCCTGTTCGCCACGCAAGCGTAGTTTTTGCAGTTGTTCCGGGCTGGCCGATTCCGGCGCCCGCAACAAAATATGCGCCAATTGGTACTCTTCACTACTCCCTCCGCCAGCCACCTGATTGGCCAGGTAGTTATCGATTTCACCGTCGGAGATCACCAGCTTGCTGTCGACTTCGCGCTCGCGCAGGCGAACCATGACCATTTCGGTGCGAATCTCCTCACGGAACTTGGTGTATTCGATGCCATCCTTTTCCAGGGCCAAGCGGAACTGCGGCGGGGACATCTTGTTGTTGGCAGCGATCCGGCCGATCGCCTGATCGAGCTGACTATCGTCGATCTGCAAGCCGGTATCCTTGGCGTACTGTAGCTGCGCCCGATCCATGATCACCCGCTCCAGCATCTGGCGTTCCAGGACGTCCTGCGAGGGAAGCGGCGTGCCCTGTTTCTGCAGTTGCTTGAGGGCGGCATCGAGACGATTGCGCAATTCGTAGTAAGTAATCACCTCGCCGCCGACGACGGCAACGATATGATCGGCTTCGACGGGCTCCGCGGCGACACAGACGGGCGATACAAAAAGACCGCTCAGGCAAAGCAGCAGGACGGAAAAAAGACGAATGAAATTGGGCATGGCAATCATTGGGAGATGAGCTGGCTGCTGTTGGGCAGTTCGTTGGTTTTACCGTAACCGGGGATAGTACGCCGAAGCATTCCGATGGGGTTGGCGCCAATACTACCCAAATCGTTGAGTTCGAGCTGGAAATAATAGGTGGTATTGGCCGAACCCGAGGTCGCTCCCAGTTGCTGGGCAACGAAGCGGGTCGCCCAGCAACCGGCGTTGTACTCGAAGCCGGCGATCGCTTCCAGCAACTTGTTGTCACGCAGCGAATAGTTGTAGCGCCCAACCACGTACCAGCGCGAATTGATCGGCCACTGGCCGGCCAGGTCGAACTGATCGACGGTGGAAGCGCCGGTCAGTTGGTCGCGCGTGTAACGATAGCTGGCACTCACCACCTTACCCAGCTCCGGCTGATAGCGCATGCCCAGCGCGAGGGCATCATTAACGCCCTCGCGATAATTGAATTCCCAAGCCGCATCGGCATAGACCTTGGGCCAGACCAGACCATTGACCGCCGCCACCAGATGGGAAAAATTATCGCTGCGCACCGTCTCGCCAGCGATGGAGACCTGTTGCGGCTTGAAGTAATAGCGTTGGCCGATCATCGCCTTGAACCGCTCGACGCCGGTGTTGGCATCGAGAAAGCGCGTCGTCAACGCCGCCGTCAGTTGGTTCGCGTCATTGATCCGGTCGTAACCGCTATACCGGTTTTCGGAAAAAATCTGGGCAAAATTGAAGTCGCTGAGCGCCGTATCGAAAAGCGGAATCTTGCTCTGATCCCGATAGGGAATATTGACGTAATAGAGCCGCGGCTCCAGGGTCTGGATATAGCGGGTATCCAGCCAATTGCTGTCGCGTTCGAAGGTCGCCGTCGTGTCGAGAGTAAAGGTCGGCAAGGTCCGGCTGATGCTGGTCGGCTCACCGGCCGTCTGCTGCGAAAGCGAATATTGCGTAATATGCAGACCGAATTTCGGGATGATTTGAAAAGCCGAATTGATGATCGGCAGGGAAACCTGCGGATAAAACAGCAGCCGGTCACCATCGACCTTGTCCGGATGGGTAAAGCGCGAATATTGGGCAACCATGCTGAGATCGGTCTTCAGCACATTGGCCTTGAAGCCGGAGAGATTGATCTGCGGCTCGAGAAAATAGGGGCGCGCAATCGGATTGGCCGGATCGGGCTGCAAGGTCTGGTAGCGCAAGACCTGAATACTGCTTTGCAGTTCGGGCAGCGGCGTGTAATTGAGCGCCACCTGCTGCGCCAGTTGTGTCTGCGAGGTTTGCAGCAAGCGCGACGAGAGATCCGTCCAGTACAGATCGTCCGAGACCGCGTTCCAGTTGACCGCCGTCGAAAACCCGCGCCCCAGCATCTGCTGGTACTGCAGGCTGTAGGCATAACGGCGCTGCTGTTCGATTTCGTCGTTCGGCATGTACTCGAGGCGTGTCGTCGCCTGCGAGTACTTGTCCAGATAACGCGCCTCGGCGCCCAACTGGAAGCCGCGCTTGCTCATGTAACGCGGATAGAACGTCGCATCGTAGTTGGGAGCAATGGCCCAGTAATAGGGAAAAGCGATATCGAAACCGTTTTTCGTCGAGGTCGAGAAATAAGGATGCAAAAAGCCCGAATGCGCCTGGCCGTTCAACGAAAAAGAAGCCACCGGCGTGTAGAACATCGGCACCCCCTTGAACCACAACGAGGCATTACTGGCATCGCCCTCATTACGCTCGTAATCGAGATGGACCTCCGCCGCCCGCAAATACCAGTCGGCCTGACCCGGCTTGCAGGTCGAGTACGTTGCATTGGAGAGCCGAACCTGCTTTTCCCCTTCGAAATCGACCCGTTCGGCATGCCCCGCGGCTTCCGACGGACGCCGCTGCGGCACGACGGTCGGCAAACCGTAGCTATTGGGGACATTGAGCATCATCGGTGCGCCACTCGAAGCGGCGCTGCTGCTGGCGACCGACACCACCGTCTGTTGCGGCTGGTAGTACTTGCTGGCCACCTGTTTGACGATGTGATAGTCGGCCTGCTCGGCAAATCCGAGCTGTTCGGCAAGCTTCATGCGCAAATGCGGCGTTTCGATTTCGGTGCCATCCTGCAACAGGCGGACATTCCCTTCGGCCTCGATTTCGTCAGCCAGCGGCCGGTGGGTCAACTTATCAGCAAACAACAGCGAACCGGCCGAGCGCATTTCGACAGCGCCTTCCGCCTCGGTCACCTCTTCGGCCCGCCCCTGGATGCTATCGGCAATGACAAACAACGGGTAACTGTCGTCCTTCTTCAACTGGACCGGATTCTCGATACCGACCCCGCGTACCAACGGCGCTTTTTTCCTGCCGAGCACATTGAACTTGCGCTCCAGCCGCAATTTCAGCGGCGCCACGTCATTGCCCGGTTCCGCCGCCGGCCGTCGCCCCGCCTCGCCTTCCGGCAACTGTTGCGGCGCCATATCAGGGGCGGCATGGCCGGCCTGTATCCCGGCAAACAGGCAACAGACGAAAACAGCGAGCGGACGGCGGGCGAAACCAGTCATCAAGGCAATCAGTTGGTGGGCGACACCGGAATGGCTGGAACCCGAGTGTTAAAATCGTGGCATTTTACAACGAACCTATCCCAGGCAGATGTCGCGCGATCAACTTGTTACAGACTGGGTTGCCAGTCGCTTTCCCGACCAAAAGGTCGAAATCACCCCGGCCTCGGCCGACGCCAGCTTCCGCCGCTATTTCCGGCTGACCTGGCCGGACGGCAGCACGCGCATCCTGATGGACGCGCCGCCCGAGAAAGAAGACTGCAAGCCCTTCATCCACGTCGCCGGCCTGCTCGCCAAGGCCGACCTGGCGGCGCCGCGCATCCTGGACAAAGATCTCGACAACGGTTTCCTGGTCCTCACCGATCTTGGCCGCATCGGCTACCTCGACGCCCTGAACGCCGATCTCAGCCTAGCCGACACGCTGATGCGGCCAGTGCTCGACGTACTGGTCAAATGGCAGCTTTCCAGCAAGGCGAGCACGCTGCCGCCCTATGACGCGACACTGCTGCGCCGCGAACTCGAGCTTTTCCCGGAATGGTTCATCGGTCGCCACCTCGGCTACACGCTGAGCGATGACGAAAAGAACATGCTCGACCGGGCCTTCAAATTCCTGATCAACAGCGCGCTGGCCCAGCCCAAGGTGTTCACCCACCGCGATTTCATGCCACGCAACCTGATGCTCGTCGAAAGCGCCGAAACGCTGACGCCCGGCATCATCGACTTCCAGGATGCGGTCTACGGCCCGATTTCCTACGATGTCGTCTCGCTGTTCCGCGACGCCTTCATCTCCTGGGACGAAGAACAGGAAATCGACTGGGTCATCCGCTACTGGGAAAAAGCCCGCGCCGCCGGCCTGCCGGTACGCGCCGACTTCGGCGAATTCTGGCGCGACTACGAACTGATGGGCCTGCAGCGCCACCTCAAGGTGCTCGGCATCTTCTGCCGCCTGAAATACCGCGACGGCAAGGCAAAATACAGCGAAGACCTGCCGCGCTTCATGAACTACGCCCGCAAGACGGCCGGCCGCTACATCGCACTGAAACCGCTGCTCAACCTGCTCGACACGCTCGAAGGCAATACGCTGCAGGAAGGAATCAGACGGTGAAGCTAGGTATTAGGATCGAGGATCCAGGATCGAGTGAAAACCGCGTCCACTCGATCCTAATAGCTCGATCCTCGATCCTATGAAAGCCTTCATCCTGGCCGCTGGGCGCGGCGAACGCATGCGGCCGCTGACTGACCACACGCCGAAGCCGCTGCTCGCCGCCGGCGGCAAGCAGCTCATCGTCTGGCATCTGGAACGGCTGGCCGCGGCCGGATTTCGCGAGATCGTCATCAACCACGCCCATCTTGGCGCACAGATCGAGGCGGCGCTGGGCGACGGTTCGCGCTGGGGCCTGCATATCCAGTATTCGCCGGAACCACCGGGGGCGCTGGAAACCGCCGGAGGCATCGCGAGCGCCTTGCCGCTGCTCGGCAACGAGGCATTCCTAGTAGTCAATGGTGACGTCTATTGCGACTGGGATTTCTCGCGGGCGCAGCAACTGGCCGACCGAAAGGCCCATCTGGTCATGGTCGCCAACCCGGCTCACCACGCTGGCGGCGATTTCAGCCTGGACGGCGAACGCGTCGTTTACGCCAACAACGAACAAACCTTCACCTACGCCGGCATCGGCGTCTTTTCGCCGGCCTTCTTTGCCGGGATCAAGCCGGGCACAGTGATGAAACTGCGCCCGCTGCTCGACGCCGCGATTGCCGCCGGCACGCTGAGCGGGGAACGTTACGACGGCCGCTGGGTCGATGTAGGAACGCCGCAACGCCTTGCGGAACTGGACACCGAGCTTCGTCATAGCTAGAGCCCCACCCAATGACCTACCCAAAACCCTGGCGCAGTTACAGCGAACAGATCGACCAACTTGAGACAAGGGGAATGGTCGTCGGCAACAGGGCGCTGGCACTCGATTATCTCGAACGCATCGGTTACTACCGGCTGAGCGGCTACTGGTTCGCTTTCCGCGAGCGCAGCGGGCCGCTGGTACTGCTGAACGAGTTGGGCCGAAAGCCGAAAAAAATCAAGGTCGAAAACATTGCCCTGGAATCATTCAAACTTGGGAGCACCTTCCAGAATGCCGTTGATCTTTATATCTTCGACAAACAGCTTCGCCTGCTGGTCATGGATGCGCTGGAGCGCATCGAAATCGCGCTACGCGTCGACATTTCGCATACGTTGGGCAGACTGGACCCTTTTGCCTATCTCACCCCTACCCTGCTCCACTCCGATTTCAGCCACAAGCTTGACCGTGACAGCGGCCTGAGCCGCCATCATGAATGGCTGGGCAAACATGCTCAGTTGATCGGCCGCTCCAAGGAAGAATTCGTCCGCCACAACAAGAACAAATACGGCCTGCCGCTGGCGATCTGGGTTACATGCGAAGTTTGGGATTTCGGCACGATGTCGACGTTGTTCGGCGGCATGCGCGAAACCGAGCAGGATGGCATCGCCCGCCAGTACGGGATCGGCAACGGACGAATTTTTGCCACCTGGCTGCGCAGCCTGAACTACCTGCGCAATGTCTGCGCCCACCACAGCCGCTTGTGGAACCGCAACATCGTTGAACAACCGCGCCTGCCGTCAGCAAATGAACAGCCTTGGATCGCGGCGTTCGAGGGAAACGAGCATGCCCGCGCCCGCTGTTTCATGCTGTTGCGCCTGACTTGCCATCTATTACGGATAATCAACCCCAGATCAAGTTGGCCGCAACGGATGAAGACGCATCTGCTGGCGTTTCCCGACCTCGATCATCTCGGCCTGAACCTTGGCGGCATGGGCGCTCCCGCAGACTGGGAAACGCAATGGTAAGCTGGCCAGGCAATAAAAAACCCCTCAGCAGCTTCCCCGCCGAAGCGGAGTCACCGAGAGGGGCCGTGTTGGCTGAATTATGTAATACAAAATTCCTGTCCGTCAAGGACAAGGAAAATTTTGATCGCAAAAGTTTTCTCCAAAAATCAGTCGCCTAAAAACAACCCCGATTTTTCTTACATGACCCACGCCCACTTTCTCGCCCGCCGTCAGCGTCTCCTGAAAACAATAGGAGATGGCGTCGCGATCATTCCGACCGCACCCGAAGTCATCCGCAACCGCGATGCCCACCACCTTTACCGTTTCGACAGCTATTTCTGGTACCTGAGCGGCTTCCCGGAACCGGAAGCGGTGGTCGTGCTGGTCGGCGGCAAGAAACCGAAGTCCATCCTGTTCTGCCGCGAGAAGCATGAAGAACGCGAAATCTGGGACGGCTATCGCTACGGCCCGCAAGCCGCCAAGAGCGCTTTCGGTTTCGATGCCGCCTACCCGATCGAGCAGTTCGACAAGAAACTCGCCGAATTGCTCGTCGACCGCGACACGCTGTGGCATGCCGTCGGCCACGATGGCGAGTGGGATGTGCGCATTGCCAAGGCACTGAATGCCGTGCGTGCCCAGACCCGGGCCGGCAAACGGGCGCCGCGCGCCATCCACGACCTGCGTTTCGAGCTCGACGCCATGCGCCTGGTCAAGGATGCTGCCGAAGCCGAGATCCAGCAGCGCTCGGCCGACATTGCCAGCGCTGGTCACGCCCGCGCCATGCGCGCCAGCCGGCCGGGGATGGCGGAATACGAGCTGGAAGCCGAGCTGAGCTACGAATTCCGCAAACGTGGCGCCGACGCCCACGCCTACACGCCCATCGTCGCTGGCGGCGCCAATGCCTGTGTCCTGCACTACGTCTCCAACGACAAGGTGCTCAACGACAACAGCCTGGTGCTGATCGACGCCGGCTGCGAAGTCGCCGGCTACGCCGCCGACATCACCCGGACATTCCCGGTCAATGGGCGCTTCAATGCGGCGCAAAAGGACGTCTATGAAATCGTCCTCGCCGCCCAGGCCGCCGCCGTCGCCAATACCGGGCCCGGCCGCCATTTCATGGAAGGCCACCAGGCCGCCGTGCGCGTCCTCTCCCAGGGCATGATCGACCTCAAACTACTGGCCGGCGATCTCGACAACCTGATCGAAAAAGGCGCCTACAACCGCTTCTACATGCACCGCACCGGTCACTGGCTCGGTCTCGACGTGCATGACGCTGGCGAATACAAGGTCGGCAACGCCTGGACGACACTCGTGCCCGGCATGACCCTGACCGTCGAACCCGGCCTTTACATCCGCCCGGCCGACGACATTCCGCCGGCCCTGGCCGGCATCGGCATCCGCATCGAGGACGATGTGCGGGTCACCGAATCCGGTTGCCAGGTCTTCACCACGGCCCCGAGAACGGTGGCCGAAATCGAGGAAGTCATGCGTCATGACTGAAGCGACCGTTGAACACGTCGACATCCTGATCGTCGGCGCCGGCCCGGTCGGCCTGACCCTGCACCTGGCGCTGGCTACCGGCGGCCAGCAGTCGCTGCTGCTCGACCGTCAACGGGACTCCGTCGTACCCGGGGATTTGCGGCGCGGCGCAGCCAGCCCCCTTGGCGTGCTGGCTGCGGCGCAGAACGACCCGCGCGCCCTGGCACTGTCGCAGGGCACCCGCCAATTGCTGGAACAGATTGGAGCCTGGCCGAAAAGGGCCGCGACACCGATCGAAACCATCCATATTTCCCAAAAGGACGGCTTCGGGCTCACCCTGATCGACCGCAACGACTACGCCCTGCCGGCCCTCGGCTACGTCATCCGCTACCGCGACCTGGCCGCCGCACTGACCGCCAGGCTTGCCGCCGACACCATCATTGCCGGGGCTGAAATCCTCACCCTGACAACCGACGACGATGGCGTCGAAGTCACCTTGCGCCAAGACGGCGCCGTGCGCCGCCTCAAAACCCGCCTGCTGGTACACGCCGAGGGCACTCCGGACGACGAGCCCGCCGTCCAGGTCAGCGATTACGCCCAACATGCGGTGATCTGCGAAGTGACGCCCAACCCCGGTCACGCCCAGCGTGCCTGGGAACGCTTCACGCCAGACGGCCCGCTCGCCCTATTGCCGCTTGGCGGGGAGTTCTCGGTGGTGTTTACCTTGCCGCCGACCAAGGCAGATAGCGTGATGGCGATGGACGATGCGGCCTTCACCGCGGCACTGCAACGGCAGTTCGGCAGGCGCATGACGTTCAGCAAACCCGGTCCGCGCCGCCGCTTCCCCCTCGCCCTGCGTCTGCGCAAAACGCTGGTCAAAGGCCACGAAGTCTGGATCGGCAACACGGCGCAAACCCTGCACCCGGTGTCCGGCCAGGGCTTCAACCTGGGCATCCGCGACGCCTGGCAACTGGCCGAAGCCCTGTTGTCGGAAGGCATCTCCCCGGCCAGCCTGGCGCGTTACGCCGCCAGTCGCCAACTCGACCGCCGGGGCAGCGCCTTTTTCACCGACCGGATCGTCCGCACCTTCTCCAATGATTTCGCGCCGCTCAAACTGGCCCGCGGCCTCGGCCTGCTGGCCCTCGACCTCTGCCCGCCAGCCCGCCATTTCGTCGCCAAGCGCATGATCTGGGGGGCGCGGGCCTGGCCGTGATCGACAAGATCGACGAGCCCCTCTCCCGCATACAGAATAATTATCGCTACTCAGAAGTCTCGTTCATCAAATACAACATCGAACCCGAATCGAAAGCGCCACGAATTCAATCTAGGGCCTATTGATTCTCTTGCATTTTTTTGGCCAATGACCATAACCACCAATGGCATCACATCGCGTATTCATCCCCATTCGCCCCCATCCTGAATGCCCCACATGTTCCAATCGTCATTAACAAGACTGCAGCACCCACCGTCATTCCACAATAACATCAGGAGTCTGATCAGTTTCTCGTTGATCGCCCTATCGGTAATGATGGGGTTCAGAATATTTAGCCTGTTATTCTTCGGTAACTCTGCCGAAATCCTGGAACATCAAGGGGAACTTCCGAAGTTATTCCTGCTCGCCCTCCGCTTCGATTTAAAAACCATTGCCCTAATTGACCTAGTAATTTACTGGCTGCCAACCGCAGTGGCAAGTTGGTGGCTTCGGCCAGAAGTCTTCCGCCGATATTTGCGCTCCGCTTTCGCCGGCACGCTGATCGTCCTTACGCTACTTGAGTGCATCAATCTGGGGTACCGAATTTTTTTTGGCGGACCAATTGATGTTCTTATTTTCGGATTTCTTGAGGATGGCACCTCGGCAGTGATGAGCACACTGACATCCGATGGCCGAATAATCTCCATTTATTTTTTATTTGCTGCGTTAGCGACAGCAATCGTATTTTGTTTTATTTTCACGACCCGTGACAAAAAAATATCGCCCATCAGCCGGCGTCGCTTCCTCATTATTGAAACAGCGTTGCTCGTTGTTCTATGTCTTTTTGCCAGAGGCAGCCTTGACACCTTTCCGCTACGCAGCGCGAATGCTTCCGTCGGCAATAGCTTTCTTATCAACTCCCTGATTGTCAGCAGTAGCTACAACCTAAATCAAGCACTTATCGATCGGGTCGAGTCGGTTCGACCAAGAAGTATGCAAAGCATCCTGAAAGAAGGAGGCGCCAGCGACATCGATGAGCTGTACAACCGGGCGGGCTACGCAGACAAGCAGGCATTAATCGCCACGACAGGAAGAAAAACTAATCCATTACCCCATGTCATCATGGTTCAGATGGAAGGATGGTCCACTGAAATTATTCTGGGAAACAGCGAAACTAACCAAATTCTTGGCGAGTTTTCAAAACATATCAACCAAGACCATTTCTTTACAAATTTTTTCTCGAATGCTTACGGAACGAATCCGACGATTGAAGCGCTGCTTCTGAATAGCCCGGTTACCCCGTTAAGCCAGTCACAGGCGAGATCAACCCGATTTTCCATGTCGAATGTCTTGCCATTCAAACGCGCCGGGTACCGGATTGCATTTATCAGCGGTGGCGACAGCGCTTGGCGCAACCAGGAAAAGTTCTGGCTGACACAGGGTTTTGACTCTTATACCGGACGGGCCTCGATTGAAAAAAATTACCGTGTCGATGCTTCGGATAACCCCTGGGGCGTCTATGACGAATTTGTTTTTGCGGCAGTCGAGGATGCTATCAAGGCAGCAGAAAACGACGGGGTTCCTCTATTCGCCTATGTTCTGACGACGAATAACCACTCACCAATCCGCTTACCAAAAACCTATCGAGCTCCACCGATCGACACTACCGCTTACGGTTTTGCACCTAATGACACAAAGAAATTTACGGACCTGACCGGATTTAATTATCAAACCGATCAGTTCGGGAAATTCATGTCCTGGGTAAAAACGGGAGTATTTCGCGACAAAACAATTGTCGCTGCTACCGGAGACCACATCTTAAAAGGCTTCACCAACTACAACAGTTTGGAACGAAGTTATCTGCGCTACGCTGTCCCCGCCTACTTTTACGCCCCTCAAAAACTCGATCGACTCAGAAACATACCGGAGACAACCGCCGGATCGCACGAAGACATATTCCCAACACTTTTCGAACTGGCATTATCGGGAGCCGATTATTTCGGCTTCGGAAGCCCAATGATGAAAAAAAACGCGGAACAATCCTACGGATGGATTCTCAACAAAGATTTTATTTTTCCTCAGGGATTCTCAAGCAACAGCTCGAAAATTCTCTTTCCTTGGGCAGACACTCGGCAACGTACCTTGCTAAAAACAGAAGGTCGAGAGCTTGAGAAATGGCAAAGTGATGTCATGCTCCGGGAAAATTATCGCAGGCTACTTAAGGAACAGCTGTTGTGGCAGGACTACGAAAAACAAAAATAGCATCGCCCAGCAAAGCGCGCGGCACGAGCACTCCGTATATCACGATGCGATGTTCCCCGGCCTCCTTGAGAGAGCTTTCCGAGGCTTGAGGAATCACCTTTTTGACTATTTTTTAAGCGCCAGCTGCGGTAGAATTCCGCCCTTTCCCCCTCTGCATCGCCATCGTTACGCCCATGGATTTTGTCGGTTTCACGCTTCGCAACAACCTGTTCGTCGCGCCCATGGCCGGCGTGACCGATCGTCCTTTCCGCCAGTTGTGCAAGAAGATGGGCGCCGGTCTGGCCGTGTCCGAAATGGTCACCTCCAATTCCCTGCTCTACGGCAGCGCCAAGACACTGCGCCGGGCCAATCACACGGGTGAAGTGGCGCCGATCTCGGTGCAGATCGCCGGTGCCGATCCGGCGATGATGGCGGAAGCCGCCAAGCACAACGTGGACAACGGCGCCCAGATCATCGACATCAACATGGGTTGCCCGGCCAAGAAGGTCTGTAACGTCATGGCCGGCTCGGCCCTGATGCAGGACGAGCAGCAGGTCGGCCGCATTCTCGACGCCGTGGTCGCCGCCGTGCCGAACACCCCGGTCACCCTGAAATTCCGCACCGGCTGGAACCTGGCCAACAAGAATGCCCCGACCATCGCGCGCATCGCCGAATCCGCCGGCATCCGCGCCGTCGCCATCCATGGCCGGACACGCTGCCAGCAATACACCGGCGAGGCCGAGTACGACACAATCGCCTATGTAAAAACGCTGATCGGCATCCCGGTCATCGCCAACGGCGACATCACGACCCCGGAAAAGGCGAAACACGTGCTCGACGTGACCGGCGCCGACGGCATCATGATCGGCCGCGCCGCCCAGGGTCGCCCCTGGCTGTTCCGCGAAATCGAACACTACCTGAAGACCGGCCAGCACCTGCCGCCGGCCCGGGTCACCGAGATCCATAGCATCCTGCTCGAGCATCTCGCCGACCTCTATGACTTCTACGGCCCGGAAACCGGCTTCAAGGTCGCCCGCAAGCACATCTCCTGGTACACCAAGGGGCTGGTCGGCTCGGCGGCCTTCCGCAAGGAAATGAACGTATTACCCAGCATCGAACAACAGATGCGTGCAGTAAATGACTTCTTCCTCCAACAGGCAGAAGCGCATGAATATCTCGAATACCACTTAGGGGAGGAGTTGGCAGCATGAGCCAACATGATTTGGGGCGGTGCGTGGTGAACGCACTGGAGCAGTATTTTCGCGACCTGGACGGGGAAAAGCCGGGCGCCATCTATGACATGGTTCTGCGCAGCATCGAAAAACCGATGCTTGAAGTCGTGCTCGCCAAGGCCGGCAGCAACCAGACCCTGGCCGCCGAAATGCTCGGCATCAACCGCAATACGCTGCGCAAGAAACTGACGGAACACCAGTTGTTGTAGTTGCTAGTTATTAGTTGTTAGTTATTAGCTAACAACGAAAACCTGGCCCCTGCGACTCACCGCTACCGACTAACAACTCACTACTACCGACTAACATGTCCATCAAACAAGCCCTCATTTCCGTCTCCGACAAGACCGGTGTTCTTGAATTCGCCCAGGGCCTTGCTGCCCAGGGTGTCAAGCTGCTGTCTACCGGCGGCACCGCCAAGATGCTGCGCGATGCCGGCCTGGCCGTTACCGAAATCGGTGACTACACCGGCTTCCCGGAAATGCTCGACGGCCGCGTCAAGACGCTGCACCCGAAGGTGCACGGCGGCATCCTGGCCCGTCGCGACCTGCCGGAACACCTGGCGACCATCGAAGAACACGGCATTCCGATGATCGACCTGGTTTGCGTCAATCTCTACCCGTTCGCCGCGACCATCGCCAAGGACGGCGTGACGCTGGCCGACGCCATCGAGAACATCGACATCGGCGGTCCGGCCATGGTCCGTTCCTCGGCCAAGAACTACGCTGGCGTCGCCATCGTTACCGATCCGGAAGACTACGCCCCGCTGCTCGAAGAGATGAAGACCAACGGCGGCGCGCTGCAACTGGCGACCCGCTTCGGCCTGGCCAAAAAGGCTTTCACCCATACCGCGCGCTACGACAGCATGATCGCCAACTGGCTGACCGGCCTCGACGAAGGCGTCGAAGCCGAACCGGAAGCCGCCGCCCCCGTGCCGGCCATCTTCCCGGCCAAACTGCAACTGGCGTTTGATCGCGTCGAAACCCTGCGCTACGGCGAAAACTCGCACCAGTCGGCCGCCTTCTACCGCGAGACCAATCCCGTCGCCGGCAGCATCGCCGCCTATACCCAGTTGCAGGGCAAGGAACTGTCCTACAACAACATCGGCGATTCCGACGCCGCCTGGGAATGCGTCAAGTCCTTCGACGTCCCGGCCTGCGTCATCGTCAAGCACGCCAACCCGTGTGGCGTGGCCGTGGATAGCTCCCTGCTGCGCGCTTATGAAAAAGCCTTCCTGACCGATTCCACTTCGGCCTTCGGCGGCATCATCGCCTTCAACGGCGAAGTCGGCATCGACATCGTCAACGCCATGAGCGAGCGCAAGCATTTCGTCGAAGTGCTGATCGCCCCGGCCTTTACCGCCGAAGCCAAGGCTGCGCTGGCCGCCAAGCAGAACCTGCGCGTACTGGTCGTGCCGATCTCGCGCCAGCTCAATGCGCTGGAATACAAGCGGGTCGGCGGCGGCCTGCTGGTCCAGACGCCGGACAATTTCACCGCCCAGGTCCGCGACCTCAAGGTGGTGACCAAGGTACAGCCGACCTTGCTGCAGATCGAAGACCTGCTGTTCGCCGAGCGCGTCGCCAAGTTCGTCAAGTCCAACGCCATCGTCTTCTGCGGTGACGGCATGACGCTGGGCGTCGGCGCCGGCCAGATGAGCCGCGTCGATTCGACCAAGATCGCCAGCATCAAGGCGCAGCACGCCGGCCTCGACCTCAATGGTTCAGTCGTCGCCTCGGATGCCTTCTTCCCGTTCCGCGACGGTGTCGACGTGCTGGCCGCGGCCGGCGCCAAGGCCGTCATCCAGCCGGGTGGCTCGATGCGCGACGAGGAAGTCATTGCGGCAGCCGACGAGCATGGCCTGGCCATGGTATTTACGGGTGCGCGTCACTTCCGCCACTAAAATGCAGTCGGGAGCGGTTAGTAGGGGAGTCGTTAGCAAAGCACCCCGATTTCCCGCTCCCGACTAATAACTAAGGACTAGGAACTCCCCATGAAACTACTGGTAATCGGTTCCGGCGGCCGCGAGCACGCCATGGCCTGGCGTCTGGCGCAGACCCCGGGCATGCAGAAGGTTTATGTCGCCCCCGGCAATGCCGGCACGGCGCGCGAACATGAACTGGAAAACATCAACATCACCGACCCGGTGGCACTCGCCGATTTCGCCGAGCAGAACAAGGTGCACCTCACCGTGGTCGGTCCGGAAGCGCCGCTCGCGGCCGGCATCGTCAATGTCTTCCGGGCGCGTGGCCTGAAGATCTTTGGCCCGACCAAGGAAGCAGCGCAGCTCGAATCCTCCAAGGATTTCGCCAAGCGCTTCATGGCCCGCCACAACATCCCGACGGCCGGCTTTGGCACTTTTACCAATGCCGCCGAAGCCCACGCCTATATCGATCAGCAGGGCGCCCCGATCGTCATCAAGGCCGACGGCCTGGCCGCCGGCAAGGGCGTCGTTGTCGCCATGACACTCGAAGAAGCGCATGCCGCGATCGACGACATGCTGTCCGGCAACAAGCTGGGCGAAGCCGGCGCCCGCGTCGTCATCGAAGAATTCCTTGATGGCGAGGAAGCCAGCTTCATCGTCATGGTGGACGGCAAGAACGTCCTGGCTCTGGCTTCCAGCCAGGACCACAAGCGTATCGGCGACGGTGACACCGGCCCCAACACCGGCGGCATGGGCGCTTATTCGCCGGCCCCGTGCGTCACGCCGGAAGTGCACGCCAAGGCCATGCGCGAAATCATTCTGCCCACCGTGCGCGGCATGGCGGCCGATGGCATCCCGTTCTCCGGCTTCCTCTATGCCGGCCTGATGATCGGCAAGGACGGCTCGGTCAAGACCCTGGAATTCAACTGCCGCATGGGCGACCCGGAAACCCAGCCGATCCTGATGCGCCTGAAGTCCGATTTCGTCGACCTGCTGGAGCACGCCATCGACGGCAAGCTCGACCAGATCGAAGCCGAATGGGATCGCCGCATTGCGCTCGGCGTCGTGCTGGCGGCCGCCAATTACCCGGACACCCCGAAGAAAGGCGACCAGATCACCGGCCTGCCCAAGGGCAATAGCTTCGGTGAAGATGCCCACGTCTTCCACGCCGGCACCAGTGAGGTCGACGGCCAGGTGGTGACCAGCGGTGGTCGCGTGCTGTGCGTTACGGCGCTGGGCGAAAACGTCAAGCTGGCGCAGAAACGCGCCTATGAGTGCGCCGTGCAGATCCACTTCGATGGCATGCAGTTCCGCAAGGATATCGGCCACCGGGCAATCAGCCGCTGAAATGTAACCGTTAATGAGGCAGTCTCATGGCAGACGCAGTAACCCCCGTTTTGCTGGTCGACTTCGAGAATATTCAGGACCTGGACTATCTCAAAAAGCTTAGAAACACGGACTTTGAAGTCCGTGTTTTTCTTGGCCCCCACCAGTCAAAATTACCGTCCTCATTGGTCCGGCAAGCGCAGCCGTTCGGCACACGCCTGCAATGGATACAGATGGAAGGACACGGCAAGAACGCACTCGATTTTCACATCGCCTACACCATCGGCCTGCTTGTCGCCGAGGACCGTAGGCGCCGGATATTCGTTCTTTCCAAGGATGCCGGCTTCGACCCGCTGATCGCCTACCTCGCCAAACGCAGCATTGCCTGCGAACGCATCGAGGAATTAGGCAATTTCCTGACCACCAAAGACAACACTCCGCCTCCCGCCAAGCCGTTACCAACAGCCAGCGTGGCGCCCGTTGAAAAGCCGCTGCCAACGTTGAGCCCGGCAGCGGAGAAACCTTCAGGCAAGGGACCGACCCTGACCGATGTCATTTTGCACATCAACGCCATTCCGCCGCGGACCCGACCAAAGAAACCCAAAACACTGGCGGCCCACCTCGCCAGCCACTTCAAGAAACTAAGCCCGGGCAATGATTTCTCCCTAGTCGTAAAAGAACTGGCCAAGCTCGGAAAAATTTCGATCAACGGCGACAAACTCAGCTACCACAACAAATAAAACCATGGATACCACCCAACTGAAGGATTTCTTCACCGGCCTGCAAAGCCGCATCGTTGCCGAACTGGAAGCCTTCGACGGCCAGCCCTTCCGCAGCGATAGCTGGCTTCGTCCGGAAGGCGGCGGCGGCATTTCGCGCCTGATCGAGGAAGGCAATTTCTTCGAGCGCGGCGGCGTCAATTTCTCGCATGTCACCGGCACTTCCCTGCCCGTCTCGGCGACGGCAGTGCGCCCGCAACTGGCCGGCCGGTCCTGGGAAGCGATGGGCGTCTCGCTGGTCCTCCATCCGCGCAACCCGTATTGTCCGACGGCGCACATGAACGTGCGCAGCTTCGTCGCCAGCAAGGAAGGCGAAGAAGACGTCTGGTGGTTCGGCGGCGGCATGGATTTGACGCCCTACTACGGCCAGCGCGAGGATGTAGTGCATTTTCACCGCACCTGCCAGCAGGCGCTCGCCCCGTTCGGTGACGAGGTTTACCCAAAATACAAAAAATGGTGCGACGAGTATTTCTTCCTCAAACATCGCAACGAGCCGCGCGGCGTCGGCGGCGTCTTTTTCGACGACCTCAACGAAGGCGGCTTCGATCGCTGCTTTGCCCTAACCCGGGCCACCGGCGATGCCTTCAGCGAAGCCTACCTGCCAATCCTGGCCAAGCGTCGCGACATGCCCTACGGCGAACGCGAACGCGACTTCCAGGCCTACCGTCGCGGCCGCTATGTCGAATTCAACCTGGTCTGGGACCGTGGCACGCTGTTCGGCCTGCAGTCGGGCGGCCGCACCGAATCCATCCTGATGTCGCTGCCGCCCATCGTCAAATGGCGCTACGACTGGCAACCGGCAGCCGGCACGCCGGAGGCCGAACTCTACGAGGTGTTTCTCAAACCCCGCGACTGGCTACAAACCTAGAAAACCTTATCGCACAGGAGCCGAGAAGAACTGAATATAATTGCTTGCAGCATTTTTGCGGCGCATCCGGAAGATACGCCGAACTTTCCTGGGCAAGCCTTGGTTTTTCCTCAGCATCCCTGCATCTCGGCGGTTCAATTGCGTTTTCTCGGATAAATCCGGGCCCGCCGGCCGGGACCCGGTAGAATATGTCATTGGACTACCCAAGACCTTCCTGCGCCATGAAGACCAAGCCGCCCATCGACCGCAAGACCGGCCTGCTGCTCGACGCCGCCGCTAAGCGCTTCAATCGCCACTACGCGACCGGTCGCTTCACGGCGGCGCTGGCGGAGTCCCTGCAGGCGACCCGAATCGCCCCCCGCCTGGCGGAGCCGTGGGCGGATGCGGCGGTCTGCGCCATCCGCCTCGAACGCTGGGATGACGCCATTGGCTACGCGCAGCGCGCCCGTGCACTCGGCTCAAACAGCCTGGCGACGCTCGACGCACTTTCCCACGCCTACGGCGGCAAGCTGGATTGGGCGGCGGTCCGCAACTGGGGAACGGCCGCCCTGCAAGAGCGCCGCCGGCAATTCGACGCGCCGCCGCCGATCGCCCACCATCCCGCCGAGCTGCCCCCGCCGCCGTCGCCGACCAGCCGGCAACAAAATCTGATTGCCTTTTCCCTGTTCGGCGAACAGGCCAAGTATTGCGAATGCGCCGTCCTCAACGTCGCCGAAAGCCCCCGTCTCTATCCCGACTGGACCTGCCGCTTCTACATCGACGAGAGCGTCCCGCCCGGCATCGTCAAACGTCTGCAGGCCGGCGGCGGCGAAATCTGCCGGGTCAGCCCACAACAGAAACAGCGTCTACCGGGCCCGATGTGGCGCTTCCTCGCCTACGACAGCCCGGGCGTACAGCGCGTGATTTTCCGGGATGCCGACTCGGTGATCAGCGCGCGGGAGCGGACGGCGGTCGAGGCCTGGATCGCCAGCGACAAACGCTTTCACCTGATGCGCGATTCGAGCACCCATACCGAACTCATCCTGGCTGGCCTGTGGGGCACCGTGGGCGGCGCCCTGCCGCCGATGCAGACGCTGCTCGACGCTTTCCTACGGCAGCCGGTGGCATCGGCCCATTTCGCCGACCAGCACTTCCTGCGCCAGTTCGTCTGGCCCTATGCCAGCCAGAGCCTGCTACAGCACGACTCGGTGTTCAACTTCCTGGACGGCCTGCCCTTCCCCGATGGCCCAGTGTCGGCGCAGCAACACGTCGGTTGCCCCGAGGCCTCGGCGCAGCTCCGTATCGCCACCGACCTTCCCGAGGGCACGCCGGTCGTGTGGACCCTCTATCGGATCGGCGAAACGGCGGGAAACCGGTATCAACTCGCGGTCTGCCGCTACCCGGGAATCGTCTGCGACGGTCATCTCAGCGACTGCCTGCCGCGCCGCTACGCCCGGGAAATCGAGGCCGGCACGATGTCGATCCGCATCCAGGAGCGCCCGGCAGGCACCACCACAGCACAGCCGGCGCCGGCCCACTGAGGCGGAGCGTCCCCAAGGCGACCGCGCTGCTTCCTGAGCCTAGCGGACGTCGAGCAGTGCGCTGGCCCGGTAGTGCCGGTTGGCGTCGTCCTGGCGTTGTAACTGCTCGAAAAGGCGGGCGAGTTCGAGGTGGGTTTCGGAACGCGCCGCGACGGCCAGGGAAGCGTCCAGATAGTTTTCCGCCTTGCCCCACAGGCGCTGCCGCCCACACATGCGGCCCAGCGCCAGGAGCAGGATGGCGTCGTCCGCATGACGCAGCAGCCAGTGCTCGGCGCGCGCCAGGCGGGCCGTCTGATCGCCGCCGGACAGGCGGCCGTAGATGGCGGCCAGTTCCGATTGCCAGCTGTCACCGTTGTCGTCGTCGAGCGCCGTTTCGATCAATTGCTGGACTTCGCCATCGGCCCCGGCCAAGGCCCGCACCGCGGCCAGAACGACACGGCGGTCGCGTTCCTCGTCGGGCAGGTTACGGAGATAGGTCGTCAGTTGCCGGGCATCGCCGGCCGCCCGCGCGATATTGGCGAGATGGGCCTGGGTTTTGATTTCCCGCACCACCTCGGGGGCCAGCGCCGCGCGCTTGGCCAGTTGCCGGACCAGCTTGAGCACCCCGTCCCAGTCGCCGGTCCCCTGCCGGGCCCGCAGTTCCAGGCGCAGCGGGGCGATGTGGCGGCCCTGGCGGGCCTGCAGTTTTTCCAGGGCGAGGAGCGCTTCGTCGAAGCAACGCGCCTCGTTCATCATCTCGGCTTCCAGCATCAGGGTTGCCGCTTCGGTACGCGGATCGTCCGCCTTGGCGCGTTCCATCCAGTCCCGCTGCTTGCCGGATTCACGCATGCGCTGGGCGGCCCGCGCCGCGATCAGGGCCGAGAGGCCGGGCGCCGTACCGGCGGCATGGGCCGCCGCGGCTTTTTTCAGGGCCTGACCAAAACGGCCTTCGAAGAGCAGGCGAACGGCATCCTGAAAGACCAGGCTGGCCTTTTCGCGCTGCCGGCGGGCGCGATATTCGGCGGCCCGTCGGGGCAGCGCCAGGGTCTGCGCAATGCCGCGGGACACGCCGTAGAGCACGGCAAACAAAAGGACCAGCGCCAACCCGAAGAGGTTCAGCGAAAGCTCGACCCGCCACGGCGGAAATACCAGCAGCACATAACCGTCATTGAGCTGTGCGCCGAGCGCCAGCAATACCGCCAGGGCAAACAGTGCCAGAATCCAGAACAGCCCTCTCACCGTTTTTCCTTGCTGTTGCGCAGAGCCCGCAAGGCGGCCTGACTATCGTTCAAATGGGGCAGTTCGACCTTCAGGTCAGCCCCGGCCATCTGCCGCAACGTCGCCTGCGCCGCCTGCACCGCCTTGTCCTCGCGGTCGAAATGACGGGGCAGCCAGCGCTCGACCGCCGTCAGTTCGGCACGGAAAGTCGACTGATCGTGCGCCAGCAACGCCAGCCGGGCATTGAGCAAACGCAATTTGAGATTTTCGCGCAGGAAAAAACTTTGTCCTGGGGCAAGCAGTGCCGCGTCCTCGTGATCGAAACGCTGGATCCGGACCAGGCCCTTCAGTTCCTGCCAGGCTTCCCCGCCCAGCCGTTGCCACCAGGGCAGCGGCGACGCCGACGGCTGGCGCGGGGCCGCATCCGTCGGGCGACTGAGACTGGCCAGCGGCCACTTATCGGCGCCAATCACCAGTTGTTCCAGACGCAGGCTGATCCCCGGCACATCGACGAAGGGCAAGGCGTTCAGGCGTTCCAGATCTTTCGCCACGGCCTTCCGCAAGGGCAGGTACTGCGGCCGCTCGAGACGGGCCAGCCGGGCATCGGCGGTTTGCAGGGCGAGAATCGCCACCGGCACATTGCCGGCCAGTTGCAACTGTTGCCCGGCCAGGGTGATGGCCTGCTCGACTTCGAGCAAGGTGGCCTCTTCGCGGCTGCGGGCGAGATCCTGATAGAGGCTCTGCAAAGCAACGTTTTGCCCCTGGAATTCGCCGAGTTTGCCGTCCACCGCCCCGAGCTTGGCCTGCAAGGCCTCGATCTGTTCGCGCAACTGCTTCTGCGCGCCGCGCGTTTCCTGGCTGGCGGCATCGGCTTCGGCCAGGCGGCGGCTCACTTCCTGCTGCGTATCGCTGAGCTTCTGCCGGCTCTCCAGCCATTGCCAGCCGACCAGCAGCAGGGCCAGGCAGGCAATCAGCAAACTCAGGTTGTAGCGGCTGGATTTCTTGGCCGGAACGGGAAGGGAGTGCGGCGCGGGAACGGGGGGGGTGTCGTTTTCAGGCATCATGCCGACCAATTATAAGCACCTAAGCCGGCAATGATGCCGGCGTCGGCTGCGTCAGTGAGGATAATTTTGTCCAGCCCGAGGGCCCGGGCATTTTCGGCAATCCGGGCATGCGGCACGAAAAGCGGTGTGTCGTACAGGAAAGCGCGGCCTTCGCCGTCGAGCATAGCCAGCAAATGGCGCAGACCTTCGCTGCTCGACACGGTCAGCGCATCCAGTCGCCCGGCCCGCCAGGCATCGAGCAACGGCGCGCTGTCACCCGGCGGACCGCCGCGGCGATAGCAGGTGACGCAATCGACCAGGGCGCCCCGGGCGCGCAAGGTATCAGCCAACAATTCGCGGCCGCCGTCGCCGCGAAAGATCGCCACCCGCCGACCGCCGACTTGGGGCGCGGCCAGCTCGGGCAATTCAAGCAAGGCTTCCGAATCGAAGCGCCGGTTCGGCAGCAGGCAACCGCCGACGCCATGCGCCGCCAACGCCTTGACCGTGCCCGGTCCGAGCGCAGCCGGGCGGAGCGCAAGCGGCCAGCGACCGGCGGCGAGAATCGCCGGCAAGGCATGGTCGACCGCGTTGGGACTGATGAAGACGGCCAGGGCGTAGTCGGCCAGTCGGGATACCGCCTGCTGCAGTTCGCCCGGATCGGCGGCCGGCGCAATCTCGAGCAGCGGAAAAAGCAGCGCCCGACCGCCGGCAGCCATGATCGCCTCGGCCAGCGGCGCCGCCTGGGCGCGCGGCCGGGTAACGACGATGGTTTTGCCGGCGAGCGGGCCGCTGGGGCTCATTGGCAGTGGGCGAGTTTTTCCAGAATGGCATCGGCGCCCTGGGCGCGCAGTTGCGCCGCCAGTTGCAGACCGAGCGCTTCGTCGTCGGCCGCGCTTTTGCCAACCTCGCCACGCACTTCGCCGCTGACCATTTCCTGGCCGTCAGCGGTGGCGACAAAACCGCGCAGCCAGAGTTCGCCGTTGTCGATGATCGCGTAGCCGCCCAGCGGCACCTGGCAGGAGCCGCCGAGAGCCCGCGAGAAGGCGCGCTCGGCCCGGACGCAGTGGGCGGTTTCCGGATCGTTCAAAGGCGCCACGACGTCGGCCATCGCTGCCGCGCCATCGATCAGCTCGATGCCGAGGGCGCCCTGACCGGGGGCCGGCAGCGACTGCTCGGCGCTCAGCACGGTCTTGATGCGGTCTTTCAGGCCGAGGCGAAGGAGGCCGGCGGCAGCCAGGATGATCGCATCGTACTCGCCGGCATCGAGCTTTTTCAGGCGGGTATCGAGATTGCCGCGCAGGCTCTTGATCACCAGTTGCGGATACTTGGCGCGCAGGATGGCTTCGCGGCGCAGGCTGGAGGTGCCGACCACGGCCCCGGCCGGCAACTCGTCGAGACCGGCATAGTTGTTGGAGACGAAGGCGTCGCGCGGATTTTCGCGGGCCGAGATGGCGGCCAGCACGAAACCTTCCGGCATCACCATGGGCACGTCCTTCATCGAATGCACGGCGAGGTGGGCCTTGCCCTCCGCCATCGCCACTTCCAGTTCCTTGATGAACAGGCCCTTGCCGCCGATTTCGGCGAGCGGCCGGTCGAGAATCTGGTCACCCTTGGTGGTCATGCCGAGAATGACAACTTCCGAAGCGGGATTTAGACTGGCCAGACGGCCTTGCACATGGACAGCCTGCCACATGGCCAGGCGGGACTCGCGGGAGGCGATGACAATCTTGGAAGGAGCGGGCATGAGGCGACAGGCGGAGAAGTTTGCAAGGGGGGCAATCTTATCATGAGCGCCCAGATGCCCTCCGCCCCACCGAGCAAACCGCCGGAACAGCGCCCCGAGCATCCGGATTTCTGGTGCAAGCGTTTCGGCGAGGGCTGCACGCCCTGGGATGCCGGTCGCGTACCGAACGCATTTGCCGCTTTCGTGGCCAGCCAGCAGCCGGCCGTCAACACCCTCATTCCCGGTTGTGGCAGCGCCTGGGAAGCCGCCTTCCTGGCCGAAAGCGGCTGGCCGGTGACGGCCCTCGACTTTTCGCCACAAGCCGTCGCCAGCGCCCGCCAGGTTTTGGCCGGAACCGCCGTCGACCTCGTCTGTGCCGACTTTTTCACCTTCGAACCCCGGCAAACCTACCGCCTGATCTACGAACGCGCCTTCCTCTGCGCCCTGCCGCGCCAGCTCTGGGCCGACTGGGCCCGGCGCGTCGCCGAACTGCTGTCCCCCGGCGGCCGGCTGGCCGGCTTCTTTTTTCTCTGCGAGCAGCCGAAAGGCCCGCCTTTCGGCATCCGTCCGGAACAACTCGACGAACTGCTCGCGCCCAACTTCGAGCGACTCGAAGATGCCGCCGTCGACGATTCGATTCAGGTATTTGCCGGGCGCGAACGCTGGCAGGTCTGGCGGCGACGCTAGGACGAAGGGGCTGGCGGCAAGGCATTCGCCAGCCAAAGACCGTCTTGTTTCCAAGCTTTGGCCCGCCCGTCTTACAATTTGTTGCACATAACAGGTCATCAAAGGCCGCACCCAAGCCGTTAGTCAGGCACTACCCAACAAGGAATCAAGCAATGAAACGTCTTCTCCTAGCCCTCACTCTGGGCGCCGCCGCGCTCAGCACGCCGGCCCTCGCTGCCGATATCGGCGTCTCGGTCAACATCGGGCAACCGGGCTTTTACGGCCGCCTCGACATCGGCGGCTTCCCGCCGCCGCCGCTACTCTTTCCGCAGCCGATGATGATCCAGGCCGTCCCGATGGGGCGTCCGCCACTCTATCTCCGCGTCCCGCCCGGGCATGCCCGGCACTGGGCGAAGCACTGCCGCGAGTACGGTGCCTGCGGCGAACGGGTCTATTTCGTCCAGGATAACTGGTACAACCGCGAATATGCCCCGCGTTACCGCGAACGCCACGGCGAACGGCGGGACGACTACCGTGACGACTATCGCGGCGGCGACCGTCATGGTCGTCACGATGACCGGCGCGACTACCGCGGCGATGATCGCGGTCGGGGCCGTGGCGAAGGACACGGCCACGGTCACGACTGACCGCCGCCACCGCGTCGCCCGCTCCCCCATCCCGCCAAGGCCTGAGCACCGGCCTTGGCTTTTTTTGGCCAGCCGAGCGGCCACCCGGCAAGTTCGGCGGGCCGCCGTTTGACGTATCATCGGGCTATTACGCTCAATACATTGCCCAAGCCCATGCCAACCGACACGCCGCAAACCGTTTATCTCAAGGATTACACCCCGCCCGCCTATCTGGTGGATAGCGTCGATCTCGACATCAACATCGAGGCAACAGCCACCACGGTCAGCGCGCTGTTGGTCATGCGCCGCAATCCGGCGGTCGCCCCGCAGCCCCTGGTTCTCGACGGCGACGAACTGGAAACGCTGAGCGTGGCGGTCGATGGGCAGAGTATCGACTACCAGGCGACAGCCTCGCGCCTGACCATCACTGATCTGCCGGCGCAATTCACGCTGCACACCGTGGTCCGCATCGATCCCGACAAGAACACCCGCCTCTCCGGATTGTACCGCTCGACCGACGGTTATTTCACGCAATGCGAAGCGCAGGGTTTCCGCCGCATCACCTGGTTCCTCGACCGCCCGGACGTGATGTCCACTTACACCGTGACCCTGCATGCCGACCGGGCAAAACTGCCGGTGCTGCTGGCCAACGGCAATCCGGTCGCCGCCGGTGATGAGCCGAACGGCCACCACTGGGCAAAATGGGCCGATCCGTTCAAGAAGCCGGCCTACCTGTTCGCCGTCGTCGCCGGCAAACTCGATGTGCTGCGCGACAGTTTCAGCACCGCTTCCGGGCGCAGCGTGCAACTGGCCATCTATGTCGAACCGGGCAAGCTCGACCAGTGCCGGCACGCCATGGCGGCGCTGCAAAAATCGATGCGCTGGGACGAACAGCGTTTCGGCCTGGAATGCGACCTCGACCATTACATGATCGTCGCCGTCGGCGACTTCAACATGGGCGCCATGGAGAACAAGGGCCTCAACATCTTCAACACCAAATATGTACTGGCCCGTTCTGACGTCGCGACCGATGTCGATTTCGAGAACATCGACCGCGTTGTCGCGCACGAGTATTTCCACAACTGGACCGGCAATCGCGTCACCTGCCGTGACTGGTTCCAGCTCTCCCTCAAGGAAGGTTTGACGGTTTTCCGCGACCAGGAATTCGGCGCCGACCTGCACGACCCGTCGGTCGCCCGCATCCGCGAGGTGCGCGGCCTGCGCGCCGGGCAGTTCCCGGAGGATGCCGGGCCGATGGCGCATCCGGTACGCCCGGCCAGCTTCGTCGAAATCAATAACTTCTACACCGCCACCGTCTATGAAAAGGGCGCCGAAGTCGTCCGCATGATCCAGACGCTGATCGGTCGCGACAACTTCCGCCTCGGCATGGATGAATATTTCCGCCGCCACGACGGCCAGGCCGTGACCTGCGAGGATTTCGTCGCCGCCATGGCCGCCGCCTCCGGCTTCGATTTCACGCAATTCATGCGCTGGTACGCCCAGCCCGGCACGCCGCAGGTCGCGGCAAGCGGCAGCTACGATGCGGCAACCTGCCGCTACACCTTGAGTTTCACGCAAACCAACCCCCGCGCCAACGATGCCCAGCCCTACCTGATCCCGATCCGCTGCGCCCTGTTCAACGCCGCCGGCCAACTCCTGCCCGGCACCGAACAGACGCTGTTGCTGCGTGAAAGCAGCCAGTCCTTCCACTTCCACGGCATCGCCGGCGAACCCGTGCCGTCGCTGTTGCGCGACTTCTCGGCCCCGGTGCTGCTTGACTTCGCCTACACGCCGGAACAACTGACCCACCTGCTGGCTTTCGAAAGCGACACTTTCAATGCCTGGGAAGCCGGCCAGCGCCTGGCTTCGACCTTGATCCTCGAAGCCACCGCGACGATCGCCGCCGGCCACGTGCCAACCTGGCCGGCCAGTCTGGTCTCCGCCACCCGCCGCCTGCTGCAGACCCATGAGCAACGGGGCGCCGCTTTCGTTGCCGAAGCACTCAGCCTGCCCGGCGAATCGACGCTGGCCGAAGCCCTGAGCGTCGTCGATCCGGATGCCCTGCACGCCGCCCGCAACGCCCTGCGCCGCCACCTGGCCGAGCAACTGGCCGGCGAATTCAGCGACCTCTACAACGCCCTCGCACCGCACGCCCCGTACACGCCGAGCAGCGCTGAAGCCGGCCGCCGGGCCTTGCGCAACACCTGCCTCGGCTACCTGCTCGAACTCGATACCGAGGCCGTCCGGCAACTGGCGCTGCAGCAATTCCGCGCCGCCGACAACATGACCGACCAGTTTGCCGCCCTCGCCGCCCTCGCCCAGACCGACTGCGGCGAACGCGAAACGGCGCTGGCCGAGTTCTACCAGCGCTGGCAGCACGAAGCCCTGGTCGTCGACAAATGGCTGGCCGTGCAATCCGGCAGCCGCCTGGCCAACACCCTGACCACGGTGAAGAAGCTGACCACCCACCCGGCGTTCGATATCGGCAATCCGAACAAGGTCTACGCCCTGCTGCGCAATTTCGGCGCCAACCTGGTCCGCTTCCACACCGCCGAGGGTTATGCCTTCCTGGCCGAACAGACCCGCCGGCTCGATGCCCGCAACCCGCAGGTCGCCTCGCGTCTGGCCCGCTGTTTCGACCGCTGGCGGAAATTCGATGCGGCGCACCAGATCCACGCCCGTACAGCGCTGAAAAGCATCCGCGACCACGCCGGCCTGTCGCGCGACGTTTCGGAAGTGGTAACCCGGGCCCTGGGCGCCGCCTGACACCGACGAAAACCATCTCGATCGCGGCGCGCCAGGGGACTGGCGCGCCGCAAGCAATTGGCGGACGGTCGGGATCAGCGTGGGACTTTGGAATATTTGGCCGCGACCATTCGGCCAAATGGGGCCATTGGCGCAATTGTCCAACCGGTTGAATAGCGACTCCGCCCAAAAGCCCCACCGACGTTAGGGGCGCGCTCGAAGCGCAACAGCGACAACCATCAGCGCCCGCTCACCCCGTGAGCCAGCGCCGCAATAATTCCCGCATGCTTGCTTCGTTGTAGCCGTGGATCACCTCGTCGCCGATGACCACCAGCGGCACGCCGTTGCCGCCCAGTTTCCGGTGCATGAGCAGGGCATCCGAGCTTTTTTCGATGTCATGTTCGGTATAGCGGATACCGTTGGCAGCGAAGAAGGCGCGAGTGGCCTTGCAGTAGCCGCACCATTCGGTGGCGTAGAGATGAACTTCCGGCTGACCGGCGGCCAGCCGGCTCGCCGCCTCGGCCGGGCGCTGTTCGAAGAGCAGCTGGCCGAACCAGAAGGCGGCGCCGAGGAGCGCGAGGAGAAGGAGCCACTTGCCGTTACCGCCCCGGCTCAACGCCGCGCCGGCCGGGCGGAAGGTTGCCGCCGGCTGACCGCCGCCCGCCTTGCTGTAGGCTTTTTCGCAAGCCGGACATTGCCAGTCGGGGACGTTGCTACTGGCGTTGCGGGCATGGCCGCAGTGGGGGCAGATCCGGTTCATGGCGGGGTTCGCTTTGGCTGGAGGTTTCAGGAGTTTTTGATCAAGGCCTTGGCCGGCGCCCATTGCCGGCGACTGACCGGCAGCCTTTCCGGAACGCCGCGCAACAGTGCCCAGCCATAAGCTTCGGCGTCGTCACCGGCCGCCTTTTCAAACCCGGCCAGGGCCGATTTGGCGACCAGCACGGCCCGGTGCAGGCGGATGAAGCGTTCGGCGAATTCGCTTTCGAGGTGGGTCAGCGCTTCATCGAGCAGATATTCCCGGTCCCGGGTCCGGGCCGTCACATATTTGAGGTCGGCCTTGAAATAGAGCACCTCGGCCACCGGCACCAGCAACAGACGACCACGTTCCTGCGAAGACAGATGGGTCCGCCCGCCGCCCCGCACCTGCTGCCCGATCCCGGCCAACAACGCGGGATCGAGGGCCGGCTTGAGCGCCGCTTTCTGCAGCGCGGTGAGCAGGCGTTGGGCGCGTACCGGCTTGAGCAGGTAATCAAGCGCATTGAGTTCGAAGGCCTGCACCGCGTAATTGTCGTAGGCCGTGGTAAAGATCACGGCCGGGGCCGCGGCGAGACCGCCGAGGTGACCGGCCAGTTCGATGCCATCCATGGCTGGCATGCGGATATCGGCCAACATCACGTCTACCGTCTGCGCCCGGAGAAATTCCAGGGCCTGCAAACCGTTGCCGGCTTCCCCGACGACCACCGTCGGCAACTGCGGGGCGAGATCACCGAGCAGGACACGCAGGCGATCGCGGGCCAACGGCTCGTCGTCCACCAAGAGTATTCGCAGGGGCTGTTCTAGCGGCATGGCAGGATGATCCGGACCTCGTAGTGATGCGCGTCGGCCTCGATTTCCAGGCGCGCCTCGAGATCGTAATACAAGGCCAGGCGTTCGCGAATATTGGCCAGCGCCATCTGGTTGCCGGCGGCATGCTGCACCTGACCGACGGTCGGATTGGCGATGCGCAGACGCAATTCATCGCCGAGCTGGTCGATGGCGACGCGCACGGTGCCCCCTTCGGGGGCCGGTTCAATGCCGTGGTAGACGGCATTTTCCAGCAGGGGCTGCAGCATCAGCGGCGGAATCGGCAGAGCCATGGGGACCGTCCCAATCGCCCACTCGACCTTGAGTCTTTCGCCCAGGCGCAAATGTTCAAGCTCAAGATACTGCCGGCCGAGGGCGATTTCATCGGCCAGACTGACCAGTTCCGCCGGATCGCGCATGGCGGCGCGAAACAGATCGGATAACGATTCGAGGGCCGCCTCGGCCCGTTGTGGTTGGGCGCGAATCAGCGACAGCACGGCATTCAGCGAATTGAACAGGAAATGCGGCCGGATCCGCGCATTCAGGGCGGCCAGCCGGGCTTCGGCCTGGATCGGCGAAAAGGCGCCGGCGCGCAGTTCGAAATAGGCCAGCAAGAGGGCGCAGGCCGCCACCGCCAACAAGGTCGCCCGCCCGACGCTGACCGTTTCGCCGAGGCCCAATGATTGCCAGTAGGAGAGCAGGGGATCGGCCAGCGCACCGGCCAGGAGCAACGCGACCCCTTGCCCGAGACGCAGGGGAAGGCGCCAGAGCACATTGCGCAGCCCGGCGAGCAGTCCCAAATTGACCAGTAGCAGCGGTTCGACGACGGCCGCCATGTCGACGTAACTGGCCAACCAGCCGGCCAGATCGGGGGTTTTGACCAGCGCGGCGAGGAGCGCCAGGAGATTGACACCGAGCAGCACGCGCAGCATCACGCCGAAATTGCGCCAGTCGGGCAAGGGGTGCGTCGCGGGAAAGTGCCGTATACTTGTCATCTTTGATGCGAATTGTTGTTCAGTTCGTCGCCTAATAGCCCATTCTAGACCAGAGTCATGACTTCCAACGCCACGCAATACACTTGGGCCGGCCGCTTTTCCGAGCCGGTTTCCGATCTCGTCAAACGTTACACCGCCTCCGTCGATTTCGACCAGCGCATGTGGCGGCAGGACATCCGCGGTTCGCTGGCGCACGCCAGAATGCTGGCCAAACAAGGCATCATCAGCGACAAGGACTGTGCCGACATCGAGCGCGGCATGGAAATCGTCCAGCGCGAAATCGAGTCCGGCCATTTCGTCTGGTCGCTCGATCTCGAAGATGTGCACCTCAATATCGAAAAGCGCCTCACCGCCCTCGTCGGCGATGCCGGCAAGCGCCTGCATACCGGCCGTTCGCGCAACGACCAGGTGGCCACCGATATCCGCCTCTACCTGCGCGATGCGATCGACGACATCCAGGCCTTGATCAAGGCCTTCCGCTCGGCTCTGGTCGATCTTGCGGAAAAGGAAGCGGCGACGCCGATGCCCGGCTTCACGCACATGCAGGTCGCGCAGCCGGTGACCTTCGGCCATCACATGCTGGCCTATTTCGAAATGTTCGGCCGCGATGCCGAGCGCTTCGCCGATGCCCGCAAGCGCACCAACCGCCTGCCGCTCGGCGCTGCGGCACTGGCCGGCACGACCTACCCGATCGACCGCGAATTCGTCGCCGCCGAACTGGGCTTCGAAGAGGTCTGCGAGAACTCGCTGGATGCCGTGTCGGATCGCGATTTCGCCATCGAATTCACCGCTGCCTGCGCCCTGCTCATGATGCACATCAGCCGCCTGTCGGAAGAACTGGTGCTGTGGATGAGCCCGCGCGTCGGCTTCATCCAGATCGCCGACCGCTTCTGCACCGGCTCCTCGATCATGCCGCAGAAAAAGAACCCCGACGTGCCGGAACTGGCGCGCGGCAAGACCGGCCGCGTCTATGGTCAGCTAGTTTCGCTGCTGACCCTGATGAAATCGCAACCGCTGGCCTACAACAAGGACAACCAGGAAGACAAGGAACCGCTGTTCGACGCCGTCGACACCGTCACCGACACCCTGCGCATCTTCGCCGACATGGCCGGCGGCATCACGGTCAAGCCGGCAGCGATGAAAGCCGCGCTGACCCAGGGCTTCGCCACCGCCACCGACCTCGCCGACTACCTGGTCAAGAAGGGCCTGCCCTTCCGCGATGCCCACGAAGCGGTCGGTCATGCCGTGAAAGCCGCCGAACAGAAAGGCGTCGACCTACCCGGCCTGACGCTGGACGAACTGAAAGCCTTCTGCCCGCAGGTCGACAGCGACGTCTATGCGGTATTGACCGTCGAGGGCTCGCTTGCCGCGCGCAACCATATCGGCGGCACCGCACCGGCCCAGGTCAAGGCCGCCATCGCCCGCGCCCGCGCCCGCCTCGGCTGATTTTCCGCGACGCATCGAAAAGGCTGCCGGCAAAAACCGGCAGCTTTTTTTGCATCAGAAATATTAGCCGTTTAATATATAAGCATTCGTTGATGTTTCCATGAAACATCGACACGGCCAATACTCAAACCCGGGAAGACCAGCATGTACACCACCATCGTCGACAATTCGCCGCGCATTGAAGTCAGCGGCGGCAAACATCAAGCCAGCTATGCCCTGGACGGTTCCGCGATGAATCCGCTCGAAGCTTTTTACGCCTCGCTGGCCGCCTGCGCCGCCGTCTACGCGAAAAAAGCCTGCAAGACGCTGGGCGTACCGGCCGCCGGCATCGAGATCGACGGCAAGCCGTTTGCCGGCCCCGGCGGGCCATTGAGCCTGGCGAAATTCAAGACCGAGGTGCGCTTTCCGGCCCATTTCACCGCCGGGCAAAAAGCCGCGGTACTCGACAGCATCGCCCATTGCGCCGTCAAGGAAATCGTCATCGACGGCGCCGCCATCGACTTTCAGGTCGTCGAAGTCTGAGCCGGCCGGGCTGTCGACAAAAAAGCCGGGGACCCGCCCCGGCTTTTTCGTTGGCCCAGCGCTCGCTCAGGCAGCGATGCCTTCGAGCAGTTGCTGCAGTTCGCCGGTCTGGTACATCTCCTTCATGATGTCGCAACCGCCGACAAACTCGCCCTTGATGTAGAGCTGGGGGATGGTCGGCCAGTTGGCGTATTCCTTGACCCCATTACGAATTTCCTCGTCGGCCAGCACATTGACCGTGACGAAATCGTCGACGCCGCAGGCCTTGAGGATCTGCACGGAAGTGGCGGAAAAGCCGCACTGCGGAAAACGGGCGTCACCCTTCATGTAAAGCACGACGGGATGGGTGGTAACGGTTTCGTGGATGCGTTGCTGAACTTCGGACATGATGACTCCAGATTAGAGATAAGCGCCGCTGACACGGTCGATACCGGCCAGGTCGGGATGGGTGAATGGCTCTTTGAACCCCGCCGCGCACAATAAGTTCCGGGTGGCCGCGCCCTGATCGTAGCCATGCTCGAGGAGCAGCCAGCCGCCGGGCGGCAGATGCGCCGCGGCACCGGCAACGATCTGCCGGATACAGGCCAGGCCATCGCCGCCGGGCGCGCCATCGGTCAGCGCCAGGCGCGGCTCGAAGGGCAAGCCGTTCAGTGCCAGGTGCGGGTTGCCTTCGGCCACGTAGGGCGGATTGCCGACGATCAGGTCGAAACGCCTCTCGGCCAGGGCGGCAAACCAGTCGCTCTCGATAAATTCGACCCTGGCCCCGAGGCGGCCGGCGTTGTTTTTGGCAACCCGCAAGGCATCGGCCGAAATATCGACCGTCGTCAGCCATGCCGCCGGACATTCCAGGGCCAGCGATATGGCCACGATGCCGGAGCCGGTGCCGAGGTCGAGAATGCGCGGTGTTTCTATCCCTTGCAGTTTCTCCAGCGCCAGTTCGATCAGCACCTCGGTTTCCGGGCGGGGAATCAGTACGGCTGGCGAAACCTGAAAAATCCGGCTGCGAAACTCCGCCTCGCCGACCAGGTAGGCGAGCGGCTCGCCGGCCGCCCGGCGCCCCACCCATTCGGCAAATTGCTGGTAGGCCGGGGCGCTGACCGGAGTCTCCGGCCGCACCAGCAGGTCGGTATGGGTACAGCCGGTGGCGTATTGCAGCAGCAGGCGGGCGTCGAGCCGGTCAATCTGCTGCCTGGCCTGCGCCAGGGCCTCGCCGAGGGTGCTCATAGGCTAAGAGATTTGACGCGGAGGCGTCGAAAAACAAGCTTCAATTCTGTTCGGCCAGTTCGGCCAGCAGGTCGGCCTGGTATTCGGCGGCCAGGGCGCCGAGCAGTTCTTCCATGTCGCCGTCCATGATCGCGGCGATCTTGTACAGGGTCAGGTTGATGCGGTGATCGGTGATCCGCCCCTGCGGGAAATTGTAGGTGCGAATGCGCTCGGAGCGGTCGCCGGAGCCGATCAGGCTCTTGCGGGTGCTGGCGATATGGCTCTGCTGGGCGCGCACCTGCACGTCCTTGATACGCGCCGCCAGGACCTTCATCGCCGAGGCCTTGTTGGCGTGTTGCGAGCGGCCGTCCTGGCACTCGGCGACGATGCCGGTTGGCAGGTGGGTGATGCGCACCGCCGAATCGGTCTTGTTGATGTGCTGGCCGCCGGCCCCGGAGGCGCGGAAGGTGTCGATGCGCAGGTCGGCCGGATTGAGATCGACATCGCCGACCTCGTCGGCTTCCGGCATGATCGCCACGGTACAGGCCGAGGTATGGATGCGGCCCTGGGTTTCGGTTTCCGGCACGCGCTGGACGCGATGGCCGCCGGATTCGAACTTGAGGCGCGAATAGGCGCCCTGGCCACCGATCCGGCAGATGATTTCGCGATAGCCACCGAGTTCGGATTCGCTGGCCGACAGCACTTCGACCTGCCAACGCTGGCGTTCGGCAAAGCGCGAATACATCCGAAACAGGTCGCCGGCGAACAGCGCCGATTCGTCGCCGCCGGTGCCGGCGCGGATTTCCAGCAGCACGCTGCGTTCGTCGTTGGGGTCTTTCGGCAGCAGCAGTTTCTGCAATTCGATTTCGAGTTCGGGCAGGCGCGCCTTGGCGGCAGCGATTTCCTCGTCGGCGAAGTCGCGCATTTCCGGGTCGGCACGCATCGCCTCGGCTTCCGCCAGATCGCGTTCGGCCTGACGAAAGGCGTTGAACTGGTTGATCACCGGCTCCAGTTCGGCGCGCTCGCGCGACAACTTGCGGAACTGGTCCATGTCGTTGGCCGTGCCCGGCGCCGACAGCATGCGGTCGATTTCATCGAGACGGTCGACCAGCAGGTCGAGTTTTTGACGGATGCTCGATTTCATTTCGGAATGACCGGCTAGCAAATTGGTTCGAAGGGCCGTTATGGTACCCGAGATCACCGCCTCCAGCGACGAATGGCTAACATTGGCGATTGCCAGCAAGGCAAAGCCCCAGCATAATTGCGCGACTTTGAAGAACATCTGATGCTCAACTTTCCCCACTCCGTCATCGTCCTGGCGGAAACCCTGGAACGGCGCTGGAAAAGCTATCGCGACACCGGTGATTTTGATATTTTTGTCGAATTCACCCTATCCCTGAACGGCTTGACCGAGCACCTCAATCGCCAGCATTTGCCGGGGCTGGTCCGCGCCTGCCAGGAACTCGAAAATACCGCGCTGAGCCTGTTCGCCGACCGTTCGATGCACCCCATCCCGCTCGACCAGGCGAACGCTATCGAGCGCCAGCTAAGCATCATTCTGGCCGAATTGCATCGTCACGAGACGCCGGCGGTCCTCGCCCGGCGCGTGTTCGATTCGCCCGAGGAAGCCAGCGAAGATACCTGGAACCGGCCGCGGCGCGTGCTCATCGTCTCCCGCGCCGGCCACCCGTGGACGGTCTCCCTCGCCGAGCAATTGAATTTTTTCGGCTTCACCCCGGAACAAATCCGCTGGGGACTTCAACCCGAGGACGAGGAGCCGCCACTCGCCATCGCCTTCATTCCCGACCAGGAAGGCCGCGCCTACCCACCGGACGCGGTGGCGGCGGTGATGGCCCTGCGCACCCGCTTCCCGACCAGCTATTTCTATTGCCTGTCGGTTCCCTCCAACCTGCAAAGCATCGTTCTGCTGCAGCGGGCTGGGGCGGACGCCTGCGTCCCGGTCGGCAACAAGGTCAGCGACGTGCTGTCGCGGATTCTCGACCTGGTCGAAACCAGCGAGCAGGAAATGCACCGCGTGCTGATCGTCGAGGATTCGGCCACCGCCATTGCCCACATCCGGCGTTCGCTCTCCCAGCACGGCATCGACAGCCGCGCCATCAACGATCCGCGGATCCTGCTCGAAGCCGCGGCCGACTATCGTCCGGACGCCATCCTGATGGACATGTACATGCCCTTCTGCACCGGCGTCGAAGTGACCAGCGCCCTGCGCCAGATTCCGGAATACCAGTCGCTGCCGGTCATCTACCTGTCCAGCGAAACCGATATCGTGCAACAGGTCGAAGCCCTGCGCCTGGGCGGCGACCAGTTCCTGACCAAGCCGGTCAACCCGATCATCCTGGCCTCGGTGGTCAAGACCAAGATCGAGCGTTACCGCGAAATGCTCTATTCCGGCCAGCACGACAGCCTGACCGGCCTGTTCAATCACTCGACCTCCAAGGGCCAGATCGAACGCCTGCTGCAATCGGCCCTGCCGGATGGCAAACTGGTCGTCGCCATGATCGACATCGACCGTTTCAAAATGGTCAATGACACCTTCGGCCATCCGGTCGGCGACCAGGTCATCCGCAGCCTGGCCTGGCTGCTCCGCGGCCGGCTGCGCAACACCGACCTGATCGGTCGCTACGGCGGCGAAGAATTCATCCTGGCCCTGCCCGACGCCGATTTTGTGCGCGTCGTCAGCCTGCTCGATCAAATCCGGGAAGATTTTGCCGCCCTGCCGCACGCCCATGCCCAGGGCACGCTGCGCGTCACTTTCAGTTGCGGGATCGCCGCCCTGCCCGACTATGCGACGACTTCCGCGCTTATCGCCGCGGCCGACGAAGCCCTCCTGGAAGCCAAGCGCAACGGCCGCAACCGGCTGGTGCTGGCGCCGGCCGCCAATCACCTGGCGACGGGAAAAAAACAGTAATCAGTCGTTGCCGTGCAGGTGGAATAGCCGGGTAGTAGCCGCCTGCAATTCGCCGCGCTCGGCCTCGTCAGCCAGATTCAAGGCCTGCGTCGGGGCATGCAGGAACTTGTTGGTGAGCCGGTGCGACAGGTGCTCCAGCACCTTTTCGGCCGCCTCGCCCTTGGCCAGCAGCTTGACGGCATGTTCCATCTCGTGGCGGCGGATGCGCTCGACCGAATCGCGCAAGGAACGGATGACCGGCACCGTATCGCGCGCCGCCAGCCAGCCGAGGAAATCCCGGACGCGGGCGGCGATGATGTCTTCCGCCTCGACCACGGCGGCCTGCCGTGATTCCAGGCCGCTCTCGACCACCTGCGCCAGGTCATCGACGGTATAGAGGAAAACGTCGTCGAGGTTGCCGATTTCTTCTTCGATGTCGCGCGGCACGGCGAGATCGACCATGAACATCGGTCGATGCCGGCGCGCCTTGATGGCCCGTTCGACCATGCCGAGACCGATGATGGGCAGCGGACTGGCCGTACAGGAAACAACGATGTCATGCTGCGCCAGATGTTCGCCGAGTTCATCGAGACGAATGGCCGTGCCGTTGAAACGCGCGGCCAACTCCCGGCCGCGCTCCAGGGTGCGATTGGCGACGGTGACCTGTTTCGGCTGACGGGCGCAGAAATGAGCGGCGCACAGCTCGATCATTTCGCCGGCCCCGATGAACAGGATGCGCTGCTCGCCCACCGACTCGAAAATGCGCTCGGCGAGATGGACGCCGGCCGCCGCCATGGAGACGATATTGGCGCCGATCGCCGTCGTGCTGCGCACTTCCTTGGCGACCGAGAAGGAACGCTGGAACAGCTTGTGCAACTGCGTGCCGAGGGTGCCGCTCTCTTCGGCGACGCGCACCGCATCCTTCATCTGACCGAGAATCTGCGGCTCGCCGATGACCATCGAATCAAGGCCGCTGGCGACGCGGAAAGCGTGGCGGACAGCTTCCGGCTGCTCGTGGGTGTAGAGATAGGGAGCGATTTCGCTGCGCTCGACCTGGTGATACTGGGCCAGCCAGTCGATGACCACGTCCGCCGTTTCGGCCGCGTAATAAATTTCGGTGCGGTTGCAGGTGGACAGGATCGCCACCTCCTTGACCGGCTTGCTATGCGTCAGATCGGCCAGCGCCTGATGCAGCTTTTCGGCATTGAACGCCACCCGTTCGCGGATGGCAAGCGGGGCGGAGTGATGGTTGATGCCGAGGGTAAAAATCACCGGATGGGCTGGTATGCGCAGGAGGGGGGGCTGATTATAACATCCGCCCCGTGGCCCCCTGGCCGATCTGGCTCAGAACAGGAAGGCCTGTTTTTCCGGTGTGGCCTGCGGCAATTGGTCGGCCCCGAACACCCGCACCTGACGCGGCCGGAACCAGACCGCCTGACCGACCGTCAGTTGCAGCGCCTCATGCCGTTCGCGCGACAGCTCGACCTCGATGAATTCGCCATTGTGCTGCAATTCGACACGCACCAGCGGACCGATCGGATGCACGTGCAGCACCGTGGCCTGCAGCCCCTCGGCGAGCGGCTGGTGGGCGATATCGATATCGTGGGGGCGGACGAAGGCGGTGGTCTTTTCGCTGGCCGCGGCGCGCTCGACTTCGGCGTAACCGCCATGTACCCGACTGTGGAAGACATTGACGTTGCCGAGAAACTGGTAGACGAAAGGCGAGGCCGGGTTGGAATAGACTTCGTCCGGCGAACCGATCTGCTCGATCTTGCCGTGATTCATCACCACCACGCGATCGGCCACTTCCAGCGCCTCTTCCTGGTCGTGCGTGACGAAAACGCTGGAGATGTGCATCTCGTCGTGCAGGCGGCGCAGCCAGCGGCGCAGTTCCTTGCGCACCTTGGTATCGAGGGCGCCGAACGGTTCGTCGAGAAGCAGCACCTTCGGTTCGACGGCCAGCGCCCGGGCCAGCGCAATCCGTTGCCGCTGACCTCCGGACAATTGCGATGGGTAGCGCTCGGCCAGCCAGTCGAGTTGAACGAGGCCGAGCAACGCCATGACCCGGCGCTTGATCTCGGCCTCTTTCGGCCGTTCCTGGCGCGGCTTGACGCGCAGGCCGAAGGCGACATTCTCGAACACCGTCATGTGGCGAAACAGCGCGTAATGCTGGAAGACGAAACCGACGTTGCGTTCGCGGACATGCAGATGGGTCGCCTCGCTTCCGGAAAAGAGCACTTCGCCCTGTTCCGGACTTTCCATGCCGGCGATGATGCGCAGCAAAGTCGTCTTGCCGCAACCGGACGGACCGAGCAAGGCGACCAGCTCGCCGGTCGGGATCGCCAGATTGATGTTGTCGAGCGCGACAAAATTGCCGAAGCGTTTGGAAATATTGCGGATTTCGATACTCATGAGATCTTCTCGGGGGCCAGGACCGTGTTCAGCATTTCGGTTTCCTTCTTCATGTTCCACTCGACGACGGTCTTGGCGACCAGCGTCACCAGGGCGAGCAGCGCCAGGATGGAAGCAGCGGCAAAGGCGCCGATGGCGTTGTATTCGTTGTAGAGGATTTCGACATGCAACGGCAGGGTATTGGTCTCGCCGCGGATGTGCCCGGAAACCACCGACACCGCGCCGAATTCGCCCATCGCCCGGGCGTTCGAGAGGATCACCCCGTACAGCAGGCCCCACTTGATATTGGGCAGCGTCACCCGCCAGAACATCTGCCAGCCGGAGGCGCCGAGCGATACCGCGGCCTCTTCCTCTTCCTTGCCCTGGGCCTGCATCAGTGGGATCAGTTCGCGGGCGATGAAGGGAAAGGTAATGAACAGGGTGGCGATAATCATGCCGGGGACGGCGAAGATGATCCTGATTTCATGCGCCGCCAGCCATGGCCCGAAAGTCCCCTGGGCGCCGAACAGCAGAATGAAGACCAGACCGGCGACCACCGGGCTGACCGCAAAAGGCAGGTCGATCAAGGTGATCAGCAGGCTCTTGCCGCGGAAGTCGAATTTGGCGATGGCCCAGGCCGCCGCCACCCCGAAGGCGATATTGAAGGGCAGCACGGCGAGCGCGATGACGATGGTCAACACAATGGCCGACCGGGTTTCCGGCTCTTTCAGCGCGTCGACATAGACCGGCAGGCCCTGCGCCAGGGCCTCGACGAAAACGGCGAGCAGCGGCAGGCCGAGGAAGAAGAAGAGGAAGCCGAGGCCGACGGCGAGCAGCACAGAGCGCACCCAGCCGGCTTCCCGGGTCGCCAGATTGGCCGTCATGCCGGAGCTCCCGCCGCCCGACCGGCCGCCGCTTCGAGCGGCTCGTCGTTCTTGTAGCGGTTGGCCGACCACCATTGCAGGAAATTGATAGCGAGCAACAGCACGAAGGAAATGGCCAGCATGACCACGGCCAGCGCCGTAGCGCCGAGCACGTCGTACTGTTCAAGCTTGGAGATGATCAGCAAAGGGGTAATTTCCGAAATCAGCGGCAGATTGCCGGCGATGAAGATCACCGAGCCGTACTCGCCGACCGCCCGTGAAAAAGCCATGGCAAAGCCGGTCAGCAGGGCCGGCGCGATGGCCGGGAAAATCACCCGCGAGAAGGTCTGCCAGCGCGAGGCGCCGAGCGAGGCGGCGGCCTCTTCGACATCGCTTTCGATATCCTCGATCACCGGTTGCAGGGTGCGCACGACGAACGGCAGGGTGACGAAAATCAGGGCGACGACGATGCCGTTCGGCGTATAGGCGATCTTCACGCCCAGCGGTTCCAGGTAGCGGCCCAGCCAGCCATTGCCGGCATACAGCGTGGACAGCGTGATGCCGGCCACCGCCGTCGGCAGGGCAAAGGGCAGGTCGACCAGGGCATCGACGAAACGCTTGCCGGGAAAACTGTAACGCACCAGGATCCAGGCGACGATCAGGCCGAAAAAGGCATTCAGCGCGGCGGCCAGCAGGGAGGCTCCGAAGGTCACGCGAAAGGCGGCCAGCGAACGCTCGCTCAAGGCGATATCGATGATCTGCCCGAAACCGAGTTCGGAAGCCTTGAGCACCATACCGCCCAGCGGCAGCAGGATGAGCAGCGACAGGTAGACCAGGGTGTAACCCAGGGCCAGACCGAACCCGGGTAACACGCGATGGTTTTTGGCCGGCATTTATTTCTGCACGTAAATCTGGTCGAAGCTGCCGCCGTCCTTGAAGTGGGTCGCAAACGCCTTGCCCGCTCCGCCGAACACTTCATCCACCGTAAAAGTTTTGACCGGCGGGAATTGCGCCGCGTATTTCTTCAGCAACTCGGCATCGCGCGGCCGCAAGTAGTTCTGCGCCGCATTCTCCTGCCCCTCCTTCGACCACAGATAGTCGAGATAAGCCTGCGCCTGCTTGCGCGTCCCCTTCTTGTCCACCACCTTGTCGACGATCGCCACCGGAAACTCGGTCTGCATGGTCAGACTGGGGTAAACCACGGCGAACTCGCCCTTGCCGAATTCGCGGGCGATCAATTCGGCTTCCGATTCGAAGGTGATCAACACATCACCCATCTGGCGCTGCATGAACGTCGTCGTCGCATCGCGACCGCCGGCCGCGAACAGCGGGACATTCTTCAGCAGCTTGCCGAGGAACTCCTGGGCGCTCTTGTCGTTGCCGCCCTTTTGGCGGACCGCCCAGGCCCAGGCCGAAAGATAGGTATTGCGGCCGTTGCCGGTATTTTTCGGGTGCGGCACGATGACCTGGACGCCCGGCGCGACGAGATCGCCCCAATCCTTGATGGCCTTCGGGTTGCCCTTGCGGACGATGAAAACCATGGTCGACGTATAGGGCGACGCATTGTTCGGGAATTTTTTGCTCCACTCCTTGGCCACCAGCCCCTTGTCGGCCAGGAATTCGATGTCGTTGGCCTGATTCATGGTCACCACGTCCGCTTCCAGCCCGTCGGCCACTGACCGTACCTGTTTACTGGAACCGCCGTGCGATTGTTTCAGCTCAATACTTTCCCCGGTTTTCTGTTTCCAGTACTTCTGGAACAGCGGGTTGTAGTCCTTGAACACATCGCGCGCGACATCGTAGGAAGCATTCAGCAGAGTAGTATCGGCCAGCGCAGCACCGGCCACCAGGGCAAGCAGAACGGCGGAAATCGAACGACGGAAACGGATCATGGCATTTACCTCAAGCGACAATGCCGTCTAATTTAGTCGATTGCGTTATAGCCGCAAAGACAACTATTGAATTTGTTTATACAATTTTCAACTATAAGCACCGGGAACCAAGGTGGCAAAAAAGCGCCCGGGCCTGTTCCTTCGCCGACCAAGCGGCTATCATTGGACATTATTCACGTAGCCCAATTCCAGATGCGCGCCTCCCTGCCTGTCACTCTCCTGTTTTCCGTCATGCTCGCTGCCTGCGCCTCGACCAAGGACGCCCCCGTCGGCAAACCGCTGCCCCAGAACGGCCCTCTCAAGGTACATCCGGGCCTGCTCGGCCAGCCGGTCCCGGCCGAACTGACAGCGCCCCCCGCGCCGGACAGCCCCTCCGCCCCGGACGCCCCTGCCGCCGGCCCGAGCAGCCAGAACGAAGCGCCGATCAAACTCGACCAGACCGGCCTGCGCACCCAGCGCAGCGTCTACTTCGACCTCGACAGCGCCACCGTGAAAGACGATTACCTGCCGGCGCTGCTCGCCCACGCCCAATATCTTGCCGCCCACCCGAAATCGCGTATCCGCATCGAAGGCAATGCCGACGAACGGGGTCCCGCCAATTACAACAACCAGCTCGGCAAAAAACGCGCCGCAAACGTCCGCCAGGCGATCATCGCCCAGGGCGCCGCGGCCCGGCAAGTCAGCATCAGGACGCTGGGCGCCTCGCAACCCAAGCTGAAAGGCCACGACGAGGAATCCTGGGCGGAAAACCGTCGCTCCGACGTGGTGTATGAAAAGGATGTCTAGGGGCTAGTTGTTAGTTATTAGTCGATAGTTGTTAGCGAATATTAGAGGGCGCCGCGGCGCCCTCATTTGTTGCTGGCAACAACCGAGAACAGCCCGCAACTACTCCTCGTAACCGGCCAGCGTGATGCCGGCATGCAGCAGGGCCTCGCGCAAGGCCTTGATGTCGGTCTTGCTGCAGGTGGTGCTGTTATGCGGATGGTGCAGAAATGCCTCGACCTTGTTCAGGGTGAATTTGAAACGCGCCCCGTGCGAAGGCTCGATCTCGGCACCGAGGTGAGTGAGCAGGGACTCGATTTCACGCCAGTGGATGTTGCCGCTCGGCGGATCCTGGAAGATGCTGCGCATCAGGTGGGCATGCTTGTGGCTCATGGCAATACTCCCGGCTATTCAGGCCTGACCATTCTATGCCGATGGCCGCTTTCCGTCAGGCCAGAATGATCTTCAGCAGGGCCAGCAGCAACAGGGTATAGGCGGCCGCCACCAGATCGTCGGCCATGACGCCGAAGCCGTTCTTGACGTGTTCGTCGAAGTAGCGGGCCGGTTGCGGCTTGGTGATATCGAAGAAACGAAACAGCGCAAAAGCCGCGCCCTGCCAAATCCAACCGGACGGCGTCAGGAGCAGGACCAGCCAGAAGGGGACGATTTCGTCCCAGACGATGCTGCCGTGATCGGGCTCGCCGAGCGCCGTACCGGTCACCTGGATGAACCAGATGCCGGCCAGATAGGCCGCCGAAAACAGGAACAGCAACTGGAAATCCGAAAAATACGGCCGAAAGAGCAGAAAGCTGACCCAGGCGAAGGCCGTGCCGACGGTGCCCGGCGCCCATTGCGACAGGCCGCTGCCGCAACCGAGGGCAAAGAAATGGGCGGGATGGGCGAAGAGGAATTTAAGACTGGGCGGCTGGTTCAAAGTGATCGTATCCATGCTGCGCAAAACTGACCGGCAAGCCATCGGGATCAAGAACAGTCACTTCGCCAGGCGCTCCGGCGACCATTTCGCCGATATTCCAGAGCGGCAATTCGAGGCGTGCCGCAATCTGGGCGATGGCCAGGCTCAACTGACCGGGAGCGGTGAAGCACAACTCGTAATCGTCGCCGCCGGCCAGCAGACACTCGAGGGCGAGACAGCGCAGTTCGGCATTGTAGGACTCGCCCTTGGGCAGGTAGGGCAGTTGCACCAGCTTGACGACGGCGGCGCAGTTCGAGCGTTCGCCGATGTGGCCGAGATCGGCCAGCAGGCCGTCGGAAACATCGATCGCCGCCGTCGCGATGCCGACCAGGGCCTGGCCGAGCGCGACACGGGGGCGGGGTTTTTCGAGGGCGGCAATGCACAGGCGGGGCCAGGGTTCGGGCAGGTTGATCCGGCCCTGCAACTGGGCCAGGCCCAGGCTGGCCAGCCCGGGACGGCCGGAAACCCAGACCTGATCGCCGACCCGTGCGCCATCACGACGCAGGGCCTGGCCCGGTTCGATTTCACCGAGCGCCGTGACGCACAGGTTGAGCGGCCCTTTGGTCGTATCGCCACCGACGACATCGACGCCATACTCGGCGGCGCAGGCAAAAAAGCCGGCGGCGAAACCGGCGATCCACGCCTCGTCCACCGCCGGCATGGCACCAGCCAGCGTCACCCAGCGCGGCTTGGCCCCCATCGCGGCGAGATCCGAAAGATTGACGGCCAGGGCCTTCCAGCCGAGGTTTTTCGGGTCGGTCCCGGGCAGGAAATGCGTCCCGGCGACCAGCATGTCGGTGGTCACCGCCAATTGTTTGCCCGGCGAAGGTTGCAACAGCGCGCAGTCGTCGCCGGGGCCAAGGACGGCCGACGGCGTGGGCCGGGCGAAATACTTGGCGATCAGCGCAAACTCACCGGCCATCGTTTCAGCGCGCCTTCTTCTTGGCAGCGACCTCGTCCGGACGGACGACGGCGGCAACCTTGTCGAGCACACCATTGACGTACTTGTGACCGTCGGTACCGCCGAAGGCCTTGGTCAGCTCGATGGCTTCGTTGATGATGACGCGATAAGGCGTTTCCGGATAATTCGACAACTCGAAGGCGCCAAGCATCAGGATGCAGGCCTCGACCGGCGACAGTTCGCCGAAGGGCCGGTCGATGTGCGCCGTGATCTGTGCGGTCAGCTTCTCCCGCTGGCCGATGACACCGCGCAGCGTGCCGACGAAAAATTCCCGGTCGGCCTTGGCGAAACCTTCCATTTCCGGAGCATAGGCTTCGATGGCGGCCTCGTCGGCTCCGCCGACCCGCCACTGGTAAAGGCCTTGCAGAACGAACTCGCGCGAACGACGGCGGGCCGACTTGGGCGGCGCCTTCGGTTCCGGCTCATGATTGATGTCGCTGGCAAAAGTGGTCATTGGTCTAAGGCTTTCTGCAGGTTGGCCATCTCGACCGCGGCCTGGGCGCAGTCAGCGCCCTTCGGCTGCATGCGGACTTCGGCCTGATCGTCGTTTTCGCAGGTCAGGATGCCGTTGGCGATGGGCACGCCGGTCTGTAACTGGACATCCATGACGGCGCGACAGGAATCGTTGGAAACCACTTCGAAGTGGTAGGTATCGCCGCGAATCACCGCACCGAGTGCGATCAGGGCGTTGTAGCGGCGGCTCTGCGCCATGCTTTGCAGGACGAGCGGGATTTCCAGGGCGCCCGGTACGTTGGCGATGGCCATGTCGGCATCGGCCACGCCGAGACGCTTCAGCTCATCAACACAAGCGGAAAGCAGGCCTTCGCAGACCGGCAGGTTGAAACGGCTCATCACGATACCGATTTTCAGGCCAGCGCCGTTCAGGTTGTTGTCGTATTCGAAGATATTGTCGAAGCGGGACATGATTTTAGAGCTCCGCGGGAGAGGTAACGAAACCGGTGACTTCGAGGCCGAAGCCGGTCATCGAGGGCATCTTGCGCGGGCTGGAGAGCAGGCGCATCTTGGAAACGCCGACATCGCGCAGGATCTGGGCGCCGATGCCGTAGGTGCGCGGGTCCCATTTCTGCTGGCCGCGCGGTTGCTGGTTCTGGCCGGTCAGGCGGTTGAGCAGGGCCTCACCGTCTTCCGGGCGGTGCATCAGGACGATGACACCGTGGCCGTTCTTGGCCAATGCCGCTTGCGCCTCGTCGATCGAGAAGGATTGCTGCTTGCTGGCCGGGTCGAGGAAATCGAGCACCGACAGCGGTTCGTGCACGCGGACCAGGGTGTCGCCGCCGGCCGGGATGGTGCCCTTGACCAGGGCCAGGTGGGTCGCCCCGCTGGCCCGATCGACATAGGCATGCAGGGCAAAATCGCCGTGCGCCGTGCTGATGGTCTTGCTGGTGACGCGCTCGACCAGGGTTTCCGAGGCCGCCCGGTAATGGATCAGGTCGGCGATGGTGCCGATCTTCAGGCCATGTTCCTTGGCGAATTCGATCAACTCCGGCAGACGGGCCATGGTGCCGTCGTCGTTCATGATCTCGCAGATCACCGACGACGGTTGCAGACCGGCCATGCCGGCCAGGTCGCAGCCGGCTTCGGTATGGCCGGCGCGGACCAGGACGCCGCCTTCGCGGGCGGTGATCGGGAAGACGTGGCCGGGCTGGACGATATCGTCGGCGACCACGTTCTTGGCCACCGCCACCTGGATGGTGCGTGCCCGGTCGGCGGCCGAAATGCCGGTGGTGACGCCCTCGGCGGCTTCGATCGAAACGGTGAAGGCGGTGCCGTACTGGGTCTTGTTGTTGCGCGCCATCTGGACCAGGCCGAGCTTCTTGCAGTGGGCCTCGGTCAGCGTCAGGCAAACCAGGCCACGGCCGAATTTGGCCATGAAATTGATCGCTTCCGGCGTGATGTGTTCGGCGGCCATGACAAGGTCGCCTTCGTTTTCGCGGTCTTCTTCATCGACCAGGATGACCATGCGGCCAGCCTTCAGTTCGGCAACGATTTCAGCGGTAGGGGCAATGGCGGGATGGGGTGGCATGGAGTTCCGGCAACAGCAAATGGGGGTTGCTATTTTCGCAGAAACAGGCCTGCCGCACATGACTTTAGCGCACCGGGGCGGCCACGGGGACTCAGGGCGGATAGGCCTCGACCTGGATATGCAGACGCACTTCGTCGCCGACAAAGGGAACGCCGTTCTGGATGCCGAACTCGGAACGGCGCAGGACGCCCCTGGCATCGGCACCGCAACCGCGCTTGCGCAGGGCGAGATTGAGGCCGCACTTGAAGCGGCTGATTTCCAGGCGCAGCGGGCGGACTTCGCCGTGCAGGGTCAGGGTCCCGTGGACGGCCACCGGCTGCTTGTCGTTGAAAACGAAAGACTGGCTGCGAAACAGGATATAGGGAAAGCTCCCGGCATTGAACCAGGACTCGCCGCGCAACACCTCGTCGCGCAGGTCGAAGCCGGTATCGAGCGAGGCGCTTTCGATACTGATGTCGATGCTGCCGCTGGGCACCTCGTCATCGAACTGGATGGTGCCCGAACTGCGATTGAAGCGGCCGCGCTGCGTCGAGAAACCGAGATGGTCGATTTCAAAATTGGCATAGGTATGGGCCGGATCGATGATGTACTCGACCGCCGGCAATGGCCACGCGGCACCGACCAGAAACAGGGAGAGGAGAGTTTTGACTGGCACCGGCAAGACTCCGCAAAAAGCTGACCGCCCAAACGAATTCGCACACCGTGCCTGCTCTGACCAAAAGCCCGGCCCGGCGTTCCCGAATCGGCGCACAATATCGCCCCATCCGCCACCCGCCCGGCCTTTCCCGCATGCGCCACGCCCTGCTCTTCTCGGTCTTCGTCATCGCCTCCTGCGGACTGGCTTACGAACTGGTGGCCGGCGCCCTCTCGTCCTACCTGCTGGGCGACTCGGTGACCCAGTTCTCGACGGTGATCGGCTGCTACCTGTTTGCCATGGGGGCCGGTTCCTGGCTGTCCAAATACATCAGCCGCGACCTGATCGGCCGCTTCATCCAGATCGAGCTGATGGTCGGGCTGCTCGGCGGCTTTTCAGCGGCCGGACTGTTCCTGGTGTTCACCTGGCTGGCGGCGCCCTTCAAGCTGGTGCTCTACCTCGCCGTGTTCGGGGTCGGCGTCCTGGTCGGCCTGGAAATCCCGCTGGTCATGCGCATCCTGAAGCGCGACCTGGATTTCAAGGAACTGGTGTCGCAAGTGCTGACTTTCGACTACCTCGGTGCCCTGGCCGTCTCCATCCTCTTTCCGCTGGTCCTCGCGCCGCATCTGGGCATGGTGCGGACCGGCCTGCTCTTCGGTCTGCTCAATGTCGCCGTCGCGCTCTGGGCGCTGCACCTGTTCCGCGCCCAACTCCCCGCCCGCCGCTGGCTGGCCATCCAGTCATGGGCGGCCTTCGCGATCCTCGCCGCCGGCTTTGCCGGGGCCGGACAGCTAATGACGCTGGCCGAAGCCCATCTCTACGCCGACGAGATCATTTACGCCGAAACCACGCCCTATCAGCGCATCGTCGTTACCCGCTGGCATGACGACCTGCGGCTGTTCCTCAACAACAACCTGCAATTCTCATCGCACGACGAATACCGTTACCATGAGGCCCTGGTCCATCCCGGCCTGGCCAGCCTGCCCGGGGCGCGACGGGTGCTCGTGCTGGGCGGCGGCGACGGGCTGGCGGTGCGCGAAATCCTCAAATACCCGAATGTCGAAGCGGTCACCCTGGTCGATCTCGACCCGGCGATGACCCGGCTGTTCTCGACGGCGCCGCCGCTGCTGGCGCTCAACCGGGGAGCGCTGCGCGAAGCGCGGGTGACGGTGATCAATGCCGACGCCCTGCAATGGTTGGAGAACAATGACGATTTTTTCGATTTCATCGTCGTCGATTTTCCCGACCCGGCCAATTTCGCACTCGGCAAACTCTACACCTCGGCCTTCTACCGGCTGCTCGAAAAACGCCTGTCGGCCCGCGGCCTGCTGGTCGTCCAATCGACCTCGCCGCTCTACGCCCGCCAGTCTTTCTGGTGCGTCGTGGCGACGCTGGAGGACATTGGCCTGAAGACGGCGCCCTACCATGCATTGGTGCCGTCCTTCGGCGAATGGGGCTACATCATCGCCAGCCGAGGGGAATTCACCCCAAGCCCCACCCCGCCGCCGGCCGGCCGCTTCCTGACGGCGGAAACCATCCCCGAACTGTTCCATTTCCCGGCCGACATGGCCCGCCTGCCGGCCGAGGTGAATCGGCTGAACAACCAGGCGCTGGTCCGCTATTTCGAGGCTGAGTGGAGCAAGGTCATCCGTTGAGCGCCAGCTCGGCCTGCAGGTAGGCAATGATTTCGGCGGCCGGCAAGGGTTTGCTGTAGAGGTAGCCCTGCAACACATCGCACCCCAGGCGGGCGAGAAAATCGCGCTGGGCCGGCGTTTCGACCCCCTCGGCGACAACTTCCAGGCCGAGATTGTGGCCCAGCGCGATGGTCGCCGAACAGATGGCGGCATCATTGCCATCGGTCTCGATGTCCTTGACGAAGGAACGGTCCAGTTTCAGACGGCGGATCGGCAGATGCTTGAGATAGGCCAGCGAGGAGTAGCCGGTACCGAAATCGTCGATCGACAATGCGATTCCCCGGTCGGCCAGCGCGTTGAGAATGGCACGTGTCCGCTCCGGATTCTGCATCGCCGTACTCTCGGTGATTTCCAGTTCGATATCGCTGACCGACAGGTCGTAACAAGCCAGCGCGCCGAGCACCACGAAGGGCAGGCTCTCGTGGCGCAGTTGCTGGGCCGAGATATTGATGGCGACCCGCACGTCGAGCAGGCCGAGCTGGCGAAAGACCCGGATCTGCCGACAGGTTTCCCAGAAGATCCAGTCGCCGAGCGGCTGGATCAGGCCGGTTTCCTCGGCGATGGTGATGAAGTCGATCGGCGGCACCTGGCCCAGGGTCGGGTGCAACCAGCGGGCCAGGGCCTCGAGACCGATCACCCGGCCGGAAGCGGCATCGACTTGCGGCTGGAAATGCAGGGAAAACTGGCTGGCCTCCGGGGTAATGCTGGAAACCGCCTGGCGCAGGGCATTTTCCATTTGCAGGCGGGCGCTGGCCGCCTCGTTCATGCTTGCCGCGTAAAACTGGAAGTTGTTGCGCCCGGCGCTTTTGGCGTGATACATCGCCGCATCGGCATTGCGCAGCAGGACGTCGCTGTCGCCGCCGTCACTGGGATAAATGCTGATCCCGATGCTCGGCGTCGCGTACAGCACATGCTCGCCGACCCGATAACTATCAGCCAGATTGCGCTGCACCTTGCCGGCGACATTGGCCGCCACCAGCGGCCCGTCGATATCGGGCAGGACGACGATGAACTCGTCGCCCCCCAGGCGGGCGACGATATCGCTGGCCCGCACGCTTTCGCGCAGGCGAACGGCAACCTCCTTGAGCAGGCCGTCGCCGACATGGTGGCCGAGGGTGTCGTTGATATTCTTGAAGCGATCGAGATCGATCAGCATCAGGGCGATCTGCCGCCCCTCCCGGCCGCCGCCCTTGAGGGCCAGATCAAGCTGCGACTCGAAGGCCAGGCGATTCGGCAACTGGGTCAGCGGATCGTGATAGGCGAGATGCGCCAGGCGGTCCGCCGCTTCTTTGTGTTCGCTGATATCGGTGAAGGTGGCGACATAATTCACCACCACGCCAAGCCCGTTGCGAATGACCGAAATGCTCGCCCATTTCGGAAAGACGCTGCCGTCCTTGCGCCGATCCCAGATTTCACCCTGCCAGCAGCCCTGCGTCTTGAGCGCCAGCCACATCTCGCGATACTTGGCGGCCGGCGTTTGCCCGGAAGCCAGCATCTTCGGCTGCCGCCCGAGCGCCTCGGCCAGCGAATAACCGGTCATCCGCGTGAAGGCCGGATTGATGCCGACGATCCGGTTGTCGGCATCGCTGATCAGTACCGCCTCGTGGCTCTGCAAGTAGACCCGCAACAGGACTTCGCCGCCCAGCGCACATCCGGCGGCTCCATCCCCCTGGCTGTCCTGCCCGTTGCGCTCTGGCTGCATGGCCGGCGACCGCCTGCTTGACGCTTAGACGTTGAACAGGAAGTTCAGGACGTCGCCGTCCTTGACGACGTATTCCTTGCCCTCGGCACGCATCTTGCCGGCTTCCTTGGCGCCGGCTTCGCCCTTGTAGGCGATGAAGTCGTCGAAAGCGATGGTTTGGGCACGGATGAAGCCGCGCTCGAAATCGGTGTGGATGACGCCGGCCGCCTGCGGTGCGGTATCGCCCTGGTGGATGGTCCAGGCGCGCACTTCCTTGACGCCGGCGGTGAAATAGGTAGCCAGGCCGAGCAGCTTGTAGCCGGCGTGGATCAGGCGATCGAGACCGGGTTCCTCGAGGCCGAGGTCGGCCAGGAACATCTGCTTTTCCTCGTCGTCGAGATCGGCGATCTCGGCTTCGATGGCGGCACAGACGGTGACCACTTCGGCCTTCTCGGTAGCGGCATGGGCGCGCACGGCGTCGACCAGCGGGTTGTTCTCGAAGCCGTTCTCGGCGACGTTGGCAACGTAGAGCACCGGCTTGGCGGTGATCAGGCAGAAGGGTTTCAACAGCGCCAGCTCTTCCTTGGAGAAATCGATGCCGCGCACCGCCTTGGCTTGATCAAGCTGGGCGAAGCATTTTTCCAGCACGGCGACCAGGATCTTGGCTTCCTTGTCGCCGGAGCCAGCCGGGCGACGGTAGCGGTTGAGCGCCTTCTCGACGGTGGCCATGTCGGCCAGCGCCAGTTCGGTATCGATGACCTCGATGTCGCGGATCGGATCGACGCCGCCGGAAACGTGGATCACGTTGTCGTCAGCAAAGCAGCGCACGACATGCACGACGGCATCGGTTTCGCGGATGTTGGCGAGGAACTGGTTGCCCAGACCTTCACCCTTGGAGGCACCAGCGACCAGACCGGCGATATCGACGAATTCGACGATGGCGTACTGCATGCGCTGCGGCTTGACGATCTCGGCGAGCTGGGCCATGCGCTTGTCCGGCACTTCGACGATGCCGACGTTCGGCTCGATGGTGCAAAAGGGATAGTTTTCCGCCGCGATGCCCGACTTGGTCAGGGCGTTGAACAGGGTGGATTTGCCGACGTTGGGCAGGCCGACGATGCCGCATTTCAAAGACATTTGATTTTCCTTAGACGGCTTTGCCGTGCAACTGTTGTTGGGCGCCGGCGAAGTCGCCGGCAGCAAGTTTGGGCCAGGCCAGCAGGCAGCGGGCCAGGGCATGTTCGATCTCCGGCAGTTCTTCCTTGCGTGGCTGGTGTAGCACGAAATCAACCACCTGCTGGGCCAGACCGAGGCTGCGCGGATGGCCGATGCCGAGGCGCAGGCGCCAGAAATCGGGAGTCCCGAGCTTGGCCTGGATGTCCTTCAGGCCGTTGTGGCCGCCGTTGCCGCCGCCCTGCTTGAGGCGGATGCCGCCGGGCGGCAGGTCGAGTTCGTCGTGGATGACGAGAATTTCGCCGGCCGGAATCTTGTAGAAATTGGCCAGCGCCGCGACGGCCTGGCCGGAGCGGTTCATGAAGGTGGTCGGCTGCAGCAGCCAGGTTTCGCCGCTACGTCCGGCCCGGCCGAAAAACTTGGCCTGCGGGGCGAGCGTCACCTTCAGTTGCGCGGCCAACTGGTCGACAAACCAAAAACCGGCGTTGTGCCGGGTAGCTTCATATTCGGGCCCGGGATTGCCAAGGCCGACGATCAGGCGGGGTGGGTTCATGTGAATAAGTGCGAAAAGGCCGCCGGCGGCAAAATGCCTGCGGCGGCCAGTGCAGCTAAGGGCCGAGAATTACGCGGCGGCAGCTTCGCCTTCAACCGCTTCAGCCGAACCGCCACGGCCGACGACGCCGACGACGACGGCATCTTCAGTGGTGTGCTGAACCAGCTTGACGCCTTCCGGCAGCTTCAGTTGCGACAGGTGAATGCTTTCGCCGACCTTCAGGGCACCGAGGTCGACTTCGATGAATTCCGGCAGATCCTTGGCCAGGCAATGGATATCGAGTTCGGTGATGACGTGATTGACCAGACCGCCATTGAGCTTGACGCCCGGGCCTTCTTCTTGGTTCACGAAGTGCAGCGGCACCTTGATGTGCAGTTCGTGGGTAGCGTCAACACGCTGGAAATCGACGTGCAGAACCAGCGGACGGTAAGCGTGCACTTGCGTGTCGCGCAGCAGAACCTGTTCCTTCTTGCCATCGAGCACCAGGTTGATGATGGTCGAATGGAAAGCTTCCTTCTTCAGCTTGAGCAGCAGATCGTTGTGCTCAACTTCGATGGATTGAGCGGCGGCACCGCCGCCGTAAATGATACCCGGCACCTTGGCAGCGCGACGCAGGCGGCGGCTCGCACCCGTTCCCTGCAGCGTGCGCGCTTGCGCGATAAGTTCAAAAGTCATGGTGATACTCCAGTAGTTTTCCCGCTCCGCGACCAGAACGGGAAGGGTTTAAAAACAGTTGCTGAGGATCGAGTTGCCTAGGAGCTAGAGCTGTTAGCTAGGCAACTCGATCCTCGATCCTAAAAACTAATCAATAAACAGCGACGACACCGAGTCGTCGTTGCTGATGCGGCGAATGGTTTCGGCCATGATCTCGGCGACCGAGAGTTGGCGGATGCGTGAGGAAGCGGCGGCATCGTCGCGCAGCGGAATGGTGTTGGTGACGACCAGGGCATCGAGATCGGAGCTATTGACGCGCTCGACGGCCGGACCGGAGAGTACCGGGTGCGTACAGTAGGCGACGACCTGCTTGGCGCCGCGCGCCTTCAGCGCGGTGGCGGCCTTGCACAGCGTGCCGGCGGTATCGACCATGTCGTCCATGATGATGCAGGTGCGACCGTCGACTTCACCGATGATGTTCATCACTTCGGCGACATTGGCTTTCGGGCGACGCTTGTCGATGATCGCCAGATCGCATTCGAGGCGTTTGGCCAGCGAGCGGGCGCGCACCACGCCACCATGGTCCGGCGAGACGACCAGCGGGTTTTCGTAATTCTGTTTGCGGATGTCGTCGAGCAGGATGGGCAGGGCGTAGATGTTATCGACCGGAATGTCGAAGAAGCCCTGGATCTGTTCGGCGTGCAGGTCCATGGTCAGGACGCGGTCGACGCCGGAAGCGACGAGCATGTTGGCGACCAGCTTGGCGGCGATCGGCACGCGCGACGAACGCGAGCGGCGGTCCTGGCGGGCGTAGCCGAAATACGGGATGGCGGCGGTGATGCGGCCGGCCGAGGCGCGCTTCAGCGAATCGACCATGACCAGCAGTTCCATCAGGTTGTCGTTGGTCGGGGCGCAGGTCGATTGCAGCACGAAGATGTCGCGACCGCGGACATGCTCCTGCAGTTCGACGCTGACTTCGCCGTCCGAGAAGCGCCCGACATTGGCACGACCAAGGTCGACGTTGAGCTGGTTTGCGACTTCAGCCGCCAGTTTGGGGTTGGCGTTGCCGGTAAAAACCATCAAGCTGTTGTAGGCCATTTCAACATTCCTTGGGCTGGGCATACGCGCCGCGTACTTTCGCCCGCCAAAATAGAAATCGGGCAGGCTTGTGACCTGCCCGAAGAAAACTGGCTGGGGAAGAAGGATTCGAACCTTCGAATGCCGGAATCAAAATCCGGTGCCTTGACCAACTTGGCGACTCCCCAGCGGGTTCGCCTGAACGGGTTCGCGTTCAAACGAGGCGCGCATCTTAGCGGTCTCGGCGTAGAAAAACAAGTGCTTTTTTAAATTTTTGCCAGCGGATGTTCGGCCAAGCCTTCAGCCAGCCAGCCAGCCAGCCCGGCCGGCAACTCGGCGAGAACAGCGGCAGCCTCGCTGCGGCGCGGGAATTCGGCAAAAACGCAGGCCCCGGATCCGGTCATCATCGCGCCCGGGGCCCGTGCCTTGAGCCAGGCCAGGGCTTCGGCGACGGCCGGAAAGCGGGCGCAGGCCACCGCCTGCAGATCATTGTGACCGACCCCGGGCCGCCATTCGGCCGGCCGCATGGGCGGCGTCGCGCGCGGCAATTCCGGCGCTCCGAAAATGGCCGCCGTCGGTACCTGGACGGCCGGATGCAGCACCAGGTAGGTGGCCGCCGGCAAGTCGACGGCGGTAAACCTTTCACCCACCCCTTCGGCAAAGCTGTTTCGCCCATGCACGAAGACCGGCACGTCGGCTCCCAGCGTAACGCCCAGCTTTTCCAGCGCCGGCCGCGCCAGCTTGGTCTGCCACAGGTGATTGAGGGCGAGCAGGACGGTCGCCGCATCGGAACTGCCGCCGCCCAGACCACCGCCCATCGGCAGGTTTTTTTCGAGATGAATGCTGACCCCCTGCCGGCCGTGCGTTGCCACCTGCAGCAAACGGGCGGCACGCACCGTCAGATCGCTCTCCGGCGCCACGCCGGGGGTCGGCGTGGCGAGCACGATCTGTCCGTCCGGACGCGGCTCGAAACGCAGTTGATCGGCCCGATCGATAAAGCGAAAGACGGTCTGCAGCAGATGATAGCCGTCCGCCCGCCGACCGACGACATGCAGGAAAAGATTCAGCTTGGCCGGCGCCGGCCAGATGCTCTGCCAATTCAGGGGACTCACCGGGCTTCCCGCCATTCTTCGATGCGCAGCCGCAACTCGATTTCCTGCTCCCGGCGCAGGGTCAGGCGATCCGGCAGGGCCCCGGCGGCATCGTCGGCGTAACCGTATTCGATCTGCCAGCCGGCTTCGCGAAAACGACTCGGTCGGCCGCTGCCATCGATTTCCATCACACTCGCCGGCCCGGCCTTGCCGAGCAGCCAGGCCGCCAGGCGACTGACCGGCAGGGCCTGCCCCGTCACCTCCGCCAACAGCGCATCGGCATCGGTCGATTCGTACTGTTGACCGTCGGCCGTACGCAGACGGGCGAGGCGCGGCTTGATTTCAATCTCGGCCAGGCCAATGCCCAGGGGATTGGCGACCAGGACCCGGTCATCGCCATTCTTGTGCGCCCAGGACAGGCGCCCGCCGGAGCTTTGCGGAGCCTGCTCCGGCAGGGTCGTGCGCAGCGCAAAACGGGCTTCCAGCGCGAAGTCGCGCATTTCCTCGCGGCCCGGCAAGAGGCCGGGCGGGGCGCTCACGCAGCCGGCCAGCAGGGCGCCGGCCAGGATCAGGACAGCCCGCACCAGGATCAAGGCAACAGCTTCTTGATGATGCCGGTCAATACTTCATTTTCCGGGTTTTTGCGGGCGGCTTCCTGCAACAGGCGCTCCGCCTCAGCCTTGCGCTCGAGGTGCCACAGGACTTCACCGAGGTGGGCGGCGATTTCCGGATCGGCCCTGATGGCATAGGCGCGCTCCAGGGTTTTGAGCGCCTCCGGCAATTTGCCCTGACGGAACAGGACCCAGCCCATGCTGTCCATGATGAACGGGTCTTCCGGCAGCAATTTGACGGCTTTGGCGATCAGCTTGGCCGCTTCGCCGAGATTGACGTTGCGCTCGGCCCAGGAATAGCCCAGCGCATTGAGCGCCTGGGCATGTTCCGGTTTCAGCCCGAGCAGATGTTTCAGGCGGAGCTCGAGCAACTCGTGCTTGCCCAGACGATCGGCCAGCATGGCCGCTTCGTAGAGCCAGTCGAGGTTATCAGGTTGGCGGGCGAGCCCGCTCTCGAGCAGATGCAGGGCCTCGTCGACGCGCCCGGCCTCTCGCAGCATTTGCGCCTCGGCGAGCAGGAGTTGCGACTTTTCAGCGGCCCCGACACCTCCTTCGTGAAAGATTTCACGCGCCTCCTCGAGCCGCCCCTGGCGCTGGAGAATCTGGGCCGCCCGCGAACGGGCCGCAATGAACTGATCGCCGACCCCGACCAGCCGGTAATGCTGCAAAGCGGCATCCGGCTTCTCCTGCTCCTCGTCGAGTTGGCCGAGAAAAAAATGGATGGCGCTCTTGTCGGGGAAATCGCTTTTCAGCAATTTCTCCAGTTGCTGCCGCCCGGTCGTCGTATCCCCTTGCTGCAAGGCAAGCATGGCGACCGGATAAATCACCTCGGGACTCTCCGGATGCTCCTTGAGCAAGCGATCGAAGTGCAGCCGCGCTTCGTTGTAATTCTTTTCGCTGATCAACAGGCGCGCCAGGGCCAGGCGGGCATCGCCGGCGGTCGGATGGCCTTCGACGAACTGGCGCAAGCTGTCGCCGGCCGTCGCCGTCGATTGCCTGGCCTGCAACTGGGCACGAACCAGCGCCGCAGCCTCCCAGTCGGGGCGTAGCTGCAGGGCTTTCTCGGCTTCGTTCAGGGCGCGCATATAGTCGCCGGCCGTGGCTGCCGCCTGCGACATCGCGAAATGGGCCTCCGGCACGCTGTCGTAGGGCATAGCAAGCTGATCGACCAGCTTGGCCACCGCTTTCTTGTCGCTATGCCGGGCCAGCATCCGATTGAGCTGCATCAGGTTGCTGCCCAGACTGTCCGGATCCTGCTTGAGCAGCGTCGCCAGTTGCGGCGCCAGCTCGTCGAGACGATTGGTCACCACGAACAGCGAGGATTGCGCCTGCCGCGCCTTGGCCGAAGCGGGCTCGACTTCCAGCCAGAGCTTGGCCAGTTCGAGGGCGGCGTCGTACTGGCGGGCAAAGCTGGCAACTTCGGTAGCCCGGGCGAGAACCAGCGGATCGCGGGTGCGCACGGCAAGATCGCCCCAGGCCTCGAGCGCCAGTTTCAGATCGCCGCGCTGCAGCGCGAATTCGCCAAGCAACACCTGAAAGACATGGCGCCCGAAAACATCTTCGCCGGCGCCGCGCCCCCCGGCCGCCACGGCAGCGCGCTTGAGCAGCGGCTTGGCGCCCGTTTCGCCGGCCGCCGCACTGAGGTCGGCGTGAAGCAGCCCCAGGGTCAGGGCAAGAGCGACGGCGATAGACTTCGGTTGCATGGAATGCTTTCAGTCAAGGTTTGCGCATTGGAGCGCATAAAATCCGATAAGTTTGCGATGTTATTTGGCTTTTGCCGGAGGAACAAGGGATGCCGGAATTACCGGAGGTTGAAGTTTGTCGGCGTGGCCTGCAGCCGGAGCTCGCAGGGGCGCTGATCGAGGGGGTGGTAATCCGCCACCCGAAACTGCGCCAGACCATCCCGCCGGAACTGCGCGAACTGCTGCCCGGCAGTCGGATCGTCGCCGTCCGCCGGCGCGGCAAGTACCTGCTGATCGATTGCTGTGGACCGCAGGGCGAAGGCAGCCTGATCATCCACCTCGGGATGTCCGGCCACCTGCGCTTCGCCCCGCCCGACCTGCCGGCAGCCAAGCATGACCATTTCGAACTGCACCTCGGCAAGCAGCTCCTGCGCCTCGCCGATCCCCGCCGCTTCGGTGTCGTGCTCTGGCAAGGCGGCCCGCCGGCCGAGACGGAAAGCCACCCGCTGCTCGCCAGCCAGGGCCTTGAACCGCTCTCCGAGGCGTTCACCGGCGCCTGGCTGCAGGCCGCCGTAGCCCGGCGCAACGGGCCGATCAAACCGCTGCTGATGGACAGCCACCTGGTGGTCGGCATCGGCAATATTTACGCTTCGGAAAGCCTCTTCCGGGCGGGCATTTCGCCCTTGCGGGCGGCCCAGCGGATCAGCCCGGCACGCTATGCAAGACTGGTCGAGGCCATCCGCGACACCCTGTCGGCGGCGATTGCCGCCGGCGGCAGCAGCATCCGCGACTACGTGCATAGCGATGGCGGAAGCGGCTGGTTCCAGATCCAGGCCGCCGTGTACGACCGCGCCGGACAAGCCTGCCGGCGCTGCCCGGGCACCGTCAAACAGATTCGCCAGGCCGGGCGCAGCACCTATTACTGCCCGAGCTGCCAGCGCTGAGCCCGGCGTCTGGACAGCTTTTTATGCTAAATTGACACACTCAAAAAGCATCGATGGTGCACGTACATGTCGCTAGCCAATCAATTTGCTGCCTACACCGCCTGGCGCGCCAGTCTTTCCAGCTACATCGGCGAATTCCAGAGCTGGCTGGCGCATAACGAACTGTCCGACGGCCAGACCGACCTCCGCCTCTCCCAGTTGCTCGAGCGCCTGCGCGAAGACCGGCTGAATGTCGCTTTCGTCGCCGAATTTTCGCGCGGCAAATCGGAACTGATCAACGCCATTTTCTTTGCCGATTACGGCAACCGCATGCTACCCTCCTCGGCCGGGCGGACGACGATGTGCCCGACCGAACTGCTCTTCGACGGCCACAAGCCGCCCTGCATCGAACTGCTGCCGATCCAGACCCGCGCCTCGAATTCGAGCGTCACCGAATACAAGAATTTCCCGGATGAATGGACGGTGGTCGGGCTCGATATCGAATCCGCCGAAGCCATGCAGAGCGCCCTGCAGCATGTCAGCGAAACGACCCGGGTCAGCCCCGCCGCCGCCGCCGACCTCGGCTTTGAGGTCGGCCAGGGCGAAATCGAGCTGTACCGCGTGGACGCCGACGGCCTGGTTGAAATCCCGCGCTGGCGCCATGCCGTGATCAATTTCCCGCATCCGCTGCTCAAACAGGGCCTGGTCATTCTCGACACTCCGGGCCTGAATGCCATCGGCGCCGAACCGGAACTGACCCTCTCGCTGCTCCCCAACGCCCATGCCGTGCTCTTCATTCTGGCCGCCGACACCGGCGTCACCCAGTCCGACCTGGCGATCTGGAAGGAACACATCTGCGGCGGCGGCACCACCAAGCGCGGTCGGCTGGTGGTGCTCAACAAGATCGACGGGCAGTGGGACGAACTGAAGACGGCACAGGAAATCGATGCCGAAATCCAGAAGCAGGTCGACACCAGCGCCAGCATCCTCGACTTGCCGGCCAGCCAGGTTTTCCCCGTCTCTGCCCAGAAAGGCCTGGTCGCCAAGATCAACGGCGACCAGGCCCTGCTCGACAAGAGCCGTCTGCCGTTGCTCGAAGCCGCCCTCTCCGACGAACTGATCCCGGCCAAGCGCGACATCGTGTGCGACAGTACCGATAGCGAATTCGGCGATGTCAGCCGGCGCGTGCACGGCCTGCTCGAATCCCGCCTGCTCGGCCTGCGCGAACAATTGACCGAACTGACCGAACTGCGCGGCAAGAACAAGGGCGTGGTCGAATACATGATGGGCAAGATCAGGACCGAGAAGAATGAATTCGAGTCCGGCCTGCAACGCTATTACGCCGTGCGTAGCGTCTTTTCGGCGCTCACCAACAAGCTGTTCAGCCATCTCGGGCTCGACGTCCTGCGCCAATTGACGCACGAAACACGGGCCACCATGCAGGAAGCCGCCTTTTCCAAGACCCTCTCGGAAGCGATGGGCCGTTTCTTCGGACGGGCGCACGAGGCGCTCAACAAATCGAATGGCGAGATCGGCGAAATCACTGCCATGATGGAAGCCGTGAACAAGCGCTTCTCCATCGAGCACGGCCTCAAGCTCGGCTCGCCGACGCCGTTCTCCCTGCTCCGTTACGAAAAGGAGCTGGATCGCCTGGAAGCCTGGTGCAACAGCCACCTGAACACCATGATGACGCTGCTGACGCACGACAAGCGAAACATCACCCAGAAGTTTTTCGAGGAAGTGGCAATCCAGGTCCGGCGGGCCTTCGAGTACGCCAACCGGGATGCCGAAAACTGGCTACGGGCGATCATGGCGCCGATGGAAACCCAGGTCCGCGAGCACCAGATCCAGCTCAAGCGCCGCCTGGAAAGCATCAAGCGCATCCATCTCGCCACCGACACCCTGGAAGACCGCATTGCCGAACTGGAAGTCGTCGAAAAGAACCTGCTGCGGCAAACCCGGGATCTGGAGGACATCTGCAGTCGGGTCCGCGAAATGCTGTTACCCGCGGAAACGACTGCGGAACTGTGCGCCGCCTGAGGACCTTCGTCACAAACCGGCGACAAGCCCGCGCACGCCAAGCCGGGAAATTACGGATTCACATTCATTTCGTAATGCCGACAAGGCGTCGGCCGGGCACCAGGAATGACGCTCTGTTTTTCGTCTTCCAGCGCGCGGAAACGGATGCGAAACGCCGACCAGCCGCGCTTGGCAGGAAGCCGATTTTTTTCCACCACTTGTCAGGTGCAACCGGTCTGAGCCAATACTTTGGCTACCCCATTCATGAGCTTTTTCTTTTCGTAGGGTTTTATGACCCAGGCAACAACGCCCAAATCCTTCCCGATGGACTTCATCTCCTGACTGGTTTGTGTCGTCAGCATGAAGATCGGTATCGATTTTAGAATGTCATTCTTGTGAATTTCCCGGCACATCGACAGACCATCCATTTCCGGCATATTTACATCGCAAAATATCAAGTCGATATGGTGAACATTTTCTTCGAGCATTTGCAAACCGGCCTTGCCATTACATGCTTCGAACGTCGTGTGGCCTTCTTTGGCAAGATCATTTCTAAGTTGAACCCTGACCGTCTCCGAATCATCAACAATTAAAACGTTTGACATTTTTCCTCGCCTACCATTTCGCCTTTAAGGTCGCCGTTATACGGCAATGAGGTGGTCTTCCATCTCGCTTCAGCCTGATTCACTTTCTTCCTGCATCCGTTCCTTGAGCCGAGTCCCGGGAAACATCTTGCCCCGGCTTTACAGCTCAAAGACACTTTGATTGCGTCCACCGGCTTTCGCCATGTAAAGAAGCGAATCGGCGCGGTGCATAAAATCCTCAAGTACTTCGCGCTTGCGGTGGGCTGTCACCCCGCAACTTGTCGTGATCTGGATAACGATTCCGCCTCCCAGATCAAATTGCAGCATTTCAATTTCCTTGCGCACGGCTTCGGCAAACGTCAATGCCGCACCACCATCGGCGGGCATGAAAACAACGAACTCCTCGCCGCCGAAACGAATTGGAATCACGGGATCCGGAGAATGGTCAAAAATAACGCCCCCCACGCGAGCGAGTATCAGATCGCCACTTTTGTGGCCGTAGGTGTCGTTGACTCTCTTGAAATGATCGATATCGAACATGACCATGGATAAATCTGGAATTTCGTTACGATCATGCTTCCAGAGCAGGGCAGCGACCGCGTCTTTCATGTACAAGCGCGTGTATAAACGGGTCAGCGGATCGCGGATGGCACTCTCATACACCGCTAGGCTCTGCTTCTCGAGTGCGATTGCTTTTTCCCGGTCTTGGGCGGCAACCAGCATTTCCTGTTCGGCATTAACAATCGCCGTGCGATCTTCCAGGATAATCAACAATTGCTCAACAATCTGATTGAACACAATCGGTTGGTAGGTAATCCTTAACCAGAGCCCATCATCCGGATCCGGCTTGGTATTATGGAAAATCTCCGTCGGGAAACGCATGGAATGTTTCCCGTAATCGAGTTCGGATTTGCCCAGGCACGCCCGTATGGCTTTGATTCCGTCAATACTTTCCTCGGTCATATGGGCAAGCGCAGGCTTGAACAGAACCTCCTCGATTGCCGCTCCGGCCAACTTCCCACAATCCAGCATGGACTCAAGACAACTGGAGAAGGAATCACCAATCGTGCCATCCTTGTTCAAAGTGAATATCCCCAAGGGAATACTGTTGAAAACTTTCGCCAGGCGCCTTTCGGCCGCCCGCATCGCGGAAATGTCGTCGCCGAATACGGTTACCAAACGCCCCTCTCCGTCGTTCTTGACGTTTCGTCGGGTAATGGTCCAGTGAAACTGCCGCTCGGCGTGCTCGTCGCAACGGGCCACTACCATGCTCATCTCAAAGCGGAGCAAGGCATCTGAATTTTCTGAATTGAGTACCTGCTTGATGTTATGAGCGAATATTTTCCAGCTTTCGTTCGGAAAGAATGTCGACAATGGCATGCGAAAAACATCTTCGGCATCCAGGGCAACAAGATCCATGAAATCGACATTTGCCCGTAATACTTCGTGATGTTCGTTAACGATAAGAAAAACGCCGGGAATACGGTCGATTATTGATTCCGTATTGACATTTGCCTCATCCAACAACATCAGCATCTTGTGCGAGGCCTGCAAATCAAAGTTTATGCGGCTCATAAAAAATCCATCTCTTCGCCGTCGTCAGCAGTCGCCTCATCAATCTCATAATCGATGAGTCTCCCGAGCTTTGCCACATCGAGAATTTCAATCAATGCGCTGCAAGATAGCGAAAAATCGTTTGCTGCCAATTCCCAGAAATCACTATAAGTCACGACCGGAAATTGCGTTTCCGAATAGTCAGAAAAGACTTCATAAAATCCTCGAGTACACAGCGGCAGGCTGATCCCGAGTTCGACGCCGAAATTCCCAAAATGCGTAATAACGCTCCCCGCCACCAAATTCCCGTACTCTTTAAAATAATCAATAGCCTGTTTTTCGGAGATATCCTCAGCGGACATTCCGCCAAAAATCCTGAAGGCCAGTTTTTTGGCCATCCGGGTATTGAAATGCACTTTGAAAGTGATGCGAAGCGCATCGCCGGAGACCAGAATGAAAACCATGTTGCTGGCCAATATCTTCCCCGGCGTAAAACCGGAGTCCATCTCGCGGACCTCGATCTCAGATGCATCGGCGTGATTTTTCAGCCGAGACAGCGCGGCATGACGGATCAATTCCCGCAGTTTTTCTTTCACGGCCCGGACCTCGGGCGGCAGGTTTCCATTTAGCTTATTGCTATTCATAACTCGGGCAAGACGACATAAAACCGGGCACTAAGGTGATCTCGACCAGAAACAGAATGACCGGTCCGAGACAGGAAAATCGGGGAGAAAATCATGCCAAAGAGGCAAAAACAGGCTTGATTGACCTAGGTTATACCAGCCTTGCATTGCAGAATGGTTACCCCCCTCCGGCGGCGTCGGAATTGACCAATTCCTTCTGGAAGGCGAATACGGACACCGGATTGCAACATCGCCGACCTACTATCGGAGGTCTCTCCGGACGCATTGCGAGTTGCAGCATGGGAAATCTTGTCGATCTTAGCCTGCCCATCGAACCGATTACGCCAAATCATCTGATCGGCACTGTCGGCGACATATTTCTCCAGGAGAGATATGAGCGCCTCCTTTCCTTACCCGTCGTCAGCGACGGGCGCCCGGTCGGCGTCATCAGCCGCCATAACATGCAGAAAATCTTCATGACGCGGTTCGGGCGGGAAATCCAGGGTAACAAACCGGTTGCGGCCTTCATGAATCCGCTGCCCTTGCTGGTCTCCGTCGATCAATCCATGGAAGAGGCCAGCCATTTCGTGACGCGGAACATTGCCTTCCCCATTACCGAGGACTTCATCCTCGTTAAGGATGGTCAGTATCATGGCATCGGATCGGTCATTGACCTGCTGCGGGGCATGGAAGAACGAATCGTCGAGCAGAATCTCTCGCTCTCGAAGGCGCTTTCATTGCTGAAAGCTTCACAATCACAAATCATTCAGTCGGAAAAAATGGCCTCTCTCGGCCAGATGGTCGCCGGCGTTGCCCACGAGATCAATACGCCGCTCGGCTACGTGAAAAACAACCTTGAAATGGCTGGCGAAGCGTTCAAGAGCTTGCAGAATCTTGGCGACGCCCACGATTCCCTGCTCGCCGACTTGCAATCCGGAAACGCATCAGACGATGACGTACACCAGCAATTGAACAGGATCGAAATACTGAACGAGCAGTTTCAAACCGTTTACCCAAAGTCGGAAATGGACGCGCTATTCAAGGACACCCTGTACGGCCTGCAGCAAATTTCCGAGATCGTCGTCAACCTCAAGAATTTCAGCCGCCTCGACCAGGCTGCGGTTGATAACGTCAATATCAACCAATGTATCGACAGTGCCCTGCTGATCGCCAAGAACGTCGTCAAGCACAAAGCGGAAGTTGAGAGAAACTTCGGGACCTTGCCGGCAGTGCGTTGCGCGCCCTCGCAGATCAATCAGGTCATCCTGAATCTGATCACCAATGCGGCCCATGCCATCGATCGCCCGGACGGACGTATCGTCATCCGGACCCAGGCAGACCAGCGCCACGTTCACATCGTGGTCACCGACAATGGCAAGGGAATTCCCCCCGAACTCGTGGGAAAGATTTTCGATCCATTTTTCACCACCAAACCGGTTGGTCAGGGCACCGGCCTCGGACTTTCAATCGCCTTCAAGATCGTCCAGGATCATTGTGGTTCGATTCGCGTGAAATCCAGACCAGGGCTCGGAACCGCTTTTTGCGTCAGCCTGCCGGTCCATGTCAGCGCCCCAGTGGAAGGAAAATCATCGTGATCACCAAGCCCATGCCCGCCTGTCCCCTCGCTGAGCCCGCAAAAATCGCGATGGACCGGCCAACCATCCTTTTCGTCGACGACGAGGAGCGCATACTGCGCTCCCTGCGCATGCTGTTCGCCGCGAATTACCGCGTCCTGATGACCACCAACGGCCACGAAGCGCTGGAAATTCTGCAGCGCGAACGCGTGCATGTTCTGGTCAGCGATCAGCGGATGCCGATCATGACCGGCGTCGATCTGCTACGCCAGGCACGCGACGTTTCTCCTTCCAGCATGCGTCTCCTCTTGACGGGCTATTCCGACATGGAAGCGATCATCGGCTCGATCAACGATGGCGAGGTCTATCGCTACATCAGCAAGCCCTGGAGTGCAGACGAATTTCGCCGAACGGTAGGGGAAGCGATGGAAATTGCCGTCAGTTTGTGGGACCCGCAGCCGATCAAGATAGTGGCGCCCCCCAACAATGAAAGCCTGGAAATCCTTTTGCTCGACCAATCGCCCGACATTGCCGTGGCGATCCGAACCCTGCTGGATGAAAACTTTCCCGGCGCCTATCACCTCGACTGGGCGACCTCGCAGAGCGAAGCGATGGCGATCCTCGAGCGCGGCAAGGTATCGATCATCATTTCGGAAATCAACGTCGACGGCGAGGACGTCACGCCTTTCCTGAAAACCCTGAAACACTTTCATGCCCAGATCGTGACCATCGTGCTGACGTCGTTTCGTGACACTTCGCTACTCATGGAACTGATCAATCAGGGCCAGATCCATCGCTTTCTACCCAAGCCAGTGCGCAAGACCCTGACCGCCCGCAGCATCCGGTCGGGCATCGAGCGCCATCGGGAAATCCTGCAACGCCCCCAGTTAACCCAGCGCCACCGGGTCGAGCCACCCCGCGTTCAAGTCAGCCACTCGATGATTCACCGTATCCGCGGAATGCTCCAGAGCCTGTCAATCGGCAAGAGCAACGGGATAAAAATTTAAGCGCAATCGATGGTCGCCCGGAAAACGACAAACAAACAGCACCGCCCGAGAGTGCCGGTCGCGATCTGACAATAAAAAACCCGCGAATTCGCGGGTTTTTTATTGGGCTGTCGAAAAAACTCAGGCGCGCTTGTTGCCGGTCAGTTTTTCGTACTTGACCCACAGCATGTCGACGCTTTCGACATGGTTGGCATCCTTGGGGATGCAATCGACCGGACAGACCTGAACGCATTGCGGCTCGTCGTAGTGACCGACGCACTCGGTGCACTTGTTGGGATCGATCTGATAGATTTCCTCGCCTTGGGAAATCGCTTCATTCGGACACTCCGGTTCGCACACATCGCAATTGATGCATTCGTCGGTGATGATCAGGGACATAGCCGTTCTTCCTCTCTCAATTTACTAAATATTCGCCCGCAGGCGCTTTTCGACACAAGGTTGGACAAATTTGCTGACATCGCCGCCCAGGCGCGCAATTTCGCGAACCATGGTGGCGGAAATGAACATGTATTGCTCGCCCGGCGTCAGAAACACCGTTTCGACCTCCGGATAAACGCTGCGGTTCATGCCGGCCATCTGGAATTCGTACTCGAAGTCCGAGATGGCGCGCAGACCGCGGACAATAACCTTGGCGCCGCGTTCGTGCACGAAATTCATCAGCAGGGTATTGAAACCGACGATTTCGACATTGCCGATATCGCCAAGAATTTCCCGCGCCATGGCGACCCGGTCGGCCAGCGTGAACCGCGGCTGCTTCGACGGGCTTTCGGCAATCGCCAGGATCAGGTGATCGAACAGGCCCGCCGCCCGCCGCACGAGATCCTCGTGACCCCGGGTGATCGGGTCGAACGTCCCCGGGTAGATCGCAATCCGATGGTTGAGTTTATTCAAACAACTTCCCGTTTCATCAAGTGGAAATGCACTTCGCCCGCCTTGCCGTGCCGCACCGTGCGCCATCCGGCCAAGACCTCAATTTCATGTTCTGCTTCGACATAGAGCGCCCCATCTTCGTTCAAAGCACCGGGCAAAAGCGGCTCCAGGCGGGGAATCCAGCCTTTTTTATAGGGTGGATCGAGGAAGATCAGATCAAATTTCGCTTTCGTCGAAGCCAAATATTGTATCGCATCCCCGCGCCTGATCTCCAGCGCGCTCTCGGCACCGATCAGACGGGCATTTTCGTGCAGCGCCGCGAGCACCCGTGGCGCCTGTTCGATCATCACCACCCGGGCGGCGCCGCGCGAGGCCGCTTCGAAGCCCAGCGCCCCGCTGCCGGCGAAGAGATCGAGGCAGTGCCAGCCGTCGAGCTCCTGCCCCAGCCAGTTGAAGAGTGTCTCGCGAACGCGGTCCGGCGTCGGTCGCAAACCCTCGCTGTCGGGAAATTTCAGGACACGCCGCCGCCACTGGCCGCCAATAATGCGGACCGAGTTCAATCTGCGGCTACCGTCACGGTGATCAGGTTGGCCGGGCGAACGTGGCGGGCAAAGGCCTGCCGGATTTCCGCGGCGGTCACCGCTTCCACCTTCGCCTGATAGTGCTCGAGGTAATCGAGCGGCAGCCCGTAGAAGCCGATCAGCGCGACGTTATCGAGCAACTTCTTGTTGCTGTCCAGGCGCAAGGGGAAGCTGCCGGCCAGGTTGGCCTTGGCCGCCGCCAGTTCGGCCGCGCTGGGCCCGTCCTTGAGGAAACCGTCGAGCACCTCGCGCGCCACCTTGATCGCCTCCCGGGCCTGCGAACGCTTGGTTTGCAGGCCGATCTGGAACGGTCCGGCCTGGCGCAACGGGGCGAAATAGCTATAGACGCTATAGGCATAACCGCGCTTGTCGCGGACTTCCTGCATCAGGCGCGAGACGAAGCCGCCGCCACCCAGCGAGTAATTGCCGACCAGCAACGGGAAGAAATCCGGATGGCCGCGTTCGATGGCCGGCAAACCAATATAGACATGGGCCTGGCTGGCCGGGTGGGCAATTTTCGTCAGCCCCCCCTTGGGCGGCACGGGCGGCGCCGGCAACGTCGCGACCGGGCCGCGCGGCAGGCCGTGGACAATCGATTCGGCGATCGTCGCCGCCTCTTCCCGGGAGATATCGCCAACCAGTGTGACGCTGGCATTGGCGGCGTTGTAATACTTGCCGTAAAAAGCCGTCAGGTCATCGCGACTGAGCGCCGCGACACTTTCCGGCGTGGCCTGCCGACCATAGGGATGGTGGGGATACATGGCCGTCCAGAAAGCCTTGCCGGCCAGGCTGTCCGGTCGCGTCATGGCCTCCTTCAGGCCGGCCACGGTGCGCGCCTTTTCGCGTTCGAGGATGTCCGCGGCAAAATGCGGCGCCTGCACCACCGCGCGCAGGATATCGAGAGCCGCTTCGCGCTGCTCCTTGCCCGCCAGGGTGCGCAGGGAAATGCTGGCGCGGTCGGTATCGGCACCACCGCCGAGATTGGCCCCGCTATCGGCGAGTTGTTCGGCAATTGCCGTTTCATCGCGCGAGCCGGCCCCAAGGTCGAGGGTGCTGCGGGTCAGCGCCGCCAGACCGGACTTGCCGGCCGGGTCGAACATCGAGCCGGCAGCGAAATCGACCTGCACGTCGAGGATGGGCAAAACCCGGCTGGCGACGAAATAGACGCGGGCGCCGGAAGGCGATACCCAGTGTTCGATCGCTACCGCGGCTTGGGCGAACTGGCAGGCCAAGAGGACGAGGGCGGCACTCAGCAATTTTTTCATGGTCATTTTCTCGGGCCGGCGGTCTAGGGGCTTAGTGGCGGGTCGCGGTGATCGGCCGGCGGGGCTTGCCGTCCACCGGCTGCGGATCAAGGATACCGACGCTGAGGCCGTCGTCATTGAAGTATTTCCTGGCCACCGCCTGAACGTCGGACGCCGTCACCTGCTGCAATTTTTCCAGCGTGCGGCCGATTTTTTGGTAAGGGATGCCAGCCGACTCGCTCTGCCCGATTTCCATCGCCTGACCGAACATCGAATCCAGCTTGTAGATCTGCTGGGCAAGCAATTGCGCCTTGGCCCGCTTGAGTTCCGGCGGGCTGATGCCCTCCTTCTGGACGCGGTCGATTTCCGTCCGCAAGGCGGCTTCGAGATCGCCCACCGACCGGCCGGCGGACGGCGAACCGGAGAAATAGAAAAGGCCGGGACCGCGGGCCGTCGCTTCGTAGTCAACATCGACCGAGAGAGCGACCTTATCTTCGCGCACCAGTTTCTTGTTGAAGCGGGCGGCGTCGTGACCGTCGAGCACGGCAGCCAGCATTTCCAGGGCATAAGGCTCACTGTCCCGCTCCACGTCGCGGAGCACCGGCACCTTGTAACCCATGATCAGCACCGGCATTTCGGCCGGCGCCTTGACCGTGATGCTGCGCGGCCCTTCCTGCACCGGCTCGCGCAGCGGCTTGCGCGGCGGCAGGGCATGCCCGGCGAGCGGTGCATAATATTTTTCGGCCAGCGCGAAGACGGCCGCGTGGTCGACATCGCCGGTGATCACCAGGTAAGCGTTGTTGGGCACGTACCAGGTGTCGTACCAGGCCTTGGCATCGGCCGCGGTCATCGACTCGAGGTCGTTCATCCAGCCGATGATCGGCCGGCGATAAGGATGGGTCTGAAAAGCCAGCGCATTCATCTGCTCGAACAACTTGGCTTCCGGCGCATCGTCGGTGCGCATGCGGCGCTCTTCCATGATCACCTTGATTTCCGGCGCGAACTCCTTGGCGTCGACATCCAGGTGACGCATGCGGTCGGCTTCGAGGCGCATCATGTCGGCCAGTTTTTCCTTTGGCACCTGCTGGAAATAGGCCGTGAAATCACGACTGGTGAAGGCGTTGTCGCGCCCGCCGGCGGCGGCCACCTGACGGTTGAATTCACCCGCCCCGACGGTCGGCGTCCCCTTGAACATCATGTGCTCGAGGACATGGGCAACGCCCGAGGTGCCATCGACTTCATCGATGCTGCCGACCCGGTACCAGACCATTTGCACGGCGGTCGGGGCCCGGTGGTCTTCCTTGACGATGACGCGCAACCCGTTGGCGAGCGTCGTTTCATAGGGATTGGCATGCGCTGCGGCCAACAGCCAAGGGGCCAGCAGGAAGGGAATAAGTTGTTGCATTCGCATGGCGGGAAAGGGCTTTCCGTGAGGTCTTTCTGCTAAAATCCGGGCCTGATTACGCATTGCTCCGGACGGCATCTTAACGGCTTGCCGCCCGCCTGTCAGCACGGCTTGAGACCACTTTCCCCATGTTCAGTTTCCTGAAAAAATCCGCCCCGGACAGCAAAGCCGTCGCCCCGGCCGAAGCGGCCGCCCCCCTTTCCTGGCGCGACCGGCTGTTCAAGGGCCTGGCTAAAACCCGCGCCCAGTGGGGCGGCAAGCTCAAATCCCTGTTCGCCCGCGGCAAGGTCGATGACGAATTGCTGGAGGAGCTGGAAACCCTGCTGCTGACCAGCGACTGCGGCGTCGAAGCGACCACTCACCTGCTCGACGAATTGAAGAAGGCCGCCAAGCGCGACAAGCTGGATACGCCGGAAGCGATCCAGAAGGCGCTGGCCGACGCCCTGCTCGAAACCCTGCAGCCGCTCGAACAGCCGCTCGACATCTCGGGCCACAAGCCCTACGTGATCATGATCGCCGGCGTCAATGGCGCCGGCAAGACGACTTCGATCGGCAAGTTGGCCAAGTATTTCCAGAACCAGGGCAAGAGCGTGCTGCTCGCCGCCGGCGACACCTTCCGCGCCGCCGCCCGCGAACAACTGGAAACCTGGGGCGAACGCAACAACGTGACGGTCATTTCCCAGGATAACGGCGACCCGGCCGCCGTCATTTTCGACGCCATTTCCGCCGCCAAGGCCCGCGGCATCGACATCGTGCTGGCCGACACCGCCGGCCGCCTGCCGACCCAGCTACACCTGATGGAAGAAATCGCCAAGGTCCGCCGGGTGATCCAGAAAGTGGACCCGAGCGGCCCGCACGAAACCCTCCTCGTCCTCGATGCCAATATCGGGCAGAACGCGCTGCAGCAGGTCAAGGCGTTCGACAAGGCGATCCACGTCAGCGGCCTGGTCCTGACCAAGCTTGACGGCACCGCCAAGGGCGGCGTCGTCACCGCCATTGCCCGGCAATGCCCGAAGCCGATCCGTTTCATCGGCATCGGCGAGCAGATCGATGACCTGCGGCCCTTCTCGGCCAAGGATTTCGTCGATGCATTGTTCGACTAGTCGGCGGCGCCGAGTGGCTTCTTGCCGGCGGGCGCCCCTCTTCTCGAATGATTTCCGCCGCCTCGCCAAGCCCCAATAACCGAGCGCAACCGACCCCACCATGATCGTCGCCAACCAGCTCTCCAAGCGCTACCCGGACGGCCGCGAAGCCATCCGGGAAGCCAGCTTCGCCATCTCGGCCGGGCAAATGGCCTTGATCACCGGACACTCCGGCGCCGGCAAGACGACGCTGGTCAAGCTGCTGGCCTCCATCGAACGACCGAGCGCCGGCAGCCTGCTGGTCAACGGCCAGAATATCGCCGCCCTGCGGCGCAGTGCCATTCCCTACCTGCGGCGCAATTTCGGCCTGGTTTTCCAGGACCAGAAGCTGCTGGGCGACCGTAATGCCCTCGACAATGTGTTGCTGCCGCTGCAGATCGTCGGCCTGCCCCGGCGCGAAGCCATCCGCCGGGCCCGGGCGGCGCTCGACAAAGTCGGCCTGCTCAGTCGCGAAAGGGCCATGCCGATCGCCCTCTCCGGCGGCGAACAGCAACGCCTGGCGATCGCCCGGGCCGTGGTCAACCGGCCGACCATCCTGCTCGCCGACGAACCGACCGGCAATCTCGACGCCGAATCGGCCGGTGAAATCCGCGCCATTTTCAGCGCCTTTCACCAGGTCGGCGTCACCGTCGTCGTCGCCACCCATGACCAGAACTGGATCGAGCACCACCCCCACGTGCTGCGTCTCGACCACGGGAGGCTGATCGCATGAAACACTCCGGCATGAGCAAGAACTCCACCCATGCGACCAGGGCCCCCCACTCGCGGACGTGCGCATCCCCGATGCGCAACGCGCATCGGGGCCCCTGCTTACTGCTCGGGGAGTCCGCATGAACGCCTGGCTTTCCCAACACCGCGCCGCACTGGCCTCGGCCTTCCGCCGGCTGTGGACGACCCCGCTCAACACCCTGCTCTCCCTGCTCGTCATCGGCATCGCCCTGACCTTGCCCGGCTTCGGCTACGTCCTGCTCGACAACCTGCGCGACCTCGGACGCAGCGCCTCCGGCGTGCAGCAGATCAGCCTCTTCCTGCAGAACGATGCCAGCAAGAAGGATATCGGCGACATCGAAAGCCGCCTCAAGCAGGCGGCCAATGCCCAATGGCGCTTCGTGCCCAAGGAAGAGGCCCTGAAACGCCTGCAGACCAACGAAGGCATGGCGGAAATCGTCGCCAGCCTGCCGCGCAACCCGCTCCCCGACGCCTTCATCATCGAACCGGCCAATAGCGAACCGGCCGCCCTGGAAATCCTCCGCCAGGAAATCGCCGCCTGGCCCAAGGTCGCCCATGTCCAGCTCGATTCGGCCTGGGTCAAGCGTTTCGATGCCTTCCTCAAGCTCGGCAAACTGGCCTTGTCGATGCTGGCCGGCATTTTCGCCGCCGGCCTGGTCGCCGTCACCTTCAACACCATTCGCCTGCAGGTCATGGCCCAGGCCGCCGAAATCGAGGTCGCCCGGATGATCGGCGCCACCGATGCCTTCATCCGCCGGCCTTTCTATTATTTCGGCGCCCTGCAAGGCGCCTTCGGCGGTTTGCTCGCCGCCCTCCTGGTGATCGGCGCCCTACGTCTGCTGGGCGGCCCGGTCGGCGACCTGGCCGCCCTCTACGGCGGCAGTTTCGGCCTCCACTCACCGGGTGCCGGGGCCATCCTGCTGCTCACCGGCAGCGGCGCCTTCCTCGGCTGGCTGGGAGCCCAGCTCTCGGTCAGCCTGTCGCTCCGCAAGTTCGACTAAGTCCGCCGGCCAACGCCGTGGCGCGCCTCAGCCGCCGGGATTTTCTGCGTACCGTCGGCGCCGCCGCCCTGGCCGGCTGCGCCCCCGCCGGCCAACCGCCGCTGCCGCCCGGCGAACTGCTGGGCATGGCGCACAGCCTGGGGCACCGCTTGCGCGACGGCCACTTTGCGGCGCCCAGCGAGATCCGCAAGACCGGTACGCTGATCGTCGGCGGCGGCATCTCCGGACTGGCCGCCGCCTGGAAACTATCCCACGCCGCGGTCGACGATTTCCTGCTCCTGGAAATGGAAGCCGAAGCCGGCGGCAATTCGCGGGCCGGGCGCAGCCCGCTCGTCGCCTACCCCTGGGGCGCCCATTACCTGCCGCTACCGACCCGCGAGGCCACCGCCGTCCGCCAACTGCTGGCCGAACTGAACGTCCTGCAAGGCTCGCCGCTGGCGGAAAAGCCCCTCTATGACGAGACTTACCTGTGCGCCACGCCGCAGGAACGCGTCTACCGCAACGGCCTGTGGGAAGAGGGACTGCTCCCGAGACGCGGCATCGGCAGCGACGAACGCCAGCAACAGCAGCGCTTCCAGGCCCGCATGGAAGAACTCAAGCAGGCCCGCGGCCGCGACGGCCGGCGCCTCTTTGCCATCCCGATGGAGCTTTCCAGCCGCGATCCGGAATGGCTGGCCCTCGATCGCATCTCCTTTCGCCAATGGCTGACCGAGCACGGCTTTTCCGCCCCCAGCCTGCTCTGGCTGGCCAATTACGCAACCCGCGACGATTTCGGTATGGCCTGCGAGCAAACCTCAGCCTGGGCCGGCCTGCATTATTTCGCCTGCCGCAACGGCCAGGCCGCCAATGCCACAGCCGACAGCGTCCTCACCGCCCCCGACGGCAATGCTTGGCTCAGCCGCGGCCTGGCCGCCCGCACCGCCGACCGCATCGTGACCGGCGCCCTGGTCTGGCGCATCGAAGAAGGAAAATCGTCGCTTACCGTCGATGCCCTGCTCGGCGACCGGACCGTCCGCTTCGTCGCCGACCGGCTGATCTGGGCCGCCCCCGCCTTCCTCCTGCCCCACGTCTGGCCGGCCATTCCCGGCCCCCTGAAAGACGCGGCCCGGGCCGGCGATTACGCCCCCTGGCTGGTCGCCAACCTGCACCTGGCCGATTTCCCGGAAGAACGTCACGGCGCCCCACCGGCCTGGGACAATGTCCTTTACGACAGCCCCGGTCTCGGCTACGTCGTCGCCACCCATCAGTTGATCCGGCGCCGACAGAGCGGCACCGTCTTCACCTGCTACCGCGCCCTGCACGACGTAACGCCGGCCGCGGGACGCCGCCTGCTGCTCGAAACGCCGCGCCAGGCCTGGGCCGAAGGCATCCTCGCCGAACTTGAACGGGTGCATCCCGACATCCGGCGCCTGGCTACCCGCCTCGACGTCTTCCGCCATGGCCACGCCATGCGGCGGCCGACTCCCGGCAGCCTGTGGGGCAAACAGCGACAGTTGCTGGCCGCTTTCAAAAGTCCCCGTCTCGCCCTCGCCCACGCCGACCTCTCCGGCTTCTCGCTGTTCGAGGAAGCGCTCTATCGCGGCGTGCGGGCGGCGGAAAATGTGCTGCAAGAGGCCGGCGTCCGTTTCGATTCCTCGCTCTGATTCATCCTAGCAGCTAGAAAACGCCATTGAACCGCGAAGACGCAGAGATGCAGAGGTAAAACAAAGGCTTGCCAGGACGATTCGGCACACCTTCTGGGTGAGCCGCAAAGGCCTTGCGAGCCACTGTTTTTACCTTTTTCTCTGCGCCTTTTTCTCTGCGCTAAGGCTTTTAGGGTCATCGGCTTGGACCGCCGCCGTAAATATCGGATCCGCCCGAGATCAGCCGGAAAAATGGCCGATTCATGCTGCAACTTGCCATCTGCCGGCCACTTGCCAACGCGCCCAAGCAATGACATTGGCTTGACCTGGAATAGGCGCATAAGGCATAGTTGCGCGTTTCCAGACCTAAACTGCCTGGGGAATGATTTATAACTTTTGAGGTAAATAAAATGCGTAAAGAGTATGAAATCAGCAACCGCCAGGCCGTGCAAGGCACACTGAAATCACTGGCGCTCGCCGCCTCCATCGCTTTTGCACTGAGCGCCTGCAATGGCAACGGTGCAACGAAAATGACCAGCGAAGATGCCGGCGGCCTAACCGACGCCGCCACCTCGGCATTCAAGGCGGCAACCCTGAGCGATGCCGAAGTCAAGGACCTCTCGGACAAGTCGTGCGCCGCGATGGATGGCAAGGCGCAGGTCGCCACCGCGAAGAGCAAGGAAGCCAAACGGCTGAGCAAGATCATCAAGGGCATGCCGCCCAGCGTCAAGGGCGTGCCGATCAATTACAAGGTTTACCTGACCAAGGACGTCAATGCCTGGGCCATGAACAACGGCTGTGTCCGCGTCTACAGCGGCCTGATGGCGATGATGAACGACGACGAAGTGCGCGGCGTGATCGGCCACGAAATCGGTCACGTTGCCCTCGGCCATGCCAAGTCGTCGATGCAGACCGCCTACGCCGCTTCGGCCGCCCGTCAGGCGGCCAGCTCGTTCGGCAACGCCGCCGTCGCCGCCCTCAGCAACTCGGAACTCGGCGAACTGGCCGAGACCCTGGTCAATTCGCAGTTTTCCCAGGTCCAGGAAAGTGCCTCCGACGACTTTTCCTTCGATCTGCTGACCGCCGGGAAATTCAAGCGCGAAGGCCTGGTCACCGCCTTCGAGAAGCTGGCCAAACTGGGCGACAACAACAGCATGCTGAGCTCCCACCCGTCATCCAGCGGGCGGGCCCAGCACATTCGCGAGCGCATCGCCGCCAAGAAATAACGCAATTCACCGCCGCGCGGCGCCCGGGGTCGGACCACGTCCGGCCCTTTTTTTATCGATCCGCCGGAAGTCTTGTCAGAGGTGGAAATCGGACGGCGGGCGGCGACTGACGGGGAGGGGCCGGCTTTCCCTCGGCCGTCCGGCCGGCCAGCGCCGCATGGGCAGCGCGCCCGGCGGGCAGTAAAATGCCCGCTTCGTCTTTCCCGGCGCCCGTCATGAAAACCCCTTCGAGCAAAAAAAAAGCGGGCGGCAAAAAAGCCGCTCGTTCCCCGAAAGCCCCCAAGGAAATCAAGCTGTCGCGCACCCAAGTGCCGGACAACTGGTCGGCCGTCGAGTGGCAGCGCGGGCTACGCCGGCAGTTCGGACGGGAACAGGCGTTTGGCCTGGAGAATCTCGGCAGCGAGCCGTTTTTCTCGGATTTTCGCGTCAGCAATCCGCAGTCGAAAAGCGCTTACCGGGTGGCAATCCGCGGCGCGCAGCCGGGCGATAATTTTTGCAGTTGCCCCGATTACGCGACCAATGAGCTGGGGACCTGCAAACACATCGAATTCACGCTGGCCGCCCTGGCCAAAAAACGTGGGGTCAAGGCGGCATTTGCCCGCGGCTATGCGCCGGATTTTTCGGAAATCTACTTGCGCAACGACGGGCAACGCAGCGTCCATTTCCGAGCCGGGGTGAACTGCCCGCCAGCCATCGAGCAGGCGGCACGGGCGTTGTTCGAGGTGGCCGATCATTGGCGCTTGCCGCCGACGCGCTTTGATGCGCTGGAACGCTTTCTCGGCCTGGTCAGTAAAGCCGGACATGAGTTGCGGGCCTACGACGATGCGCTCGATTTCATCGCTGGTCGTCGCGACGCCGAGCGGCGGCTCGCGGTGCTGGCGGCAGCCTTCCCTCGCGGCGCGGCGGATGGTGCCTGGAAGAAATTGCTCAAGGTGCCGCTCTATCCCTATCAGGCCGCGGGCGCGCTGTTCGCGGCGCAGGCCGGGCGGGCCTTGATCGGCGACGAAATGGGTCTGGGCAAGACGATCCAGGCGATTGCCGCGGCCGAAATTCTGGCCCGGCATTTCGGCGTCGCCAAGGTGCTGGTGATTTGCCCGACCTCGCTGAAATACCAGTGGCAAAGCGAAATCGCCCGTTTTGCCGGGCGCCCGTCGCGGGTCATGGGCGGCAGCCGGGTGCAACGCCAGAAGGATTACGGGCTCGACGATTTCTGCAAGATCACCAATTACGAAAAACTGCAGCCCGATCTCGATCTGATCGCCGCCTGGGCGCCGGACCTGGTGATTGTCGATGAAGCGCAGCGGGTCAAGAACTGGAACACCATCGCCGCCCGCGCCCTGAAGCGCATCGACAGCCCCTACGCCGTGGTGCTGACCGGGACGCCGCTGGAAAACAAGCTGGAAGAGCTGATTTCCATCGTCCAGTTCGTCGACCAGCATCGCCTCGGGCCAACCTGGAAGTTGCTGCACAACCACCAGGTCAAGGACGAGGGCGGTCGGGTGACGGGCTATCGCGATCTCGACAAGATCGGCGAAACATTGGCGCCAGTGATGATCCGGCGCAAGAAATCCGAGGTTCTGCAGCAACTGCCGACACGGACCGACCAGAATCTGCTGGTCCCGATGACCGAGCCGCAGATGCTGCTGCATCAGGAAAATGCCGATACCGTGGCGCAGATCGTCAGCCGCTGGCGGCGCACGAAATTTCTGTCTGACAAGGACCAGCGCCGCCTGACCTGTTGTTTGCAGAACATGCGGATGGCCTGCAACAGCACCTATCTGCTCGACCAGCAGAGCGACCATGGCGTCAAGGCCGACGAACTGGCCAATTTGCTCGACGACCTGTTTGCCCAGCCGGAGGCCAAGGCAGTGGTGTTCAGCCAATGGACGCGGACCCACGACATCCTGATTCGCCGCCTGGAGGCGCGGGGTATTGGCTACGTCAGCTTTCACGGCAGCATCGCCGCCGAAAAACGCCCGGCCCTGGTCGAGCAATTCCGCAACGACCCGGGCTGCCGGGTGTTTTTGTCCACCGATGCAGGGGCCACCGGGCTCAACCTGCAACATGCCTCCATTCTGGTAAACATGGATTTGCCGTGGAATCCCGCCTTGCTTGAGCAGCGTATCGGCCGGATTTACCGGATGGGCCAGAAGCGGCCGGTGCAGATCGTCAATTTCATTGCCAAGGGCACCATCGAGGAAGGCATGCTGTCGGTGCTGGCCTTCAAGCGCTCGCTGGCGGCAGGTATTCTGGATGGCGGCAACGGCGAAATCTCGCTCGGCGGCTCGCGTCTGAATCGCTTCATGAAGGATGTCGAGAACGTCACCGGCCAGATGGGCGAGGGCGAGGCGATGACGCCGGCCGAGGAGCATCCGGCGGTCGACGTGCCGCTGGCCGCAGATTCCGGGGCGCCGGAGGCGGCGGCGCTCGGCGAAGCTCTGGAGCTGGAGGCGGGCGACGAACCGGACAATGGGCTGACCGAAGCGGCATTGGCCGGTCTCGCGGCAAGCCCGCCGAAAAAGGCGCCGGAAGAGGTACCCGCTGCGTCAGCGCCACCGGCCCATGATCCCTGGTCGGCCATCGCCCAGATCGGCGGTCAGTTGCTGGCGGCGCTGGCGGCCGGCGCGGCGACGGGTGCAGATGGCCGGCCGCTCAGCCACCCGTGGGTAAGCGAAAACCCGCAGACCGGCGAGCGTCGTTTAAGCATTCCCCTGCCGCCGCCGGAGACCGCTCAGAAAATCGCCGGCGCGCTGCTCGGCATTGCCCAGGCCCTGCAGAATCGCCGCTGACGCCTTGTAGGAGCCGGCGCTGGCGCAGGTCGGCGCGGCTTAGCGGCGTCCGGACGGTTTCTTTTTTGGGCTTTTCCGGGGCGACGGCGGGGTAATGCTGGCGAAGAAGATGTCGTCGAGCATCTGCTCGTCGTCAACTATCGGGGCGACCTCGACTTCCCCAATGAAACGCCTGAGTTCGGCCGGATCTTGCAGCCGCTGCAGATCCTCCTGAACCTGCCGGAGATCCTGCCGGGCGCTGACGATTTCCGCGCTCATCCAGCGGTCCACGTCTTCCGGGGCGAATTTTCTTTGCCATTGGCAAAAATGCTTGAACGGTGCGGTCACCGCCTCGACTTCGGCTTTCAGCTCCGCCAGTTGCTCGCGCAGCACCTGGTTGTAGTGGGTCAGGCGCTCGCCGGATAGCGAGGCGAGATGGTCGGTGTCGATCTGCTCGATCTCGAATTGCAGATTGAGCAGGGCCAGCAGGTCGCCGGCCTGGTAAGCCTGGTTCACCCGCTGCATTTGCTCGGTCTTCCTGGCGCGGACGGCGGCGTCGGTTTCGCGATCGGGGTGCAGGGCGCTGGCCAGCTTGCGATAGACCTCGCGCACCGTCTGGCTGATTTTCTTGGCCGCTTCTTCCCTTTTGCGCTCGGCGGCGTCCTGCCGGGCAGTCTTGCGCTTTGCCTGCGGTGGCGCGTCGCTGCCATTTTCCGGGAACGCTCCATACCTTTTCTTCTCGGCGTGAGCGAACATTTCATCGAGGTCGTCGGTGCCGTCGAAATCATCCATCGGAACGCCGAATACGCTTTCGATAATCTCCCGGGTCTGGGCCATATCCGCTGCCTTCTCGTCAGCAAAGGAGGTCTTGCCGTGTTTCGTGTAGAGGGTTTCCAGTTCGCTGTCCGGCCCTTCTTCAAGCAGAGCGTCAAGGACATCGAGGAGCAGGGTTTTCAGTTTCCTCCGCTGCACTTTTCCGCGCAGTACGCCTTGGTCCCAGTATGCGTCGAGCAATAGCGCGATGCTGCGGCGCGCCGTGCGGAATTCCGCCAGGACGGGCAACAATTCGCTATTGACGCGCTGCTGATAGCGTGCGCCGTAGGCGTTCCAGTCGCTCAGCAGGCTGCGCTGTTCGTCCACCTGGCGGAGCAGGCGCTGAAAGGCGGCCTGCTGTTTATCGGCCGGCTTGTGCCGGCCCAGGGCGCTGACAACGCTCACCGCGTGATCCGGGGTGTCATCGAGGAGGGAGGCTTGGTGGTGTTTGGTCATGGCGGAGTGTTTCGGTGACGGTTAGCGATAGCGCAGGAATGGCGCACGCTGTTCGCTCCAGGCCTGTTCGTCGGCGGTCGTCAGGGCGTCGAGTTGATCCGGGCTGGCTTGCCGGTCATCGACCCACTCGCGGAGCAGCGGCGAGCCGTTGATGAGGTCGATGGCCGGGCGGTCGTGCTCGTATTCGTAGGCGAAATCGCGCCACAGCGGGTAATCCGGATAAAGCCGGCGAATCGCCTTGAAGGCCAGGGCCTGCAATCGCCAGGGACGGAATGCAGCGTGGTTGTAACTGCCATCCTCGACATGGATCTGCAGGCCATTGCACAACTGGCCGGCGTGCTTGTGGAAGGTCGGCTCGAACCAGATTTCGCGCAACTGGCAGCCGGCCAGCCAGTGCGGCGCAAAAGCGCGCATTTCGGCAAGCACGGCGCGAGCCGCGAGATCCGGGGCCCCGAACAGTTCGAGCGGTCGGGTCGTACCGCGCCCTTCCGAGAGGGTCGTGCCTTCGAGCATCACCGTGCCGGCGTAGGCGCGCGCCATCCAGAGGTTGGGAGCGTTCGGACTGGGATTGATCCAGGTCCGCTCGCCGAGCGGCCAGCCATAGCCGGGGGCGGCCGCCAGCTGCCAGCCCCGCATTTCGATGACTTGGTAATCGATATCAAGCTTGAGCAGGTCGATGAACCAAAGGCCCAGTTCGCCCATGGTCAGGCCGTGGCGCATCGGCAGCGGCCCGGCGCCGACGAAACTTTCCCAGCCGGGGCGCAAGGTCAGCCCCTCGACGGGACGGCCGGCCGGGTTCGGGCGGTCGAGCACCCAGACCGTCTTGCCGTGCTGGGCGGCGGCTTCCAGCAGGTAGCGCAGGGTGGTGATGAAGGTGTAGATACGGCAGCCGAGATCCTGCAGGTCGACCAGCAGGACATCGAAGGTATCGAGCATCGAGGTCGTCGGCCGGCGGACCTCGCCGTACAGGCTGAAAACCGGGATACCGAGTTGCGGGTCGAGGAAATCCGGCGATTCGACCATGTTGTCCTGCTTGTCGCCGCGCAGGCCGTGCTGCGGGCCGAAGGCGGCCGTTATGTTGAGGTCGGGCAAGGCGGCCAGGGCATCGAGCGAATGGGTCAGATCGGCGGTCACCGAGGCCGGATGGGCGAGCAGCGCGACACGGCGGCCGGCCAGCGGGCGGCGTAGTTCGGGCTCGGCGAGCAGACGGTCGATGCCGAAAAGGATGGGGGAACTCATGGGCGAGCGGCTTTCAGATTCAGGGAAAAACTCGGGCGGAGGTGGAAATCGGGCTGGGCGGCGGCGTGTGCCAGCGCCCAGTAGCTTTTGCTGCCATCGGCGGCTTCGATGACCACTGTCAGGCCGATCTGCCATGCCGGGCCGGCCGGCAGCAACGCCGGGGCAAGGCTCGCCGTCAGTTCAAAACCGTTGGCCAGTTGCTGCAGTTCGATGCGTGGCCCGTGTGGCGCGTGGTAGGCGATGTCGCGGGCGCGATAGTCGGTAAAGCTGTAGGCGGCCCACTCGCCGGACGGCGAGAAATTGAATTCCCGGTATGCCGTGCCGGCGGCCGGTGCGATGAAGGCCTCGCAGCAGGTGTGCTGCCACAGGCCGTCGGCGGCCTGCGCCGGGCGCGGTTCAGGCAGGCGAATGGCCGCCGGGTCGCCGTGCACGACATAGCGCAGCATCAGTCCGTCGGCGGTGAGCGTGGTGCTCACCTCGACGGCCTGAACGGCGCGGCAGGAGCTGGCCGGATGGCAGTGCAGGGGCGTGTAGGGCGGGGCGGACAAGGGTGTATGCGATGGCGGGCAAATGGTGCAGCGCGTACTTTACCCGCTGTCCTGCCGGGACGTCGCATCGGGGACGCCAAAAAGCCGGAAATAACCGGGGCCAGCCTTGGTCAGGAGGTCCTTTTGGAGTAATTTACCGCCTTTGCAGAACAAGGCTCAGGGAGAGAAAAATGACACCGCTGCGGATCAATCTCGAACAGGAAGAGATTCCCACTCACTGGTACAACGTCGTCGCCGATCTGGCCAACCCGCCGGCGCCGCCGCTCGGGCCGGACGGCAATCCGGTGCCGCCGGAAGCGATGGGGGCGATCTTCCCCGGGCCGATTCTCGAACAGGAAATGTCGGCCGAACGCTGGATCGCCATTCCCGAAGAAGTCCGCCAGATCTACGCCCTGTGGCGTCCGGCCCCGCTCTGCCGGGCGCTGCGTCTGGAGCAGGCGCTCGGTACGCCGGCCAAGATTTTCTACAAGTACGAAGGCGTCTCGCCGGCCGGTTCGCACAAGCCGAATTCCGCCGTGCCGCAGGCCTATTTCAACAAGATCGCCGGCACCAAGCGGCTGACCACGGAAACCGGCGCCGGCCAGTGGGGTTCGTCGATCGCCTTCGCCGGCCAGATGTTCGGCCTGCCGGTGCGCGTCTTCATGGTCAAGGTCAGCTACGAGCAGAAGCCGTTCCGCCGTTCGATGATGCAGACCTGGGGCGCTGATGTCTTCGCCAGTCCGAGCAATCTGACCAACGCCGGCCGTGCCGCGCTGGCCGCCGATCCGGACAACCAGGGTTCGCTCGGCCTGGCCATTTCGGAAGCCGTCGAGGAAGCGGCGGCCGAAGCCGGCACCTGTTATACGCTCGGCTCGGTGCTCAATCACGTCTTGCTGCACCAGACGGTGATCGGCCTCGAAGCCAAGAAACAGTTCGACAAGATCGGTCTCTATCCGGATGTGATTTTCGGGCCTTGCGGCGGCGGTTCCAGCTTCGGCGGCATCGCCTTCCCCTTCCTGGCGGACCAGGCGGCCGGCGACAAGCGCGCCACCAACCTGCGCTGCGTCGCCGTCGAGCCGACCTCCTGCCCGACGCTGACCAAGGGCCATTATGCCTACGATTACGGCGACGTTTCCGGCTACACGCCGATCATGAAGATGTACACCCTCGGTCACGACTTCATGCCGCCCGGCATCCACGCCGGCGGCCTGCGCTACCACGGCGATTCGCCGCTGGTCTCGCAATTGCTGCACGAAGGTCGCATCGAGGCGCTGGCCGTGCCGCAGGTTGCCACTTTCGAAGCCGGCGTGCAGTTCGCCCGCGCCGAAGGCATTATCCCGGCGCCGGAATCCTGCCATGCCATCCGCGCCGCCATCGACGAGGCCTTGAAGTGCAAGGTGACCGGCGAAGCCAAGACCATTCTCTTCAGCCTGACCGGCCACGGCCACTTCGACATGGCCTCCTACGACAAGTATTTCTCCGGCAAGCTGGAGGACTACGACTACCCGGCCGAAGCCATCGCCGAGTCGCTGAAACATCTGCCGCAGGTCGGTTAAGGTCGTGAAAACACTCGTCTTCATTCTCGTGCTCGGCAACCTGCTGTTCTACGCCTTCAGCGCCGGCTATTTCGGCCACCCAGACAACCCGGATGGCGGACGCATCGAGCAGCAGGTGGCGCCCGAACGCATGCGCCTCGTCTCGCGCGGCGAGGCACCGCCCGTCAAGCCGGCCGAAGTGCCGCCGGCGGCGCCGGTCAGCGCCGAAGCGGAAGCGGCCGCCGGCCCCCGCACCTGTCTGCGCTGGGATCAGTTGAGCGCCGAAAAAGCCCGCCAGTTGTCGAGCAAGATCGGCGACAAGTTCGCCGCCTACGCGCTGACCAAGCATACCGTCGCCGGCGAAAGCAACGGCTGGTGGGTCTTCATTCCCCCCTTGCCGGGCAAGGCCGAAGCCGACAAAAAGGCCGGCGAACTGCGCCAACTCGGCATTACCGACTATTTCATCATTGCCGACGACGGGCCCCACCGTTTTGCCATTTCGCTCGGCGTCTTTTCCAGCGAAAAAGGCGGCCAGGACCGGCTCGGCGAGCTGAAGGCCAAGGGCGTCAAATCGGCGCGCGTCAGCCCCCGCACCAGCAAGGAGCCAACGATCACGCTCGAGGCCAGCGGCCCGCTCGGCGACAAGGAAGCGCTCCTCAAGACGGTCGCCGAGATCCTGCCCAAGGGGCAGGCGCAGAGCTGCAAGTGAGCAATTTCATCGTCGGGCTGACCGGCGGCATCGGCAGTGGGAAGAGCACGGTCGCCGAGCTTTTTGCCGCCCGGGGTGCCGAACTGGTCGACACCGACGCCATCGCCCACGAACTGACCGCCGCCGGGGGCGCCGCGATGCCCGCCCTGCTCGCCGCCTTCGGGCCGGCCATGGCCGATCGGGATGGCGCCCTCGACCGCGCCGCCATGCGCCGCACCGTCTTCGCCGACCCGGGCGCCCGGCAGCGCCTGGAAGACATCCTGCATCCGCTGATCCGCCAGATTTCCAGCGCCCGTTGCCGGGCCGCCGTCTCGCCCTACGTTATCCTGGCCGTGCCGCTCCTGGTCGAGAGCGGCACCTATCGCCAACGCTGCCAGCGGATCGTCGTCGTGGACTGCCCGGAGAAACTCCAGATAGAACGGGTCATGGCCCGCAGCGGCATCAGCCGGGCCGAGGTCGAAGCGATCATGGCGACCCAGGCAACGCGGGCTCAACGTCTGGCCGCGGCGGACGACGTGGTGAGCAACGATGGCGACCTGACAAATCTTTACCGGCAGGTGGACAAGCTTGATTTAGAGTATCTACGCCTATCGTCAGAAATAGCTAAAGCAAACCATTGAGATTTGCCTGCAAATAGCTCAGAATTAGGGCAATTTTCCCATTCCAAATCCCAAGGCCGCGTGATTACTTACGAATATCCTTTTAACGAGCGCATCCGCACCTTACTGCGCCTCGAGGATCTGTTCGAAAAAACGACCTATTTCGCCCAGAGCGACGGCCACCTGGAACACCATACCGCCCTCGTCACCCTGTTCGAGATTCTTGAAGTAGCCGGTCGGGCCGATCTCAAGATGGACCTGATCCAGGAACTGGAGCGCCAGCGCCAGACCCTGCTGGCCTACCGCAACAATCCCGACATCTCCGAAGAAGCGCTTTCCGGCGCCCTCTACGAAATAGAGCAGTCCTCGGCGGCCTTGCTCAGCATGACCGGCAAAATCGGCCAATACCTGCGCGAGAACGACTGGTTGATGAGCATCAAGAGTCGCGCCGCCATCCCCGGCGGCGTCTGCGAATTCGATTTACCGTCCTACCACTGGTGGCAGCACCGCAGCGTCGAGGCCCGGCGCGACTCGCTGGAAGGCTGGACCAAGCCTTTGCTGCCGCTACGCGATGCGGCGACCATCGTCCTCCGCCTGTTGCGCTCAAGCGGCAGTTCGAAGAAGCATGTCGCGGCGCACGGCCAGTTTCAGCTCAACCTCGGCGGTTCGGCCTCGCAGATGGTGCGCATCACGCTGGAATCCGAAGAAGCGGCGATCCCCGAAGTCAGCGCCAACAAGTATTTCCTCAACGTCCGCTTCACCAAGCCGCCGGCCGGCGAAATCAAGGCCCGTAGCTGTGATCGCGATGTCGCCTTCGCCCTGACCTTCTGCAATCTGTGACGACCGCCCGCCAGGTACGTTGCCCGCAGTGTGGCAGAAATGCCCTTTGGGCTCCGGAAAACCCGTGGCGCCCGTTCTGCTCGGAGCGCTGCAAGCAGATCGACCTCGGCTGCTGGGCGAGCGAAACCTACCGGATTCCGGTCGAGACCGACCCCAACGACCCCGAGAGCAGCATTCCCGAGGCCGATCAGGCCTGATCGCCAAACCCGCCGCGCCTTGCCGCGGCCGTTCGTTGCCTCGCTATCTACCAGCCGCGCATCAGCGCCACGCCGTGCGCGCCATACCCTTGCGCTTCGGCCAGCAATTCGGTTTTCATGCCACCCAGCGCCAGGACCGGAATGCTCGTGCCGGCCAACCGGTCGGCGAAGCCTTGCCAGCCCAGCCCGGCCGCCTCGGGATGGGTCGGCGTCGGTAGCACCGGCCCGAGCAGCGCGTAATCCAGCTCCAGTTCGCCGGCCCGCCGGATTTCTTCGGCCGTATGGCAGGAAGCGCCGACCCAGGCCCAGTCGGGTCGGGCCGTGCATTGCGCAAGGGCCGCGGCCGACAGGTGGATGCCGTCGGCGCCGACCCGCCGGGCGATCTCTTCGCTATCGTTGATGACGACCAGCGCGCCATAGCGCTGCGCCAGGCGGACCACCGTCTCGGCGAACCACAGGCGCTGCGCCGGGGGCCACCCCTTGTCGCGCACCTGGATCAGGCGCAGGCCGCGCGCCAGGGCCTCTTCCAGGCGTTCCAGCTGGCGTTCGACGCCTTCGACCTCGGCCATGGTGATGGCCATCGTCGTCGGCAAGGCCAGCGCCTTCAGGATCGGGCCATTGGCCGGCAGGAGCGGGGCAACCGTCGCCGCCGCGCCGGTCGTCTGCCAGGCCACCGCTGAATGCTCGAGCGGCGCCGTGATGCCGATTTCGCCGGTCCACGCCGTGGCCCGCCAGAAATTGAGGCGGACCGTGGCGTGCGGGTAGGTGAACTGGCGGGTTAGCCAGGGCGAACATTCGGTCACGGTAATGCCCAGCTCTTCCTGCAATTCGCGGATCAACGCCTGGCGCACGCTTTCGCCGGGCTCGACCTTGCCGCCGGGAAATTCCCAGTAGCCGGCGTAGACCTTGCCGTCCGGACGTTGGGCCAGGAGAAATTCGCGGCCGTCGGCGCGCAGCATGACGGCGGCCGCCACTTCGACAATTTTGCTCACTTGTTTTTCTTTCTTGCCGGCTGCTGCCCGGCCAGATCGCGAGCGAATTGCCAGGCCACCCGGCCGGAACGCGAACCGCGGCCGAGTGCCCAATTCAGGGCATCCCGCTCGCAGTTGGCGATCACTTTCTCGCTGACGCCGAGCTGGCGCAGCCAGTGATTGACGATGTTCAGGTAATCGTCCTGACTGAACGGGTAGAAGGAAATCCACAGACCGAAACGTTCCGACAGGGAAATCTTTTCCTCGATCGCTTCGCCGGGATGGATTTCGTCATCGACCCGCTTGCTTTCCAGATTTTCCGAAAAATACTCCGGCATCAGGTGGCGGCGATTCGAGGTGGCGTAGATCAGCACATTGTCCGGCGGCGCCGCGACCGAGCCGTCAAGCACCGTTTTCAGTGCCTTGTAGGCCGTTTCGCCGGCCTCGAAGGAAAGATCGTCGCAGAAAATAATGAATTTTTCCGGTCGCCCGTCGAGCAGATCGACGATATCGATCAGATCGACCAGATCGTCCTTATCCACCTCGATCAGGCGCAGCCCCCGGGCCGAGAACTCGTTAAGCACCGCCTTCACCAGCGACGACTTGCCGGAACCGCGGGAACCGGTCAGCAAGACGTTGTTGGCCGAGCGGCCGGCGACGAACTGCTGCGTATTGAGCGTGATGCGCTCCTTCTGGTCGTCGATGTTGTTGAGATCGGCCAGGCTGATCGGATGCGGCTGGCGCACCGGCTGCAACCAGCCACGGCCGTTGCTCTTGCGCCAGCGGAAAGCAACCGCGGCCTGCCAGTCGGGCAGGGGCGAAGTGGGCGGCAGGGTGGCCTCGAAACGGGCAAGGACCGAAGCAGCCTGGACGAGCAGGCGTTCTAACTGGGAAGAGTTGGGCATGATGGACGTATACTTGGCAACGAATTGGCGAACTCTAACGAAACCCATGCGAAAAATCCAAGCAGCTTTTGTCCTCAGCACCCTATTACTCGCCGCCTGCGGCAGCAATTCCCCCCGTCACGACGCCGCCCAGTCCTGCCCGCCGTGCGCCGCCTGCCCAACCTGCCCGCCGCCCGTCACCGCCCCACCGCCAGCGCCGCCCGTCACCGCCCCCTTCTCCCGCCAACTGCAGGCCGCCAACTGGAGCGACTTGCCGGGCTGGGCCGAGGACGATCACGCCGCTGCCTGGACGGCCTTCCTGGAATCCTGCCGGGGCATGGCCAGCAAAGTGCAGGGCGCTTCCTGGAAGCGGGTCTGCGAACTGGCCAAAGGCAGCCCCGCCAGCCAGGCCCGGCCATTTTTTGAAAGCCATCTGCGGCCCTATGCCGTGCTGAGCAGCGACGCCAACCCAAACGGCATGATGACCGGCTATTACGAACCCCTGCTGCACGGCAGCCGGCAGCTCGCCAAAGGCTACCCGCAGGCGGTGCGCGGCGTCCCCGACGATCTGCTGACGATCGACCTTGGCGCCCTCTTCCCCGAACTGAAGGACAAGCGGGTGCGGGGCCGCCTGGAAGGCAACAAGATCGTCCCCTACTGGTCGCGGGCGGAAATCACGGCGCGCGGCGACAAGGCACCGGGCCGCCCCCTGCTCTACGTCGACGACGCGGTCGAACTGTTCTTCCTCCAGGTCCAGGGGTCCGGCCGGGTCAGCCTGCCCGACGGCAGCCTGGTCCGCCTCAATTACGCCGACCAGAACGGCCATCCCTACCAGTCGATCGGCCGCATTCTCGTCGAACGTGGCGAGTTGAAGCTGGAAGAAGCCTCGATGCAGGGCATCCAGAATTGGGCGCGGGCCAACCCGGGGCGCCTCAACGAATTGCTCAACACCAACCCGAGCTACGTCTTCTTCCGCGAAGTCCCGAACAGCAAGGACGGCCCGATCGGCGCCCTCGGCGTACCGCTGACCGCCGAACGCAGCATCGCCGTCGATCCGCGCGCCATCCCGCTCGGCACCCCGGCCTTCATCGCCACCACCCGCCCCAACTCGGGGCAGCCGCTGAACCGCTTGGTGCTCGCCCAGGACACCGGCGGCGCCATCAAGGGGGCGGTGCGCGCCGACTATTTCTGGGGCTTCGGCAAGGAAGCCGGCGAGCAGGCCGGGCGGATGAAACAAAGCGGCCGCCTGTGGGTACTGCTCCCCCCGGAAGCCGCACCCAAATAAGGCAGCAGCGCACCACGACGACGCACCATGGGAAATTACGCACTATTGCGGTGCCGATATCGCCCGAGCGCAAAATTTAACGCACTGATTTGAAACAGAAAGCACGCACTGGAATGGTGCTTGCTTTATCCCCCGGTCCTTTGAATTGGGGGTTTCATGGAAGCATATCAATCCAGTAGCAACGTACTGTTTATCCTGCTCGGCGCCATCATGGTGCTGGCCATGCACGCCGGCTTCGCCTTTCTCGAAGTCGGCACCGTCCGCAAGAAAAACCAGGTCAATGCCCTGGTCAAGATCCTGGCCGATTTCGGCATGTCGACGCTGGCCTACTTCTTTGTTGGCTACGGCATCGCCTACGGCACCAATTTCTTCACCGGCGTCGAAACACTGATGCTGAAAAACGGTTTCGAACTGACCCGTTTCTTCTTCCTGCTCACCTTCGCCGCCGCCATTCCCGCCATCATCTCCGGCGGCATCGCCGAGCGCGCCAAGTTCCACCCGCAACTGGCCGCCACCTTCCTGCTCGTCGGCTTCGTCTACCCCTTCTTCGAAGGCATCGCCTGGAACCAGGCCTTCGGCATCCAGGCCTGGCTGAAGGCGACCTTCGGTGAAGAATTCCACGACTTCGCAGGCTCCGTCGTGGTGCACGCCATGGGCGGCTGGATCGCCCTCCCCGCCGTGCTCCTGCTCGGCGCCCGCTACGGCCGCTACAGCAAGGATGGCCGGATTTCCGCCCACCCGCCGTCATCGATCCCCTTCCTCGCCCTCGGCGCCTGGATCCTGACCGTCGGCTGGTTCGGCTTCAACGTCATGAGCGCCCAAACCCTGGACAAGATTTCCGGCCTGGTCGCCCTCAACTCGCTGATGGCCATGGTCGGCGGCACGCTGGTCGCCCTGGTCCTCGGCAAGAACGACCCCGGCTTCGTACACAACGGCCCGCTGGCCGGCCTGGTCGCCGTCTGCGCCGGCTCCGACATCATGCATCCGATCGGCGCCCTGGCCGTCGGCGGCATCGCCGGCGCCCTCTTCGTGGCGATGTTCACGCTGACCCAGAACCGCTGGAAAATCGACGACGTCCTCGGCGTCTGGCCCCTGCACGGCCTGTGCGGCGCCTGGGGCGGCATCGCCGCCGGCATCTTCGGCAGCAAAGCCCTGGGCGGCGCCGGCGGCGTCTCGCTACTGTCGCAACTCACCCTCACCGCACTCGCCATCGTCGTCGCCCTGCTCGGCAGCACACTCGTCTATGGCGCACTGAAACTGGCACTGGGCCTCCGCCTCAGCCAGGAAGAGGAATATGACGGAGCCGACCTGAGCATCCACAAAATCACCTCGACACCGGAACGGGAGCCGAACTGGTAAGAAGTTGTTGAAGGGAAGCAATAAAGTCTGTCAGACGAGAACAAAGTCCGGCGGAAAGTAAATGGAAGAGAGGCCCGGCGAACGCCGGGCCTCTCTTTTTAACTTCCATTATTCGGCCCAAGGCGCCAGAGGTCGGGGGCTAGAAAAATGACAGCAATTGGACAGATTTCTGCCCTTGCATCATCTCTTGACGGTTGAATCGAAGACCTCGCCCGAGAACCTGATCCAATTTCCATCACCCTATCTGGCTGGATAGCAGGTCAGGATATTGGAGGAGCTGTTTCTGGTTACGCAATCGATTCGAATATCCCCGCATTTTTGCAGGCTTGAAGAAAGCCATTCTTCAGAAAATTTTCATTGGCATAGGGTGACCGCTCCGCGTGGCGCTTCACAGCTCGCAGGTATTTGTCAGGCGTTTGCCCATCCGCCCCTGCCGATTCATCATGCCAGCGCCACTCGTCCCGAATTTCTACCAGCCAGGCCTTTCCATCCCCGTTCAATAGCTTTTCCCGATACCGCTCCTCGATGCCATAAACGTCTTTCCAGGTCTCGATTTGTTCGGCCAGATTGGTCGGACCGAACATGATTTTGATCTCTGTAGGCGTCAGTTTTTCGATATCCGCATGATCGAACGTCACCTGAACATCGATGGCATAGGGTGTCGTTGAAAATGGGTAAAAAACCTTGCGCCGAACGGCTTCACCTGCGGGGTCTTTTTGCGCGTATGCCGTGTTCTTGCTGGTCTTGTAACTGCTGTTGCAGTGATGGCAGGTCGGAACAAGGTTCCTGAAATTGATGGAGTTGAAGGGGTATAGCGCTTTCGGCAAATAATGGTCGTAGGCATCACGCTTGGTGGTGTACTCGCCCAACAAAGGACTGATGCCGCAAAACGGACATTTTCCCGAGTTGTTGACGGATACAAACGCCTGGTAATGATCTTCAATTTCGCCAATCTTGGCGCGCAGCGGTGCTAGGTCCAGCAGCGATTTCGAATACAAGCCCTTGAAGAAAGTTGCCAGCAGCTTTTCCAGTTCCGGGTAGGCAGCGGCAACATCAACATAGCGAACCAATTCCGCAGCAGGATCGTTGGCACAAACCTTTTCAAGATCGTTATTGCCGCTATACCAGCCTTGAAGTTGTTCAATCTGCGGCGCCGTCAACGCGGAAAAGAGCTCGTAAATCCGCTCCACGTGTCCGAGAAAAAAATCTGCGCCCAGGGCATCCGAGTAGAAGAACGCCTCCATCACCTCGCGCAACTCCGGTTCGGCATCGAACAGGTCCAGACAGAATGGGAGACTGGGCAGTGCCTTGCACCACACCTCAAAAAAGATGAAGTCGATGTACTTCTGCATCTTCTCCATCTGGTGCGGCACATAGGTATAAGGAAACAGCATCAGCCTTGCTCCGTTCTGCCTCTTCTCTCCTGGCGGTCGAGAATGGCATTGATCAACAGCACCTTTTCCACTGAATCGCCCAGTTCGCGCTGAATTTCGGCGATCAGTTCTTCTGCGTTCTCGCCGCCATGTTCAAAGCGGGCGCGCAAGGCCTCCAGCAAGGCTTGCGCGTGCCCGCCGATGGTTTCCCGTTTGCCGAAGGTGCTCATGGTGATCTTGTTGATCGAGGCGCCCAGGGTGTTGTAGTCGGGCTGGCTGATGCTGACCTCGCCGCTGATCTTGTCCTTCTTGAATATCAGCACCTTGTCCGGCTTGCTGTCCGAGATCAAAAACGGGGTGTGGGTGGTGATCAGCATTTCCTGCCCGACATCGCCATTGCCCGGCAGGCACTGCCGCAGTTGGCTGATCAAGTTGGCCCGCCAGTCCGGGTTGAAATGGGTTTCCGGCTCGTCGAGCAGGAACAGGCTGTTGGTGTTGCGAAACAATAGGCACAACCCGAGGCTGTGCAGCAACTGATGCTCGCCGTCCGACAGATCCTTGAGCATCATCGGTTCGCTGACGCCCTGCTTCATGAACTTGACGAACTTGAAGCGCATGATGCGCTGATCGGAGGCCAGGGTTGGCACCGTTTCGCTGACGTAATGGCTAGTGGAGCGATAGATGTCGGTCTTGAGCTGTTCGCTGACCGAATAGAGGTTCAGCGTCAGCAATACCTGAAAGGCCTGGAACAGGGATAGGGCCGAGTCATCGAAATTGTTGCGAAATGCCGCCTTGGTGGCGTCGTTGACCCAGTAGTCGAGGATCAGGGAATCGCTTTCTTCATCGTGGTAGCTCAAGGTCGCGCAACGCTTGAGCTTTCCGATGATGGAGGAGCGTTCATCGCTTTCCAGGCGCTGCGTCAGATGGACGACGTAGCCACCGGTTTCAGGGCTTAAGGAAATCGCCGGGTTGTCGGCGAAGCGGCCGTCTTGCGATTCACTTGGCAAGACATAGTCGCCGGAAGTTAATTGCGCCGCCTGCTTGGCTGTCACTTCAATGCTGCGCCGGATGATGATGCGGAATTCTTTCAACGCCTCGACACCGACATCCTCGCGGAAAGGCTGCAAGCTCGCTTCATCGTGGAACAACAGGTTGCAGAGCAGGATGGCCTGGCTGAAACCGTTGTCGAGATAGGCTAGGCGCGTTTCCGGGTGGCCGGGGTAAGACAGTTGCTGCGCAAGCGCCTGCCAGTATTCGTCGTACTGCACAAAGCGCATCTTGAAGAAGGGCAGGCTGAGGATTTCGTTTTCGCCCGATGAATAGCCCAACACGTACTCGGGCAAGAGAATGTCAGCGTGGCCGCCCTTGAAGGCTTCATTCGGGTCGGCACTGAAATCGGCCTGGTTTTCCCAGCGAAAGCGGACCGACTCGCCGGGGTTTCTCCAGACGCTAACCCTGGCCCACGCCGGGCCATCCTGGCGCCGGTACTGCGCGGGCACCCGGATCAGATAATCCAGTTCAAAAGTCGTGGGCGAGGAATCTTGGTTTTCGCCCTGCAAGGCCTCGGGCAGAAAGCTGCGGCGCACACGCAGCACTTCGAGCTGATAGAAGATCGCCGCCAGGGCTTCGAGCAGATTCGATTTACCGCTGCCATTGGGGCCGGCGCAGACAAAAGGGGCAAAGTCGGCGGGCCGGGCCAGTTCATCCTGTAGCGTCCATTCGCTGCGAAAATGGTGCTCAAAGCCACAGGGCAGGCTGCGAAAGCCTTTGGGGTCGGTGATTTTGAGGCGGAGCAGCTTCATGGGCTAGAACGAGCCCCAGTCGGCGGGGCGCCTGTGCAGCGATACGCGGTTGCTCTCTTCGGCAAAAGTCTGCACCAACGTGCCGCCTTCCAGGGCGGCAAATATCAGATCTTTCAGCGCGTCGTAATCGGCCAGGGTTAGTGCAGGGGATTCCCCTTCGCTTTCCAGTCGTGTTTCCTGCAGGGTTTGCCAGCCAGCCTCAAGGAATTCACGAGAATCCAGGCTGACATCCGGTGAGGTATTCGCGAGATAGCGATTGAACCAGCGGGAGAGCAATTCGCTGCGGCTTTCCGGCGGAGCGAATTGCACAACACGGTTGAGTACCTCAGTCGGCGTGACGATGTCCTCGGGCAGCGGAACAGGATCGGCTTGTTGGGCTTGATCGGCAGGCAGCGGTACGCGCGACAAATCCAGTTCGCCTTTGAAGGCCTTCTGACTCAGGGTGCCGTAGAGCGCTTCAAGGTCGGTGAGGCTTCGCTGGTAGCAGGCTTTAACACGCTCAACTTTTTCGACAATTGCTGCAAATTGGTCCTGGAGGCTGATAGGCGGGATAACCGTCGGAAATGCTTTTAGTTGAGTTGAATTTATCGAGGCAATTCCAGTTGTTTGCTTCGCTGACTTTAGAAAATACCGTTTTCCGTAACGCGAACCAATGAGAGCGCTTAAGTAATATGGGTTTATTTTTTCTTGATCGTTGATGCGCACGCGGAAGATATGGTTCTGGTGAATGCAGTCGGGTACCTGCTCCTCCCAAACAGAGCCTCTGCCAAGCTTGTCAGGGTCGCCCCCTTCAGTTAGCAAAAGATCGCCCCGGCGAAGTTGGTACTGATCTATCTCTTTCTGAGTCACTGCGATTGTCTTTACTTCATTAAGAACAAAGTGACCATCTTGAACATTCGCAACACGCAGGTAAGGAACATCTATCAGGTTCTCAGCCGTGTACTTTTTCCCTTTTGTGACGCCAGAGACGACTTCTGTATATACGGCCAATCTTTCAATTGCCCACTGTGTGTAGGTTCCATCCCGAAAGCCAAACATCTCCAGAAACACGATTTTGAGCAGGTCGTCGAGTTGTTGCAGGTGTTGTTTGCGCTGGGCGATCAGCCCTTCCACTTTGCCGAGCAGATGGGCGATGCGGATTTGGGCGTTAAGGTCAGGGGCGTCATCCTTGAATGGGATTGGTATTTCAAGCTCTTTGAGAAATTTGAAATGCCTGCTGTAGCCCGCCGCTTTGATTTGAATAGATCGTAGGTAGTAGTAAACATAGCGGGCGTTCGCCAGCTTTGAATTTACCCAAAGAGCTTTAGCACCATCGGCACCAAGAGCAATGGGATCATCCTCGTATTTCAGTACACGCGTGTGATCACCAAAGATCAGTATTGGTAGTAATTGTCCATTAACGAGGTTGGCGTCGTCGGTGTAACCGGCAATTGCCTCCTTGCCTTGGTCAATTATTTTGTATCGACCTTTACTGTGATAGTCAGAGGCTTTGATTTTCTTGAATTTGGCGGTGGCGTCAGCAACAACCTCGGAAAAGGAATGCCACTTCATCCCACCATCCTCTTCAGTTCCAGCAGTTCACGCACAATCCCGCTTTGCACCTCGGCTAGCTCAATCTCGTCCACGTCTCCCACCTCGGCCCGAATCAGCCGATCCAGAATCACGCCGGGCTTGTCGTACTTCACTTCCTCGAACACGTCTTCCTTGTAATGGGAAAGTGAAAGGTCGTAGCCTTCGGCCTCGATTTCGTGGCGCGGCACCATGAAGCATTTGGCCGTGCGGCTGTTGTCGGTTACGGCATTACGGGCGCGGTATTTGGCGACGATGTCGAGTAGGTCGCCATAGCCTTCCTGTTTGCTACGCTTGTCGTCGAGGCTATAGCCGTCGGCCTGCATTTCGTAGAACCAGACGTGTTCGGTGGCTGGTCTGTCGACCTTGTCCTTCGCCCCATAAACCTTGGTGAATAGCATAATGGCGGTGCTGACCCCAGCATAGGGCTTGAAGACGCCGCTGGGCAGAGTGATGACGGCCTTGAGGTCGCAGCGCTCGACCAACAGTTGGCGTAGGGTCTTGAAGGCGCCGCCGGAACCGAAGAGCACGCCTTGCGGCACGATGACGCAGGCGGTGCCGCCTATTTTGAGCAAACGGTAGATGTTCTCGACAAAGAGCAGTTCGGTCTTGGTGGTGGCGAGTTGCAGGTTTTCGTTGATGTCACCCTTGTCGATGCTGCCGGTGAAGGGCGGGTTGGCCATCACGATGTGGTACTCGCCTTCCTCGTTGTAGCCCTTGGAGAGCGTGTCCTGGTAGTCGATATGCGGCTCGTCGATGCCGTGCATCATCAGGTTCATCAGCCCCAGGCGCACCATAGTGGCGTCGATGTCGTAGCCCCAGAGGGATTCCTGCAGGATTTCCTGAGCGTCGGCGGTGAGGCTGGCGGCGACCGAGGTGCGCACAAAGCCGTCTTCGTCGGGGACGAGGTTTTTGCTGCCGGCCCGGATGGCGAGCTGGGTAACGATGTATTGGTAGGCGCCGAGCAGAAAGCCGCCGGAACCGCAGGCCGGATCGGCGATTTTGTGGCCGAGTTGCGGCTGCACCAGGTCGGCCATCAGCTTGATGATGTGGCGCGGCGTGCGGAACTGTCCGTTTTTGCCGGCGGTGGCGATTTCGGAAAGCAGCATTTCATAGACATCGCCCTGGATGTCCTGAAATGCCTGGCCGTTGATTCGCGAGTCGCGCTCCATGACCTCGAAGATTTCGTCGATGGTCTTCACCGCTTCCACTAGCAGCATCGGCTTGGGGATGATGAACACCGCATTCTTCATGTGGTGGGTGAAGTTGGATTCGGCGCCGTTAAGGTCCTTGAGAAAGGGGAACACCTTGCTCTGGACGTGTTGCAGCATCTCTTCGGCCTGCATGCGCTTGAATTCGCTCCAGCGCAGGCGGCGTCTGTCGATCTCGTAGCGCTTTTCGTCTTCCTGCTTCCTGGCCAAATCGGCATCGCTATCATTATTTTCGCGCCGCGCACGGTATTCGGGTGGAATCCACGAGCCAACGAACTTTGATTGGTAGGGCTCGTCCGTCCATTCGGCATCGGCCTGGCGCTTCAAGTCCAGCTCGTCGAGCCGCTTCATGAACAGCAGGTAGGTGATCTGTTCGATGGCGGTCAGCGGGTTGCTGATGCCGCCGCTCCAGAATTTGTTCCAGAGCTGTTCGATCTTGCCTCTGAGTTCGGGGTTGTTTTGCAGCATGGTGATGATCCTTGGCTGGCAGCGTGACCGCTAACCGGCAGATGGCGATGGCGCGCGAGCGACTTATTCTTTCGGGGCCGGCAGTGTACCCGATTGCTGGACGAGCTTCTTTTCCTCGGATTTGACGCGCCGTTCCAGCTTCTTGATGTCTTCTTCCGGCGGCAGTTGTTCCGGCTTAATGCCGCGCTGGCCAAGCATGTCGCGCACGCTTTCGTTGTTCTGCACATGCTCGCGGGTGATGGCGCGTTCGCCTTGCAGGTTGTCCTGGCTGACGTTGTGATTGGTAATTTCGGTCGCCAGGTTCTTCGCGGCAATGGTCAGCGTGGGCAGAAAGTCGGCCAGCGGGCGGGTCTTAGTGATGCCGAAGCGGTCTTTCATGGCCTGGGTGGTATGGCCGCCGAAGAGTGCCGCATCGCCCTGGGAGCGGATGCGCCCGAAGCCGGCATCGTCGACGCCGCGTTCGTAGATGTTCTGGGAAAGTGTCTTTTCCGATTCGCGCAGCCGCTCGCGAGCGTCGAGCCGGGCTTGCAGGCGCATGCGGTCTTCGATCAGCTCCTGCTTGCGGGTCTGGATGGCAAAGTAGCTTTGGGCAAAGGCGATAGGCTCCTTGCGCGGGTCGCCGTTCTGGGCGATCAGGTAGCAGGCATAGCGGGTGAGCATGAAGTCGTCGATGAGACGTTCGGCGCCGCTACCAAGTTTGACCATTTTCGTGACGCCACGAAAATGGTCGCTAACCGCGTAACCCGTAGTTTCACAGGACTCAATGGCGCGATTGATCGCGTTCTGGAAGTTTTCCCAGCGGTTGTAGCCAAGCGGCTCCATGAGATCACGGGCAAACCAGAATTCAATGCCTTCGTCCGGAGTACGCTGGCCCAGGGCGTCAAATTGATTTGTCAGTAATTGAATCGCTCCAGATTGCATAGTGACTCCCTCTTATTCCTGTTTATTGTTAAGCAGCCAGGCGCTCGGTGAGCTGCAAAATTTCGTTGATCTCGGCCGGACTGAATACGCCACGAATACCTTGCGGATGAAGGACAGTAAATGGTGCGCTGATCAGATCTTTCTTCTCCACCTTTTCGCGCTCGATGATGAAGTCCTTGAGTAACTTGAGAAACTCCATCTGGCGGCCGCTCAGGGTGGTGTGGGCGCGGATGAATTGATCGAAGGCGGCGCTGACTTCGTCCGGGAAGCTTTTCAGGGTCTCGATGCCGAGGATGTGGCGGATGAACTGGATGAAACGCGCCTTGCGGTTTTTATAGACTTGGCGCAACAGGTCTTCAGTGATGTGTGGGTGTTCTTCGTGCAGGAGCTCGGCCAGTTGATCCGCTTCGTCCGCACTCACCGTCTCGCCATTCTTGATTTTCTGTAGTACCGGGTTGTGCTCGGTCAGTTCGGCGATCAGGACTTCGACCATTTCCCGGTAACGGGCGATGTTGACCGCTTCGTGTTGCGGGCCGAATTCCACCCATTCCTTCTTGTGCAGTTCGTCGACCAGATCGAGGTGTGTTTGGCCCTCGCCCGTGGGCTGTTCGCGGAATTTCATCAAGGGGCCAAGTTTGTTGACCAGCTCGTCGAAGGCGTCTTCATCGGCATTGGCCCAGTAGTGACTGGTTTGCGCGGCGCGAATCAGGGTTTCTTGCTGTTTCACGAAGCCGACCGAGAGCGGTAGTTCGCTGATTTGTTCGACGATGCCATCTTTGATGGTTGCCGCTTGTTCCTTCTCTTCGTTGAGTAAGGCCAGTGAGTATTCGAGCAGGTCGCGCTCGAAACGCATGGCCTTGAAGTCGGCGTCGGAGACGGTGCGGAACAGAGGTTTGATTTCGGTGCGCAAGAATTCGAGCTTCTGGTGGTTGAGGCTGATCCAGAAGTTTTCTTCTTCAAGACGCGACAGGACCGGAGCGGCCTCCTTGATAACGACCGAGGTCTTGGGCAACGCGGCAATCTGCCGGTGTAGTTTGCCGATTTCACGCGCGGCAATGTCGGCTAGGCCACTGTCGACGGCCTTTTCGATCTTGTCGAGCCGCAGGCCAACCAGCCGGACCGGCAAGGGCAACTGTGGTTTGAGTTCCTTGCCTTTGGGATTGAGCTTGAAATACTCGAAGTTGTCCCAGCAATCGAGGATCAGGAAAACATCCTTCTCGGTGCACCAGGGCTTGGGTTTGTTGCTTTCCAGCAGGCGCGTGCCGCGCCCGACCATCTGCCAGAACTTGGTGTAGGAATAGACCGGTTTGGCGAATACGAGATTGACGATCTCGCGCACATCGATGCCGGTATCGAGCATGTCCACGCTGATCGCAATGCGCGGCATGTCGTTGTTGGTGAATTGGTCGAGCAGACCGCCTTTGCCGTAGACGCGCGGATCGTCCGAGACCAGCACCTTGGCTAGTTCACCGTGGTATTGCGGGTAGAGCTTGTCGAAAATTTCCTCCATCCGCCGGGCATGCGCCTTGGTGGCACAGAAGAAGATGGTTTTGCCCGGCAGCACGCCGTTGGCGTCCTTGATCGATTCTTCCATGAACTCGCGGACGATCAGGGTGTTGGAGCCCTTGTTGATCACCTGCTTTTCGAGCTGCGAGCCTTCAAAGTTGATTTCTTCAACTTCCTTGCCTTGCAGGATCAGCTTTTTCTGGTCTTCGAGCGAAATGGTGCGCTTGCTGATGCCCTCCATCTGGAACTTGGTCTGAATTTTCATGACCTGAAAATTGCAGAGGTAGGGCGGCTTGTTGTTGACGGCTTCTTCGAAGGTATAGGCAAAGGTCGGCAGGCCGTCTTCGCAATGGAATAGCTGGAAGGTGTTGTGGTCGATGATGTCGGTCGGTGTCGCCGTCAAACCCAGAGTGATGGTCTTGAAGTACTCGAGTACGTCGCCGTAGGTGTTATAGATCGAGCGATGGCTTTCATCGACCACGATGAAATCGAAGAAGTGTGGCGAAAGGTGCTGTACCTCGTCCCGGATGATGTTGAGCATTGTCGGGTAGGTGGCAATATAGATTCGCCGGTCTTTCGCGATCAGTTTTTCACCCAGATTCGGCCAGCGCGGCTCGTTGGGCATGTGTTCCTTGAAGGCTGCGAGCGCCTGTTCTCGCAGCGCAATCCGATCAACCAGGAACAACACCTTTTCGGCATGCCCGGCACGCATCAACGCATCGATCATGGCAATGCAGGTTCGGGTCTTGCCCGTGCCGGTAGCCATGACCAGCAGGAAATTGCGTTTTTTCTGCTCGATGCCTTCGAGCACCGAGCGAATGGCGCGAATCTGATAGTCACGCCCGGCAATCGAGGTATTGATGAATTCTTGCGTCAGCGGTTTGCGATTACGCCGGATATAGGCAAAGCGTTCCAGATCGTCGCGTGAGGGAAAGCCGATGACCTTACGCGGCGGGGCGTTTTCCAGATCCCAGAAATAGGTTTCCAGACCATTGGTGTAAAAGCAGAACGGCAACTCGCCACCGAGTTGTTTCTGGATGTTGTAGCAGTACTGCTTGGCCTGTTCCCGGCCAATGGCGGCATCCCGACTGGATTTTTTGGCTTCAACAACGGCGAGTGGCTTACGGTCTTTGCCCAGCAGAACATAATCGCTGAACTGGTGGCCTTCGTAGCGAGTACGTGGTTCGGCCACACCTTCGGGAAGCACAGTCAGAATGTCGAATTCTTCGACGACCTGCATGGGGTCCTTGACGTTCCAGCCGGACAGGGCCAAATGCAGGTCAACAAGCTCGGAGCGGGTCTGTGCCTCAGATTTGCTCATGGCTTACCTGGCTGGCTGTGTGCCTCTGACGCATTTGGATACCCGTTCGCCTACGAAATCGTTGAAAATGGGGACATGTTAGTTGAATGAACCGGGATAGCGAAGTGTCTCTGTATGCCGACCTAAATCGACCAGAGTGTTGTGGACAACCTTGAACGTCCGTGTCACAACGAAAACCTGCCCAACATAGATCGCGACTGGATGACAGCTCTAGCCGATCAGCAGGCGCCCCCCATCTAATCTCTCACCCACCTATCACCACACCCCCTTCATAATCCCAATCAGCAGCAGGCTGCGCATCGACTCCCCCATTTATTCCAGCGAGACGCCGTGAGCAAAATTCTGATCATCTATTCCACCACCGACGGGCACACCTTGAAGATTTGCCGGGTGCTGAAGGAGGTTGTCGAGCGCCACGGCGATGCGGTCACGTTGAGCGAGATCGGGCTTGCCGAGCAGGTCGAGTTGCCGGCTTTCGACAAAATCGTGATTGGTGCCAGCATCCGTTATGGCAAGCACAGCCGCTCGGTCCTCGATTTTATCGGTCGCCACCAGGCCTTGCTCGAGTCCAGGCCGAACGCCTTTTTCTCGGTGAACATCGTCGCCCGCAAGCCGGAAAAAAACACCCCGGAAACCAACCCCTACTTGCGGAAATTTCTCCGCCAGATTACCTGGCAGCCGCGGCTGCTGGCGGTCTTTGCGGGCCGGCTGGATTATCCGAGCTATCGCCCGGTCGACCGGATGATGATACGCCTGATCATGCGGCTGACGCATGGCCCGACCGCACCGGACACCGTCGTCGAATTCACCGACTGGCCGAAGGTGGAAGCCTTCGGCCAGCGGCTGGCCGAGATGTAGGCGGCCGGCCGCATCTATTGCCGGAAAGGCGCCGCAAGATTATTTTTGCGGGGCCCCGAGGCGGCAGCCTAGCCAGGACGCCTTTCCCTTGGCATGATCGACTCCATGAAATTTTCCCGTCTTTTCCTGAACCGTTTGCAGAATCAACCGAGCGCCCACGATACGGTCGTCGTCATCGACGTGCTGCGCTCCTTCACGACGGCGGCGGTGGCGCTGGCCAGGGGGGCGGCGGCGATTTATCCGGTGGAAGGCATCACGGCGGCGATGACGCTGCTCGATAAACTGCCGAATCCCGTTTCGGTGGGCGCCGTGGGCGGCGGCGACCCGGTGCCCGGCTTCGACTACGGCAATTCACCGGCCCTGCTGAGGCAGGCCGAGCTGAGCGGCAAGAACGTCGTACTCAGCACGGCAGCCGGGGTCCGCGGTCTGCTGCGGTTTCGCCAGGCACGCCATCTCTACGCCGCCAGCCTGGTTTGCGCCCGGGCGACGGCGGCGGCGATCCGGGCGGCGGGGGCGGCGGAGGTCTGCTTTGTCATCACCGGCGAATGGATCGACCGCGACGGCGACGAGGACATTGCCTGTGCCGATTACATCGAAGCGCTGTTGCGCGGCGAGCCGGCCGCCCCGGAGCCGTTCGCCCAGCGGGTCCGGGCGTCCGATTTCGGCCGGCGCTTCACCGCCGGCACCTGGCCGAACCTGCCCCGGGCCGACCTCGAACTGGCGGCTACCGCCGATTTTTTTGATTTCGCCATGGTTGTCCGCCACGCTGGCGACCAGTTGGTGATTCGCTAGACCCGCCCCCGATGCCCCTGCCCGCCGCCTCTCTTGCGCTGCCCGAGTCGCCCCTGGCGGCAGCCCGCCAACTGCTCGTCGTTCTCGCTCCGAGCTGGGCGAGCACCGGCGGCAGCCTGCAACGTTTCGCCCGGAACAGTGCGATCGACGAGTGGCGGGCGATCGGCGCGGCGATCCCGGTCAGTCTCGGCCGGGCCGGTCTGGGTTGGGGAATCGGCCGGCATCGCGGCTCGGAAATGCGCGGGCCGCGCAAACGGGAGGGCGACGGGCGCGCCCCGGCCGGCCTTTTCGCAATCAGCGAACTGTTCGGAACGGCTGACCGGGAGAGCCCGTTCGCCCGTTCCGCCAGGCTGCCCTATCGCTGCACCAGCCGCGACCTCAAGGCCATCGACGCCCCCTTGTCGAAGTATTACAACCGGCTGGTCGAGCACAGCGCCCTACCCGACCGGGACTGGACGTCGCATGAAGAGATGCGGCGCGACGACGAACGTTACGTCCTGGGCGCGGTCATCGCCCATAACAGCGAGCCGCCGGTGGCCGGCGCCGGCTCCTGCATCTTCTTGCATGTCTGGCCCAGCCCGGGGGCGCCGACGGCGGGGTGCACGGCGGCGGCCCGGGCCGACGTCGAGACGATTTGTGGCTGGCTGGATAGCGCGGCGGGACCGCTCCTGGTCCAATTGCCGGAGGCGGAATATCGCCGCCGCAAGGCGGCCTGGGCGCTGCCCTGAGGCCTCCGTGGCCCTGCCCGGCGCCTCGTGGGCCGAGCTTTGCGGTGACAGGCCTGGGCGAGATCGCTAGACTGGCAATCTTTCAACCTTGGAATCGGCCCTTTCCCCCAGGAAGCGGGCCACGTTGCCAACCTTGCTCAATCGAATCTGGGTCGCCTTCATTCTCGTCGGCTTTATCGCGGCCGTCGTTCAGTTGCTGCAGGGCGACCTGGAAATTTTCACACGGGTGTTGACCGGCCTGTTCGATACGGCCAAGACCGGTTTCGATATTTCACTCGGCCTGGTCGGGGTGATGAGTCTCTGGCTGGGCATCATGAAAATCGGCGAGCGCGGCGGCCTGATCCAGCTTTTCGGCCGCGCCCTCAATCCGTTTTTTCGCCGCATCTTTCCCGACATTCCGGCCGGGCATCCGGCCAGCGGCAGCATCGTCATGAATGTTTCCGCCAACATCCTCGGCTTGGACAATGCCGCCACTCCCCTCGGCCTCAAGGCGATGAGCGAGCTGCAGGAGCTCAACCCGCAAAAAGACACCGCCAGCAACCCGATGATCATGTTCCTGGTCCTCAACACGGCCGGCATCACGTTGATCCCCACCTCGGTGATCGCCATCCGGCAGAGTCTGGCCATCAAGCAGGGGCTGATCGGTTTCAACGCGGCCGACATTTTTCTGCCGACGCTCCTCGCCACCTTCGTTTCCTTTTGCGCTGGTCTGATCGCGGTTGCCATCTGGCAGCGCATCAACCTGTTCTGCCGGCCGGTGCTGCTCTTTTTCGCCGCCTTCGGCGGGCTGATGGGCGGCCTCTACGCCTGGCTCGGCGCTCTGCCGGCCGAGCGGATGACCCAGATGATCGGCCTCCTGGGCAGCGGCCTGATCGTCGCCATCATCGTCCTCTTCGTCGCCGTCGCCGCCTGGCGCGGCATTGATGCCTACGAAAGCTTCGTCGACGGCGCCAAGGAGGGATTCAGCGTTGCCGTGCAGATCATTCCCTACCTGATCGCCATGCTGGTGGCGATTTCGGTTTTCCGCACCACCGGCGGCATGGATTACCTGATTGCCGGCATCCGCAATCTGGTGCTGGCCCTCGGCCTCAACGACGATTTCGTCCCGGCCCTGCCGGTCGGCCTGATGAAGACCCTCTCCGGCAGCGGCGCCCGCGGCCTGATGGTCGATGTAATGACCACCCATGGCGTTGATTCCTTCCCCGGCAAGCTGGCGGCGATCATCCAGGGTTCGACCGAAACCACCTTCTACGTGCTGGCCGTCTATTTCGGCAGCGTCAATATCAGCAAAACCCGCTACGCCCTGGCCTGCGGCCTGATCGCCGACGCCGTCGGACTGGTCGGCGCCATCGTCATCGCCTACTGGTTCTATCACTGACCGACCGAGGCCGAAGGCATGGAAGAACTCTTTTTGGTCGCGTCCGTCCCCCAAATCGTTAAATTGCATAATCTGTCGGACTCTGCTTTTTCCAACCGCCCTCAGGTAGGAAGGAGCGTGGCGTTGCGCGGCAAGACCACCCGGAGGTTGGTTCCCTTGCCGAGTTCGCTCGTGACTTCGAAGTGCCCGCCGTGTTTGTTTACGATGCCGTAGGAGAGCGACAAGCCTAGTCCGGTCCCTTTGCCGACCGGCTTGGTGGTAAAGAAAGGTTCGAAGATACGTCCCATGTGTTCGGGCGCGATGCCCTTACCGGTGTCTTCGACCTCGACCCAGACGTTGTCGGCGTCGTGACCGGTGCGGATGGTGATCTGGCCCATGTCCTCGATGGCATGCGCGGCATTGATCAAGAGATTCATGAAGACCTGGTTGAGCTGCGAGGGCAAACACTCGATCTGCGGCGTGCCACCGTATTCCTTGACCACCTTGGCCTTGTACTTGAGTTCGTTCCACACGACGTTGAGCGTACTTTCCAGCCCGGCTTCCAAATTGGCCCATTCCCGCTCGTTGTTGTCCACATGGGAGAAATCCTTGAGGTCCTGGACGATGCGTTTGACCCGCTGCAGGCCGTCGAGCGATTCGCTGAGCAGGGTGCCGATATCTTCCTGCAGGAACGCGATGTCGATTTCCTTTTTTAGCTGCTGGATATCCGGCAGCGCCTCGCCCTGCAAGGACCCCTCGATTTCCTGATAAGCCGCCAGCAGGCGCAGCATGTTGTTCACATAACGCTGCAAGGTCCCGAGATTGGAATTCACGAAGCCGACCGGATTGTTGATTTCGTGCGCGACGCCCGCCGCCAACTGGCCCATGGAGGCCATTTTTTCCGATTGCAGGAGTTGGTTCTGCGCTTCCTCGAGCTTGTGGATCAGTTCTTCCTGGCGTGCCTTCTCGGCCTGCAGCGTGGCGTTTACCGCCTGCAGGTCGGCGGTTCGTTCTTCCACCCTTTCCTCGAGCTTGTCGCGCGATTCGCGCAAGGCGGCTTCGGCCCGCGTCCGTTCGGTGATGTCGTTGTAGCCGAAAACGCGGCCGACGATGTGCTCGCCCAGGTATTGCGGACGCGACTTGCATTCGAAGACGCGGCCATCCCGGAGGCTGAACAGTTCCTCGGTTTCGATGCTATCGACAATCGCCTGCAGGCGTTTCCGACAGGCGTCGTTTTCGATGACCTGGGCGCACATCAAATCGATGATCGCCACATCGTTGTGGTCCAGCAGCAGACTTTCCGGAATGCTCCACATCTGGCTGAACAGGCGGTTCATGCTGGCGATCCGGCCCTGCCAGTCGATCACCAGGATGCCGTTACCGGTCGACTCGAGAGTCGCCCGCAATTGCGACAGGGTCTGCTCCAGGGCGTCCTCGACCTGGCGCTCGTCCTGCACATCCCGCGCCTGCACCAGGATCAGCGGCTTCCCCTGATGATCGACGAGGCGTACCGACTTGCTGACCGTCAGCATGGAGCCATCGGCCCGCAGATAAAGCCCGTCCTGGCCGTCGATCTCCTGGTACTGGGCGGCGCGGACATCCTCCCAGAAGAAGACGTCCTGCAACGAACTCTCGATATCGGTGATGCTCATCGTCAGCAGGGCTTCGCCGCTGTAGCCGAGGGTTTGCGCGGCGACTCGATTGGCCACGATGATCTGCAGCGTTGTCGGCTCGACCAGAAGCATCATCTGCGGGCTGTAATCAAGCATCAAGCGCTCAAGGCTGCTCATAGCGGCACCTTTTCCGGACTGTTCTGGCCGGCATCGAAATAGTAGCTGACCCGTTTGCGCGGACTGAGATAGTTGTAGATTTCACCGGGCACCTGGGCCGGCCGGATGGCCTTGGCAATGCTCAGTTCGGTTTCGCGCTCGAGATCGATGAGGATCGCTTCGTCTTTCGGGATACTGGCGTCGTAGATGACGATGACCGGCTTCATCGGCTTCGCGGTATTGACCGTGGCGATCATGCCGATCACGCCATTCGATAGCTGCACGATGGTTCCCGGCGGATAGACGCCAAGACAGCGGATAAAGACCTGCAGCAGCTTCGGATCGAACTTGTTGCGCAGCCGGGCGAACATCAGCGACAGGGCTTCGTGCGGCGTCAGGGCATCGGCGATATTGAGCGGGTTGCACAGTTCGTCATAGTGATTGGCCAGGGCCACGATGCGCGAGAGCAGGCCGATCGACTCACCCTTCAGTTTTTGCGGGTAGCCGCTGCCGTCGAACAACTCGTGGTGCTCCCGGATAATGGCGATGACGGGCGGCGCGAACTGCAGACGCTGGCCCATTTCGCTGCCGTATTGACAATGCATTTCGTAGAGATGGCGCTCCGCCTGGGTCAGCGGATCCATTTTCAGCAAGATCCGGTTCGGTATTTCCTTGCGCCCGATATCGTGGAACAGCGCCCCCATGCCCAGCGTGCCGAAGGCTTCCGACGGCAGCTTGACGTCGCGGGCCATCATCAGCGACAGCGTGGTGACGTTCAGGGAATGGAAATAGAGCTCTTCGCCCCCCATCTTGTCGCCCATCACATGCAAGGCCAGTTCCGGCGCGCAGAGGATGGATTCGGCGATCTGGGCGACCAGCTTGCCGGCCTGGCGAACGGTTTCCTTGGGCTGGGTGAACAGATTCTTCTCGACCTCGCGCACCGTCTTGGCGGTATTGATGAAGGCATTCTCGATGCGCGCCGCGATCGCGCGCTGGACCTTGATCCTTTCCATCATGGCGCGCTTGGCTTCCAGGGCCTGCACGATGAACGGACTGGGCGCCAGGGCCACCGCCTCGACCGCGCTCGGCGCCACCGGGGCCAGCGTCTCCCCGGGGTCGCTGAGATCGGGATTGTAACGAACGCTCTTCAGCCCCAGGCCACGGATGGTCCGGATCTGCTCCTCGGACTTGATCTTGAAATGACTGAGGGCGAACGGATGGTCGAACCAGCGAAGATCGAGGTAGATATACAACCCGACCCGCAGTTGATCCATCGAGATGGTGGAATTTTCAGGCATCAATAACCAAGACCCAATCAGGTGGCACAGAATCAGGGCGGCAGGAACGGTAGCGGATATTCCATCTTCATCCCAGAAACCTTACCGCAAAGTCGCAGAGGAGCAGAGAAGATCGTCGAAACAGGCGCTTGCCCCTGAATCGGGCGCCCCGGAAAGGACGTCGAACAATCCAGGCAAGCCTTTGTTTTTTCGAACAATCTCTGCGTCTCTGCGGTTCAATTACTTTTTTAGGTTCATTTGATACGCCCAGTCCCCGCTTTGCTGGCCAGACTCCGTCCGTCGCCCGCTCGGGCTAACCGGGCCGAACGCCGAGCGGCACTGGCTGGTCGTGTAACACAATACGCGAAACGAAGCCGATTGCCAGCAGATTGGCAACCAGGGCGACATAACCGACCACCGGGTAGCCGACCAGCTTGCCCGCCCCGTCCAGGCTGATGATGAAACCGGCCAGGGTGGTCGCCAGGCCCATGGCCAGCGACTGCACGGTGCCGTTGAGAGACATGAAAGTGCCGCGCAGCCGCGGCTGCGCGGCGGAGGTGATGATCGCCATGGCGGGGATCATGCGCCCCGAGACCAGCACGAAAAAACTGGTGGTACAGATCAGCCAGACCCACAGGGGGACGACCCCGACCTGGGTCAGAAACAACAGGGGAACCGTCGCCGCCAGCGCCACCCCGCGATAAATCTCGAGCTTGCCGTAGTGGTCGGCCCAGCGACCGATCAGGCGGGCCGTGAGCAAGGTCGCGCCGCCCCCCAGCAGATAGACGAGGGGAATGTCCTGCTGGCCGATACCGACATTGCTCACGGCATAAACGGTGATATAGGGAATCACCGTGAAGCCGGAAAAGATGATCAGGGCAGAGTAGAGCAAGGCCCGCCGGTGATTGGCATCGGCCAGCACGGCAAAACTGGCCGAAAACAGGTGGGAACGTTGGCCGACGTCGATATGGTGGCGCAATTCGGGCAGGATGCGCCGGCCGACGACAATGAAGAGCAGGCTCAGCACGGCGATCAGGACGAACGGGGCGCGCCAGTTGAGATGATTGGCCAGCCACAGCGAAAGCGGCACTCCGGCCACCGTCGATAGCGAAAAAGCGGTGGCCACCAGGCCGCTGGCCCGGGCCCGGCGGGCGAAGGGAATGACGTCGCCGAGCATCGTTTGCACCAGGGCGCCCATGATGCCGCCGAATACGCCAGCCAGGCCCCGGGCCACCATCAGGGTCGGATAATTGGGGGCCAGCGCGCAGCCCAGGGTGGCCAGGCCGAATAGCGAGAAACTCCACAACAGCAGGCGTTTGCGCTCGAAGCGATCGATAAAGGTGGCGGCCAGCACCCCGGACAGCGCCACGCTGAAACTGTAGGCGGCGACCAGCAGACCGAACTCGTGGGTGGCGATGGCGAAGGCCCGCATCAGGATCGGGCCGAGCGGCATGATGATCATGAAATCGAGAATATGACTGAACTGGATGCCGGCCAGGGTCAGCAGGAATAAACGTTCAGCGCGCGGAGCAAGAGTTGATGTCATCGGTCGGGGATTCGGACGGGCAGGGGTTCGGCGGCCAGGATACGCCTCAGGACGGCCGCCTGTGGGTATCATAGACAGCGCGCCGGCAATTAGTTCAGTAAGCAGCGGGCCGCCGGGCAAGCGTCGATCTCGTGAGGTGGAAATGCAGGCACATCAGTGGCAATGGGGTATCGATCAGTGGGTGGAATATCTCAAGGACAAGGAAACGCCGGTCTTGCCAAGCACCCGGCAAGTCCTGGCCGAGTTACAGGAAGGCGGCGAAGAACGACGCGACAATCTGGCGGCGCGAGAACTGGTCGATATCGTCTATGCCGATCCCTATCTCGCCTTGAAGCTTCTGCGCCGGGCCGAGGAGCGCCGCTCGCGCCAACTCGGTCACGACACCACGACGCCGCTGGCGGCGGTGCTGCAGACCGGCTTCGACGAATTGCGGGAGATCGTCGCCAGCAGCCCGCCCGACACCGCTACCCTGCCCGGTTGCCGCGCCTGCGAACAGCGCGCCGTCCTCGCCTCGACCATCGCGCGGGCCTGGGCCAACCGCCGGGCCGATGTCTCGCCGGACGAAGTTGCCTTGGCGGCGCTACTGGTTGATACCGCGGAATTGCTGCTCTGGCACTTCGCCAGCGAAATGACCGACCAGGAAACCCAGGTCCGCGACTGGAACGAGTTCTTCTGGGCCCTGATGCCGCGCCGATCGGCAATCGAGTTCACCTTCCGGCAACTGACCATGGCCCTGGCCCAGGCCTGGGAACTCCCTAACCTGATCGTCATGCTGATCAAGGGGACCGATACGCCGCGCGCCAATATCGCCCGCCTGGCCTGTGCCGCGGCCCGGCAGATCGGCCACGCGCCGCAGCCGGCCAGCCTGCTCGCCGTGCTCCAGGAAATCGCCAAGGTGATTCCCGACGCCAGCCTGGCGGAACTGACGGAGCCCTTGCCGCTCACCGACGAAATGCGTGCCGACCTGCAGGCGGCCCTCGCCGCAGCAAACGACAGCGCGCCCGTCACGCCGCCGGATCAGCCGGCGCCACCCACTTGAGCAGGGTGGCGAAAAGATGCTCGGGGCTGACCGGCTTGCTGATGAAATCGTTCATCCCGGCATCGATGCATTTCAGTTTGTCTTCGACGAAGGCATTGGCCGTCATGGCCAGGATGGGAACGGCCGCACAGCCCGGCAACTGGCGGATGCGACGGGTCGCTTCGAGGCCGTCCATGTTCGGCATCTGCATATCCATCAGGATCAGGTCGTAGGTTTTTTCCCCGGCCAGTTTCAGGGCCTCGACGCCGTCTTCGGCGCAATCGACGAACCAATCGATATCGGCCAGGATTTCCTGGGTGATTTCCCGGTTGATCGGCTCATCCTCGGCCAGCAAGACGCGCTTCCCCGGGTAATCCTGTTTCAGGCTCAGTTCGGCACCTTCTGGAGCGACGCTGGAGGCACTTTCGGCGACGAACTGGCCTTTCTTCAGCCGCACGCTGAACCAGAAAGTGCTGCCCTCGCCAAGCCGGCTCTCGGCCCCGGCGTTACCGCCCATGAGGCGGGCCAGGCGCTTGGTGATGGCCAGTCCGAGACCGGTGCCGCCGTATTTGCGGGTGGTGCTGTTGTCGGCCTGCTCGAAGGCGGAGAACAGCCGGGCCAGGGTTTCCTGGGCGATGCCGATGCCGCTGTCGGCGACCTCGAAACGGAGCACGGCGTTCTCGGCCGCGTCTTCGAGCAGTTTGACGCGCAGGGATACTTCCCCGACCTCGGTGAATTTGACGGCGTTGATGGCGTAATTGAGCAAGGCCTGCTGCAGGCGCGTCGAATCGCCCAGCAGATTGCTCGGCAGCGGCTCAATCTCGGTGCGCAAACGCAGATGCTTGGCGAGGGCCCGCTCATGCAGCATGGAAACGACATTGCCGAGAATGGCTTCGACCTTGAGCGGGGCTTCCTCGAGTTCGAACTTGCCGGCCTCGATTTTCGAGACATCGAGGATGGCGTTGATGATATTCAGCAGATGGGTGCTCGCCGCCTCCAGCTTGTCGAGCTGGTCGCCCTGGCGGGCCGACAGGCCGCCGCGCCGGATCATGTGCGCCATGCCGGTAATGGCATTAAGCGGGGTGCGGATTTCGTGCGACATATTGGCCAGGAAAGCGCTCTTCGCGACATTGGTGGCCTCGGCCGCCTCCTTGGCGCGCGACAACTCGGCCGTGCGCTCCTCGACCAGTTGCTCGAGATGCGCCCGGTAGCGCTCCAACTCCTCGGCATCGCGCTTGAAAAGCGTGATGTCCTCGGAAATGCCAAGCAGGAATTCGGCTTCGCCACGAGCGTTGCGCAAGGCCAATTTCTTGGTATGCAGGATGCGTTGCTCCCCCGCATGCGTGGTCACGGTTTCCTCGGCGATATCAACCACCCGGGCCGAGCGCAGGACTTCGCGATCCTTCAGGATGAAGGCCTCGGCCTGCTCGCGGGGGAAGAAGTCATGGTCGTTCTTGCCGAGCATTTCCTGGCGCGGATAACCGAGCAATTGCTCGCCGGCCCGGTTGAACAGCACGAAGCGCAGATCGGCCGCATCCTTGAGGAAAATCATGTTGGGAATATTCTCGACGATCGAGTCGAGCAGCCGACTGGCGGCGCGGGTTTCCTCTTCGCTGCGCCGATGCTGGTTGAGCAGGGCTCCGACTTTCTCCGTCATCGAGTTGATGCCGTGTTGCAACTGTCCCAGTTCGTCGGCCGAGGAGACCGGGATGCGGGCGTCGAGGGCGCCGCCTTCGACCTCTTTCAAGACAGCCAGCGAAGCGCGGACGCGGTGGCTGATCAGGCGTTGGGCAACCAGGATAATGGCCAGCGAACTGAGCAGGATGAACAACCCCGAGCCGAGCATGCCCCACCAGGCGACGGCGCGTTTCTCGGCATTGATTTCGGCGGTACTGACCGTCAGCAGCACGGTATAGATCCGCGCCCCGCTGGCCGGATCGCGGATCTGCATCACGCCCAGCAGTTTGTCGGCGATCGGCACGAATTGCTGGTCGGGGGCGCCCTCGGCCAGCCAGCGGGGATCGAAGCCCGGGATGCTGCTCGCCGGGCGCCCCAGATAGCCGGGATCGGCAGAAACGATGACCCGCTCGTTACCGCCGATGGCGAATCCTTGCAGACAAGGCGCCGCCAGCAGTTCGCTCATCAGCGACTGGCGGGAAAGGCTGGTCACCGCCAGCTCGTCGTGGGCGATCATGCGCCCCACTACCTGCAGCCGGGAGCGCAGATGCTGGTCGCTCGCCGCGCTGAAGCGATCGCTGTAGAACCAGCCCAGGGCGCCGAAGGCGGCGACCTCGACGGCCACGACCAGGAGGGCGATACGGGCAATCAGGCCCAATCTGGCAAGCGTCATGGTGTGTAATGCGGCGTCTCGCTGAGCGCTTCCAGACGGGTCGTCTTTTCAGCGTCGAAGCGGGATTGCTCGGGCGGGATATGGCCGAGGATTTCCAGACCGAGTTGGGGTAGTGCCGCCCGCGGATTCCAGCGGGCGATGTAGATGCTTTGCTGCAGGTGATGGCTGACCGGGTCCATGTAGGCCTCGGCATTTTGCATGCCCTCGCCGGCCGTCCGCCGGTATTTCTCCAGTTGCAGGATGACGGCGTGGTTGTCGGTGGTGCCGGCGCGCTCGATGGCGGCAAGCAGCGCCTTGGTGGCGAGATAGGCGGCGTGGGTGACGTCGCCCGGATAGTCGAGCTTGGTCCGGCCGTAGCGTTTGCGGTAACGGGCGACGAACTCGGCCGTCCCCGGCGTCCCGAGATTCCAGGCCCAGGTCGTCCCGAACAGCGGGCGCGGCGTTCCGGGGGCCGGATAAAGTTCTTCCCAATCGACTTCACCGACCACCCAGGACTGGCGTTCCAAAACCTTCGGGTCGATCTGGGCAAAAAGGCGGATCTGGTTGTCGCCGCTGATGCTGGTCACCACGACATCGGCCGGAATGGCGGCGACCCGCTTCAGGACGCCTTGCGGATCGGTCAGCGCTTCCGCCGCCACCACCTCGCCGACCACCTTGCCGCCCGATTCCGCGATGTATCGCCGCATCGCCCGGGCATTGTCGTGACCCCAGATATTGTCTTCGGTGAGCAGCAGAACCCGCTTCGCCTTGCCGTTGGCCAGGGCATACTTGACCAGGGCGCGGTAGAAGTTGGCGCCATGGGCATCGAAGACGAATTTGGTGCGGTGGGCATTTTCCACCGCCTCCGACGAGGCCGAAGAATTGGTATTGATGAAAATCACGCCGTGCTTCTGGCAAACCGCCGACATGCTGGCCGCCACCCCGGAACTGATGGCGCCGATCATGAAACCGACCTTGGTCCCGCGAATCAGCTCTTCCGCCACCAACGCCGCCTGTTTGCCGTCCAGGCTGGGATCGCGCGACACCAGGATGATTTCCCGACCGAGCACACCGCCGCGGGCGGCGAATTCGTCGATGGCCATTTCGGCACCGCGCCGATCGGCCTCGGCATGCAGGGCGAAACGCCCGCTGCTCGGGGCGACGTGGGCGATGACCAGCGGCGCGGCGGCTTCCACCGCGACGGCCGCCTTGACCGCCAGGCCGGCCGTATCGTCGAGCCAGAGCTGAGTCGCCAGCAGGCCCAAGACCGCCAGCCGCAATACCAAGTTCCTTCGCTCTTTCATGCTCCCTCCGACGCGCCCCGGCGATACCGATCAAAATTTATATGGCAACGCAAGATGGTACCTGAATATTTGGCAACGGCATTACGTCACGGGAAAGCATATCCCTTCCCCCACCCGGCGGCTTGATCCATCACAACAAAGCGGAAGGCCCGGGCCGGGCGGGGGAAGGTCTCCCGCCCACGGGTCAGCGGCGCTCCCAGATCGTCACCTCGGACAGCGTGTGCTGGAATTTGCGCCGGGTCTCGCGTATCACGAAAGGCACCGCCAGGGGGCCCTGCCGCAGGCGGAAATTCTTATCGAGCAGGGCCTTCAAGCCATCGAGCGTCGTCCAGTTCTCGCCGTCCTTCTTGAAACCGCCGAGCCATTCCTCGCGCCGGGTGTGTTCCGGCAACCAGGTGTAAGGCGAAGCGAGGAGCAGCAAACCGCCCGGATTCAGTCGCAGGTGCACGCTATCGAGGAATTTGGCCGGACTGTACAGACGATCGATCAGATTGGCCGCCAGAATCAGGTCATAGCCCGCGAAATGCGGCTTCAGATTACAGGCGTCGGCCTGGAAAAACTCGACTTTGGCCGCCACCCCGGCCAGGCCGAGCGCCGCCAGCGAGCACTCTTTGTCGGACACCAGTTCGCCTTCCTCGATCAGCGTGTAGCGCAGACTGGCCGCTGCCGCCAACTGGCTGCCGATGCCGATGAAACGGGCCGAGAAATCGAGGCCGGTGACCTGTTCGAAATGCCGGGCCAGTTCGAAGCTGGCACGGCCGGTGGCACACCCCAGATCGAGGGCCCGCCGGGCCGGTTTGTCGCCCATCGCGGCAATCGCCAGGTCGGCCAGGGCGCGCGGGAAATTGGGCACGGCGAAATATTCGTCGCCGTAATGGAATTCGATGTACTCGGAAACCAGGCGGTCGGTTTCGTAATACGAGGCGGGCGGAGTGGCTGGCGCGGCCGCCACGACATAGCGGAAACCGGCATGCTGGAAAAAATGCCGCCGAAAAGCGTAGCGCGCCACCGGGGCCGCTTCATTGCCGCAGGAGATCCACGAGCCGCCCTTGATCAGGTTATGGCGATCGTCGAAGGTCGGGGTGGTGAAATCGTCGTAAATCGGGTGCACGGCAAAGCCGGGGAAGGGATGGATCGGCGTTTCCAGCCATTGCCAGACATTGCCGATGACGTCGAACAGCGGGCCATGGGCGAAGCGATTGACCGGACAACTCGAGGCCCCGTGTCCGAGTTCGAGATTGGCCGCCACTTGGTCGACGCCGGGCAGATCGCCGACCCCGGCAAAGCGGCGCATCGACTGCCATTCGTCCTCGCTCGGCAGGCGCACGTTGCGGCCGGTCTGCCGGGCCAGCCAGCAGCAAAAGGCCCGGGCCTCGTGATAATTGGTTTCGACCGGCCAGTCCCAGGGCATCGGCACTTCTTCGAGCATCAGGCGGAGGCGCCATTGCCGGCCTTTTCTGATCCAGAAGGTCGGATGTTCGGCACCGGCGAATTTCTTCCAGGCGGCGCCTTCTTCCTGCCACAAACTGTCGTCGGCATAGCCGCCGGCCTCGACGAAGGCGAGGAATTCCTGATTGGAAACCAGGTATCGACTGGCCTGAAAAGCCTCGACCACCGCTTCGTGATGGCCGAATTCGTTATCCCAGCCATAGATTTGCGGCGCGCTGCGCTCGCGACCAAGCACCACCGTCGCCGCCGGAATCTCGACCAGCCCGTTCCCTGGGGCCGGGCCGCTGTCGCGACACGGCTCCCAGGCCGGATGAGGCTGGACATAGGGCAACTGGTGCTGACGGATCAGTACCGACGAGGTTTCGAGATGGATGCGTTCATGCTCGATGCCCATCAGGATCACCCACCACGGGTCTTCCCAGGCGATCGGCAGGCTCAGCGGCAACTGCCGGATCAACTGATCGACGGCGGCACGCACCGCCTGGCGATAGCTGCGCACCTCGGCGACGCTCGGCCAGGCGTAGCGCACATCATCGAGGTCATCCCAGCTCATTTCATCGACCCCGATCGCGAACATCGATTCGAACCCGGGATTGATGCGCTGTTCGAGGCAGCCGGCGAGGAGCAGCTTGTTGACGAAAAAGGTGGCGGTATGGCCGAAGTAGAAAATCAGCGGGTGACGCAGGCTAATCGGCTTGACGTAATAGGCCGCGTCGTCCTTCAGCACCTCGAATAACTGCTCGTAGCGATTAAAGGTGGCGTGAAAATAATCGAGAATCTGCCGCCGCTTCTGCTCGACATCGGTCCCCGTCAGCAACGGGGTCCCGGGAAAAACGGATTGCTTCATGCGATCACCGGTGGGAAAAATTTCTGGGTAGGCCACGGCGCGCCGTAGTTCAGGTGGCGCCGGCGACCATGCAACGCGACAGGGCGCGCCAAGGTGGGAGTGTAATGGCTGAATTTGCCGACCGGGAAAAAATGCACCGTCATCACCTGCCCGGGTCATCCTCGCCCGCCAGAGACAATGACAGTGGCGGCGCAGTTCCCGCTATTTTTTTGCCCGCCCCCGGAACCCGGACGACCAACAGGGGTTAATCTGGTGGGGTTATCCATCGTGCCAAATATTCGTCTGGGTTAGCTGCCGCAATGAAACGTTCGAGTTCTTTTCTTCGTCTCCAGATCGCCCTCATCGCGGCGCTCAGCCTTGCGCTGGTGTGGATAATGGCGATCTACGAGCTCGACCGCAACCAGCAAAGCCATCTCCGCGAAGCCGAAGTCAGGGTGGCGGTGCAGGCCCAGGTTTTTGCCGAATACTCGCGCTCGACCATCAGGCGCATCAACGAACTGATCCTCGACACCCGTAGCCAATGGAGCGGCGACAGCCGGAGCTTTGCGGAACTGATCCAGAAACGCCAGGAAACCATCGCCGACCTCACCTTCCAGGTCGCCATCATCGACCGCGACGGTTTGCTGGCCTTTTCCAACCTGGCCAAGCCGAACGATCGCACCGATCTCAGCCAGCGCGAACATTTCCGCGTGCACCGGGAGGCCACCGACGCCGATCACCTGTTCATCAGCCGGCCGCTGAAAGGCAAGGTCTCCGGCAAATGGTCGATCCAGTTCACCCGGCCGCTTCTCCGCAACAACCGCTTCGCCGGCGTCGAAGTCGTCTCGGTCAGCCCCGAACTCTTTGCCGGTTTCGCCGAGAAGCTGCGCATCGCCCCCTCCAGCGTCCTCACCCTGGCCCGCGACAGCGGCGAAATCATGGCCCGCTACCCGCTGCGCGAATCGAGCTACGGCGTCGCCGTCATGGACAATCCCTACCTGCAGAGTCAGGCGCCGGTTTCCGGAAATTTCCGGCGGATCGCTGCGATTGACGGCATGGAGCGCATCTACGGCTATTACAAGCTGCCCGAATATGGCCTCAATTTTGTCGTCGGCGAAGCGGTCGACACCATCCTGCAGCCCTACTTTTCCTATCGCCGGACGGTCTTCGGCATCGCAACGGCGATCAGCATCTTCAGCATTTTTGTCTTTTTCATGCTGAGCCGCTCGCTGAGCACCCTCGAAGGCGTCCGGCGGCAACTGGAACAGGCCAAGGAACAGGCGGAAACGGCAAACCGCGCCAAGAGCCGCTTCCTGGCCACGATGTCGCACGAAATCCGGACCCCGATGAACGGCGTCATCGGCATGACCTCGCTGATTCTCGACGGCGAACTGTCGCCGCAACAGCGCCACAACGCGACGGTGATCGCCAACAGCGCCCAATCCTTGCTCTCGATCATCAACGATATCCTCGATTTCTCGAAAATCGAGGCCGGCAAGCTGGAACTCGAAGCGGTCGATTTCGATCTGCATCAACTGCTTCAAGAACTCTTCAACCTGTACGCCATCCGGGCCAGCGAAAAAAGCCTGATCCTCAGCATGAATATCGAATCGGCCGTGCCGGGCCTGCTCAATGGCGACCCGACCCGGCTGCGGCAGATTCTCGGCAACTTCCTGGGCAATGCCCTCAAATTCACCACCGCCGGCGAACTGGGGATCAGCGTCCAGCGCGTCGATGGCGACGGCGACGGATATACGCTGCGCTTCGAAATTTCCGACACCGGCGTCGGCATTTCGGAGGCCGCCCAAAGCCGGTTGTTTACGCCGTTTTCCCAGGCCGACGTATCGACCACCCGCGAATTCGGCGGCACCGGCCTCGGCCTGGCGATCAGCAAGCAACTGGCCGAACTGATGGGCGGTTCGCTCGGCATGCGGCCCAACCCGCTGGGCGGCTCGATTTTCTGGTTGCTCGCCCCCTTCGGCCGGGCCCGGGCCACCGCCCCGCGCCCACTGCCGCTCACCAGCCCGGCCGAGGAGCGCCGGGAAAACCAGCCCTACCGCCTGCTGCTGGCCGAGGACAACCCGATCAACCAAATGGTCGCCATCGGCCTGCTGCACAAACTGGGGTACCAGGACGTCACCGTTGCCGCCGATGGCAATGCCGTGCTCGGCAAATTCCGCGAAGGCAATTTCGACGCCATCCTGATGGATTGCCAGATGCCCGGCATGGATGGTTACGAGACAACCGCCGCCCTGCGCACTGCCGGCTACAACCTGCCGATCATCGCGATGACCGCCAACGCCGTTTCCGGCGACCGGGAAAAATGCCTCGCCGTCGGCATGAACGACTACCTGAGCAAGCCGATTTCCCGCACCGCCCTGGACGAAGCGCTCAATCGCTGGCTGGGCAAGCGCAAGCGGCAGAATGGCAAGAATACGGCGGGCAATACCTGAGCCGGTCGCATCGCGGATCGTTCGCCCGCGAAACCTCACCGCGGAGCCGCAGAGGGGCAGAGAATCGCGGAAATAGTCGCTTGCCTTTTGGGCGCACCGAGCAGCGGTTCCCAATGATCCGCGCAAACCTTTGTCTTTCCTCAGCCGCTCTGCGGCTCTGCGGTTCCCTTGGACTTTCACGGAGCAACGGCCGGGAGTCCGCCCCGAGGCGTCTTTACAGCAAGCCGCCAGCCAGCAGTTCGCTCTTGATCCAGGCGTAGACGATCGGCGCCGCCACCACCCCGGGCAGACCGAAGATCGCCTCCATCAGCAACATCGCCATCAGCAGTTCCCAGGCGCGGGCGTTGATCTGGCTGCCGACGATGCGGGCGTTGAGAAAATATTCGAGCTTGTGCACGATGACCAGGAAGCTCAGCGAAGCCAGGGCCGTCTGCGGCGAGTGGGCCAGGCTGACGACGACGATCACGCTGTTCGACAACAGATTGCCGACCACCGGCAGCAAGCCGGCAATGAAGGTAACGGCGATCAGGGTTTTGGTTAGCGGCAAATGGACGCCGAACAAGGGCAGGACAATCGCCAGGTAAATCGCCGTAAACACCGTGTTGAGGGCCGAAATCCGGACCTGGGCGAAGACGATGCGGCGGAAGGCATCGGCCAGGCAGCGGCTGCGCTCGGCCAGGGCGGCACCGAGCGGCCCCGGTTGGAGCGCCGCATTGACTTCCCGCATCGAGACCATGGCCCCGATGATCATGCCGATCAGGATATGGACGAAGGTCAGCCCGGCTTCCTTGCCGATCGTCCGCAACTCGGCGCCATGTTCGCGCAACCACCCGATGCTGGCCGTCTGCAGGCCGTCGTTATTGACCGGCAGGTTCTGAATGATCCAGGGCGGCAGACTGGAGCGCGCGTCCTCGAGGATCTGGGCCATCTTGCCGAACAACAAGGAGATATTGCCGGCATCGCTCTTGAAAAAGGCAACGATCCCGAGCACCGCCGCGGTGACCGCCCCGACGACCAGGGTGGCAAGCAGGAAAACCACCACCAAACGGGCCCGCTCGCTGGCGAAATGGCGTTGCAGGCGCGGGGCCAGCAAATGTACCAGTTGAAAGACCAGCAAGCCGGCCAGCAGGCTGGGCAGCAGGTGGAAGAGCAGCACCGCCAGCACGCCGAGGCCGGCCAGGATCCAGGAAGCAATACGCGCCTGTCGAATCAGCTTGGCATCCATCGAATTCACTATCCGTTGAAAAAACACGCCGCCCATCGCGGCCGCCCAGTATAGCCCGCCAACGCCATGACTTTGGGCTTGGGCTGGACAAAGCGCGACAAACCGGCACCTCAGCCCCTTGGCACAAACCAAGGACGCGCCATCTTCAGCCGTCAAAGCCCGGGAATAGCTCGACTTCGCGCTATCGAGAGGAGCAAAACAAAAATAGCCAATGTCATCAAATAATTCCTTAGGCATTACCGCTTGCGCTAGAATCCGACCTCTGCCAGGCGCCCAATCGCTTTTAACTTCTCCATCAAATCAGCTATTTCATGACCACGAACCTCGACTTGATTCCCGGCGGTGCCGGTTGGCGCCAGACCTCACGCCTGCTGACCCTGACCACGCCGGCCGGGGCGGATGCCATGCTGGCGGAAACGGTGCGGATCGACGAGGCCCTCGGCCCGCTCGCCGAACATGCCGGCTTTCGCATCGAACTGACCGTTCTTGCCGCCGATGCTGAGCAGTCGCTAACCGCCCTGCTCGGCCAACCGGCCCGTCTCGATCTGCAGACCAGCCAGTCGCGCACCCAGTTGCGCCCCTTCCACGGCCATCTCACCGAGGTCGCCCGGCTCGGCGCCAATGGCGGCTTTGCCCGCTACCGCCTGGTCATCGAACCCTGGCTGGCCTTCCTCGGCCACGACTGCGACAACTATCTTTTTCAGGACAAGACGGTCATCGAAATCGTCGACGAACTGCTCGGCGACTGGAAAGGCCAGGCCAAGCTGGCGCCCGACTGGCGCTGGGACCTGAGCGACCAGGCGGCCTACCCGAAGCGCGGCATGACGGTGCAGTACCAGGAAAGCGATCTCGCCTTCCTCAAACGCCTGCTCGCCGAAGAAGGCCTGTTCTGCTGGTTCGAACATGAAAGCGTCGCCAGTGAAACGCTCGGCCTGCATCGCCTGGTCATCGCCGACCACAACAGTGCCTTCAAGGCCAACGCCCAGTCCCGCATCCGCTACACCCAGGCCGGCGCGACGCTCGCCGAAGACAGTCTCGAGCGCTGGCATGGCCTGCGCCAGATCGACACCGGCGAAAGCAACAGCAGCAGTTGGGACTACCGCAGCCTGTCGGGTCGGCCGCAAGGCGCCGCCAGCGTCATTGTGAACGCCCCGCAGGAAGCCGGCGTGGGCCCAAAAACCGTGGCCTGGCATGACCCCGGCCAATACGCCTGGCAGAACACCGCACACGGCGAACGTATGCAACGCAACCAGCGCCAGGCCATCGATGCCCGCATGAAGCAATACCAGGGCGAAGGCACGGTGCGCACCGCCGCGCCGGGCACCATTTTTACGTTGGCCGACCACCCGGAACACGAAGGGGATGCCGCCGATCAACAGCAATTTCTGATCACCGCCGTCAGCCACCGCGCCCGTAACAACCTCGCCGAAGACGTCCCCGACCAGCTCGACCGCCTCGGCCCGCCACCCGACGAAGTAGACCTGCCCTTTGCCAAGGCCAGCGATTTCTACCGCAACCGCATCACCGCCATCCGCGCTGCAATCCCCTGGCGCCCCGCAGGAAGTCCCCTTGGGGGACGCCCGCTGATGGCGGATGCTCGTGGAAGCAACGTCCACCCGCGCCCAACCGGCAACGGCACGCTGACCGCCATCGTCGTCGGCCCCGGCGACCCGACCCACACCGACCGCGACGGTCGCGTCCGCGTCCAGTTCCCCTGGCAGCGCGGCGCCCAGGCGGCCAGCCGCAACGGCCATCCGACCGGCGCCGACAACGCCCCGGCCAGCGACGCCCTCGGCGTCTGGCTGCGCGTCATGACCCCGGTGGCCGGCGGCAACTGGGGCGGCCACCTCGCCCCGCGCCCCGGCCAGGAAGTCGTCGTCGCCTTCCAGAACGGCAACATCGACCGCCCGGTCATCGTCGGCTGCGTCTACAACGGCCAGGGCAGCGGCGACGCCCAGGGCAACCAGATCGGCGGCAGCACCATGCAGGCCAGCGCCAACGCCCCGGCCTTCTTCGCCGGCCGGGATGCCGAAGAAGCGCACACCCACGGCGCCAGTCTCTCCGGCCTCAAGAGCCAGCAATTGAACGCCAGCCGCAGCGGCCAGGGCGGCTACAACCAACTGGTCTTCGACGATACCCCCGGCCAGTCGCGCATCGAACTGGGCACCACCGAACACCAGAGCCGACTCCAGCTCGGCCACCTCAAACAGCAAAGCGACAACGCCCGCCAGCAAGACCGCGGCCACGGCGGCGAAATTGCCACCCGGGCCGCCGTCGCCCTGCGCGCCGGCAGCGGCCTGCTGCTCAGCGCCGACGCCCGGCCCAACGCCGGCAGCCAGCACCTCGACAGTCGCGAAGCCATCGCCCAGAGCGCCGCAGCGCACGACCTGACGACCAGTCTGGCCGACGTCGCCGCCAAACAGAATGCCGCCCTCAAGGGCGACCCGGCCGCCGACCAACTGCCGGCCAGCACCGCCCTGCAACACGCCGGCGAAGTCATGGCGGCCACCGAAACCCAGGGTGCCCGGGCGGCCAGCGAAGGCCACATCAAAACGACGCTAGGCGGCACTGGCCGCGTCGCCGCCTGGAGCGAAGCCCGCATCCAGCTTTCCGCCCCGGGCGGCATCGCCCAGCTCACCCCGCAAAGCCACATCCTGGTCGCCGGCAAAACTCTCTCCATTGCCAGCGGCCAGGACAGCAACCTGATCGCCCAGGGCAACCACAGCCTAGCGGTGAAAGACGGCATCGCCCTATTCACCGTCGGCAAGGCCGGCAGCAAGAGCAAGGCCAACAGCGAAACCGGCATCCACCTGCACGCCGCCAGCGGCAAAGTCAGCCTGCAAAGCCAGAACGGCAAAACCATCGCCGCCGCCGATAAGAAAGTCACCATCGCCAGCACCTCCGGCAGCCTTAACGCCAGCGCCAAAAGCCACATCCTCGCCACCGCCCAGGGCGCCTACCTGAAGATCGAAGGCGGCAATATCCAGGTGCATGCGCCGGGCAAGGTGGAACTGAAAGCCAGCCAGAAGAACTTGACGGGGCCGAAGAGCAGTTCGAGTAGCGCGAGTTTGCCGAAGGCGGGGGAGTTGAAAGGATGCGCACAAGCAGCCAAGACCGCAGGCGGCGTGGGTGGTGCACTCTCCTGAGTATTGTCGAATGGATACACTTTCCGTCAGTAACGCCGTTGTTGCGCTGCGCTCGCTTCAAGAGCAGCTACCTGGAACGCTTCAATTTATTTTGTGCGATCCGGTCCTCTTTGATCCCGCAAAACGGTTGGAAATAGAAAAGAGGGGGTTGCCTCGAACTGTATTGCGCTGCCCGGAGCTTACTGCAGAACTGATGCCATACCTGCTGCCAGTCAGTTGCGATTTTGCCGGCGAGTTCTTGCTGCAGGAATCGATCGAACTGGCAGTTCAGGAAGTGCGTTATGCGTCGAAGAATCTGCCGGCCTCAAGAAGTGTGGCCGCGTGGCTGTTCGTCAAACCGGATCGAGTGGGACGCCTGATGTCGTGCATCACCCGTCGTTCCGTGTTGCAAACAACGGTTCGATCTACCGACGAAAAGCTGTTTCGCTACTGGGACCCTCGAGTTTTTGGGCATTTGCCCCGAATCATGGGGGAGAGTTTCCTCTCCTGGCTGGGAGAGGTGGTGCACTGGTGCTGGATGGATACTGCCGGCAACCTGCGTCAGGTCGATATGGCGGCAACCAATTCCCCCCCCGAAATCCAGGACAGCCAGTTTCTTGCCAGTTTGCGGCGGATTGCGGAAATCAACCAATGTCTGGTTTTTACCGAGAAAACTTCAGCAGAAAAAGAGGCGCAGACCGAAAATCATTTTGATCGCTTGCTGATCCATGCAGAAAGGATTGGCTGCGGGACATCCGTCGACCGCATGACATACGCCGTTTTGGCGGATGGCCTGGGGCAGGAGTTTGAAACGAACGAACTGCTGTCTTCCTTCATGGCGCCGTTTTTCGAGGGGAAGGCAGCTTTCTCTGCATGCGTCGCGAATATTTCGCAAGATATCTGGGATCAGGTCAGGAAAAACCGCCTGGCTCTTTCGTGAATTTATAGGGATTGCATCACCATCATGGGCGAAGCCGCATTAGTCAACAAAGTCGCATCCTCCACGCCGGCGTCGAATACCGGGCCTTGCACATCGTGCCCGACAGAGGGGCTCCCCATCCTGTTTACGCGCTATGCCGTCGTCCCCAAGGCTGTCAGCTTGAATTTGCCGGGGCCATGCGCCAAACCTTATCTCGACCCAGCGGATGCCAAAAAACTCGCGCTCAAAGAATCGCACCACGCACTGCGAACCCTGCGCGCTGGTTTTGTGTATCTCTATTACCAGGTTCCCGATACCGGGCAGTGGCGCTGGTTTTGCTATATGTCGACACCCAAGGGCATGCTGCGCGAAATTCCTATCAATACCCAAGGGCCAATGCTGCCAGAAGAAATTCCTTGTAACCGCAAGGAGCACAGGGTCAAGGCAGCGATCATCGCCCTGCAGAAGCCTGAACAAATCGAGAAGGTGTACATCGCGTTTGCCGAACACCATTGGTTGCCGGAAACACGCGAGCGCTACGCGAAGGCCCTGAAAGGCAAGGGCGATTCGCCACTCAAAAAACGTTTCATCGAATTCAGCCCTGCGGCCTGGATGGCAAAGCCGGAACAGGACGGCGCGATGGTCTATACCCAAGGGCATAACCAGATCGTCGAGTACTACGAGGCAAACCCACTCGATCGCCAGTTCAAGAACGGCTACTACGAATACCACTCGCGTTCCGGGCAATATCTCGAACTGCAACAACACATGAACACCCTGAAGCCCGGGCGAGGTGCGGTCATTGCCTTACCCGACCCGATCGGTTGTGCCATGGAACTGAATCTGGCGCGGCTGGCGGTATTTAAGGATTTCTCGGAATACGTGGGCGACCCGAATGTAGCCTGGAAGCTCCGGACATCCGAGGTGATCGAAGGCTTGCGAGAAGTCATGAAAAGGCAAGCCGTGGCCGAAGTGGAGGAAGAAGACAAAAAGGACAAGAAGGCTCCCGCGCAAAATTCGACGACGATGACACGCGGCAAATCAGCCAGGATCGTCGGAAAAACCAGCGACAAGCTCGGCGATCTTGAAGACCACTACAACAAGAAAAAACTGAACGACTTCCGTACTGAGTACAAAAAACGCGCCACGGATGCGGACGCGGTGCTCAAAGTACTGGATGCAGACTATTGCGCCTGGGTAACCAGCGAATCCTTTGCCTGCGCGCTGGAGGACTATCTCGACAACCACATTTGCGATGCCTATTTCTATTCGGAAGCAATATGCATGACGCATGAAGGTGGTGCACTAACCGAGAAAAGCCAGAAAATGTGGCAAGAGATGCTCGACAGAGCAGCCACCGATCCGAAGCATTACGTTACCCAATCCATTCTGTCGAAGCAGGACGATTGGCTCAAAGCCTTCGAAGATGCTGACCCGATGACAATTGGCAAACATCTTGGCGATGCCGGAACGGTCAGCAAGCTATATGACATCTTAAAAAATACCGTTGAGTCCTTTGTATCGTCACAGGAGAAGAGTCTGATCCACCAGATCAGTGCAAACCCTAACGAATACAACTCGCGGCTGCTGAATACCACTACGGGAGTCGTTTCCGGCCTCTCCGCCTCGACAAGGCAAATAGCTGGGCAATCCCATACCGACGCCTCTGCTGCGGCCCAACAGGCGATGAGCGATGCCGTGAAGAAGCTGGAAGATACCCAGCGCAAACTGGGCTTGGCCTTCAGCAGTATTGCCTATGACTCCTCTGCCGTCATGTTAACTATTGACCTCAATATGGACGAATGGCGGACAGCTATGATGCGCGAGTTCATGCGCAACCTGGACGGCGTATCGCGGCAGGCGTCCGATAAGCTGAGTGCTCTGGCTTTGGCGGCAAAGTTGCGATTGCCACCAAGCAGCGCCATGGCCGATGTTCCGATACCTTTTACCTTTTGGATCTTAGAGCCCGCCGACAAGCTGATCAAAAAGCTGGAAAGCATTTTTGGCAAAACGGCCGAAATTTCAACAGGTGCGGCGGCAAAAACACTAAGGAAATATCGCCAGATCAAGGTGATTGGGCACAACCTTAGAGAAGGTGCTCGGCAGTTGGCCCAAGCGCGCATTCCCTCGCAGGTGCTGGCCCCCCTGGCCGTAGCCGCGGCCACTCAACTGTCGCGAAACAGTGCGGCTATGCTTAAGAGCAAGGAAGTGCACTTTTCCGGCGCCGCCCTGCTATTTCAGGCATACGCGTTGCGGGCTGCCATTGACGACTGGGGGAAAAAGTCGGGCTGGAAGCACGAAGATGCCACTTGGACCATGGTGTCGGGCGCGATCGGGGTCGCTGGCGCCTCGCTGGAGTTGTATGCAAAGGGGACGATTACGAAAAAAGGGGACGCCGCGAAGGTTTTTCGGGGAACAGTCAGTGCGGAATTGGTGGTTAAGATTGCTGGCCGGGTGTCTGCGGGGGCTTCTTTCGTCGATGCCGTTCAGGGGACGATTCGGGCTTCGACTTATTTCAAGCAAGGGGATAAAGATGCTGGAGTCATAACCGGTTTTGGTGCAGCAGCAGCTCTAGGTGCGGGTGTTGCGTCATGGGCTATCGCGGGAGGTAGCGCTGCCTTTTTCAGTGCAAGCACCATCTTCGGGCCGGTCGGCTGGCTGGTGGTGGCTATCGGCATCGGTTTGTTCTGCGCCTACATGACCTTCATGCTTGAGGATAAACCTGTACAAATCTGGCTGGATCGCTGTATTTTCGGCAATCATGGCCGTATCGAAGGCCCGTTCCCCAGCCTGAAGCATGAGATGGACGGCCTCGAACTGTTGGGCCGCCAATTGGTGGTTGAAGTGGAATGGGAAGACGTGGCACTCGATCTGGTGGCAGACAAAATATCTGTTGTCGTCAAGCGCCCGCCCAAACAGGGCGATGCCCTATTCCTGGGGCTGGTAGTCAGTGGGCCTGGCGGTCAGCGGCGTGCTTTGCCCTGGATACAGGGCGTGCCACCCAGCACGCCGTTGCCATACCCTGCGGTGTTTGAAAATAAAGCGGGCGCGATCCCGATTGGGCAACATCCAGATCTATTTCATGATCGCGATCCGTCGGCGGAAACCAAGGGCGAGAAGCCGGAAGAGTGGATATGGGTGACCAAACAGGCATGGCTTCTGAACACCCGGATGTTTCAAACAGGCGTGGTCTATCTGCGCTATTTCCCGGATGCCAGCAAGCTGGATGAATATTACGATGACGAGTTGAAAGTGAAGGACTAAGGCATGACGGAACGATTAGGCAAGGCCATGCCGGAAGAGAAGGATGAATCGGTATACGACGAGCGGCGGGTCATGGAAATCCGCCTGTCGGCGTGGATGAAGGATCCCGGAGAATCGGCCGAACCCTTGCTGCCGCCGGCCGAGCACTTGTTCAAGACGCTGCCGGAAAACGGGGTATCGGTCTATGACTGCGAGTTGAATTCGCCGGAAGAGATTGTCCGAATCACGAGGAAATACTTAGAGATTAGCGCCGACATCGCCGATAACCGGGGGAATTCGATCTTCATGGGGGTTGCTGCGCTATTTGGTCTGGTGTACACAATTTTTTCGCTGTATATGTTTTTGTCATTTCTGTATGAGGGATCCATCAGACCATCTTTTGGGCTATTTATTGCCTTTGTGGCCATAATTCCTTTCGGATGGCAATTTAGAAATGCTTTTGTCAGCATGTTTTACACCTACAAAGATGAACCCATCCGTTTCCACCGCGAAAATGGCAAGATCTATCGCTTTATTCCTGCCCGGATGGGCGTATTTGGCGCAGAAATGCACGGCAAGGGAGCGCCGAGCATTCGGGAATACGAGTGGTCTAATGTCCGTGCGGAAGTCACCAAAATCACGATGTTTCTGGGGCGAATATTCCAGACCGTGACCTACCTGCAACTGGCCATCGTCGATCCGGCTACGGGGCAGGTCACGGAGCGTTTCCGGGTTGGCTTTCGTGACGGCCTGGCGGGGCTTCTAAAGCCATTGCTGTTGTGGGAAAGCATCCGTCGCTACATGGAAGAAGGCCCGGAGCGTATCGCAGTTGAGCCGTTGAAGACCAACCACGATACGCTGCTCGATCATCTGGATCGGATCAATCCCCTGTCGCTCACCGACCGCAAGCTGCCCGGCACGCAGGGCTTCTTCGGTTATGTGACATCGTTGATCATGTGGGTGCTAAGCGCAATCACCATCTTTTTTGCGCTATTTGACTGGATTGGAGCCCGAACCGGACGAACACCGAACTGGGGTGAACTGGAAGAAACGGTATTCAAACCGGACCCGGCGGACCCGGCAGCACACCGAACGCAAAACCCGGAAATTGAAGCGCCGCAGAAGTGGGCTGCAGAAAAGCAGCGCCGCAAAAAAGCGCTGACGCTATGGTTTGGCTCGTTAAGCCTACAGTGGCTGGCAGTGGCGGCATTGCTGCATATCTGGCCGTTCTGTTCCTGCTATTACCCGGATGGCCACTGCATTTCCCTCACCGCCACCTGTCGGGTGCCGCAATACCAGGAAGGCCTCATGCCGGCACAACCAGCGGAAAATCTCCCCATGGCGCCGACAGAACAGATCTCCGCCCCAGAAAAAACGCTGGAAGAGCTTGAGCGAGAAAGACACCTCCAGGAGGTGACGGAATTTTTGGCCGATGTCAAACGTCGTAAGGAAGCTAGACAGTCTCCGGAAAATCGCCAGCCATCGGAGTAGGTGGTTGCATGACAAGGATAGAGTACCGCTTGGGCCATGGTGTCGGACGCGATCGGGGTCACCGGTGCCTCGCTGGAGCTATATGCCAAGAGCGTGAAAGCGAAAGAAGGGGAAGCCGCGAAGGTTTTTCGGGGAACAGTCAGACAAGGACAATGCTTTGCAGATTTGGTGCGATCAATGTGCGTTCGGTAAGAAACGCGACAATGGATGGTCGCCCAAACATCAGATGGAGCTATTCGACCAATCGGTGAAGGAAGTGATCTGATGGCCCTACAAATATTGAAGGGCCGGATCGCCCGATACACGAAGAAGCGGGATGTGGCGAATTTCGTATTCACGGATGATGATCGCGCCACAATGGGGGTGGTTGCTATTGCTGCCAGCCTGGCAGGACTTTCCGGGCAGGCCATCAGTACGGCAACTGTGGCAGCCAGCACCGAAGAAGAGGCGGATTACCTGGAGTTCGAGCTTGAAGGCATGCCCGTTAAGGGCTGGGTATGGCGCAGCCCGTTCAAGGAAGGCGATGAGGTAGAAGTTGCCGCAGAATGGCAGGAGGAGCACTACGAGCTTTATGCGGCTGCTCGCCCAATAGACCGAACTTTAGCGCTCTATCCGCACTGTTCCCGAGCCAGCAAAAGTCACTGGAGAAATATTCAGAAGTGGTGGCTACAGGGCACGTCAGCGATTTTGTTATTGGGTGGTGGGATGATGGAAGTCTACGGCCGATCATTTTATTCGTGGTCGCCATTTTTTAATGAAAAAATGGGGGCAGTTATGGTCTTGAGCTTCGTGGCATTTTTTTATCCTATGTTCGCACTAATGGCATGGTCACTTGGTCGCAAGTGGATGCCGTTTGTCCGTTTGTCGGAGAAGATTTTTAGCGCTTTTGGTTGGAAAAACTCAGCGAGCATAGATTTGGTAAAACGCTCGAAAGAGCTTCGGCGGAAAAGTGATCCAGCCGATTACGGTGTTTTTTACTTTCGCTATTGAGAGTCAAATATTGGGCGAATTCAGTCCGGGGGCAAGGGAGGCGTCGGCCACAAAGAGTGGATTGTCATCGTACTTGCGTCGAAAACGCTGCCCTGAAATCGCCGGGCTCTTTGCCGACCGGGTTTGCCGGCAATCGCCCCCAAAGCGACCCGTCTGCCCCATGGCGACAAAACGATCCCGTCTTGCCTGAACCTCAAACAATGCCCAAACCCCGAAAAGCCAAAAGCCAATCATCGATTGGCTTTTGGCTTGGAATGCTGGTGCGCCCGACTGAATTCGAATCAGTGACCCCTGCCTTCGGAGGGCAGTACTCTATCCAGCTGAGCTACGGGCGCATCGGAGGTCGGATTCTACCTTTTGCCAAGGCTTGCGTCCATGCTATCAAAGCCAATAAGCTGTAGGCCTTTGGTGATATGACAAGAAAGTCTTGGCGTGCCGCACGAAAAAAACTACGAACTCTCCCACGACGATGTCCAGAAAGTGATGTCCAGCATCGATATTCCGGCCTGCCCGAGCGTGGTGCTGGATGCGATGAAGGAGGCCCAGAAGGATGAGCCGGATATCAACCGGCTGGCCGGGATCATCATCAACGATGCCGGGCTGTCGGCGGCTACCCTCAAACTGGCCAATTCGCCGCTGTACGGTGCCAGTACCCGGCTCTCCAGCGTCCGCCGGGCAGTCGAGCGCCTGGGCACGAAGAATATCGTCTGCGTCGTGGTCGCCGTCGCCCTGCGCGCCAGTGTGACCGGCCTGCCGGCGGTCTGGCTGGAGCAGTTCTGGCAGCGCACCACCTTGCTCGCCGTCGTCGCCAGCCTGATCGCCCGGCGCCAGTACGGGATTTCGCCGGATGCCGTGTACACTTACTCGCTGTTCCACAATGCCGCCATTCCGCTGATGATGCGCCGCTTCCCGAATTACGGCGAAGTGCTGGAAACAGCCCGCCGCGAGGGCTCGATGCTGGTCAAGGCGGAGGGCGATTTTTTTCCCTGCACGCATCCGGTCATTGGTTCGCTGCTCGTCCGCAACTGGGGCCTGCCCACCATCCTCGGCCAAGCCATCCGCTTTCACCATGAAGAGGAAGCCTACGATCTGCCGGATGCCACGCTGCCCGGTGGCGCGCTGTCGCTGATCGCCGTCACCCAGGTGGCGGAACGCCTGCTCGCCGAATTGCTGGACGATAGCGATCTCGAAGTCGGCGAACAACTGTTCGCCAAAGCCCTGGTCTACCTGGCCATCACCGAAGGCGACCTCGACGACCTGCGGACACGGATCGCCGATGCGGTTGCCGAAAACGGCGACTAGCCGGGTTCAGTCGACAAAGCTGCGCGCCGCCTCGAAGCGCTGGGCGTAGTAGGTGTCGCTCAGGCGGTCGATGCGCACCCGGCCATTGGTCGATGGGGCATGCACGAAACGGGCGTCGCCGAGATAGATGCCGACATGCGAAAACGAACGTTGGCGGGTATTGAAAAAGACCAGATCGCCCGGCCGCAACAGATGGCGCTCGATCGGCCGGCCGCGCCGGGCGAGATCGGCGGCGCTCCCTTGAACCTTGAGGCCGAGGGCCTGGCCATAGACATAACTGACCATGCCGCTGCAGTCGAGACCGGCCTCCGGGTTCTTGCCGCCGAAGCGGTAGCCGGTATCGATCAAGCCCAGCGCGAAGAGCGCCACTTCGTTGCCCTTCTCGCTGACCGGCAAGGGGGCTTGCGTTATAGTTTCCGTCGACGCCGACCGACGCGGCACCTGACTGCCGCAAGCGGCGAGGAGCAGCGCGATGAGCACGGCGGGAAGCAGGACGGGGACGCGCATTGATTTAAGGTGTTTTCTGCGAACAGACCATAACTTACCGTTTTTACAGGATTTTTCAAGACCATGAAGCTACAGAACGGACAATTGCTGCGGACCGCCAACTACATCGCCGGCCAGTGGTGCGCGGCCGATGACCAGAGCACGTTCAGCATCGTCAATCCGGCCAACGGCCAGATTCTGGCCGCCGTGCCGTGCTGCGGCGCCGCTGAAACGCGCCGCGCCATCGCCGCTGCCGAGGCCGCCTGGCCGGCCTGGCGGGCGCTTACCGCGCAACAGCGGGGACGCCTGTTGCAGGCCTGGTACCGGCTGATCCTCGACCATACCGAGGACCTCGCGCAACTGGTCACCGCCGAAGGCGGCAAGCCGCTGGCCGAAGCCCGGGGCGAAGTCGGCTACGGCGCCTCCTTCGTCGAGTGGTTCGCGGAAGAAGGCAAGCGCAGCTACGGCGAGAGCATTCCCAGCCCCAATGCCGACAAGCGCCTGCTGGTCATCAAACAGCCGATCGGCGTCTGCGCGGCGATTACGCCATGGAACTTCCCGCTCGCCATGATCACCCGCAAGGTGGCGCCGGCCCTCGCCGCCGGTTGCCCGGTGGTCGTCAAGCCGGCCGAGGCGACCCCGCTCACTGCCCTGGCCCTGGCGGTATTGGCTGAACAGGCCGGTTTTCCGCCCGGTGTCTTCAACGTGGTGACCGGCGACCCGGTGGCCATCGGCGGCGAATTGACCGGCAACCCGACGGTCCGAAAACTGTCCTTCACCGGTTCGACCGCCGTCGGTCGCCTGCTCATGGCGCAGTGTGCGCCGACCGTCAAGAAACTCTCGCTCGAACTGGGCGGCAACGCCCCCTTTATCGTTTTCGACGACGCCGACATCGATGCCGCGGTCGAAAGCGCCCTCATCGCCAAGTACCGCAACACCGGCCAGACCTGCGTCTGCGCCAACCGCTTCCTGGTGCAATCCGGCGTCTACGACGAATTCGCCTGCAAGTTCGCGGCCCGCGTCAAAGACTTGTCGGTCGGCCCCGGCGACCAGGCCGGCGTCGTCCAGGGACCGCTGATCAACGCCGCCGGCCGCGCCAAGGTCGAAGCCCATGTCGCCGACGCCCTCGACAAGGGCGCCCGCCTGCTCTGCGGCGGCGCGGCGCACGCGCTGGGGGGCAATTTCTTCCAGCCGACCGTACTCGCTGACGTGACGACGGCGATGCGGGTGGCGCGCGAGGAAACCTTCGGGCCGGTGGCGCCGCTCTTTCGTTTCGACAGCGAGGCAGAAGCCATCGCCCTCGCCAACGATACCGAATTCGGCCTCGCCGCCTATTTCTTCAGCCGCGACATCAGCCGCTGCTGGCGCGTCGGCGAAGCACTGGAGTACGGCATGGTCGGCATCAATACCGGGCTGATCTCGAACGAGGTGGCGCCCTTTGGCGGCATCAAGCAATCGGGCGTCGGCCGCGAAGGCTCGAAGTACGGCATCGAGGATTACCTCGAAATCAAGTACCTTTGCTTCGACATCAAGGGCTGATCGGCGCCTTGGTCAGTTCGTCGGCCACACCGACCGGCCCGGGGGAGGCGGTTTGAGACGGGGAAAGACAACGCTTTACTTGTGGTACACCCGGCCGCCGCCGGAAGCGCCGCGCTGCGAGCTGGCCGTGTCGTCGAACATGTTCCAGCCCTGATGCTGGGCGTAAACAAACAGGGCGAGGGCCAAAGATGCCGCCAGCAGGTTGAATTTCCTGAACATCAGTCGTCCCCCTCCGCCTCGTCACTGCTCACCGGGGCATGGTCGCTCGCCGCCCAGCGGCGGACTTCGAAGGCGGTATGGCGGAGCCGGGTAAAGACCGGAAAGGCGGCGAGAAAGAGCAGCAGCAGCACGAAATTGGACCACCCGACGCCACCGCTCTGCACTTCCAGGCGATCGCGGACCGCCACCGGCTTTTCCGTGGCCAGATCCGGATCGACCGTCAGGTAGTAGGTGCCGGGAGGGATCGCGAGAAAGACCACGGCATCGTCGCGCTTGCCTTCCGACCAGCTTTCGCCACCATCATTGCCGGAATAGTAGGCCACTTCCCGGGTCACTGGCCAGGCCGCGCCGGTCGTCTTGTTGACCAGGGTCAGATTGAGGGCCAGCCAGTTGTTGTCGAGCGACGTCGTATTGCGCACGGTGATTTTGCGCGGCCGGCCGCTGACCGCGAATTCGCGCGTCACCTGTTCGTCGGCGGCGCCCGGCGAGAACTCGAAATCCTGCCGGAGCAAGGTCTGGCCGCCGCCGACCAGAACCAACAAGGCCTGCGCGGCAAGGGCGAGGACGGCCAGTTTCCAGAACAGCCGGCAGATCAGGCGGTGGGTTTCGGCCCAGGGATTCGGCTGATTGGCAAACACCCCCTGCGGCTCGGGCAGTTGCCCCGGCCGCTTGAAGGCGGCGGCGATCACCTCGGGCTCGACATAGCGGCCCAGCGACCAGTTCAGGTCATTGGCCGTCGATTCGCGCGACAGCATGAGCGGCGGGGCCACGTAATCGACCACCCGGTTGCTTTCGCCACGCCGCACCCGCCAGGTGAATTCGCCGGCCACCTGGATCACCTCGGCCGTCGCCGTCGTCGCGAAGTGGCGGAAATTCTGGGCATTCCAGCGGACATCGGCCAGTTCCATGGCGCCGCTGACGGCGGGCGGATTGCTCAGGACCTCGGCGATATTCCAGTGCCCCTGATACTCGGTCAGCCAGCGGTAGGTCGCATTCTCGGCCGCCAGCAGATATTCAGCCCAGTGCTCACTGACGCCTTCGCCCTGCCATTGTTTGACCAGGAAACCGATGACCTCAACCGCCTGGCCTTCGAGCACGCCCTTGCTACCCAAGGCCAGCCGCGCTTGATACGCCTCGTCACGCGAGCCGAGCGCTTTCGACAGAATCCGGTAATTGTCGTCGCCACTATCGACCACGGTGCCGCAGGCGGCACAGCCGACGGCGAGAATTTCCCGGGAGCGGGCGGCCATCGGCGAAGCGCACGCCGGGCAGCGAAATACCCGGGCCTCGACGGCAGGCAGCGGGATCGCCTGGCCATGGCGCAGATTGCTCATCCGTAAGGACTTGAAATCGACCGCCGCGCCGACGAACAGCAGGGGCGGCGTGGCCGAATAATCGAGGGTGGCGAAATTCGCCCCATTGCGCAGATCGACCGCTGCCAGCGGATAGCCGGCGCCCACCGTGAACGGCAATTCGCCCTGGCCGGCAACGCATTCGGCGGTTTCGATATTGCTCACCGTCCACGGCCGGGCGGCCAGCAGGAAACGCTGGCCGATCTTCAATTCGCCAAAGGCCGGCAACTGCTCCCCGACGTACTCGACGAAAGTAAGCACATACTCACCGCCCGCCTCAGACAACCAGCCGGTGCGCATGTCGTCAAAGAGCAGGTGCCATTCGTTCCACAGGCCCTGGCTGTATTTCACCTGAAGGCGCCCGATCAGCGCGAAATGGACGCCCTGATAGCTGCCTTCGGCCCCCAGTTGGAGCGGCGAGCGGTCTTCGACCAGGGCCGCCATCTTGCCGATATCCTCGAGCGCCTGGTCGTGACGGACCAGCGTACTCTGACAATATTCGCAGACGGCAAAGATCGACGACGCCGATTTGAAAACAACCGGCGCCCCGCACGAGGGACAGGAAGCGCTGAGAGCCACAGGCCCGGGGTCAGGTCAGTTTTTTCAGCAGCTCGGCTTTCTTGGCGTCGAATTCTTCCTGGCTGAGAATACCCTTGCCGACCAGGCCGTGCAGCTTCTCCAGGGTTGCCACCACTTCGTCGGCCGCCACCGTGCCGGCCGCGGGGAGGCCGGCTGCCGCCGGCTGCACGGCTTGCCCGATGGCCTGCCCCATGACCTGGCCGAAGCCCAGCCCGGCGCCCAGACCGACCCCCATGCCGGCCAGCCCGCCTTCGTTCTTCGCCGCATCGGGAATGCTGTTGGCAACCTGATACTGGGTATAGCGCTGCATGTCGCCGATCATGTTCATGCTGATCCGCTGGTCGAGAATTTTCTGCAATTCTTCCGGCAGCGAAAGATTCTGGACGACCAGCGAATCGAGATTCAAGCCGAAATCGGCAAAGACCGGCTGCATCTTGGCCAGCATCGCCTGGCCGAATTCATCCTGGTTGGCCGCCATGTCGATGAAGGAAATCCCCGACTCGGCGAACAGGTCGGTCATCCCGGCGACCATGGTATTGCGCAACTGGCCTTCGAGTTCCTCGCGGCCATAGGCCTCGCGGGTGCCGGAAATCTTCTGGTAGAAGGTCTTGGCGTCGGTCAGGTGATAGGAATAGATGCCGAAGGCGCGCAGGCGGACGACGCCGAATTCCTTGTCGCGGATGGTGATCGGGTTCGGCGTGCCCCATTTCTGGTCGAGCTGGGTACGAGTTGAGAAGAAATAGACGTCGGACTTGAACGGGGATTCGAACAGCTTGTCCCAGTTTTTCAGGTAGGTCAGGACCGGCAGGGTCTGCGTCGTCAGCTTGTACAGGCCGGGCTTGAAGACGTCGGCCACGGTGCCCTCATTGACGAAGAGGGCCAGTTGCGAATCGCGCACGGTCAGGCTGGCGCCGTTCTGGATTTCCATTTCCTCCATCGGGAAACGCCAGGCCAGGGTGCCGTCGGCCTCCTCCGTCCATTGCAGGATGTCGATAAACTGTTTCTTGATAAAGTCCATCAAAGCCATAAAACCTCCTGGAAAATCAGACGATGCAGCCAGCATTGAGAATGCCGACCGCGACCGACAACAAGGCGAGGAAAATACCCGCGGCAAGGCGCCCCTGGGAAATGCTTTCGTTGATCCTGGGCAGTGCCAGGCGGGCGGCAACGAAGACCAGCAACTGGACGATGCCGGCCACGACGCCCCAGCCGATCATCACGTACAGGTTATGGCTGGTCGCCACGGCGACGGCCAGGGGCAGCGCGAAACCGATCACCGCGCCGCCCAAGCTGACGGCCGCGGCTTCGTTGCCGGCGCGGATCAGTTTCAGTTCGCTGTAGGGAGTGATCAACAGGTACAAGACGAAAAACACGGCCAACAAGGCAATGGCCGTCGCAAAAAAACTGGCAAAGCCGGGCAGGTTGGCAATCACCGTATCGAACATAAGATCTCCCTTCGGGTCGGCGCCACGGCGCAAGGCCGCACCACTACCCGTGTCACGACAGACGCGCCTGATACCAGGCGACAAATTCATCCAGCGGCAGCGGCTTTGCATACAGGAAACCCTGCATCCGATTGCATCCCAACTGCCGCAACTGTGCGACCTGCGCCGCTTCCTCGACGCCCTCGGCAAGGGGCAACATTTCGAGGTCCCAGGCCAGATCGATGATAGTCCGCACAATACGCAAATGTTCTTCGGAGGTCGACATGGCGATGACAAACGAGCGATCGATCTTGATTTCGTCGACCGGCAAATTGACTAGGTAACTGAGCGACGAATAGCCGGTGCCGAAGTCGTCGAGCGCCAGCCGGAAACCGAGGGCGCGCAATTGCCGCATGCTGTCCAGGCAACGTACCGGATCGTCGAGCATCGCCGACTCGGTCAATTCGATGGTGAAACGGCTGCCCGGCACCTGCCAGGTTTCCAGACGTTGGGCGAACATCTCCGGCAGGTCCCGATCGAGCAAATCGGCCGCCGTCAGGTTGATCGACAGAGAAATCTCGATACCCAGCGCGCTGAGTTCGGTCGCCGCATGCAGGGAAAAGCGGATCAGCCAGTCGGTAAATAAATGTCTCCAGCCATTTTCCTCGATCATCTCGATCGCCAGTTGCGGCGGCACCCACTCGCCATTCTCGCGCTGCCAGCGGAGCAGCAATTCGCCCCCCGTGCACTCGCCGGACGAGGCATCCACCTGGGGCTGGATAAAGCAGTTCAAGGTCTCGTAATGCAAGGCCTGGCGAAGTTCTTCGGCCATCGCGAAGCGCCGTTGCCAGGCCTCGCGCATGACCGGCAGAAACCAGTTGAAACCCTCGCGGGCCGGCAGCAATTCCCAGCGCGCCAGGCGTGCCGCATGCAGGATGGATTCGGCATCGGCCCCATGTTCGGGCAGCATCGCAGCGCCCAGCGTCGCCTCAAGCGGCATGCTGCGGCCACTGAGCAGGCTGAACGGGTTGGCAAACACCCGCTGGATATGCGCCGCGGCCAGCGTCGGCTGCGCCATCGAGTGAATCTCCGGGAGGACCAGCAGCCACTCCCCTTCCCGCCCGGCAAAGATCAAATCCTGCGGCCGCAGCAACTGGCGCAGGCGTTCGAACAGGAGGCTGGGCAGGGTTTGTAGATCGCTCACCGCGAGATGCCCGAAATGGTTGCGATTGGCCAAGACCAGCGACAGCACGGCGGCCGGTTCGCCAAGCGCGAATTGCTGGCGCAGGAAATGCAGGGCGGCCAGTTCGCCGGGAATCCCGGCCTCGCTGCTCCGCGTCTCCTCCTCGAATTCGATGGCGGCGCTGATCGCGGCCAAAACGGCCCGCCGCAACAACGCGAAAAGGTCGAAAGAGACGCGCGAAATCGGGGCGGAACCGGCGAACAGGCGATGCTCGCAGGATTCGACGAGGCGAAAGAAAAATGCCTGGGTTTCGCTCAGCGAAAAACCCCGCCCGTGCAACGCATGCCAGGCCTGCAGCCATGACTGCTGCCAGCCGACCTCGCCGAGCGAGGCGACCAGCCCGCCGGCAACCGTGGCGAACTCGGCGATGGCCGGATCAGCGGACTCTTCGGCCAGCACCTGAGCCACGGCGGCCTGCCAGGTGGGAACGAGGGCCGCCAGCGAGGCCAATTCTTCGTCACCCAGTCCGTAGGTCAGTAAATCCAGGTAGCTGTCGGAACTAACCGAGGTAGTAGTCATGCGAGGCAAGGCCGTAGGCGTCGTGGGGCAGGGCACGGGTGACACGGCGATGGCGATGTACCTCGTCGTGCAGGTCAATGACATGATAACCCCGGACTTCCTGCTTGTCGGCATCGAGCATCACCAAGACCCGAGGTCGCGAACGCTGCACCCGGTTTTGCTGGATGACGACGCCGACCTCGCCACTGCTCAATTCGAGCAAGGTGCCGATCGGATACAGCCCGACGCACTGGACGAACTGTTCCATGAGGGCCGGACTGAATTGCTGGTCGCGCTGCTGGTAAAGCTCCTCGAGCGCCTCCTGGTGGCCGAGCGCGCTGCGGTAGGGCTTGTTCTTGAGCATCGCGCAGAAGGAATCGACCAAGCCCGCCATTTCGGCCGCCAGCCCCAGTTGGTTGAATTCGAGGCCGCGCGGATAACCGCTGCCATCCCAGCGCTCGTGATGGCGGGAGACGATGACCAAGACTTCGGATGGCAAATGCGCCTGGGCGATCAGTATTTCCAGGGAACTGGCGACATGCGACTTGATCAGTTCCTGCTCCTCGACCGTCAAGGGCTCGCTTTTGGCCAGAATATCGACCGGCAACTGGGTCTTGCCGACATCCTGCAGCATGCCGGCCATACCCAGTTCGACCAGGCGCATGCCGCGCCAGCCGATGTGCGTACCCAGCATCAACAAATAGACGGAGACATCCATGGCATGGTCAAAGCTGTATTGATCCAGACGCTTCAAGCGGAGCAGCCAGAGCAGTGCATCCGGATTGCGGCGCAGGCTGCCGGACATGTCCCGCACCCCCTCGCGGACCGAATTCAGGTCGATTTCCTTTTCCGCCGTAATGGCCTGGAAACTGCGCTGCAAGGCGGTCTGCAACTCGTCGAAACGCGGCTCCATATAGACCAGTTCGCGGGCCAGGGCCCGCGAATGCTCCGAGTCGTTCTGTTTATGCAGGAATTCGAGAAAGCGCCGGCGGCGGATTTTGCGCTGGTCGGTCGCTTCGTGCATCTCGAAAGCCGGCGCTCGGCGGCTCAAGGGCAGTTCCAAATCGAGCCCCGGTGCCGCGCAAGCCGGCGGCCGCAGAGCGCGATCGAAACCCTGTTTCGGGGCCAGGAAATATTCGTTCAGCGAGCGGCTGCGATCGACATAAACGAAGCGGCATTTTTTCTGGAAGACATCGATCTGCTCCGGCCGGGAAATGACGAAGCCCTGCAGGGCGAAGGGCAACTCGGTCCACGCGCAGTCGGGCTCGGCAACAAACATCCCGATCTTCAGTTGGGCAACCGCCACGATCTCCATGAATTTTTTCCCGCTAGGCCGGAGAAGATTCGAGAGCCAGTTGCAGCAAGCCCTCCTGTGGCAGATTGTGTACTAGAACATGGGGAATTTCGAGAAGCGGGCTGAGGATTTCGGCGTTGCCACCGGACAGCAGGCAACAGGCATCATCCGCCGCCAGCCGGGCAAAGGCGCGGGCGATGGCACCGACCTGCGCCTCCCGGCAACCGCTGACAATGGCGTCGTCGGTCGAGCGCGGAAAAGGCGCATAGACGCCGGCCGCCAAGGGCAGATCGGCAGTCCCCCGGGCCAAGGAACGCTGCATCAAGTCGAGACCGGGCAGGATCAGACCGCCGAGAAAGTTGCCCGCCCCATCCAGACTATCCACCGTCGTCGCCGTCCCCGCCATGACCACCAGACGCGGCGTCGAACCCAGACGGCGGGCGCCGACCAGAGCGCACCAGCGGTCGACGCCGAGTTGACCGGGACGGTGGTACAGATTCCTCACCCCACCGCCACTCGCCGCCGACTTGACGATACTTAACGCCGCCGACCACGGAGCCAGGGCCTGGCCGATCGCCGCCCCCCGCTCGGGGCCGGCGACATTGGCCAGCATCAGGCGGGCCGGGACCGGCCAGCGGCGGCAGAGATCAGCCAGTTGCGCGACCTCGGCATGCCGCACGACGCCCTGTTCAGACCACGATCGTCCATCATGGACGCCCCATTTGATGCGGCTATTGCCGCTGTCGATGCAGACGATCACGCCGGGCGTACCCCAAGGGCACTTGCGGCGCGGCGCAGGCTGACGTCACCGGAAAATATGCGCTGCATACCGCTGGCGGTTTCGAGCAGCAGGGCGCCCTCGTCATCCACCCCAAGGCAGCGCCCGCCGAGCGCTGCCCCGCCTTCGCCCAGCACTTGCACCGGCTGCTCCGGCCAGGCCTGGCGCCGGAGCCACTCGGCCTTGCTGCCGGCAAAACCGCGTTCGGCAAAGGTATCCAGTTCGCCGGCCAGGGCCGACAATATGGCGGCCAGTACTTGATGCCGATCGATCTCGCCGCTCAGCGCCTGGTTCAGACCGGCCGCCGCCTGCGCTAGATCGGCGGCCGGCGGTGCCAGGTTGAGGCCGATGCCGATAATGACTTGCGTCCCCCGCCGGTCGGCCGAAAGTTCGATCAGGATGCCGGCCAGTTTGGCGTAATCGTCGCCCTGGCGGAGCAGCACGTCGTTCGGCCATTTCAGGCAGACGCCGGCGGCACCCAGGCTTTCCAGCGCCCGCGCCAGGGCGACGCCGACGGCCAGGGAGAGGCCGGCCAAGCGGGCCGGCGAGCCGCTAAATCGCCAGAGCAGTGAAAAGGTCAGGCTGGCGGCGGGGACCGACGACCAGTGGCGACCACGCCGCCCGCGCCCGGCTGTCTGGCCGTCGGCAACGATGACGGTGCCGGCCGGCGCACCGCTCTCGGCCCGGCGCGCCACTTCGCTACTGGTGGAATCGCAGGCGACCAGCGCGTCGACGTCAAAACGCCCGGCCAGCGCGGCGAGCCGGGACTTGAGCAAAATCGGATCAATAAGGGGCATGCGCTGAATTGTATGCCAATTCGCTGCACCCCAGCCGCCACGGACCTACTCCGCGGCCGCTTCCTTACTGCCGTCGATTCCCAGTTCGGCGATCTTCCGGGTGATGGTATTGCGCCCGATCCCCAGGGCCTGCGCCGCTTCGATACGGCGACCACCGGTGTGAGCCAGGGCGCGCGAAATCAGGATGCGTTCGAAAGTCTGGGTCAGGACGCCATGGACATCGCCCAAGCCGCGCGCCAGCATGCGATCGACCTCGCCTTCGAGGGCGCTTTCCCAGTCCGTGGACAGCATCGTCGGCACGGCTTCGCGCAACTCGCCGGGCAAGTCACCGATTTCCACCTGCTGGCCGGGGGCCATCACGGTCAGCCAGTGACAGAGATTTTCCAGTTGCCGGACATTGCCCTGGAAATCGAGACCGCTCAGGTACTTGATCGCGGTATCGGAGAGGCGCTTGGTTTCGACACCGAGTTCGCGCGCACTCTTTTGCAGGAAGTGGCGGGTCAGCAGCGGAATGTCCTCGCGCCGCTCGCGCAGCGACGGCAGGCGGATACGGATGACGTTCAGGCGATGGAACAGGTCTTCGCGGAACAGACCGTCCTTGACCCGCGTCTCCAGATTCTGGTGGGTCGCGGCGATCACCCGGACATTGGCCTTGATCGGCGAATGGCCGCCGACCCGATAGAAATGGCCGTCGGAAAGGACGCGCAACAAGCGGGTCTGCAGTTCGGACGGCATGTCGCCGATTTCATCGAGGAACAGCGTGCCGGCTTCGGCCTGTTCGAATCGGCCGCGCCGCTGCGACTGGGCGCCGGTAAAGGCGCCGCGCTCGTGGCCGAAGAGTTCGGACTCCAGCAGATCCTTGGGGATGGCCGCCGTATTGATCGCGATGAACGGCTTGTCGGCGCGCGGGCTATGGCGGTGCAGCGCCCGCGCCACCAGTTCCTTGCCGGAACCGGATTCGCCGGTGATCAGCACGGTGGCGTGCGACAGGGCCAGGCGGCCGATGGCCCGGAAAACTTCCTGCATGGCCGGCGCCTGGCCGAGAATCTCCGGCACCAGGCCTTCTTCTTCTGCCGCACCGCTTTGGTGCATCGATTCATCAATCGCCCGCCGGATCAGCTCGACCGCCTGATCGACGTCAAAGGGCTTGGGCAGGTATTCGAAAGCCCCGCCCTGAAAGGCAGCGACGGCGCTTTCCAGATCGGAGTAGGCGGTCATGATGATGACCGGCACCGAGGGAAAGCGGGTTTTGACCTCCTGCAGCAGCTCCAGGCCGGACTGGCCGGGCATCCGGATGTCCGACATCAGCACCTGGGGCGGTTCCAGCCCCTGTTCAAGTTGCGAAATCGCTTCGCTGGCCGAAGCAAAACTCTTGAACGGAATACCTTCGCGCGACAGGGTCTTTTCCAGGACCCAGCGGATGGAACGATCATCGTCAACGATCCAGACCGGTTTCATGTATGTTGGCTCATCTGCTTATTAGAATGACCAAAACATAAGCAAAACTCAGGCCTGTTCGACCGGCAGGCGCAGCGTGAATACCGTCTTGCCCGGCCGACTGGAGCAGTCGATGGTCCCGTGATGATGCTGGATGAAGTTCTGGGCGATGGTCAGGCCCAGGCCGCTGCCCCCCTCGCGCCCGGAAACCAGCGGGTAGAACATGCGTTCGCGGATATCGTCGGGAATCCCCGGGCCGTTGTCGATGACCTTGATTTCCATGGCCAGGCGGTAGCGTTTCTTGACCAGCGTGATCTGGCGCAGGGAGCGGGTCCGGAGGATGATCTCGCCTTCGCCACCCATCGCCTGCGCCGCATTGCGGGCAATATTGAGCACCGCCTGGATCAGTTGTTCGCGGTCGCCGATCAGTTCCGGCAAACTGGTGTCGTAATCCCGGCGCATTTCCAGCGAACCGGGAAACTCGGCGGTGAGCAGGCTGCGCACCCGTTCGAGAATCTCGTGGATATTGACCGTCGTCGGCAACATCGCCCGATGCGGCGTCAGCAGGCGCTGCATCAGGTCCTGCAGGCGATCGGCTTCCTTGATGATGACCTGGGTGTATTCCTTGAGCGACGGGTTGGCCAACTCGTGCTCCAGCAACTGGGCGGCGCCGCGGATGCCGCCGAGCGGGTTCTTGATCTCGTGTGCCAGATTGCGGATCAGTTCGCGACTGGCCTGTTGCTGCTCGATCAGGCGTTCCTCGCGGGTCGCTGCCAGGTGGTGTTCGATCGGCTGCAGTTCAAGCAGCAGGCGGACGCCAGCCGCCAGTTCCGGGCGCAACGGCGTCACCGTGCAGTTGATGTGCAGCGTTTCGCCGTCGCTGCGCTTCAACTGGATATTCTGTCCGGTATAGCCCCAATTGTTGTTGAGGCCGTTATCGAGCGCCGTGCGCAACGTTGTCGAGCAGGTGCACACGGCATCCAGGGTCTTGCCGGCGACCGTCCGCGAACTGACGGCAAGCAGGTTTTCACCGGCCGGATTGATATAGCGGATGAGCCGACCTTCATCGATCAGCAGCACCGCGGAAGCCAGCAGATCAAGGCCGGCAAACGAAGCGTAATTGGCGTCCATGGCCGCCATTGTAGCGAATGGCGGCGGACCGAAATGATATCTTGCGCTAATGACCGAACGTTCATTATCATTTGAAACCGCCATCCATTCTTGCGCAGGTCCATCATCCGCCCCCTCCTCATCCTGACCGCCGCCGTCGCCGGCCTGCTTGCCGCCTGCACGGTCGAAGCCCCACCCCCGCCGCCGGCGCGCAGCGTGCTGGTTCAGGCAGTGACCAGCGGCGCCCCGAGCCATGGCACCTATACCGGCGAAATCCGCGCCCGCCATGAAATCGACCTCGCCTTTCGTGTCGGCGGCAAACTGGCCGCCCGCCTGGTCGATGCCGGCGCCGAAATCAAGGCTGGCCAGGCGCTCGCCCGGCTCGACCCGGCCGATCTGCAATTGGCGGCGAGCGCCGCCGAGGCCCAGTTGACGGCGGCCGAAAGCGACCTGGCGACGACACGGGCCGAGCGCCAGCGCTACGCCGACCTGCTGGCCAGGAAGTTCGTCAGCCAGACGGCTTTCGAGGCCAAGAACAATGCCTTCAACGGCGCCCAAGCCAAGCTCGAACAGGCCCGGGCGCAAAACCAGATCAGCCGCAACCAGAGCCACTACGGCACGCTGAGCAGCGCATTCCCGGCCGTCGTCACCGCCGTGCTGGCCGAAGCCGGGCAGGTGGTCAGCGCCGGCCAGCCGGTATTCCGCCTGGCCCGTCCGGAAGAAAAGGAAGTCGCCATCGCCGTCCCGGAAAGCCGGCTGGCCGAACTACGGGGCGCCAAGGAAATCACCGTCAACCTGTGGGCCGAACCGAGCCGCCAGTTGCGCGGCGAATTGCGCGAACTGGCGCCGGCCGCCGACCCCCAGACCCGCACCTACGCGGCCCGCATCCGCATCCTCAACCCACCGCCCGAAGTCCGCCTCGGCATGACGGCCCGGGTCGCCCTGGCGACGGCCGGCGCGGCGACACTCCTGGTTCCGCTCGGCGCCGTCATCGACCAGGGCCAGGGACCGCTGGTCTGGGTGGTCAACAATGGCAAGATCGAAGGACGCCCGATCCAGTTGAGCCACTTTCAGGAAGACGGCGCCGTCGTCAGCGGCGGCCTGCAGGCCGGCGAGCTGATCGTCGTCGCCGGCGCCGGCAAGCTGGTGGCCGGCCAGGCGGTGACGGCGACGCCGGCCAATCCACCCGAACGCCAGCGCTGATCGCATGAGCCAGCGTTTCAACCTGTCCGACTGGACCCTGCATCACCGGACACTGGTCGGCTACCTGCTGGCCGCCATCGCCGTCATGGGCATTTTTGCCTACGGCAAGCTGAGTCAGGCCGAAGACCCGCCCTTCACCTTCAAGCTGATGGTGATCCGCAGCCTGTGGCCGGGCGCCACCGCCCGGCAGGTCGAATTGCAACTGACCGACAAGATCGAGAAAAAACTCCAGGAAACCCCCTATATCGACCGCGTCGCCAGTTTTTCCCGGGCCGGCGAATCGACCGTGATGTTCTTCGCCAAGGACAGCACGCCGCCCGCCCAGGTACCGGACGTCTATTACCAGGTGCGCAAGAAGATCGGCGACATTCGCCACACCCTGCCGGCCGGCGTCCAAGGCCCGTTCTTCAACGACGAATTCGGCGACGTCTTCGGCAACATCTACGCCCTGACCGGCGACGGCCTGGACTACCCGCAGCTAAAGGACAGCGCCGAACGCATCCGCGACGAGTTGCTGCGCCTGCCCAATGTCGGCAAGGTGGAAATTTTCGGCATCCAGGACGAGAAGATCTACGTCGAATTATCGAATGCCAAACTGGCCACTCTCGGCCTTGATCTCAACACCATCACCCTCGCCCTCGGCCAGCAGAACGCCGTAGCCGGCAGCGGCTTTTTCGAAACGCCGGGCGAACGCATCCAGATCCGCCCGGGCGGGGCGTTCAATTCCCTTCAAGCGGTGGCCGACACCCTGATCAGGGCCGGCAACCGCAGCTTCCGGCTGGGCGATATCGCGACCATCCGGCGCGGCACGATCGACCCGCCGGCCACCCAGGTCCGTTACGGCGGCAAGCGGGCGCTGGCCATCGGCGTCGCGATGGCCAAGGGCGGCGACATCATCCAGCTCGGCCAGGCCTTGCAGACGCGCATCGCCCAGTTGCAGGCCACCTTGCCGCAAGGCATCGAGATCGGCGAAGCGGCCAGTCAGCCTCAAGCCGTCAAGCGCTCGGTGGATGCCTTCGTGCGCTCCCTGGCCGAAGCCGTTTTCGTTGTCCTGCTGGTGACCTTCATCAGTCTCGGCAGCCGCACCGGGATGGTCGTCGCGATCTCCATCCCACTGGTGCTGGCCGCCACCTTCCTCGCCATGAACCTCTTTAACGTCGGCCTCCACAAGGTCTCGCTCGGCGCCCTGGTGCTCGCCCTCGGCCTGCTCGTCGACGATGCGATCATCGCCGTCGAAATGATGTGGGTGAAGATGGAACAGGGCTGGGAGCGCACGCGCGCCGCCTCCTTCGCCTACACCAGCACGGCCGGGCCGATGCTTTCCGGAACGCTGGTCACCGTCGCCGGGTTCATCCCGATCGCCATCGCCAAATCGTCGACCGGCGAATACGCCTTTGCCTTTTTCCAGATCAACGTTATCGCCCTGCTCATTTCCTGGCTGGCCGCCGTCGTTGCCATTCCCTGGCTGGGCTACAAATTGCTGCCCGACCCGCGGGCGCCACGCGCCCCCAACCTGCTTGAGCGCCACCTGCCGCGCCTTGCCGGCCGCCTCGCCAGTCTCGGCATCGGCGGCCCGCCGCACGCCGAGGATCACGACGTCTATGGCACGCCTTTCTACCGCCATTTCCGCCGCCTCGTCGCCTGGTGCGTTCGCCGACGCTGGCGGGTCATCGCCGTTACCATCGCCCTCTTTGTCCTGGCCATCGTCGGCATGGGCCAGGTGCAGAAGCAGTTCTTCCCCAACTCGACCCGTCTTGAACTCAATGTCGAATTGCGCCTGCCGGAAGGCGCCTCGATCACGGCCACCGACGGCGAGGCCAAACAGTTCGAAAACTGGCTCGCCAAAGACCAGCAGGAATTCGACCAGTTCGAACATTACATCGCCTACATCGGCGCCGGCTCGCCGCGTTATTACCTCGGCCTCGACCAGCAGTTGCCGGCCAGCAATGTCAGCCAGTTCGTCATCCTGACGCGCAGTGTCGAAGCCCGCGAAGCGCTGCGCAGCCGGCTCATCCAGCTCTTCGAAAAGGCCCCCTTCAATGCCCGGGGCAACGTGGCCCGCATCGAAAACGGACCGCCGGTCGGCTACCCCGTGCAATACCGCGTCTCCGGCGAAGACCTCGGACAATTGCGGCAGATTGGCGAGCAGATCGGCACCGTGATGCGGCACGATGCCGAGCTGTCAAACATCAATTTCGACTGGCACGAACTGGCGAAAAGTGTCGCCATCGAGATCGACCAGGACAAGGCGCGTCTGCTCGGCGTTTCCAGCCAGGACCTGGCGGCGCTGCTCAACATGTCGCTGAACGGCTACACCGTCACCAGCTACCGTGAAGGCGAAAAGACCATCGATGTCGTGCTCCGCGGCGACCGCGAGGAACGCACCCATCTCGCCGCCCTGCCCGACCTGGCGGTCCCGACGCGCAGCGGCAAGAGCGTGCCGCTGGCCCAGATCGGCCGTCTCAAGTCCACGTTCGAACCCGGCCTGATCTGGCGCCGCGACCGCCTGCCGACGATCACCGTGCGTGGCAACCTGTACAGCAAAACCCAACCGGCCACCGTCGTCGACCGCCTGGCGCCGCAGATCAATGCCATCCGCGCCGCACTGCCGGCCGGCTACAGCATCGTCAATGGCGGTTCGGTCGAGGAGTCGGCCAAGGGTTCAGGCTCGGTGATGGCCGGCATACCGCTCTTCCTGCTCGCCGTCGTGACCGTCCTGATGATCCAGTTGCAGAGCGTCTCGCGCGTCGTCATGGTGCTCCTCACAGCGCCGCTCGGCATCATCGGCATCGCGCTGTTCCTGCTCATCTTCCGCCAGCCCTTCGGCTTCATGGCGCTGCTCGGCACCATTGCGCTGTTCGGCATGATCATGCGCAACTCGGTGATCCTGGTGGACCAGATCGAACAGGATCTGGCCGCCGGCAAGGCTCGCCAGGAGGCGATCATCGAATCGACGGTACGCCGTTTCCGACCCATCGTGCTGACTGCCGCGGCCGCCGTCCTGGCCATGGTGCCGCTGGCCCGCAACGATTTCTTCGGCCCCATGGCGGTCGCCATCATGGGCGGCCTGATCGTCGCCACCGGCCTCACCCTGCTCTTCCTGCCGGCACTTTATGCGGCCTGGTACAAGGTGAAAGCGAGTTGATAGTTAGTCGGTAGTCTTTAGCAACAACAAGGGGCGCCGCGGCGCCCCCAAACTTCAGCTAACAACTACCGACTAATAGCTAACAGCTACTTCAAATTGCTCAGTTCTTTCTGAATCGCCTGGATGTTGCGTTCATGCTGGGCGACGCTGTCCTTGTACGGCAACAGGCGTTCGCTCTTGTCGCCGAGAACTCGCTCCTGCTCGCCGAGATCCTTGCGCGAGCGCTCCAGGCTGTGCTGTTCGGTCGCCAGTTCCTGCTCGAGGATGTGCCGACGATCGCCATCCCGTGCCTTCTGCGTATCTTCCTGCACTTTCGGGAATCCCGCCGGTGTCGGATTGGCCGCCGCACTGGCCGGCCGGGCCTTGGGTGCCGGCACGGTGGAATCCGGCCCGCTCGGCAGCGCCTTGCAATTTTTGTCGAGACGGCTATTGGAAAACACGGCGCCACCGTTTGCATCCGTGCATTTGTAGATGGTCTCGGCCGCCGCCGGCAGAGCCAGGGCGGCGAACAGCAGGGCAAGTACGCTACGTGTCATCGTCATCATTCCTCGCAAGCCTTCAAGTGTACAGGACTTAAGTCCGCGTCGGCAGGCGGTAGACAAAAAAAGGGCGGGAAACCCCGCCCTTTCTGTCGGCTGCGAATCGCTTAGCAGCTATAGTACAGATCGAACTCAACCGGGTGGGTGGTCATCCGGACCTTGTTGACTTCGTCCATCTTCAGGGCGATGTAGGCATCGATCCAGTCGCTGGAGAAGACGCCACCCTTGGTCAGGAACTCGCGGTCGTTGTCGAGCGCAGCCAGGGCTTCTTCGAGGGAAGCGCAGACGGTCGGGATGAGCGCGTCTTCTTCCGGCGGCAGATCGTACAGGTTCTTATCGGCCGGATCGCCCGGGTGGATCTTGTTCTGGATACCATCCAGACCGGCCATCATCAGCGCCGAGAAGCACAGGTACGGATTGGCGATCGGATCCGGGAAGCGGGTCTCGATGCGACGGCCCTTGGTCGACGCAACGAACGGGATGCGGATCGAAGCCGAACGGTTCTTGGCCGAGTAAGCCAGCTTGACCGGCGCTTCGTAATGCGGCACCAGACGCTTGTAGGAGTTGGTACCCGGATTGGTGATGGCGTTCAGGGCCTTGGCGTGCTTGATGATGCCGCCGATGTAGAAGAGGGCGGTTTCAGACAGACCGGCATAGCCGTCACCGGCGAACAGGTTCTTGCCATCTTTCCAGATCGACTGGTGCACGTGCATGCCCGAACCGTTGTCACCAACGATCGGCTTCGGCATGAAGGTGGCGGTCTTGCCGTACTGGTGGGCAACGTTGTGCACCACGTACTTGAGGATTTGCGTCCAGTCGGCACGCTTGACCAGGGTGGAGAACACGGTACCGATTTCGCACTGACCGGCCGTGGCGACTTCGTGGTGATGAACTTCAACCGGCACGCCCAGGGCTTCGAGGGCCAGGACCATGGCGGAACGGATGTCGTGCAGGCTGTCGACCGGGGGAACCGGGAAGTAGCCGCCCTTAACCGTCGGACGATGGCCGGAGGAACCGTTGTCGTCGTTCTTTTCGCCCGAGCCCCAGGCTGCCTCGGCAGAATGGATCTTCAGGTTGCAGCCCGACATGTCGACATTCCACTCAACGCCGTCGAAGATGAAGAATTCGGGTTCCGGACCGAAGTAGGCGGTGTCGCCGATGCCGGTGGACTTCAGGTAGGCTTCAGCACGCTTGGCGATGGAGCGCGGATCGCGGTCATAGCCACGGCCGTCGGCCGGGTCGACGACGTCACAGGTGAGGACGACGGTGGTTTCGTCAAAGAACGGGTCGATGTAGGCGGTGGCGGGATCCGGCATCAGTTGCATGTCGGAAGCCTGGATACCCTTCCAGCCAGCGATGGATGAGCCGTCGAAAGCGTGACCGTTTTCGAACTTGTCTTCGTCAAAAGCGGAGACCGGCACGGTGACGTGCTGTTCCTTGCCACGGGTGTCGGTGAAACGGAAATCGACGAACTTAGCGTCGTTTTCCTTGATCAGCTTGATCACGTCTTGCGGGGTTGCCATATGCGTCAGTCTCCTAACTAAACAAGTTGCCGGACGATCCGGCGACAATCAAAAAATCGGAACGCGAGGAATTTAGCAGAAATTGTGCCAAAGATCAGCGGCTAAGCTTTCTATTTTGCCACAAGGAGATGCGAGGATTAAGCAAAGATTTGTCGCACCAATATCGTGCCAAACCCGAAATAATTGCACCAAAGTAGTGCAGCCCGGATTAAGGAAACGGCCCACCGCAAATCCGTCGCCGCCCGACACGCATTGCCGGCCCCGACACCTGCCGATGGCGTGACGTCTACCTTTATACTGTCAGCACCAACTACCAAGGCAGCACTATCATGGGCAAGCTAACCGAGATCATCAACCTGGCCTACCAACGCGCCCAGACCCTGGGACTACCATACAAGGGCGCCCTGACGCCGCAGGAAGCCAACGCCCTGTGGTCACTCGCCCCCGGCGCCAAACTCGTCGATGTCCGCAGCCGCGCCGAATGGGACTGGGTCGGCCGGGTGCCCAACGCCGTCGAGATCGAATGGAATCAATACCCGGGCGGCGCCCGCAACCCGAATTTCCTCGCCGAACTGCAACGCCAGGTCGATCGGCAAGCCCTGGTCATGTTCCTCTGCCGCAGCGGCGCCCGCTCCGACGGCGCGGCCCGGGCGGCGACCGAGGCCGGCTACGGCGATTGCTACAACATCCTCGAGGGCTTTGAAGGCGACAAGGATGCCAACGGCCATCGCAACACCGTCGGCGGCTGGCGTCATGCCGGCCTGCCCTGGCACCAGGGATAAATTAGATACACCGGACCAGAGAGTCCGACTTCACAGAGAACAGCATGCAGACTGCCACCATTTCCTTCGACCCCTTCAACAATCTCTCCGACGCCGCCTGCCAGGAGCGCATCCGTGTCGCCCGCGCCAAGCTCGGCAAGAAGGCGGTCATCCTCTGCCACCACTACCAGCGCGCCGACATTTATCAGCACGCCGACCTGACCGGCGATTCGCTGAAACTGTCACGCCTCGCTTCGCAGACCGATTCCGAGTATGTCATTTTCTGCGGCGTGCATTTCATGGCCGAAGTCGCCGACATCATGACCGCGCCGCACCAGAAGGCCATCCTGCCCGACCTGGCGGCCGGCTGTTCGATGGCCGACATGGCCAACCTGGCCAAGGTCGAGCGCTGCTGGCGCGAGCTCAATTCAGTCCTGAATGCCGAAGAGCAGGTCACGCCGGTCACCTACATCAACTCAGCGGCCGACCTGAAAGCCTTCTGCGGCGAGCACGGCGGCATCGTGTGCACCTCGTCGAACGCCGGCACCATCGCCAAATGGGCCTTCGAACGCCGCCCCAAGGTGCTGTTCTTCCCCGACCAGCATCTCGGCCGGTGGACCGGCCACAACATGGGCATCCCGATGGACGAAATGGTCGTCTGGGACCCGGATCTCGAACTCGGCGGCCTCACCCCGGCGCAGATCAAGAAAGCCAAGATCCTGCTGTGGAAGGGCCATTGCTCGGTGCACCAGATGTTCCAGAAGTCGCACATCGATGCCTTCCGCGCCAAGTATCCCGAGGGCAAGGTGATCGCCCACCCGGAATGCAATTTCGAAGTGTGCGCCGCCTCCGACTACGTTGGTTCGACCGAGCACATCGTCAAGACCATCAAGGAAGCGCCGGCCGGTACGCGCTGGCTGGTCGGCACCGAACTCAACTTGGTCGACCGCCTGGCCAGGGAAGTCCTGCCGCAAAACAAGATCGTGCAATTCATGGCGACCACCATCTGCATGTGCTCAACGATGCAGCGCATCGACCCGCAGCACCTGGCCTGGACGCTGGAAAATCTGGTCGATGGCAAGATGGTCAACCAGATCAGCGTGCCGGAACACGAGGCGGTGCTCGCCAAGCTGGCACTCGACCGCATGCTGGCGATTTCCTGAGCCATGCCGAAGCCCGTCCTGCATGTCACGACCTTCAACATCCACAAGGGCTTCTCGCAATTCAACCGGCGGATGATGGTGCATGAGCTGCGTGAGCGACTGCGCCATCTGAATCCGGATATCGTTTTTTTGCAGGAAGTGCAGGGCCTGCATCTCGGTCATGTCGAAAAAATCGACGACTGGCCGGATGAACCGCAGTACGAGTTCCTGGCCGAAGATATCTGGCCGGCCACCGCCTACGGCCGCAACATGATTTACGACCACGGCCATCACGGCAACGCCATCCTGTCGCGTTTTCCCATCCTGAACTCGCACAACCAGGACGTCACCCACCTGCAATTCGAGAAACGCGGCCTGTTGCATTGCCGCATCGACTTGCCGCACGGCCCGGCCGTCCATTGCGTCTGCGTGCACCTGTCGCTGTTCGGCTATTCCCGCCGCAAGCAGATGGCGGCGCTGGCCGACTATCTTGAGCAATCGGCCGAACCGGCCGCCCCGCTGATCATCGCCGGCGACTTCAACGACTGGAGCAACCGCGCCGCCCGCCACCTGGCCCTGCGCCTCGGCCTGAGCGAAGCGTTCACGCCCCACGACGGCCGGCCGGCACGCAGTTTTCCAGCCGCCCTGCCGATGTTCCGGCTTGACCGCATCTATGTCCGCGGCTTCGACGTCCAGCGCACCGAGTTGCATTACGCGCCGCCGTGGTCGGCGATTTCCGACCACGCCGCCTTGTCGGCCCATTTGACCAGGCATGGCAACTGAGTTCCTGCCCGGCAACCGACTGACCCTGCTCAACTCGGGGGCCGAGTATTTCCCTGCGCTACTCCACGACATCGACGACGCCCAGTCGGAAATTTTCCTGGAAAGCTATATTTTTGCCGACGACGCCATCGGTCACGCCGTGGCCGATGCCCTCTGCCGAGCAGCGGCCCGCGGCGTGCAGGTCAACGTCACCGTCGACGGTTTCGGCGGCCGCAATTTCAGCACCGACTTCCTACCCCGCCTGAATGCCGCCGGCGTGCGCGCCATGATCTTCCGGCCGGAAATCGGCCGCTTTCATTTCTACCGCCATCGCCTGCGCCGCCTGCACCGCAAGCTGGTCGTCATCGACGCCCGCCTGCTCTTCGTCGGCGGCATCAACATCGTCGACGATAACAATGCCCAGGAAGACATGCGGCCGCGTTTCGACTACGCCGTCCGCCTCGAAGGACCGGTACTTGCCCAGGCCTACCCGGCCGTGCGGCGGATGTGGGAAATCGTCGCCTGGGTCAATTTCAAACGCCGCTTCCGCCTGACCAGCAGCGCCACCCCGGTTTGCCAGGCGGTCGGCGAGCAGCTTGCCGCCTTCCTGATCCGCGACAACATCCGGCATCGCAACGATATCCTCAACGCCTACATCGCGGCGATCGGCCAAGCCCGCCACGAAATCCTCATCGCCAATGCCTATTTCCTGCCCGGCGTGCGCTTCGGCCGCGCCCTGCAGGTCGCCGCCAAGCGCGGCGTCGAGATCACCGTGTTGCTCCAGGGCAAGACCGACCATCCGCTGCTCCGCTTCGCCACCCAGGCCCTGTACGTCGCCGTCCTGAAAAGCAAGATCCGCATCTTCGAGTACGAGAAGAGCTTCATGCACGCCAAGGTGGCGGTCATCGACGGCGAATGGGCCACCGTCGGCTCCTCCAATATTGACCCCTTCAGTCTGCTGCTCGCCAAGGAAGCCAACCTGGTGGTGCGCGATGCGGCATTCGCCGGACAACTGCGGCAAAGCCTGCAAGAGGCGCTGAGCGACGGAGCGCAGGAAGTGGTCAGCGCCAGCTTTGCCCGCCAGCACTTCCACTCGCGGCTGCTGCGCTGGTTGAGCTACGGCGTCGTGCGCCTGCTCGTCGGACTCACCGGCTACGGCCCGAAACACTGGCAGGCCGACGAGGAGACGCCCGGCGTCAATCCGGATTCGGCAGAGGAATAGAACGCTGCCGCGGGATAGCGGCAAACGACCAATGGGCCAGCGCCCAGGCCCAAACTTCCGAGACCGTGACCAATGCCAGATCAGCCGGGGCCGGCTGGCCGAGAAAGCGCAGGGCATGGAGCAGCGAGCGACTCGCCCGGGCCGGATCGAGGGCCGGGGCCAGGGTTTGCTTGGACAATTTCTCGCCGGCCGCGTTGCTCGCTACCGGCAGGTGGGCATAGGTCGGCGTGGCATAGCCAAGACAGCTCTGCAGCCAGATCTGGCGGGGCGTCGAAGCAAGCAGGTCGGCACCGCGGACGATATCGGTGATGCCCTGAAAATGGTCGTCAACCACCACCGCCAATTGATAGGCGAACAAGCCATCGGCCCGGCGCAGCACGAAATCGCCGACGGCTCGTTGCAGATCCTGGACCAGGCGCCCCTGGAGGCGGTCGACAAACGCCGTTTCGCCGCTCTCGACGCGCAGACGCCAGGCCCGTGCCGGCCGCCCGGGCGGCAGGCCGCCGCGACAACGGCCGGGATAGACCAGCCCGCCATCGACCGCCAGGTGCCCGGCGGAAGCGGCGATTTCCTGGCGCGAGCAGGCGCAGCCATAGAGCAGCCCAGCCCCCCGCAATTGTTGGAGGACCGCCGCATAGGCCTCAACGCGACGGCTTTGCCACAATACCGGGCCATCCCATTCGAAGCCGAAAGCCGCCAGCGTGGCCAGGATGCTCTCCGCCGCCCCCGGCACATTGCGCGGGGTATCGACATCTTCCATGCGCACCAGCCACTCGCCGCCCCGCGTCCGGGCCTCGAGATAGCTGCCGACGGCGGCGACCAGCGAACCGAAATGCAGCGGTCCGGTCGGCGAAGGGGCAAAACGCCCGCGATAGATTGGCTTCATCCAAAATACCTTAGCGCAGCGTCGCTAAGAAACCGAGAAGAACCCGAAAACAATGGCTTGCATTGTGTTTTCAGCACCACCAGAAGGTGCACTGAAGCATCCCGGCAAGCCATGGTTTTTCCTCCGCACCTCTGCCGCTCTGCGGTTCAATTGCGCAATTTAGGTTCATCCCTCTATTTTCCGGAAAAACCGGGCGCCGACCAGGCTTCGCCGAACAATTCGGCCAAGCGCGGTGCGTCGCGCACGTGCAGGCGGCCCGCCACCAGATCGAATTCAGCCAAGGTGCTCAGCGGCCCGCCGATGACCGCCGCCTGGTAGCTCATCAAGGCCAGTTTGCCGACCTCAAAACGCCACGGTTGACCGGTGGCGACGGTGGCCAGCCGGGCGAGCACCGTGGCCAGCGGCACGGCAACCCGATAGAGGCCGAAACTGACATGCGGCAGGTAGGGAACATCGTCCGGCGGCCGCTCACCGGCCAGGGCCAGGCGTAATTTTTCGATGCCGCGCGCCGGATCGTGCACCGAAAAATAAGCGGCCGAGGTAAAACTGTCCGGCCGCCCGATATCGATGGCAAACGGCACCCAGCGGATGCCGGCCAAGCTCGCCACCTGGGCGGCAAAAACATCGGCCGCGTAGTCGTCGGCCAGTTCGGCCCGGGGGGCCGGAAAGCCGCAAAGATGAACGGTCAGGTGCGGCGCCCGGCCATAGTCGGGCAACAGGCAATCGGCCAGATGGGCGCGGCAACGGGCACTGCGCTCATTCAACACCGGCCCGGCCAGATCGAGCGCCCACACCGCATAGGCCGGCCGCCCCCGACGCCATTCGGTGAAATCGCGCGACACATTGGCCAGCGTCAAGCCATCGGCGGACCCGACGCCGGGCGCCGCCATGTTTTCCAAGTCAGAAGTTTCCACGGGCGAACAATGGCGCAAAATGGACTTTCCGGGAAGCCGCCCGGCCATCATCCTTGAAACCTCAGTTGACCGCTTATCCACCTCAGGCAAGCCGCATGAACACTGGCTTTAGTGCCTTCGAGCTCATTCACCCAACGGGTGAGAGCGCTACGCGGCCGCTGGCACGTCTGGTCGGGCGCCCGGCTTTGTCGCTCCTCCTTGCAGGCATGAGCCTGCGTCGTCCCTTCGCGCCGGCCATCCCGCCCAAACGTACCAACAGCCGCGCCCAACTGAGGTTTCAAGGATCATTCAGGAACTCGCCGCCCATCCCGGCATCAGAGCAGCACCCGCCAACAACCAGGAGATATTGATGACCCCGCTCAAACTACTCGGCATTTCCGGCAGCCTGCGCCGCCAATCCACCAACAGCGGCCTCTTGCGCGCCGCCCTGGCCGAACTGCCGGAAGGAGTCAGCATGGACATCGCCGATCTCTCCGACATTCCTTTCTACAACGCCGACCTGGAGGAAAAGCCGGCCGGCGTCAGCCGGGTGCTGGCCCAGATCGAGGCCGCCGATGCCCTGGTCTTTGCTTGCCCGGAATACAACTATTCGCTGGCCCCGGCCCTCAAGAACATTCTCGACTGGGCCTCGCGCCAACCGGGCAATACCCTGCTCGCCGGCAAGGCAGCGGCGGTCATGGGGGCCGGCGGCGGCATGGGAACCTCGCGCGCCCAATACCACCTGCGCCAGGTGTGCGTCTTCTTCGACCTGCACTTTGTGAACAAGCCCGAAGTCTTCGCCAACGCCTTCTCCGGCTCCTTCGACGCCGACGGCAACCTGACCGACCCCAAGCTGATGCAGCTAATTTCCGAGCAAATGAAAACCCTCGCCGCCTGGTCAAGGAAAATCAGGGCCTGACGACAGCCGCCGCGACGCACCGCTCCCTGGCTTGTCTCAGCATCCGCTACCGGAGAAGCCAGAAACCTTACCGCAGAGTCGATCATGGAATCAGCGGCTTTTGGAGTCACCCGGAAGGCCTACCGAACAATTCGGGCAACTCTTCGTTTTTCCTCCGCGTCTCCGCGGTTCAAATCCGTTTTCTAATATGAAACACCCGGTTTTCATCATCGTCCTTGCCCAATTGTTCGGCACCTCGCTGTGGTTTTCCGCCAACAGCGCGGCCGACGACCTGATCCGCCGTTGGGGCATCAGCCCGGCCGATATCGGCACGCTGACCAATGCGGTGCAACTGGGCTTCATCGTCGGCACGCTCAGTTTTGCCCTGAGCGGCCTGGCCGACCGTTTCGCCGCCAGCCGCATCTTCGCCCTGTGCGCCCTGCTCGGCGCCCTTTTCAACGCCGCCTTCGCGCTCTTCGCCAGCGACCTGGCGAGCGGCGTTCCCCTGCGCTTCGCGGTCGGCCTTTGTCTGGCCGGCGTGTACCCGCTGGGCATGAAACTGATCGTCAGTTGGGTGCCGGCCCAGGCCGGCGCGGCGCTGGCCTGGCTGGTCGGCATGCTGACCCTGGGGACGGCGCTACCGCACGGCATTCGCCTGGCCGGTGCGGGCACCGCATGGCAGGTCAGCCTGCTCGTTTCGTCGGGCCTCGCCCTACTCGCCGGCGGACTGATTTTCCGCCTCGGCGACGGCCCCTACCTGCAACGTCGGCACGATGCGCCGCCGCTCCGCCTGGGACAGGTCATCCATAGTTTCTCGATTCCCGCATTTCGCGCTTCGGCATTCGGCTATTTCGGCCACCAGTGGGAACTCTATGCCTTCTGGACCCTGACCCCGGCCCTCGTTGTCCTGGCCGGCCTGGCCGTTCCGGGCAGCGCCCGCGTCTCCGGCCTGGCCTTCGCCATCATCGGCATCGGCGCTCTCGGCTGTATTGCCGGCGGCTGGTGGAGCAAACGCCTCGGCAGCGCCCGCGTCGCGGCCACCGCCCTCGCCCTGTCGGCGCTGTGCTGCCTGTTTTATCCGCTGAGCGGCGGCCTGCCGGAGTGGGCCAAAATCACCCTGCTGCTCGTTTGGGGCGCCAGCGTCGTCGCCGACTCGCCGCATTTTTCCGCCCTTTCGGCACGCGCCTGTCGGCCGGAAACAATCGGCAGCGCCCTGGCTTTCCAGAACGCCATCGGTTTCGCCATCACCATGCTGTCGATCCGCCTCGGCACGCGCTGGCTGGATGACTGGGGGAGCGCCATTAGCTGGCTGCTGCTGCCCGGCCCGCTGCTCGGGCTGCTTGGCCTCTTCCCGCTATGGGCCAAAGCCGCCAAGCCATAGCCGTCGTTCGGCCGGCCACCAACGGCTTGCCGGCCGCCATCGGCTTAACCGATAATCCGCTCTTTCCAGCCCGCCGCGGCGCCCGCAGCACCGCCTACCCCGCCATGAACGAAGCACGTCCGATCAAGATCAAGTACGAGGTCCATCCGGAAGATGGCCTCTATGTCGCCCGCTGCCTGAACATCGACATCGTCAGCGATGGGGAAACCGAGGAAGAAGCCCTCGACAATCTGCGCGAAGCCATCGAACTGTACTTCGAGCGCAATGCCGAGGCCGCCATCAGCCAGCCCAACGCCGAAGACTGACCGGCGGCGCACCCGGGCGAACGAGCTTTTTCGCCGGGTCGCCCGCCAACCGGGCGAATCGGGTTACCATCCGGGACGGCCGGGCAACCACCCGGCCCCCCCCTCTTCTCGGCCATCAAGCTCGCTGATCGATGGCCGGAAGCCCGGACCACCGCCGCATCATCACCCGCAACGCCGCCACAAAACGTGTCAGACGCCACCCCACCATTCTCGCCATTACCCGCGCCGCCGCCGGCCGGGCGCGAGCATTGGCGGCGGGTAGCCATGGTGGCGCTGGCGATCGGCGCCCTCCTCACCTATCTCGGCCTGGTCTGGTATTACCTGGCGCAATCACACGCCCGGGAAATCGAATTTACCCGGCATAGCCTGGAAAGCCTGGCCAAGGTACTGGAAGGCCATACCCAGACCACCATCGACAAGATCGACACGGTACTGCAGGCCAGCCGCCTGGGCCTCGAGCGGGAACGCGCCGAGCAGGCCGGCGACGACGCGACGATCAATACCACGCTGCAGCACTTTCTCGCCCTCATCGGCGAATCGCAAAGCCTGCGGGTGGCCGACAAGAACGGGCACTTCGTCTTCGATGCGACGGGCAAACTGGCGACGGCGACCATTACCGACCGGGACTATTTTTTGCGCAACCGCAATGATGCCAGCGGCCGCCTGGTGATTTCCGAACCGATTTTTGCACGCATCACCAGCAACTGGGTGATTACCCTGAGCCGGCGCCTGAACGACCCGGCCGGCCAGTTCGCCGGCCTGGTACAGGCGGCGGTCCGGGCCGATCATTTCGAGAATTTTTTCACCTCCCTCGATCTCGGCGACGCCCGCAGCGTTGCCCTGATCGACGACCAGAGGCGCCTGATCGCCCGTTATCCGGCGGCCCCGGCCATGCTCGGCAAAGCGCTGAGCAGCAGCGAACTCAGCCGTTTCGTCGGCAGCGGGCAACGCCAGGTGGGGTATACCAGCGTCTCGCCGATCGATGCCATCGAACGCCTGTATGTCGCCCGCCAGGTCGGCAGCTACCCGTTATATGTCGTGGTCGGCCATAGCAAGACCGACTATCTCGCCAGTTGGCGCCAGCAGGTCATGTGGGGAGCCCTCAGCGGACTCACCCTGGCCCTCGTGCTGGCCGGCTGGATCGTCGTCTGGCTGCGCACCTACGATGAAGCACGGCGGCTGGCGACGGGGATGACCGAGGCCTATCTGACGACCATGCAGCGCACCCGCGCCCTGCTCGACAGCCTGCCCGATCCGGCCTGGCTCTCCGACCGCAACCACCGGATGATCGCCGTCAACGAAGCTTACAGCCGGGTATGCGGCCGACCGCCGACGCAGATCATCGGCCATACCGTCGGCGAAATCTGGCCGGCGGCGACGGCCGCCGCCTTGCAGCAGCAGGATGCCGCCGCGCTCAGCGAACAAATCCAGCAACGCCGGGAAGCGACGCAAAGCGTGGCGGCCGGTGGCGAACGTTGTTTCGAATACATTTCGACACCGGTCCGCGACAAGGGCGGACGACTGATCGGCGTCGCCGGCGTGGCCCGCGACATCACCCAGATCCGCGACGATCAGGCCCGGATTCGCCACCTGGCCGAATACGACATTCTGACCGACCTGCCCAACCGCGCCCAACTCAATGACCGGATGGCCGCCGCCCTGGTTGAAACGCTCGGCGCGCAGGCCGAAATCGCCCTCCTTTTCCTCGACCTCGATCAATTCAAGGACGTCAACGACACCCTCGGCCACGAACTCGGCGACCACCTGTTGCTGCAGGTCGCCCAACGCCTGCGCAACAGCGTCGATGAACGCGACACCATCAGCCGGCAGGGCGGCGACGAGTTTGCCGTGCTCCTCCAGCATTACGGCAGCCTGGCCCGGGTCGCCGACATCGCACAACGCTTGCTCGACGCCATCGCCGTGCCGTTCCTGGTGGACGGCCACGAATTGCAGATCACGGCCAGTATCGGCATCAGCGCCTATCCGCAGGACGGTGCCGAGATCAGCACCCTGCTGCGCAATGCCGATACCGCGATGTACCAGGCCAAGGCAGCCGGCGGCAATGCCTATCAATTCTTCGCGCCGGAAATGAATACCCGCATCGCCGAGCGGGTCGCCCTCGAAGGCAGCTTGCGCCGGGCCATCCCGAAACAGGAACTGGTGCTCCATTACCAACCGCAGGTCGATGGCGAGAGCGGTCGGCTACTCGGCCTCGAGGCCCTGGTCCGTTGGCAACACCCGGACTGGGGGCAAATCCCGCCCGGCCGTTTCATCCCGATCGCCGAAGAAAGCAACCTGATCAACACCATCGGCGAATGGGTGCTGCGCGAAGCCTGCCGGCAAAGCCGGGCGTGGTCCGCCCAGGGCTACGCGCCGGTGGTGATCGCCGTCAATCTTTCCGCCGTCCAGCTACGGCAGACCAATCTGGCCCAACGAGTCGCCGCCATCCTGGCCGAAACCGGCCTGGCCCCGGCCTGGCTCGAACTGGAAATCACCGAAAGCGCCTTCATCCGCGACACCGAGCGCATCGTCGAGATGCTGGGCGAACTGCGGGCCCTCGGCATCAAACTGTCGGTCGATGATTTCGGCACCGGTTATTCCAGCCTCGGTTACCTGAAGTGCCTGCCTTTCGACAAGATCAAGATCGACCAGTCCTTCGTCCGCGACCTGCCGGGCAACGCGGACGATGCGGCGATCACCCGGGCAATTATCGGCATCGCCGACAGCCTGCAAAAGGAAGTCATCGCCGAAGGCGTCGAACACCCCGCCCAGCGCGACTTCCTGCTTGCCCACGGTTGCCGCCAGATGCAAGGCTACTATTTCAGCCGGCCGCAACCGGCCGCCGCCATCGAAGCCTTGCTGAGCCGCGGCTGAACCGGCCGAGCGGGCGGCCGCGAGATTTTCGCCGCGCTCAGGCCGACTTCAGGTGCTCTTTATCGGGCGCCGGATGAGCCCGCCTGGCCGGCTCCCGATTGACCTCCGCCCCCGGCTTCTGCAACCAGGCCACCAGCCCGGCAGTGAGGGCCGTCAGACTCCAGAACATGAAAAAACCGACCGAATAAACCACCATCGGGCTCCAGTAAACCGGCTCACCGAACAGGTAAAGCAGCTTCGGGTCGATCAGGGCGAAAAATACCGTTTCCCCCAGAATGGCCGTCAAGAAAGACAGCCAGAGCAAATTGATCCATTTCGACATACGGGCCTCCCGGTCAAACAGCGGCTGGCGACGACTGCGCCAGCCGCTGTTTGACAAAGGCATGCGGCAAAGTTCAGGCCGAAGCTTCGTTCCCTGAAAAAAACTTTGCTGAAACCCCATTTAAAATGGCTTAATAATCAATAAACCATTACTTTTGTAATATTGCCGCAAGCCTTCTCCCCCGCTATATTCAACCGCCTCGTTGCCGACATCCACGGCCCCAGCCTGGCGGGAAACCGGATTTTGGCCGGTGCCAGGAACAGCCGATGACAGGCGGACGACAGCACACTTTTCAGCAGCTTGTAATTTCAGCGTAATCAAAATCGCTGAAAATTGGAGATCAGCTACCCGGTCGATTGCCGTCAGACGATTTCCTAACAAGCACTACCCACCATCGGTCAGAGACAGCCGAGGACAAAAATGAAACAAAAACTAGATCACTACGTCGGGCGAATCGTTCGCCTGAACCAGCAGGCATTTCAAGAAATCTGCCGACATGCCAAAAACCAGGGCGAGGTGTTGGAAAACTGCTTCCTGGTCGCCCAGGTCGGACGCGGAGTCCGGCAATTGGTTTGTTACGGTGCCAACCTGCGCATCACCGTCGGCGTCGCCGACGTCGTATTCATCTGAATCGCCGGTCGTTTCGCGCCCGACTTGAGGCCTGGCCGGGCGCTTAGCAACGGCCCGTAACGGCCAACAAGATTCAATCCATTCCGCCCTGCTGACTCATCCCAAGCGAGCGGTAAAACACTCGCCCGCCAGTCACGTTTGAAGGCGTCGGCGGAATCGCAGCGTACGGCCGGCGGAGGAGAAGGGAAGGATGAGCAGGCGACAGTGCTGGGCACCCAAATATCACGGAAACCTCCAGCAAGTCTGCGAACAGTCTAGCTGATCGCTCAAACTAGAGAATGCGAGTTCTCGACCCTTTGGAGTCCTTTTTTGTGTCGCAGGTTCAACGGCTAGCTCCCTCGAAAACATCTGAGCAAGATCCACAGCACGAATCTGATTGAACGCCTCAACGCTGAAATCAAGCATCGCACCGATGTGGCCAGCCCCATCCTGCTCGAGCAAAACAACAAGAGGACGGTACGGCGCTATTACATGACGCTGGAAACCTTGGCCAAGGTCGGCGACAATCCAAGCATCATCCTGTCCGCCATGACAGTTTGACAGGTAATCCAGTCATCTCTGCGTCCATGACTTCCTGATTGCCTCCTACGCTACATCTAGGGACACGATCTAGGAGAATCGCGCATGAGTGAAGATATGGGTCGGCTGCAAGGTGCAGCTCCTGTCATCGAAGTGTCTTCAACACCAGTTTTGCCTGCATCGGAAATTCGCCTAAAGGTCGCCGTTGTCGAGAAGTTAAATCTCGCCGACTTCCAAAACGCTGTACCCGCGCTTCACGAATTGGCAATTGTCAATGAAACGCTGGCTCCGGTCAGCGAATTGACGATCACCATCACATCAGAGCCGGCATTCCTGAAGCCCCGGACTTGGAGCATCGATACGGTCGGAACAGGAGAAACCTTTCATATCGCCGACTTGGATGTTCAATTGGATGGTTCCCTGCTGTCTCGTCTTACCGAGGCCGAGCCAGCAACACTGCTTTTCGAGCTTAGAGGGCGCAGAGCACCCGAAATAGTCATTGCCCAGCATGAGCGTGTGGTCGAACTGCTGGCTCGTAATCAATGGGGCGGTATCGGCTATGCCCCGGAGATGGTGGCTGCTTTCGTGCAGCCCAATGATCCGGCAGTCGACCACGTACTCAAGGCTGCAGCACAGGCTTTGCAGGGCAGCGGCAAGTCTGGCTCCATCGATGGCTATACCCACGGCGCCAAACGCGCCTGGGAATTGGCCTCCGGCATCTGGACCGCCGTCCTGCAACGCAAACTCCACTACGCCCTGCCGCCAGCCAGCTTCGAGCATAGGGGGCAGAAGGTGCGAAGCCCGGGGCAAATCCTCGATGCTGGTTTGGCTACCTGCCTAGACCTCGCACTACTATTTGCGTCCTGCCTGGAACAGGCGAACCTTAACCCACTACTGATCTTCACGCATGGCCATGCCTTTGTTGGGCTGTGGTTGCGCGATGAAGAGTTCTCTACCTCTGTCGTCGACGACATCACGGCTGTTCGCAAACGCCTCCAGCTCCAGGAGATGTTGGTTTTCGAGACGACATTGGCGGCTCAAGGCCACCCCGTCAGCTTCAGCCAGGCCATCTCCCAAGGTAACCGCCAGCTTTCCGAAGATAAGGACGACAAATTCGAGTTGGTAGTGGATGTGAAACGGGCACGCATGTCACGCATCAAGCCGTTGGCCTTGGCGCAGGCAGTGGCTGATCAAGCGCAGCCTATCCAAGACCTCGAGGTCGTGATTACGCTTGAGGACGCTCCCGACCTACCCGACGAGGTGGTACAGGAAGTCCCAACAGCCGAACTCGACCCGAAAGACCGGCTGGCTCGCTGGCAGCGCAAGCTGCTCGACCTGTCGCTGCGCAATGCCTTGCTCAACTTCAAGCAGGGAAAAAAGGCGCTACAGCTTGATGTTGCTGCCCCGACTCTTGAGGATGCGGTGGCCGATGGCCAGACCCTTAAGCTGCTGCCTAGCCCCGAGCTGATGCAGGGCCGCGACCCACGCAGCCAGCAACTGCACGAGGCTCGCAGCCTGGAGGACTTGCGCAAGGCTCACGCCGCCGACGCCTTGAAGCGCCGCGAGGTCTTCATTCGCCTCGAAGGACAGGAGCTTGATGGCCGCTTGGTCGATCTCTATCGTGGTGCCCGCAATGCCTTGCAGGAAGGTGGAGCCAATACGCTTTTCCTCGCGCTGGGTTTTCTGGTCTGGACTCGGCCCGACAAGCCGGACCACCGCGTCAAGGCGCCACTGATCCTTCTGCCGGTGACGCTTGATCGCAAGAGTGCCCGATCTGGTTTCTCGATTCGTGCGCATGATGACGAACCTCGTTTCAACCCCACGCTCGTCGAGATGCTACGCCAGGACTTCCAGCTCGAACTCGGTGTGCCACAAGGCGATTTGCCGCGTGATGACTCCGGGCTGGACATCGCTGGCATCTGGAAGCGTGTACGCACCGCCATCAAGGACATCCGGGGTTGGGAGGTCAGCGAAGATGTCGTACTGTCGATGTTCTCCTTCGCAAAATATCTGATGTGGAAGGATCTGGCGGAGCGTACAGAAGACCTGCGCAAGTCACCGGTGGTGGCTCACCTGATCGATACGCCCCGTGAGCCCTACCGGTCGACAGTGCCTTTTCCTGACGCACGCCGACTTGATGCCGACTACACGCCCCAGCAGGTCTTCTGCCCCCTGCCTGCTGACTCCTCTCAACTCTCAGCCGTGATGGCTGCAGCCAGAGGCAAGGACTTTGTCCTCATCGGCCCACCGGGTACAGGTAAGAGCCAAACCATCGCCAATCTCATTGCCCAATGCCTGGCCGAAGATAAACGCGTGCTTTTCGTGGCCGAAAAAATCGCCGCACTGGATGTTGTCTACCGCCGCCTTCGCGAAGTCGGCCTGGGCGAGTTCTGCCTCGAATTGCACTCCAACAAGACCCGCAAGCTTGATGTGCTGGCTCAACTGCAAAAGTCCTGGGAGTCCCGCAGCGAAGATGCTGCCGACTGGGCGACGAAGGCTCTGCAGCTCGGGCGAGTCCGTGAGCAGCTATCTACCTATGTCGAACGTCTGCACCACAGGCACCGCAACGGCCTGACGGTGTACCGCGCCATTGGCAGCGTGGTGGGGGGCGAAGATGTCCCGGACCTTCGCTTCTCATGGTCCTCGCCACGGGAGCATAACGAAGCCGCATTGGCAGCGCTGCGCGAGATAGCGGGACGATTGCAAGCCAACGCCATAGCTGTCGGTCCTCACAATCTCTCGGCAGGGCCTCTGACGCCAGTACACCTGAGCGACTGGTCTGCGCGCTGGCAGCAGGAGATGGTTCGCGCGGCACAAACATTGGGCGAAACTTGTGACCGCCTCATCGCCGCGTCTCATCAGTTGTGCGAGGAATTAGGGTTTGACGCTCCGGTCCTGCACCGTAACGTTCGGTCATCGCTGGGCGTTATCGCCAAGGCACTGCAGCAAGCTGCGGGCAAAGACTGGGGGTTCTGCGCTTTGCCGCAGAGTCCCGAGCTTTGCGCAGAGTTGAAGTTAGGCGGAGGGTTGCTTTCGCAGCATCGTGAGTGTTCGGCCGGGATGAGCGCGGCCTGGTCCTCCGAACGGCTGTCGCAACTGAGTCAGGCACTGGACCTGCTGGAGCAGTATCGCCGTGTGCATGGCGAACTTGGTGTGGCATGGTCCACTGCAGTAAGTGACGAACTGCAACACGGTGTTCAGCAGATCGAGGAGATCACGAAACAGCGTGAAAGCCTGTCCGTAAAGTATGGCTCGGGCGTCGCACAGCTCAACGTTACGCTGCTGCAACGCGAATGGGCCAAGGCAGAAAAGGCCATCTGGCCGATGTCGTGGCTGGGAAAACGCAAGGTGCGCAGCACGCTGGAAACCGTGATCGAAGGCACAAACGAGCCCCGCGTCGCCGAGGATTTGGCTGCATTGGTGAGAATCAAGAGCCTGCGAGACGAAGTGGGCGAGTTGAACCCGGGCTCGGTTCTCGAAGGTATCTGGTCCGGAGAGAAAACTCGTACTGACCATGCCCGAAGTGCACTGAAAGCCAACGCCGCATTATTGGCAGCTCGTGCGCGACGCCCTTACTCGCTGGATGGATTGGCCCCGGCGGCTGAGGGCTATTGCGGCGAGCGCTGGGTGGCCGAGGTGAAGCGGCTAAATATACTGCAGGATCTGGATCGGCGTATTGCCGATTGTGCTCACTTGGCAGAAGCCAGTGATAGTCTCTGGCGTGGTCATGAAACCGATGTTGATCTGCTCCGTGCGGCGCTTGCCTTTGAGCAAGAACGCCTGCGCTTGAAAGAGCGAGGCGCCCTCCAAGCTGGGCATCCTGCCGTCGCCGAAGGCCGCTGTGGCCCCCGGCTACAACAGGAGCACGCCAAGCTGCAAGAGCGTGACGCGCTGGAAAGCCGACTGGCATGCTTGAACTCCATCACAGCCCAGTGTCCTGGCGTTTGGGCGGGTCTGGACACCGAGGCCGATGCCATCACCCAAGCACAGCGCTTCCATTCGCTACTGCACGCGGGGCTCTCTGGGCTAGGACTGACCACAACGGCAATCGATGCCATGCGCCAGGCGCTGCATCGCGTACTGGTTGAACGGGTACATGAGCTGAACGAAGGGGCTGTGATCGGCAACGCCTGCCAACAGATGCTGGCGCGACTCGCGGAGCTGAACGCGGCTGTCACTGCCTTCAGCAGTTGCGCGGGCCAGCCCGAAGAGGTGAAGCGCGCATTTGCCGACCTTACTCCTGACGAGATGGCCGATGTTGCCCGCCAACTGGACAGTGCGCACGCTGGTTTGCATGCCTGGTGTGCTTGGCGCAACGCTCAGGTAGCGGCTCGCGATGTCGGACTGGCCGCACTGGTCGGCGTCATGGAGGAGGGCGGTATTGAACCCGCCCGCATACCCGCAGCTTTCGAGGTGAACTACGTGCGCTGGTGGCTGGCGGAAGCGGTGGACGAGGATGAAGTGCTCAAGCGCTTCGTCTCGGCCGAACACGAGCGCCGCATTAGCGAGTTCCGAGCGCTCGACGAGGAATTCACGAAGGTCACTCAGCAATGGATCCGCGCCAAGCTCTGCGCCGGCCTCCCTTCCCCGGAAAACCTGCAGCGCAACAGTGAATGGGGGGTGCTACGCCGCGAGATCACCAAAAAGCGCATGCATCTGCCGCTACGCCAATTGCTCGAAGAAATTCCTTCGGCGGTGCTGCGGCTTACGCCCTGCCTTCTGATGAGTCCGCTTTCCATCGCACAATACCTGTCAGCGGATGCCAGCAGCTTCGACATCGTCATCTTCGACGAAGCCTCGCAGATTCCGGTGTGGGACGCAGTCGGAGCCATGGCGCGCGGCAAGCAAGTGGTGATGGTCGGCGACCCCAAACAACTCCCACCCACGAATTTCTTTGACCGCGCTGAAGCATCCGACGGCGACTCGGAAGATGTTGAGGGCGACCTCGAGAGCATCCTCGACGAATGCCTGGGTGCAAGCCTGCCTACCCGCAACCTCTCCTGGCACTATCGTTCCCGCCACGAAAGCCTGATCGCATTTAGTAACTATCGCTATTACGGCGGTGGTCTGGTCACTTTTCCATCGCCGGTAACAAAGGACAGCGCGGTAAGCTTCCACTTTGTGGAAGGACAATACGAAAAGGGGGGCGCCCGCATCAACCAGTTGGAAGCACGTACCCTGGTCGCAGATCTCGTGGCGCGGCTCCAGTCGCCGGGCTTCCGGCAGTCGGGCCTCACCATTGGTGTAGTCACCTTCAACTCCGAACAGCAGGGTCTGATCGAAGATCTGCTCGATGCGGAGCGCCGCAATGATCCGGGCCTGGAACCTTTCTTCTCCGAGGTCGAACTCGAACCTGTGTTCGTCAAGAACCTGGAAAGCGTGCAGGGCGACGAGCGCGACATCATGTACTTCTCCATTACTTACGGGCCGGACATGAGCGGAGCGATGTCGATGAACTTCGGCCCGCTCAACCGCGATGGTGGCGAACGCCGGCTCAACGTCGCGGTGACGCGCGCCCGCCATGAACTGCGAGTGTTTTCCAGCCTGCGCGGCGAACAGATGGACCTCTCCCGCACCAAGGCCATCGGCGTCCGCGACCTCAAGCATTTCCTCGAATTTGCCGAATGCGGCGCCCGCGCGCTAGCCGAAGCACACCATGGCAGCCAAGGCGATTTCGACAGCCCCTTCGAAGCTGCTGTCGCTGTCGCGCTGAGTCGTAGAGGATGGCAGGTACATACGCAGATTGGTGCGTCTTCGTTCCGTATCGACCTGGGTGTGGTGCACCCTGATCTTGCCGGGCGTTACCTGGCAGGCATCGAGTGCGACGGAGCCACCTATCACCGCTCCGCCACCGCACGTGATCGCGACAAACTGCGCGAACAAGTGTTGCGTGGCTTGGGTTGGGAGATTGAACGCATCTGGTCGACCGACTGGTGGGTCGACCCAGGCGGCACGCTGGAGCGCGTGCATACGCGCTTGAATGACTTGCTGGCGCAGGACCGCGAGCGCCGGGCACTCGAAGCCAGCGCGCAGCAAGCAGTACGGGAGGCAGCTCAAACGGAAGACGAACCTACACCGGATACGGCCGCGGCACTGGAAGCAACGCTGGCCATCTCCCGCGCATCCGCAAAGCCACCAGAGGCTGCCAACGAAGCAATCGAGGCCATCGACGCACGCACCGCAACTGTCCCTGCCGCGGCTGAATTCAGAGTCACTAGGACCGATCGCCAGTTCCGCGTATCTCAACCGGAAGATGCTGTGGAGGTAGGTGCTGTCTCACCCGAGCAGTTCTATGAGCCTGTATATGACTTGGTGCTAATGCCGATGATCAAATGGGTTGTCCAGCATGAAGGTCCGGTGCTCGACGCCGTACTCGCTCGCCGTATCGCTCGTGCGCACGGCTTCCTGCGCACAGGCAGCCGCATACAGGAGCGTGTCGAATACATCGCTCGGCAATGCGTCGGCTCCACAGAAGAAGCCACCGGAACATTCTACTGGCCCGATGGCGTAACCCCAGGCGCCAAAGTCGCCTTCAGATGGCCTTTTGATGAGGACAGCACGCGCGGTGTGGATGAAATATGTGAGCAGGAGTTGCTGTCGCTCGCACGCTGGGTGGTTAGTTCTGGCAAATCAGGCGAAGAGGCTCTGATTGCGATGGCGCGGGAGATTGGCTTGATGAAGTTGAGGGTGGCGAGCAGGGGGCAGTTGGAGGCGGCACTGGCGCAAGCCCTGAGTTGAGTGTGTTGCACATCATTGAAGCGCTTTCACGCTGGCATTGGGGAAAACCGCCATAGCGTGCTTTCTGTTCGGCAAAACAAAGTGAGCGCCAACTCGCGGGTCCCCTATGCCGGCCAGCGTATGCTTTCGCAATTACTAGGCGACAGCAATGAGTTGGGAATTCGCATTCCCCTGGGCAGAAAGTCGACAATCCATGCTGTAATTATGCAAACAATCGGTATATGGCCCAGCAGAAGCCTGGGACCAATGAGGAGAGAGACCGTTTTGGCCGCCCCACGGACCGTGGTGACAGGCAGTTCGGCGTAGAAACCGACCAACGGAAGTGATAACGCCACGTAATCTGCTTTACCCCAGAAGTTCACTTTGGTCTCGACTGACTTTACTCCTTCCCGACAGACTCAAATCCTTGTCTTCAATCACCTCTGCGGAAACTTTTTCACTCGTTAGCACTCATAGGCATCGAGTGCTAGAATGTATTTGTAATTCTTGAAGGAGAAAACTTACGCTATGACCTACGCCATGTCACTTCCCATTCCATCAGCCGTCGGCAACATCGATGCCTATATCCAGGCCGCGAATCGTTACCCAATGCTGACCGAGACGGAAGAGATCCAGTTGGCCGAGCGTTTCCATAATGATGGTGATGTGGAAGCGGCCCGCCAGCTCGTTCTGTCGCATCTGCGTCTCGTCATTTCCATTGCCCGCGGTTACCTCGGTTACGGTCTGCCGCATGCCGACCTGATCCAGGAAGGCAATATCGGCCTGATGAAGGCGGTCAAGCGCTACGACCCGGCCCGCGGCGTACGCCTGGTTTCCTTTGCCATGCACTGGATCAAGGCCGAGATTCACGAATACATCCTGAAAAACTGGCGCCTGGTCAAAGTGGCGACGACCAAGGCCCAGCGCAAGCTGTTTTTCAACCTGCGCAGCCTGAAGAACGACTACGAAGGCGTCGATACGCTGTCCGGTACGCAAGCCGGCGAAGTGGCCAGCCGCCTCGGCGTCAAGCAGGAAGAAGTGGTCGAGATGGAAACCCGTCTCAGCGGCCGCGATCTGGCCCTTGATGGCAACCCGGACGAAGGCGACGAAGCCTTTGCGCCGATCGATTACCTGGCCGACTCGCGTTACGAGCCGACCCGGGTCATCGAGAACAAGGCCATCGCCCGGCAACAGAACGAAGGCCTGCACGAGGCGCTGACCGCCCTCGATCCGCGCAGCCGCCGCATTGTCGAAGCCCGCTGGCTGCACGAGGAAGGCGAAGGCGCCACCCTGCACGATCTGGCTGCCGAGTTCGCCGTTTCCGCCGAGCGGATCCGCCAGATCGAAGTCAAGGCGCTGCAAAAAATGCGCGGCCTGCTGGTCGCCGCCTGAGTTTCAGCCTGCTTCCCCAAAGGAATGCTGACAAATTGGCTGACGGAGCATGCCAACGTGACAGGAAGCAGGCGTAGGAACGGCTTGAGCCGCGAATGGTGATCTGCTCGCGGCTCTTTCGCTGCTGAAGCCGCTCCGGGGAGGACAGGATTCATGGGCGGGAATCCTCGCTGGCCAGGGTGCCATAATCGAATTGCACAATAGCCCGGAGGAGGCCTGTCGAAGGGCAATTGACAACAGCCTCGCCTGGCTTGGCTCAAACGGCGGGGAACAAATCCTAAAACTGTACCGCAGAGTCGCAAAGGAGCAGAGAAGAACGTGAAAGCAATTGCTTGCATCGTTTTTGCGGCTCACTCAGAAAGCGTGCCGGACAATCCAGGCAAGCCTTTATTTTTCCTCAGCGTCCCTGCGGTTCAATTGCGGTTTCCAGGATAAATCAGAGGTGCTTTCCTAAAGGCCGGGCAACACTGCCCGCGCATTGTTCGTCGTCAGTTCGGCCAGTTGCGCCGGCGTCAGGCCGCGCAATTCGGCGAGCCCGGCGGCCAGCCGCGGCAATTCGCCGGGCGTATTGCGGCCGCGCGGCAACCAGGCCGGCGGCATGTCCGGGGCGTCGGTTTCCAACACAATGGAGGCGGCTGGCAGTTCGGCCGCCAGTTGGCGGATGCGCCGCGAACCGGCGTAGCTGAGCGCCCCGCCGAAACCGAGCTTGAAGCCCAGCTTGATGAATTCCTCGGCCTGCTGCTGGCTGCCGTTGAAGGCGTGGGCGATACCGCCGACCACCGGCAGGCGGCGCAAATGTTTGAGGACCTGATCGACGGCCCGCCGGACATGCAGCAACACCGGCAAATTGAACTGGCGCGCCAACTTCAGTTGTTCGACAAAGAAGAATTCCTGGCGGGCCGGGTCGCTCTCGACGACATAGTTATCAAGGCCGATCTCGCCGACCGCCAGCGGTTTTTCTGCTGCCAGCCAGGCGCCCAGCACCGCCAGGTCGTCGGCCTCGGCCTGCGGCACGTAAAGCGGATGGATACCATAGGCGGCGAGACAGCCGGGGTAGCGGGCAACACAGGCTTTGACCCCGGCAAAACCTTCAACCGATACCGCCGGCACCACGATGCACCGCACCCCGGCCGCCTGGGCGGCTGCCTGCACCTGATCGCGATCGGCATCGAACTCGGCCGCATCCAGGTGGCAGTGGGTATCGATCAGCATCAGATAAAGGGGAAATCCGGCTCCGGTCGCCGGCCGCCGAGCAGATCGGCCAGCGCCGCGGCCGAGCCGCAGGAAAGCGTCCAGCCCAACGTGCCGTGCCCGGTGTTGAGCCACAGATTGGCGTAGCGGCTGGCGCCGATATAGGGCAGGTTGGAGGGCGTTGCCGGGCGCAGACCGCACCAGTAGTCGGGATCGCCGGCGATTTCCAGGGCGGGGAATAGCTGCCGGGTACGCTCGACCAGTGCCTGACAGCGCACCGGATTGAGATCCAGGTTATAGCCGTTGAATTCGGCCGTCCCGGCCACCCGCAGCCGATTGCCCAAGCGCGAAAAGACGATCTTGCGCTCGTCGTCGGTCAGGCTTACCGTCGGCGCCGGCCGGCTGTCGGCCAGGGTCAGGGTGGCCGAATAGCCCTTGGCCGGATAGACCGGCAGAACCATGCCGAGCGGCTTCAGCAACAATGGCGAATAACTGCCCAGAGCCACCACATAGGCATCGGCCGTCAGCACTTGCCGACCGCCTTCGCCCCCGACCTGCACACCGGCAATCCGCTCGCCCTCGGGCAGCAGACGCTCGATGTTGAGATTGAGCCGGAAATCGACGCCCGCCGCCTGTGCCCGTTCGGCCAGCCGGCGGGTAAACAGGTGGGCATCGCCTGATTCGTCGGAAGGCGTGTAGTCGCCGCCGACCAGCAAATGCCGGGCGCCGCCGAGGGCCGGCTCGATGGCCAGGCAGCGATCGACGTCGACCGTATCGCGATCCAGCCCGAATTCACGCATGACGCGGGCGGCTTCGCTGGCCAGGGCGAACTCCCGCGGATCGGTGTAGATATGCAGGATGCCGCGTTCAAGGTGATCGTAGGGCAGCGCCAGTTCGCCGCGCAGGGCTTGCAACTGCCGGCGGCTGTAGAGGGCCAGGGCGACGATGGCGGCGATGTTGCGGCGGGTTCGGGCCGGCCGACATTCGGCGAGAAAACGCAGTCCCCAAGCCAGTTGCGCCGGATCGGCCCGCCACCGCCAGAGCAGTGGCGCGTCTTCGCGCCCGAGCCAGCGCAGGAGATGGCGGAAGACGTGCGGATTGGCCCAGGGTTCGGCATGCGATACGGAAATCTGGCCGCCGTTGGCGAAGCTCGTCTCGTTACCGGCCACCGGCTGGCGATCGACCACCGTCACCTGATGCCCGGCGCGGGCCAGATACCAGGCGCTGGTTGTACCGACGACCCCCGCCCCCAGGACAAGTACCCTCAAGCCTCGCCCCCGCGTTCCCGGACGATGCGGGTGACCTCCGGAATATGGCGCATGCCGCGCATCACTGCTGCCAGGTGGTTGCGATGAGCCACCTGGATGGTGAAGCGGAGCAGCGTGAACAGGTGTTCCGGATCGGCATCCATCGAGACATGTTCGATATTCGAGCCGGCTTCGGCGATGGCCGAGGCGACCTGGGCGAGGACGCCGCGCGTATTCTTGACCTCGACCTTGATGCGGATGTCGAACAGCTTGCCCTCTTCCGGTTCCCACTCGACATCGATCCATTTTTGCGGGTCGCTGGAACGCGACTTGCGGATGGTCGGGCAGTCATGGGTATGGATGATCAGGCCGCTGCCCTTCCTGATCGAGCCGATGATCGGGTCGCCGGGAATTGGCTGGCAACAGCGGGCGAGCTGGATGGCCATGCCTTCGGTCCCATGGATGGCCAGCGCCATGTTGCCCGGCGCATCGGTGCCCATGTCCTCGCGGGCCAGCAGGCGACGGGCGACCACCGAGGGCAGGCGCTTGCCGAGGCCGATGTCGGTATAGATTTCCTCGATGTTCTTCTGGCCGCTCGACTTGACCATCTGCTCCCAGGCTTCGGTCGGGATCGAGATCGGCACCACGCCGAGCGAAAGGAGTTCCTGGCGCAGCAGACGTTCGCCGAGACGAGAGGATTCCTCGTTCTGCATGGTACGCAGGAAATGGCGGATCTTGCTGCGCGCCCGCCCGGTCTTGACGTAGGTCAGCCACACCGGATTGGGGCTGGCCTGCGGCGAGGTGATGATCTCGACCAGTTCGCCGTTGCGCAACTCGCTGCGCAGCGGTGCCAGCTCATGATTGACGCGGGCCGCCGAACAATGATGGCCGACGTCGGTATGCACCGCGTATGCGAAATCAACGACGGTGGCACCGCGCGGCAGGGCCATGATCTTGCCCTTCGGCGTGAAGACGTAGACCTCGTCCGGGAAAAGGTCGATCTTGACGTTCTCGAAGAATTCGGAGGAGTCGCTGCTCTGCATTTCGAGCAAGGACTGCAGCCATTTGTGCGTCTTGATCTGCAGATCGGCACCGCTGTCCTCGGTATCCTTGTAGAGCCAGTGGGCGGCCACGCCTTCCTGGGCGACGTGGTGCATTTCGTGGGTCCGGATCTGCACCTCGACCGGCGTGCCGTAGGGGCCGATCAGGGTCGTATGCAGCGACTGGTAACCATTGGCCTTGGGGATCGCGATGTAGTCCTTGAACTTGCCGGGCACCGGCTTATACAGGCTGTGCAGGGCGCCAAGCGCCAGGTAGCATTTCGGCACGTTGTCGACGACCACCCGGAAGCCGTAAATATCCAGCACCTGCGAGAAGGAAAGATGCTTTTCCTTCATTTTGCAGAAGATCGAAAACAGGCTCTTTTCGCGGCCGAAAACCTCGGCCTTCAAACCGGCGTCCGTCAGCTTGCCGCGGATGCCGTCGAGGATCTTGGTCAGCAGCTCTTTCCGGTTGCCACGCGCCGCCTTCATCGCCCGCGCCAAGACTTCGGCACGATGCGGGTGGATCAGGCGAAAACAGACGTCCTGCAATTCGCGATAGAGCTTGTTGAGGCCGAGACGCAGGGCAATCGGGGCATAGATATCGAGGGTTTCCAGCGCGATGCGGCGCCGCTTATCGGGGCGCATCGCCGACATCGTTGCCAGATTGTGCTGGCGGTCGGCCAGTTTGATGAGCACGACGCGCAGGTCGCGCGCCATGGCCATCAGCATCTTGCGGAAATTTTCGGCCTGGGCCTCCTGGTAGGAGGCGAATTCCATCTTGTCGAGCTTGGAAAGGCCATCGACCAACTCGGCAACTTCACGGCCGAAGAGATCGGACAGCTCGCGCTTGCTGGTCCCGGTATCCTCGAGAACGTCATGCAGCAAGGCCGCCATGACGGCATCGGCATCCATCCGCCACTCGACGACGGCGCCGGCGACGGCCAGCGGATGCGTGATGTAGGCTTCGCCCGACATCCGCTTCTGGTGCGCATGAGCCCGCGCCGAGAAGGCGTAGGCCTCCTTGATGCGGGCTATTTCTTCGGCAGAAAGATAGTCGAGACTATCGAGAAAAACCCGGTAGGCGGGTTCTTCCGTTGCCGGCGGCGGAGATGACGGCACGGACCCCATCAGCTATCACCGCCCCCAAACTCAACCCTGACTGCGGTTGAGGATTTCGATACCCACTTTACCGGCGCCGACTTCACGCAGGGCGACCACGGTCGGCTTGTGCTTGCCGCCATCGACCAGCGGCGTCGCGCCATTGGCCAACTGGCGGGCGCGATGGGCGGCAGCCAGGGTCATCTGGAAGCGATTGGGGATTCTTTTCAGGCAGTCATCAATAGTAACGCGAGCCATGTAAACCTCGGAAAATCAGATCATTCGGTTGAAGAGAGCGGCATGTCGGGCTTGCTGCGCGGCGCAATGCAGGCGGGACGCACGGACAATGGCCCGCAAATCAAGCAGCGCCTCTTCCAATTGGTTGTTAATAATAACATAGTCGAACTCCCCGACATGGCGCATCTCGGCCTGGGCAGCGGCCAGACGGCGGGCGATGACGTCGGCGGCATCGGTGCCGCGCCCGGTCAACCGACGCTCCAGTTCGGCCATCGATGGCGGCAGGATGAAGACGCCGATGGCCCCGGGGAACTGCTTGCGCACCTGCTGCGCGCCCTGCCAGTCGATTTCGAGCAGGACATCGGCATCGACCGCCAACTGGTCGGCAATCCACTTCTTCGAGGTACCGTAGAAATTGCCATGCACCTCGGCCCACTCGAGAAATTCCTGGCGCTCGATCATCTCGCGGAAGGCTGCGGCATCGACGAAATGGTATTCCCGTCCGTCCACCTCGCCCGGTCGCGGCGGCCGGGTGGTAAAGGAGATCGAAAGCTGCACCGCCGGCTCGGCATCGAGCAACATATGCACCAGCGTTGTTTTGCCGGCGCCCGAGGGGGCGGCAACGACATAAAGATTTCCGGCCATGCGTTTATTCCTGGATGATTACTGCTGATTCAACCGCTGCTCCCGGCAGCCAGCGCAACAGTGTACTGAAAAGTTGATCCGGTTTGACCGGTTTCGGGATATGGTCATTCAGGCCGGCGGCCAGACAGCGCTCCCGATCCGCTTCGAAGGCATTCGCCGTCATCGCCAGGATCGGCGTCTGGGCATAGCCCGGCAGACAACGGATCAACTGCGCCGCTTCGATGCCATCCATCTCGGGCATCAGCAAATCCATCAAAATCAGGTCGTATTGGACCAGCCCCGCCTTGTTCAAGGCCTGCCGGCCGTTTTCCGCCAGATCCACCTGCAAGCCGGCAAACTGGCGGAGGAGCTCGAGCGCCACTTCCTGATTGACCAGATCGTCTTCGACCAGCAGCAGACGCGCCGCACCATGCCGCTCACGCAGCTCGCTCTCGGCCGCACTACCGGCGGGAGCCGCGGCAGGCAGAGCAAGCGGCGCCGGACCGGGCTTGGCGAAGCGGACAGTGAGCCAGAAAATACTGCCGCCCTCCGGCCGGCTCTCGACACCGGCCTGCCCCCCCATCAACTCGGCCAGTCGGCGGGTAATGGCCAACCCGAGTCCGCTACCGCCATATTTCCGGGTCGTCGAGTTGTCGGCTTGCTGAAAAACCTCGAAAAGGCGGGGCAAGGTTTCGGGGGCGATGCCGATGCCGGAATCCTCCACCGCGAAACGTACCAGCAGCGAATGCTCGTCCTCTTCCTGCACGCTGGCCCGCAGGCAAATGCTGCCGCTGGCGGTGAATTTGATGGCATTGCCCAGATAATTGTGCAGCGCCTGGGCGAGGCGTGTCCGGTCGCCGACCAGCACCGGCGGCAAAGCCTCAAGCGCCGTCCGGAAGGCAAGCCCCTTGGCCTGCGCCCGCTCGGCATGCAGGGCGACCAGTTCCTCGACGACATCGACGACGCAAAAGGCGCAGGCCTCGATGACGACCTTGCCGGATTCGATCTTCGAGATATCGAGCACGTCATTGATGATGGCCAGCAGGTGCTGCGCCGCATCCGAGATTTTCTTCAGCCGCTCGAGCTGCGCCGGCAGCAGCAGTTCCCGCCGCAACAGATGGGTCAGGCCGATGATGGCGTTCATCGGCGTCCGGATTTCGTGACTCATATTGGCCAGGAAACTGCTCTTCGCCCGGTTGGCCGCCTCGGCCGCATCCTTCGCCTGCTCCAGTTCGGCGGTGCGGAGCTGGACCAGCTCCTCGAGACGCAGGCGGTAGTTCTCCAGTTCCTCGGCATTGCTCTTCTGGGCATCGATATCGGCGATCAGACCGACCAGACCGATGACCGCCCCATTGGCGTCGCGCAACTGGCGGCCGCACAGGAAACCCCAAAAAACACTGCCGTCGCGCCGCTGATACTCACGTTCGTGGCGAACCAAGGGAATTTCGCTGTTGAGCAGGCGCCACATCCGTTGCCGCGCCTCCTCGCGCTCGCCGCCGTACACCAGCGAGACATATTCGCAGCCGATCAACTCTTCCAGCGGGCAGGCCATCATCACCGCCATGCGTTCATTGGCCTGGGTGATCCGACCGCTGGTGTCGATCAGGAAAATCGCCCCATCCGAGGTATCGAACAGCGTCCGCAACGTGCGCTCGCGATCCCCCAGGCGGCGCGCATAGCGATGCAGCAACCACATCGCAACGGCGCTCAGGACGGCAAATACGACGAACAGAAAAAGCGTGGTCAGCAACTGCTGCGTCCAGGCCACTTGATAATCACCCTTGGCCACCCCGACATTGACGTAAAAACGGTAGTCCGCGTTGTAACGATAGGCATGCAGCCGCTCGACGCCATCGATACTGGTTTTCCCGGCGTTGTATATCCCCCGCCGCGGGCTGGCCGCCAGGGCCTGCCGGTAATCATCGGAAATCTGGCGGGCTCCATAGGCCGTCTTGCCGCCCCGTTGCGGAACGCGGACGATGACTGCGAGCTCGCTGTCGCGCAGGGCGACCGAGCCATGCTCGCCAAGCTTGAGGGTGGCAAATTGCTGCTCGAAATAGTCCAGACTCAGGCTGGCATAGGCGATCCCGACAAAGCGCCCGAGCGAATCGGGCAGGCGGCGGGCCAGAATGATGGCCGGCTTGCCACTGAACCGCCCGAGCAAGGGCTTGGAAATCACCAGCCCGAGCCCAGGATGGTCGCGCAGGGCCTTGAAATACTCGCGGTCCGCGACATTCAGCAGGGGCGTCGTACGCCCTTCGGCATCGGCGATATTGAGCAACTGCAGGGCCGGCTGGCGACCGCGCAGGCGGCCCAGGAAGGCATCCATCTCGGCCGGCTTGAGCGGCCCGACTGCGGCCCGGCGGGCGTATTCGTCGGTGGCCGCCTGCAACAGCAGATCAATTTTTTCCAGCGATGCCGCAATGTCGCGTTCCAGCACCTGGGTCAGGTTTTCGGCATCCTGCCGGGCTCGCTCTTCGTAGTGCACGAGACTGCCATGGAGGAAAAACCCGACAAAACCACCGACACACAAGACCACGGCCAACCAGCCGGCAAACATCTGCCAGGCCAGGGTGCGTGGCGAAACAGTGGTTTCAGTTGTAGCGGCAAACGGCATTCCGAACGAGACCCCCTGAGGACTTGACCAAACCGGAATGACCGACCGACATGGCGCCCAGCCAGTCTAGCGCAAAAAAGCCGGGAATAACCCGGCCCCTGTGCATTCGCCAAAACCTTCCGGCACCGCGGTGCGACAGCGCGATTTATTCCAGATTCTGGATCTGTTCGCGCATTTGCTCGATGAGCAGCTTGAGATCGACGGAAGCCTGCGACACTTCGGTAATCGCCGATTTCGAACCGAGCGTATTGGCCTCGCGATTGAGTTCCTGCATCAGGAAATCAAGACGCTTGCCGCTGGCCCCACCCTGTTTGAGCACGCGTTCGACTTCGTCGAGGTGGGTGCTCAGGCGACTGAGTTCTTCGGCGACATCGATGCGCGTCGCGAATACCGCGACTTCCTGCATGATCCGGTCGTCGCTGGCATTGCCCAGGGCCTCCTGCAGGCGCTGGCGCAACTTCTCGGCGAACAGGGCCTGCGCTTCGGGAATGCGCGGCGCCACCCGGCGCACGATGTCGCGCATGGCATGGACGCGTTCGACGATCATCGCCGCCAGCTTGGCCCCCTCGCGGCCACGGGTCGCGGCAAAATCGTCGAGTGTTTCGCGGGCCAGGGCGAGGATCTGCGGGGCCAGAGCGGCGAAATCGATCGACTGGTCGCCGAACATCCCCGGCCAGCGCAACACGTCATTCACCGACAGCGGCTTGGCTTCCGGCATTTCGCTGCGGACGCGGGCATTGAGCGTCTTCAGGGCGGACAGCAGGCCGTCGTTCAATTCTAGCTGTTCGGCCTTGGCCGACGAGGCGTTGAAGGAGAGACGACACTCCACCTTGCCGCGCGACAAGCGAGCCGCCAGCAATTCGCGCAAGGGCATTTCGAGGGAACGCAACTCTTCGCTGATCCGGAAGTGAAAATCGAGATAGCGCGAGTTGACGCTTTTTAGTTCAAGCTGCAGCGATCCACACTCGATATCGCGTGTTTTAACTGCATAACCGGTCATACTGGAAATCATTATTGGAGTGTCTCCGCTTTACAGGCCGGACAACACGCCCGAAAATGCCTGACACTGCATCATAACCGCGAGCTCCATGGCGCAACAAGCCAATCAGCCCTTACCCAACGGCTTCCAACTCGAAGAGTACACCATCGACCGCCAGCTCTCGCTCGGCGGCTTTTCGATCGTGTACCTGGCAACCGACCCCGAGGGCACGCAGATCGCCATCAAGGAATATCTGCCCAACAGCCTGGCCTTGCGCAACGACGGCGACGTCAAGCCGGTGATCACGGCCGAACACCTCGGCGCCTTCCGCTACGGCATGAAATGCTTCTTCGAGGAAGGCCGTTCGCTGGCCAAGCTGTCGCACCCCAACGTGATCCGCGTGCTCAATTTCTTCCGCGCCAACGACACCGTGTACATGGTCATGGAGTACGAGCACGGGCGGACCCTGCAGGAATTCATCCAGAAACACCAGGGCCACATCTCGGAGCGCTTCATCCGCGGCGTCTTCACCCGCATGCTCAACGGCCTGCGCGAAGTGCACGCCCACAAGCTGCTGCACCTCGACCTGAAGCCCTCCAACATCTACCTGCGCGCCGACAACACGCCGGTCTTGATCGACTTCGGCGCGGCGCGCCAGACCCTGATCACCGATCAGCCGATGCTCAAGCCGATGTACACACCGGGTTTCGCCTCGCCGGAACATTACGGCTCGCGCAAGGATCTCGGGCCGTGGAGCGACATCTACAGCGTCGGCGCCTCAATGTACGCCTGCCTGGCCGGCTGCGCCCCGCAGGCCGCCGACGAGCGCCTGAAAAAGGACACCCTGGGCCCGGCCATGATCCGCTGGGAAGGTCAGTACTCCGACCGCCTGCTGGAAATCATCGATTGGTGCCTGAACCTGAATCACCTCTATCGGCCGCAAAGCGTCTTCACCCTGCAAAAGGCGCTGGTTGAAACCATCACCCCACCCAACCCCAAAGGTAATCCCCATTGGCTGGGACGCTTCGTTAACAAACTCCGGAAACCGCTCAAATGAGATTCACCATTTATCAAGACAGCCTGCAGGGCGGACGGGGCAATAACGAGGACCGCACGACCTACTGCTATTCGCGCGACGCCTTGCTGATGGCCGTCGCCGATGGCATGGGCGGCCACCACTATGGCGAGATCGCCGCCCAGATCGCCATCCAGACACTGGCCGACAGTTTCCAGCACGAAGCCCAGCCGCTGATCGGCGACCCCTTCCGCTTCCTGCAGAGAAGCATGACCAATGCCCACCACGCCATTCTCGACTACACCACCCTGCATCATCTGAAGGATTCGCCGCGCACCACCTGCGTCGCCTGCCTGATCCAGGACAATGTCGCCTACTGGGCGCATTCCGGCGACTCCCGCCTGTTCCTGATCCGCGGCGGCCGGGTGATCACCCAGACGCGCGACCACTCGCGGGTCCGCCTGATGGTCGAAGAAGGCTTGATCACCGAAGCCCAGGCGGCGGAACACCCGGATCGCAACAAGATCTATAGTTGCCTGGGCAGCCCGACGACGCCGGAAATCGAGTTTTCCCGCAAGACCCCGCTCGAACACGGCGACATCCTGCTGCTTTGCAGCGATGGCCTGTGGGGCGTCACCTCGGGCGAACAAATGGCCCTGGCGCTGAAGAATACCAACCTGCTGCAAGCCATCCCGACCTTGATGCGGCAAGCCGAGATCAAGGGCGGCCTGCATGGCGACAATCTCTCGGTGGTCGCCGTGCACTGGGAACAAAGCTATGTCGAAGAAGCGACCAGTTCGATCTCGACCCAGACCATGACCCAGGGCGAAGTCACGACGCGGATGGAAGAATTCGGCCGTAACCCGGCCTACAAGAGCGACCTGACCGAAGACGAAATCGAAAAGGCGATTGAGGAAATCCGCACCGCCATCGACAAATACAACCCGAAAAAGTAAGGAATCCCCATGCGCCCCAGCCAACGCCAGGCCGACCAGCTCCGCCTGGTTCGCCTGACCCGTAATTTCACCCGCCACGCCGAAGGTTCGGTACTGATCGAAATGGGCGACACGCGCGTCCTGTGCACCGCCAGCGTCGAAGAAAGCCTGCCGCCCTTCCTGCGCGGCAAGGGCCAGGGCTGGGTGACCGCCGAATACGGCATGCTGCCGCGCGCCACCCATACCCGCTCGGCACGCGAAGCCGCCAAGGGCAAGCAGACCGGCCGTACCCAGGAAATCCAGCGCCTGATCGGCCGCAGCCTGCGCGCCGTGGTCGATTTGAAAGCCCTCGGCGAACGCCAGATCACGCTCGACTGCGACGTCCTGCAGGCCGACGGCGGCACCCGCTGCGCCTCGATCACCGGCGCCTGGGTCGCCCTCTATGAAGCCTGCGAAAAGCTGGTGGCCGCCGGCAAACTGCCGGCCAACCCGGTGCGCGATCACGTCGCCGCGGTTTCGGTCGGCATCTACCAGGGGGCGCCGGTCCTCGACCTCGACTACCCGGAAGACGCCAACTGCGACACCGACATGAATGTCGTGATGACCGGCAGCGGTGGCATCGTCGAACTGCAGGGCACGGCCGAAGGCGAACCTTTCACGCGCCAGCAGATGAACGTGCTGACCGACCTTGCCGAAGCCGGTATCCGCCAGCTCATCGCCGCCCAGCAAAGCGCCCTGGCCGCATGAAAAAGCTCGTCCTCGCTTCCAACAACGCCAAGAAGATGAAGGAGCTCAACGCGCTGCTGGCGCCGCTCGGCTTTGAAGTCATCGCGCAGGGCGAACTCGGCATCCCGGAAGCCGAGGAACCGCACTGCACCTTTATCGAGAACGCCCTGGCCAAGGCCCGCCACGCCGCGAAACTCTCCGGCCTGCCGGCCCTGGCCGACGATTCCGGCCTCTGCGTTGCGGCGCTCGGCGGCGCCCCCGGTGTCTATTCGGCCCGTTATGCCGGCGAACCGAAAGCCGATGCCCGCAACAATGAAAAACTGCTCGCCGAACTCGCCGGCCATGCCGACCGGCGCGCCCATTTCGTCTCGGTGCTCGTCCTGGTCCGCCATGCCGACGACCCGCAGCCACTGATCGCCGAAGGCGAATGGCACGGCGAAATCCTGCCGGCGCTACGCGGCGCCGGTGGCTTTGGCTACGACCCGCTGTTCTTCGTCCCTGAATTCGCTCAGACCGCGGCCGAACTCGACGCCGAAACCAAGAACCGTGTCTCGCACCGCGGCCAGGCCATGCAGCAACTGATCGCTCGCCTGCCGGCCCTCTGAGGCAGCCGGCAGGTGATGCCCGGGAAAGGCAGGAAACTGAACTTCCCGGTACCTCTGCCGCTCTGTGCCTGATTGCCCTTTCCGGAAAGCCCATGGCCCGCACCATCCCGATATTCGCCGCCCAGCCGGCGCCACCGAGCAGTCAACTGGAATTCCGCGTCTCGCCGCCCCTCGCCCTCTACGTGCATGTGCCGTGGTGCGTGCAGAAATGCCCGTACTGCGATTTCAATTCGCACGAGGCGAACGGCCAGATTCCCGAACGCCAGTATGTCGATGCCCTGATCGCCGACCTGCAATCGGCCCTGCCGCTGATCTGGGGCCGGCCGGTGGTCAGCGTCTTCTTTGGCGGCGGCACGCCCAGCCTGCTCTCGCCGGCCGCCATCGACGAACTGATCGCCGCCTTCCGGGCGCTCGCCATGCTGACGCCGGATGCCGAGATCACCCTGGAAGCGAATCCCGGCACGGTGGAAGCGGAGAAATTCGCCGGCTTTCGCGCCGCCGGTGTCAATCGCCTGTCGCTTGGCATCCAGAGCTACAACGACGACCACCTCAAGGCCCTCGGCCGCATCCACGATGCCGGCGAAGCCAAACGCGCTGCGCAACTGGCCGGCGAGTATTTTGACTCGTTCAATCTCGACCTGATGTACGGCCTGCCCGGCCAGACGCTGGCGCAAGCGCTCGCTGACGTCGAAACCGCGCTCAGCTTCAAACCCACCCATCTCTCCTGCTACCAGCTAACCCTGGAACCGAACACCCGCTTCGCCGCCTTCCCGCCGGAATTACCGGAAGGCGACACCTGCGCCGACATGCAGGAAGCCATCGAAGCCCGCCTCGCCAGCGCCGGCTTCAGCAATTACGAAACCTCGGCCTTCGCCCAGCCCGGCAAGCAGTGCCGGCACAATCTCAATTACTGGTATTTCGGCGACTACCTCGGCATCGGCGCCGGCGCCCACTCCAAGCTGACCCTGCACGACCACGTGCTGCGCCAGATGCGCTGGAAACACCCGAAGGCCTATCTCGAGAATGTCGGCCAGCCCTTGCAGGAAAATAGCGAAGTCGCCGCCAGCGAACTGCCCTTCGAATTCCTGATGAACGCCCTGCGCCTGGCCGAGGGCTTTCACCCCTCGCTCTTCGAAGCGCGCACCGCACAGCCGTTGAACAGCATCCTGCCGCAACTGAGAGCCGCCGCCAACGAAGGGCTGCTTGAATTCGGCCCGGAAAAAATTGCCCCAACCCTGAAAGGGCGGCGGTTTTTGAATGTCTTGCTGGAGCGGTTTCTGGAAAGATGAGCGCGGGCGGCGGGGAAAAGGTGCTGCTCTGGGCGCATTCCGATCTTCGGCCTGCCGCCTGCTGAAGGACTGATTACAGTTGCCGTTCCATACGACTGCTCACTGGCAAGTCGTCCGGCCGACCTTGGGTCGCTGGTAAAAATCGGGCCGCAATGCGCTGATTACCTGCCGTTCCGCTGAATAGCCGCCGGGCGGAACCAACTTCATCATTGTCGGACTGGGTCATTTAGAAATTTCGCGCCACTTGGCAAGGCTATAGAGCGCGTCATCCAAGCTGTGCAGAACGCGGAAGCCTTCGCTTGTTGAATGCCCTGCGCTGCCCTGACCGCCAATCCAGAGCGCGATGCTGGTCGGTAGCATCTGGCGCAATTGTTCCAGTACCCCGGAAATCTGGCGGCGCGGAAAAGCCGTCGAGAAAGAGAGGGCGACGATATCCGCCTGGTGGGCGACGGCGGCGCGGCTGATTTCGAGGAGCGGCATCTGCGTGCCGAGCGGAATGCATTCGGCGCCTTCCAGTGCAAACAGGCCTTCGACCATGAGCAGGCCGAGCACATGCTGCTCGTCCGGCACGGTGGTCAGTACGATGCGCGGGCTGCGGTTGCCGCCGGGCAGGGTGGCGATGGCCTGGCGCAGCAGGCGCTTGGTCAGCTCGGTGAACAGGTGTTCCTCGAAGACTTCGAAGCGGCCATCCTCCCAGGCCTCGCCAACTTGTTGGGTGAGCGGCGCTACGGTGTCCTGGACAAAACGCTGAAATCCCTGGCGCGCCAGTCGTTGCTGCATGGCCTGCTGGTAGCCGGGCGCATCGTGCTGTTTGATCAGCGCCAGCAATTCGTCGAGGCCTTCCGCGCTTTCTGCCGGGGCAGGCGGGCGGCTGGCCGAACGCCGCGGGGCGAGTTGAGCAAGTTCGTCGTTCGAGGCGGCAATCAGCTTGCCTGGCCGATGTCCTTGATCCATCAGGCGTTTGATCAGGCGCAGGCGGTCGAGCTGGGCGGCCGGGTAGAGCCGTTCGCCATTGGCGTCGCGCTCCGGCAGCGGAAAGCCGTAGCGGCGTTCCCACATGCGCAGGACATCCTTGGAGAGCCCGGTGTCGCGTTCGACAGCGGCGATATTGAAATGCAGGGTATTCATATTTGTCCTGAACAAATGTTAGACAAACCGTTGACAAGCCAACTTTTGCTGGCTATCTTACGAACAAATCCCTAGTTTGTCTAGGACAAAACAGCAAAGGAGTTGAACATGCTTTCCCGGATCAAGTGTTTGCTCGGCATCGCCGGGCTGCTTTCCCTCGGTGTGGCGCCACCCGCCCTGGCGGGGGAGTGCCCGGCCCTGCTCAAGCACAGCTTTACCAATCTGCAGGACGGCACGCCGCTGCCGCTCTGCCAGTACCAGGGCAAGGTCATCCTGGTCGTCAATACGGCCAGCTACTGCGGCTTTACCTCGCAGTACGACGGCCTGGAAAAGCTCTATGCGCGGCTCAAGGACAAGGGCCTGGTCGTGCTCGGTTTCCCGTCGAACGACTTCGGCGAGCAGGAGCCGGGCAGCAGCAAGGAGATCGCAGATTTCTGCCGCCTGACCTACGGCGTGCAGTTTCCGATGGCTGCCAAGAGCGTGGTCAAGGGCAAACAGGCCAATCCCTTCTACCTGCAACTGGCCGAGATCACCGGCAGCACGCCACGCTGGAATTTCCACAAATACCTGATCAATCGCGATGCGACGCAGGTCATCGCCTTCGGCAGCATGACCAAGCCGGATGACAAGGTCTTGCTCGCCCGCATCGACGCCTTTCTCAAATAAGCCCAGTCCGGAGTTGAAACCATGAAGCAAAAACAGCGCATCGCCGTCGTCGGCGCCGGCATTTCGGGACTGGCCAGTGCCTGGCTGCTGAGCCGCCAGCATGACGTGACCCTGTTCGAAGCCGGCAGTTATCTCGGCGGCCACAGCAATACGGTCGACGTCACGCTGGAGGGCAAAACGCATCCGGTCGATACCGGCTTCCTGGTCTTCAACGAGAAGACCTATCCCAACCTGATCGCGATGTTCGAGCAACTGGGCGTGGCCAGCGTCGAGACCGAGATGTCCTTCGCCGTCAGCCTCGAAAACCCCGATCTCGAATGGGCCGGCAGCAGCCTGGCCACGGTGTTCCGCCAGAAGCGCAATCTGCTGCGCCCGAGTTTCTGGTCCATGCTTTCCGACATCCTGCGCTTCAACCGCGAGAGCACGGACTGGCTGGCAACGCATCCGGAGCAGCCGCTCAGTCTGCAGGATTTTCTGCGGGCCGGCTGCTATTCGCACGCCTTTGCCGACTGGTACCTGCTGCCGATGGCCGCCGCGATCTGGTCCTGCCCGACCGGCCAGATGCGCGACATGCCGCTCGCCACCTTCATTCGTTTCTGCCAGAACCACGGCCTGCTGCAGGTTTTCGACCGGCCGCTGTGGCGCACGGTGCTGGGTGGCTCACGTGAATACGTGCGCAAGATCGCCGAGCGCCTCACCGACATCCGCCTGGCCTGCCCGGTGAGCGCGGTGACGCGCGACGGCGACCACCTGCGCGTGACACATGCGCAAGGCAGCGAACTGTTCGACCAGGTGGTGATGGCCTGCCACAGCGACCAGTCGCTGGCCATTCTCGGTTTCACGGCGAGCGACGGCCAACGCGACGTGCTCTCCGCCATCCGCTACCAGCCCAACCGCGCCGTGCTGCATACCGATCCGGCCCTGCTGCCGCGCGACGAAAAGCTGTGGTCGGCCTGGAACTACTTTGCCGGGCAGGGCGATCCGGGTGAGCAGCCGGTCGGCGTTTCCTATCTGATCAACAAGCTGCAGCCGCTGCCCTTCAATACACCGGTCGTCGTCACCCTGAACCCGGCGCGCGAGCCGGACCCGGCCAAGGTCCTGGCCGAATTCGACTACGCGCACCCGATCTTCGATGGCCCGGCCATTGCGGCGCAACAGAAGCTGGCCAAAGTGCAGGGCGAGAATGGCATCTGGCTGGCCGGTGCCTGGGGCAGTTACGGCTTTCACGAAGATGGTCTGAAATCGGCATTGCGTGTGGTCAATGGCCTGGGCGTCAGGGCGCCCTGGCAGGACGACGTCGCCACATTGCCGCGCGAAACCGAAAGCGCATGAAGCCGTGATGAACTTCGCCCCGCAACTCTTCCTCGGCCATGTCATGCACCGGCGCCTGCGCCCGGCGGTCAACGCCTTCGTTTACCCTGTTTTCTACGTGGCGCTGCCGCTGCGCAATCTGGCCGCTGGAAATTGCGGCATTTTCTCGGTCGACCGCTGGAATGTGCTGAGTTTCCGCCAGCGCGATCACGGCGCTCGCGACGGCAGTCCGTTGTTGCCCTGGATCGAGAATCTGCTGCGCGACAACGGCCTGCCGGCCGATGGCGAGATTATTTTGCAGACCTTCCCGCGCGTCTGCGGCATGGTCTTCAACCCGGTCAGCTTCTGGTATTGCCATGATCGTAGCGGCGCCTTGGTCGCCGTGCTGGCCGAGGTCAACAACACCTTCGGCGGGCGGCACAACTACCTGCTGCACGCCGGCGGCGAGACTCTGGTCGATGGCGCTGAAATGCGCGCTGCCAAGTGTTTCCACGTCTCGCCCTTCAACGAGATCGAGGGCGGCTATCGCTTCCGTTTCCACCTTGAGCGGCCGGTGCCGCTGGCCCGCATCGACTACGACGATGCCGAGGGGGAGCTGCTACTGACCTCGATTTCCGGCAAGGCGCGGGCGTGGACCGCGAGCGCCCTGCTCGGCGCCTTCCTGTGCATGCCTTTCCTCACGGCCGGCGTGATTTTCCGCATCCACTGGCAAGCCCTGAAGCTCTGGGCGAAAGGGGTGCCCTTCCGCGGCGCCCATGCTTCCCAACCTCTTCCGGAATCAAGCAAATGAACAATATCCTGACCCTGTCCGGCAGTTCCCATACCCAAACCCACGCCAACCGCGATACCCGCCTGGTTTTCCAGCTGCTCGAGAAGTTGACCGGTGGCCTGCTCGAAGTCCGTCTGCCCGACGGTTCCTGTGCCCTGTTCGGCGACGGCGAGCACGGCATCACGATGCAGGTGCATGACGAATCGACTTTCGCCATGGTGCTGGCCCGCGGCGACATCGGTCTGGCCGAAGCCTACCTCGACGGCCACTGGGATTCGCCCGACATCACTGGCCTGCTGGCGCTGCTCGCGAAGAACCGCGCGGTGCTGCAAAAGGCGGTCTATGGTTCGTGGCGCAACCTGCTCGCGGCGCGCGTCCGGCATTGGCTGAACCGCAACAGCAAGGCCGGCAGCAAGCGCAACATCATGGCCCACTACGATCTCGGCAACGATTTCTACCAACTCTGGCTCGACCCGAGCATGAGCTATTCGGCGGCGATCTACCGGGACGTGGACGATGGCTCGCTGGAAACGGCGCAGCACGCCAAGTACCAACGCATACTCAATCACCTGAAGGCCAGAGCAGGGCAGAAAGTGCTCGAAATCGGTTGCGGCTGGGGCGGTTTTGCCGAATTGGCCGTCGATTCTGGCCTGCAGGTCACTGGCTTGACCCTGTCGCCGGCCCAACTGGCCTGGGCGCAACAGCGCGTGCCGCAGGCCGATCTGCGCCTGCAGGATTATCGCGACAACCGCGAGCAGTTCGACCACGTGGTGTCCATCGAAATGTTCGAGGCGGTCGGCGAGCGCTTCTGGCCGGGCTATTTCAAGACCGTGGCTGGCGCGCTGAAGCCGGGCGGCAAGGCGATGATCCAGAGCATCACCATCCGCGACGACCTGTTCGCCAGCTACCGGCGTGGCACCGATTTCATCCAGCAATACGTCTTCCCCGGCGGCATGCTGCCTTCGCGTCAGGCCTTCCGCGCTGCGGCGGCGAAGCAGGGGCTGCGCGTGCAGGGCGAATACGCTTTCGGCCTCGACTACGCCCGTACCCTGGCCGAATGGCGGCTGGCTTTCGAGGCGAAATGGCCGGAAATCCAGAAGCTCGGTTTCGATGAAAATTTCCGCCGTCTGTGGCGCATGTATCTCTGTTACTGCGAGGCCGGCTTCCTGGCCGGGAATGTCGATGTCGTCCAGTTTGAACTTGCGCATGCTTAGCCTGGTCGCGCCCGGCGCGCCGCTGGCCGACGGTCAACCAGCAAAAATCGCCCAAAACCGGCCGGCCTCGGCGCGCCGCCGCGAATTGCTGCTCGGCCTGGCCGGGGCGCCGTTTGCCGCCTGGGCAACGACCGATCCGACCGCCGGCCTGCAGCGCTGGGGCAGCGGCGAATTCCGGCGCTTCGGCTTCCTGGTCTATGCGGCCAGCCTGTGGGCCGGTGAAGATCCGCTGCGCCCGCCGCTGGCGCTGCAACTGACCTACAAACGCAACATTGCCGGGGCGGCGATTGCCGAAGCCAGCGTCAAGGAAATCCGCCAGCTCGGACTGGCTGACGAGGCGACGCTGACCCGCTGGGGCGCGCTGATGGCCGGGCTGTTTCCGGATGTCCGGCCGGGTGACGCGATCATCGGCGAATACCGTGCGGGCGGCGCGATTTTTCACTTCAACGGACGTCTGCTCGGCCGCATCGAGGAGGCTGCCTTCGCCCGCGCTTTCTTCGCCATCTGGCTCGATGCCCGCACCAGCGCGCCGGATCTGCGGGCGGCCTTGCTGCAGCGGGGCGATGGCCGTGGTTGAGTTCGCATGCCAACACCAGGCCGGGCGCCGATGAACACGGCCCGCATCCTCGCCTATGGCGCGCTCGGTCTGCCGCTGGCTTTCGCCGCCTTGCCAATCTACGTGCATGTGCCGCGCTTTTATGCCGAGGTGACGGGCATGTCGCTGACGCTGCTCGGCCTGATCCTGCTCGGGGCGCGCCTGCTCGACGCCGGGAGCGATCCGTGGCTGGGCTGGCTGGCTGATCGGGTGCCGCGCCGGCGCATGCTGGCGCTGGCCCTGCTGCCCTTCGGCCTGGGTTTTGTCGCCTTGCTCAATCCGCCCGCCGAGGGCGCGGCGATCTGGCTGCTCGGGGCCCTGGCGCTGACCTATCTCGGCTTTTCGGCGGCGACGGTCGCCTACCAGGCCTGGGGCGCCGACGTCGGCAGCAATTCCGGCCTGCGCACGCGGTTGACCGCTGCGCGCGAGGGTTTCGGGCTGCTCGGCGTGGTGCTGGCCGCCGCCTTGCCGTCCGTGCTGGCTGCGGGCATGAACGAAGGCATCTCCCGCCTGAGCTGGCTGCTGCCGCCACTTCTGCTGCTGGCGGCGGCGGTCAGTTTCTACGGAGTGCCGGCCGGGCCGGCTGCGCCGATGTCGCGCGAGCCGTTGCTGACCAGCCTGCGCCGGGTCTTTGCCGACCAGGCTTTCCGCCGTCTGTTGCTGGTCTTTGTCGCCAACGGCATCGCCGCCGCGCTGCCGGCGACGCTCTTCCTTTTCTTCGTAGCCGATGTGCTGCACGCCGAAGCGGCGAGCGGCCCGCTGCTGGCCCTGTATTTCATCGCCGGGGCGGCTTCCTTGCCGCTCTGGGTGCGGCTGGCGGCACGGCATGGCCGGGTCGTCGCCTGGCTGCTGGCGATCGTGCTGTCGATTGCCGCCTTTGCCGGTGCCAGTCTGCTCGGCCCCGGCGATCTGTGGGCTTTTGCGGCGATCTGTCTGGCCTCCGGGCTGGCATTGGGCGCCGATCTGGCCTTGCCGGTGGCGATTGCCGCCGACCTCGGCGAACGTCAGGGACAGGCCGGCGCCTGCTTCGGGGTATGGAATCTGGTCGCCAAACTCAACCTGGCGCTCGCCGCCGGGCTTTCCCTGCCGCTGATCGGTGCCCTCGGCTATGTGCCGGGTGGCGGCACCGGTCTGGCGGCCCTTGTTTTTGCTTACGCCCTGTTGCCGCTCGCCTTCAAGTTGCTGGCTGGCGGCCTGCTGTGGCGCTGGCGTACCTCTCTGGAGCTTCAATCATGAAACTGCTCGCTGCCGTTGCCCTTTCCCTTGGCCTGAGCGCCTGTGCCTCGACCGGTGTCGAACAATACCGCGCCGAACAGCCGGCCCTCGACCTGAAGACTTATCTGAACGGCACGCTCGACGCCTGGGGCATGTTCCAGGGGCGTTCGGGCGAGGTCAAGAAACGCTTCCAGGTCGTCATCGACGCCAAGTGGAGCGGAGATACCGGCGTCCTCGACGAGCAGTTCAAATGGTCGGATGGCACGACCTCGCGCCGGGTGTGGACGCTGGTCAAACAGGCCGACGGGACTTTCCGCGGCACGGCCGACGATGTCGTCGGCGAGGCGATCGGCGAGGTTGCCGGCAATGCGCTGCGCTGGCGCTATGTGCTGGCCCTGCCGGTTGATGGCAAGGTGTACAACGTCGATTTCGACGACTGGATGTTCCTGATGGACGACAAGGTGATGATGAATCGCTCCTACATGTCGAAGTGGGGCTTCAACCTGGGCGAGGTCACGCTGACCTTCGTCAAGCGGCCGTAACCGCCATGAACCCGAAAATCACCGACTGGCAGGGCAAGCGTGTCTGGCTGGTCGGCGCTTCGAGCGGCATCGGCGCGGCCGTGGCCCGCGAACTGGCCGGGCGTGGCGCGCGCCTGGCGCTCTCGGCACGAGGTCGGGAAAAATTGCAGGCCCTTGGCCTGAGCGATGCCTTGCTGCTGCCCTGCGATGCAACCGATGCGGCCAGCCTGGCGGCGGCGCGCGAGCAGTTGATCGCCGCTTGGGGCGGCGTCGACCTGGTCGTCTACCTGGCCGGCGATTACGTACCGATGCGTGCCGACAGCTTTGATCTGGCCGTCGCCGAGCGTGTCGTCGAGGTCAATTTCAGCGGCGCGATGCGCCTGGCGGCGACCGTTCTGGCCGATCTCCAGCCGGGCGGCGGCATCGCCTTCGTGGCCAGCGTCGCCGGTTATCGCGGCTTGCCCAAGGCACTGTGCTACGGGCCGGGCAAGGCGGCGCTGATCCATTTTGCCGAAGTGCTGCATCTCGATCTGCTGCCCAGGGGCATCGGCGTCTGGCTGATCAATCCCGGCTTCGTCGCGACGCCGCTCACCGCCAAAAACGATTTCAGCATGCCGGCCCTGCAGACGCCGGAACAGGCGGCGCGCGCCACGGTCGACGGGTTCAGGAGCGGCAATTTCGAAATCCACTTCCCGAAGCGTTTTACCCGCCTGATGAAATTTTTCGCCAGCCTGCCCTATGCCTGGTATTTCCCGCTGATGCGCCGCCTGACCGGAGGCTGAGATGAAACTCGATGCACTGATTCAGTTCTACAACGAGTTCTCCCCGGCCAGTGTGGCGCGCTTTCCCGAGTTCTACAGCAACGATGCCTGCTTCAAGGACCCGTTCAACGAGGTGCGGGGCATTGAGGCGATCCAGCACATTTTCACGCACATGTTCACGCAGGTCGCCGAGCCGCGCTTTGTCGTCACCGAACAGGTGGTCGATGCGAACGGCGCCATGCTGGTCTGGCAGTTCTTCTTCAGAATGAAACTGTGGCGTGAGGGCAAAATCCAGGTCATACGCGGCATCTCGCATCTCAAATTCGATGCGGCAGGCAAGGTGTTCTATCACCGCGATTACTGGGATGCCGCCGAGGAGTTGTACGAAAAACTACCGTTGATTGGCTCAATTTTTCGAGTTCTTCACAAGGCAATCACGTCGTAAGGCGTGTTGGCTCAGGCCGACTTCTGTGAATTGCCCTTCCGGCAACCTCAAAAACACAGCAGCCGCTGGCATGGCCGCTATCCAAAAGCATCGAACGTTTCCGCTTGGTCAACTGCACCTTCCACGAAATGCAAAAAAAAGCCCCGCAAGTTCAAGCGAGGCTTTCCTTTCCACCGTTGGCCAGGCATTCAACCGAACAGCTTTCCCTTGAGCAGATCCAATCCCTGACTCAGCAGGGCGTCGTTCTGCGGCAACTGGCCGTTCGGTGTCAGATGGTCGACGACTTGCGGCAGGACGGTGGCCAGGCTGTCAGCGATTTTCTCGCTGGAGATTCCGAGTTTTTCGGCCAGTCCCTGCAGCACCGGGTTGCCGAGTACGGATTGAATCTGCTCCGGCGAAATCGGCAGATTCTGGCCGGTGGAAACCCAGGAATTGACGATATTGCCCAGGCCGCCGCGTTCGAATGACTGGACCAGCCCGCCGAGACCGCCGGTTTTCGGGTTGTTGACGAGTTGCAGGACGCTTTCCAGCAGGGCGTTGTTGCCGCCCGCCGGGTGGCCGGACAAGGCGCCGAGCACTTGATCGAATAGACCCATGATTGCTTCTCCTAAGAAACGAGGGGTCCGCTCATGCTAGTGGATGGCGAGAGGGGCGAATGTGAAAATTTGCGAAGCTGCGAACTCGAAAAAGGCGCTGGCAAAGGCCACCCCGGAGTTCAGTCCACGTCACCGTCGAGGTAGAACCAACGGCCGTCTTCACAGACGAAGCGGCTGACTTCATGCAGGCGATGGCCGCGCCCGGCGTGGCGATAGCGGGCGACGAATTCGACGCTGGCATGGCTGGCATCGGCTTGCCCGGTCTTCCTGATTTCCAGGCCCAGCCATTTGGTGCCGGTCTCGGCCGCGAGGTTCAGCGCCGGCGGCCGGGTCGAGGCATGCCAGGTGGCCAGCAGGTAGGGCTCGAGGCCCTGGACGTAGGCGCTATAGCGCGAACGCATCAGGGCTTCGGCGCTCGGTGCGGCGGCGCCGGCATGCCAGCGACCGCAGCAGGCGGCGTAGGCCAGGCCGCTGCCGCACGGGCAGGGGCTCATTTTTCGTCGACTACCTCGCCGCCCAGCGCTTCGACCAGTTGCGGCAGGAAGCGGGCGAATTCGCCGGTCATCAGCGCAAAATCGGCATCGAACTGTTCGTCGGCCCGTTCGGCGCTTTTCTCGGCTTCTTCCTTCAACAGGTCGAGGAAGGCGAGACGCTTGATTTCCAGTTTTTCACCGAGCACGAAGGAAATACGGTCGTCCCAGGTCAACGCCAGTTTGGTCGGCAGCTTGCCGCTCGCCAGGTGGGCCTTGATCTCGCCGCTGATCTCGTCGCCGTCGAGCGGATGACGCACGTAGCGGACAGCGGCCTTTTCTTCGCCGGCCGCCTTCAGTTCGCAGTCGCGATCGATGGTGAAACCGGCCGGCGCATCGCCGCCGGCCAGCCAGTCGGCCATCGCCGTCTGCGGCGAAATCTTGGTATGGAGCATGGTCAGCGGGAAATCGTCGAGGCAATGGCGCAGGTGCTCAATGACTTCTTCGGCCTTGGCCGGGCTGGCGGCATCGACGCAGAACCAGCCGTTCTGCGGATCGACCCAGACAAAGGTGGTGCGACGGCGGGTGAAGGCACGCGGCATCAGTTCCTCGGTGACGCGTTCGCGCAATTCCTTGAGTTGCTTGCGGCCCGGCGCGTAGCCCTGCTGGGCTTCGATCGTTTCGGCGCGCTCCTTGACTTCATCGTTGACCACCGAGGACGGCAGCAGGCGCTGCTCGACGGACAGGGCAATCATCCACTGCCGACCGAGCGAGAAGACCAGGGCGCCATCGCGACGCGGCGAGACCCAGCCGCGACTCATCGGCTGATTGCTCGGACATTTGACGAAGGGCGCCCGGGCCAGTTGTTCCTCGAATTTGGCGAGGTCGATGTTCCAGGGAGTGGGCAGGCGATAGAGCTGGAGGTTTTTGAACCACATGAGGCGATTACCGAAAAAAATGGTGAATAACCCGGCGAACCGGATAAGTGATCGTGAGCGGAGTAAATAATTGAAGAAAGAAATGGGGATATGGCGCCAAAAAAGGGAGGCCTTCCCCCGTTTGTCGCCCTTTCCCTGGCCGCCTCGCCGTGGCGAGGCGCCGTCCGCGGCCTTACTGCTTGGCGCCGCCCAGCTTGCTGAGCATGAATTCGACCGCCATGCGCATTTCGGCGTCGCTCAGGTTGCTCATCCCGCCGCGCGCCGGCATCGAGTTGTGGCCGCTGATCGCCGAGTCGACCAGGCGGTTCACGCCATTGGCCAGGCGCGGCTTCCAGGCTTCAACATCACCGATTTTCGGCGAACCGTTCTTGCCGGTGGCGTGACATTCCTGGCAGCGCTCCTGGACGATCTGCTCGCCGCTGTGGGAGTGCGGCGCGCTGTAGGCCTTCTTGGTATCGACCGCCTTGCCGCCGCTGACCATGTAGGCCACGGCACGGCTCATCTCGACGTCGGTCAGTTGCGCCTGGCCACCGTGCGCCGGCATGTTGCGCAGACCGGTAATGGCATTGGCGGTCAGCTTGTCCATCCCTTTCGAGGCCCGCTGCGACCAGGCGGCGCGGTCGCCGATCATCGGCGCGCCATCCTTGCCGGTGCCATGGCAGGCGATACAGACCGTTTCGACAACTTCCTTGCCGCTTCGCTGGGCGGCGCCTGCCATCGTGGCAGAAAGGCCCAGGGCCAGCAGAGCGATCAGCGGCAGCACACGTCCCATCGGGGTAAAAAATTGATTTTTCATAACTCCCTCGTTTTTATGGTTAGCGAGAAACATTCTACTCAGGATTTGTTCGCCCGACACTATCCCGGCCGGCGAAAAATCACGTCCCAGACGCCGTGCCCGAGGCGCAGGCCACGGTTCTCGAACTTGGTCAGCGGCCGGTATTCCGGGCGCGGCGCGAATCCACCCAACTGCGCGCCGGCGGTGTTGACCAGGGTCGGTTCGGCCGACAGGACTGCCAGCATCTGCTGGGCGTACTCTTCCCAGTCGGTGGCGCAGTGGAAATAGCCGCCCGGCTTGAGGCGCGAGGCGAGCAAGGCGACGAAGGGCGGCTGGATCAGCCGGCGCTTGTTGTGCCGGGCCTTGTGCCAGGGATCGGGAAAAAAGACATGGACACCGTCGAGCGAAGCTTCCGGCAGCATGTCGCGCACCACTTCGACAGCATCGTGCTGGCAGATGCGCAGGTTGGCCAGTTGGCGCTCGGCGATCTGCTTGCACAGCGCGCCGACGCCGGGCACATGGACCTCGACGCCGAGGTAATCGATGTCGCGATTGGCCTCGGCGATCCTGGCCGTGGTTTCGCCCATGCCGGTGCCGATTTCGAGCACTTTCGGGTTACTGCGGCCGTAGACCGCGTTCAGGTCTACTTGCTGCGGCGCATAGGTGAGGCCAATTTTCGGCATCATCTCGGCAAAATAGTTTTCCTGGGCCGACGACATGCGGCCGGCGCGACGCACGTAGCTCTTGATGTGACCGTAGCCTTCGCGGCCTTCGGTATAAGCGCCGTCGCCGTCGACGGCGGCTTGAATCAGGGGGGTGTCGCTCATGAGCCGATCAGTCCGGTGGTCGGCGACGAAGGATCGGCCGAGTAGTATTTGCGGGCCATGCGGCCGGCCAGGAAAGCCTCGCGGCCGGCTTCGACACCCTTTTTCATGGCGCTGGCCATGAGTACGGGCTGTTTGGCGTGGGCGATGGCGGTATTCATCAGCACGCCGTCGCAGCCCAGCTCCATGGCGATGGCGGCGTCCGAGGCGGTGCCGACGCCGGCATCGACGATGATCGGTACCTTGGCGTTGTCGATGATCAGGCGCAGGTTCCACGGATTGACGATGCCCATGCCGGAGCCGATCAGCGAAGCCAGCGGCATCACCGCGACGCAGCCGATTTCTTCCAGCATCTTGGCCTGGATCGGATCGTCGGCGCAGTAGACCATCACCTGAAAACCTTCCTTGACCAGCGTTGCCGCCGCCTTCAGGGTTTCCGGCATGTTCGGGAAGAGATTGCTCGGGTCGCCCAGCACTTCGAGCTTGCACAGGGGATGCCCGTCGAGCAGTTCGCGCGCCAGGCGCAGGGTGCGCACCGCATCGTCGGCGCTGTAGCAGCCGGCGGTATTGGGCAGGATGGTGAACTTGGACAACGGTACGGCATCAAGCAGATTGGGCTGGCCAGCGTCCTGGCCGATATTGACGCGGCGCACGGCGACGGTAACGATCTCGGCCCCCGAAGCGTCGATGGCGGCACGCGTTTCGGCAAAGTCCCGGTACTTGCCGGTGCCAACCAGCAAGCGGGAACGGTAGGTCTTACCGGCAATGGTCAATTGGTGCATGGTTTTTAGTCGCTGGTTATTAGTCGTTAGTCTTTAGCTATGGGGCGCGGGTTGTTTTTGCTACCGACTAACAACTAGCGACCCATAGCTGCTTTCAGCCGCCGCCGACGGCCACGACGATTTCGAGTTGATCGCCGGAAAGCAGAACGGTCGCCGCATGCTGGCTCTTGGGAACGATTTCGCCATTGCGTTCGACGGCGATACGTTGGCCGGCATAGCCGAGCTGTTCGATCAGGCCGAGCACGGTCAGCGGTTCAGCAAAGTGGCGGGGTTCGCCGTTGATCTTGATGTCTAGCATCCGGCTATTTTAGCAAGCCGCGCGGCTTGCGCGGGGCGCTTGTGAACAGACGGTCATAGAGCCAGTTGGGCAAGGCCCGCAAAAGCTTGGCGACGAGGCCCATCGGCCACGGGATCACGGCATAGCTGACTCCCCGTTCGATGGCGGCCGCAAAGCGCGGTGCCGCCTGCTCGACCGGCAGCAAAAAGGGCATGCGGTACGGGTTGATCGCCGTCATCGGAGTTTCGATATAGCCCGGGGCGATGGTCACCACCTTAATGCCATAAGGCCGCATTTCCAGGCGCAGGCTTTCCAGATAGGCGATCACCGCCGCCTTCGAGGCGCAATAGGCTTCCGCCCCCGGCAAGCCACGGATGCCGGCCACCGAGGCCAGACCGACCAGACGCCGGTTGCCACCGGCCGCCTTCATGGCGGCAATGAACGGGGCAAAGGTCGCCGCCATGCCGAAAACGTTGGTCTCCATGACCCGGCGAAAGACTTCGAGATCCTCTTCGCATTCGCTCAAGGTTCCGGCCGAGACACCGGCGTTGGCAACAATGATGTCGGGGACCCCGAAACGGGCCATGAAATCAGCCGCCGCCGCGTGCAGGGCCGGCGCCTCGCTGACATCCAGGGCATAGCAGGCATGCCCCCCGCCGAGACGCTGATTGAGGGCCGCGAGAACCTCGGCCCGGCGCGCCACTAGGCCGAGGCTGGCACCTTTTGCCGCGTAGTAAACGGCCAGCGCCTCGCCGATACCCGACGAGGCGCCCGTGATAAAGACCTTGCGGGCCAATTATTTCTTGCCGAACTTCTCGGCTCGCACCTTGGCCACCAGTTTGTCGGCGATGGCCAGCGCCTCGTTGAAGTCGCGGCCACCGACCACGTATTTGCCATCAATGGCCAGAGCCGGCACGCCCTGGATCTTGTAGGCCTGGGTCATCTGGTCGGCCCGGCGAACCTTGCTGGCAACGCCGAAGGAGCGATAGGTATCGTCGAATTTCTTGCCGTCGATGCCGTTCTTGACGGCCCAGGCGGAACGCGACTGGGCATCGGCCAGACGATTGCCTTCGCCGTGGATGGTACGGAAGGCGACGGCATCCAGACGCGCCAAATCACCGGTGGCTTCCAGTGTGTAGAAGAGCGGCGCGATCATCGCGAAATAGCTGTTGAAGCTGACCGGCACGCGCTTGATGACGACGTCGGCGGACTGCTTGGCCGCCCAGGCGGCGAGCAGCGGATTGAAATCACTGCAGTGCGGACAGCCGTAGCTGAAAAATTCGGTGACTTCGATTTTTGCCGGCTCGTCGGTCGGCTGCGGCGGATTGATCGGCGTGTAGTCCTTGCCGGCGGTCTGGGCCAGGGCGGGCATGGCCAGGGCGCTGCCCAGGACAAAAGCGGCGGCAACGAAATAGCGGCGGGCAAACTTCATGCGTTACTCCTTGTTTTTGGCGAGTTGGGCTTCAATGCCGGCTTTGGCAAGATCGGCCCGGACTTTGTTCAATTCATCAATTTTCATGTAGGGGCCGACCCGCACGCGATACAGCGTCCGGTCCTGGATCATTACCTGCTGAATGACGGCCTCCAATCCCATAAACGCCAGTTTCGCCTTCTGGTTGTCAGCATCCTGTGCCGTACTGAAGGAACCGACCTGCAGGAAGAGCGGCGTCTTGCTCTCTTTCGACTCTTCCTTCTTGTCGTCCTTCTTTTCCTCTTTCTTGTCGTCCTTCTTCGCTTCGTCCTTGCCGGCGTCCGGCTTGCCCGCCTTATCCGGCACGGCATCGGTCTTGCCGGGCAGGATATCGTAGAACTGGAAGCGCTTTTCCGGCACCGGATCGCCCGGCTTGCCCGGCAGTGCCAGCGGCTCGGCTGGCTTGCCATTGGCCGCCACGGCTTCCGGCCGCGGCGGCTGGGTCTTGTTGGCAAATGGCAGCGGCGACTTGTTCATGTACCAGACAACGGCGGCGGCCACCGCGACACCGAGGACGAGGCCGATAAACATGCCCACCAGCGTGCCGCCGCCGGATTTTTTCCGGGCCGGTGCGTTCTTGCGGGATTTCATATTGCGGCTCATGGCTTTCCTTACATCGATTCCGGACAACTGACGCCGAGAATGGCCAGACCATTACGGATCACCTGACGAACGGCGACGGCCAACGCGACGCGGGCATCGCGCAGGGCCACGGCATCGACCAACATGCGCTCGGCGTTGTACCAGCCGTGGAATTCGCCGGCCAGATCCTTCAGGTAGAAGGCAATCAAATGCGGCGCCAGTTCCCGTGAGGCATTCTCGATGACTTCGCGGAATTCGGCCAGCTTGTTGGCAATGGCCAGTTCACGCGGATTGTCGAGCAATGACAGATCGGCCTCGCCGAGCCCGGCCAGCTCGCCGCCCCACTGGTTGATCACCGAGCAGACGCGGGCATGGGCGTACTGGATGTAGTACACCGGGTTTTCGTTGCTCTGGCTCTTCGCCAGATCAAGGTCGAAATCGAGGTGCTGATCGGACTTGCGCAGGGCGTAGAAGAAGCGGCAGGCATCGTTGCCGACTTCGCCGCGCAGTTCGCGCAGCGTGACGAATTCGCCGGAACGCGTGGACATCGAGGCCTTCTGGCCGTTGCGGTAAAGCACGGCGAACTGGACGAGGGCGACCTGCAGCTTGGCGGGATCGAGATCAAGGGCCGTGATGGCGCCGGTAACGCGGGAAATGTAGCCGTGGTGGTCGGCGCCCCAGATATTGATGACCTTGTCGAAACCGCGCTCGAACTTGTTCAGGTGGTAGGCGATATCGGAGGCGAAATAGGTGTACAGACCATTCTCGCGCTGCACGACGCGATCCTTCTCATCGCCGAAAGTGGTCGACTTGAACCAGCGGGCGCCGTTCTGTACGTAGAGATGGCCCTTCTTTTCCAGCAGATCGACGCAGCGGGCGACCAGGCCGGTATCGAACAGCGCCTGCTCGGAGAACCAGACGTCGAAATGCACACCGAATTCTTCCAGGTCGTCGCGGCAATCGGCCAGTTGTTCGGACAGCGCGTGCTGATGGACATAGGTCCAGTCGGCGCCCAGCAGTTCCTTGGCCCGGGCGATCAGCGCATCGAGATGCAGGTCGCGCTGGCGCTTGGCCTCGTCGTCGGCCCGCTCGGCCTCGGGCAGGCCCGGCGTGCCAGCCAGCACGTCGGCCGCCTGGCGAACGAACTTGGCGCCATGGGCAACCGTCATCTGCTTCGCCATCTCGCGCACATAGTCGCCCTGATAGGCATTGGGCAGGAAGGGCACGGCGATGCCATGCTGGTCGAGATAGCGCAGCCAGGTCGACAAGCCGAGGATATCCATCTGCCGGCCGGCGTCATTGACGTAATACTCGCGGGTGACATCCCAGCCGGCAAAGCTCAGCAGATTCGACAAGGAAGCGCCGTAGGCGGCGCCGCGGCCATGCCCGACGTGGAGCGGCCCGGTCGGGTTGGCCGAGACAAATTCGACCTGCACTTTTTTCTCGCCGCCCTGGGTCGAACGGCCGAAATCCTCGCCCTCGATGAGGACCAGCTTGACGGCCTCGGTCTTGGTTCCGGCATCGAGCGTGAAATTGATGAAACCGGCCCCGGCTACGTCGGCCTTGATCACCAACCCGGAAGGCGGCAGCTCGTTGACCAGTTGCTGGGCGATTTCGCGCGGATTCTTCTTCAGCGCCTTGGCCAGTTGCATCGCCAGATTGGTCGCAAAATCGCCGTGCGTCGGATCGCGCGGGCGTTCGAGGTGAATCGGGGTTTCGGTTGCGCTCGGGGCAACGCTAGCCAGCGCCTGTTGCAACAGGGCAGCGAGCCGGGATTTGACGTCGTGGGCCATTGATTTGTAGCTAAAAAAGCAAAAGCGCGATTATACGCTGCCCCGGCCTACATATTTGCCGCGCTGACAAGTACCGACCAGGCGGCGAGCTTTTCGCCATAACTGCGCGCCGCATGGGCCGGGCTGGTCGACGGCAGGCGCTGCAACAGCAAGGGGCGTCCGGCCAGACCGGGGAGCACGTAACGGCGGAAGGCGGCCTCAGCCGCGGCGCCGTTAAAGAACACCCGGCGAATTTCCGGCTGCTGCCGCAGGAAAGCCGCGAAATCATTGGCCCGCACCGAGGCACCGACAATATCGGCATCCAGACTGCCCGCCCGTTCGCAGGCGGCGATCACGTCCCAGAGGGCGATGCCGGCCGCCTGCAGGGTAGCCAGGCGTTGCGCATAGGACTGATCGGGGCCGGCACCGAACAGCTCGCCCATGATGCGCCAAAAGGCGTTGCGCTCGTGGGCATAGTATTGATCGGCCTGCAGCGAAGCCCGCCCCGGCATGCTGCCAAGAATCAGGCAGCGCGCCCGCGGCCCGGCCACCGGCGGAAAACCATGACACAAGGGCACCCGGCCGACGCCCTCAACCCGCCATGACGCGGTTCTTGCCGGCCCGCTTGGCCAGGTACATCGCCTGATCGGCCCGCTTGATGGCACCGCCCCCGGGCTCCCCGGTCGCCAACTGGGCGACGCCGGCGCTGAAAGTTATCAGGACCTTGTCCTTGCCGGCCAGGAAAAAAGCCTTGGTCAGTTCGCGCTGCAGCCGGACCATGGCCTCGACCCCTTGCTCGAGCTCGGTATCGGGCATCAGGATGACGAACTCCTCGCCGCCGTAACGGGCCAGGGTATCGGTCGGCCGCATGCAACGCCGGGCGACACTGGCGAGATGGATCAGGGCGCTATCCCCGACGTCGTGGCCGAGACGATCATTGAGTTTCTTGAAATTGTCGATATCCAGCAGACACAGCGACAGGGGTGTCCCCTTGCGCTGCATGCTCGCCACTTCGCGGGCCAGCGCCTCGTCCAGGCCCTTGCGATTGAGCGTATCGGTCAGCGGATCATGACGGGCCAGGGCGCTGGCGCTATCGAGTTCGCGATGCAACTGGACAAGCTCGGCTTCGGTAGCCAGCACCTTGTCCTGCAGGGTTTTCAACTGTTCGCGGGAGGCCGAGGACTCCTCGGCCATGGTCCGGGTGGCGGCGATAACATCTTTGAGCAGCGGCGCCAGATCCTCCACCCTTTGCACATTTTCGATCTGCCGGGCGCTGTTTTCGATCTTGCTCTGGAAGCTGGCACTCGACTCGTTCATCATGGCCAGACGTTCGATGAAGGCCCCCAGCATCTGGCGCATCTCGGCCTGCGCTTCGAGGGAGCGACTTTTCGCCTCGTGCTGCTTGAGCATGACATCACGCAGGCGGCGCTCCATCTCGTCGAGATGGCGCAAGGTCAGCGGCGGCGCGACCACGGCCAGCAAACCGTCGACCTGGCCCTTGAGCCAGCTATCATCGAGGCTCAGTTCGCCGATATTTTCGATGATCAGATGCAGCAGCTTGAGCAGCGCCCCCTTGATTTCGACCTGTTCTTCGGCAGCGAACAGCACTTGGTGCGTCAACTGCGCGAGCCGGCCATGCACCAGCGACAGATCGACCGTCGGCTGGCGCAAGGCCTGCACCAACTCGCCAGACAACGCGGTCACCCGTTCGTTGTCGTCGCCGAGTGCCGGCAGGATGGATTCAACGAAATGCGCCAACTTGACCGCCAGTTCGTGCGGCAAGGCGATGGTAACGACCGGCGGAGCCTCGACGGCCACCCCAGCCGCCCCGATAAAAGCCTGCAGCGACTCCTGGACTCCGAGCCAACTGCGCCGCCCGATCGCGGCATCGAGTAGAACCAACTCTTTTTCCTGCCGCCCGTTCTTCGCCTTCAGTCCGATCGCGATCTGACGCAGCGCCTGATCGGGAAAGGGGGCCGCATTGGGCAGCTCGGCGATTTCGTTGTAACAGGCCTGGTAATTGGCCGGGGTCGGCGCCAAATGGCGAACGGCCAGACGCTTGAGGGCTTCCCGGGCGATATTGGAAGGATGCTTGGCTTCACTCATGGGTATTCAACTATTTCCCGGCAAACAAGACACCGCGGTCAGTGGCTCAATGACCGCAGTTTACTCCAAGACGGCGCCGCCCCGGCGGGATCGTTGCCGCACCACCGGGGCCTGCGCCGGATATCGCCCAAGACGCAAAACGCCGGGCCATAACCGACGACCGCGTGTTAACATACTCGTTTAGCCCCGTTGCCCGGCCTGTCCGGCATTGCCTGCCGCCATGCGTCTCCTCCGCCTGCTCAAAATCGCTTCCGTGGCCAGCCGTTTCGGCCTGGATGAAATGGTGCTCCAGCACGAGCCGAGCGGTCGCCTGGTCCGCCTGGCCAACGCCCTGCAGTTCTGGCGCGACCTTTCGGCCCCCGGTGCCGAACGCCTGCGCCTGGCCCTCGAAGCCCTGGGCCCGATTTTCGTCAAGTTCGGCCAGGTGCTCTCGACCCGCCGCGACCTGATGCCGCCGGACATCGCCGACGAACTGGCCAAATTGCAGGACCGTGTGCCGCCCTTCGCTTCGCACCTCGCCCTGGCAGAAGTCGAAAAGGCCTACGGCCGCCCGGCCAGCGAGGTTTTTGCCGAATTCGACCCGACCCCGGTGGCCTCGGCCTCGATCGCCCAGGTGCACTTTGCCCGCCTGCGCGAGGAAGACGGCGGCCACGAGGTGGCGGTCAAGATCCTGCGCCCCAACATGCTCTCGGTGATCGAGCACGACCTGGCCCTGATGGACAATTTCGCGCTCTTGCTCGAAACCCTGTGGGCCGACGGCAAGCGCCTGAAACCTCGGGAAGTGGTTGCCGAGTTCGCCAAATACCTGCGCGACGAACTGGATCTCATGCGCGAAGCGGCCAACGCGTCGCAATTGCGGCGCAATTTCGTCGATTCCAAACTGCTCGTCGTACCCGAGGTTTACTGGGATTTCTGTACCTCGACGGTGATGGTCATGGAACGCATGCACGGCACGCCGATTTCGCAGATCGACAAGCTGCGGGCCGATGGCATTGACCTTTCCAAGCTCTCGGCAGCCGGCGTCGAAATTTTCTTCACCCAGGTCTTCCGCGACGGCTTCTTTCACGCCGACATGCATCCCGGCAACATCTTCGTCGCCCCCGACGGCCGCTACATCGCCCTCGATTTCGGCATCGTCGGTACCCTGACCGATTCCGACAAGAATTACCTGGCGCAGAATTTCCTCGCCTTTTTCCGCCGCGACTACAAGCGCGTCGCCGAAGCCCACATCGAATCGGGCTGGGCGCCGAAGGACACCCGCGTCGATGAATTCGAGGCCGCCATCCGCGCCGTCTGCGAACCGATTTTCGACCGCCCGCTGAAGGATATTTCCTTCGGGAAAATTTTGCTCCGGCTGTTCCAGACCTCGCGCCGCTTCAATGTCGAAATCCAGCCGCAACTGGTGATGCTGCAGAAAACCCTGCTCAACATCGAAGGCCTCGGCCGCCAGCTCGACCCCGAACTCGACCTATGGAAGACCGCCAAGCCTTTCCTCGAGCGCTGGATGAGCGAACAAATCGGCTGGCGCGGCCTGCTCAAGACCCTCAAGCAGGAAGCGCCGTATCTGGCCAGAACCTTGCCGCAACTGCCGCGCCTGGTGCACCAGGCGCTAGCCCAGCCGGCCAAGGCCGACCTGCAACCGCAGCTTGCCCAACTGGTCATCGCCCAGCAGCGGCAGAACCGCTGGCTGGCCATCATTGCCCTGTTGCTGGCCGGCCTTATCGCTGCCTTGCTGCACTAACCCCGAATGACCATGGCAACACTGGATAGCTTCACCGAAGAGGATATCGCCGCCTGGCTCGGCGAAGACGAAATTACCAAAGCCCGCCCCTACGTCGACCTGGTACAGGATCTCGATGTCGAAAGCGAGCGCATCCGGGCCGTCGTTCCCGGCTCGGCCCGCAAGCCCTACACCTCGATTGCCCGCCTGGTCCAGCACAAGGATGGCAGCGTGTCGCTGATCAGCGGCTGCACCTGCCCGGCCGGCGTCGATTGCAAACATGTCGCCGCCATCCTCCTCAAGGCCATCGAGGAACGCAACCCGGTCGAACGGGGCAGCCCCAGCATCCTCTCCTGGGTCGAGGACCTGCGCCGCGCCTCGGTCGCCGTCGCCAAGAAGAAAGCCCGACCATCCGGCGCCCGCCAGCAGATCTACTACATCCTGAAATGGACGGCCGACCGGCGTCATTTCGGGGTCGAAATCCGCAAGGGAAAATTCCCGGAAAGCGCCGAGGAGTGGTGGAAAATCGACCGCGCCCTGGTCACCCCGCCGCAATTCATCAACGAGGAAGACCTCGGCATCCTGCGCCTGATCTGGGCCGATCGCGGCCACGAAAGCGGCCTGCGCGCCTTCGCCCTCGGCCCCAAGCACGGCGCCGAAGCGCTGCAGCGCATGGCGGCCAGCAACCGCCTCTATCCCGAGGACGACCTCGGCCTGCCCCTGCACCTCGGCCCAACCCGGCCGGCCGGCATCGGCTGGCTGATCGACGCCGCCGGTTTCCAGCGCCCCTACCTGAAGCCGGAACCGGCCGCCGAGATGGTGGTGCCGGTCGATCCGCCCTGGTATCTCGATAGCGATGGCGGGGAAATCGGTCCGCTCGAAGTGACCGGCAACCCGGCCATGGTCAATCGCCTGTTCACCCTGCCGCCGCTCTCCGCCAAGGAAGCCGCGCTGGTTGCCGAAGCGCTCTCCGAACTCGCCCCCGAATTGCCGCCGCCGGCCGAAGATGCCAGCGCCCGCCTGCGCCTGATCGATGCGCCGTTGCAGGCCATCCTGCAGCTCGACACCATCCACACCCACGGCTATCGGGCCTGGCGCGGCTACGCCCAAAGCCTGGCCGGCGGCCCCTTCGACATCGCCCGGATCATTTTTCGCTATGCCGACGCCGATATCCGGCCCGACGAGCGCCGCGAATTCATCACCTTGCCGGAAGGCGAAACGGTCCGCCTGAAGCGCCGCCCGGAGGCCGAAACCGCTGCCCTCAAGGCACTGGTCGGCAGTGGCCTGGAAAAGATTCCCGGGCACACGCTGTACACCTTCGGCAGCCCGCCGGAAGGCGTCCTTGGCCTGGGCGACGAAGACGAGTGGACGGCCTTCATGCAGGAGGGCATCGACCGCCTGAAAGCGGCCGGCTGGCAAATCGAATTTCCCGAAGATTTCCGCCATCACGTGCTCGATGTCGATGGCTGGGAAGCCAATCTGGTCGAATCCGACCATGGCTGGTTCGACCTCGACATGGGGATCATCGTCGAGGGCCAGCGCCTGCCGCTGGCGCCGCTGCTGGCCGGCCTTTTCCGGCGCGACGCGCGCTGGCTGGAAGCCCTGCAACTGGCCTTCATTCCCGATGATGAGCCGGTCGAGTTGCAGACCGCCAACGGCAAGCGCCTGCGCGTTCCGGCCGGCCGCATCAAACCGCTGGCGGCGACGCTGATCGACCTCTTCGACGGTTTTTCCGGCGGCGAAACCCTGCGCCTGTCGCGCTTCGATGCACCGCGCCTGGCCGAACTGAACGACACCAGCCGCTGGCAGTTCCATGGTCAGAGCGACGTCCTGGCCCTGGCCGACAAGCTGCGCGCCGCCCAGGGCATCGTCGATATCGCACCGCCGGCCGGCCTCGGTCTCGAACTCCGTCCCTACCAGAAGGAAGGCCTGGCCTGGCTGCAATTCCTGCGCGAGCAGAATCTTTCCGGCATCCTGGCCGACGACATGGGCCTCGGCAAAACGGCCCAGACCCTGGCTCATCTGCTGCTCGAGAAAGAAGGCGGGCGCCTCGACAAGCCGTCACTGATCGTCCTCCCGACTTCCTTGATCTTCAACTGGAAAAACGAGGCGGCACGCTTCGCCCCTGCCCTCAAGGTGCTCTCGCTGCATGGCCCGGAACGCAAGAGCCGGTTCGGCGAAATCGCCGAACACGACGTCATCCTGACCACCTACCCGCTGCTCTGGCGCGATGCCGAGGAGCTGATGCAGCACAGCTACCATCTGCTCATCCTCGACGAGGCGCAGACGGTGAAGAACGCCCAGAGCCAGAGCGCCGAAGCGGTGCGCAAGATCGACGCCCGGCATCGCCTGTGCCTGACCGGCACGCCGCTCGAAAACCACCTCGGCGAGCTGTGGAGCCAGTTCGACTTCCTGCTGCCCGGCTTCCTCGGCACCAGCAAGCAATTCACCAAGCACTGGCGGACGCCGATCGAAAAGCTCGGCGACGCCCAGCGCCGCAACCTGCTGGCCCGCCGCATCCGGCCCTTCATCCTGCGCCGCAAGAAGGAAGACGTCGCCCAGGAACTGCCGCCCAAGACCATCATCATCCGCAGTGTCGAACTCGAAGGCAGCCAGCGCGACCTGTACGAAACGGTACGCGCCGCGATGGACGCCAAGGTGCGCGACGAAATCGCCAGCAAGGGCTTCGCCCGCAGCCAGATCGTCATCCTCGACGCCCTGCTCAAATTGCGCCAGGTCTGCTGCGATCCGCGCCTGGTCAAGGCCACCGCGGCGACCAAGGTCAAGGAAAGGGCCAAGCTCGACCTGCTGATGGCGATGCTGCCGGAACTGGTGGACGAAGGCCGGCGCATCCTGCTCTTCTCGCAATTCACCAGCATGCTGGCCCTGATCGAGAACGAACTGAACGAAATCGGCATTCCCTACGCGCTGCTCACCGGGAATACCGACGACCGAGAAAAGCCGATCAAGTGTTTCCAGAACGGCGAAGTGCCGATTTTCCTGATCAGTCTGAAGGCCGGCGGCGTCGGCCTCAACCTGACCGCCGCCGACACCGTCATCCACTACGATCCGTGGTGGAATCCGGCCGTCGAGAACCAGGCCACCGACCGCGCCCACCGGCTCGGTCAGGACAAGCCGGTGTTCGTCTACAAGCTGATCGTCAGCGGCAGCATCGAGGAAAAGATCCTCGCCCTGCAGGAACGCAAGGCGGAACTGGCGGCCGGCATTCTGTCGGAAGATCGCGGCGTCGAGGTCAAATTCGGCAACGACGACCTGGCCGCCCTCTTCGAACCGCTCCCCGGCTAAGCGCCGGGCGGCCTCAGGCGAGCAGCGGATCGGCCGCCAGGCGGGCGAGCAGGCCGCGCAGCGCGTGCCGCACCGCCTGCTGACGGACGGCCGCCCGCTCGCCGGCAAACTGACAGGTCTGCGCCTCGCAACCGGCTTCCTTGCCGGCCCAGGCGAAGCACACCGTGCCCACCGGCTTTTCCGGCGAGCCGCCGGCGGGGCCGGCAATCCCGGTAATCGCCACCGCCCAGTCGGCCCGGCTGTGCGCCAACGCCCCTTGCGCCATGGCCCGGGCCGTCGCTTCCGAAACCGCCCCATGGCGTTCCAGCGTCGTTTCCGGGACGCCCAGCATATCCACCTTGGCGGCATTGGAATAGGTCACGAAACCCCGCTCGAACCAGCCGGAACTGCCGGCAATGGCCGTCACCGACTGGGCCAGCCAGCCGCCGGTGCAGGACTCGGCAGCGGTCAGCCATTCACCGCGGGAAAGGAGTGCCTGGCCGAGGCGCCGGGAAAGATTTTCAAGTTCGTTCATGCGGCAGATCTTAACATCCGGCCGCCCGAACCGGCGCTGCCGGGGCACCAACGGCAGGAGCCTGCAGATGCCTGCCCCCGCTCCGGACGAAGCGGGTAAACTCCGCCTTTTCCCGTCACCCGCCATCCCATGACCTTCGCCAGCCTCGGCCTTGCCCCCGCCCTCCTCCAGGCCCTCGACAGCCTCGGCTACAAGACGCCGACGCCGGTCCAAAGCCAGGCCATTCCCGCCGTACTGGCCGGCCGCGACCTGATGGCAGCGGCCCAGACCGGGACCGGCAAGACCGCCGCTTTCGCACTGCCCATGCTGCAACGCCTCGGCGCCAGCGAAGAAAAAGTGGCTGCCAACTCGATCCGCGCCCTGGTCCTGGTGCCGACCCGCGAACTGGCTGAACAGGTGCATGCCAGTTTCCGCCACTACGGCGAACATCTGCCGGTCAGCACCTACGCGACCTATGGCGGCGTCAGCCTCAATCCGCAGATGATGCGCCTGCGCCGCGGCGTCGATATCCTGGTCGCCACCCCGGGCCGCCTGCTCGACCTCTTTCGTCAGAACGCCCTCAAGTTCAAGCAGGTGCAGATCCTGGTCCTCGACGAGGCCGACCGCATGCTCGACCTCGGCTTCGCCCAGGAGCTTTCGGCGGTCTTCGCCGCCCTGCCCAAAGTACGGCAGACCCTGCTCTTCTCGGCGACCTTCTCCGACGAAATCCGCAGCCTGGCCAAGGGGCGGCTGCGCGATCCGCTGCTGATCGAAGTCAGCCCGCGCAACAGCACGGTAAAGGCGGTCAAGCAGTGGGTGGTAACAGTTGACAAGAAGCGCAAGCCGGAGCTCTTTCTTTCCCTGCTCAAGGACCGCCGCTGGGGCCAGGTGCTGGTCTTCGTCAAGACCAGGAAAGGCGCCGACCAACTGGTCGCCACCCTGCTCGCCAAGCAGATCAAGGCCGATGCGATCCACGGCGACAAGCCGCAGGCCAGCCGCCAGCGCGCCCTCGACAGCTTCAAGGCGGGCGCGGTGCAGATCCTCGTCGCCACCGATGTCGCAGCGCGCGGCCTGGATATCGACGACCTGCCGCAGGTGGTCAATTTCGACCTGCCCATCGTCGCCGAAGACTACATCCACCGCATCGGTCGCACCGGCCGGGCCGGCGCCAGCGGTGAAGCGATTTCCCTGGTCTGCGCCGACGAGGCACCCCTGCTCGCCGCCATCGAAAGCCTGACCAAACAGACGCTGAGCCGCGACGAGGAGCCCGGTTTCGAGCCGGAGCACCGCGTACCGATGACCAACGGCGCCGGCCAGTTGGTCAAGAAACCGAAAAAGCCGAAAGTCCCGGGGGGCAGGGCCAGCAAGGGAGTACCGAGCAATTGGGTGGGCTTCGACGAAGCGCCGGCCAAGACCGGAAGCCGGGGCAAGGCACGCCCGGCCAGCGGCCCGAAAAAAGCCCGGCCCGGCCCCCGCTAAGGCGGGCCGAGCGCCGCTCTAGGGACGGTGCGACGGCATTTTCATTGCGCCGAACAGTCCGCTCTGCCCCGGCGGCAGCGAACGCCAATATTGCGGCGGCGCATCGACCGCGGCGCCGAGCTTGGCCGCCGCATGCCAGGGCCAGCGCGGGTCGAACAGGATAGCGCGGGCCAGGGCCACCATGTCGGCCCGGCCGCCGGCGATGATCGCCTCGGCCTGCTCGGCTTCGGTGATCAGCCCGACGGCGATGGTCGGTAAGCCGCTCGCCCGACGGATGCTTTCGGCCAGCGGCACCTGATAGCCGGGCCCGGGAACGATCTTCTGCTGCGCCGCCAGGCCGCCGCTCGAGACATGAATGAAATCGCAGCCGCAGCGCCCGAGTTCCCGGGAAAAAACTGCGCTCTGTTCGAGATCCCAACCGCCGGCAACCCAGTCGGTGGCCGAAAGGCGAATGCCCAGAGTCATTTCCGGCACCGCCGCACGCACTGCAGCGAAGACGGCCAGCGGGAAGCGCATGCGGTTTTCGAGTCCGCCGCCATACTGGTCTTGCCGCGTATTGGCCAGCGGCGAGAGAAATTGGTGCAGCAGGTAACCATGCGCAGCGTGGATTTCGATGGCCTCAATCCCGAGCCGCCGAGCCCGTTGCGCCGCTTCGACGAAGGCCGCCTCGACACGGGCCAGGCCGGCCGCATCGAGTGCCTCGGGCCAGGATTCCGTCGGCAGGAAGGGCAGCGCCGAAGGCGCCACCGACTGCCAGCCCCCCGCCGCGCTCGGCAACTGGCCGCCGCCTTCCCAGGGCAGCCGATTCGCCGCCTTGCGCCCGGCATGGGCCAGTTGAATGGCCACCGGCATCGCCGAATATTTACGCAGCGCGGCCAGCACCCGGCCCAGCGCCTCTTCGCAGGGCGTCGACCACAAGCCGAGATCGGCCGGCGAAATCCGCCCCTCCGGCAGCACCGCCGTCGCCTCCAGGATGAGTAGCCCGGCGCCGGATAAAGCCAAATTGCCGTAATGCATCAGATGCCAGTCGGTGGCCAGGCCATCTTCGGCCGAATACTGGCACATCGGGGCCACCACGATGCGATTCGTGAGGTGCAGGCGACCGATGGCGAGAGGGGAAAACAGTTGGCTCATGATCATTTCCTTCTGCTGTTGTGTCGGGGCAAAAGCCCGAGCCGGAATTTTGCCCAGGCTTTGCCCACATTCCAACCGCCTCTTTCCGTCGGGGGCGCGGCACGCCCCGGGCCCCGACCTGTGGAAAACCGATATTGCAGCGCAGCATCGGCTGCCTATACTGGCCCGGCAGGAGAAAAACACATAATTGGAGTACAGCAATGAAGGTCAAAATTCACTTTCGAATCACCCAGGACCGGGCCGGCATCCCGCAGAACTTCAGCGGTGCCCGGCGTTTTGTCGTCGGCGAAGGTCAGGCCATCGAAGAGCTGGCCAGACGGCAACTGGCGGCGGATTACCAGATTCCGCCCAGCGCCGTTGAAATCTGCGCCATAGAAAACTGAAATTGCGCCATGGGCAGCCCGGCCCGAGCAATGCCAAATAGCTACATTTTGTTACACAAGGCTACGAAAGGACGACAGACGCGAGACGGGACGGCCCCTACACTGCGACTGTGCATTGAACCCCTCCTCTCGAAAACCCCCTTTTCGAGAATTTCGACCCCGCCGCTGGCGGGGTTTTTTTTGCTCAATTGACAAAGTTAAGTCGCTATAATCACGGACTTTTAAATTTGTGTAATGAGGGAATCAGCATGGCCGAGCAGCATTCTTCTAAGAGCATCATGTGGGCAGTGATCATCGCGGCTGCTGTCCTGATCGCCATCATCTTCCCCTTTACCGTCAAACATACCGGCTCAGCCGCCGACTCCGCCAATAGCAGCGACGAGTCGGATGTCCGCATCCAGCCGGTCGCCAAGTTCGAACTGGCCAAGGTCGAAGCACCGGCGGTCAGCAGCGGACCGAAGGATGGCCTCACCGTCTTCAACAGCGTTTGTGCCGCCTGCCATGCCACCGGCGCCGCCGGCTCGCCGAAGGCCGGCGACAAGGCTGCCTGGGCGCCGCGTATTGCGCAGGGCAAGGACGTCCTATACAAGAGCGCACTGGGCGGCAAGAACGCCATGCCGGCTCGCGGCGGCGCGGCCAATCTGTCTGACGACGAAATCAAGGGCGCGGTTGATCACCTGCTTGGTCTGGTCAAGTAAACCAAGCAAGGCGAAACAATTTTGGGGAGGCTGCGGCCTCCCTTTTTCGTGCACCGAAAATTTTGCCGCGGGGTCAGGCGGAACGGCGACGATGAGGCCGCCGCTCAGCGCTTGCCGGCGAGCATCGCCTTCATGGCGTCGAGGCGGGCATTGCCGGTCGCCTTGTCGGGTGGCACATCCTGCTTGCCGCCGGAAAAGCGGACATCTTCCTTACCCATCTCGTCGATAAACCGTGACGGATCGCAGGGCACGAACTCGCGCGCCTGCTTGCGCCGTTCGCAATAGGAAATGTGCAGCGAACGTTGAGCCCGGGTAATACCGACATACATCAAGCGACGTTCTTCTTCGATCTTGCTCGGGTCAGTCGACTCACGGTGCGGCAGAATGCCCTCCTCGACCCCGACCAGGAAAACGTGCCGGTATTCGAGGCCCTTCGAGGCATGCAGGGTCGACAGTTGGACGGCGTCGACGTCATCGTCATTCTGCTTGTCGAGCATGTTGATCAGGGCGATGCTCTGGGTCAGGTCGATCAGCGTCTTGCCGTCCTGTTCGCCCTTGCGGTTCAGCCAGCCGGCAAACTCGCAGACATTTCCCCAGCGCGTCTGCGCCGTGCGCTCTTCCTCAAGATCGTAGAGATAGGTCTCGTAGTCGATGGCTTTCAAGAGGTCGGGCAAGACCTGCTGGGCCGGCTCGCGGACGGCACGCCCCTGGATCCGGTTGATGAACTGGCAGAATTCGAGCAGGGGTTCGAGTTGGCGGGTCTGCACGCGATGCGCGAAGCCTTCCTCGAAGGCCGCCTGGAACAGCGAAATATGGCGTTCGCCGGCGTAGGTCCCAAGCACCTGCAGCGTCGCTGCGCCGATCCCGCGCTTGGGCGTGGTGGCGGCACGGATAAAGGCCGGATCGTCATCTTCGTTGGTGAGCAGACGCAGGTAGGCGATGATGTCCTTGATTTCCGCCTTGTCGAAAAAGGACTTGCCGCCGGACAGCAGATAGGGGATGCGGTGATCGCGCAGGTATTCCTCGAAAATGCGCGCCTGATGATTCGAGCGATAGAGGATGGCGTAGTCCTTGAACTGGCCGCGCTGTTCGAAGCGGTGCGCCTGCAGTTTCATGATCACGCCTTCGGCCTCGGCATCGTTGTCGCGGCAGGCGGTGACATGGATGGGATCGCCCAGCCCCAGTTCGGACCAGAGTTTCTTGTCGAACAGCTTTTCGTTGTTGGCGATGACGTTGTTGGCCGCTTTCAGGATGCGGACCGTCGACCGATAATTTTGTTCGAGCTTGATGACCTTGAGGGCCGGAAATTCGTTGGGCAGCTTCTTCAGGTTTTCGATATCGGCCCCCCGCCAGCCGTAGATCGCCTGGTCATCGTCGCCCACTGCCGTGAACTGGGCGCGAACGCCGGTCAGTTGCTTGAGCAACTGGTATTGGCAGGCGTTGGTATCCTGGTATTCATCGACCAGCAGGTAGCGCAGACGGTTCTGCCACTTGTCGGTGATGTCCGGATGCTCGTTGAACAGCTTGACCGGCAGACCGATCAGGTCGTCGAAATCGACCGCCTGATAGGCCTTCAGCGTGGCCTCGTAGGACAGGTAGGCATGCGCCGCCAGGTTTTCATGCTCGTCGCGCACCAGGTGGCGAGCCGCTTCCGGCGAGACCAGGGCGTTTTTCCAGTTGGAGATGATCGACTGCAGCAGGCGCAAAGTTGCCTTATCGACGGTCTGCGCCACTTCACCGATGATGCCGGCGCAATCCGCCGAATCGAAAATCGAGAAGCGCGGCTTGTAGCCGAGCGCCTTGGCCTCCTCGCGCAGAATCCGCACGCCGAGCGAATGGAAGGTCGAAATTTGCAACTGGTCGGCTTGCGGCTTGGACAGAATTTTACCGATGCGCTCCTGCATTTCCCTGGCCGCCTTGTTGGTAAAGGTGATGGCTGCCACGTTCCGGGGTTGAAAACCGCAATCCTGCACCAGATAGGCGATTTTCTGCGTAATCACCCGCGTCTTGCCCGAGCCGGCCCCGGCCAGCACCAGCAAGGGGCCGTCAAGGTAGTGAATCGCTTCGCGTTGCTGGGGATTGAGGCCGGACATTTTTGGGCAAATAACAACGCCCCGACGATGCGGGGCGCCCTGGATTCGATGCCTTGATTTTACCCCAGCCCTTCCCCGACAGGGAGTCGGCCTGCGGGGTGCAGGCGGCTCAGGCCTGGTCGTCGACCTTGCGCTCGGCACCGGTCGGTGGCACCGCCTTGAGCAAGGCGCCCGCGCCGGCGCCGAGCGAGGTCAATTGCGCCGCCACCGCGCGGGCCTCCAGCAACACCCGCTCGCCACCTTCGAAAGGCCCGGCGGCCTGACCGTCAAACTCGGCGAGCTCTTGCTGCAAACTGCGCTGGCGGTCACCTTCGATGCCCTCGGTCAATTCCACCCGCCGCACTTTCTCGCCGGCAACCCGCCGCGCCCGCTCGACGGAAGCGCCGGAGTAGGGTTGGGTGGTAGATTCGAGGCGGTTCAGCTTCATGGACGGGCTCCTTACCCCCGTCAACGGCAGATCAACCGCCAGACTTTAATTTAGAGCGCGCCGAATACCTTCTTCAGCAGGTCGCTGCCAGCTCCCAGCGGGTTGGAACGCAGTTTCTTCTCTTCTTCGGCAATCATCGCGAACAAGCCGTCCATCGCCTTCTGCGTGACATAGCTGTCGAGATCGGCGTCCTTCTGCTCGATCAGGCCGCTACTCGCCGCCTTGCCGGCAAACTGGTTGTACTTGTCGGCAAGTTGCACCTTCTTGGTCGACGCCTTGACGATAGGCATGAACTTCGCCGTCAGCTGCTCGGTCGAGGTCCGTTTGAAATACTGCGTCACGCTGTCTTCGCCACCGGTCAGGATACCTTTGGCGTCCTGCACGGTCATTTTCCGGATCGCTTCGCCGAGCACCGGTCGCGCTTCGGCCACCGCCTGTTCGGCCGCATGGTTCATGGTTTCGATCAATTGATCGGCCGCTTTGCCCAGACCGAACATGCGCAGCGCGCTTTCGGCCTTTTGCAGGTAGCCGGGCAAGGGAATCCGGACCTTGCTGTTGCCGAGGAAACCACCGTCCTTGCCAAGAGAAACGACCGCATAGTCGGCCCCCTTGGCCAGCGCCTCTTTGACGCCGGTACCGGCATCAGCGCTCGAAATGGCAGCCAGCGCCCCGGCCTGGGCGAGCCCCACGACGAGCATCAGGCACAGGCCGGACAGCAAATTGAGCAGACGACGCATGTTGTTCTCCGCAGTGGTCAGACGATATCGAGATGACCGAGACCGCTGGTCAAGTCGCGGTCCTTGGCATCCTTGCCGAGCAACTTGATCTGCAGGCGAAGGTCATTCAAGGAGTCGGCATTGCGCAGCGCATCTTCATAGGTGATCTTGCCCGCCTCGTAAAGGTCGAACAGGGCCTGATCGAAAGTCTGCATGCCGAGTTCGCGGGATTTCTTCATGATTTCCTTGATTTCCTGCACCTCGCCCTTGAAGATGAGGTCGGAAATCAAGGGGGAATTGAGCAGGATTTCAATCGCCGCCACCCGCCCCTTGCCATCTTTCTTGGGCAGTAGACGCTGCGACACCATGGCCCGCAGATTGAGCGAGAGGTCCATCAGCAGTTGCTGCCGACGCTCTTCCGGGAAAAAGTTGATGATCCGGTCGATGGCCTGGTTGGCACTGTTGGCGTGCAGCGTCGCCAGCGCCAGGTGACCGGTTTCGGCAAAGGCGATGGCGTAATCCATGGTGCTGCGATCGCGGATTTCGCCCATCATGATGACATCGGGAGCCTGGCGCAGGGTGTTGCGCAGGGCCGGACCCCAGTCTTCCGTATCGACCCCGACTTCGCGCTGCGTGATGATGCAGTTCTTGTGCTCATGGACGTATTCGATCGGGTCTTCGACGGTGATGATGTGCCCGTAGGAATTTTCGTTGCGATAATCGACGACGGCCGCCAGCGAGGTCGATTTACCGGTGCCGGTACCGCCGACCAGGATGATCAGCCCGCGCTTGGTCATCGCCAGATCCTTGAGGACCGGGGGCAAGCCCAAGGCATCGAGGGTCGGGATGGTCATGTTGATGGTGCGGCAGACGACGCCGACGCGCCCCTGCTGGACCAGCGCATTGACCCGGAAGCGGCCGATACCGGTCGGCGAAATGGCGAAATTGCACTCCTTGGTCGATTCGAACTCGGCGGCCTGCCGGTCATTCATGATCGAGCGCGCCAATTCGGCCGTGTGCGAAGCCGTCAGCACCTGGTTGGAAACCGGTGTCACCTTGCCGTCGATCTTGATGGCCGGCGGAAAACCGGCGGTAATGAACAAGTCCGAACCTTTTTTCTGCGCCATCAGACGCAAAAGGTCGTGCATGAATTTCATGGCCTGATCGCGTTCCATTGCCTACCTCTTTTTCTGTCGTGCCGCCGGTTCAGACCGGGAAGGCATCTTTGTTGGCCGCTTTGTTGCGTGCTTCGTTACTCGATACCAGATTGCGCCGAACCATGTCGAGCAGATTCTGATCCAGGGTCTGCATGCCGTAGCTCTGACCGGTCTGGATCGCCGAATACATCTGCGCCACCTTGTTTTCGCGGATCAGATTACGCACCGCCGGGGTGCCGATCAAAATCTCGTGCGCGGCGACCCGCCCGGTACCTTCCTTGGTCTTCAGCAGGGTCTGGGAAATAACGGCGCGCAGCGACTCGGAGAGCATGGCGCGAACCATTTCCTTTTCTGCCGCCGGGAAGACGTCGACGATACGGTCGACCGTCTTGGCGGCCGATGAAGTATGCAGCGTGCCGAACACCAGGTGACCGGTTTCCGCCGCTGTCAGGGCGAGGCGGATGGTTTCCAGGTCGCGCAGTTCGCCGACCAGGATGACGTCCGGATCCTCGCGCAACGCCGAGCGTAGCGCGTTGGCGAAGGACAGGGTATGTGGCCCGACTTCGCGTTGGTTGATCAGGCACTTCTTCGCCTCATGGACGAATTCGATCGGATCCTCGACGGTCAGGATGTGGCCGTAACTGTTTTCGTTGACGTGATTGACCATCGCCGCCAGGGTCGTGGACTTGCCCGAACCGGTCGGCCCGGTGACCAGCACTATGCCACGCGGATACTCGGAAATTTCCTTGAAAATTTTCGGGCAATTGAGGTCTTCCAGCGTCAGCACCTTGGAAGGAATGGTCCGGAATACGGCCCCCGCCCCCCGCTGCTGATTGAAGGCATTGACCCGGAAGCGCGCCAGATTGGGAATCTCGAAGGAGAAGTCACACTCCAGGGTCTCTTCGTAGATCTTGCGCTGGCCATCGTTCATGATGTCGTACACCATGCCGTGCACATCCTTGTGATCCATGGGTGGCAGATTGATGCGGCGCACGTCGCCATGAACGCGGATCATCGGGGGCAGACCGGACGAAAGATGCAGGTCGGAAGCCTTGTTCTTGACACCAAAGGCCAGTAGTTCGGTAATGTCCATGCGGATCGTCCTTAAGGCGCGTGTATACTGGAAGCAGACGCAATTCCATTGGATTATGAGCGCAATCGCCACCAACCTGCAAGCAGTCCGGGCCCGTATCGCCGCCGCCGCAAATGCGGCCGGCCGCCGGCCGGAAGAGATTCAATTGCTCGCCGTCAGCAAGACCAAGCCGCTGGCCGACATTCTCGTTGCAGCAGCGGCCGGGCAACGCGCTTTCGCCGAAAATTACGTCCAGGAAGGCTGCGAAAAAGTGGTCGCCACCGCCGACCTGGGACTCGAATGGCACTTCATCGGTCCGCTGCAAAGCAACAAGAGCCGCCAGGTCGCAGAACACTTCGCCTGGGTACACTCGATCGATCGTCTGAAAATTGCCGAACGCCTGTCCGCCCAGCGCCCGGCGCATCTGCCGCCGCTCCAGGTCTGCGTCCAGGTCAATGTTTCCGGCGAGGCCAGCAAGAGCGGCTGCCCGCCGCACCAGGCGGCCGCCCTGTGCCAGGCCGTTGCCGCCTTGCCGCATCTTCGCCTGCGCGGCCTGATGGCCATCCCCCAGCCGGTCGACGAACTGTCGGCGCAGCGGCGACCCTTCCGCGAATTGCGGCAACTTTACGAAACACTCCGCTCAGCGGGTCTGCCGCTCGACACGCTGTCGATCGGCATGACTCATGATCTTGAAGCTGCCGTAGCCGAGGGCGCGACCATCGTCCGCATCGGCACGGCCATTTTTGGTGAAAGAAACTACGCATGAAAATTACTTTTCTCGGTGGCGGCAACATGGCCAACGCGCTGATCGGCGGCATGTTGAAACAGGGTTTTACCGCCGCCGACATTACCGTCATTGATCCGGGCAGCGAGGCGCGCCACAAGCTGACGCAAAGCTACGGCGTGAACTGCCTCGATTCTGCCGAGCCGTTGACCGGAGTTGGCGACCTGCTGCTGCTGGCGGTCAAGCCGCAGCAGATGAAGGATGCCGTCAGGCCGCTCGGCGGCAAGCTGGGCCAGGCACTGGTGGTCAGCATCGCTGCCGGCCTCGACCTGGAAACCCTGGCCCGTTTTCTCGGCGGCCACCGCAAGATTGTGCGCTGCATGCCCAACACTCCGGCCCTGATCGGAGCTGGCATCACCGGCCTCTGTCCGCTGCCGGAAGTCAGCGAAGCCGAGCGCGCCGCGGCCGACCGCGTCCTGCGTGCCGTCGGAAGCACCGTATGGATTGCCGACGAAAGCCGGATGGATGGCGTCACCGCCCTTTCCGGCAGCGGCCCGGCCTACGTCTTTCTGTTCATCGAAGCCCTGCAGCAGGCCGCCGCCGATCTCGGCTTCACGCCGGAACAAGGGCGCCAGTTGGCCATCGAGACGGTCCAAGGCGCCGCCGCCCTGGCCGCCCAGTCGGCCGAACCGGCCGCCGTATTGCGCGAGCGCGTCACCTCCAAGGGCGGCACCACCGCTGCGGCCCTGCAGACCATGGCCGAAAAGGGCGTCAAGGAAGGCATCGTCGCCGGCGTCATGGCCGCCGAGGCACGCGGCAGAGAACTCGGCAAACAGCTAGGAGCTTCCTGATGCAAGCCCTGTTCTTCCTCATTGACGCGGTCGTCAGCTTCTTTTGTACGCTGTTCCTGCTGCGCTTCATGATGCAGGCGATGCGCGTTTCGTTTGGAGGGCAGATCGGCCATTTCGTCGTCGCCCTCACCAACTGGGCGGTCAAGCCGTTGCGCCGGATCATCCCCGGCACCGGCGGCTTCGACTGGTCCAGCCTGTTTGCCGCGCTGGCCCTGCAACTGCTGCTCTCGGCCCTGCTCGTCGTGCTCTCCGGGCGCGACCTGAGCGTCAATAGCGAGGGCATTGCCCTGATGGCGGTGTGGTTCGCGTTGCGCAGCCTGTTGCGGCTGGCCGTTTATGTCCTGATCGGCGCCCTCATCCTGCAGGCCGTACTCTCCTGGATCAATCCCTATTCGCCGCTGGCGGCGCCGGCCCAGCAACTGACCCGACCGCTGCTGGACCCGATCCGCCGCGTCGTGCCGCTGATTTCCGGCATCGATCTGTCACCGCTGGTTGCCATCCTGCTCCTGCAGGCGGCACTGATGTTCCTGTGAGCGACTGGTTCCGTCAGGCAGCCGACGGGCGCCTGACGCTCACCCTGCATATCCAGCCGGGCGCCAAGAAGACGGAATTTGCTGGCTTGCACGGCGATGCCCTGAAAATCCGGCTGGCCGCACCACCGGTCGACGGCAAGGCCAACGAGGCCCTGCTCAAGTTCCTGGCCGAGGTTCTCCATCTGCCGAAATCGGCGGTTACCCTGAAAAGCGGCCAGACCTCGCGCCGCAAGGTACTCGAGGTGGTCGGCGCCACTCCCGAAAGCATCGCCCGCCTGGCCAGCCACTGAATCATCCTAGAAAACGCAACTGAACCGCGGAGACGCAGCGATACGGAGGAAAAAAGGCGTGCCGGGATTATTTGGCACACCTTCTGGGTGAGCTGCAAATACGACGCAAGCCACTGTTTTCACGTTTTTCTCTGCGCCTTTGCGACGCTGCAGCAAGGTATTTTTGCATCCCTGGCAAGCGGCCTCCCATAAAAAAACGGCGGGAAATCCCGCCGTTGCTGGGTGCCGTAACGGCCCCTATTTCTTCGCTTTGACAACGGCCGGGGCGGGCGCCTCACTACCCCCGGCAACGGTCAGATCGGCCTTCAGCTTGGCCAGGGTCTTTTCGCCAAAGCCCTTGACCTCCTTCAGATCATCAACGGACTTGAATGGCCCATTCTTGGTGCGGTAATCGATGATCGCCTTGGCCTTGCTCGGACCGATACCCTTGACGGTGACCAGTTCGTCCTGCGTCGCCGTGTTGATATTGACTGCGGCCAGGGCCAGGTTGATGCAGGCCAGCAGGGCCAGCAGCAGCGCCACAATGTATTTCATGAATTTTCACCTCCGCTATAGCAATGTTGATCAATCATTGGCTTTCGCATCACGGAGAGAAAACCCGGATGCAATCAACATCGTAGTAGCTGTCGCAAAAATCCATATGTCATTATTTTGTCAATTTTTGTAGCCTCCGCCGAGGCCGGGGCGAAACCCGCCACTAACCTCCGGCGGCAAAGACCGGGCGGCCGGCGACCAGCGTCGTTTTGACCCTGCCGCTCATCGCATAACCCAGCCACGGCGAATTCTTGCCCCGGCTGCGCAGGGCTTCCGCCGTCACCAGCCAGTTTTCCTCGGCATCGAAGATGCAGATATCGGCCGCCGCCCCCGCGGCCAGGGAACCCAGCGGCAAGCCCAGCACGGCGGCCGGGGCGGCGGTAATCCGGGCCAGCGCGTCGGCCAGCGAAACACCGGCGGCGGCCGCCCATTTCAGGGTCAGCGGCAAGAGCAGTTCAAGACCGGTAGCCCCCGGCTTGGCTTCGCCGAAAGGCAGCAGCTTGTCGTCGGCCGCGACCGGCGTATGGTCGGAACAAATCGCCGCCAAACCGGCGGCAGCGGCCTGCGACAAGGCCAGGCGGTCGCTCTGGGCGCGTAATGGTGGATTGAAACGGGCGTGTGGATTAAAGAAGCCGATGTCGTTTTCAGTCAGCAACAGGTGATGCACGCCGACATCGAAACTGACCGGCAGTCCCTCGTCGCTGGCCCCTTTGAGCAGTGCCACCCCGGCCGCCGAGGAAAGCCGGGTGAGATGGACGCGGGTACCGGTATCACGCACCAACTGGAGGATGGTGGCGATGGCGATGGTTTCGGCGGCGACCGGAATGCCGGCCAGGCCGAGACGGCTGGCCACTTCGCCCTCATGCGCGAAGCCGTTACGCGACAGCCAGTAGTCCTGCGGCTGCAGCCAAATGGCAAAATCGAAGGTGCCGGCGTATTCCATGGCCCGCAGCAGGGCTTCGGTATCGACCATGGGCCGGTTGGCCTGCGAGAAGGCGACGCAACCGGCCTTCTTCAGGCCGGCCAGTTCGGCCAGGCGTTCGCCGTTGAGGCCGAGGGTCAGGGCACCGAGCGGCAGAATGCGCGCCTTGCCGATTTCCTCGCCACGATGCACCAGACGGTCGGCCAGTTCCGGCTCGTCGAGCGGCGGATCGGCATCCGGCGGGACGACCACCGAGGTGACGCCACCGGCCACGGCGGCGGCCAGTTCAGCCTCGATACTGTTGAGGCGGGCGCCGAGGTCGATCAGGCCGGGACAGACGACACAGCCGGCGGCATCGATCGTTTGCTCGGCGACAAAGCCGGCCGGCGCGTCGCCCAGTCCGGCAATCCGCTCGCCGGCGACAAACAGCGAGGTGCGGCGATCGACGCCGTTTTTCGGGTCGATGAGGCGGCCGTTCTTGATTTCGATATTCATGCTGATCAATTCCCCGCAACGATGCTCATGACGGCCATGCGCACGGCAATGCCGAAGGTGACCTGGGGCAGGATGACGGCCTGCGGACCGTCGGCCACCGCCGAATGGATTTCGACACCGCGATTCATCGGCCCCGGGTGCATGACGATGGCGTCCGGCTTGGCGCGCGCCAGTTTCTGCGGCGTCAGGCCGTAATGGCGGAAGTATTCGCCGGCCGAGGGCAACAGGGCGCCGGTCATGCGTTCGTTCTGCAGGCGCAGCATGATGACCACGTCGCAATCCTGGAGACCTTCTTCCATGTTGTGGAAAACCTGCACGCCGAGCTTGTCCATGTACTTGGGAAGCAGGGTTTCCGGACCGATGGCGCGGACTTCCGGCACACCGAGCGTGGTCAGGGCGTGGATATCGGAACGGGCGACGCGCGAATGCAGGATGTCGCCAACGATGGCCACGCGCAGTTGCGAGAAATCCTTCTTGTAATGACGGATGGTGTACATGTCGAGCAGGCCCTGCGTCGGGTGGGCATGGCGGCCGTCACCGGCATTCACCACATGCACGTCGTCACGGCCGATGCGCTGCAGGTGCTCGGCGATCAGGTAGGGCGCGCCGCTTGAGGCATGGCGCACGACGAACAGGTTGGCGTGCATGGCACACAGGTTGTCGATGGTATCGAGCAGGGTTTCGCCCTTGGCTGTCGACGACTTGTTGATATCGAGATTGATGACGTCGGCGGAGAGGCGCTTGGCGGCGATCTCGAAGGTCGTCCGGGTGCGCGTCGAGTTCTCGAAGAACAAGTTGAAGACGCTCTTGCCACGCAGCAACGGCACCTTCTTGACTTCGCGGGCCGAGACTTCCATGAAGGATTGGGCGGTATCGAGAATCTGCGTCAGTATCCGTTGCGGCAGGCCCTCGATCGACATCAGGTGAATCAGCTCGCCATCCTTGTTCAACTGCGGGTTATGCATGTTCCAGCCTCCAGGCGAGTTGACCGTCATCCTTGCGGCCAAGGACCAGATTCTGCCCATCGGTCAGGGCCACCTCCCAGACGCAGTAGGTCGCGGCGATCGGCAGTTCGCGTTCGCCGCGATCGGCCAACACGGCCATGCCGACCGAGGCCGGGCGGCCGTAGTCGAACAGCTCGTTGATCGCCGCCCGCGTCGTGCGCCCGGTATAGAGCACGTCATCGACCAGGATCAGATGGCGACCTTCGACATCGAACGGAATCAAGGTCGGCCGACATTGCGGATGCAGGCCTTTTTCGGCGAAGTCGTCGCGGTAAAAGGAAACATCGATCATGCCAACCTCTTCCGGCAGATCGAGGAGTTCCTTCAGCCGTTCGGCAATCCAGGCACCGCCGCTGAATATACCGACCAGGGCGGGATTGTGGTGCAATTGTGGCCGGATCAGTTCGGCCAGCTGGCGACACTGGGCCTCGGCATCGGGCAGCGGCTCATTTATCAGCTTGGGCAGTTGGGACATGCGGACTTTCAAACCAGGTTTGGAGAATGAGTTGGGCCGCCACCGCATCGAGCAGCGGCTTGGCGGATCGGCTGTTGCGACCGGTTTCGCGCAAGCGGGCCTGGGCATCGAGCGAGGTCAGGCGCTCGTCGGCGAAGCCGACCGGCAGCTTGTAACGCCGCTGCAGACGCTCGGCGAACTTGGTGGCCAGGCGGGTCATTTCATGCGGTGTACCGTCGGCGTGGGTGGGCCGGCCGACCACCAGTTGTTCCGGCTGCCATTCGGCAACCAGCTTGGCAATGGCGGCGAAGCGATCATCGTTCGACTCGGCGTGAATGGTGGTCAGCGGATGCGCCGTACCGAGCAGGGTTTCGCCGGTCGCGACGCCAATCCGCTTTTCACCGAAATCGAATGCCAGGACTGTACCCACGCTCAGGCGTGTCCGGCCACGTCGGAAAGTTGGGTGAAACTGATGCCAAGGTTCTGCATGGCGGCCGGCAGACGTTCTTCCGCCGGCAAGTCGAAGAGGATGCTGGCCTTGGCCGGCACCGTCAGCCAGGAATTCTGGGCCAGTTCGTCTTCGAGCTGGCCGGCTTCCCAACCGGCGTAACCCAGGGTGACCAGGATTTCCGAGGGCAGCCCCTGGCTGCCCACGGCCGCCAGCACATCGCGCGAACTGGTCAGACCGATCTCGCTGCTGACCGCCAGGGTCGATTGCCATTGGCCAATCGGGCGGTGCAGAACGAACCCGCGATCAAGCTGCACCGGCCCACCGAAATAGACCGGCACCTTGGCCATCTGCTCGGCCTCCAGCTTGATATCGATTTTTTCGAACAAGCCGGACAGGCTCATGTCAATCGGCCGATTGACGATGATCCCCAGCGCGCCGTTCTCGTTGTGTTCGCAGATATAGACGAGGGCGTTGGAAAAATAGAGATCCTCAAGCGCCGGCATGGCGATCAGGAAATTGTTGGTGAGGTTGACGCTGTTCATGGCCGAGATTTTAAAGGAAAAACAAGCGAACAATCGATTTTGCCAGCAGCGAATTAGATTTCCGTCAAGCCATTCCGCCTCAATTTTTGGCCCGGAATTCGCTGTCATAGGGCTGTCACTCTCGGCGCCGAGAATCATGCTGGCCATGCGGCGCCTATCGACGTCGCAAGCAACCATCAGGCATCCCCTACTCACCGAATTCGCGCCTGCGCGAGTGTTAATATTTCCAGGGCAAAACATGCAGAAAAAAATCAGTATTGTCGCAATCGCAGCGGCTTTTGGCCTAGGCGGGTGCCTTGACAGCAACAGCTCTTCGTCGGCAGCGGTCTCCGGCACGCTGCTCGACTCGGCCGTCGAGGGTGTCGCCTATCGCGCCAGCCCTTCCGGCAAAAACGGCACGACCAATACCAGCGGCGGCTTTGAATGCCTGGCCGGCGACACCATCACTTTCAGGTTGGGCGATGTCACCCTCGGCAGCGTCGCTTGCGCCACGACCATCACGCCGCTGGAGTTGGCTGGCATTGCTGCCTGGACGGGCGACGACGACAAGGTGAACAACCGTCTTCTTTTCCTGCAATCACTGGACGAGGACGACAATCCGGCCAACGGGATCAAGATCAGCAGCGCCATGCTCGCCAGCTTCTCCGGCAAATTCCTTGACTTCAGCAAGGCCGCCAGCGCTTTCGATATCGACCTCGCCGCGCTGCTGCCCGGCATCGAGGACAAATTCGGCAACTCCTACAAGGATCGCGCACCGAACGACAGCCGCCGCAAACTGGCCAAGGAGCATTTCGAGGGAACGCTGGCCACGACGCGCGGCCAAGGCGACACCAGCAAGGTCGCAGTGGCAACGGCTGGCGGCGACGTAACGATTTCCAAATACACCTTGCGCGCCGACGCTTCCCTCTATGTCCCCTATGAAGGCAGCAACGGCGCGGCCAAGAAAGATTTCGCCGACGGTTTCTTCCCGGCGGTCGGCTCCGGGCTGGCATTCAAGGGCAAGGCGACGAATGGTGAACTGGAATTTTATGCCATCACCGACCGCGGCCCCAATGGCGACAGCCCGAACGCCCCAAACCCTGGCGACGCCACCAAGAGCAGCATCAGCAAGATGTTTCCGGCCCCCGGCTTCACCCCTGCCATCGGCCTGATCTCGATCGGCAAGGCGGGTGCGGTTATCAAGTCGCTGCTGCCGCTCAAGCTCAATGCGACGACCAAGATCTCCGGGCGCCCGCTGCCCGCCGGCACAACCGGCAGCAGCGGGGAAATTCCGCTGACCGACGAACTCAAGTTCGTGGCGAGCAAAGCGGATTTCGACAGTAACGGACTGGATACCGAAAGCCTGGTCTATGACGCAACGAACAAGGTGTTCTGGACTTCCGACGAATATGGCCCTTTCATCGTCAAGATCGACGCCACGAGCGGCGTGATTCTCAAGAAATACCAGCCAGGAACGGGCGTCGGCGACCTTCCGAATATCCTCAAGAATCGGCGCGCCAATCGCGGCATGGAAGGCCTGACCATGACCGCTAGCGGCAAGCTGCACGGATTCCTGCAGAGCCCGATCGAGCCCTTTGACAGCAACGCCAAATCAATCAGCACCACGGATAGCAAAGACCTCAACCAGGACGGCAAGACAACGGACAAGGCCAAAATCAAGGACTATGCCCAATTCGCCCGCTGGCTTGAATTCGACCCGACGACCGAAACCTCGAAACTCTACGCCTATCCGCTCAATTACCCCTTGAGCACAGCCGGCGAGAAATGGGATAGAAACCGCACCGGCAGTGCCAAGCTCGGCGACCTGATGGCGCTCTCCAACGGCAAGTTTCTGGTGATCGAACAAGGCGCCGACAGCAGCGGCAAGGTACGCAATTTTGTGATGTTGGTGGAAATCCCGAGCGGTGCCACCGAAATTACCAACGATGGCATCGAGCTGGAGAAGAACAGCATTGACGGTACGACCTCGACAACGCACCCCTGGTCCACCGTCATCACGCTCAAGAAAACCGTGCTGCTCGACCTCAACGCCATCGGCTGGAGCGCCGAAAAAGCCGAAGGCCTAAGCCTGGTCGACGACAGGACGCTGGCGCTGATCAACGACAACGACTTCGGTCTGCGCACCACGCTGCTTGATGCCAGCGGAAAATTTGTCGAGGGCGACATCACCGCCTGCTCGGTCGATGTCAATGGTGCCATCATCAACGATGGCAATTGCCCAAGCGGTGCGGTAAGCGGCCGCGTCACCCGGGGCAGCGACAGCGAACGACCGACCCGCCTCTGGCTGATCAAGCTACCCCGGGCGCTGAACAGCTATACGTTGCCCTGAGCCTCCTCCGCGGGGCCGGCCCAGTCCGGCCCTTTTCGTCACACGCGCCGGCAGTTTTCTGGAACTTTCCGCCGGGAACGGGTAAAACGGCGCATGAATTCCAATAAAGCCCTCGTCTGGTTCCGCCGCGATTTGCGCGACTACGACCATGCCGCCCTGAGCGCGGCCCTCGCCGGGGGGCGCCGGGTTTATTGCGCCTTCGTTTTCGATACGGATATTCTCGACGCCCTGCCCTCGGCGACTGACCGCCGGGTTCATTTCATCCACACCGCCTTGCTTGAGCTGGATGACGCCCTGCGGGCCAAAGGGGGCGGCCTGATCGTCCGGCATGGCGCGGCCGGTCGGGAGATTGCGGCCCTGGCCCGGGAACTGGGGGTGACCACGGTTTTCGCCAATCGCGATTACGAACCCGCCGCCCGCCAGCGCGATGCTGCTGTCGCCGCCGATTTGCGCACCACCGGCATTGCCTTTGAATTGTGCAAGGACCAGGTAATCTTCGAAGGCACCGACGTCCTGACCCAGAACGGCCAGCCTTTCTCGGTATTCACCCCCTACCAAAAGGCTTGGCGAAAACGCCTGAGCAGCGCCGATTACGCCACCTACCCCTGCGCCGGCCAGCTCGCCGGCGGCGAACTGGCCGGCGTTCCCGAACTGGGCGCCATCGGCTTCGCGGCCAGCGACCTGGGTGCCGTCGGCATCCGGCCCGGGATGTCCGGCGCCCGACAGCTATGGGACGACTTCCGCCGCCAAGGGCTGGCGGATTACGGCAGCCAGCGTGACTTTCCGGCGCGCCGCGGCGTTTCCTACCTTTCGGTGCATCTGCGCTTCGGCACCCTGTCGCTGCGCCGCCTGGTCGGCGAAGCGCTGGCCCAACAGGCGGATTCCTGGCTCAACGAACTGATCTGGCGCGATTTTTACTTCATGATCCTCGACCACCATCCCCACGTCGTCAGGCACGCCTTCAAGCCGGCCTACGACGCCATCCGCTGGGCCGACTGGCCGACCGGTTTCGCCGCCTGGTGCAACGGCCAGACCGGCTATCCGCTGGTCGATGCGGCAATGCGCCAACTCAATGATTGCGGCTGGATGCACAACCGTCTGCGCATGATCGCCGCTTCTTTTCTGTGCAAGGATCTGGGCCTCGACTGGCGGCTCGGCGAGCGCTACTTTGCCGAGCGGCTGATCGATTTCGATCTCGCCGCCAATAACGGGGGCTGGCAGTGGGCCGCCTCGAGCGGCTGCGATGCCCAGCCCTATTTCCGCATCTTCAACCCGCTGACGCAATCGAAAAAATTCGATCCGGAAGGCCAGTTCATTCGGCGCTATCTCCCGGAACTGGCCGGACTCGACAACCGGCACATTCACGCCCCGTGGTTGCTGCCGGCGACCGAGCAGCAAGCCCTGGGGGTGGTCGTCGGCCGCGACTATCCGGGGCCGATCGTCGACCACGCCCAAGCCAGGGAAGCCACCCTGGCCCGCTATGCGGTAGTCAGAAAACCCGCTTAATTGCCCGCCTTGGCTTTGATATAGCCGGCAATCAGGCCAAGCAGTTTCTCTTCGTCGTAAGGCTTGCCCAGATAGTGGTCGGCACCGATTTCGGCAGCGTAATTGCGGTGCTTGTCGGCCGTCCGTGACGTAATCATGATCACCGGCAGATGCTTCAGACGATCGTCGGCGCGGATGTTGCGCAGCAGGTCGAAACCGTCCATGCGCGGCATCTCGATGTCGGACAGGACGACGTCCGGCATGACGTCGATCAATTGCTCGAGGGCATCGACACCATCCTTGGCCAGCACCACTTCATAGCCTTCGCGATTGAGCAGGCGGCTGGTGATCTTGCGCACGGTCAGCGAATCGTCGACCACCATCACCGTCGGCAGGCTCGCCACTTCCGGCGCGGCACCCAGGGGCGTAGCCGGCGCCACGCCGATGGCGGGCAGACGACTGGCCAGGGCGACCGGGTTGAGGATCAGCACCACCTGACCATCGGCCAGCACCGTGGCACCGGCAATCCCGACAACGCGCGCCAGTTGGGCCCCGATGTTCTTGACGACGACTTCCTGGTTGCCCTTCAGCTCGTCGATCTGTATCGCCACCCGCTGGGAGCCCGAACGCAGCAGCAAAACCCAGTAGCGCCGCCGCACTTCCGGCACCGCCTCGCTATCGCCCAACAGATGCGGCAGGAAATACAGCGGGTAGCTATTGTTCTGCCATTCGGCGACGCCCTTTTCACGGAGCACGGCGAGCGATTTTTCCTTGAGTTCCTGGACCTGCTCGATCATCGTCGACGGCACCGCATAGAGCTGCGTGCCGGCTCGGATCAGCAGGGTTTGCGTGACCGCCAGGGTGAGCGGCAGATAGAGACGGAACGTCGTACCGCGTCCGGCCTGGGAAAGGATTTCTATCCGTCCGCCGAGGGCGCCGACTTCGGTTTTGACCACGTCCATGCCGACGCCGCGCCCGGCAACCTGGGTCAATTCTTCGGCGGTCGAGAAGCCGGGCTGGAAGATAAAATCGTACAGGGCGGCCGCTTCGATGGCCTGGCCCGGTTGCAGCAAACCGAGACTTTCGGCCCGCGCCCGAATCCGCGCCGCGTCCAGGCCCTTGCCGTCATCGGCCATGGTGAGGACGATTTCATTGCCTTCCTGGGCGAGGGCAACGGTAATTTCGCCGACTTCCCGCTTGCCCGCGGCCAGCCGTTCGGCCTGTCGCTCGATACCGTGGGTCACGGCATTGCGCAACATGTGTTCAAGCGGCGCCAGCATCTTGTCGAGCACCGAACGGTCCATTTCGACCTGGCCGCCGACGATGTCGAGATTGGCCCGCTTGTCGACGTCCTTGGCGGTCTGCCGGACGATCCGGTAGAGACGTTCGGCCTGACTGGCGAACGGGATCATGCGGACGCCCATGAGATCCTGCTGCAGACCGCGATTCAGGCGCGACTGGGCAAGAATGGCGGCGTTGGCGTCGTCGAGGTTCTTCAGCAGATTCTGCTGCACGGTCGCCACGTCATTGACCGACTCGGCCATGAAGCGGGTCAATTCCTGGAAGCGCGTAAAACGGTCGAGTTCGAGCGGGTCGAACTGGGCCTCGCCTTCCGGCGTCTGGGCAACCCGCGCCTGAATCTGGCCTTCGGCCTGGATTTCGATTTCGCGGAGCTGGCGCCGCAGGCGAATGACGTTTTCGGTCAATTCGAGCAGCGAGCCCTTCAAGCTACGCATTTCGCCTTCGATCCGGGCGCGGGCGATGGACAATTCGCCGGCATCGTTGACCAGCCGGTCGATGAGGTCGGCCCGTACCCGCAGCGTCGCCCGCTGACCGCCGGCTTCCGCCTCGGCCTCCTCGGCGTGACTGGCAGCCAGCACGACCGGCTTCGCCTCCGGCGCGGCCGGCTGGGGACTGAATGCATCGACCGGAAGCGCTTCCGAGGGCCCTTGGCGCAGGCCTTCGATGGCTTGCGCCAGGGTGTCGCAGCCACTTTCGATTTCGTCGATGAAAGCCACCGTCGGCGCCCCGGCCCGCACCACATCCTGAACCCGGGTTTCCAGCAGATGGGTCAGTTCGCCGAGATTCATCGCCCCGGCCATCCGGGCATTGCCCTTGAAGGTATGGAGCAGACGGGCGATGGCATGGGGCGGCACGGCGCTGCCGAGATCGGTTTTCCAGGCCCGTAGCTGGACGGTCAGGTCGCGTAGTTGGTCGGCCGCCTCTTCGAGGAAAATCGGCAGCAATTGCTCGTCGATCTCATCGGTCAATTGCGGCAGGGACGGCCCGGCATCCGGAATCGTTTCGCTGAGCGCGGCAACCCCGGGCAGGGCGATGATTTCGGCGCTAACCGGCGACGGGGTTTCGGCGAGCGGCGGGTGGAGAAAGATATCTTCCAGCGCCGCGATCAATTGCGGCTGTTCGATGGGCGTCTGCTGCTCGGCCAGCGCGACGAACATCTGCTCGAGCGTCATGATGCTCTGGCGAACGGTTTCCAGACCCTCGATGCTGTCCGGCTGGGCCGCACCATCGCGCCGCAACAGGGCATGCTCGAGCGTGATGGCCAGATGATTCAGCGGCATCAAGCCGACGGTGGCGGCGATGCCGCCCAGCGTGTGGGCGGCGCGGGTCATCTCGAAGGTCGTCGGCGACCCCGGCTGGCTTTCCAGTTGGGTATAACTGTCGAGCAAGGTTTGCAGATAGCCGCGCGCTTCTTCCCGGAAAATATCGTACAAGGTCGGCGAAGCGGTCACCGTCGGCGGCAACACGTCGCTTTCCGAGAGCGGGACCAAGGTTTCCGGTTCCGCTGCGGCAAGCAGTTCCGAGCCGGCGGCTTCCCGGGCGGCGGGCAAAGGCTCCGGCGCCATCTCGAGAAGCGGCTCCGGCTCGACCAGGAAGGGCAGTTCAAGCTCGAACGACGACGCCTCGGCCTCGACATCGGGGAACGCGATATCGAGCATTTCGGGCGCCGGCACTGACGCTGGCGGCGTTGCTGTAACGGACGGCAGCGGCGCGGCGGGCGGCGGCGGACTCGCCTCCGTTCCTCCGTCGGCACTGCGCAGACGCACGGCGAGGGCGACCAGGGCCCCGCTATCGGGCGCCAGGCCGGAATTGCTTTCGAGCTGCTTCACCCAGTCGGCGAACAGGTCGTAGCCATCGTTGATCATGCCCAGCAACTCGGTGGTCGCCGCCTGATCCTGACGCAACCAGAGATTGAGGGTTTGTTCCAGTTCCCAGGCCGTCTCGCCCAGGTCCTTGAGGCCGACCATGCGACCACTGCCCTTCAGGGTATGGACCGAGCGCCGGATCGTGGTCATCGCCTCGATATCGTGCGGGGCGCTGGCCAGCAGGTCGAGTTGTTGGCTGATCGTGTTCAGCACATCGCCGGCTTCCTCGAGGAAAATGGCCAGCAACTCGGCGTCGATTTCCTCATGGCTGGACTGGGCCAACTGCAACGTGGCCGCCGACGGCTGCGGCGCTTCGGCATGTTGCGGCTTGAGCCCGGAGAGCGCGGCATCGACATCGACATTGGCCATCTCACCGGTCTGCAGCGCTTCCAGCGCCGCCTTGGCGGTCTCGCCCAGGGCGTGATCGGCAACCAGGTCGGCATCCTTCTGGATAGCTTGCAGATTCTGCTTGAGCTCGGCGTGCAGGCGGCTGTCTTCCGGGGTTTCGCGCAGCGCTTCGACCAGGGCATGGGTATCCAGTGCCTGCTGGGCTAGCTGGGCTTCGACGGTGACCTGTTCCGCCTCGGCATCTTCGGCCGGCGTCTCGCTTTCTCCCTGCAGACGACGGACGAAGGCGTCGAAATCTTTTTCGCCGGACGACAAGGCGTCGACAAAGAAGCCGAGCAGCGAGAGTTCGCCGGCCACCACCTCGAAATCTTCCTGGGCCGGCTGGTAGTCGGTTTCGGCAAAACGCCGGATATGCTCGCCGCAGGTCTGCAGACTGGCCACCGCCCCCAGGTGCCCGAGCATGGCGAGAGCGCCGCCGATCTGCTTGAGCGGAGCTTCCAGGGCCGACAGGTCGTGCCCCTTGGCCGGGTCGCGGAAGAAGGCGTCGAGCGCCTGCTCGACCTGCGCCAGATTGTTCTGGATCTCTCGCGCCACCTGGCCAATCAGCAGTTTTTCCTGGGCCCGCCGGGTCATTTCGTCGAGCAGCGGAATTTCCGTGTCGACCGCCGGCTTGCCGGCGATGCAGGCATAGAGACGGGCGACCATGAGATCGACCTGCTGGGCGAAATCAGTCCCCAGACGCTTGAAATTTTCCTGGGCATTCTGCAGCAGCAGGATGGCGGTTGCCACTTCCATGGCCACCGTGTCGGAATAACGTCCGGTTTCTTCCGACAACCAATTGGCGATGGCCCCCAGGCCCTGACCGAGACGCTTGAGATCGGTATGGGCGACTTCTTCGGTGAGGGTCGCCACATTGCGGGCGTGTTCGGCAAAGCCCGGCAAGCTGGCAAGGCTGCCGATACAGACCTTGTTCCACAATTCTTCGGTACTCGCCAGCGTCTCCCGCAGGCGGCGCAACACGGCATCGCGCGGTTGCTGGGTGGCATCCGCCGCTTCGGCGGGAAGCAGCGCCGGCAGTCCGAAGGTACTCTGGACTTGGGCGATCAGCGGCCGCAAGCCGGCCGGGGCCTGGGCGACATGATAGAGCGCCGTCCGCATCAGGCGCTCGGCGACATTGCTCGAACCTTCGAGCAGACGACGAATTTGCAGATCGATCCGGGTGCTGACCTGGTTGATTCCTTCGGCACTGCTGACCCCGGGATCGGCCAGGGCTTCGACGAAGGCCTGGGCCGTCCACCAGAAAGAACGGGCGGCCGGCGTTTCCTGCGTGGCCTCGATGCGGCTCAGCGCATCGAGCATCAACTGGCGCCCCTCTTCCGCCTGCGGCGGGCGGGTCAGCCAGTTGAGCAAGCCCTTCTCGTAGCGCATGCGCTCGCTCTTCAGCACCTTGCGCAGCTCGTCGGGGCTGAGGCGGGCGGCGACGGCATCCCGTTTGGGCGGACGCAGCGAAAGATCGGGGAAAAACAGGTCGCTGGCCTGGGCCCGCGCCGTACCGCCGACCTCGGCCAACGCCAGGTGCACCGGCAACAGCCGCAACGGCTGGTTCGGCTCGCCGGCCATCAGTTCATCGAGATATTGGCGGACCGCGGCGAGGGCCCGGCGCAGGACGGCCAGGCTCGTCTCGGTAGCCGTCTGGCGCCCTTCCTCGATGGCCAGGAGGACGCTTTCGAGGGATTCGGTGATCTGGGTGACGCCGTCCAGGCCGACCATGGCCAGGGCACCATGCACCTGGTGCACATGGGTGCGACAGAACTTGACCTGGGTAACATCGGTCCCGACTGCGGACTGGGCCAGCGCCTCTTCGGCGCGCTCCAAAGCCAGGTCAATCTCGCTCTTGACCCAGGTCAGGGTGCCCAAATCAAATTCAGTTGCCGCGTTCATAGTCTCTCGCGATCGATGTCGGTCAATCTACCTTGAAACCGGCGACCGAACCCTTCAGTTCGGAAGCCAGCGCGGTGAGTTCGTCCACCGCCTCGGCGGTCCGCTGCGTGCCGGCCGTGGTCTGCTCGGTAACGCGGAGGATGTCCTGCATCAGGGTTGCCACCTGGGTTGCAGTATTGGCCTGGGTTTCCGTGGAGGTCGAAATATCCTGGATGAGCTCGGCCAGATCGCGCGACACCTGACCGATTTCGGTCAGCGCCTGACCGGCGGCGTCGGACAGCTTGGCTCCCTCGACCACGCCCTGGGTCGACTTTTCCATGGCGGACACGGCATCCTGCGTATCCGTCTGAATGGTCTTCACAATGGCCGCGATCTGCTTGGTCGCTTCGGCCGAACGTTCGGCCAGCCGCTGCACTTCTTCCGCCACCACGGTAAAACCGCGCCCGGCGTCACCGGCCGAAGCGGCCTGGATGGCGGCGTTCAGGGCCAGCACGTTGGTCTGCTCGGTAATGTCGGAAATCAGTTCCACGATTTCGCCGATTTCCTGCGAGCTTTCGCCGAGGCGCTTGATGCGCTTCGAGGTTTCCTGGATCTGGTTGCGGATTTCGTTCATGCCCTTGATCGAGTCATGCACCGCCTGCGTCCCCTTTTCGGCCGCCATCAGCGACTGCCGGGCGACCTGGGCCGACTGCGTGGCGTTGCCCGAAACGGCGTTCATCGAACGCGCCATTTCCAGCGCCGATTGGCCGGCTTCCTGAATTTCGCTCGACTGGCGTTCGGCGGCGTTGAGCAGTTCGGCCGAATTGACCCGGGCGATTTCCGTCGCCGCCGTCACCCGGTTCGCCGCGTCGTTGATCCGGCCGACCAGGACGCGCAGCTCTTCAATGGTGTAGTTGATCGAGTCGGCGATGGCGCCGGTAATGTTTTCGCTGACCGTTGCCGTGACGGTCAGATCGCCGTCGGCCAGATCGCCCAGTTCGTTCATCAGGCGCAGAATGGCTTCCTGGTTTTCCCGGTTGGTCAGTTCCGACGCCTGCCGCAGGCGCTCGGCATCGATCGCCCGGCGGCTGGTATCGTCGAGGTAGAGCTTGGCGAGCAGGGACAGGGTGCCCAGGGCAAGCAGCGTCAAGATGATGAGCAGGACAATGTAGAGCGCCCGTTCGGCCAGGGTCGACTGGTAACCGCTGGCCAGCCCGTCGGTCGCCTTGAGCAGTTCTTCGCTCTCGCGGAAGATGCGCGCCCCGGCCTGTTTGGAAAGCACCAGCGGCTGCATGTTGCCGAGAATATTGCCGATCGCCGACTGGTATTCCTTGAAGGCGTCATCGAGCTCATTGAGTTTTTCCCGGGCCGCCGCATCGTTGCTGCCGGAAAGACGCAAGGCCTCGCTGCCCTTGCCCAGCCCTTGCAGCAGGTCGCGGAAGCCATTGGTATCCTTGCCGAGCAGGAAGGCCACTTCGGGGTTGATTTCGTCGCCGACCAGCAGGGCGGAAGCATTCTTGGCGATGCGCTGGGTCAACATCACCAACTGGTTGGCGGCGGCGATTTCCCGCGCCGAACCGCCGGACTGCAGCTTCAATGCCGCCAGTTGCTCGGTCAGTTCAAGCATCACCGCATTCTTGTTGTCGATGGTGGCAACGTTCTTGCCCAGCTCAACCAGGGTTTTTTCCTGGCTGATCACGGTCGCCGCATCCTTGTCCGTCGCCGCCCAGCGCTCGGCCAGGGCAGTTAGCTGGGGGCCCACGGCGCCGGGCGAGGGCGGCACATTGACGCTACCGATATCGCCGCCGTTGGTCAGCCGGTCAAGTAGCTGGGCGAAGGTTTCGCGCGATTCCTTCAACTGCGCGAAGGCCACCGGATTCCCCTGCAGGGCTAGTGACGAGGCCTTGGCGAGACGCTGCGACAGCATGCGCATTTCGCCGGAAGCGGAAACGTAGGCCGTACCGTAAGTCGATTCACGATTGTCGTGAAAAACCAGGCCGGCGATGAGCAGAAAGAGGACAACGAAAACGCCGCCCAGAACTTTCATCTGCTGGATCACCGGCTGCTGCATGAAGGATTCCGGCAAGATCGACTTCCCGACCGACACCACGTCCCCCGACGCCAGACCGGACAACACCGTCATTGGCCCCCCGGTCAGTTTCTTGGCACCGGCGCCGAATTTTGGGAGCTTAAAGCTGAGAGCCATGGAATTCCTCCGCTAGGGGTTCAGGGAAGGCCCTGAATCAAACCCCGATATTCATGAAATCTTGATCAACGAGCAGATCGCGCACCGCAAGTTTGTGCCAGAGCTTGCCCTGACGGTCGGTATAGGACACCGCGGCCCAGGCCGGCGCATCCTGGCCGGCGGCCGTCGGGGTAAAATCTTCCGGGTTCTTCAGGCCAAGCATCCGCGAGACGAGCAGCGCAGCATTCGAGCCGTGCTTGACGCCGACCAACAGTAGTCGGGTACTGGCATTTTGCGGCGTCGCCTGACCGCCGCGAAACAGCGAAAAATCGGTCACCGCGTAAAGATTGCCGCGGATATTGGCGATCCCGGCAAACCACGGGCGGGCCAACGGCACCCCGGTCAGTTGCGGCGCCTGAACGATTTCGCCGCTGTCCGCCAGATCGACCAGCCAAGTTTCGTCGCCGGCCTGGATGCCCAGCCACGAAACGCCGCCCTTGCCCTGCGCCGCGGTCTTCAGACGCCCGGCCAGGTACTCCTGAAAGTCACGAAGACTGGTTTTTCTGGCCATACGATTCAGGGTATGGCGGCAACGCGCTGCAGCAGCTCTTCCGGATTGAGCGGCTTAACCAAATAATCCACCGCGCCCTGACGCAAACCCCAAATCTTGTCGGTTTCCTGCCCCTTCGAAGTACAGACGATGACCGGGATACCCTTGGTTTCCTCGTCGCGGGTCAATGTCCGCGTTGCCTGGTAGCCATTCAGCCCGGGCATCACGACATCCATCAGAATCAGGTCGGGCTTGCCGGCCTTGGCCTTGGCGATGCCTTCTTCGCCATTTTCAGCGGTGGTCACCTGGTAACCAGCCTTGGTGAGAAGGTCGACGACAAAAAAACGTTCGGTTGGAGAATCGTCGACAACGAGGATGTTCTTGACGGGCATCTATTGCTCCCTGGACTACGGATTGGATTCTGTTTCGCCTGGCAGGGCAAAGGTGGCGACCGTTTGCAGCAGGCTGTCTTTGGTAAATGGTTTGGTCAGGTAGCGGTCGGAACCGACCATGCGACCGCGCGCCCGGTCGAACAGGCCGTCCTTGGAGGACAGCATGATTACCGGCGTCGATTTGAAACGGGGATTTTTCTTGATCAGGGAGCAGGTCTGGTAACCGTCGAGACGCGGCATCATGATGTCACAAAATATGACATTCGGCTGATGATCGGCGATCTTGGCCAGCGCATCGAAACCATCTTCGGCCAGAACAACCTGACACCCGGCTTGCACGAGAAATATCTCGGCGCTGCGCCGTATGGTGTTGCTGTCGTCAATGACCATAACCCTGACGCCCCGCAGTCTGGATAAATCAGCCAATTCAAGTCCCCTGGCCCCTGACGGGGCGCTTTTGCTATCGCAGCATCATACTACGGAAGTAGTAATTCGCCATCATCCTGCAAAACTCTTGCAGCACACCGATGGTAACGGTGCACCGCCCGAGATTCATATAAAATTGTGCCCATCTTACCCAATACCCTTCGCTTCCGCCAAGGGCGCGAGTTTTCATGACTTCCCCCTCTGTTTCACCCAGCCCGCCGCAGGTCCTCGTTTTTGCCGCCAGCGACCCCTCCTCCGGCGCTGGCCTCCAGGCCGACCTGCTGACCCTGGCCAGCCTCGGCTGCCATCCGCTGACCGCCATCACCGCGCTGACCGTGCAGGACACGACCGGCGTGCAGAGCGTACACCCGGTTGCCGCCGAATTACTGGAGCAACAAGCCCGCACGGTCCTCGAAGACATGCCGGTGGCAGCCTTCAAGATCGGTGTGCTGGGCAGTGTCGAAAACGTCGTGGCAGTGGCCGAAATCCTTTCCGACTACCCGGAAATCCCGCTGGTTTTCGATCCGGTGCTGGCCTCCGGCCGCGGCGACGAGTTTTCCGGCGAGGAAATCATTTCGGCCATGCGCGAACTGCTGTTGCCGCAAACCACCCTGCTCACCCCCAACGCGCCGGAAGCCAGGCGCCTGGCGGAAAGCGACGACGATGACGAGGAGCCGTCGATCGCCGTCTGCGCCCAACGCCTGATCGAAATGGGCGCCCAATACGTGCTGATCACCGGCACCCACGAAAATACGCCACAGGTCGTCAACACGCTGTATGGCGCGGACGGCGTCATTCGGCGCGACGAATGGGAACGTCTGCCCGGCAGCTACCATGGTTCGGGCTGTACGCTGGCCTCGGCCATCGCCGGCTGCCTGGCCGGTGGCGCCGAGATCGAGGAGGCCGTGCGCGACGCCCAGGACTACACCTGGCAGACGCTGAAAAACGGCTTTCGCGGCGGCATGGGCCAGTTCATTCCGGACCGCTTCTTCTGGGCCCGCGGCAACGAGGAAGACGGCGAAAAGAACGAGAGCGGCGACAACGGCGATGCGCAATAAGCTGCGCGGCCTCTACGCCATCACCCCCGAACAGCCCGACGGCCAGCGTCTGCTGGCCGAGGTCGAAGCCGCCCTGGCCGGCGGTTGCCGCCTGCTGCAATACCGCGACAAACTCAGAGACATGCCGGAACGCGTCCGCCGCGCCCACGCCCTGCGCGACCTGACCCGGCGCTTCGGCGCCCGCCTGCTGATCAACGACGATCTGGCGCTGGCCGCGTTGGTCGATGCCGACGGCGCCCACCTCGGCAGCGACGACGGCAACCTGCTCGCCGCCCGCGCCATCCTCGGCCCGGACAAAATCCTCGGCGCCTCGTGCTATGCCGATTTCGCCGCTGCCGAGCGGGCGACGCAGGCCGGCGTCGATTACCTTGCCTTCGGCGCCGTTTACCCGTCACCGACCAAACCGCAGGCCGCCCGTGCCGACCTTGAACTTTTCCGCCGCGCCAGAGCCGAACTGCCCATCGCCAACTGCGCCATCGGCGGCATCACGCTGGCCAATGCCGCCCCCCTGATCACCGCCGGCGCCGACCTGCTCGCCGTCATCACCGACCTGTTCAGCGCGCCCGACATCGCGGCCCGCGCTACCGCCTATCAACACCTATTCGAGGAAGCCAGACCATGAGTTCACGCAACCAGCAACTGTTCGAACGCGCCCAGCGCCACATTCCCGGCGGCGTCAATTCGCCGGTGCGCGCCTTCCGCTCGGTCGGCGGCACGCCGCTGTTCTTCCAGAAGGGCGCCGGCTCGCAGGTGCAGGACGCCGACGGCAAGTGGTACACCGACTATGTCGGTTCCTGGGGCCCGATGATCCTTGGCCACGCGCATCCCGAAGTGATCGCCGCCGTGCAGGCCGCCGTCGTCGACGGCCTGTCGTTCGGCGCGCCGACCGAGAAGGAAGTCGAAATCGCCGACCTGCTCTGCGAACTGGTGCCGTCCATGGAGATGGTGCGCCTGGTTTCCTCGGGCACCGAGGCGACGATGAGCGCCATCCGCCTGGCCCGCGGCTATACCGGGCGCGACATCCTGGTCAAGTTCGAAGGCTGCTACCACGGCCATTCCGACGCGCTGCTCGTCAAGGCCGGCTCGGGCGCCCTGACCTTCGGCAACCCGTCGTCCGGCGGCGTGCCGGCCAGCACCGTGGCGACGACGCTGGTCCTGCCCTACAACGACCCGCAAGCGCTGGCCGAAGCCTTCAAAACCCATGGCGACCAGATCGCCACGGTCATCGTCGAGCCGGTGGTCGGCAACATGAACCTGATTGCGCCGACCGCGGAATTCCTCAAGGCGATGCGCGAACTGACCGCCAAGCACGGCGCCGTGCTAATCTTCGACGAAGTGATGACCGGTTTCCGCGTCGGCCTGAAAAGCGCCCAGGGCCTGTTCAGCATCACCCCGGACCTGTCCACTTTCGGCAAGGTGGTCGGCGGCGGCATGCCGCTTGGCGCCTTCGGCGGCAAGCGCAAGATCATGGAAAAAATCGCCCCGCTCGGCCCGGTCTATCAGGCCGGCACGCTGTCCGGCAACCCGATTGCCACGGCCGCCGGCCTGGCGACGCTGAAACTGATCCAGGCACCGGGCTTCTACGAGTCGCTGACCGCCAAAACAAAATCCCTGTGCGAAGGTCTGGTCGGCGCCGCAAAAACGCACGGCGTCGCCTTCAGCGCCCAGAACATCGGCGGCATGTTCGGCCTGTATTTTGCCGAGCAATGCCCGGGCACCTACGACGCCGTACTGCACTGCGACAAGGAAGCCTTCAATCGCTTCTTCCACGCCATGCTGGAGGCCGGTCACTATTTTGCGCCCTCGGCCTTCGAAGCCGGTTTCGTCTCGGCCGCCCACAGCGAGGCCGAGATCGCCGGCACGGTGGCGGCGGCGGATGCCTATTTCGCCAGCCTGAAGTGAGTACCGGCTACGCCTGGATCGTACTGTTCGTCGCCGGCCTCTGCGAGGTCGGCTGGGCGGTCGGGCTGAAATATACGGCGGGTTTTTCGCGGCTCTGGCCCAGCGTGTGGACGCTGGCCGGGATGGCCGCCAGCGTCATCCTGCTGGCCTGGTCGCTCAAGGCGCTGCCGCTGGGTACCGCCTACGCGGTGTGGACCGGCATCGGCGCCGTCGGCACCGCCATCCTCGGTATCTACCTGTTCGAGGAATCGCGCGAGGCGGCACGCCTGGTCAGCATCGCGCTGATCGTCGCCGGCATCGTCGGCCTCAAGCTCCTGACACCGGACGGCCAGTAAGGCGCCCGGCTTCCTGCAACTTGCGCCGCGACTCGCGACGTTCACCCTGGCGTAGGGCCAGGTAGGTCAGCCAGCCGACGATTGCCATGCCGACGGTAAAGGCGGCATAGGCGAACGGCCAGGGAATACCCGAGGTCATCATCGAGAATTCCGACATGCCGCCGATGCCGGCGACGATGTTGATCGGCATGAACACGATGGACAGCTTGGTCAGCTTAGAGACGCGCTGATTCTGGTTGATGTTGATGAAACCGACCACGGCATCCATCAGGAAGTTGATCTTGCCGAACAGGAAAGAAGTGTGACCGTCGAGCGACTCGATGTCGCGCATGATCTGCCGGGCATCTTCCTGCTGGGCGGCTTCGAGCAGCTTGCCGCGCATCAGGAAGGAGACGGCGCGCCGGGTGTCCAGCACATTGCGCCGGATGCGCCCGTTCAAGTCTTCCTGGCGGGCGATTTCGGCCAGGATGGAACCGGCTTCCTCGTCCGGCAGGTGCGTCGATAGCACGTGTTTGGCGACGGCTTCCAGCGAGGCGTAGACGTCTTCCAGCGCATCGGCCGAATACTCGGCATCGGCCGCGTAAAGGTCGAGCAGCACGTCCTTGGCATCGGTCACATAACCCGGCCGGGTGCGCGCCCGGTGGCGCTGCAGGCGGAACACCGGCAGTTCTTCGGAACGCACCGAAAACAGGATGTCGTCGTGCAGGATGAAGGCCACCGCGACGTTGCGCGACTCGTCGGCCATGTCGAGCAGGAAGTCGGAGTGCAGGTGGAGTTCGCCGTTGTCCTCGATGTAGAAACGGGCGCTCGCCTCGAGATCGGTCAGCGTGCTCGGATCGGGCAGATCCAGGCCGAACTGCTGGCCGACCCACTCCCTGACCCGCAAGGTCGGCGCCACCAGATCGACCCAGATCGGCTTGATGCTGGCGAAATCGGTCGACCGTTCGACGGTGATCTGCTTCAGCCGTCCGCCTTGCAGACTGAAGGCATTGACCATGATCTTGCGGCTTGGCTGGTGACCATCGCCGACCAGATCCTCCCGCACTTCGTCGGAAAGCAGTTCGAGAATATCGTCCTGATGTTCCTCGTCCACTTCCTTCCAGGCGACCAGCCGGTCTTCCTCGGTCAGGGCGGAGAGGATGAGGGCCACGGAAACCGTCGGCAAGCGACCGAACAGGGCATGCAGTTCGGCGATGTGCTGTTTTTGCACCATACCCTCGACCAGTTCGTGGCGGGGCATTTCCTGGCGGCGCACCATATCTTCGACAAGCCGATGCTTGCCCAGGAGATTTTGCACCTCGGCCAACTGATCCTTCAGCTCATCCACTTCATTCAGGTTGATTTCGTCGTTCATGGCGAACCAATGGTGCGGTGCAAAAGCGTGGATTCTAGCACCGCCAAGGTGCACACCAAGCAGGCTTTCAGGGAATTTCCGCCGCCCCCAGGCGACCGAGAATAATTGCCGTTTTTCGCCCCAAACCCGGCGCATTGCGGTTGCGATCGTAATAGCGCGGATTGGGCACCATGCCGGCCAACCGCGCCGCCTGCTCTGGCCCCAGTTGGGCGGCGCTGATGTTGTAGTAGTGGCGGGCGGCGGCCTCGGCGCCGAAGACCCCGTTGCCCCACTCGATCACGTTCAGATAGACCTCGAAAATCCGTTCCTTGCTCCACAGATTTTCCAGCATCAAGGTGATCACGGCCTCCTCGGCCTTACGCAAATAGGATTTGCTCGGCGTCAGAAAGAGATTCTTGGCCAGTTGCTGGCTGATCGTCGAACCGCCGGCCACGAAGCGCCCTTTCTTCTGATTCTTGGCCATGGCTTTCTGGATGCCGTCCCAGTCGAAGCCTTCATGATCGACGAAATTGGCATCTTCCGCGGCGACCAGGGCGCGTTTCAGATGCACCGAGATGCGCCCGTAAGGCACCCATTGCTGCTTGAGTTGCGCCGCCGGCGTTTTCTGGCGCAACTCGGCCAGGCGGATTTCCATGAAGCGCGTCGTCCCCGGGTTGAACCAGCCCCAGAACAAGACCCAGCAGAACAGCCAGAGCTGCCAGAGCAGCAGCAGGCCGAGCACAGCAAGCAGCAGCCGCTTCAGCCAGCGCCCGAGAAAACTCATGCCGCCGGCCCGGCCCGCAGTTCCGCCAGCAAGTTTGCGGTCGCCGGCCGCTGGCCACGCCAGACCAGGAAAGCCTCGGCCGCCTGCTCGACCAGCATGCCCAGACCATCGGCCAGATGGGCCGCGCCCTGCGCCGCGGCCTGGCGGAGAAAGGGCGTGTCGCCCTGGCCGTACATCATGTCGTAAGCCAGGCAGGCCGGCGCGAAGACCCCGGCCGGCAAGGGCAGACTGGCCCCGGACAGGCTGGCGGCGGTGGCATTGATCAGCACGTCGAAACTCTGGCCTTCGGTTTCGCCGAAACTGCCGGACTCGACAGGAGCCAGATCGGCGAAGGCGGACGCCAGCAATGCCGCCTTTTCGGCACTACGATTGGCGATCAACAAGGCGGCCGGCTTTTCCGCCAGCAGCGGGGCGATGACGCCGCGCGCCGCGCCGCCGGCACCGAGCAGCAGAATGCGTTTGCCGTGCAGCGGCAGGCCGAGGTTGTCGGTGATATCGCGGACCAGGCCGGCGCCATCGGTGTTGTCACCGAAAATTTCGCCGCCCGAGAACGCCAGGGTATTGACCGCCCCGGCCCGCGCCGCCCGCTCGCTGAGGCGCGTGCAGAGACGAAAAGCCTCTTCCTTGAAGGGCACGGTGACGTTCGCCCCCTTGCCACCGGCCGCGACAAATTCCGCCACGGCCCGCGAAAAGCCATCGAGCGGCGCCAGCCGCGCCTGGTACGTCAGGTCCTGCCCGCTCGCCGCAGCAAAAGCGGTGTGGATCAGCGGCGATTTGGAATGAGCAACCGGGTTGCCAAAAACGGCATAGAGATCGGACATCAGGCGTTACCCATGAAAAATGCGGCGGGAGACAAGATCAGAACGAAGCGGGCTCATTTGGCGGAAAGTTGATCGCCCTGGGCGAAGAACCAGGTGCGGGTGATTTCCAGCACGTCGGTGTCGCGCCGGATATCCGGCGGAAACGCGGCATAGGGCGAGGCCATCTGGACAATGCGGCGGGCCGCGTCGTCCAACAACTTGTGCCCGGAGGAGCGGTTGATGTCGACCCGTGCCACCTGCCCATCGGCATTGATGGTCACGGTCAGGACCAGCGTGCCATACAACTTGCCGCGCGCCGCCGCCGGGTAGTTCAAAGTACCGATGCGCTCGATTTTCTGGCGCCAGTCCTCGATGTACTGGGCGAAGCGATATTCCTCGGTGCGGGTGCCGATGAATTTCTTGCGCGGCCGCTTGTTGTAGTCGTCGAACGACTTGGCGATTTCGCCTTCAAGCCGGGCCATGGCCCGGGCCGATTCGGCGAGATCGAGACCACTGATATTGGGCACCGGATTCGGCTGTTCGCTGGCCGTCTGCCCGGAAGCGACGTGGCGCAGGCTGCGGGCCTGGGCCAGCATTTTCTGCTGGGCCGCTTCAAGTTCCTGCACCCGGCGCTGCATCTGCTGCAGATCGCTGCCGGTGACCTGCTGCATGGTCGGCGGCAAGGGGGTTTGGGCGCGCCGGTTTTCCTCGGTATTGCCGCCACCATCGAGATTGGCCTGGGCCAGCGCCTGGGCCTCGTGCGGCTTTCTGGCCGATTTGGCATTGACCAGGATGATGTCGAGCGCCTTTTCGCGCATGGCGTTGGCGGCATCGGGGAATTTGAACTGGAGGGTAAGGAGGAGCGCGTGAACCAGCACTGAAATCCCCACCGCCAGCCACAGCCGGCGTTCACTCGGCAGCCCCGACCAGCGGGGGAGCGCCAGCGCACTCACAGTTCTTCCTCCTCCGTGGCTTCGGCCGTGGTGTCGCCAATCAGGCTGAGAAAGCGGCAAGTCAGTTCCGGCGCCAGCAGGTCGATGCTTTCCACCGTCAGGCGCACTCGCATCCCGGGCGGCAACTCGCCCGGCAGTGACGGCACGCGCAGCATGAGCGGCAGGTGGTCGAGCTTGACGCTCTGCTCACGGCGCACGGTGGCGTCGATTTCGCTGATGTTGTGCTGCTGCAGCCAGCGCAGACACCAGTAGCGCTCCATCAGGCGCTGGAAGTCGGCGTAGGCGGCGTAAGTGATTTCGAAGTCACGCATGGCGCCGAACAGTTCGGCCGATTTCTGCGCGAAGGCCGGCGTTTCGCCCTTCAGACAGGCGATCAGTTGCCATTGATTGACCATGTCGCAGTAACGGCGCAGCGGCGAGGTCATCCAGGCGTATTGCGGCACGCCGAGGCCTTCGTGCGGCATCGGCGTGGTGGTCATGCGCACCTTGCCCTGCGTTTGCCCGCGATACAGGCAGGCGATGTTCTTTTCGGCGAGCAGGCCGCCCCAGGTCGAATTGGCGACGATCATCAGTTCGGCGACCAGCTTGTCGAGCGGGCTGCCGCGCTTCCTTTCGGAAATGCCGACGGTGCAGGCATCCGGATCGGCCAGATCGCCGGCAATCTCGAAGTTGTAATCGTTGATGCCCTGCATCGCCGACGGCTTGCCACGGCGGCCTTCGCAGGCATTGGCGAAATGCCAGAGATGCACCAGTTCGTCCTTGAACGGCTGGTCGGGCAGCGGACCATTGATCGTTTCGGCGTTGAACCAGGGCTCAATCTCGTGATGGCGCAGGTTGGCAGCGATGTGCACCATTTCCAGCCGCGACTCGTGACTGAGAATTTCCAGCGCCTCATTGACCGTCAGGTAGAGCGACACCGCCGGGCAATCGACGCCGCCGGCCAGCGTGTAGTTCTGAACCACGGCATCGGGCAGCATGGTGATCTTGTTGCCCGGCATATACACCGTCGACAAGCGGGCGCGCGCCACGCCGTCGAGCGGCGAGCCGTGTTCGATGGCCAGACCGGGCGCCGCAATGTGGATGCCGATGCGCGAACCGATGCCGGGCAGCTTGACGACCGACAACGCATCGTCGATCTCGGTGGTATTCGCATCGTCAATCGAGAAGGCGCGGACATCGGCGCGCGGCAGGTCGCGCGGCAATTTCGGCGCGTCGAGCGCCGGGAAATTGGTGCCCTTGGGAAACTGCTCGTGCAGGAAACGCCGGTAATGGAAGAAGTACGGCGACTTGATGGCGCCGCACTTGAACAGCATCTGCGCGGCCGAAAGCCCGAGTTCGCCGCAGGCTGTTTCGAAGGCCTTGGTTTCCGGCTTGTTGCGGTCCGGCGCGTAGAGCAGCGCGTCCATCATGGCGCCGATGGCCGGCGGCAGGCGGAATTCCTTCAGTTCGGCGATCCAGCTTTCAACCGTGAGCGCTTGCTGACGCTTTTTTTCAAGACTGGCCAGAGCAGCTGCGAGAATGTCGGCGGGCGCCTTTTTGAAGCGGCCCTTGCCTTTGCGGTGGAAATAGACGGGCGCGGCGTGCACGGCAAGCAGCACCGCCGTCGCTTCGACCGGGCTGGGCTCGTGGCCGTAGTAGTCACGGGCAAAATCAAGAAACGAAAATTCGCCATCGCTCACGCACTCCCAGAGGAATTCCGGCTCGACCTCTTCGGCCAGCGGCGCGGCCTGCTCCAGCAAGGCTGCCGCCGAGGGCTTCTCGAACCGCAGCAACACCGTGGCCGCCTTGATCTTGCTGCGCTTGCCGGTCGGCAACTCGACCTGCAACGAGCTGTCGTTGTCGGCCATCACATTGCCGGCCTTGAAGCCGCCATCTTCTTCGAACAATACATTCATCGGCGGATTATAACCCAGCGTATTCAATGATTTGCGGCACGAAATCGGGAAACTTCGTGAAACTGTGGTCGCCGCCGGGCAGAACCGTCGCCCGGCAACCGGCGTAGAAAGCCTGCGCCTGACGGCAATCCAGCACCTCGTCACCCTCCTCAAGCAACAGCCAGTAACGGGCCGGGGTCGGCGGACTGACCTGGGCTTTCAGTTGGGCGGCATGCGTTTCGGTAAAGCGGAAGGCAGCACCAGTATGGAAATTGGCATGCTCGCCGAGAAACAGATCGAGATCGAGCAGATCGACGACAGCCGGGTTGATCAGTACAGCCTTGAGGCCATGCTTTTCCGCCAGGTAATTGGCGTAATGGCCACCCAGCGATGAACCGACCAGCGTCACCGGTCCCTTGGCCGCTTCGATTAGCGCCGAAACCGCCGCCATCGCCTCATCCGGCACGGGTGACAACTGAGGGCAGGCAAAATGCCCGGCCAGCCCGCGGCGCGCCATCTCTTCGGCGAGCAGGCGCGACTTCCACGAGGCCGGCGAGGAACAAAAGCCGTGCAGGTAAAGGATCAGCCCGCGGTCCATTGCACCCAGCCAAATTGCGCCGTCAGCAACACGACGATGCCGAAGACGATGCGATACCAGGCGAAAGGCGTGAAATCGTGGCTCGAGATGAAGCGCAGCAACCAGCGCACGCACAGGAAGGCCGAGACGAAGGCGGAAATGAAGCCGACCACCCACATGCCGATATCGTCGGCATTGAGCAGAGCGCGCTCCTTGTAGAGCTGATAGACGGTCGCCACGCTGAGCGTCGGGATGGCCAGGAAGAAGGAAAATTCGGTGGCCGCCTGACGCGACAGGCCGAACAGCAGGCCGCCGATGATCGTCGCGCCGGACCGCGAAGTCCCCGGAATCAGCGCCACCGCCTGGGCCAGCCCCATTTTCAGCGCATCGACTGGGCTCATTTCGTCGACCGTCTGCACACGGATTTTATGCTCGCGCTTTTCCGCCCAGAGGATGACAAAGGCGCCAAGGATGAAGGTCGTCGCCACGGCATAGGGGTTGAACAGGTTAGCCTTGATCGCCTTGCCGAAAGCCAGGCCGAGGATGGCCAGCGGCAGGAAGGCGATGAACAGGTTGAGGATGAATTTCTGCGCCGCAGCATCGTTGAAGGCGCCGCGCGCCACCTTGAGCAACCGGGCGCGATACTCCCAGACGACGGCCAGGATGGCGCCGGACTGAATGACGATCTCGAACAGCTTGCCGCGCTCGTCGTTGAAATCGAGCAGATCGCCAGCCAGGATCAGGTGCCCGGTCGAGGAAATCGGCAGGAATTCGGTCAGCCCTTCGACGATGCCGAGTATCAGGGCTTTGAAAAGAAGAGTCGCGTCCATGGGGTGCAGCCAATATTGGGAGGCCGCATTCTACTATCCCGGGCGCGTAAGCGCTTCCAGATCGCTCAGCCAGCGCAAGGCCTGCTCGCGCGTTTCGCCACACATTTCCGCCGACGGCTGCAGGCCGCCGCAACAGGCCGGCCGTTCCGGCTGACCGAAAATGGTGCAACGAAAATCTGCATCGAGATGTCGGCATGGCTCACCGGCCGGCTTGTCGAGCGAGGAAATCGACGGCGCGATGCAACAGGCGCCACAGGCGGGGCGGCAGTCCAGCGGCGGGGAATTGGGCGGGATCGCGTCTTTGGGCATGCCGTATTGTCGCTGAAATGCGTTCTTTGACTTGGACTGCGGGGCACCGGCCGGTCGGGCGTGCCGAATTTCAGTCATTCAAGCCGCAGCCTTTATGCTTCGATTCGTTCAGAATTTATTCTCCTCGCTCCTCGGGCCATTTCAGTGCTTCGATGAGGGCGGGTAAGCGCTCGAAATTTGAGCGCTAACTTCGCAACGAAAGTTCGTTTATAACTTCGGCAGAAAGATCGGCAAAATTTCTCTTACAAAGCAAAGTAAAGTTTTGAAATACAAGACTTATAATCGGCTAAGAGATCGGCAGAAAACGAGGTGCATCAAATGCTTGATTTTTACGACGACCCAGTTCAGATGGAGCCATTGGTCATAGATGGTATTCGCCCCGTTTACAACGATCTCATCGGTCTCGCCGCAGAGCTTTCTGAGGCTTCGGCATGCCTCGACGCCACGCTCGTACCCTCGACGGCACGAAGCCTTTCAACACTAGTCGAGAACATGAACTGCTACTACAGCAACCTGATCGAAGGGCACAAAACATTGCCAATCGACATCGAGCAAGCCTTGCAGGAAGCCACTGAAAAGCTTGAGACGAAGAATTTGCAAAATCTCGCATTTGCTCATATTGAGGCAGATCGATGGGCGAAGCAGCAGTCTCTTGATCAACCGTCGCTTCTTCCCTTTCTTCTCGAAGTTCATCGAGTGTTTGGTCAACACTTGCCAGCTAACCTGCTCGAACTTAGCGACGGCTCCATGATGACACCGGGAGAGTTCCGCACTAAGGAGGTGCAGGTGGGCCGACACCTCGCCCCGAAGGCAGAAAGGCTTGATCGCTTTCTGGATCGCTATATGCAGGTCTACGGACGGCGGCTTGAATGGGCAAAGAAGGGCGGCATATCCAGGCTCGACGGCATTGTGTCGTCGTTCGCAGCACACCATCGCCTGGCATGGATTCACCCGTTCCTTGATGGCAACGGTCGTGTTGCACGAATCACTCTCGACGCCATGCTTCGGGCGTGCGGCGTCAACGGTACATGTCTGTGGTCAATGTCACGAGGATTCGCGAAAACATCTGAAGAGTACAAAGCACAGTTGGCCAGAGCAGACGAACCTCGACTGGGCGACCTCGATGGTCGCGGGAACTTGTCGGAGAAGCGGCTAGCAGAATTCTGCACCTACGCCCTGCGGACGGCCATCGATCAAGCCAGGTACATGGGATCAATGTTTGCCCTTGAAAACTTTCAGGCACGCGCCGAGGGTTACTTCCGTCGAGTCCGCTTTGATCTGAAGCCCGAATCCGTTTACCTCTTCCTTCACGCTTTCGGGATGGGCGAGTTTGAACGAGGTGAAGCATCTCGTCTCGCCGGTCTAAATGAGAGGTCCGCCAGAGACGTTCTCAGCAACCTCTTGGCCGAGGGGTTTCTTATATCGGACTCGCCCAAAGGCAAGGTTCGCGTTGGCTTTCCTGTTCATGCTCTTGGATCGCTGTTGCCAAACCTCTATCCAGCAGGAGATGTGGATGTAACACCAGAGCAGCTTAAGCGGCTAGTGAGTGCAATCAGAGATAACGTCCTCGCGAGATATCAACTCAGTAAAAAATTGGGAATCAAGTAGAGGCCCAGCCTTCTATCCGTAGATACGCCGACTTTGGCAACGCGAATCTGCCGCACGATGCGTGGTGGCGGAATGACCGCGACGGGCACCGATCAACCCGCAAACACGCCCCCTACTCGTGTCGCAGCGCCTCAATCGGATCGAGCTGCGCCGCCCGCCGCGCCGGCATAAAGCCGAAAATGACGCCGATCGCCGCCGAGAAGCCGAAGGCGGTCAGGTTGATCGCCGGGTTGAAGAGGAAGGGCATGCTCATCAGGGTCGAGATGCCGAGGCAGGAAAAAAATGCGAGGGCAACGCCGACCAGGCCGCCGAAGGCGGAAAGCGCCACCGCTTCGATGAGGAATTGCAGCAGTACTTCGTTTTCCAGCGCGCCGATGGCCAGGCGGATGCCGATTTCGCGCGTTCGTTCGGTGACCGAAACGAGCATGATGTTCATGATGCCGATGCCGCCGACCAGCAGGCTGACGGCGGCGACGGCGCCGAGCAGGCCGGTCATGGTGCGGATGGTGCCGGACAGCGTCTCGGCAATCTGCCGGGTATCCATGACGTTAAAATTATCGTCCTCATTCTCCGCCAGTTTGCGCCGTTCGCGCATCAGGCTGCGGATCTGCGCCATCACGGATTGCGTGTTGGCGCCTTTTTTCATGGAAATCATCATGCTAGTGATATCCAGCGTGCCGGTCAGCCGGCGCTGCGCCGTCTTCAGCGGCATGATCACCGTGTCGTCCTGGTCCATGCCCATCGCCCCCTGCCCCTTGCTGGCCAGCAGGCCGATCACTTGGCAGGAAAAGCTTTTGACACGAATTTCGCTGCCCAAGGGGTTCTGGCTGCCGAACAACTCTTTCCTGACCGTGTTGCCGATGACGCAGACCGCCTTGCCGGCGCGCTCCTCGTCGTCGGCGAACCCCCGTCCGGAGGCCAGTTTCCAGTTGCCGGTGATGAAATAGGTATTGGTCGTGCCGCTCACCGTCGACGACCAGTTGCGCATGTCGGCAACCAGTGTCACTGATTTGCTGGCAACCGGCGCCACCGCCACCAAACCGTTGACCTGCTGCTCGATGGCTTCGACATCGGCCTGTTTGAAAGCCGGCGCCCCGGCGCTGTCGCGGCCCGGTCCAAGGCGCTGCCCCGGCCGCATCATCAACAGGTTGCTGCCGAGGCTGGAAATCTGGTCGGAAACCATCTGTGTTGCGCCATTGCCCAGCGTCACCATGGTGATCACCGCGGCGACACCGATGACGATGCCGAGCACGGTCAGGAAGGAGCGCATCAGGTTGCGGCGAATTTCGCGCAGGGCGAGCAGCAGGGCGTTGATCAGCATGGCGAGGGCTCCGCCATGCGACGCTCGTCGGCCGAGACCAGACCATCGACAAAATGCACGATGCGCCGGGCGTAGGCCGCCATGTCGGGCTCGTGGGTGACCATGATGACGGTGATACCCTGCTCGCGATTGAGGGTTGCCAGCAGTTCCATGATTTCATGGCTGCGCTTGCTGTCGAGATTGCCGGTCGGCTCGTCGGCGAGCAGGACCAGCGGGCTGGTAACGATGGCGCGGGCGATGGCGACGCGCTGCTGCTGGCCGCCGGAAAGTTCGGCCGGGGTATGCGTTTCCCAACCGTCGAGCCCGACCCGGGCCAGCGCGGCACGCGAAGCGGCATGGCGGGCGGCGGCTTCTTCGCCGCGATAAAGCAGCGGCAATTCGACATTTTCCTGCGCCGAGGTGCGCGCCAACAGGTTGAAGCCCTGGAAGACGAAACCCAGGCTGTGCCGGCGCAGCAGGGCGCGCTGGTTGCGGTCGAGCTGTTCGACGTGGATGCCGCGAAACAGGTATTGGCCAGCGCTCGGCGTATCGAGACAGCCGAGAATGTTCATCGCCGTCGATTTGCCGGAACCGCTCGGGCCCATGACGGCGACGAATTCACCAGCGGCGATCGACAAGTCGATGCCGCCCAGCGCCAGAAAGGCCGTCTGCCCTTCGCCATAGCTTTTAGTGATGCCGCGCAGTTCGATCAGCGGCGAAGCACAGTCCTCACTCACTTTTTCGCTTCCGTGTAATCAGTGATTACGGCCATGCCGGCCTTCAGGTCGCCGCCGATGATTTCGGTCAGGCGGCCGTTGCTGACGCCGGTCTTAACCGGCACTGCCTGCGGCCCGCTTTCGGTTTGTACCCAGACCTGCTGGGCGCCCCCCTCGACCTTGCCGTTCTGCTTTTTCGGCTCGGCGGGCGGCCGCGGCATCAGGCTAGCCACAAAACCGCCGCCTGCTTTCGCGTCGGGTGCCGCCGGCGGCGTGAAGCGCAGCGCGGCATTCGGCACCAACAGGACGTTTTGCCGGTTGGCGGTGATGATCGCGGCGGTCGCCGTCATGCCCGGGCGCAGCGCCAGATCGTCGTTGGCAACCGCCAGCACCGTCTTGTAGGTCACCACGTTGTCGGTCGTCGTCGAACCGAGACCGACGCGCAGAATGGTCGCCGGGAACTTGCGGCCCGGCCAGGCCGACACGGTAAAGTCGGCCGGCTGCCCGAGTTTGACATTGGCAACGTCGGCCTCGTCCACCTTGACCTGCAGTTCCATACGCGACAGATCCTCGGCCAGCGTAAACAGCACCGGGATGGTCATCGCCGCGACCACGGTCTGGCCCGGTTCGACCTTGCGCGTCAGCACCACGCCATCGACCGGCGAGCGGATGGTGCCCTTGCCGAGATTGGTTTCGTCGGTTTTCAGCACGGCTTGTGCCTGCGTCACCGAGGCACGGGCGCTGGCCTCGTTGGCGACGGCGCGCAGCACGGCGGCTTCGGCGGTTTCCAGCTCGGTCTTGGCCGGCACCTTGCCGCCGGAGATTTCCGCCACCTTCTGCATGCGCGCCAGCGAGGCCTTGCTTTCCGCCACCGTCGCCTGGGCCTGCGCCACGGAAGCTTGTGCCGCAGCCAGCGCCGCCTGCGACTTGGCGACGGCGTCACTGAGCTTGGCGGTATCGAGTTGGGCCAGCAACTGGCCTTTCTTGACGTAATCGTTTTCCTGCGCCAGCACGCTGGCCAATGTGCCCGACTGCTCGCTGCCGACGTCGATCGACTTGGTCGGCTGCAGGGTGCCGCTGGCCGAAACGCTGACCACCAGATTGCCGAGCACGGCTTCCTCGCTGACGTACTGGCCGCCGGCGCCCTTGCCGCCGGACGAAAACACGGCCCAGAGCACGATCAGCAGCGCGACGCCGCCGCCGATCAGCAACCAGCGCCGTTTGCCGCCCTGAAAGACCCCCTTGGGGGCCGCATTGATGATGCCGAGCAGGGCATCGTCTGACTTGTCTGCGTTCATGATTTTTCGTTTTCCGTGGTCGGCGCGGCTTGTTGCCAACCGCCGCCGAGCGCTTTGTACAGGGTGATCAGACTGGTCAGCCGGTTGCCTTGGGCGGTCGCCAGGCTGTCTTCGGCACTGAGCCGGGTGCGTTCGGTTTCCAGCACTTTCTGGAAGTCGGTGAGGCCCGACTGGTAGAGATTGCGTGCCAGCGAGGCCGCATTGCGCGCCGCTTCGGCCGCCGCCTGGCGGGCTTCCAGGCGTTCGCGGCTGGCGGCGTAGGCGGTCAGCGCGTTCTCGACTTCCTCAAGCGCGCCGAGCACGCCGCTCTGATAGGAAAGCAGCGCCTGTTCCTGCACGGCGCTCTGGATAGCCACCGCACTGCGTAGGCGGCCGCCGTCGAACAGGGTCGCCGCCAGCGTGCCGCTGATCGCCCGCATCAGCGTATCGCTGCCGCCCAGCGCGCCGAAGCTGTAGGCCTGCCAGCCGAAGGAACCGCCGAGATTCAGGCTGGGAAAGCGCTGCGCCTGTTTTTGCCCGAGCCGCGCCGTTTCCGCGGCCAGCGTGCGTTCGGCGACGATGAGGTCGGGGCGCTGGCGCAGCACGTCGGCCGGAATACCGGCGCCGACACTGGCCGGCACCGGCGGAAAATCTTTCATCTCGGCCAGTTCGCCGTGCAGCGCGCCGGGGTTCTTGCCGAGCAGCACGGCCAGCCGGTTTTCCGCCGCCACGCGGCCGATCTCGAGATCGGGAATGCTGGCCCGCGTCTGTTCGCGGCTGGTCCGCGCCTGCTCGACATCGCTGCTCGAAGCCAGCCCGGCCTGGTTGCGCCATTCGGTGATCTGCACGGTTTCGCTCTGGCTGGCCAGATTGTCGCGGGCAATCGCCAGGCGGTGCTGGAAGGCGCGCAATTCGACATAGTTCTGCGCCACTTCGGCGAGCAGCGAGACACGGACATTGTGCAGGCTGGCCTGGCTGGCCGCCAGCTCGGCCGTCGCCGCCTCGACACCGCGCCACGTGCCGCCAAAGAGGTCGATTTCCCAACTGGCGTCGAAACCGGCATCGTAAAGGGTGCGCGTCGGCAAGGTGCTGATCGCCGACGAACTCTTGTTGCGGCTGGCGCCGGCTGACGCCGTCAGCGCGGGAAACAAACCGCTGACCGCCTGCTCGCGACTGGCCCGCGCCTGCTGCAAACGGGATTGCGCCAGTTTCAGGTCAACACTGCCGGCCAGTGCCTCGTCGATCAGGCGATCAAGCAGCGGATCATCGAGCTGTCGCCACCAGCTAGCCAGTTCGCTGGCCGGCGCTGTGGCCGCCGTCGTCGGCGTCGTTGACCAGAAGGCCGGCAGCGAGAAGCTGGGCAGCTGGTAATCCGGGCCGACCATGGGCAGCAAGGAACAGCCATTGAGCACAAGAAGGGCCGACAGGCTCAGGGCACGGGAAATGACGGGTTTCATGGGATATCCGGTGGGCATTCGTCTATTCTGCGGCCGATCGGGCGGCAGCGCCATCGACAAGATGTAAAGCCCGGCAGGCAAAAAAGGCCCGCCGCGACTCGCCGGCGGGCCAAGGGGGAATAGTGAATTTTCCGGCGCCGGGCCCTAACGCGGCGGCCGAGCCGGCCCGTCGCTCCCCGGGCCACGCGGTGCCGCGCCCGGAATGCCGCGCCGCTCGCCATCCGGACTGAGCTCGGCCAGATGCTTACGCTGTTCCGGGCTCAGCAAATCAAAGATCAGGCGATCGGTACGGGCCCGCAGCAAGGCGACCTCGGACATCGCCCGGCCAATCGGCTCGGCCAGCGCCCGGGCCTTGGCCTCGTCATAATCCGGCCCGGCCGTCAGCCGGTGCAAATCGGCTTGCGCCCGGTTCAGACGCTTGAGCCGTTCGCGCATCGTCGGCGCCTGCTCGTGCAGGATCGCGAAAACCTTGTCACGCTGGGCTTCATCCAGATTCAGGGCGGACAAATAAGGCGGCGGCAGCTCGCCGCCGGGCATGCCGTGACGCTCCGGCCCGCCACATTCGCCGTTGGCGTCATGCAACAATTTGGGGCCGGCCACCACCATCGACACAGCCAGCGCCAGGCCGCCAGCAACAAAAAAGCGCCGGATGCTGCTTGGGGAAATCCATTTCATGTCCTGATCCCTTTCCGATTTTTCTGGCCGGGAAAAAAGCCCGGCGACCGGACGAATACTCTCCCGATGACGGGTTAACGACGGTTAACAGAGGGTAAAGGTCTGTAAATGGCCTCCACATCTGCGGCCAACAAAAAGGCGACTGAGTCAGCCGCCTTTCCCTTGCTACCCGCCGTTCAGCAGGACTCAGACCTTGCTATAAACCTCGGCCCCGGCCTTGACGAATTCGACGGATTTCACTTCCATCCCCTTCGCCAGCGCCGCCGCTTCATCGACGCCTTGCTGTGCCGCGAATTCCCGAACTTCCTGGGTGATCTTCATCGAGCAGAAATGCGGGCCGCACATGGAGCAAAAATGGGCGACCTTGGCCGATTCCTTGGGCAGGGTTTCGTCGTGGAATTCGCGCGCCTTGTCCGGGTCGAGGCCGAGGTTGAACTGGTCGTCCCAGCGGAATTCGAAGCGGGCTTTGCTCAAGGCGTTGTCGCGGATCTGCGCGCCAGGGTGACCCTTGGCGAGGTCGGCGGCATGGGCGGCGAGCTTGTAGGTGATGATGCCGACCTTGACGTCGTCCTTGTCGGGCAGGCCGAGGTGTTCCTTGGGCGTGACGTAGCAGAGCATGGCGGTGCCGAACCAGCCGATCATCGCGGCGCCAATGCCGCTGGTGATGTGGTCGTAGCCCGGCGCGATGTCGGTGGTCAAGGGGCCAAGCGTGTAGAACGGGGCTTCGTCGCAGTATTCGAGCTGCAGGTCCATGTTCTCCTTGATCATGTGCATCGGAACGTGGCCGGGGCCTTCGATCATGACTTGCACGTCGTGCTTCCAGGCGATCTGGGTCAGTTCGCCGAGGGTCTTGAGTTCGCCGAGCTGGGCTTCGTCGTTGGCGTCGTAGATCGAGCCGGGGCGCAGGCCATCGCCAAGGCTGAAGGCGACGTCGTAAGCCTTCATGATTTCGCAGATTTCCTCGAAGTGGGTGTAGAGGAAGCTTTCCTTGTGGTGCGCCAGACACCACTTGGCCATGATCGAGCCGCCGCGCGAGACGATGCCGGTCATCCGGTTGGCAGTCAGCGGCACGTAACGCAGCAGCACGCCGGCGTGGATGGTGAAGTAGTCGACGCCCTGTTCGGCCTGCTCGATCAGCGTATCGCGGAAGATTTCCCAGGTCAGGTCTTCGGCCTTGCCATTGACCTTTTCCAGCGCCTGATAGATCGGCACGGTGCCGATGGCGACCGGGCTGTTGCGGATGATCCATTCACGGGTTTCGTGAATGTTCTTGCCGGTGGACAGGTCCATCACGGTGTCGCCGCCCCAGCGGATCGACCAGGTCATTTTCTCGACTTCTTCCTGAATGGACGAGCCGAGCGCCGAGTTGCCGATGTTGGCGTTGATCTTGGTCAGGAAGTTGCGGCCGATGATCATCGGCTCGCTTTCCGGGTGGTTGATGTTGTTCGGGATGATGGCGCGGCCGCGGGCGATTTCGCTGCGCACGAATTCCGGGGTGATTTCTTCCGGGATCGAGGCGCCAAAGTTTTGGCCGGGATGCTGGCGGCCAAGCAGGGCAGCCATCTTTTCGCCCATTTTGCCGGTTGCCCGCAGCGATTCGATGTAGGCGCGACGATTGTTGTTTTCGCGGATGGCTACGTATTCCATCTCCGGCGTGATGATGCCCAGGCGGGCGTAGTGCATCTGGCTGACGTTCTTGCCGGCCTTGGCGCGCAAGGGTTTACGGTGCAGGCCGGGGAAGCGCAGTTCGTCGAGGGATTTGTCGTCGGCCCGTTTCTGGCCGAACTCGGAGCTCAGGCCGGGCAATTCCTCGACATCGCCGCGCTCGGCGATCCAGCCGGCGCGCAGGGCGGGCAGACCGCTGCGGATGTCGATTTTGGCAGCCGGGTCGGAATAGGGACCGGAGCAGTCGTAAACATAGATCGGCGGATTCTTTTCACCACCGAAGGCAGTCGGCGTGTCGTCCTGCGAAATTGCGCGCATCGGCACCTGAATGTCAGGGCGGCTGCCTTCGATATAGACCTTGCGCGAATTGGGCAGCGGCTGGACAGCGGCCGCGTCCACATGGGCGTTGGCGGCGAGAAATTGTTCGGTGGCGTTCATGGTTCTTCCTTGCATGGGTGCAACGGGGTAAGACGGGCAAGGAGCGATCAGGTTCCGCAAGTGCGGAATTCGTTTCCCTACGACGGCATGACCCGGTCAGGTTCGAAGGGTTTTTCTCAGCCCCTGCACTGCCGGGCACCCCTAACGAGTGGGTCGCAAGTTACTGGAAACACAGGCAAAATGCAAGGCAGGTCATTCTTCCCTCAAGATTTCGCCAATCTGGCCGAAATAACATTGCCAAGCGCTAGAATTTAATCGAAAAAGATAACAGAGGTTTTTGATGCGCCTTCTCACCATTGCCGTCTTGCTGGCCAGCCTGCCCTGGGCTGCCCTGGCGGCACCTACCTGGCAGACGATTTCCTCCGAACCGGGGAAGAAAATCGAGCTTGACCGCACCAGCATCAAGCGCGAGGACGGCGGCAAGGTTCAGGCGCAGGCCAGGGTCATCCTCGAGAAGGAGTTGATCGACAGCAAGACCGGTACCGGCTACCGCTTCATCGAGGCCATCACCCGCTACGACTGCACCTCGCGCAACGCCAGCACGATCAAGCGCATTTTCAAGAAGAACGAAACCGACGTCATTCGCGAAGAAGACATCAAGGGCCCCGACCTGCCGGTGCGCAGCGGCACGCTCGACGACAAGGTGCTGCACGAAGTCTGTCGTCCGGCCAAGGATAGTCCGGTCGTCGTGGCGCAAAAGGCCAACGAGGCGGCCGAGCAGCTCAAACTGGCCAATGAGGCGCTCCTCAAGAAGGAACTGGCCAAGCCGGACAAGCCGCTCGCCCCGGCCAAAAGCGCCGACCACGCCGGGCAGGCGGAAGTTGTCAAACTCCAGGAAAGCACGCCGATCAGCTCGATTCGCCCGAATCTGAAAGCGGCCATGGAGACCGACAAGGGATCCCAGGCGGTCAAGGAAAGCCCGCCCGCCAAGGAAGTGTCGCCGCCACCGCCGCCGCCCAAGTCATCGACCATCATTGTCCATACCCTGCCGACGCCGACCCCGAGCCGAATCCGGAAAGCGGCCAAAAACGAAGGCTATATGCTGGAACTGGCCCACAGCGAGCCGGCCATTCAGCATTCGCAAATCCACTGGGACTACGAAGGCGAAGGCGGTCCCGACAACTGGTCCAGACTGGATCCGCAAAATAAGGCCTGCGCTACCGGCCGGCGCCAGTCGCCGATCGATATCCGGGATGGCATCAAGGTCGACCTGGAACAGATCAAGTTCAATTACCGCCCCTCAACCTTCCGCATTACCGACAACGGCCATACCGTTCAGGTCGCGGTCGGTGACAGTTCCATCTCCCTGACCGGCAAGAGTTACGAACTGGTGCAGTTCCATTTCCATCGCCCGTCCGAGGAAAAGATCAATGGCCAGCGCTTCGACATGGTGGTGCATCTCGTGCACAAGGCCGACGACGGCCAGTTGGCGGTGGTCGCCGTACTGCTCGAGCGGGGCAGCGAGAATCCCTTCATCCAGATGCTGTGGAACAACCTGCCGCTGGAAAAGAACGTCCCGGTGGCGCCGCCGGACCTGATCATCGATCCGGCCACCGTGCTTCCGGCCAGCCGCAACTACTACACCTACATGGGCTCGCTGACCACGCCCCCCTGCTCGGAAGGCGTCCTGTGGCTGGTCATGAAACAACCGGTGCAGGCCTCGGCGGAACAAATCGGTATTTTCTCGCGGCTCTACCGCAATAACGCCCGACCGATTCAACCGACGGCGGATCGCCTGATCAAGGAAGGTCGTTGACCTGCCACAAACGGCGGTGGTAACTTAATGACCGAACAGTCATTAAGTTACTCATGTCCGCCGCCCCCATTCGCAAACGCCGCAAGGAAGCCCGCCCCGCCGAACTGATGGCGGCTGCGCTCGGTCTCTTCGTCGACAAAGGCTACGCCGCCACCCGCCTGGAAGATGTCGCGATCCGCGCCGGCGTTTCGAAAGGCACGCTCTACCTGTACTTCGACAGCAAGGAAGCGCTTTTCAAAGCGGTGATTCAGGAAGGTATCGTCCCGGTATTGCTCGAAAACGAGGCGATTGCCGCCCGCCACACGGGGAGCAGTTTCGAATTGCTGGAAAAACTGCTCGACCACTGGTGGGAAAAAATCGGCCGGACCGCTTTCGCCGGGATTCCCAAGCTGATGGTCGCCGAAGCGCGGAATTTCCCGGAAATTGCCCAGTTCTATTACGAAAACGTCATCCGCCGCGGCCGCGCCCTGGTTGGCACGGCACTGGAACGCGGCATGGCGAGCGGCGAATTTCGCCGGCTGGACGTTGAAACGACCATCGACGTCATCATTGCCCCGATCCTGATGCTGCTCATCTGGCGTTTTTCACTGGCCGGCTGCGAAAGCGTCGAGGCCGATCCGGCCCACTATCTGGCGGTCCACATGGACCTCGTACGGCAGGGCCTGGGCAAAAGGGAGGCGGAGAGTCAGGTATAATTTTGCTTTGTCGGAATCAATATATTAGCTTGTGCTAATATTACGCCTGCGGAGACCCCCACATGAATATCGAGCAAGCCCGTTTCAACATGATCGAACAACAGATCCGCCCCTGGGAGGTGCTGGATCCGCAGGTTCTCGACCTGCTTTTCGTTGTCAAGCGCGAGGACTTCGTGCCGGCCGCCTATCGCAATCTGGCCTTCGCCGACATGGAAATCCCGCTCGGCAGCGGTCAGGTCATGCTGGCGCCGCGCGTCGAAGCCAAGCTGCTGCAGGAACTGACCATCAAGAAAACCGACAAGGTTCTCGAAATCGGCACCGGCAGCGGCTACATGGCCGCCCTGCTGGCCGCCCGCGCCGAACACGTGGTCACTGTCGAAGTGCGCCCGGAACTGGCCGACTTCGCCCGGCAGAATCTCGAACGGGCCGGTGTCACCAATGTCAGCATCGAAGTCGCCGATGGCGCCAAGGGCTGGTCGCAAAACGCTCCCTACGACGCCATCGTCGTTTCCGGCTCGGTGCCCGTGCTGCCCGACGCCCTGCTCAAGCAATTACGCGTCGGCGGCCGCTTGGCAGTCATCGTCGGCGAAGCACCGGTCATGGAAGCCCAGTTGATCACCTGTACCGCCGACGGCATCTACAACACCATCAACCTGTTCGAAACGGTCGTTCCGGCGCTCGACGGGACGCCCGCCAAGGACAGCTTTATTTTCTGATGCAACAACTTCGCCCACGCCAACTTGCCGAATGGCTGGCCGATGCCAGCCGTCCCCAACCGCTCCTGCTCGACGTGCGCGAAGCCTGGGAATACGAGCTTTGCCATCTGCCGGATACGCAACACATTCCGATGCACGTCGTGCCGGCCCGCTGCGCCGAACTACCGACCGACCGGGATATCGTGGTCATCTGCCATCACGGCGGGCGCAGCATGCAGGTCGCGATGTTCCTGGAGCGCCAGGGCTATGCGGCCGTTCATAACCTGGCAGGAGGCGTCGACGCCTGGGCCAATGAAGTAGACGCCAGCCTGCGCCGTTATTGAGGACAGCATGAAAAAACTTGCCTGGTTGATCGTTTCGCCGCTGCTCAGCTCGCCGCTCTTCGCCGCCGACCTGATGCAGGTTTATCGCCAGGCCCAGGACAATGATCCGACCTTTGCCGCCGCCCGTGCGGTGCGCGACGCCGGCCGTGAAAAGATGCCCCAGGGCCGCGCCGGATTGCTACCCAGCATCAGCCTGTCGGGCAACACGGTATGGAACAAGAATGAAATCTCGGCCCATAACGGCCCGACAATTACCAAACCCAACTACAACTCCAACGGCTATCAGTTAACCCTCTCCCAGCCCTTGTTCCGCTGGCAGAACTGGGTCGGTTACCGGCAGTCGGAAATTCAGGTGGCGCAGGCCGAAGCGAATTTCGCCCAGGCCCGCCAGGACTTGATCCTGCGCGTCGCCCAGGCCTATTTCGACGTCAATTACGGCACCGAGAGCCTGGCCGCGGTACGCGCCAACAAAGCGGCCATCGCCCAGCAACTGGAGTCGGCCAAGAAGAATTTCGAAGTCGGCACGGCCACCATCACCGACACCCATGAAGCGCAGGCCCGTTACGATCTGGCCCAGGCCCAGGAGATCGCCGCCGAAAGCGACCTGGAGATCAAGCAGCATGCCCTGGCGGCGATTCTCGGCCAGGAAGCCGGCGCCCTGGCCAGCGTCCGCAAGGATGCACCGCTCACGCCGCCGCAGCCGAACGACATGAAGCAGTGGGTCGCCGCCGCCGAAAAGGACAGCCTGGCCGTCCAGGTGCAACAGGCCAATGCCGACATCGCGGCGCGCGAAGTCGACAAACAGCGGGCCGGCCATTATCCAACTCTCGATCTGGTGGCCAACCAGGGACATTCGAAATCCTTCTCGACCCTATCTGGCGTTCCGGGCTCCTACGACACCGACTATACCAACGTCGGCCTGCAGCTCAACATCCCACTCTTCCAGGGCGGCCTGACCGTCTCCCGCCAGCGCGAAGCCGCCGCCAACCGGCAGGCGGCCGAATCCGGCCTCGAAGCAAGCCGCCGCAGCGCAACCCTGGCCGCCCGCCAGTACTATCTGGGTGTCGCCAATGGGTTGGCCCAGGTGCGGGCCCTGAAAGCCGCGCTGGTTTCGTCGCAGTCGGCCCTCGAATCGAACAAACTGGGTTATGAAGTCGGCGTGCGCATCAATATCGACGTGTTGAATGCCGAGAATCAGGTCTACGTCACCCGCCGCGACCTGGCCAAGGCGACGCTCGACACCCTGATGGCACAACTGCGTCTGAAGGCCGCCGTCGGCGCCCTGGGCGACGACGACGTGGCCCAGGTCAACACCCTGCTCGACCCGTCCAGCGCGCAATAAGCGCCAGCGTGCGCTGCGCCGCGCCCTGATGGGCCGCGGCAAATTCAGCGGCTGCCCGGCACATCGCGGCCAGTTCATTCTTTTCCCGCAACAAGGCAGCTACCGCCTGCCCCAGTTCCGCCACGTCGGCCACCCGCCGCGCCGCCCCAGCGGCAATGGCATCTTCGGTCGCCTGCAGGAAATTGAAGGTATGCGGCCCGACCAGCACCGGACAGCCGCAGGCGGCGGCCTCGATGAGGTTCTGCCCGCCGAGCGGCAACAGGCTGCCGCCGATGAAAGCGACATCGGCCATGGCGTAATAGGCCGCCATTTCGCCCATGCTGTCGCCCAGCCAGACCTGCGTTTCAAGCTGCGGCAAGGCGGCGCTACGGCGCCCGGCGGCGAGACCGCGGCGCTGCAGCAGAGCGGCGACTTCGGCGAAACGCTGTGGATGGCGCGGCACCAGCACCAACAGGGCTTCTGGCCAAGCCAACCGGGCGAAGGCATCAAGCACCAGCTCTTCTTCGCCTTCGCGCGTACTGGCCGCCAGCCACACTGGCCGCTCGCCGATGGCGGCCCGCCAGCCCTGGCCAAGGGCAAGCTGCGCGGCCGCCGGCATCACGTCGAATTTGAGATTGCCGCAGATCTCGACCCGTGGCGCGCCGAGACCGCTCAAGCGCTCGGCATCGCCCGCCGTTTGCGCGGCCACGCCGGCCAGCGAAGCAAAGGCCGGCCGCACCAGAGCCGGCAATTTGCCGTAACCGCGCGCCGAACGCGCTGACAACCGGGCATTGGCCAGGACCACCGGAACCCCCGCCACCTGAGCGCCGGCCAGCAGATTGGGCCAGATTTCGGTTTCCATCAGCAGGCCGAAAGCCGGCGAAAAATGCCGGAAAAAGCGGCCTACGGCGCCGGGATAGTCATAGGGCAGATAGGCCTGGATCACCTTCTCGCCATAGACCTGCCGCCCCGCTTGGCGCCCGGTCGGCGTCATGCCGGTGAGCAGGATGCGATGCTCCGGCCAGCGCGCCTGCAAGCCTTCGATCAGCGGTTGGGCGGCGCGCGTCTCGCCGACCGAGACGGCATGCACCCAGATCAGCTTGGCCGGTGCCAGCGGGCCGTAGAAACCGTAACGTTCGCCCAGTTGGTGCAGGTATTCCGGCTGTTTGCGGGCGCGCCAGAGCAGGCGCAGCCAGATCAGCGGCGTGATCAGGTAAAGCAGCAGCGAATAGAGCAGACGCGCCATCAGGCGAGTACCGGCTGCAATTCGGCGAGCACGGCAGAGACCTCGGGAATCTGCGCCCGGCCGCCGAGATTGCGGTAGAACCCGGCACCGAGCACCCCGGTCAGGCCCGGATCGGTGGCGGTGTACAGGGCGACGGTCGGGACTTTCAGGGCGACGGCCAGGTGGCTTAGCCCGGTATCGACACCGACCGCGGCTCGGGCGCCGGCCAGCACCGCCGCGAGATCCGGGATGGTCAGCGGCGGTGCCGCCAGCGCACCCGGAATGCCGGCCACCAGGCGGGCGGCCCGCTCGCGCTCGGGCTGCGTGCCGCCGGGCAGGACGGCCCGCAAGCCCCGGGCATGCAGCGCCTGGCCGAGGGCCAGCCAGTGTTCATCGGGCCACAACTTGTCGTCGCGGCTGGTGGCCGTCAGGAGAACGACGTAAGGTGAGTCCGGCAGCCAGTCGAACTTGGCCGGCGCCACCGCGATGCCATAATCCACCGCCGAGGCAAGTTCATAACCGAGCGCGGCGGCTGCCAGTTGGCGATTGCGGACAACGGCATGCAGATCGCGGGAAACGCTGAAGCGCCGGTCGTAAAGCCCGGCAGCGATCGGCTCGCGGATCGAGTCGGCGGCATAGCCAGCGCGCGGACCACGCGCCCGACCAGCGAGGTAGGCGCTTTTCAGCAAACCCTGGGTGTCGATCACCGCCGCGTAATACTCGCCCTGCAAGGCCTGGCGACAGACGCCAATTTCCCGCCAGGTCTGTGCCTTGAACAGATTCCTGCGCCAGCGCCGGAGAGCGACCGGGATAACCTGTTCGACGTCGGGATGCAAACGGGGAATGGCCGCAAAACTCTCCTCGACGCACCAGTCGATGACCGCCTCGGGGAAATGTTGGCGGATGTCGCTGACCACCGGCAAATTGTGGATGACGTCGCCAAGCGAAGAAGTTTTCACGAGCAGGATGCGCATCGGCAGATAAAATGACGTCTTTTCAAAGCCGCAATTATAAATGCCCGCTCCCCGCCAGCCGCTATCAGTTGCCATCATCACGCTCAATGCGGCGACGCAGCTCGAAGCCTGCCTGCGTAGTGCGCAGTTCGCCGACGACATTGTCGTCGTCGATTCCGGCAGCAGCGATGGCACTGTTGAACTGGCCGAGCGCCATGGCGCCCGCGTCGTTCAGCAAGCTTGGCTGGGCTTTGGGCCGCAGAAGCAGTTTGCCGTCGAATCCGCCCGCCACGATTGGGTCTTGTGCCTGGATGCCGACGAACGGGTGACGCCCGAATTGCAAGCCAGTATCGAAAACGCCCTGGGCGCGCCGGCCAACGGCGCCTACCGCTTTGCCCGCTGCAACCGTTTTCTCGGCCGCTACCTGAAACACGGCGAAGGCTATCCGGACTGGAGCCTGCGCCTCTTCGACCGGCGCCGGGCGCGCTGGTCGGACGACGCGGTACACGAAAAAGTTATCAGCGACGGCGCCATCGGCACGCTGGCCGGCGACCTGCTGCATGACTCCGCCGAATCGCTGGCCGCCTACCTGAGCAAACAGAACCGCTACACCTCGCTGGCCGCCGAGATGGCGCTGGCCGCCGGCAAGAAGACCGGTTTCGGGCGCATCGCCCTCAGCCCGCTGGTCCGTTTCGTCAAGTTCTATTTCATCCGCCAGGGCTTTCGCGACGGCCTGCCCGGGCTGATTCATATCGCCATCGGCTGTTTCAACAGTTTCATCAAATATTCCAAAATGCTGGAGCATGGCAAATCTGATGCTGCACTGCGGTAAAATCCCCACTTTCCACGCAGGACTGAACCCGTGAAAATTCTCGTCACCGGCGCCGCCGGGTTTATCGGCATGAGCACCGCCCTCCGCCTGCTGGCGCGCGGCGACGAAGTGGTCGGCATCGACAATCTCAACGACTATTACGAAGTTTCGCTGAAGGAAGCGCGTCTCGCCCAACTCCAGCCGCATGCCAACTTCCGCTTCATCAAACTCGACATCGCCGACCGTCCCGGCATCGAGCAACTCTTTGCCGACGAGAAATTCGACCGCGTCATCCACCTTGCGGCCCAGGCCGGCGTGCGCTACTCGATCAAGAATCCGCACGCTTACGTGGACAGCAATCTGGTCGGCTTCGTGAATATCCTCGAAGGCTGCCGCCACAACAAGGTGCAGCACCTGGTCTATGCCTCCAGTTCCAGCGTCTATGGCGGCAATACGAAAATGCCCTTCTCCGAGCACGACAGCGTCGACCACCCGGTCAGCCTGTATGCCGCGACCAAGAAGGCCAACGAGCTGATGGCGCACACCTACAGCCACCTCTACGGCCTGCCGACGACCGGCCTGCGCTTCTTTACCGTTTATGGCCCGTGGGGTCGCCCCGACATGTCGCCGTTTCTTTTCGCCGGCGCCATTCTCGGCGACCGGCCGATCGACGTCTTCAACTATGGCAACATGCAGCGCGACTTCACCTACATCGACGATATCGTCGAAGGCGTCATCCGCAGCATGGACCGCGTTGCCGAACCGAACCCCGGCTACCTGCCGGATGAGGCCGACCCGGCGACCAGCAACGTTCCCTACCGCGTCTTCAACATCGGCAACAACGATCCGGTGCAGTTGCTCGACTTTATCGGCGCCATCGAATCGGCGATCGGTAAGAAAGCGGAAAAACGCCTGCTGCCGATGCAGGACGGCGATGTCCCGGCGACCTACGCCGATACCGCGCTGTTGAACGAGTGGGTCGGTTTCGCCCCCTCGACCCCGATCCAGGAAGGCGTTGATCGCTTCGTCGCCTGGTACCGCAGTTATTACAGTATTTAGTCGCTAGTCATTAGTCGCTAGCAACCCCTCTAACAACTAACTAAGAGCTAATAGCTAATATGTGTGGAATCGTCGCAGCCGCTGCCGGCAACAACATTGTTCCCGTCCTTATCGAGGGCCTGAAAAAGCTTGAGTATCGTGGTTATGACTCGGCCGGTCTGGCGGTGATTGGCGCTGGAGCCATCGAGCGCGTCCGCTCGACCGGCCGCGTCGCCGAACTGGAAGCCGCCGCCACCGGCACCCGCGCCGTCACCGGCATCGCCCACACCCGTTGGGCGACGCACGGCGTGCCTTGCGAGAAGAACGCCCACCCGCATGTCTCGGGAACCATTGCCGTCGTCCATAACGGCATCATCGAGAATTACGAAACCCTGCGCCGCGAGCTGACGGCCCAGGGTTACGAATTCACCTCGGATACCGACACCGAAAGCATCGCCCACCTGATCCAGGCCAGCCTGCAAGGCGAGCCGGACCTGTTCAAAGCGGTACAGATCGCCTGCCGCCGCCTGGTCGGCGCCTTCGCCATCGCCGTCATCGACCAGAACCAGCCCGGCAAGGTCGTCGTCGCCCGCGAGGGTTCGCCGCTGCTGCTTGGCGTTTCCGAAGCCGGCAACTACGCCGCCTCCGATGCCTCGGCCCTGCTCCAGGTCACCCGCAACATGGTGTACCTGGAAAACGGCGACATCGCCGAACTGACCGCACACAGCGTCAAGATCGCCCGCCTCGACGGCACGCCGGTCGAACGCCCCGTGCATGTCTCGCAGCTTTCCGCCGCCGCCGTCGAACTTGGCAATTACCAGCACTACATGCAGAAGGAAATCTTCGAGCAGCCGGAAGCCCTGGCCAATACGCTGGAAATCGTTGGCGGCAGCAAGAGCATCCAGCCCGGCATTTTCGGCGCCGCGGCGGCCGACCTGCTCGCCGATGTCGACTCCATCCTGATCCTCGCCTGCGGCACCAGCAGCCACTCCGGCTACACCGCCCGCTACTGGCTCGAAGCCATCGCCGGCGTGCCGTGCAATGTCGAAATCGCCAGCGAATACCGCTATCGCACCTCAGTACCCAACCCGCGCCAGCTCATCGTCGCCATCTCGCAATCCGGCGAAACCGCCGATACCCTGGCCGCGCTGCGCCACGCCAAGGCGCTCGGCCAGCCGAAAACCCTGGCCATCTGCAACGTCCCGGAATCGGCCATCGTGCGTGAATGCAGCCTGCGCTTCATCACCCGCGCCGGCCCGGAAATCGGCGTCGCCTCGACCAAGGCTTTCACCACCCAACTCGCCGCGCTGTTCGTACTGACCCTGGTCATGGCCAAGGTCAAGGGCCGCTTAAGCGCCGAGCAGGAAGCCACCTACATCGACCAGTTGCGCCACCTGCCGGTGGCCATCAACAAGGTGCTCCAACTCGAACCGGCAATCAAAAGCTGGGCCAAACGCTTCGCCGACAAGCACCACGCCCTCTTCCTCGGGCGCGGCCGGCACTACCCGATCGCCCTCGAAGGCGCCCTGAAACTCAAGGAAATCTCCTACATCCACGCCGAAGCCTACCCGGCCGGCGAACTCAAGCACGGGCCGCTGGCCTTGGTGGACGCCAACATGCCGGTGATCTCGGTGGCGCCGAATGACCAACTGCTCGACAAACTAAAATCCAACCTGCGCGAAGTCCAGGCCCGCGGCGGCGAACTCTACGTCTTCGCCGACGCCGACTCGGAAATCCGCGAAGCGGAAGACATCCACCTGCTGCGCCTGCCCGAACACTACGGCGAACTCTCCCCCATCCTGCACGTCATCCCGCTGCAACTGCTGTCGTATCACGTCGCGCTGGTCAAGGGCACGGATGTGGACAAGCCGCGCAATCTGGCGAAATCGGTGACAGTCGAATAAGCGCTTCAACAGATACTGTGAGTCTACCGAATAAAGTTGGTCGGAGTCTAAACAAGCAGAAGGGGCCGGAAGGCCCCTTTGTCATTTCCTGCAAATCAAAATCGAACTTCGGCAGATCGGCCAAAGCCGACTTTGAGCCATCAGTCAGACTCAGACGGCAATGAGGTACTTAGCTGCCACTCGGCGGGTCAATTTGCATGCGATTATCAGGTGGCTGCTATCCTGCTTTCGGCAACCCTTGCAGCAATTCAGCCATGTGCGAACTACCGACACATTCCGGACACTCCAAATGCAGAGATTCACTGCTTACTTTCAGCTTGACCATCTGCATTCAGTGGGTATGAAGCGCCGAAACGCGGCTTCTTGAGAAATCAATTAGCCCCCTATCCCTGCTTCGGTTTGGCAACGCTGTCGATGCCGTCATTTTGCGCAGTTACTTGCCCGGTTACGCTTGGGTTAAGCGAAGCGAGAATTTCATTGCGGCATACTGACAGGATTTCATCCGCAAGGGGTGAATCGTCCGGACATGACCTTGACATGATCATGGCACCCGCTAGGTGCGCAAGCGTGTTGAGAGTCTTCGCTCGCAACCGGGCCGAGTCTTCATCATTCGTGGGGGCAGTCTCGCTGAGCCAGGCAGCCACCAGGCTCTCGATACCAGCAGCAAAGGTAGCCCGAACCGCTTCTGGCTGACGGGCGGCATCTCCGCACAGGGCAGCCAGTGCGCAGCCGGTTGCGCGGCTATCACGGTGCTCGCGGGAGAGATACTGGCGCACCGATTCAGACATGTCCGCGCCGGCGCTCAGGGCTGTAGATTGAGCGATCGCACAGGCTGCCGCTTCCGCCATCAGATCAGCCTTGGAACCGAAGTGTTTGTAAAAGCCGCCGTGGGTAAACCCGGCTGCAGCCATTAGATCGGCAACACCAACGCCATCGTAGCCACGCTCCCGAAACAAGGCTGATGCCGTCTCAACAACGTGCGCCCTGTTGGCCTGCGCCTGCGCCTTGGTGACTTTCATTTCTCGTCCACGGTGTTTATCTCTAAAACTTAATCATACATTGATGTTAATCGTAATCAAAGTGTTGACATTATAGATTACGGTCGTCATTATTGAGTCCAGGCCAACACCGAAAGCCACAACAACATGTTCAAGAAATTGCCTTCAGAACCTAATCCGCCGGTTGTTCGCATCGACGGTTGCCCTGTTTCATCCATCTAAAGCACAGCTGTGCTTGGGTCATACCAAAACATTTTGAAAAGGAAATCATCCATGACCACGCTTCCCACCGTCTTCATCACCGGCGCTTCAAGTGGCATCGGCGCCACCTACGCCGAGCGCTTCGCCCGTCGCGGCCATGACCTCGTCCTTGTAGCGCGTGACAAATTGCGCCTGGATAAATTGGCGGAGCGCCTGCGCGTAGAAAACAACGTGGCCGTCGAAGTGGTTCAGGCCGATCTGACGCAATCGACCGATCTGTCGGTCCTTGAAACTCGTTTGCGTGATGACGCTCGGATCGGCATCTTGATTAACAACGCGGGCATAGCTCAAGCAGGGGGCTTCCTGGACCAATCTCCGGAGGCTATCGAACGCCTGATCACGCTCAACACCACCGCCTTGACGCGGCTCGCAGCCGCAATCGCTCCCCGCTTCGCACAGTCCGGTACGGGTTCGATCGTCAATATTGGCTCGGTGGTGGGTTTTGCACCTGAGTTCGGCATGTCGATCTACGGTGCCACAAAAGCCTTCGTTCTGTTTCTTTCACAGGGCCTGAACTTTGAGTTGTCGCCAAAGGGCGTCTATGTGCAAGCAGTGCTGCCTGCAGCGACCCGTACCGAAATTTGGGAGCGCGCCGGCATTGACGTCAACACCCTCCCCGAGGTGATGGAGGTTGCTGAGTTGGTCGATGCGGCACTGCTCGGCTTCGATCGTCGCGAGCTGGTCACGATTCCGCCGCTGCATGTAGCCGAGCGCTGGGATGCTCTGGATGGAGCACGTCAAGGCTTGTTGTCCGACATTCGACAAACACACGCGGCTGAGCGCTATCGGCCACAAGCCTGACCGTTGCCGCATTCTCTCCTCTTGGAACAAATTCGATGTCCAATTTAATGAAAAAAGCACTTGGCCTCCTCACGTTAGCTGCAGTGCTTGTTTCTCCTCACGTCAAAGCCAGCGACTTGAATTCGACAAGCGTCGCCACAACCGTTACAGCAAACTCGCAAGTGGCGACATGGAAAGATGTTCCCACTCAGATCCTGTCTGCTGATGGTGTGGATTTCGCATACCGCGAGCTTGGACAGCAGAATGGCGGCACCCCGGTCATATTTCTCGCTCACCTGGCCGCTGTTCTGGACAACTGGGATCCGCGGATCGTCGACGGGATTGCCGCGAAGCACCATGTGATCGCCTTCGACAACCGAGGTATCGGGGCATCCAGTGGCTCACCGTCGAATGCGATGGAACAGATGGCAGACGATGCCATTGCTTTCATCAAGGCCAAGGGATTCAAGCAAGTTGATCTCTTCGGCTTCTCGATGGGAGGAATGATTGCGCAGGAAATCGTGCTGAAGGAGCCGCAACTAGTGCGCAAGTTGATCCTGGCGGGTACCGGACCCGCTGGCGGGCCAGGCATCAGCAACGTGGCGGGTGTGGCGAACTTTGACTTGCTCCGCGCGACATTGACCGGCCAAGACCCGAAGCAGTACCTCTTTTTTACGCGCACGCCAATCGGCATCGAAGCAGGCAAGGCCTTCATAAAACGCTTGCAAGAGCGCAGCGAAAATCGCGACAAGGAAATTGCCGTCTGGGCCTACGTGAAGCAGCTTCAGGCGCTCGATGCGTGGGGGCAGAAGCATCCGGCCGATCTCTCGGTGATCAAGCAACCCGTTCTTGTAGTCAATGGCGACGACGATCGGATGGTTCCGACCAGCAATTCGCGTGATCTCGCCAAGCGCCTGACGAACAGCACTTTGATCATTTATCCCGATGCCGGGCATGGCGGCATATTCCAGTTCCACGCCGAATTCGTGCCCAGCGCAATTGAGTTCCTTGGCCGCTAAACGATTTGTGCTACCGGCGCGAAGCGTGACTTGAGATCGAAGCCTGAACCCACCCACCGAAGGATTTCAACATGAGCCATACCCACCTAACCGCCACTACCCGCTTTGTGGAAATCGACGGCGACAATTTCGCCTATCGTCGCTGGGGCAATGCCGCATCAAACCAGCCGCCCTTGTTGTTCCTGCAACACTTTCGTGGTGGTATGGATAATTGGGACCCTTTGATGACCGACGGTCTCGCCGATGGCCGTGAAGTCATCCTCTATAACGGTCGTGGTGTTGCGTCGTCCAGCGGCAAACCGCGTACCCGAATTGAGGACATGGCCGACGACGCAGCAGCCTTTGTGCGAGCACTGGGTTTGCAGCAGATCGACCTTCTGGGCTTTTCGCTCGGCGGCTTCCAGGCACTGGATCTGACCTGGCGTCATCCCACTCTGGTGCGCAAACTGATGTTGTTGGGTACCGGCCCGCGTGGTGGCAACCCCGACATGGAGCAACGCGTGCTGACCACCGCGGTCAATCCCGTTCCCGATTTCGAAGACTTCCTGTACCTGTTCTTCGGCCGCTCGGCCCAGGCCGAGCAGGCTGCGAAAGAGTTCTGGGAACGGCGTCACCAGCGCAAGGACCAGGATCCGCCGTCCTCTCAGGAGGCAGCGATTGCCCAGATCGAGGCCAACGTACTCTATCTGCCAAGACTGTCGGAGGACGATCCCTTTGCCTATCTACGCGGCATTCAGCACCCTACGTTCATTCTCAATGGGGTGAACGACGTGATGATCCCGAGCATCAACTCGTTCTATATGGCTCGCAACATGCCGAACGCTCAGTTGTTCATCTACCCCGACGCTGGCCACGGCGCACAGTTCCAGTACCCGCAGCGCTTCCTGCGTCACGCAGTCCAGTTTCTGAGCGAGTGACGTGATGGCAGCCATAGTCCGAGCGCGCGCTCTCCGCCTCTAAAAGGATGCCCGAAATGCTTAAATTCAAATTCCTGTTGTGGGCACTCGCCCAGATGTTGCAACGAAAGATCAAGCACAACCCCGACTGCGCACATTTTGTTGGGGCCAAACGCTTGGTATTTCAGATTCGCACGGCTTCCGGTGCCGGTCGCCACTATGTCATCGAAAATGGGGCGATCCGCTCCTTCGCCGGTTTGACGCCGAATCCCCAGTTCACACTCAGCTTTACCAGTGCGGCCAAAGGTTTTTCTATTCTGTCCGCCAAGGATCCCCAGGCAGCCTTCATCAGGGGCGTGGGCAGCAAAGACTTGACCATCAGCGGTGACTTTCGCGAAGTGATGTGGTTCCAGGGGCTGACGGCATTTCTCCAGCCCCCGAAGATTGTTTCTCCCTATGACCGTACCGCCTTCTGAGGCCTCCATGAAAACAGACCTGCTGAATCAAGCTTTGACCCTCCCCAACGGCACCGTACTGCGCAATCGACTGGCCAAAGCCGCAATGAGTGAAACGCTGGCGACCTACGACAATCGCCCGACCCCGGAATTGGTAGAGCTGTACCGGCGCTGGGGTTCCTCGGGGCTGGGAATGATATTGACGGGTAACGTGATGATCGACCGCCGCGCACTGGGCGAGCCAGGCAATGTGGCGATCGAGGACGAGACAGACTTGCCTGTCCTCAGGCAATGGGCGCAAGCAGCGATGCAGCAAGGGGCGGCAGTTTGGGTTCAGCTCAATCATCCGGGCAAACAATCCGCCAAGGGCTTGAATACGTACAACCTTGCCCCCTCGGCTGTGCCTTTCCGCGAGGACATGGCGGCATTATTCGAGACCCCGCGCGAAGCCACCCCGTCCGAGATACAGAACATCATCGAGCGATTCGGCCGAAGCGCAGCCATCTGCAAAAAGGCCGGATTCAGTGGCGTGCAGATCCACGGGGCGCATGGTTATCTGGTCAGCCAGTTCCTCTCTCCGCACCACAACCGGCGTAGCGACGAGTGGGGCGGCAGCCTCGAAAACCGGTGGCGCTTCGTACTGGCCGTCTACACAGAAATCCGCCGCCAAGTCGGGCCAGACTTCCCGGTGGGGATCAAGCTCAACTCGACCGACTTTCAGCGCGGAGGCTTTACGGAAGAGGAGTCGATCGAGACGATCCGGGCGCTGGCCGATGCGGGCATCGACCTGATCGAGATATCAGGCGGCACCTACGAGGCCCCTGGCATGGGCGTCAATATGCAAGAACCCAAGAAGGGTTCCACCCTTGCCCGCGAAGCCTACTTCCTTGAATTTGCCGAGAAGGTGCGTGCCGCAGTGAGGGTGCCACTGATGGTAACTGGAGGCTTCCGCACAGCGGCCGGCATGAACGCAGCCCTTAGTTCCGGCGCGCTGGATGTGGTGGGCCTGGCCCGGCTGCTGGCGATCGACCCTGACGCACCCGCCGCCTTGCTGCAAGGACGTGACAGCCCGCAGCAGGTCCGTCCGATCATCACCGGTCTCAAGGCAGTTGATCGCATGGGGGTCATGGAGGTGTGGTGGTACGAACGCCAACTCAAGCGAATTGCAAGAGGCAAATCGCCGCGTCCCGACGAAAGCGGGCTGTCAGCTTTCTTGAAGTCTGCTTTAAGCGGAGGTTGGGGCACCTTTCGTACGCGGCGCTTGCGGGCGCCTGGTTGAGCGCTGGCCCTTCAACGCATGATGGTCAGCACTCAGACACTTGCCGATCTCGTGGTTGGGGCCGATCTGTTCCAGTCTCCTCACAACACATTGATTACAACGGAGTCAAAACAATATGAAAGCGCTCACATTCAAACGCTATGGCAAATCTCCTGAGATAGGTTTTGCCGAAGTTGCCCGCCCCACGCTGAAGGCTAACGAATTGCTGGTAAAAGTCCACGCCGCCAGCGTGAACCCGGTCGACAACATGGTTCCAACGGGCATGTTCAAACCGGTCCTGCATTTCAAGCTTCCAGCGACGCTGGGAAGCGATCTGGCCGGAGTGGTAACAGAGGTCGGCAGCAACGTAACTCGTTTCAAGGTGGGCGATGCCGTCTTTGCCAGTATTTTTGACCTTGGCACGGGCTCAATTGCCGAATTTGCGGTCGTCCCAGAGAGTGCTGCCGCGCCGAAGCCCTCCAATCTTGATTTCGTGCAGGCCGCGTCGATTCCGATGGTCGGGCTCACCTCTTGGCAGACGCTGAAGGAACGTCTCAATCTTCACGCCGGCCAGAAAGTGTTCATCCCCGCAGGGTCTGGCGGCATTGGCACGTTTGCGATCCAGTTGGCCAAGTACTTAGGCGCCAAAGTGGGAACGACCACTAGCACGGGTAATGTCCAGTTGGTGAGCCGCCTTGGCGCAGACGAGGTTGTCGACTATAAGAAACAGGAATTCGAGAAAGTGCTGCACGGTTACGATGCGGTGCTTGGCACGGTCAGGGGGGACGCTATTGAGAAATCCCTTGGCATCCTCAAGCCCGGAAGCAAGATCGTTTCGATCATCGGACCACTGGATGCGGCGTTTGCTCGTACCAAACGCTTGAACTTCGTACTGACATTCGTGTTCGGGCTGATGAGCCGCAAGATCATGCGTCTTGCGAAGAAGCGTGACCTCACCTACTCATTTCTTTTTGTGCGTCCCGACGGCGCTCAGCTCAATGAAATCGGCAAACTTCTCGAGACGGGGCGGGTCCAGCCCGTGATCGACAAGGTGTTTCCGTTCGAGCAGGCAAAGGAGGCGCTTGAATATCTTGCCAAAGGACACGCGAAAGGAAAAGTTGTCATCCAGATGCAATGAATGCATCGCTGCCCACTGACAGAAGAAAGGCAGAAAGCATTTCTTCCTAACTGACCGGATATAAATCCCATACCCAGGAGAATTTTATGAGCAGCATGTTATTTACCCCGACCCAACTCGGCAATCTGCCGCTAAAGAACCGCATCGTCATGGCACCACTGACACGTAGCCGCGCGATCGGGAATCTGCCCAATGCCCTGATGGAGGAGTATTACCGCCTTCGCGCAGATGCCGGATTGATCATCACCGAAGGCACTTCACCTTCACCCAATGGTCTGGGTTATCCACGCATTCCCGGGTTATTCAATGAGGAGCAGGTACAGGGCTGGCGACGGGTGACCGATGGCGTCCATCAGGCTGGCGGCAAAATTTTCGTGCAATTGATGCATACCGGGCGGGTCAGCCATTCCTCGAATCTCCCGCTCGGCGCCAGCGTCATCGCACCTTCGGCGATCGCCGTTCCCGGCGAGACATGGACCGACAGCGACGGAATGCAAGCGCATCCCGTGCCACGCGAAATGAACGAGGACGACATTGCCCAGAGCATCGCCGAATATGCGGCATCGGCCAAACTGGCTATGCAGGCCGGCTTTGATGGCGTCGAATTGCATGCTGCGAATGGTTATCTGATCGACCAATTTCTCAATACAGCCTCCAATCAGCGCGATGACCGCTGGGGTGGCACGGTCGAAAACCGCATCCGTTTCGCTACCGAAGTTGCCAAGGCAACCGTCGCGGCCATTGGAGCCGAGCACGTTGGCATGCGTATCTCGCCGTATGGCGTGTTCAACGGCCAAGCACCTGATGCCGAGATGGATGTGCTGTACTTGCGTTTGATTGATGCGTTGAATGGGCTCGGCCTGCTCTATATCCACATCGTGGATCACAGTGCCATGGGCGCACCAGCAGTCAGCCCCAACTTGAAGGCCGGCATTCGTGCTGCCTTCGAGGGAAAGTACATTCTGTCAGGAGGCTACGACGTTGCTCGAGCCGATGCAGATCTTGGTGCACAGCTTGGCGATCTGGTGGCTTTTGGTCGTCCGTTTATCTCAAATCCGGATCTCGTAGCCAAGCTGAAGTCGGGGCAGGAACTGGTGGCGCCTGATTTCGCCACCTTCTATACGCCAGGGGAAAAGGGCTACACCGATTATTGATGAATAATCCGGGCTTGGTGGCGCTTTTCGCTGCATCAGACACGATGCATTTATCGCGCAACCAGGCCGCCCACTCAAGAAACCTTAAAGGAGAGATAGATGCCTCTCGTTCGTATCGACATTAAAAGAAACCCTGACGTCTCCTACGCCAAAAAGTTGGGCAAAGTGGTCTATGAATCAATGAAGGCGGCTATTAACGTCCCCGATCGGGATAATTTTCAGGTTCTCGCGGAGCACGACGATGACCATTTCATCTATGACCCCAGCTATCTTGGGATTAAGCGAACCGACGGGTTGGTGTTTATTCAGATCACGCTCAATGAAGGACGTTCGACAGATCAGAAGCGCCTTCTATACAAGACGATTGCTGAAGGACTGAATCGAGAAGCAGGTGTTCGGCAGGAAGATGTCTTCATCAATCTGGTCGAGGTTAAAAAAGAGAATTGGTCATTCGGTAATGGCATTGCCCAGTATGCGAGCTGACTCTCTGGCTACTTGGTGGCGTCAAATCGTGATCGTCGGTGGGTGACGTCCCAATGATTGAGAGAGCCCCTTCCGGATTGTTGGCATCCAGCGTACTGGAGAGCAAGGCGGTATGCGGCATGGTTCAAGGTGCAGATGCTTTAAACCCTCTAATGTCTCAAATTGCGAATGGCTGGTCTGTATTCAAAACCGGCTGTTTTCTATCGAGCAGGTCACCGGCCGCTTTGGCCGAACTCCGGCCTCATGCCAATGACAACTAGCAACAAGTCGGCCTTTGCTACCAATCAGTTGCTGCTCTGGATTGCCTCAAGAGCCGCAAGTCGCCTTTCGACACACTTTATTCTTCACCCCCAACCATCGGTTTCTTAAACGAATCGCTCGACGAACTTTATTTAGTGGAATCAGAGCTTTCCCCGAAGCTTCATCTGCCAAGAGTGACCCAAAATTGCGTCACTTTTGGCAGCGAATAATGGCTATGTTTCGCGGCTTCACTACGTTATTCAGAGTGAGCTCGCCAATTCAGGAAGCTGATACTCAATATTGCCTCGCCGTCGGTAAACCCTGACAGTTGATTCCTATAGCCCATAGGCCGCCATGAAAACATTAACTGCGCTGTTGGTAATGCGATCGATATACAACGGATCCAGCGGCACAATTTCGGAACGGTAGAACATTTCTTCCAGCTCAGACTCCAGCAAGCCGCTTAAATGAGCCACGGCGACTGAAGAGTCCACTTGGCGCAACTTTCCGGCATCCATGGCCTGTTTCAGAAAGGCAGTAAGGACGACCTCGCCCTGCTTGCGACTGCGCGTATAGAACAGGTGCCCAAAATCTGATCGCGTCGCTTCGGCGATCGCCAGGCGACGCAACGCCAGAATTTCCGGGGAGTAGATGAAGGTCAGCAAGGCCTTACCGAAATGGATGAGTGACTCTTTTATATTTGGCGTTGCCGGATCCAGTGCGGCGGTAATCGCTTCAGCCTGAGATTGACCTCCGGCGAGCATTATTTCCAGAAACAGCGCTTCCTTGGAGGGGAAATAGCTGTACAGGGTTGCCCGGGAGTAGCCGGCCTTGGCGCAAATATCCGACATTGAGGCGCCTTCGAAGCCAGTCACCCTGAAGACTTCTGAGGCGGCATTCAGAATGCTTTGGCGCTTTTCTTCACTTTTGGCTCTCATGACATTCCCTTAACTAGACTTATATGTCTAGTATAGCTTGACTTAGCGAGACCTCATAACTAGACTGCACTGTATAGTATAGTTATGAGGTTCCTATGTCTTCTCAAGCAACTTTTGCACTGAGCCGGGTGTTTCCGTCGAGAGCATGTCTCGCCATGGCCGTTTCGGCCGCGCTGGCCGGTTGCGCCGGTCTCCCCTCGGCACAACCGCTGCCGGCAAGCAGAGGGATCGATCAGTACCAAAATGCCTCTTCCTTGTCGGCTCCCGCTGTCGCTTGGCCGGATGATCAATGGTGGCAACACTATGGCGACTCGCAACTTGATACCTTGATTCAAGAGGGGCTCGCCAACTCGCCCGACATGGCGGTCGCCGCCGCCCGCCTGCATGCCGCCGAGTCCAGCCGGCAGGTTTCCAACGCGGCCCTCTATCCCCAGGTCACGGCCAACGGCTCGGTCACCGAACAGAAGCAGAGCTACAACTACCTCACGCCGCGCAGCATGACGCCGGATGGCTGGCAGGACTATGGTCGGGCAACTATCGACTTCAGCTGGGAAATCGACTTCTGGGGCAAGAATCGCGCAGCCCTGGCCGCGGCCACATCGGAATTGCAGGCCAGCCAGGCGGAATTGGCGCAGGCCCGGTTGACGCTGGCGAGCAGTATCGCCACCGACTATGCCGAACTGGCCCACCTTTTCGCCACGCGCGATACGCTGGCCGAGGCCGTTAAAGTTCGCACCACAACGGCAGAACTGTTCGCTCAACGCTTTGCCAATGGTCTCGAAACGCGCGGCAGCCTGCGCGAAGCCGAGGCCAGGCAGGCCGCCGCCGAAGGCGATCTGCTTCAGGTCGACGAGCAGATCGGCCTGCAGCGCAATCGTCTCGCCGCCTTGCTCGGTGCCGGACCAGACCGCGGTCTCGAAATCGCGCGGCCGCAATTCAAATTCGCTCACCACTTTGCCCTGCCGGCTGAACTCGCGGTCAATCTACTGGGACGACGGCCCGACATCGTCGCCTCGCGCCTTCAGGTCGAAGCTTATGCAAAGCGCGTCGACGAGAAGAAGGCCGGCTTCTATCCCAACATCAATCTGGCGGCGTTTATCGGCGTGCAATCCCTGGGACTCAACCTGCTGGACAAAGGCGGTTCGAGTATCGGCAGTGTCGGCCCGGCCATTTCCCTGCCAATTTTCAATGCCGGGCGTCTGCAAGGCGAGCTGCGCGGTGCGCGGGCGCGCTATGAAGAAGCAGTCGCCAGCTACAACAAGACGGTGACGCAAGCCTTGCAGGACGTCGCCGATTCGGCGGTCAGCCAGAAAGCTCTCGGCGCCCGCCTGAACAAGAGCGAGCAAGCCGTCGCTGCGGCCAGCGAAGCCTACCAGGTGGCGCGCAATCGCTATGAAGGCGGACTTTCCAGCTACCTGGAAGTGCTCTCCGCCGAGGACGCCCTATTGACCAATCTACGCGCCCTCACCGACCTGAGATCGCGTTCGGCAAGCCTCGATATCGCGCTCATTCGCGCGCTCGGTGGCGGCTACCAGACGAACAACTAAATCCCTCGGAGATTACCGACATGTCAGAAGTTACTGCACAACCACAAGACAGAAGCGCCATCAGCGAACGCCGGAACAAGCTGCTGATCGGGTTTGGCGGCGCGCTTGCCGTCATCGCCTTGCTTCTTGCAGCCTATTGGATCCTCTATGGATCGCATTTTGTTTCCACGGACAATGCCTATGCCGCCGTCGAAATCGCCCAGGTCACGCCTTCCGTTTCCGGAACCATTGCCGAGGTTCGGGTCAAGGATACGCAGCCGGTCAAGAAAGGCGACATCCTGGTGACGATCGACCCGACCGACGCCAAGTTGACCCTGGCGCAAGCCGAGGCTGAACTGGGGCGCGCCATCCGCCGGGTCAAAGGCTATGTCGCCAACGACTATGGACTCACCGCCCAGGTTGCCGCCCGCGACGCCGAGGAAAAGCGCGCCGCTGCCCAGCTTGACTCTGCTGAAGCCGATTTCGCACGCGCCAGTATCGATCTCAAGCGGCGCGAAGCCTTGATCGCCTCCGGTTCGGTTTCCGGTGACGAACTGACCCGTGCGCAAAGCACCTATGCCACGGCCAAGGCCAATCTTGCCGCCGCCAAGGCGAGTGCCAGCCAGGCCCAGGCCAATCGTTCGGCGACGCTCGGCTCGAAGGAGGCCAATGCAGTTCTGATTGCCGGCGCCGATGAAGAAACCAATCCGGAAGTCGCCCTGGCCCGCGCCAAACGCGACCAGGCTGTTATTGATCTGGAACGCACTGTCATTCGCTCACCGGTCGATGGCGTCGTCGCCAAGCGCCAGGTGCAACTGGGGCAGCGCGTCCAGGCTGGCACCACGCTGCTTTCGGTGGTGCCGGTGCAGGAAATGCACGTTGATGCGAATTTCAAGGAAGGACAACTGGAAAATGTCCGCATCGGGCAGATTGCCACGGTCACGGCCGACATCTATGGCAGTGCGGTGAGCTATCACGGCGTCGTGGAAGGATTCTCCGCCGGCTCCGGTGCCGCCTTTGCCGCGATTCCGGCGCAAAACGCCACCGGCAACTGGATCAAGGTGGTGCAGCGCCTGCCCATCCGCATTCGTTTGAACGCCGACGAATTGCAAGCCAATCCTTTGAAGGCCGGTCTGTCGATGGCCGTCAAGATCGACACCAGCAAGTTGGCCAACTAAGGAAACAAAATGAGTCGGACGACCACACAGCCTTCGCCGGAGCAGCCGCTGAGCGGCGGCATGCTCTGGTTTGCGGCGATCATCCTGGCGGCGGCAAATTTTGTTGCCGTACTCGACATGACCATCGCCAATGTTTCCGTGCCGACCATTGCCGGTAGCCTGGGGGCGACGACCAGCCAGGGCACCTGGGTCATTACTTCCTACGCCGTGGCCGAGGCGATCACCGTACCGCTGACTGGCTGGCTCGCCGCCCGCTTCGGTGCCGTTCGGGTCTTTACCGTGGCCATGGCCTTGTTTGGGGGCTTTTCCGCCCTCTGCGGCCTGGCCAACTCGCTCGGCATGCTGGTCTTTGCGCGTATTTGCCAGGGCTTTGCCGGCGGCCCGTTGATGCCGCTTTCGCAAACGCTGCTGTTGCGGATCTTCCCGAAGGAAAAAGCCACGGCGGCGGTCGGCATCTGGTCGATGACGACCCTGGTCGCCCCCGTGCTGGGCCCGATTCTCGGCGGCTATATCTGCGACGAGTACTCCTGGCCGTGGATTTTCAACATCAATTTGCCGATTGCCTTTGCCTGCGCCTTCATTGCCTGGAAATTGCTCAACCGCTATGAAGAACCCTTGATCCGCAATCCGATCGATCAAGTCGGGCTCGTTTTGTTGATTGTCTGGGTCGGTTCGCTGCAACTGCTTCTCGACGAAGGGAAGAACCTGGACTGGTTTGCCTCTGCAGAAATTGTCGTCCTGGGCATCATCGCGGCAATCGGCTTCGTCACCTTCCTGATCTGGGAACTGCATGAAGAACACCCGGTGGTCGATCTGCGGGTCTTCCGCCATCGCGGCTTCTCGGCCAGTGTGCTGACGATCAGCCTGGCTTTTGCGGCATTTTTTGGCGCCAATGTGCTCACGCCGCAGTGGCTACAAACCTACATGGGCTACACCTCGACTTCGGCAGGAATGGCAACGGCTTGGACCGGGATTTTTGCCGTATTCGCTGCACCGCTGGCGGCCGGACTCTCCGCCAAGGTCGACTCGCGCAAGCTGGTATTCTGGGGCGTTCTCTGGCTGGGGGTCGTCTGTCTTTGGCGCACCATCGCAAGCACGGACATGGGCTACTGGCAAGTGGCGATGCCACTGATGGCGATGGGCCTGGGCTTGCCCTTCTTTTTCATTCCGCTGACCGGACTGGCCATGGCCAGCGTTGAAGAAGCGGAAATGGCTTCAGCCGCCGGCTTGATGAACTTTCTGCGAACGCTCTCGGGGGCCTTTGCCACCTCGTTGATCACCACGCTGTGGGATGACCAGACGACGGTCAACCATGCCGAATTGGTTGCCGTGAGCGATGCCGACCAGATGTTGCAAAGATTTTTCGAAGGCATGGGTAACACTGGCGAAACCACCCTGCAAAACATTGACCGGCTGATCAACGCGCAAGCCGTGATGCTGGCAACCAATCAGGTGATGACAATCGTCGCAATCAGCTTCATCATCGCCGCATTTGCCATCTGGCTCGCACCCCGGCCGCAGCGAAAAATCGATCCGGCAGCGGGAGGCGGGCATTAGGAGCCTGATTCAGAGAGATGAGCGGCGACGGATTGAAAACCTTCCCGGAATGGGTGGTCTGCGAGCATTGCGATAGCGTGTATCAGCGCGTCGCCTTGGCAAATGGTCAAGTCGCGCGCTGCGAGCGCTGCCTGGCGCTGCTGTACCGGGCCAGCAGCCTGGATACGGAACGCTGGCTGGCGCTGACCATCGCCGCGGCAATCATGTTCATGATTGCCAATTTATGCCCGGTGGTCCGTATCAGCCTGCAGGGCCTGCATAACGAAGCGACGCTGTGGCAATCCGCCGCCGCGCTGGCGCATGGTCCGGCGGCACCGATTGCCGTGCCGGCGGCACTGTCGATCATCGTCGTACCTTTTCTGCAGATTGCCTTACTCGGCTGGATTCTCGTTTTCGCGCGCCGTAAAAGGCGCGCCCCGGGCTTTGCCACGGCCATGCGGATGCTCGTCGTCTTGCGGCCATGGAGCATGGTCGAGGTTTGCATGCTGGGCCTCCTGGTGGCGATCATCAAGCTTTCCAGCTTTATGGAAGTCGCGCCGGGTCCCGGCATCTGGGCCATGGCGGTGCTGATGATCCTGATCACGATCATTGCCAATCGCGATATTCATTGGTTATGGGAGATGGTCGAAGTCGAACCGCCGCAACCGGAAAGTCAGGCATGAGCTTACCTCCCCGTGCCCATCAATTGCATGTCCTGGCTTGCCATGCTTGCGGGATGGTGCTTGAAGATGCGCTCGACAGCACCGGTCACGGGCGCTGTCCACGCTGCACTGCCGTCCTGCACCGGCGCCGCCCCAATAGCATTGCCCGCGCCTGGGCCTTGTTGATCGCCGGCCTGCTCTTCTACATCCCGGCCAACGTGCTGCCGGTGATGTTTACCAGCCGACTGGGTAGCGGCAGCGACAACACCATCCTACAAGGCGTGATCGAATTCTGGCATGGCGGTTCCTATGGCGTTGCCCTGGTGATCTTTATCGCCAGCGTTGTCGTGCCCTGCAGCAAGTTCGTGATTCTCGGCCTGTTGCTGATTACGGTGCAGCGCCGCAGTGCCTGGGCCAGGCGCGAGCGGGCGCGACTCTATCGCCTGGTTGAACTTGTCGGCTATTGGTCGATGCTCGATGTGCTGGTAGTGGCCATTGTTGCCGCGCTGGTCAAGTTCCAGTCGCTGAGCGATATCGAGCCGCGCAGCGGTATTCTGTTTTTCGGCATGGTGGTTATCCTGACCATGCTTTCAGCCATGCAATTTGACCCACGCTTGATCTGGGATAGTGAGGACACATGAGTGAAGCCCCTGAAACTCCGCCCCAACCCGGCCAGCCCGGCGTGCTTGAGCGGCGTCGATTCCCCTCGCTGATCTGGTTGGTGCCGCTGGTCGCGGCGCTGATCGGCATTTCCATGCTCGTCCATGCCTGGCTTGCCGCCGGACCGGAGATCACCATCGTTTTTCAGGCGGCGACCGGTCTGGAAGCGGGCAAGACCCCGGTGAAATACAAGGATGTGACGGTTGGGCTGGTCTCCGGGATCACCTTGAGCGACGACGGCTCGCACGTCGTCGTAGCGGTATCCATGGACAAGAGTGCGGACCACCTGGTGCGGGCCGACTCACGCTTCTGGATCGTGCGTCCGCGCATCGGTCTGGCTGGCGTCTCGGGGATCGACACCCTGTTTTCGGGTGCCTACCTGGGCATTGATGCGGGGCAGTCCGAGGCGTCGGGCAGGAATTTCGTCGGTCTGGAAACACCGCCGACGATCATCAACGGGGCGCCCGGCAAGAGTTTCGTGCTGCATGCAGAGGACCTCGGTTCTCTGGATATCGGCTCGCCAATTTACTATCGGCGCATCCAGGTCGGGCGCCTGGCGTCATATCAACTGGATCAGGACGGACGCGGGGTCAGCTTGCAGATTTTCATCGACGCCCCCTACGACAGTTTCGTTACCGCCCAGACGCGCTTCTGGAATGCCAGCGGCGTCGATGTCTCGTTGGGGGCAAACGGCCTGAAGCTCAATACCCAATCGCTGTCTACCCTGCTCGCCGGTGGCATCGCCTTCGCCACACCGGCCTTGGGCGCAGCGGATAAACCGAACACGACACAAACCGTGTATGAGCTGGCGAAAGACCAGCAGACGGCGATGGCGCCTCCCGATGGTCCGTCGCAGTACATCGAACTGCATTTCGAGCGTTCGCTGCCCGGCTTGTCGATTGGCGCCCCGGTTCAGTTCGCCGGCCAGGAACTCGGACGGGTCGTCTCGATCAATCTCGACTACGACCAGATCAAACAACGCTTTCCCTCCGTGGTTGGCATCGAACTCTATCCCCAGCGCCTCGGACGAGCCCTGGATAAACTGCCCAAAACCAAGGAGGGAACCGATCCGGCATTATTCATGCGCCGCATGGTGGAGCATGGTTTGCGCGCCCAGGCCCGCTCAGCCAATCTACTGACGGGACAACTCTATATCTCCATCGACTTCGTTTCGAAGGCGCCCAAGGTCGCTTTCGATATTACCGCCCGCCCGCTCATCCTGCCGACCATCAACGGCGATTTCGATCAGTTGCAGGAGCAAGTGGCAAACATCGTCGGCAAGCTCGACAAGATTCCCCTGGACTCGATTGGCCGCCATCTCGATGCCAGCCTGGCCAACCTGGATCGGACTTTGCAGCAAACCAATGCGCAAGTATTGCCCGAAGCCACGCGCACGCTGCAACAAGCGCAACAAACCTTCGGCAGCGCGCAAGGCATGCTCGCCGACGACGCGCCGCTACAACAGAACCTGAACCAGAGCTTGCAGGAAGTGCGACGCGCCGCCCAGTCGGTACGAGAACTCACCGACTTGTTGGGACGCCATCCGGAATCCTTACTACGCGGCCGGCCGGATGACCCCAAACCCACCGGTGCCGGAACCCGCGCCCCGGCCAATACTCAGGAATCCGCACCATGAAACGCTTTCTCCCTTGGTGGGTACTGACTGCCTGTGGGCTGGGCTTGTCCGGCTGTGCATCGTCGCCCGTTCACTACTACACACTGATGGCGCCGGTTCAGGAGATCAAGGCGCCGACAAAACCGCCGCTTGGCTTCCGCCTCGACATTCTGCCGGTCAGCCTGCCAACCCAGGTCGATCGGCAAACCCTGGTCGTCCGCCAAGGCGAAAACGGCATTGTCATTCTCGATAGCGAACGCTGGACGACGACTTTCGCTGACGAATTTCGCGACGCATTGTCCGATAGCCTGACCCGCAGCCTGGGAACACAAGATGTTGCCGGACTCCCCCGCGCCAAGGGAGACCGCGTTTTGCGCGTCAAACTCCAGGTGCGCCGTCTGGATGCCTGGCTTGGCCAGCGGGTCCAACTCGAAACAGAGTGGACGCTTGCTTTCGTCAATGATGCGACGAACAAGCCGCTCACTTGCCATGCTCAATTCGACATCGCAGCGCCGGGCAGCTATCCCCAACTGGTCGGCGCGCAACAGCGCGCGATAGCCCTGCTGGCTGCCGGGATTGCTGCGGATGCGCGGCGTTACGCGGAATCACCTGGTACGCCTTGCGTCGCGCCGTAAGCGCCGGGATCCGTGGTAGCAAGCAACCCCCCCTTAAGCCAGGGGGTGTTGCAAACGGCAACGGCTTCAACCCGCTACTTCAAAGGCAGATAGATATCGGTCACCAATTCATTTTCGGGCGTTTCCGGCAGCAGGTTGAGGTAGTGAAAATAGAGCGGAAAATCGCGCAACTCCTCACCACTTTCCGGTAGCCAGTCACGGTATAGGGGGTAGATGCTTTCGCCGATCCGGACATGGGAGCCGTGATGCCGCACCCGCGCACAGCGACCGCCGGGAATGTTTTTCGTGACCACGCCCTGCGGGTTGGGCGGCACCGCCTCGCTCACTTCGCCACAGATGTCGAAGCGGAATTCTGCCGGCTCGGTGGTATCCGGATTGTCATAGGCAATGCCGAAAGTTCGGCTGCTTACTATTGGGGAGAGGCCGCTTTCCTTGCGCCAGGCGACAAATTGAGCGACGGAATCATTGACTCTTTCGCTGGGGCCGCGATGCGCCATGACGGCAATGCGGGTGGTTTTGAAATCGACAATCTCGACTTGCACGATTTTTTTCCTTTCCGGGATACGGAAGCGATAGCGTTCATGCCAGGATTCCCAGTCCGCTTGTCGCCTGAATTCCGATGGCGACTGGCCGAAGCTGTTCCTGAAGGCACGCGTGAACGATTCCGGGTTTTCGAAGCCGGCATCCAGGGCGATGTCGATGATCCTGGTTTGGCGGTTGAAGGCGAGTTGATAGCTGGCTTGCCGCAAGCGCAATAACAGGATGTAGCGGCCAACGCTGGTGCCGACGTATTCGGCGAATTGCCGATGAAAGTGAAATCTGGAGAAATTCGCGACGCGGCTCAGGTGTTCCAGGCATAGCGGTTCGCCCAGGTTGGACTCGATGTAGTCGAGCACCTTCTCGAATCGCGCTGCGTAGCTTTTTGCCTGTGTGTCGTTCATCATTCTTCCTCAGTTCACAGAAAGCACTATGCGTGCGATGCGACGGCAAATCCTGACCGCAATTGCTCACTTTGCACCATTTATCCAAGCGGGTTAAATCGCTACATTCGCAAGGCCATCACCAACCGACTTTACTCACTCCAGTCCGTACTGACTCCACCGCACAAAGTGGGTCGGAGTCTGATCCAACAGCAGGGTCGAGGCCCCTTTTTCATTGCCGATCGGACGCCGACAGGCTAAAGCGTCTATAGTCTACGCACTGCACTTTGTGGGGTATCGGGGGGATACAGCCATGAAACGGATGAAGCGGGGATTGATCCCCGTATTGGCACTCTCGGCGATAGCCGCGGTGGCGGCACTGATGTGGTTCCTGCGGGAGCCGACTTCGCGTCAGGTAAATATGACCGAGGTGGTCAAGGGGGAAACCGGGCCACGGCCGGAGGCGGCGCTGCGCATCGCGGTGTCGGCGATGATCTCGCCCAAGGATACCGAAAACAGCTATTTCGATCTGCTGCGTCTGATCGGTCGGCACATGGGCCGCGAGGTCATCTTTGTTCAGCGCAAGACCTACGCCGAAGTCAATGCCTTGCTGGAGCAGCGCGAGATCGATCTCGCCTTTGTCTGCGCCGGTCCTTACGTTGATGGGCACGAGCGCTTCGGCATGGAGTTGCTGGCCGTGCCGGTCGCCCATGGCGGCATGGTCTACCATTCCTATTTCATCGTCAGTCGCGATGGCCCCGTCAAGGATTTCGCGGGCTTGCGCGGCCGACGTTTCGCCTTCACCGACCCCAATTCCAACACCGGCTATCTGGTTCCCGCCTACGTGCTGAGCCGCCGGGGCGAAACCCCCAAGAGCTTCTTTGGCGAAACTTTCTTCACCAACAGCCACGACAACTCGATCAAGGCCGTGGCCGATGGCCTGGCTGACGGTGCAGCGGTGGATTCGCTGATCTGGGAGTACATCAACGCGACCAACCCGGTCGATACGGCGCGCACGCGCATCATCGACAAATCGCCGCCCTATGGCATCCCGCCGATAGTGGTGCATCCGGCGCTGGACCCGGAATTCAAACGACAATTGCGCGAGGTGGTCCTGCATCTGCATGAAGATCCTCAGGCCGCAGCCTTGCTGAAGAATATCCAGATTGAACGTTTCGCCGTCGGCAACGATGCCATGTACGACTCGGTACGCCAGATGCAGCGCGAGTTGAAGGAGAAACGGTGATTCGTATCAATCTGCGCCGGCGGATTTTCCTGCGCGCGCTGGGCTTGCTGGTCGTGCTGATCCTGGCGGTCACCCTGGCTTCAGGCGCGTCGAGTGTAATCAATCAGCGTCAGTACGCGCAGACCATCTACCAGGGGCAGATTCGAACGCTGATTTTGCAGATGACAAACCTGGTGCTGTGGGACGACCGGGTGGCGCTGGACAAGCTCATCTCCGAGGTGGTGAAAAAGGATAAGGCCGTGGGTTACGCCTTTCTGGAACGCCACGCCAAACCCTACGTGTACTCGTTTCCAGATGGGGTGCCCCGGGCGCTACTGGGCCTGGGGCCGTTCTCCATGCAGCAGGCAACGATGACCCCGTTTCGGGATCAGGCCGGCGGGCAATGGCTCGATATTGCCCAGGCGGTGCCGGCGGGGGCCGCCGTGCTGCATCTGGGAGTCAATCTCAACGAGCTGTTCTGGCAAGCCCTGGCCAGTCTGCGCGGGGTACTGGCCGTGAGTTTCGCGGCATTGCTGGGCGGCGCTCTGTTTTCCTGGAATATCGCCAGGGCCACCACGCGTGAGGTGGTGGCGGAAGAAGAAGCCCTGCATCGGCTGAATCGCGAACTGCGAGCCATCAGCAGTTGCAGCCAGACCCTGATGCGGGCTGAGGATGAGCCGACCCTGATCAAGGATATCTGCCGTATCGTCAGCGACGAGGCAGGCTACCGTATGGCCTGGGTGGGTTATGTCGAAAACGATGCGGCGGCGACCATCCGCCCGATCGCCTGGGCGGGCGCCGAAGCCGGCTACCTGGAACAAGCCAGGATATCCTGGGCCGATACGGAAGAAGGGCGCGGCCCGAGCGGAGCTGCCATCAGGAGCGGAGAGCGCGTCTGCATCCAGGACTTCGCCAGCGCCCCGCAAGCGGCGCCCTGGCGCGACGCGGCCGTGCAGCGCGGCTATCGTTCCAGCATCGCTATCCCGCTCAAGGATGAAAGCGCCAGCACATTCGGTGTGCTCAACATCTATGCCAGCGAACCTAATGCCTTTACTGAGGACGAACAGCGTCTCCTGGAAAAGCTGAGCGACGATCTGGCATTCGGTATCCGGATACTGCGCGGCCGTATCGACCAGCGGAAGGCCGAAGAAGAAATCGTCAAACTCAACCAGGAGCTCGAACAGCGGGTCGCCAACCGCACCGCGCAACTGGCCGAAGCGCAGAAGCGTGCCGACGGGGCCAATCAGGCCAAGAGCGCCTTCATCGCCAACATGAGCCACGAGATCCGGACGCCGATGAACGCCATCATCGGTCTCACCCATCTGCTGCGAGATCAGGCCTCGCCGGAGCAGGTCGAGCGGCTCGACAAGATTAATGGTGCCGGGCGGCACCTGCTCTCCATCATCAACGACATCCTCGACCTCTCGAAGATCGAGGCAGGCAAGCTGCAACTGGAGCAGGACGACTTTGCCCTCGGCGCCGTGCTCGACCATGTCCGCTCCCTGATCGGCGATACGGCCCAAGCCAAGGGACTGGACATCGCTGTCGACGGCGACCATGTTCCCCTCTGGCTGCGCGGCGACAGCATGCGCTTGCGCCAGGCACTGCTCAACTATGCCAGCAACGCGGTCAAATTCACCGAGCGCGGCGGCATCGCACTGCGCGCCAGCCTGCTCGAAGAACAAGGTGATACGGTGCGGGTCCGCTTCGAAGTCCGGGATACCGGCATCGGCATTGGCGCCGAACAGCGCGACAGACTGTTCCACGCCTTCGAGCAGGCCGACGTATCGACGACGCGTCGCTATGGCGGCACCGGCCTGGGATTGGCCATCACCCGGCGCCTAATCAGCCTGATGGGCGGCGAAGTCGGCGTCGACAGCACGGTCGGGGTGGGCAGCACTTTCTGGTTCTGCGTTCCGCTGCAACGAGGCCATGGCATCCAAACCCAGGGGGCGAGTCTCCCGGCGAGCGATGCCGAACAACAACTTCGGGCGCGGTGTGGCGGCGCCCGCCTGCTGCTCGCCGAAGACAATGCCATCAACCGCGAAGTGGCCCTCGAACTGCTGCACGGCGTCGGCCTGGCGGTCGATACCGCCGGGGATGGCCTCGAAGCGGTCGTCAAGGTGCAACAACATCGCTACGACCTGATCCTGATGGACATGCAAATGCCCAACATGGATGGTCTCGACGCGACTCAAGCCATCCGCGCCCTGCCCGGCTGGCGGCAAATTCCGATCCTGGCGATGACGGCCAACGCCTTCGACGAAGATCGCCGTGCCTGTGAAGCAGCGGGCATGAACGACTTCATCGCCAAGCCAGTCGATCCAGCCGATCTCTACACCACCCTGCTGAAATGGCTGCCCGCCGGAAGTGCCGAAGTTCCGCCCCCGCCAGCAACAGGACAAGCCGTTGCGGCAAGAGACTTGCCCGAGGGCGTCGGCACGGCCGCCCCCCTGGCCATACTGGGCCACGTATCGGGCCTCGATGTCGCGCGCGGCATGGCTGCGGTACGCGGCAACAGCGAGCGCTATCTCGACCTGCTGCACAGTTTTGTCGAAGTACATGCGGGAGACATGGCGCAACTTATCGAGTGCCTTGCCGAGGGCGACAAAGATACGGCACGACGCCTGGCGCACAGCGTCAAGGGCGCCGCGGCCACGCTTGGCGCGGACCGCTTGGCGGAAGAAGCGTTACGCCTGGAAACAAAGCTACGCCAGGATGCGAGCGTGCGCAGCGACGACATTCGCGCCGAAATCGAGGCGGTGAATAACGAGTTCGCCGCCTTGAATGCCGCTTTGCCACCACCGGCGGTAGGCGAAAAGCTTGATCCTAGAAAACGCAATTGAACCGCGGAGACGCAGAGGTAAAACAATGGCTTGCCGGGATGATTCGGCACCCCTTCTGGGGGAGCCGCAAAAACCTTGCAAGCCACTGTTTTTACGTTTTTCTCTGCTCCTTTTCGACTCTTCGGTAAGGTTTTTAGGCTGATCCCTCAGGCTGACCTGGCATTGAAGTCGGCTACCTCGAACGACAGTCGATAGATCCGCGCCTTGTTGGTACAGGCGACGGCACCGATCGGTGCCGGCAAGGCAACCAGCGCGAGGAGAGAATCGATGGGCTTCATCCTGGGAAACGGGCGTGTCCGGAATTTTGCCCACACCTCCCCACCCAACCCATGTTGCATCACGCGCCTTGGAATAGCCCTTCATCTGCCTTGCCCAGCCATCGCCGACTAGCGCACCGCCACCGTGCCACCCTTCCAGCGCGGGTCCTGCCAGCGGTAGAAGGTCGATAGATTGCCCGGCTTGTCGGCCTGTTTCTCGGTTTCCAGGCTGCTCAGCTTGAGGGTTTCGAAGCTGATCCTGTAGCGGCCATCGACCTTGGCTTCGCGCGCCGCCAGCATCTGCACGTTGCCCGGCACCCAGCCGGCGAATTCGACGTAGCCGAGATTGGGGTTGTCGAGGGCTGGCGGCACGATGTCCACGCTCCAGTCTGCGCCGGCCTTGCGGAAGACCCACATCTCACGCCAGGTATCGAGCGGCTGCACGGCCAGCGCCACGCTTTCGCCGGACGGGCTGGTGGTCACCGAGGCCGGCCAGACGATGCCGTAGGTGCAGCGGGTAAAGAGCGGATTGTTCACGTCGTGTTTGGCGTCGACCAGATGCACGCAGCTTTCGCCGGGCTGGCCGGGCGTCACCGCCACCGTGACCCTGGCCGGCGTTTTCGCGGCCACCGTCGGCAGGCCCGCTTCGGCCGCCCAGCGCGAAGCGCCGACGCGGATCGCCGCATCGCTGTAGACGGCGGCATCGCTTTCCATGAGTTCACTCTTGTTGATCACGGCCAGTTCGGCAATCGACCGATTGGCGGCTTCCTGCACGGCGGCTGCGGCAAATTCCGGGCGGCGGGCGCGTTGGTAGGCGAGACTCGCCCAGACCCCGGCCTTGCGCAGATGCAGGCGATTTTTCAGGACTTCCGGCAGCTTTGCCAGTTCGACGCGCTCCAGCACGTCGGCCCGCCAGTTGTCGAGATTGAAGCGCTCGACCGGGTTGAGATTGCTCGCCACGCATTCGTGTCTGGTCAGCGCCAGCGCGGCCAGGGCTTTCTCGATGTCGGTCGAGGGCAGGGCCAGCACGCGGCGCTGGGCGTCGCCGTTGTAGCAAAGCTGGACCTGGCCGTCGCGCTCGAAACTGTTCATGGTGACGCCGTAATTGGCCACCACTTCGAGATGCGCCGCGGTGATTTCGCCAGCCTTGCCGGGCTTGCCGGCCGAGGCGCGGCGGGCCAGGCGTTCGGCCATGCTGCCCAGAGCCTCGAAAACCTCGCCATTGATCGCCGCGGCCGGGGCGGCGCGCAGGTAGGCGGCGGCGTAGCTGATGCCGAGTGCTTCCGAACCCGGCGTGTCCTTCAGGAAGCGCACCACCGAGAGCAGTTCCGGCGCGCTTTCCGGCTTCAGCGACTGGACGCGGACCTGGGTCGCCTTGATATAGCCGGCGCGTTCGCGGCGATGATCATAGACCTGCAGGAAATCGCCCTTCTCGCCGCGGATTTCCAGGCTGTCACCTTGCCAGAGCATGGCCTGCTGGGCGGCGGAATCCTTCGGCGCATTGCGCAGGGCAGACTGGTCCTGGGTAACGATGGCGATGACAGTGAGTGCGGCGGCCAGCATGATTATTGCCCTTCCTGTTGGCCGGCTTCCTGGCCGTCATTCGGGTTGACCGGAGGGTTGCGTTGCTTGCCGGCACCGAGCAGGGTGTTGCCGATGAAACCGCCATCAGACGGCGGCGGCGCGATGATCACCGAAATCTTGTCGGACAGTTTGTCGGCCAGCGTCTTCTGGATGAGCAGCGGATTTTTCTGGATCAACGCACCGTCGCGCGCCAGTTGCTCGCTGGCCAGCTTGCCCAGGCGATCCTGACGGTAGGCCTCGGCATCGGCCAGCTTGCGGCGCGATTCGGCCTCGCCCTGGGCTTCGATCTGCCGCGCCTGCGAGTTGGCTTCGGCGCCCTTGATGCGGGTGATTTTCTCGGCTTCGGCCTCCAGGCTGCGTTGCTCGATCTGCTTCTGCTTGAAGGGCAGCACGTGTTTCATCGCCTCGGCCTGCGCCTTGGCGGCGATGATCTGCTCCTCGCCGGCCGCGGCGGCCGCCGTTTCGCGGCGCACCTTGTCGGCCATGGCTTCGAACTCGGTCTGCTTGACCTGCTTTTCCTTGAGTTCGAGCGTGTATTTCATCTTTTCGCTCGACAACTCCTCGGCCAGCAGATTTTCCATGCCCGCCTTGTAATCGGCCGGCAGGTCGATCTTGCCGATCAGCACGGCCTGCAGCTTGATGCCGTCCTTTTCGAGCAGCGGCTGCAACTCGCCTTCAATGAGCTGAACGATCTCTGACCGCTTGCTCGAGAAGATTTCGCGCACCGTGTAGCGGGCCAGGGTCTTGTAGAGCACGCCCTGCACGGCCGGATGCACGACTTCGCCGCCGATGTCGTCGGGCAGGGCGCGGGCCATGCTGGCGATGCGGTTCGGGTCGAGGGCGTAGCGTACGCTGATATCGACGCCGATCGACAGCCCTTCGATGCTCTGGAAGGGCGCCGTGCCGTCGGCCGTGTCGCCACCTTCCGGGCGGTAGATCTGGTCGCGCAGCGAGAAGCGGCGCAGTTCATGCAGGCCGGGAATGACCAGCACGCCACCTTCGCGCACTTCCGTCGCATTGCCGGTCAGCTGATTGACGCGCACCGCCGCTTCACCGCGCGCCACGCTCTGCATCGGCGGATGTTTGTACATGCCATAGCCGCCCAGCCCAACGACGGCCAGTGCAATCAGCGTCAAACGCGCGCCATGCACGCGGCCGGCGACATGGCCGACACCGCGACCGATCGCCGCTGCAGTGCATGATCCGGCACGGCCAATGGACCGACGCAGTTTGAGAACAATGTAGTTCAGACGTTCCGACATGATTTCTTCCTCCACAATTTGATCTTCAGCTTCGGGTCAGGCCCCGTATCCGGCACTCGGGAAGATCGATCCGCAGCCCGGCTTTCCATGGCTGCCATCGTGCCGCCACATGCCAGGAGCAAGCCATGGCGAGGCGGGGCGAGTTTGGTAAGGCGGCGGGTGTGAGGCTTCCGGGGTGTGAACAAATGCTCACGCCATGGGCATGCGGGCAAGGAAAAAAACGGCGATACTGGATCTGTCGGCGAATAAGCGCCTTGTTTCTGGAGTCATATCGTGGGCCTTGATAGTGTCGAACTCGTCTTGGCTGTAGAGGAGGAATTCGGAATCACCATTGACGATGCGGATGCCATCAGCCTCACTACACCAAGAATCCTTGCCAACTATGTCGCATCCCGCCTTGGAACGCTGAGCATCGACAACGGCCGCTGTTTGTCGCAAGCCGCGTTCTATCGAATACGTTCGGTGCTGGTCAGTCAATTCGGTGCCATGCGCCAAGATGTCCGTCCTGCTTCGCCGATAGATCATTTCCTGAAGGACAACAGACGGCGGCAGTGGCAGGAATTAGCCTCTTCCGTCGAAGCAACACAGCTTCCGCAGTTGCAGTGCAGGAAGTCCATTTACTACCCATTGACTCTTGGGGTACCGCTACTTGTCTTGGCTCTACTGCTTCGTGGAAATTTTCCGATAGGAATGGCGCTGGGGGCGTTTGTTGCCTTCTGGTTTGCCACCAATATAGTCACCGACAAAATGGCAGACGTGTTGCCCTCGAGCATGCGCACAATCGGAGATCTTGTTCCTTACGTTCGCGCCCCAAGACGGGAGGAATGGTCGCGTGACTATGTGCTACAGCGAGTTATCCAGATCACCGCTCTACAACTGGGAATTCCGGTAGAGAAAATTCACCCGGACCACCATTTCGTCAAAGATCTTGGCCTCGACTCCTGAGACAACGCGAGCCCAGGAGGCTGTCGGACTTGAGCGACTCGGCTGCCAATCGCTGGCTGCCCCCTGGAAGCGCGAGCGCACGAACCGGCGCACCAGCGCATGGCGACGATCAGCCATAGCATGGCATTGAACGCGCAATCGACTTCGCCCTGGACGCGCAAACCCGGACCGATCCAGAAAGCGTTCATCGATGCTGTGCGCCTCGATGACGGCTTGCCGCTTCTATCCCTTAGCGGATACCACGGGCGATTTGGCGATGAGTTCTTCGATGATGAACTCCAGCGTCCGGTGCAGCGCGCTGACCACCGCGACGATATTCATTTTCGGGTTGCGGATGGCGCGAATGCTGAAACCTTCGAATACCGCATAAAGAACTTCGAGCGGCCCATCCAGGTCGCTCTCGTTGAAATCCAGGCCGCGCAGCCGCAGACCGTCTTCGATCAGGGCCTTGAAATAGGACATCCCCTGTTGGTCCGATTCCTGAACAATCGCAGCCACCGATGGGTTGCGCGCGGCTTCGGCGATGATTTCAAGGATCAGCGGGGCATTCTGGTCGTGCAGTATTTCATCGACGGCATACTGCGCCTCGGCGGCCGCGGCGCGCAGCAGGTCGCCGCCTGCGCTCCTGTCCCTGATGCGCAGGAGAATGCTCTGCAGGGACTGCAGTTCGCGGTCCACGATGGCCGAGATGATGGCTTCCTTGTTCTCGAAGTAGTGGTAGATGTGTCCCACGCTCATGCGGGCCGCCTTGGATATCTGCAGCATGCTCGTGTTGTGGAAGCCATTTTTCCGGAAGCACTCGGTGGCCGCATCCAGCACCTGGATCTTGCGTAATTCGGCGCGAGGCTGCTCGCTGGGAAGGTCTTGGGAAGTGGAATTCATTGCCGTTTCCTGTCTGGCCGGACGGATATTTCTGTCCTTGATGGCTGGTAATCGAGTGCACTGCGCCGTGCTCGAAACATTTCGCTCCGGGGGAAGAGCAACATTGATACTCGCCGTTGGAACAAAGTCTTGATGCTTTTCCGGATTCTAATATAGAATGAACGCTCTAACTAGAATGAATGTTCATTCTTTTCATCCATGGATGACAGGATTTGCCCCTTTTACCCGTCAAACGAGGTTGGTCATGGCAAGCAGAATTGATTGGAAACTCGCGGCAGGCGCCGCATTCGCATGTGGGCTGATGTTGAGCGGTTGCGGGCAGCCGGCGAATACCGAAGCGGCCGCTGCGGCGCCGGATGTCGGCATTGTCGAGATCCGGGCGCAGGCGCTCACCCTGACCACCGAGTTGTCGGGCAGAACTTCCGCCTTCCAGGTCTCCGAGGTCCGTCCGCAAGTCGGCGGCATCATCCAGAAGCGCCTGTTTGTCGAAGGCGCCGACGTCAAGGCCGGCCAGGCGCTGTACCAGATCGATCCGGCCAGCTACCAGGCCACCTACGACAGCGCCCGGGCCAGCCTGGCCAAGGCCGAGGCGAGCCTGATCAGCATTCGCAACAAGGCGTCCCGCTACGAAGAATTGGTTGTCATCAAAGCGGTCAGCCAGCAGGAGAACGACGACAGCCAGGCCGCGCTCAAGCAGGCGCAGGCCGATGTCGCGGCAGCCAGGGCGGCACTTGAGACGGCGCGCATCAATCTCGCCTACACCCGCGTCACCTCCCCGATCGCGGGACGGATCGGCCGTTCCAGCGTGACGCCCGGCGCCCTGGTGACGACCGGGCAAGCGTCTGCGCTGGCGACCGTGCAGCAGCTCGACACGATTTATGTCGACGTCACGCAGTCGAGCGCCGATCTGCTCCGCCTCAGGCGCGACCTGGCCAGCGGCCAGCTCAAGACGGCCGGGGCCAACCAGGCGGCGGTCAAGCTGATCCTTGAAGACGGCAGCACCTACCCGCTGGCCGGCAAGCTGCAGTTTTCCGATATCACGGTCGACCAGAGCACCGGCAGCATCACACTGCGTGCCGTCTTTCCGAATCCCAAGGGAGAGTTGCTGCCCGGCATGTATGTCCGGGCCGTACTCGAAGAGGGCGCCGAGGAACAGGCCATCCTGGCGCCGCAGCAGGGCGTGACCCGCGATACCAAGGGCAATCCGACAGCACTGGTGGTCGGCCCCGACAACAAGGTCGAATTGCGCGTGCTCAAGACGCGCCGGACCATCGGCGACAAATGGCTGGTCAGCGAAGGCCTCAAGGCCGGCGACAAGCTGATTGTCGACGGCCTGCAACGGATCGCTCCCGGCGCCACGGTTCATCCCGTTCCCGCAACGGCGGCGGAGCAGTCCGCGGCACCGGCTGCCGGCAAGCAGCAGTAAGGAGACAATTCCATGTCGCGATTTTTCATTGACCGGCCCATCTTCGCCTGGGTGATCGCCATCGTGATCATGCTGGCCGGCGTGCTCGCCATCCGCACGCTGCCGGTTTCCCAATACCCGCTGATCGCGCCGCCCGCCGTCTCGATCAGCGCCACCTACCCGGGCGCTTCGGCCAAGACGGTCGAGGACACCGTCACCCAGGTCATCGAACAGAAGATGAAGGGCATCGACCACCTGGCCTACATGTCCTCCGCCAGCGACTCGGCGGGTACCGTCACCATCACGCTGACTTTCGATACCGGCACCGATCCCGACATCGCCCAGGTCCAGGTCCAGAACAAGCTGGCCCTGGCCACCCCGATGCTGCCGCAGGAAGTGCAGCGGCAGGGGGTGCAGGTCGCCAAGGCAACCTCGAATTTCCTGATGATCCTCGGCTTCGTCTCCGAAGATGGCAGCATGAACGACATCGACCTTGGGGACTATGTCGCCGCCAACATCCAGGACGTCGTCGCCCGCATCAACGGGATCGGCGAAACCCAGCTGTTCGGCAGCAAGTACGCCATGCGCATCTGGCTTGATCCGGCCAAGCTGCAGAACTATCGCCTGACGACGGGCGATGTCAGCGATGCCATCACGGCCCAGAATGCCCAGGTTTCGGCCGGCCAACTGGGCGGCATGCCGCTGCTCAAGGGGCAGCAACTCAATGCCACGGTGACGGCGCAGAGCCGCCTGCAGACGCCCGAGCAGTTCGGCAACATCATCCTGCGCACGACCGCCAACGGCGCCACGGTGCACTTGCGCGACGTCGCCCGCATCGAACTCGGCGGCGAAAGCTACGACGTGATCTCGCGCTACAACGGCAAGCCGGCCACCGGCCTCGCCATCAAGCTGGCCACCGGGGCCAACGCGCTGGCGACGGCCGAAGCGGTCAATGCCAAGATGAAGGAACTGTCGCCCTTCTTCCCGGCCGGCATGAAGGCGGTGCTGGCCTACGACACCACGCCCTTCGTCAGGATTTCGATCGAGGAAGTGGTCAAGACGCTGGCCGAAGCCATTTTCCTGGTTTTCCTGGTGATGTACCTGTTCCTGCAGAATTTCCGCGCCACGCTGATCCCGACCATTGCCGTCCCGGTCGTGCTGCTCGGCACCTTCGGCGTGCTTGCCGCGGCCGGCTATTCGATCAATACCCTGACCCTGTTCGGGGTCGTGCTGGCGATCGGCCTGCTGGTCGATGACGCCATCGTCGTCGTCGAAAACGTCGAACGGGTGATGACCGAGGAAGGTCTGTCGCCCAAGGAGGCGACCCGGAAATCGATGGGCCAGATCACCGGGGCGCTGATCGGCATCGCCCTCGTCCTGTCCGCCGTCTTCGTGCCGATGGCCTTCTTCGGCGGCTCGACCGGCGTCATCTATCGCCAGTTCTCGATCACCCTGGTATCTGCCATGGTGCTCTCCGTCATCGTTGCGCTGATCCTCACCCCGGCGCTCTGCGCCACCCTGCTCAAGCCGGTCGAGAAGGGCCATGCCGTCGGCGAGGACGGCCCGCTGGGCGCCTTCTTCAGCCGCTTCAACCGCCTCTTCGAGCGCACCAACAGCGGCAGCCAGTCGCTGATTCAGCGGATGCTCGGGCGCAGCAAGCGCTATCTGCTGATCTACGGTCTGATCATCCTCGGCATGGCGGCGCTGTTCATGCGCCTGCCCACCGCCTTCCTGCCGGACGAAGACCAGGGCTTCCTGATGGCCCAGGTGACGCTGCCGGCCGGCTCGACCAGCGAGCGGACGCTGGAGGTCATCGAGAAAATCGAGCATCACTTCCTCGAAGACCAGAAGGAAGCCGTCGACTCGGTGTTCACCGTGATCGGCTTCAGCTTCGGGGGCAGCGGCCAGAACACCGGCCTGGCCTTCGCCAACCTGCGCGACTGGAGCGAGCGCAAGCGGCCGGAACTCAAGGTGGCGGCGGTGGCCGGACGGGCCATGGCGTATTTCTCGACCTTCCGCAATGCGATGGCCTTTGCCTTCGCCCCGCCGGCCGTGGTCGAACTCGGTAACGCCACCGGTTTCGACTTCCAGTTGCAGGACCGCGGCGGTCTCGGCCACGCCAAATTGATGGAAGCCCGCAACCAGTTGCTCGGCATGGCGGCGCAAAACCCGGCCCTGATCGCCGTGCGCCCCAACGGCCAGGAAGATACGCCGGAATACCAGCTCGACATCGATCTGGCCAAGGCCGGCGCGCTGGGCCTGAGCCAGGCCGATATCAACAACACCCTGCAGACCGCCTGGGGCAGCTCCTACGTCAACGACTTCATCGACAAGGGACGCGTCAAGCGGGTTTTCCTGCAGGGCGACGCTTCGGCCCGGATGCAGCCGGAAGACTTCAACAAGTGGTTTGTCCGCAACCGGGCCGGCGACATGGTGCCGTTCTCGGCCTTTGCCTCCGCCCACTGGTCCTATGGTTCGCCGCGCCTGGAACGCTACAACGGCCTGGCCGCAGCGGAAATCATGGGCGATGCGGCACCGGGGCACAGTACCGGCGAAGCCATGGCGCAGATGGAAGCGATGGCCGCCAAGCTGCCGGCCGGCATCGGCTACGAATGGACCGGGCTGTCCTACCAGGAACGCATGTCGGGGTCGCAAGCCCCGGCCCTGTACGGCATCTCATTGCTGGTCGTCTTCCTGTGCCTGGCGGCGCTCTATGAAAGCTGGTCGATTCCCTTCGCGGTGATGCTGGTGGTGCCGCTCGGTGTCATCGGCGCGCTGGCGGCCGCCTCGCTGGGCGGCTTGTCGAACGACGTCTATTTCCAGGTCGGCCTGCTGATGATCATCGGGCTGTCGACCAAGAACGCCATCCTGATCATCGAGTTCGCCAAGGAACAGATGGAACACGGCAAGGAACTGGTCGAAGCGACGCTGGAAGCCGTGCGCCTGCGCCTGCGGCCGATCATCATGACCTCGCTGGCCTTCATCCTCGGCGTGCTGCCGCTGGCCATCTCGAATGGCGCCGGCTCCGGCGCCCAAAACGCGATCGGCATCGGCGTGATCGGCGGCATGCTGAGCGCCACCGTGCTTGCCGTGCTGTTCGTACCGCTCTTCTTCGTCGCGGTGCGCCGCATTTTCCCCGGCAAGACAGCACAGATCACCCAGGAGGAGCACTGATATGCACCGGACCATTCTCGCTGCCGCACTGAGCGCCATGCTGCTCGGCGGGTGCACGACGCTGGCGCCCGACTACTTCACCCCGGCTGCACCGCTACCGGCTGCCTGGCCGGCCGGCGCAACTGCCGAGGGCGCAGCGTTGCCGGCCGATATCGGCTGGGAGCAATATTTCACCGATCCCAAGCTACGCCAGTTGATCGCGCTGACGCTGCGCAACAACCGCGACCTGCGGGTGGCCGGGCTGAATATAGAAAAAGCCCGCGCCCAATACCAGATCCAGCGCGCCGACCTGTTTCCCGGCATCAATGCCGGGGCCAGCAGTACCGCTCAGCGCGTTCCGGCCAGCCTGTCGGGCACCGGGCAAGCGACGGTGTCGCATGAGTACAGCGCCAATCTCGGCTTTGCCGCCTACGAGCTGGATTTCTTTGGGCGCATTCGCAGCCTGAAGGATCAGGCGCAATACCAGTTCATGGCCACCGAAGAAGCGCGGCGCAGCGTCCAGATCAGCCTGATCGGCGAAGTGGCGACGGCCTACCTGACGCTGGCCGCCGACAGCGAGCGCCGGCAACTGGCCAGCCAGACCCTGCGCAGCCAGCAGGCGACCTATGAGTTGACCAGGCGTCGTTTCGAACTGGGCAGCGCCTCGGCGCTCGACCTGCATCAGGCGCAAACCAGCATCGAGACGGCACGCGCCGACGTGGCACGCTACACCGGCCAACTGGCGCTGGATCGCAACGCGCTGGTGCTGCTGGCCGGCGGCGATCTGCCGGCCGAGATCATGGAGGTCGATGCGCTGGCCAGCGTGGCCGGCAGCGCCGGCATTCCGGGTGGCCTGCCGTCCGAGCTGCTGCAGCGCCGTCCTGATGTGCTGCAGGCCGAACGCCAGTTGCAGGCGGCCAATGCCAACATCGGCGCCGCCCGCGCCGCCTTTTTCCCAAGCATCACGCTGACGGCGAGCGGCGGTTCGGCGAGCAACCAGCTTTCCGAACTATTCGCTTCCGGCTCGTCAGCCTGGCGCTTTGTGCCGCAGATCACGCTGCCGATTTTCGATGCCGGCCGGATCAGGGCCAATCTAGATGCCGCCAAGGTGCAACAGCAGATTGCGCTGGCGCAGTATGAAAAGGCCATCCAGACCGCGTTCCGCGAGGTCGCCGACACCCTGGTCCAGAACGTCCCGCTGCAGGAGCAGTTGGCCGCGCAGCAGGCACTGGTCGAGGCGACTTCGGCCAGCCATCGCCTGTCGCGGGCCCGCTTCGACAAGGGCGTGGATAGCTACCTGGCAGTTCTCGATGCGCAGCGTGCCGAATACAGCGCGCAGCAAAACCTGATTTCCGTCCGCCTGGCCGGCCTGGCCAATCAGGTGACCTTCTACAAGGCCATGGGCGGCGGCGCAAACTAGGCGGGCCGCACGGCGCACTCGGGGCGATGACACCGCGCCCGGTGCGCCAACACCGGTGGCGGCGAGCGAATGAGAAAATGGAATGGCAACTTACCGACTACGTCCGCCTAAACCGGATGACTGCAAAGGCCGATTACGCAAAGAACCCGATAATGAAAAGCTGCATCGCGATCCTGCCTGTTTCGGTCAACGACAGGTCGGTTACCTGATGGTCGGTAAAGAATCGCGTTGCACGGCCGCTTTCAGTACAGACAAACTCACACTCCAACCCATAATTTATATCGTCACGCTTTTCGCCCTGCGTCGATCGAGAATGGGGAACGGGGCCAGGAAATCAGACTTGCTCCGACAAACAGGGGCCGTTCTAAGCAGCTCACAACTTAAAGCCCCCGTTTTGCCAAGCTTACTTACTCAGTTCTTCCCGCCCAACGTTGTGCTAAGGCGCCGCCGACAGCGAGTTGCAGCGGGTGGTAAATCATGATCGGCATCAGGATCAGGCCGAGCGCCGGATTGGCGCCGAAGATCAGGTGAGCCATTGGCACGCCGGAGGCCAGCGTCTTCTTCGAGCCGCAGAAGACTGCGGCGATCCTGTCCTCTATCGGCAGGCCGAGCAGACGCGCCAGGAAGCGGGTCAGAAGCAGCACGATAGCGAACAGAAGTGCGCTGCCGATGATGGTTTCGAGAAGGATAACCGGCCCGTAGTTGGACCAGACGCCCTCCTTCACCGTATCGGCAAAGGAGGTGTAAACCAGGGTCAGGATGGTCAGCCGGTCGACGATCTGGATACGGCCTTTATTGTGGCTGGCCCAGGTAGCGAGTGCAGGACGCGAGAGCTGACCGAGCACCAGCGGCAGCACCAGCCAGAGCAGCAGGTCGATGATGACCGGCCAGACGTCGAAGCCGCCCCCGCCGCTGCCAAGGATCCAGGCCATCCAGAACGGCGTCAGGACGACGCCGAGCAGGCTCGACAGGGTGGCGTTGAAAACGGCAACCGGCACGTTGCCGCGCGCTGCCACGGTCAGCGCGACCGATGACGAAACGGTAGACGGCAGCGCGCACAGGTAAAAGAAGCCGGTTTGCAGGTCGGCCGCCATCCAGCCGCCGGAAGCCTTGAGCAGCAGCCAGCCAAGGACGGGGAAGACGAGGAAGGTGCTGGCCTGGATCAGCAGATGCACCTTCCAGCGCAAGGCGCCGTCCTTGAGCGAGGCGAGCGAGAGGCCCAGGCCGTTGAGAAAGAAGACCAGGGCGATACCGATCTTGTTGAGCAGTTCCGGATGCAGGAAGCCGCCCTTGGCGCCGGGCGCCGGCCAGATGAAGGCAAGGGCGACGGCGACCAGCATGCCTTTGAGAAACCAGTCGAATTTGAATTTCATGTTGAATGACCTTGTTGGGGTTCGATGAAGTCCGGGCGCGGCAGCCTACCAGGCCGCGACGCAGCCGTCGCTGCGCGGATCTTCGCCGCCCTCGATCCAGCCGTCCGGATGCAGGACAAGCGCCCCGGCGTGCCCCATGCGCTCATCGAAATCGCCCGCCACTTCGACCGGGTGGCCCAGCGCGCGCAATTTGTCGATGATTTCCGGCGCATAGCGCGACTCCAGCTTCAAGCTCGTACTCTGCTCCGCCCAGGTCCGGCCCAGCAACCAGCGCGGCGCGGCAACCGCCGAACGGACATTGTGGCCGCCCCAGACGTAACGCGAAAAGACGGCCGCTTGCGTCTGCGGCTGGCCTTCGCCACCCATCGTGCCGTATACCAGCAGGCGACCGTCGTCGAGACGGGCCATCGCGGGGTTCAGCGTGTGGAAGGGTTTGCGCCCCGGCGCCAGGCTGCGCAACTGGTTCGGCCGCAGATCGAAGGAGCAGCCGCGGTTCTGCCACCAGATGCCGGTCTGCGGCAGGACGACGCCGCTGCCGAATTCGAAGTAGATGCTCTGGATCATGCTCACCGCACGGCCTTCGGCATCGACGACGCCCATCCAGGTGGTGTCGCCATCCGAGTTCGGCGCCGGCCACGGACTGGCCTTGCCGAGCGGCACGGCGGCAGCCAGCGCGTCCAGAGTCGAGTCGCCGAGCAGGCCGGATGGATCGATCTGCATTGCTGCCGGATCGGTGACGTACTTGTCACGCACAATGAAGGCCTGCTTGGTGGCTTCGACCAGCGCATGGATACCTTCGACGTTGTCCGGACTCCAGCCGGCCTGGCGAATGCGGTCGTAGATGCCGAGGATGAGTAGCGATGCAAGGCCCTGGGTCGGCGGCGCCATGTTGTAGACCTTGCCGCAGGACAACTGCACCTCGAGCGGCGCCTTGATTTCGGCCTGGTGGCAGGCGAGATCGGCTGCGGTAATCGGACTGCCGACGGCGGCCAGGTCGGCGCCGATCTGCTGCGCCAGTTCGCCACGATAGAAATCGTCGGCACCGGCCCGCGCCAGTTGTTCGAGCGTTGCCGCGAGGGCCGGAAAACGATGCCGCTGACCATAGGCCGGCACCTTGCCATCGGCCAGGAATGCGTCGGCGAAGCCGGGCTGGGCCTGCAGTTCCGCCAATTTATTGCGCGTGTTTTCTTCCTGGCTGTGAGTCACCGGGAAGCCTTCCCGCGCATAGTGGATGGCGCTTTCGAGCAGGCGGGCGAAAGGCAGGCGACCGCCCCACTCGCGGCGGCTGAATTCGTAGGCCGCGCCCCAGCCGGAGAGCGTACCGGCCACCGTATTGGCGGCCAGCGGACCGCGCCAGGGAATGCTCGTCAAGCTGCCGTAAAGTTCGCGTGTGACGCCGGCACCGGCCGCGCCACAGGCATCAATCGAGCGCATCGGCTGGCCCGGCGCATGCATCAGCCAGAAGCCGTCGCCACCGATGCCGGTCATGTGCGGATAAACCACAGCCAGCGTGGCGGCAACGGCAATGGTCGCCTCGATGGCGTTGCCGCCGTCGCGCAGGATGTCGAGGCCGGCCTGGGCGGCGAGGGAATGGGAGGCGACAACGGCGCCGCGGGTTGCGAGGATGGGTTTCATGCCGATTCGCCCTTCAAGTTTTGTTTGCTGGTGGACGGGAGCCCCCAGGCCGGCGCAACACGATTGGTGGCGCTGCGTGCCGAGAGCAGATGTGAGCGCATCTCCCGGTAAGTGGTGATGACATCGTGGGCAAGGATGGCTTCGACGATCACCGAATGCTCTTCGAAGGATTCGCCCATCCGCTCGAGATTGCGGAACTGCGTCCGGCGGAAGGGTGAGACGCGATGGCGCAGGCTGGTTGCCAGTTCGATCAGCACCGGGTTGTAGCAACCGCGGATGATGGTCGCGTGCAGTTCCAGGTTGGCCGCATCGTAGCGATCGATATCGCCCGCCTGCATCGCCGCCCTGCCCTCCGCATGCAGTTCGCGCATGCGGCTGCGGTCCGCCTCGGTCATGCGCAGCGCGGCATGGCGGGCGCAGGCGGCCTCCAGCTCGCCGATCGCTTCGAACATCTGGTCGAGTTGATCGACGGTCAGCTCGGCAACGACCGAACCGCGATTCGGCCGGGTATCGACCAGGCCCATGATGGCGAGTTGCTTGAGCGCCTCGCGCACCGGCGTCCGTGAGACGTTGAAACGGGCGGCCAGGCTGACTTCGTCGAGACGCGAACCGGGCGCCAGGTTGCCGAGAACGATTTCATCGGCGATACGGCGGCAGACATCATCGGCCAGACCGCCCCGGCCACGGCCATCTTCAAAGGAAAGGACGCTCATCAGGCAGCCTCCGCCAACGGCATGAGCGGATGCCAGCAAGCCAGCGCCTGCGTGCCAACCGATTGCAGGGGCGGTACCTCGCACCGGCATTGTTCGCTGGCGTGCACGCAGCGCGGCGCGAAACTGCAGCCGGGCGGCAATGCGGCCAGATTGGGCGGCGCACCGGGCACCGCCAACAGCGGCTGCCCGCGGTTCTCGGTGCCGACCGTCGCGGCCAGCAGGCCGGCCGTATAAGGATGACGCGGCGCGCGGACGATCTGGCTGACCGGCCCCTGTTCGACGATGCGGCCGGCGTACATGACGGCGATGCGGTCAGCGACTTCGACGGCGGCGGCGATGTCGTGCGTCACGAAAATCACCGACATGCCGGTTTCGCGCTGCAGTTGGCGCAACAGCAGCAGGATCTGGATCTGAACCGTGGCGTCGAGCGCCGTGGTCGGCTCATCGGCGAGCAGCAGTTTGGGCTGGCAGGCCAAGGCCAGCGCGATCATCGCGCGCTGGCGCATGCCGCCGGACAGTTCGTGCGGATAGGCGTCGAAACGCCGTTTTGCCTGCGGAATCTGCACCCGTTCGAGCATCTGCAAGGCCTGGGCGCGTGCCGCCTGTTCATCGACCGCGGCGTGGGCGCGGATGGCCTCGGTAACCTGCTGGCCGATGGTGTAGACCGGGTCGAAAGCCAGGCCGGGTTCCTGGAAGACCATGGAAACCGTACCGCCGCGATAGAGATCGAGCGCCCGGCCCTTGAGGGCGAGCACATCCTGACCGTCGACCAGCATCTTGCCCTGGATTTTCGTCGTCCGTTCAGGGTGCAGGCGCAGCAGGGTGCGTAGCGTGACGCTCTTGCCGGAGCCGGATTCGCCGAGCAGACCGAGCACTTCGCCGGCGCCGAGTTCGATGTTGACTTCGTTCAGCGCGCTGGCGGTACGGCTGCCACAAAACTGCACCGACAGATCCTGCAGGGAAACCAGGGGGGTAGTCATGGCTGAACCTCCGTAAGGGCAGCGGGATGACCCGAAGTCGGGTCGTTGAGATGGCAGGCGGCCTGGTGCGCCGGTTCACCGGGCAGGCCGATCAGCAGCGGCGCTTTGGCGGCGCAGACCGGATGCGCATGCGGACAGCGATCATGGAAGCGGCAGCCGCTCGGCGGGTTGATCGGGTTGGGCGGGTCGCCAGCCAGCGGCGAAGCCTGCGTCCGGTTGTCCGGGTCCATCGAGGGCACGGCGGAGAGCAACGCCCGCGTGTAGGGATGCGCCGCCTGGCCGTAGATGCGCTCGACCGGGCCGGTTTCGACGACCTGGCCGAGGTACATCACCATCACGTAGTCGGAGATGTAATGCACCACGTGCAGGTCGTGCGAGATGAACAGGTAGGTCAGCTGACGCTCGGCCTTGAGTTCCTGCAGCAGGTTGAGTACCTGCGCCTGCACCGACTTGTCGAGTGCCGCGACGGCCTCGTCAAGGATGACCAGGCGCGGATCGAAGGCCAGGGCGCGGGCGATATTGACGCGCTGGCGCTGGCCACCGGACAACTCGTGCGGATAACGGCTGGCGAACTGTGCAGGTTCCAGACCGACGCGTGCCAGCAGTGCGTGTGCCTGGCGCATCGCCTCGGCGGCCGGCATGCCGTGCACGCGCGGTCCGTAGGCGATGGTTTCGGCGATGGTCAGACGCGGGTTGAGCGAAGCGAAGGAGTCCTGGAAAACCATCTGCAGGCTGCGCCGGAATTCCTTCAAGCGGATGCCGCCGAATTCATCGACGCCCTCGCCGTCGAACACCATGTTGCCCGAATCGGCCGCCATCAGCCGGGCGATCAGGCGGGCGGTGGTCGATTTGCCGCAGCCGGATTCGCCGACGATGCCCAGCGTCTTGCCCTTGGGCACCGAGAAGCTGACGCCATCGACGGCATGGACGAACTTTTTGCTCTTTTCCAGCGGTTGACCGCGTACGGCGAAGTATTTCTTCAGATTGCGCACGACCAGCAGCGGCTGGGCCGGACCGCCCCGGTCCTGAACCGGAGCCTGGGAGTAGGAAGTGGTATTCATCGACGGATGTCCATGGCCGAGCGCACGCTGTCTGCGAGCAGATTGAATGCGATTGAAGTGACGAAGATCAGGGCGCCGGGCAGCGCCGCGATCCAGGGATTGACGTAGATTGCCGAGCGCAGCGTGTTGAGCATCAGCCCCCACTCCGGCTCCGGCGGCTTGACGCCGAGGCCGAGGAAGGAGAGGCCGGAAGCGAGGATCATGCTGACGCTGAGCAGGCCGGTCGCATAGACGAAAACCGGGCCGAGCACGTTGCCCAGCACATGCACGCGGATGATCGAAAAGGCGCCGGCACCGCTCATCCGCGCCGCCTCGATGTAGTCGAGCTGGCGCACCTGGGTGGTGACGCTTTCGGCCACCCGCACTACCTGCGGCACGAAGACCAAGGTCAGCGCCAGCAGGCTGTTGCTCATACCCGGCCCGAGCGCGCCGGAAATCGCCACGGCGAGCAGCACCGAGGGGAAGGCGTAGAACACGTCGAGGACGCGCATGATGACCATGTTGACCTTGCCGCCGACGTAGCCGGCAAACAGGCCGATCGCGGTGCCGATGCCGAAGGCGGCGAGTACCGGCACGACGCCCATGAGCAGCGACAGGCGACCGCCGTGCATCAGGCGGGAGAGCATGTCGCGGCCGAGTTCGTCGGTGCCGAGCAGGAAGCAGGGGCTGCCGATCGGCAACAGGCGTTTGATCATGCTCGCCTTGTAGGGATCGGCCGGCGCCAGCCAGGGCGCGAAGACGGCGGCGCCGATGATGATCAGCAGGACCAGGCCGGCGGCCAGCGCCATCGGATCGTGCCGCAACTGGCGCCAGACGACCAGCCAGTAGCTGCGGCTCGGGGCCGGAGCGGCTACGGCGGCGGCCCGCAGGGAAAGTTCGAGAGAAGCAGACATCGATAGTCTCCGTTTAGCCGCGGCCCATGCGCGGGTCGATCAGCGGTTGCAGGATGTCCACCAGCAGGTTGAGGACGACGAAGAACATGCAGAGCACGAGGATGGTTCCCTGCAGCAGCGGAATGTCGCGCTGGAAGATCGCGGTGTTGAGCAGGAAGCCAGTACCCGGCCAGGCGAAGACGGTCTCGACCAGGATCGAGCCGCCCATCAGGTAGCCGATCTGCAGGCCGGCGACGGCGAGCACGGTCGGCGCCGTGTTCTTGGCGATGTGGCGGAAGACGGCGACGCCGGACAGGCCGCGGGCGCGCAGCGCGGTGACGAATTCCTGTTCCAGCATGTCGGCAACGAGGGCACGCACGGTGCGGGTGATGATGCCCATCGGGATCACCGACAGGGTGAGCGCCGGCAGCACCAGGTGGCGCAGGTGCTCGACATCCCACAACCATTCCGAGGAACCGCCGGGGCCGGCGCCCATGGCCGGAAACCAGGGCAGCCAGATGGAGAAGACGATGGTGAGCACAAGGCCCAGCCAGTAGTGGGGAATGCTGACGCCGATCACCGAGATCACGGTGGCGACACGGTCGATCCAGGTGCCGTGGCGGTAGCCAGCCAGGGCGCCGAGGATGCAGCCGATCAGCACGCCGCCCAGCGCGGCCATGCCGGCGAGCAGCAGCGTGTTGCTGACGGCGCTCAGCACTTCGGCGGTGACGGCGCGACCTGAGGCGATCGAGGTGCCGAGATCGCCCTGCACGGCGCGCAGCAGCCACAGGCCGTATTGCACCGGCACCGGCTTGTCGAGGCCGTAGGCGCTCTTCAGGGCGACGATGACTTCTTCCGGTGCATCGGCCGGGGCGATGGCGTTGAGCGGATCGCCCGGTGCCAGGTAGACCAGCACGAAGGAAACCACCGTCACGCTCAGCGCGATGGGGATGGCGTAGATCAGACGCTTGATGATGTAGGCAAACATGAGGCGCTTTCTTCAATCCGGCCGGGGCCGGTGAATGGCCGGGGCGAACCCCGGCCCGGTGGATCACATGCGGATGGTGGTCAGGTCCTGGAACCAGTGCTGGGCCTGGATGAATTCCTTGACCTTGGGCGAGATGGCGTGCGGATTGACGTCATGCACCACCCACAGCATCAGCGCGTCGTCGACCATCGATTGATGCACGAAGGAGAGCAGCCCGTCCTGCTTCTTGGTATCGAAGGTGGTACGGATCTGGTCGATCGCGGCATCGACCTTCGGGTTGTTGTAGCCCCCCCAGTTCACGCCGTTCGGTGCGACGTAACGGCTGTCGGCAAAGCGGGTCAGCGCGTAGAACGGGTCGGCGGTAACGTAACCGAGGTTGATCGCGGAGATGCCCTTGCCGGCGTTCATGTCGGCCTTGGCACCGCTACGCCAGTGCAGGTAGAGGTTCTCCAGCTCGACCACTTCGAAAGTCACCTGGATGCCGATTTCGGCCAGGCTCTGCTGGATGAACTCGTTCATCGGCAAGGACAGCATCTGGCCGGTCCCGCCCTGGGCGATGATGACCTTGGCCTTGAGCGGCTTGGCCTGGCTGTAACCGGCCTGGGCCATCAGGGCACGCGCGGCGGGCAGGTCGTAGCCGATCTTGAAGGCCGGCTTGCCGAACCACGGGCTGGTCTGGTCAAGCTGCCCCTTGGCCGGCGTTGCCAGCCCGCTCATCAGGCTGACCACGGCGCTGCGGTCGATCGCCAGGTTGGCGGCCTTGCGTACCCGGATGTCGGTCCATGGCGAGCCGGGCTGGGTCGAGAAGTGATACGGCCAGACATGCGGCGTGACGTTCTGCACCAGCTTGAAGCCGGCCCCCTTCAATTGCGGCAGCACATCGGGCGGCGGCGTTTCGATGATATCGACCTGGCCGTTCAACAGCGCATTGGCGCGGGTCATCGCGTCGGGAATCGGCACCAGCACGATGCGATCCGTCTTGGCCATGCGCGCCTTGTCCCAGTAGGCGGTGTTCTTGACCAGGTCGGCCCGCTCGCGCGGCACCAGCTTGTCGAGCTTGAAGGGACCGGTGCCGGACGGCTTGCTGGCGACCTTGTTCCAGTCCTTGCCCATCTTTTCCCACTGCGTCGGGCTGGAAATCAGGAACCACGGCAACTGATAGGGGAACAGCGCGTCGATATCCTTGGTCGTGATTTCGACCGAGTAGTCGCCGACCTTGCGATAGGAGGCAATCGACGGAATGCGCGGGCGCACCTGGGCGCTCTGCTTGGCATCGAACTGCGGCGACTTGTCGGCCAGCACCTTGTCGAGGTTCCAGACCACGGCGTCGGCGTTGAACTCGGAACCGTCGTGGAACTTGACGCCCTTGCGCAACGTGAAGACCCACTTCTTGTTGTCCTTGGCATCGACCTTCCACTCGCTGGCCAGGCCCGGCACCAGCTTGCCCGGACGATTGCCGACATTGGCCTCCCAGGCGACCAGCGGGTCGTACAGGGTGTGGCCGGTGAACTGGTAGGCGCCGGCGCCACGATCCGGCTGACCGGTGGTCAGCGGGATGTCGGCCATCGAAATGCCATACCTGGCGACAGTTTCTGCATGCAAACCGCCATGCAGGGTGAGCGCCAGGGGAAGCGCCGCCAGCCAGCGTGAAAGCTTGGTGAATCGGGGGTTCATGTAGATCTCCAGAGTGGTGAAAGCACTGGAGAGATTGCATGCAATGTGCCAATCTATCTGCCTTTTGGAATGTATTTTCTAAAGAACTGTTCGATATATGAATTTTTATGAATTGTTTTGCCGCCTTGAATCGGGAATCCCTGCAGTGTCCGCATCAAGCGCCTCTAAATTGCATACAAAATGCACTCCGCCGGGGCATTCCACTGCAAAGCGTAACCAGTTTGGGGCATGAGGAGGCCGGCAGATATTACCGATCAGTACGCTTTGTTAGCCACTATGATGCTGCGTCCATTGAGTCCGTTTTTCGCGGTATTGATCGATGATGAGCCGCGTTCGCCTGAGGAGAAAGCCGTACCTCAGCCTGGTTTGCATACGAGCGACAGCAAACCGCCTCATTGCCGACTGATACAGCTAGCCAATCGAACGGCGGGAGTGGCCGATGTACTGTCTGTTGTCGTTGGGATATGGCTAAACCTCGACCTTATGCCAAGCTTTCCAAGGTCGATAAGCAGGCGCTCAACATGCAGTGCGATATCACGCTCCGACAGGATTTACTCTTCGCGATCAGCTTTGTTGCTCCTCCTTGCAGGCACGAGCCAACCGCCTCGCCCAACAGAGATTTCAAGAAATGTTACGGAATTCAGGACATTTACCGGGGCGCCCGCAGGAAATCATCCATTTTTTGCCCAAATCCCGACTGCTTGCTTGCCGCCTGGCATAGCCAGAGCAGGATGGGTTAGCGCAGCGTAACCCGCTAGCCGCCTGACTCGAAGACGCTGGCGCCCACCCCTCTGCGTGAACAAAGACTCACGCCACCAGCATGCATCTCGCGGCAAAAGCGGCGATACTTGGCGCCATCGAAATGGAGCCCGTCATGATCAAAGTCGCCGTCATCGAAGACGACCTGCCGACCAGCCAGCAGTTGAAGGAATGGATACTCGCCGCCCGGCCGGATATTGTGGTCGACCAGTGGTTTACCCGCGACGAGGCGGAGGCCGCCGTGGCCCGCGAAGATTACGCGCTGGTCACGCTGGATATCGAACTCGGTCGCGAGCGCAATGCCGGTGTCGCCATCATCAACGCCATCAACAAGGGCGCGCGCGGCACGCCGGTGCTGGTCGTTTCGGCCATGCCGGCGGCCATTTACCGCAGCATCATGAAGGCGCTCGATGCCTGGGATTACCTGCAGAAGACGACCTTCGAGGAAGGTGACTTCACCGATACTTTCCTCGAAATCCTGCGCGCGACGCGTGACCGTGGCCCGGCGAAAGCAGAAACCGGCAACGCCGAATTGGCCCTCGACCCGCTGCGCCAGAACACACCGCTGTGGCGCGGCCAGCGCGTGAACCTGCCGCTCACCGCGCAGCGCATTTTGGCCACGCTGTACGAACGGCGCGGCGATGTCGTCTCCTACGACGAGCTGTTCCAGGTTGTGAAAAGCGGCCGTAACCGCGACAACATCAGGAAGCACATCAGCACCATCCGCGAGGCCTTCCGCGAGCTTGACGACAGCTTCGAGCGCATCGAAAACATCCCGATGCGCGGCTTCCGCTGGTCGGATCAATGAAACCAGCGTTGGCCTGGCTCGCCTCCTTCCGCCTGCGCCTGCTTTTTCGCGGCGCCTTCCTGGCGCTCGCCCTGGCTGTCGTGGCCATGGCCGTTACGGTATTGCAGGAGGAAAAGCAGCGCAGCTACGACAACTACCAGGCCAGCCTGGGCAAGACCAAGGAACAGATCATCGCCCGCCTGCACCATCCGGCCGGCCAACTGGCGCTGCTCAATCCGCGCCGCGATGCGCGTGCCGCGAGCACCGGCCAGCCGGTCGTGCTGCCTTATTCGGCGATCGATTTCGACGACCAGAACAAGGTGCAGAACGCCGTCGAGATGGCCGGCTGCCTGGTCCAGTATCCGCAATCCGGCAGTCTTTGCGTCGCCATCGGCAACAACCCCTGGGCCGGCGGTTTCATCTACGCCGCCGGCACTTTCGCGAGCGGCCCCTTGCTCGCCCACCGCATCGGCGACGAGATGCTCGACGGCGCCCACCGGCTGCGTGTCACGGCCAACCTGCGCGGCCAGACCTACCGCTGGCTGGCGCCTTTCGAGCCGCTGGCCGGCAACGGCAAATGGGAAGGCCAGCGCGGCCGCTTCACCGGCTATGTCGAACAGGACGGCCGCGACTACACGGGCGCCAAGCCAGTCAGGGAATTCCGCGGCTGGGTCTGGCAGGACGGCCATTGCCTGAAGGGCGATGCGACCATAGAAGCAACGGCTGGCCCTGGGGCCGATGCCGAGACCTGTGCCCGCAAATCCTTCTTCTCGCTACGCCTGCCCGTCGAAGTGCTGCGCGATGCGCTGTTCCTGCGCGACAAGCCGACCTGGCCACCGCCCGATCTCGACCAGTTCAAGGTGCGCGTCGAAGTGCTGGCGCCCGGCGCAGCAGGCGTCCTGTTCGACAGCAACACATCGGGCGCCGTGCCGCCCTTCTCGCTCGACAGCCTGGGCGGCCTGCTGCTGCCCGGCGAAAGCCTGAGCATCCGCCATGCCGACGGCAAGGAAGCTGAAATCATCCAACTCGCCGGCCGCGACGAGGCGCTCGAACAATCCTCGCCGCTGCTCACCCGGCTGATCCGCCGGCTGCCCGTCGAAAGCCTGGAAGCGCCGGTCGTTGAACTGACGGACGAGGTGACGACGCCGCTCGGCAATTACCGCATCCTGCTCAAGGGCGATGCGCGCAGCGTGAACAAGGTACTGAGCACCGTGGCGACGCGCGTCTCATGGTTCGTCGGCGCCATGCTCGGCGCCATCGGGCTGGCCTGGCTGGTCATCGAGATCGGCATCATCCGGCGCATCGCCCAGCTCACCCGACGCACGCGCGGCCTGTCGAAAAGCGTGCATGCCGACGGCGGGTTGGAGGCCTACGACCTCGCCGACCTGCGCGGCCACGACGAGCTCGGCATCCTGGCCACCGGCCTCAACGACCTGCTGCGCCGCGTCAAGGAAGACGTCGAGCGCGAGAAGATTCGCGCCGCGCAGGAAAAGGACATGTGGCATGCCGTCGGCCACGAGATCATGTCGCCGCTGCAATCCCTGCTCGCCCTGCACGGCAGTGCCGACGACCCGAGCCAGCGCTACATCAGCCGCATGCAGCAGGCGGTGCGCGTGCTCTACGGCAGCGCCAGCCCGAGCGAGGCATTTGAAAGCAGCCGCCTGAATGTCGCCGCCGTCGATATCGCCGGCTTTGCCGCCAATGTCGCGGCCAATGCCGGCATCGCCGAGGTGCGTTACGTCGGCCCGGTCGAGCCGTTACTGGTACGCGCCGACGAATTCCCGCTCGAGGACGTCTTCGCCCATGTCCTGAAAAATGCCGACCGCCACCGCACGCCCGGCACGCCCATCGTCATCGACCTGACCAGCAACGACAGCACCGCGACCATCAGCATCCACAACCGCGGCCCGGCGATTCCCGACGAACTGCTCGGCCGCATTTTCGAATACGGCGTTTCCGAACAGCCGGCCGGCGGCCAACGTGGCCAGGGACTGTTCGTCGCCCGCACCTACATGGCCAAGATGGGCGGTACGATCACGGCGCGCAACCTGGCAGAGGGTGTCGTTTTCGAGCTCGGTTTGCCGCGGCTGATGTCGTGAGCGACGATCGCTTCGGGGCCGTGAGTCAGTCGCGTCAACGCGCCTCGTCGACCATCTGGATCATCTTTTCCTCGACCTCGCGGGCCACCCGGGCCAGTTCGGTATCGGCCGAAAGCGCCGCCAGCATGGGCTGTGGCCGGAGCAGGCCGATTTTCGTCGCGCCATTCTCGGTATAGACCGAAATCCGCCACGGCAAAGCCATGTTCAGACGCATGTCGATGGCCAGCAGTTTTTCCGCCTGGCGCGGATTGAAGATTTCAAAAACCTTGGCCTCCTCATCGAAATCCAGCCCTTTACGGCGCAAGGTCGCCCCCAAATCGTGGATATGCAGGACGCCAAACCCGAGGCGCAAGACCACTTCCTCCAGATCAACCGACGCTTCGTAGAAGGACTTACCGCTTTCGATGATGTAGTACATGGAACTCCTTGATTTTTCAGCACGAAAATACATCAACCATTATTGCAAAAACAGCCATACTGTGGGCTGGCACACCGACGATTTCTGCCGCTGCCGTAGTCTGGAATACGAATACATGGCGAATAGTACAAACGGTACGGGAAATCGCTAATGTTACGCGGCAGCGAACTGCCGCCGAGAAGGAGTTAGCGATGCAATGCCACGACCACTACTGTACTTTGGAGATCGACCAGTCCGCCTCCGGTGCAGAAATCAAGACCGCCTACCGGCGGCTGGCCAAACGCTTCCACCCTGACGTCACCGCAGATGCCGATGGCGAAAACAAGTTCAAGGCAGTGGGTGAAGCCTACAACACGCTGCGCCGTCCCGAGACGCGCCTGGCCTACAACCGCCAGCTGACCGGCCACCACAGTCCGCGGCCAGCGGCCTGGGAGGCGTGGATAGCGGTCCCGCCCGATCTTTCCTTCGCCCTGTTGCCGTGGCCGATTTTCACCTGGTTCTGGTGGCACTAACCCTCAAATGCCATTGAGGCGCAGAGACGCGGAGACTCTGCGGTAAGTTTCCGGGATTGGGGCGAGAGGAGGGAACTCCGTCCGGGGCGATGGTCTGAACAAGCTCTTGGCGCCGTGAACCCGCGAGGTCGTGACATGTTTCTCCGCCGTTGCCTGTTTGCCCTTCTCTGCCCCCTGCTCGCCCTTAAACTGGCGGCTGCCGAGTTGCCGCTGGAAAATATCAAACTGCCGCCCGGCTTCCGTATCGAACTCTGGGCACGGGTCGACAACGCCCGCCAGATGGCGCTGGGGCATTACGACGCCAAGGGTGGGACACTGTTCGTCGGTTCGCTGGGCGCCGGCAAAGTGCACGCCGTGCCCTTCGGCCCGGACTATCACGCCCGGGAAGTACGCGTCTTGGCGAGCGCCTTGCAACTCCCGGCTGGCGTCGCCTACCGGCAAGGCAGCCTCTACGTCTCGGCGGTCGATCGCATCCTGCGCTACGACCGGGTCGACGAAGCCCTGGCCGAAGCGCCACCCGCCGTCGTCGTCACCGACCAATTGCCGCGGGAAACGCACCACGGCTGGAAATTCATTGCTTTCGGCCCGGACGGCAAGCTCTACGTTCCGGTCGGGGCGCCCTGCAATATCTGCGACCCCGACCCGCTACGCTACGCCAACATCCAGCGCATGAATCCGGATGGCAGCGAGCGTCAAGTCTTCGCCCGGGGCATTCGCAACAGTGTCGGCTTCGACTGGCAGCCGGGGACCGGGGAACTGTGGTTTACCGACAACGGCCGCGACCAACTGGGCGACGACCTGCCACCCGACGAACTCAATCACGCGCCCCGCCGCGGCCTGCATTTCGGTTACCCCTATTGCCATGGCGGCGACCTGCCGGATGGCGACTTCGCCGGCCGTCGCCCGTGCCGGGAATTCACCCCGCCGGCGCAGAAGTTGGCGCCGCACGCCGCCGCCCTCGGCATGCGTTTCTACACCGGCAAGATGTTCCCCGAACCCTACCGCGAGCAGATTTTCATTGCCGAACACGGCTCGTGGAACCGTTCCCGGAAAATCGGCTACCGCCTTTCCCTAGTCCGCCTGCGCGACGGCCAGGCGGTCGCCTACGAGGTTTTCGCCAGCGGCTGGCTACAGGGCGAACGGGCCTGGGGACGGCCGGCCGATCTGCTCGTTCTGCCCGACGGTTCGCTCCTGGTCGCCGACGATCTGGCCGGCGCCATCTATCGCATCAGCTATGCGCCGCCCGCCGAACTCACGGGCCGGGCAGGTGCCGCAAGCCCAGCCAGGCCACGACAATCACCGAACTGACCGGCAGGGCCAGCGAAAAGGCGATGTAGAAAGGAATGCAGGCCCAGTGCCCCTCAAAGGCCAGGGAACTCAGAAAGCCGGCGGTAAAGGTCGAACAATCGAGGAACAACCAGCGCTTCAGGTAGATCAGCAAGCAATGCGAGTGGGCCTGGTTATGCCGCCAGGCCGCATTCCGCTCCAACCGGCTGCCGCGATCGACATCGCGAAACAGCCAGGCAAAGAAGAAATATCGGTAGAGCAACGAAGGGCTGGTCTCTCGGTTCATCGCAAAATCTCGCAAGCGCTGTTTGACAGACCGCCGACACCGAGCTTTGTTCAGATCGCCGCTAAATTTTGCCCGGCCCGCTCCGCGCCGGCGCCGGCGCTCGCCGGAAGGACGCGGTTGCGGCCGCTTTCCTTGGCCCGATAGAGCGCCGCATCGGCGCGCGCCAGCAAGTCGATTTCGACGGCATCGCCGGGGCCGAGTTCGGCGACACCGATACTGACCGTAAAGCGGAAACTTCCGTGATCCAGGCTTTGTACCTCGCCGACTTCGATCAATTTGCGAATCCGCTCCGCGACCCCGACCGCCTGCGACAAATCGCTGCCCGGTAGCAGCACGGCAAATTCCTCACCGCCCAGGCGAGCCACGACGTCGATTTGGCGCGACACCTGACGGCAGACATCGGTCACCCGACAAATCACCAGGTCGCCGGTCGGATGGCCATAGCTGTCGTTAACCCGCTTGAAATGGTCGATATCGAGCATCAGCAGGGCCAGCTTCTGTTTCATGCGGCGGGCCCGGACCATTTCCCGGCCGAGTTGGGGCATGAAAAAACGGCGGTTACTGGCCCCGGACAGCGGGTCGGTATTGGACAGCAGTTCCAGTTGGCGCTGCAACTGGTAGCGTAGTAGATAGTGATAGGCGAGCGCCACCTGGGTCAGGATGGCGAGTGCGGCGGCCGGCCAGATCAGCACGGCATACTGCAGGTGCGGAAAGTCGTGCGCCAGTCCGAGCCAGGAAAGCGCATGCGGCAAGGCCGCGGCGAGCACGGTGTAGCCGATGTTCAGGGCCAGGGAAAAACACTGGAAGACGAGAACCGCCAGGAACATGCAATACATGAAACCGGCCAGGCCGTACACCATGCCGCCTTCAAGCCGATTGAGGATCTCGACGAAATTGGCTTCCATGGCCAGTCCGCCCAGCAGGCCGGCGAAGGCAAGCGAACGGCGACAGCGTTCCCCGAAGACAAAGCCCAGCGTCAGGCCGAAGGTCAATAAAAACAACAGGCGCAAGGTGATGGTATTGGCCGCGCCCAGCGGGTCCGTCACCACATCCCAGCCCCACAGCGCCGGCCAGAGCAACGCCAGAATCGCCGAGACGATGATGGTCAACTGGCGATGGTCGCGAAATTTTTGGTCGGCGAAATCCGGGCTCGGGCAGAACAGGAAATAGAGACGCTGAAAAAAACTGGCCGGCCGTTCATCGCCTGGCGACCAAGGCGGGGAGGGCTTGCCCGATCCGGGCTGAAGCTCTGAAGCAGGCATGGGGCGGCCTTCTGGCAACGATAGCGCGGACGGTCGGAAGCAACTGTTGCAGCATGGTAGCCGAAAGCATGGGCTTGCAGACACTGCGGCAGCCGTCCCGCCAACCGAAATGATTTCGGCATTGACCTGAAATGATGTTGTCACGGATACTCTGCGCCTTCCAGGGCTTTTCTCTTTTACCTTGGCGCCGCCGGCATCCCGCTCGCTGCGCCGCAAGGGGACTTCTCGCGAGCCACCAAACACCATGAAACTGGTCATTCTCGACGGCACGGCCGGCCAATCGGCGGCCAACCAATGCATCGGACAGGTGGCGTCCCAGGAGGGCGCCACCATCACCCACTTCGCGCTGGCCGATCTGATGCTGGCGCCCTGTCTCGGCGACTTCGAATGCTGGACCAAGACTCCCGGCCGCTGCCGAAGTCAGGACGAAGCGCAGGATATCGCCCAGGCCATCCACGATGCCGATCTGCTGATCTTCCTTACCCCGCTGGTCTTCGGCGGCTATTCCTCGGCCCTGAAAAGGGCCGTCGATCGCCTGATTCCGCTGATCGATTCCTTCTTCCACCAGCGCGCCGGCCTGACGCGCCATCTGCCGCGCTACGCCAAATACCCGGCCCTGCTCTGCATCGCGCTGAGCGAACAGCCGAATGCCGAGACGCAGAGCATTTTCGCCGAGCTGGCCGGCGGCAATGCCATCAACCTGCTTGCCCCGAGTTATCGCTCGCTGGTCGTCTCGCTGCGCGATGGCCGCTGGCCGGAAGCCGTCACCGCCGCCGTCCGGGCCAGCCTGCGCCGCGCCCCCGGCGAGGCGCTGCCGGTCCCCGCGGCGGATGCCCTCGCCCTGGCCTGCGCCGCCGACCCTTTCGACCCCCGGCGCAGCCGACCGCCCCGCACCGCCAGCATCCTGATCGGCAGCGCCCGCCCGAAGGGCCAGAGCACATCCGAATCGCTGGCCCGCGGGCTGGCGGCCGGCCTGGAACGGGCCGGAGTAAAGACCAGCCTGGTCCGCGCCATCAGCTTCGTCAAAGACGGCCACCGGGCCGACAAGGCCCTCGCCACCTTGCTCGGCGGCGAACTGCTGGTCATCGCCGCGCCGCTCTACGTCGACGCCCTGCCCAGCCTGGCGACGCATGCCCTCGAACGTCTTGGCGAACAGTTGGGCAGCCAGCCGCACCAGGTGAAAAGCGTGGTCGGCATCATCAACTGCGGCTTCCCGGAAGCCGTGCACAACCGCACCGCCCTGCGCATTCTGCGCGCCTTCGCCCAGGCCAGCGGCCTCAACTGGGGCGGCGGCCTGGCCATGGGAGCCGGCGAAATACTGCACGGCAAACCGCTCTCCGCGGCCCGTTTCGTCATGCGTGCCCAGAGCCGCGCCCTGGCCCTCGCCGCCCGCGACCTGGCAGCCGGTCGCGGCATATCCCCGGAAGCCAGCCAGCAGATGGCCCGCCCGCTACTGCCGGCCTTTCTTTTCCGCTGGGTGGCACCGTTCAAATGGATTCTGCAGGCGCGCTCCTACGGCGTTAGCTGGACAAAACTGCACGAACGCCCGCTCGATGAAACCGTTTCAATAACCTATTCGGAAATTGCCGGCTTCCGACGGGCGAAATAGCCGGTCCGCTGCGACCGACCACCGCTCAGCCCCGTTCGGCCGCCAGCGTTTTGCCTTATGTTCGACTGAGCTAACCAATAAGAAAGGAAGGCATCGTGTTTCGTCTGCTTCTCGTCCTCGGCCTCGGGGCTTTGATCGCCTGGGGCGTTAGCGTTCAGCGCGACCCGTATCGCACTGCCCTGCCCCTCGAGGTGGCCGATCTCAGCCCGCTCGCGCCGCAACTGGGCAAGCTGCCGGCGGCCGATCGCGAACTCGTTCTCGGCTATCTCGAGCGCAGCCACGGCGACGTCCTTCCCGCCAAATTCGCCGATCCCGACGAACCGCTGACGGCACGAACGTTTGCCGAAGCCATCAAACTGCAGAAGCAATTCCTCGACAAACAAGCCGGGCTCATGGCCAAGTTGAAGGCCAGGGAAGCCGAACGCGAAGCCGCCCTGGCCCCGCTCCGCGCCGCCCTCGACATCAGCCTGGTCAAGCGCGAGATCGTCCCCCTCGGCGAACTCGTCGGCCAGCCACTGATGGCGCCGAGCGCGCGCGCCAAGGCGGCGCTCGGCGGCAGTAACGAGCGGCCGATCATGGTCAGCACCTACCGCCTGCAGAACAACTCGAACGCGGTCGGCATCCAGTCCCTGACCGCCAACGTGCGTATCCGCAAGGCCGGCAGTGACCGCTACGCGCTCGGCGAACTGAGTTCCTGCTATATCACCCACAACCGCCCGATCCGCTCCGGCGAAAGCAGCGAGATCCGCTGCGCCAACACCAACCGGGCAGCCAGCGAGGCCGATCGCGCCTACCTCGCGATGCCGCTCGACGACCTCGTCATCGACTGGGAACCGCAACGGATTCGTTTCAACGATGGGCAGGAATTAGTGGCGAACGACTGAACCTAGAAAACGCAATTGAACCGCAGAGACGCAGAGATGCTGAGGAAAAACAAAGGCTTGCCAGGATGATTCAGCACACCTTCCGGGTGAGCCACAAAAGCCTTGCAAGCCATTGTTTTCACGTTCTTCTCTGCTCCTTTGCGACTCTGCGGTAAGGTTTTTAGGATAAATTGGGCGCCGCTATCCGGCGCGCTCCCTAGGATTAACCCGCATCGTTCCCCCGGCCCCCCTAGCCCTTCGCCAACTGCCCTTTGACATACCCGGCCCCGGACCCGTTCGGCGCCAGTTCGAGGTAGGTTTGATAGGCCTGCCTGGCCTTTTCAGCGTCGCCCGCCTTGCTCAACGCATCGCCCAGGTTGAGGTAGGCAATCGCCCGGGAGGGGTCGATCTTGATGGTGTTTTCAAACCAGCGGGCGGCTTCGCGGTACTTTTCCTGTTTGTAGAAGACGAAACCGAGGTTGTTGGCGGCCAGCGCAAAATCCGGGCGCTGTTTCAGGGCTTCGGTGAATTGCGCTTCAGCCTCGGCGTAGAGTTTTTCCTTGTAGAGCTGCAGACCGCGGTCGTTGGCCCGTTGGGCGAGTTGGCGGGCGCTGGTCGGCACGGCGACGGGCGGCGTGATCTTTTGCTCGCCACCTTGCAGGTCCTTGACGACGACGCTGGCCGCGACCACTGCGGCGGCGGGTTTGTCGCCGGCCGGCGGCAGCGGCGGGGGCGGCCGGCTGGCGTCGAGCTTGCTGTTAAGGGCGATGGCCTCGCTCGGCAACTGCTTGGTGTCGGCGCTGAGGAATTCGGCTTCGCTGGGCAATTCGAAAACAAAATCGCCGCCTTCCGACCCCGGCAGGCTGCCGAAGGCCGGCGTCTGGTGGGAGGCCGCGGCCACCGCCGGGGCGACGTAGGCGGCCAGCTCGGTGGCGGTGATCAGGCCGTCGCCGTTCAAGTCGCCCTTGCCGTTGAGGCCCTGCAGCAAGGCCCAGGTGAATACCGAATGACCGTTCGGGCCGCCATCGGCGACCAGTTGGTCGGCTCCGCCGGCGGTCAGCATCTGGCGGCCGAGGCGCTTGCCGTTGTCGCGCAGGAAATTGGCGTTGCCGGCGCCACGGGTCAGGCCGAGGCCGCTGTAGCAGGCATCCATGATGAACAGCGCGTGCTTGGCGGTGATGCTTTCGGCGATGTTCTGCAATTCGGTCATCGGGATGGCGTCGGTAGCCATCTGGCCGGGGTCGGAATCGACCGGCACGATGTAGCCCAGGTCGCGCCCGGAACTGAGTTGGCGGGTGGCGCCGTGGCCGGCGAAGAAGACGAACAGGCGGTCGTTTTTCTTCATCCCGGCATGCGCCAGCCGGTCGTGGAAGGCGGCGAGGATGCCGCTGCGGGTCGCTTCCCGGTTTTCCAGGGAAACGACGTGCTCATCGGCGAAACCGAATTTGCCGATCAGCGTTTCGCGGATGGCCTTGGCATCGCGCACCGCGTATTGCAGCTTCGGCCACTTGGCGTAGTCGTCGATGCCGATGACGATGGCCCAGGAATCGCTGTAGCCGGCAGCGCTGGCTGCCGTCGGCTGGGCCTGGGCGACGCCGCCCTTGGCGACGACGAAGGCGTTGCCGTCCCAGCCGGCGAACTGGTAGCCGGCGGCACTGAGGCGCTCGAGAATGCCGGGCAGCGCCTTGACGGTGCGTTCATGGATGTCGTGGAAGAGGATGATGCCGCGCCCTTCCTTGTCCACCGTCGTCAGCACGCGCTCGGCGATGGAAGCCGGGACCGGGTCGGCCCAATCCAGGGAATCGATATTCCACATCATCGAGCGCAGGTGGGCGCCGTCGAGCACGCCCAGGCCCTCGGCATTGCGCGCCCCGTAGGGGAAACGGAAGAGTTGCGAGCGACGGGCATCGACGGCTTTGAGCAGTTCGTCGGTATTGAGGATTTCGGTCTTCAGCGCCTCACCGCTTTTTTTCGACAACTGGGCATGGGTCAGGCTGTGATTGGCAATGACGTAACCGCCGTCAAGCAACTGCCGGCTGACTTCGGCGCGCGGCGACAGCTTGAGTTGGCCGGCGGCATTGACGGTGCCGAGATTGCTGCCGACTTCGAAGAAAATGGCCGGCGCGCCGTATTGCTTGAGGATGGCGGCGATTTCCTTGGTGTAGGTGCCGTGCGGGCCGTCATCGAAGGTCAGGACCAGGGTTTTCGGCGGCAGGCTGACGCCGAAAACTTCGCCCTCGGATTCGTCCCTGACCTTCTTCGCCTTGCCACGCATGCCGGGCTCGGCGACTTCCGGGGCAGCCGGATAAGGCAGCACGACGCCGAAATCCTTGAGAATCTGCTCGCGGTTGTAACGGGTCTTCAACTTGGCGACGTAGTCATCCCAGCGCTCGCGTTTCAAGTCGATGGCCCGCGCCTCGAAGCGACCGAAGACCTGGCGGATTTCCTTTTCGTAATTGCGCTCGATTTCGGCCAGGGCATCGAGGTCTTCGCCGATCCGCTTGTGCAGTTTGATGGCCGGGAGCGTACCGTCCTTGGCGACGGCTTCCTGCAGGCTGCGCAGCAATTCGCGGAAGGCCAGGCGATCGGCGTCGAAGAGGTCGGGATCGCTTTCGATGTAGTCGAGCAGGCCGGCGATAGTTTCGAAACGTTTGCCGGCCCCGGAAGCCACCAGCCTCTCAAGCGCGGCTTCGAGATCGACGATACGCTGGCGATTCTCGTGAAACAGCGCCTGGCCGACCTGGTTGGCCGGTTCGCGCTCACTTGCCGAGAGGGCCTTTTCGTCGGCAAACAGGACGATGATCTTGCGATAGGCGGCCAGGGTTTCCCGCAGATTGCCGGCCAGCCCGGCATTTTCGGCCGCTGGCGGGGCCTCTTCGGCGACCGGCGCCGCGGGCAGCCCGCCCCGCACCACTGCCCAGCCGATAGCCGCACCAAGAACGACAACGAGCGCCGCCGCCACGATTTTCTTGTTCATTCCCCCGCCCCCCGCAGCAAATGCCGAGCGCATTCTGAGGGGAGGCGCCGGAAAGATCAACCGGCCAGGGGAAAAGTCGGCCAGCCGGAAGCGGCCGCGCTGGCGCGGCGGCCTAGTTAATGCCGCGGGCGGTGAACGCCGGCACGTACTTGAAATCAGTGGCGGGAATGTGCCGACATAGCCAGTCGCGCAGGAAAAAGGTGGTCTGCTCATTGAGCGGGGCAAGGCCGGCATGAAAATCGGCCTGCAGGTCGAGGCAGAGCTTCACCAGACTGTCGTGTTCGAGTTTGTGCTGCTTGAAATCCGGATAATCGACCAGACACATGTTTCTCTCTTCAGCGGCGAAGTGCTGGGCGACGAAGGCGATCAGGTTGTCGAGGGCCTCGCCGGTGCTGATGTGCTCCCCTATGCCGATGGAGCGGTGCAGGGTATTGAGCAGTTCGAAGAGTTGACGATGCTCTTCGTCGTGCTGCGCCACTTGGGTGGCAAACCTTTCTTGCGACCAGGTAATCAGAGACATGGATTTTTCCTTAATGCGAATGCGGCAGATCAATAAACTCTCCCGTCCGACGGAGAGACGCGGGCCGTGGCTATGGGCCGGCGGCGAGAGTAGTCGATCGACCGCCGTCATTCCATAGGCATTGTGTAACGACATGGGCATTTTTTGGCAAGCACCACGAAACGGCCGAAAATTGACCTCAGGCGTCGCCCAGGCGCTCGTACTCGGCGATCACCTGCGCCCCCAGGAGAACCAGGGTGGCGGCGAGTTCCATGGTGAACAGGGTGACCACTGCCGTGGTCAGCGAGCCATAGACCACGCTGACCTTGGACAAGGTGGTGAAATACCAGATCAGGATATGGCGCAGGATTTCCCACAGCATGGCGGCGCTGAAACCGCCGATCAAGGCGTGACTGAGGCGCATGCGACCGACCGGGGCGATCAGGTAAAGGGCGCTGAGGACCAGGGTTTCGGTGAGCAGACCAAGGCCGTAGAAGAGGTAACCGGAAACGCCGCTCAGCGACCAGTCACGCCCCAGCCAATGAATATTTTCCTGGGCCACGGCCTGCAGGATGGCGGAAACCATGGTCACCGTCAGCAGGGTAAAGGCGAGCAGCAGCACAAAGCAATAGGGCAATACCGCCGAGATCAGGAAATGGCGTTTTCGGGTCATTCCGCGATGGACGAAGATGATGGCCATCGCCTTTTCCAGCACCGAAAAAGCCTGGGAACTGAAAAACAGCATGCTGACCAGCAGCAGCGCGCCAATTGCCGCGCGATTCTCGAGGAAGCCGGAAACGTCGGCCAGGACGGCCCGCGACTGGCTGGGCACCAACCACTCCAGGTAGCGCCCAACGGTTTCCAGGAGCGCCGCCTGATCGACCAGATGCGACAAGGCGATGATCGACAGGATAAGCAGCGGCAAGACCGAAAGCAGCGCGTAATTGGCGATGGCGCCGGCCAGCAGCAGCCCCTGGTTGTGTTGAAAACCGCGCAGCACTTGCAGGACGAAGTCGGCCGGATGGGAGATGACGCGGACGGCGGAATTACTGAGAGGCGGCATGGGCGAAAGTCCGAAGAGTTACGGCCGGCGCGGCGATCGCCCGCCGCCGGGCCGGGGCCGGCCAGCCATGCGCGGCGATGGCTGGCGAACCGGCGGGCAAGAATGACGCAACAATCCTAGAAAACACCATTGAACCGCAGTGACGCAGAGGAATAACCACGACGTGCCCGGATGATTCGGCGCCCCATCCGGGCCAGCCGAATCATTGAGGCAAGCGACTGCTTTTGCGCGCCTCTCTGCTCCTCTGCGACTTTGCGGTGAGGTTTTCCGGATAATGACAGGCGACATTCGATAGCGTAACCAATATCCGCTTGGCCGGGCTATTTGATGTCGAGCAGGCTGTCGTCCCAGGCGGCATGTTTTTCCAGCCCGAGCAGGTTGGCGACGGTGGCGGCAATATTCGACAAACCGGCCTTTTCCGTCTGCTGCAGGGCCAGCTTGCCGCCGCTGACGTTGTCGTAAAGGATCAGCGGCACCGGATTCAGGGTGTGTGCCGTCTTCGCCTTGAAGCTGCCATCCTGATTCTGCGACGGCTGCTTGGTCTTCTTGTCCAGTTCGTACATTTCGTCGGCATTGCCGTGGTCGGCGGTGATCAGCGCGACGCCGCCCAGCGCGTCGATGACCGGCAGCAGGCGGGCCAGTTGCAGGTCGACGGCTTCGACGGCCATGGTCGCGGCGCGGAAGTTGCCGGTGTGGCCGACCATGTCGCCATTGGCGTAATTGCAGCGCAGGGTCCGATACTGACCGGATTGCAGGGCGGCGATCATGGCGTCGGTGATTTCAGCCGCCTTCATCCACGGCCGCTGCTCGAAGGGCACGACATCGCTCGGCACTTCCAGCCAGGTTTCGCCGTCGAACTTGCCGGAACGGTTGCCGTTCCAGAAATAGGTGACATGGCCGAATTTCTGCGTTTCCGAACAGGCGAACTGGGCGATGCCGGCCTTGCTGAACCATTCGCCGGTGGTGTCCTTGATCGCCGGCGGGGCCACCAGGAAGCGCTTGGGCAACTTGAGATCGCCGTCGTACTGCAGCATGCCGGCGTAAGTCACCTGCGGCAGGCGGACCCGGTCGAACTTGGCGAACGCCGCTTCCTCGAAGGCACGGCTGATTTCGATGGCGCGGTCGCCGCGGAAATTGAAGAAAACGACCGAGTCGCCATCCTCAATCGTGCCGACGGGTTTTCCATTCTCGCCGATGACGAAGGGCGGCAGGTCCTGGTCGATGGTCCCCGGGTTCTGCTGGCGCAGGCCGTTGACCGCCGCCGTGGCATTGGCGAACTGCTGGCCTAGGCCCAGCACGTGGGTCTGCCAGCCGGCTTCGACCATCGGCCAGTTGGCATCGTAGCGGTCCATGGTGATGTTCTGCCGGCCGCCGCCGGAAGCGATGCGGGCATCGAAAGCGGCATCGCTGATGTCGGCCAGGAAGGCTTCGAAGGGCACGACGTAATCCAGCGCGCTGGTTTCCGGCACGTCGCGACCGTCGAGCAGGGCATGGATGCGCACGCGCTTGATGCCTTCGGCCTTGGCCTGGACGACCATGGCTTTCAGGTGGTCGATGTGGCTATGCACATTGCCGTCGGAAAAGAGCCCCATGAAATGGACGACACCCCGCCCGGCCTTGGCGCCGGCGACGATCTGCTGCCAGGCCTCGCCCTGCCAGATGGCGCCGCTGGCGATGGCGTTGGCCACCAGCGCGGCGCCCTGGGAATAGACCTGGCCGGCGCCAATGGCATTGTGGCCGACTTCGGAATTACCCATGTCGTCGTCGGACGGCATGCCGACGGCGGTGCCGTGGGCGCGCAGGCGGATGTTCGGGTAATTGGCGAAGAGGCGTTCGAGGGTCGGCTTGCGGGCGGCGGCAATGGCGCTGCCGACTTCGCTTTTCGGCAGGCCGTAGCCGTCCATCACAATAATGACCACGGGGCCCGTCACTCCGGGGAAGGAAGAGAGTTTGGCTAGCATGAGCAGTTCCGGCAAGGAATTCGAAGGGGGTGCAAGGGCGCGGCGAAACGCCAGGGGCAAGCACCGCGAGGGCGCTATTTTACCGTTGAACAATCGCCCGACGGCAGTCTCTAACCGGCGGGGGCGGGGGGCGCCGCATCATTCTTGTTGATTCCGTGCTTTTCCGCCGATACCATGGGTTGTAGATCATTTCACGATGGACCGTCATGGACACCCGCCTGCGCTATTTGCCGATATCCGACGTCGAAGAAGGCATGGTGCTTGGCGCGCCGGCGGTGCCGGTCGATCACGGGGTCAGCGATTTCAGCCTGCCGGCCGGCCACCCCTTGACCGAGAGCAACATCCACCAATTGGCGGTGCGCCACGCCGAATTCGTCTGCGTCCAATTGCCCGACGAACGCAGCCCGGAAGAGCGCGAGGCCGAATGGGCCATGAACGAAATGCGGCTGCAACACGTTTTCCGGGGCGCCGATCTCAACGATCCGACCATAGCCCGCCTGTACCAGGCGGTGCTCGCTTTCCGGAGAAGCTGATGGTCCAGCTCAGCGAAGGCGAAGTCTTCAAACGGGCCATCCGCCTGCCGGCCTTTCCCCGCGTCGTAAATGACATCCTGAAAACCCTCGACGACGACAACGCTACCCTCGGCGCCCTGGTCCGCTTCGTCGAGACCGACCCGGTAATCACCGCCCGCATTATTTCCGCCGCCAACTCGGCCGCCCTCGGCGCCCGCCGTTCGGGCCAGTTACGCAATGTGCAGATGGCCATTTCCCTGATCGGCCTCGCCCGCGTCCGGGAAATCGCCCTCGCCGTCAGCCTCGCCGTCTTTGCCCAGCAAAGCCAGATGTCGGCGCACTACTGGGAACACAGCGTGGCAGTGGCGATTACCGCCCAGGAACTCGGCCGCTTTACCCGTTCTTCGCCCGACTATGCGCTGGTTGCCGGCTTGCTGCACGACATCGGCCAGCTCTGGATGGCCCGTTTCTATCCGCTCGAATTCCAGATGGTCCGCACCGCCCTCAATGCCGGCCAAGAGAACATCATCGACGTCGAACGCCATTATTTCGGCATGGACCACTGCGCCATCGGCGCCCTCCTGGCCAGCCAGTGGGGCCTGCCGCCCCGGGTGGTGGCGGCGATCGGCTTCCATCACGACCCGAGCCCGGCGCTCGATGACAAGCTGGTGGCCCTGATCCACGTTGCCGAAGTTTTCGCCAACGCCCTCGACCTCACCGAACGCCTGGACAACCAGGTCACGACGCTGTCGGAAGAGGCCTGCGCGGCGATTGGTCTGAACTGGGAAGAGGATCTCGGCTTCCTGTTCGGCAAGATCGAAGCGCGCACCGAGAACGCCTGCCGGATTTTCCGCTGAGCCCCGGCCGCCCCGGGGCGCACCGCGACATTGCCGAATTTCATAAGTCGGGCAGCAGCGTGTGGGATAATCGCGTCCTCCCGCAACAATAGCAACAAGGCATGGCAAAAGATTCCGCGATCCAGTTCAAGGGCACGACGCTCAAGATCATCCAGACGCAATTGCGCAGTACCGACCTCGCCCTATTGCACACTGCCCTCGGCGAGCTGACCGGCAACAGCCCGGACTTTTTCGAGAACGAACTGGCCGTGCTCGATTTCAGCGAGGCCGTCGACCTGCCGGCCACCGCCGACTGGACAGCAATTCGCCAACTGCTGCAGGCCTCCGGCCTGCACGCCATCGCCACCCGCGGCCTGCCCGCAGCGCTCGCCGCGGCGGCCGACGCCGCCGGGCTACCGGCCGTTGGCGCCGAAGCCCTGGGCCGGGTGAGCCGCCCGAAAGCCGCCGACGTGCCGACCGCCCCGCCGCCCGCGCCGGCCGTTGCCGCCCCGCCGCCGCCCGAGCCGGTCCCGGCCCCGCACACCGTCATTCTCGACAAGCCGCTGCGCTCCGGCCAGCGCTTCTATGCCAAGGGCAGCGACCTGATCGTCATGGCAATGATCAGTGCCGGCGCCGAAGTCATCGCCGACGGCAACATCCACGTCTATGCCCCCTTGCGCGGCCGCGCCCTGGCCGGCGCCAGCGGCGACAAGAACGCCCGTATTTTCACCACCAGCCTGGAAGCCGAACTGGTCTCCGTGGCCGGCCTCTATCGCACCTTCGAAGCCGGGGTACCGGCCGAACTGGCCCGCCAGCCGGCCACCATCAGCCTGCGCGAAGACGGCGACGGGCTGCGCCTGACGGTAGCGCCCCTGGCCCTGCGGTGAACCCTTCATTCAAACAACTACCCAGAGAGAAATTATCGTGACCAGAATCGTCGTCGTTACCTCCGGCAAAGGCGGGGTCGGCAAGACCACCACCAGCGCCAGCTTCTCCACCGGCCTCGCGATGCGCGGCTTCAAGACCGCCGTCATCGACTTCGACGTCGGCCTGCGCAACCTCGACCTGATCATGGGTTGCGAACGCCGCGTCGTCTATGACCTGATCAACGTCATCAACGGCGAAGCGACGCTGACCCAGGCGCTGATCAAGGACAAGCACTGCGACAACCTCTACGTCCTGCCCGCCTCGCAAACCCGCGACAAGGACGCGCTGACCGAAGCCGGCGTCGAGAAGGTGATCAAGGAACTGGAACACCAGGGCTTCGACTACATCGTCTGCGATTCGCCGGCCGGTATCGAGTCCGGTGCCATCATGGCCCTGACCTTTGCCGACGAGGCGCTCGTCGTCACCAACCCGGAAGTCTCCTCGGTGCGCGACTCCGATCGCATCCTCGGCATCCTCCAGGCCAAGTCGCGGCGCGCCATCGAAGGTCGCGAACCGGTCAAGGAACACCTGCTCATCACGCGCTACAACCCGGGCCGCGTCGAAGCCGGCGAAATGCTCTCCTACAAGGACATCCAGGAAATCCTGCGGGTCCCCATCATCGGCGTCATCCCGGAATCGGAAGAAGTCCTGCAGGCCTCCAACCAGGGCTCGCCGGTCATCCACCAGAAGGAAACCGACGCCGCCGAGGCCTATCACGACGTGATCACCCGCTTCCTCGGCGACGACAAGCCGCTGCGCTTCGTCGATTACGTCAAGCCGGGCCTGCTGAAGCGTCTGTTCGGAGGCAAGTAAGATGTCACTGCTTTCCATCCTCTTCGGCAACAAGCCGAAAACCGCCCACCTGGCGAAGGAACGCCTGCAACTGATCATCGCCCATGAACGCGATGGCGGCGGCAGCAGCGCCAACTTCCTGCCCGACCTGCAGCGCGAGCTGATCGCCGTGATCTCCAAGTACGTCAAGGTGAACACCGAGGACATCCGCGTTTCCCTGGAAAAACAGGGCAATTACGAAGTCCTGGAAGTCAATATCGTTCTTCCCGAAAAGGGCTGAGAAGACTAGCATCGGGGCATTCCGCAACGAGGAACCCCGATGCCTGCCCTGCTCAAACCCAGCGAAATCGTCCGCCTGCTTGCCGAACACGTCGTCGGCCAGGAGGAAGCCAAAAAGACGCTGGCCGTCGCCATCTATGCCCATTTCCGCCGGATGGCGAACAGCGCCCCGAATGCCGTCGAACTGACCAAGAGCAACATCCTGCTGATCGGCCCGACCGGCACCGGCAAGACCCTGCTCTGCGAGACCCTGGCGCGCATCCTCGAGGTGCCCTTCGTCACCGCCGACGCCACCTCGCTGGCCCAGACGCAGTTTGTCGGCGACGAAATCGAAGCCATCCTCCATCGCCTGCTCGACCGGGCCGGCGGCGACCTGGAAAGCGCCCAGCGCGGCATCGTCTTCGTCGATGAAGTCGACAAATTGAAAGCCAGCGGCGGCCAGGCCAACCCGACCTCCGGCGAGAGCGTCCAGCACGCCCTGCTGAAGATCATGGAGGGTGCCCCGGTGCGTCTCAAGGACGGCCGCCACATCGACACCACCAACATCCTGTTCATTTGCGGCGGCGCCTTCGTCGGCCTCGACAAGATCCTCACCAAGACCCACTCCTTCGGCTTCATCTCGACCGGCGAAGGCGGCGACGACCAGAACATCCTCGACCGTCTGAACGCCCGCATCAAGCCCACCGACCTCCTCGAATTCGGTCTGATCCCGGAATTCGCCGGCCGCCTGCCGATCGTCAGCCGCTTGAACGAGCTGACGCAGGAGATGCTGGTGCGCATCATGACCGAGCCGAAAAACGCCATCTACAAGCAATTCGCCGCCATCCTGCACGCCGACAACGTTGAACTGCGCGTCGAACCCGAGGTTTTCCGCCAGATCGCCGAACTGGCAATCGAATACAAGGCCGGGGCGCGCAGTCTGCGCGGCATTTTCGAGGAAATGATGTGCGACGTGCTGTACGCCGTGCCCGACCACCCGGAAATCCGCCAGGTGGTGATCAGCTCGCTGTTCGAACCGCCGAAATTGCTAATGGCGTAAGGATGGCGGCAGTAACCGGCGACCTCCTTGCAAGGCTCGACGCGCCCCCCAACACCAGCGTGCGCATGGTCATTTGAGAAATTCGGAGAGTCGCCCCAGGAGGCCCAGGTGCGCCGCGAGCATCTTGAGAAGTTTTTTCTCCTTCGCGTCGACCTTCCCGTCGGCCAGCATGAGCTGGACGACATCGCGCAAGAACGACTCCGCCTCGGCCGAGCCCTTCGCCACGGGATTGCTGGCGAGCGCGTCACCCGCCGCATTCAGGGCCAGCTCGACGTTCTCCCAGGGGATACCCCATCGCCCCGAGGCCATCTGGAGCAGGCACCTCTCCTTCTTGTCGACCTCACCGTCGGCTTTCGCCATCGTCACCATCAGGTAGATCAGACGCTCACGCTCTTCACGGCCGGGCACATCCTGCGCGATGGAGCCTGCACGCGATACCACAGACGTTTCGCCCTGCGTCCGCCACCACTCCCAACTCCCGAAGTCGCGCAACACCCAGTCGGCCTCACCGGCCGAAAGCACCGTGCCGCAGAATTCGCAGGTCGGCTGGCCGTTATCGCTGAGCGGCGCGGCACACGATGGGCAGCGGCTGGTCGACATCCCCGACGCGCCAGTCTGCGCCCCGCTACGCCGCTCGAGCAACAGCACATGGCGCTGCGGCTGGCTGGGCACTGAAGGGGGACGGCCATTCTTCGCGCCGACAGCAATCCTCGCGCTCCAGCGGATCTCCACGGCGGCGACGTTGCGGCCATCTGTCTGACTAAACTGCTGCGTATCGACCGCGCCAGCCGCGCACTCGATGAAGTACTTCTGCTTTCCTTGCTCGCCGAGCTGGTCGAGGCCGGCCTTGAGCTTGTCGATAAACGACGGACTGGCGACCTTGGCGAGCCGTGCCGCATCACCCATAGACTGGGCCTCGACCCACTTCCAGAAGAGCAGCGAGGCACGGTCTTCGAGCACTTGAGTAGTGAGCCCCGGATCGCTCTTGCGCTGCTGCGCGAAGCCCTTTGGCTCCTTGGAGCGGGACTGGTACTGGGAGCCTTGCGTGATCTCCGCCAGCACCCAGTCGTAAGTGCCGCTGTTGACGATGGCACCGCAGAACTCGCAGGTGTTCGCCGCACCGCCGGCAAACGGCGCACCGCAGCTTGGACACTTACCCTGGCTGACGTCGCTGTCGGGCTTTGTTTGTGCGCCGGGCTTGCGCACGAATGTCCAAACCTCGGTGAACCGCTCGGGCCATTTTCGTCGGGCAAGGACGCGTGCTTCGCTGTCGCTGGCCGTCGCCGGGGCCTCGTCGTCGTGAATCCGCGCGGAAATGCGAACATGCACCGTGTCGAACGCTTCGTTCTGCTCAAGCCGGATGATCTGCAGATCGAATACCTCAGGATCGGCAACAGCGTCACGCACGCCGACCAGATTCATCAGCCGTAGCTGGGTCGTCAGGCGCTGAAACGTCGCGTCTGACAGGTAGCGACGCACCGGTTCGAGGTCGCGCCTGAACCACGCTTCCTGCAACTCGAGGAATTCGCGGCGCGTCCGCTCAAGGAAGTACCCGGGATCAAACTTCGGGTCCCTCGCCTTGAGCGCGTTCACCCAACCATCGAGCGCAGCGGGGCTGACCTGGGTGCGCTGCTTCGCCTCAGCCCGGTCGATCGCCTTGCGCGTCGAGACGTCACCGTCATTCAGCTTATTCCAGACGACGACAGCGATGAAAATGGTGATCGTAAGCGGGATACCCACCTGCGGCTCCTTGACGATCAGCCACCAGAGGATATCGACGATGAAGCCATCAATAGCGACGTCACTGTCGCTTGAGGAATTCCCGGAGTCGAAGTTCTCACCTCCGCCGACCCGGGCCAGGGCCTGTGTTGCGGACAAGGCAAGGAAGCTGACGACAGCAGGCGACAGTCGCCTTATCCAGCGCATCACCGTGCCACTATCCGAAAGAAAATGTTCGCAGTCTTCGGTGACACCCTGACACCACCGCGCAGCCCGTTCAAGCTGGTCGCTGAGGTGCACGTACTCGGCCCGGCGCTCCGGAAGACAGCAAATTCAAATGACATCCGGCAAGTGTCTCCGCTCCTGCTTACCGTCGTCAACCAGAAACTCCCCCTTCTTCTCCCACAGGGCCCCTTCTACGCGGCATTTTCGAGGAAATGATGTGCGACGTGCCGTACGCCGTGCCCGACCAGCCAGAAATCCACCAGGTGGTGATCAGCTCGCGGTTCGGTTCGATCCGCCCCGCCTGCTCACCTAACCAGCGGCACGGCCATCCCACTCGGCGACCTGGCTGCGGGTCCGCAGCAGGCAGCAAAGTGGGGCAATTTCACTCAATCCTGCTGAAAAATGCGATCGCGGCGGCAATATATCTTTCCTTTTTTCCCCTGATAAACAATTTGCGAGCCGGCTGGAGATACGAGCATTGAATATTTGTCAGCCGGATTGATGCTTCTGAAACTCCCGCCGGCTGGCGCCCCCTCGGCGATAGCCGCGGATATTGAGACCAGCCAGGACAACTTGCAGGAACATGAGGGCATAGGCCTTGTCATGCCATCCCCATAGCATCCATAAGCCATTGCTCAGGAGGAAACACCAGAAGCCGATTTCGCGTCGGCGTTTGGACTGGGCGGCAATGAGCCAGGCCGCCAGAGCCGTAAGCAACATGGCGGGCCATTGCAACAATGGCAGAATATCAAAGCCAGCGATCACGTAAATACCCACACAGGCAAATCAATTGCGCGACGTCTTTTGCAGATTTTGACCACAAGTGCCGACCTGCACATTGCCGAAAAGCCATCTAGCCGGGGACAGTGTGTCGTATTCCCCCTTCCGGCAGGTGCCATCCGGTGGGCCGATCCGGGTTCGCAGGCAAGTAGCGGCCGAAGTGACGGCACCACGATAGCCGGTCCGTTCATGGCGCCGGGGCGCCCTGCAGCAGGTCTTCCTTAGCGCTTCAATGCCTCTTCCAGTTGCGCCTTGTTCATCCGCGAGCGGCCGGTCACGCCGCGCTGGCTCGCCTCGTTCCGCAATTGGGCCAATGTTCGCCCACCCGGCCCCGAATGCGAGCGCAGGCCGCCGCGCCGGCCGGCAGAAATATCGTTGATCGACGAAGCGCTCACCTCGGTGGCTTCGCCATGCTGGGCCCGCTCCTTATTGACGGTACGCGCCGCAATCTCCACCGCCACTTTGGGGGCCTCGCCACGTTCGAGGAGGCTGTCCTTGATGTGCATATACTGGCGTTCACGCTTGGCGCTCCATGAGTTCTTTGGCATTTCAGCTCCTTCTTTGAATAGTGCCAATCATTTGCCGAAGCCCAACCACGCCCGGTGAGCCGGGCACGCTTGGGCCGCAGACAGAAATCAGGTGCGTGTATCCAGCGGCGGAGTCGTTCGGTAGTAGGCGTCGATACCGGCAGCCCAGCTCGCATCGGCCATATTCGGCCAGTTGTCGGCATCGAATCCGGACGCGTTCTTCAGGCGTTCTTCATCGGTATCCATGACAAAGCGCTTGTTTTCGGTATCGACCGTCAGGGCGCTCCAAGGTACGGCAAAAAGCTTTTCGCCGAGGCTGAGGAAGCCGCCGAAGGACAGCACGGCGTAGCAAACCTTACCGTTTTCGATGTCCAGCATGAGTTCCTTGATGCTGCCGAGCTTTTCGCCTTTCGGGTTGTACACGTCGTCGCCATTGAGCGTACTGGCGCTGAGTACTCTTGAGCTAAGGCGACCGGCATTGATTACGGCGGTGTTGATCATATCGTTCATTTGATACTCCTGAATTTACTTGGGCATTGGCCGTAGATTCCGCCAAGGTTTCGAACGCTTATTTCCTCTGGCTGGCATCCTTGATGCCTTCTTTCAGGTCGCCGTAGGCTGCCTGGGCTTTACCGCCGGATTTTTGTATCTTTCCTTTCAACTCCAGATTGTCGTTGCCAACGAGGTTGCCGGCGACTTCCTTGACTTTGCCTTTGGCTTCTTCGAGACGACCCTTGGCTTGATCCTTGTTCATGGTTAGCTCCTGAGAATGAAATTGATGGTGGGCGTCAATGCCGAAAATGCGATCCGGCACCTGAGTTGAAGAGCTTAGGCCGGGCCTTTTCGGTAATCTGTGCGCTGGCCCCCATAGCGCCCAGGCTCGGAAAATGTGGGGTAGCAGACGGAGACGACAAGGCCCTGGCTCGATAATCGGCCGACAGATCGAACCCGTTCGAGAGAAAACAAATGGCAAGGCGAACACGAAAAACGGCCTGGACCCGATCCTTCCAGAGCGTCTTGAAAACGATGACGCGAACGGCCATGCGCGTTGGCAGCAAGGCGCTTAAGGAGAGCCTGCGGGCAACTCCGCTGGCGGCCAAGCGGGTGAGCGGCAAAAAAGCGATGGCGCCCTCGGCCAACTGGACGACAGGGCTGGCCATCGGCACCGCCGGTCCGCGCCGTTATCGGCTTTACAAACCGTCCGGCGTGCGGCGCAACGAGAGCCTGCCATTACTGGTCATGCTGCATGGCTGTGAGCAGGATGCCGAAGCGCTGGCAACGAGCAGTCGGATGAACACCATCGCAGCCCGTGAGCGCTTTTTCGTGCTCTATCCCGAACAGGATCGCCTGGCGAATGTGCAGGGCTGCTGGAACTGGTACGACACCCGGACAGGCCGGGCGCAAGCCGAAGCGCATTCGATCAGCGCGGCCATCGAACAGGTTTGCCTGACGCAGGCGATCGACCGCCGTCGCGTTGCCCTGGCCGGAATTTCAGCCGGGGCCGGCATGGCCGTATTGCTGGCAACGCAGCATCCGGAGCGCTTTCGGGCGATTGCCATGCATTCCGGAATCGCGCCGGGCGTCGCGCATTCGTCGGCCAGCGCCATCAAGGCGATGTTCGGGCAAAGCGTGACGACCTCGCCGCTCCCGGCCATAGCGCCCGATGTCAGGCTGCCCGCCTTGCTGGTTATCCACGGCGCGGCGGACCACGTGGTGGCGCCGGGAAATGGCGCTGAAGCGGCCATGCGCTGGGGGGAACGGGTGGGCGCCAGGGCGAGCAAGCCGCGCCGGGTGCAGCGTGGGGCTCGTTATGCGGCGACCATCACTGATTATCGAAAAAGTGGCCGGCTGATTGCGACGCACTGTGCCGTCGAGCGCCTTGGCCATGCCTGGAGCGGTGGCGCCGCCGGGCATTCCTACAGTGACCCCAAAGGTCCGGATGCCTCACGGATGATCTGGTCCTTCGTCGCCCGGCAATTTGCCCGGGCGGCTGACTAGCCCCAGGCATGGGGGCTAGTCAGCCCGCTATTCCGTTGTTTTGCCGTTGAAGTGTTCCGTATCGCCCTCGGCGTCGGCGCGGCTTTCGTGAATGACGCCGTCGCGATGATTGGGCGGGGCGTAGAGGGTATAAAGTTTCAGCGGCACCGAGCCGGTGTTGACGATGTTGTGATTGACCCCGGCCGGGACCAGTACCGCAAAGCCGGCTTGAATCGGCGTCCGGGCACCATTCAACACCGCCTCACCGGAGCCTTCCTCGACACGGAAGAACTGGTCAACCTTGTGAATCTCGGCGCCGATGTCTTCCTGAGGTTTCAATGACATCAGGACAAGCTGCGAGTTTTTGGCCGTATACAGCACTTGGCGAAACTTGTCGTTTTTGACGGCAAGACCTTCAATATCCTGCACAAAACCTTTCATCACAACTCCTTTCGTGCGCCTTACGGCGCCTTAGCGCAGGCCAAAAAACGACAAGACAGCGATGACAACAACAACCAAGCCAACGATGTAAATAATATTGTTCATTTGCAGCTCCTTTCGCGGCGGGCGGCGATTCGTGTAGCGCGGATGATTTCTCGCCCGCCGAATTTCACCTTACCCCGCACTGCGGCGAAGCTCTGTACGCCAACGCGCACAAAGGCCGGCCGGGCAATCTCCTCGGGTGACAAAATGATATCGATGCAGCCGCTGGCAATCGCGCTTTCCGGCATATCGAGCGGCGTTGGCTGACGCAGACGATGGGAAACCCTACCGCAGAGTCGAAAAGAAGCAGAAAAGAACGTGAAAACAGTGGCTTGCAAGGCTTTTGCGGATCACCCAGAAGGTGGACTGAATCATCCTGGCAAGCCTTTGTTTTTCCTCAGCGTCTCTGCGGTTCAACTGCGTTTTCTAGGTTAATTCTGTTTGTGGAAATTAATCTGATCCCGCTTCGGCTGAGGGGTTTTGAATCGTTCAAAGACAAGACCGACAAATATTTGTCAATTTGAAAGGTAACAGCGGATGGCGGCTTTTGGCCGACAACCCAAAGGAATCGGAGCCCGCAGGCCCCGTTTGGATAAAGACGACGATTGCAATTCTCCGCAGTCTTTACCGCCGAATATCTTTCTCCGCCTACATGTTCGGGTAGTTCGGCCCGCCGCTGCCTTCCGGTACTGTCCAGTTGATGTTCTGGGTCGGGTCCTTGATGTCGCAGGTCTTGCAGTGCAGGCAGTTCTGGGCGTTGATCTGCAGGCGCGGCTGGCCTTCGTCCTCACCGAGGATTTCGTACACGCCGGCCGGGCAATAGCGCGTTTCCGGCGAACCGTAATAGGCGTAATTGATGCTGATCGCCACACCCGGGTCTTTCAGGCGCAGGTGGCAGGGCTGGTTTTCCTCGTGGTTGGTGGCCGAGAGGAAGACCGAGGACAGGCGGTCGAAGGTCAGCACGCCATCCGGCTTGGCGTAGGCAATTTTGGCGTGGCTGTTCTTGTCGCCCAGTTGCGTGTGGTCGTCGTGATTGCGCAGCGTCCACGGCGCCTTGCCGCGGAAGATGAAGGTGTCGATGGCACCATAGGCGAGCGCGCCGAAAAGGCCCCAATTGAAGGCCGGACGGATGTTGCGCACCTTGTAGAGTTCTTCCCACAGCCAGCTTTGCTTGATCTGCTCGGGATACTCGGTGGCTTCGGCGCCGGCGTTTTCCTTGCCGAGATGCGCGAAAACCGCTTCGGCGGCGATCATGCCCGACTTCATCGCCATGTGCGTGCCCTTGATCTTCGGCACATTGAGGAAGCCGGCGGTATCGCCGACCAGCAGGCCGCCCGGGAAACTCAGTTTCGGCACCGACTGGAAACCGCCTTCCGACAACGCCCGCGCCCCGTAGGAAATGCGCCGGCCGCCTTCGAAGGTGCCGCGGATAGCCGGATGCGTCTTGTAACGCTGGAATTCCTCGTAGGGCGACAGCCACGGGTTCTTGTAATCGAGGCCAACCACCATGCCGACAGCGACCAGGTTGGTTTCCAGATGGTAGAGGAAGGAACCGCCGTAGGTATCGCTACTCAACGGCCAGCCGACGCTATGGATGATCAGGCCGGGCTGATGTTTCGCCGGATCGATTTCCCACAGTTCCTTGATGCCGATACCATAGGTTTGCGGATCGACGCCGTCGCGCAGGTTGAACTTGGCGAACAGTTCCTTGGTCAGCGAACCGCGGCAGCCTTCGGCAAAAATGGTCTGCTTGGCATGCAGTTCCATGCCCGGCTGGAAATTGCCCGTCGGCTGGCCGTCCTTACCGATGCCGAGATCGCCGGTGGCGACGCCCTTGACCGAACCATCCTCATGGTAGAGCACCTCGGCGGCGGCGAAACCGGGGTAAATCTCGACACCGAGGGCTTCGGCCTGTTCGCCGAGCCAGCGGGCGAGGTTGCCGAGGCTGATGATGTAGTTGCCGTGATTGCCCATCTGCGGCGGCGTCGGCAGCTTGTAGGAGCCGCCTTCGGTCAGATAGAGCAGGCGATCCTCGCCGGCCGGCGTATTGAGTGGCGCACCGCGTTCCTGCCAGTCGGGAAAGAGTTCGGCCAGCGCATGCGGCTCGAGCACGGCGCCGGACAGGATATGGGCGCCGATCTCCGAGCCTTTTTCCAGCAGGCAGACCGAGGTTTCCTTGCCGGCCTGTGCCGCCAGCTGCTTGATGCGGATCGCCGCCGACAGCCCGGACGGGCCGCCACCGACGATCACGACGTCGTATTCCATTGCATCGCGATCTGTACGCATGCTGTCTCCTTTAGTGCTGCCACTATCGCCCTGTCCGGCGTGGCGGGCAGGGCGATGTGAAACACGATTCTTAGAACAGGTTTTCCGGCAGGCCCAGCGTCGAAGCACTACCACCGATCACTTCGGCCGCGTAGGCGGCGGCGAAGGGCAACTGGTGCGCGGCAAAATACTCGGCCGTGGCCAGTTTGGCGGTGTAGTAGCCGTCGGACGTGCCGTCGGCAATATGCTTGGCCGCAATCGCCGCCGACTTGGCCATCAGCCAGCCGCCGACGACAATGCCGGTGAGCTTGAGGAAAGGCACGGAACCGGCATGCACGGCTTGCGGCGCGCTCTCGTAATTGGCGAGAATCCAGTCGGCGGCCTTGCCCAGGGCGACAATACCGCTCTTCAGGTTGGCGGCGATGCTGGCTAATTGGCCGTTGCCTTCCAATTCCTGGGCAGTGGCGGTCATTTCCGCGAGCAGCGCCTGCATCCCGGCACCCGGCACCTTCTCGCGGGCCAGCTTGCGGCCGACCAGGTCGTTGGCCTGAATGGCCGTCGTGCCTTCGTAAATGGTGGTGATGCGCGAATCGCGGTAGTACTGGGCGGCTCCAGTTTCCTCGATGAAGCCGACGCCACCGAAGACCTGCAGCGCATTCGAGGACAGTTCGACGCCCTGCTCCGTGCTCCAGCCCTTGACCACCGGCGTCAGCAGGTCGATGCGGGCCTGCGCCACGGCATCGCCGGCATGCGCCTTGTCGATCTGGGCGGCGGCGTAATAGGCCAGGGTGCGCATGGCTTCGGTACGCGACTTGACGTCCATGAGCAGGCGACGGACATCCGGGTGATGCAGGATGGGCTTCTTGCCGTCGGTCTTGTCGCCGATGATCTTGCCCTGGATGCGTTCGCGGGCGTACCACAGCGCGTGCTGGTAGGCGCGCTCGGCGATGCCGACGCCTTCGAGGCCGACATTGACGCGGGCGTGGTTCATCATGGTGAACATGTAGCCGATGCCCTTGTTCTCTTCGCCAACCAGGTAGCCGACGGCGCCTTCGTTGTCGCCGTAGGACATGACTGCCGTCGGGCTGCCGTGGATGCCGAGCTTGTGTTCGAGCGAGGAACAGATCAGGTCGTTACGCTTGCCGAGCGAGCCATCGTCATTGACCAGGAACTTCGGCACGATGAACAGCGAGATGCCCTTGAGTCCCGGCGGCGCATCCGGCAGACGGGCCAGCACGAGGTGGATGATGTTCCCGGCGACGTCATGCTCGCCCCAGGTGATGAAAATCTTGGTGCCGCTGACCAGGTAGCTGCCGTCGCCGGCCGGCTTGGCCTTGGTCGAGATGGCGGCGAGATCGGAACCGGCGGCCGGCTCGGTCAGGTTCATGGTGCCGGTCCAGGTACCTTCGACCATCTTCGGCAGGTACTTCTGCTTCAGTTCTTCGGAAGCGTGGTGGGCGATGGCTTCGATGGCGCCGCCGGTGAGCATCGGGCAGAGGGCGAAGGCCATGTTGGCGCCCTTCCACATTTCGTTCACCGCCATCGCGACGACGGCCGGCAGGCCCTGGCCGCCGAAATCAGGCGAGAAGGGCATGGACATCCAGCCGGTTTCGGCGAACAGCTTGTAGGCTTCCTTGAAGCCGGGTGCCGTGGTCACCACACCGTCTTTCACGACATGGCCCTGACGGTCGCCGACGCGGTTGATCGGGTCGAGCACGCCGGTGGCGAACTTGGCGGCTTCCTCAAGGATGGATTCGACGAGTTCGACGGAACACTCTTCGTTGCCGGGCAGCGCGCAAATCTCTTCGAGACCGGCGACTTCATTGAGGACGAACTGCATGTCGCGAATCGGGGCGATATAGGTGCTCATGAATTTATCTCCTGGATATTTGTTGGTTTAAACGGCAGCCGTCAATTGTGGCACGACTTCAAACAGGTCACCGACCAGGCCGTAATCGGCGACCTGGAAGATCGGTGCGTCCGGATCCTTGTTGATGGCGACGATGACTTTCGATTCCTTCATCCCCGCCAAGTGCTGGATCGCCCCGGAAATGCCGACCGCGATGTACAACTGCGGCGCAACGATCTTGCCGGTCTGGCCGACCTGGTAGTCGTTGGGCACGAAGCCGGCATCGACGGCGGCACGCGAGGCACCGAGCGCCGCGTTGAGCTTGTCGGCCAGCGGTTCGAGCAGCTTGTGGTAATTCTCGCCGCTGCCCAGGCCACGCCCGCCGGAGACGATGGTCTTGGCGGCGCCGAGTTCGGGGCGTGCCGATTTGGTCAGTTCGCGATGGGTCAGTGTGCTTTGCGCCGTATCAGCCGCCGCAGCGATGGCTTCGACCGGCGCGGCGTTGCCGCTGGCGGCGGCATCGAAAGCGGTGGTGCGCACGGTGATTACTTTCACTGGATCGGCGCTCTTAACCGTGGCCAGCGCATTGCCGGCGTAGATCGGACGGACAAAGGTGTCGGCGGATTCGACGGCGGTGATTTCGGAAATCTGGGCGACGTCGAGCAAGGCGGCAACGCGCGGCAGCAGGTTCTTGCCGAAGGTCGTGGCCGGCGCCAGGATGTGGCTGTAGGCTGCGGCCTGGGCGAGAATCAGCGCCGTCAGGTTCTCGGCGGTCTGGCTGGCGTAATGCGCGGCATCGGCTACTTTGACGCTGCTCACGCCTTGCAGGCCGGCGGCTTGCTGGGCAGCGGCGGCGCAATTGCTGCCGGCGACCAGGACGTGGATGTCGCCACCGATCTTGGCGGCGGCGCTGACGGTGTTGAGGGTGGCGGCCTTGAGGCTGGCGTGATCGTGTTCGGCGATAACGAGGATAGTCATGGTCAGATCACCTTCGCTTCATTTTTCAGTTTGTTAACCAGTTCAGCGACGTCCGCAACCTTGATGCCGGCGCTGCGCTTGGCCGGTTCGGCGACTTTGAGCGTCGTCAGGCGCGGCGCGACATCGACGCCGAGATCGGCGGGCTTGACCGTGTCGAGCGGCTTCTTCTTGGCCTTCATGATGTTGGGCAGCGTGGCGTAGCGCGGCTCGTTGAGGCGCAGGTCGGTGGTGACGACGGCCGGGAGCGAGATTTCCAGGGTTTCCAGGCCGCCGTCGATTTCGCGGGTGACCGTGGCCTTGCCGTCGGCAATCACCACTTTCGAGGCGAAGGTGGCTTGCGGCCAGCCAGCCAACGCGGCGAGCATCTGGCCGGTCTGGTTGGCGTCGTCGTCGATGGCCTGCTTGCCACAGATGACCAGACCCGGCGCTTCCTTGTCGCAGAGAGCCTTGAGCAGCTTGGCGACAGCCAGCGGCTGGAGGTCGGTATCGCCGCAATCGACCAGGATGCCGCGATCGGCACCGATGGCCATGGCGGTGCGCAGGGTTTCCTGGCAGGCGGCGACGCCGCAGGAGACGGCGATGACTTCCGTCGCGATGCCGGCTTCCTTCAAACGCACGGCTTCTTCGACGGCGATTTCGTCGAACGGGTTCATGCTCATCTTGACGTTGGCCAGATCGACACCGCTACCGTCCGCTTTGACGCGAATCTTGACGTTGTAGTCCACTACCCGTTTGACGGGGACGAGAATTTTCATATGGGGATTCCTGTTCCGGACAAGATACCCCCTGCCGACCAGGGCATGGCGACAGGGGGAAAGACAGCTTACTCGATGGCGAGGGCGGATTGCGCGTGCTGGCGCAGAACGTACTTCTGGATCTTGCCGGTCGAGGTCTTGGGCAGGGCACCGAACACCACTTGTTTCGGCACTTTGAAACGGGCGAGATGGGCGCGGCAATGCTCGATGATTTCGGCTTCCGTGGTGTGCGCGCCGTCCTTCAGTTCGATGAAGGCGGCCGGCACTTCGCCCCATTTGTCGTCGGGCTTGGCGACGACGGCGGCGGCGATAACTGCCGGGTGGCGATAGAGCACGTCCTCGACTTCCAGCGAGGAAATATTCTCGCCGCCGGAAATGATGATGTCCTTGGAGCGATCCTTGATCTTGACGTAGCCGTCGCTATGCACGACCGCCAGGTCGCCGGTGTGGAACCAGCCGCCGGCGAAGGCTTCTGCCGTCGCCTTTTCGTTCTTCAGATAACCCTTCATGACAAGGTTGCCACGGAACATGATTTCGCCCATGGTTTCGCCATCCCAGGGCACCGCTTCCATCGACACCGGATCGAGCACGGCGATCGCTTCCTGCATGTGGTAGCGCACGCCCTGCCGGCCGTTGCGGGCGGCCCGCAGGTCGATCGGCAATTTGTCCCATTCCGGATGCTTGGCGCAGACCGAAGCCGGACCGTAAGTTTCGGTCAGACCATAGACGTGGGTGATGTTGAAACCCATCGTCTCGCAGCCCTCGATGATCGCCGCCGGTGGTGCGGCGCCGGCGATGAGGCCGTTGACCTGATGACTGATGCCTTCCTTCAGGGCGGCCGGGGCATTGATCATCATCCCGTACACAATCGGTGCGCCGCACATATGCGTCACCTTGTGCTCCTTGATCAGGCCGAAGATCAGGGCAGGATCGACCTTGCGCAACGAAACGCTGGTCCCGGCGTTGGCCGCCAGGGTCCACGGGAAACACCAGCCGTTGCAGTGGAACATCGGCAGGGTCCACAAATACACGGAATGCGGCGGCATGCCCCAGGAAATGATGTTGGAGGCGGCATTGAGGTAGGCGCCGCGATGGTGATAGACGACGCCCTTCGGATTGCCGGTGGTACCCGAGGTGTAGTTCAGGGCGATGGCGTCCCACTCGTTTTCCGGCAGTTGCCAGGCAAAATCCGGTTCGCCTTCGTTGAGGAAAGCTTCGTAATCCTTTTCGCCGAGCGCTTCGCCGCCAGTGAAATCGGGGTCGAGGGTATCGATGACCAGCGGCTTCGGCCCATCGAGCAGGGCCAGCGCGGCTTTGACGACCGGCGAGAATTCCGGGTCGGTGATCAGCACCTTGGCTTCGCCGTGGGCGAGCTGGAAAGCAATGGCCTCGGGATCGAGACGGGTATTCATGGTATTCAGGACGGCGCCGCTCATCGGCACGCCGAAATGGCATTCGAACATCGGCGCGGTGTTGGGCTGCATCACGGCGACCGTGTCGCCCTTGCCAATGCCCCGACCGATCAGCGCCGAAGCCAGTTGCCGGCAACGATCGTAGGATTCTTTCCAGGTATATTGCCGACTACCCTGGATGACGGAAATTCGTTTCGGATAGATGAAAGCCGAGCGCTCAAGGAAGCTGAGCGGGGAAAGCGGAACATAATTGGCCGGATTCTTTTCCAGCCCGATGGTATACGGGTTCACTGCCACAAATATCTCCTCACGATTTTGGCAAAATGCTGTTCTCTTTTTGGCATTACTTTTTCCTAAGGATTGCAGAACACTCTTGCCAAACTATTGGCCGAATGTAACGAATCGTTACGCACGGCTTGTCCGCCCTTCTCCTGCACTAGAATCGACCAATGGATATTGCCGCCGCATCGCCGGATCCCGACCAAACCAACAAAATGTTGCAGGCCGGACTCGACCTGCTGGATCAGGGATTGACGGTATTCGACGCCGATCTGCGCCTAATTGCCTGGAACGCCCCTTTCCTGCACCTGCTCGACTTCCCCGCCGAAATGGCCTATGTCGGCGCTCCCTTCGCCAGCTTCATCCGCTTCAATGCCGAACGCGGCGAATACGGACCGGGCGATAAGGAAAGCCAGATCGCCGAGCGGGTAGCGGCGGCCGCGAGCTTCGCCCCCCACCTCAGCGAGCGCCAACGCCCCAATGGCCGGGTTCTGTTGTTGCGTGGCGAACCCTTGCCGCACAAGGGTTTCGTCACCCTGTACAGCGACATTACCGAACAGCGCTACATCGAGAATCTGGCTGAACACCAGAACATTCAGCTCGAAGAGCGCGTCCGCCGGCGCACCGCCCAGCTCGAAAACGCCAATGCCAACCTCACCCGGGCGAATAGCGAAAACACCCGTATCGCCGCCGCCCTGCGGCGCAGCGAGGAACGCCTGCGGCTGATCAACGACACCATCCCGATCCTCATCGGCTATGTCGACAAGGAGGAGGTCTATCAGTACGCCAACAAGGGTTATGCCGACTGGTACGGCCATCCGGAAGGCGCCGTGACCGGCCGCGCAGTGCGCCAGATAACCGGCGAGCAGGTCTATGCCCAAGTCCGCGACCCGGTCAAAAAGGCCCTCTCCGGCCAGCGGGTCAGTTACGAATACCAGATGGAACGGCAAGGACAGACGGTTTTTGCGCACAGCACGCTGGTTCCGGAAATCAACCTGGAAGGGGAAACCCTGGGCTTTTTCGTCTTCTCGCACGACATCACCGAACAGAAACGCATGCAGGCGGCGCTCGTCCAGGCCCAGAAAATGGAAGCCATCGGCCAATTGACCGGCGGCCTGGCGCACGACTTCAACAACCTGCTGACCGTCGTCATCGGCAACCTGGCCGCCCTGCAGGATCATCACCCGCAGGATGCCGCGCTCAACGAATTCGTCGAGCCGGCCCTGCAGTCGGCACGCCGTGGCGTGCAACTGATCAAGCGCCTGCTCACCTTCTCGCGCCAGCAACCGCTCGAACCGCAAGCCGTCGACATCGGCCGCCTGATCGCCAGCCTGTCGAAACTGGTGCGCCGCTCGCTGCCGGAGTCGATTGCCGTGTCCACCGACCTGCCCTCCGCCCTGTACGCCCTGGTCGACCCCGGGCAACTGGAAAGCGCCCTGCTCAACTTTGCCCTGAATGCCCGCGACGCAATGCCGGCCGGCGGCAGCCTGCACATCGCCGCTCGACCGCTCGAACTGAGCACCGACGCCGCGGCTTTCGACGTCGCGCCGGGGGCCTACGCGATGATCGAAGTGGTGGATAACGGCTGCGGCATGGATGCGGCGACGCTGGCGCGGATTTTTGAACCCTTCTTCACCACCAAACGCTTCGGCCTGGGCAGCGGCCTCGGCCTGTCGATGGCCTACGGTTTCGCCAAGCAGTCGGGTGGCGGCGTCGTCATCCAGAGCCAACCCGGCCAGGGCACCACCGTCCTCATGGCCTTGCCGCTGACCCACCCGGAGCACGACGACGAGGCGCCACTCGACGACACGCCACTTGTTCTCGGCGGCGAACTGGTGCTGCTCGTCGAGGATGAACCGAACGTCCGCCGCGTCGTCCGCCAGCAACTGATCGATCTCGGCTACCCGGTAATCGAGGCCGAGAACGGCGCCCAGGCCCGGGAAATGATAGAAAACATTCCCGACATCGCGATTATCGTCAGCGATATCATCATGCCCGGCGGCATCAATGGCCGACAACTGGCCGACTGGGTCGGGCAACACCATCCGCAATTGAGCATTCTGCTGATGAGCGGCTATGCCGACGAAGTCGACCAGTCCGCCGCCGGCGACCGCCCGCTGCTCTGCAAACCCTTTGTCCGGCAGGATCTGGCCCGCGCCCTGCAGCGCATTCATCGAGGCTCCGCATGAAACACCCGACCGACCCCGAATCACCCAAGCTGATCGTCATCGTCGAGGACGATCCGGATGTCGCCCGGATCATCGAACAGGTGCTCAGCGACTTCGCCTTCCGCACCGTCTGGTGCCGCAGCGCCGCCGACCTGCTGCGCCGCCTGCGGACGCTAGCCCCCGACCTGTGCATCATCGATCTCGGCCTGCCCGACATGGATGGCCTCGAAGTCATGCAGCGGGTGCGCGCCCAATCGGCCTGCGGCATCGTCATCCTGACCGGCCGCGCCCACGTCAGCGATCGCGTCATGGGCCTTGAACTGGGGGCCGACGATTACATCTTGAAACCCTTCGAACCGCGTGAACTGGTGGCCCGCGTGCGCAGTATCCTGCGGCGGCGGGAAAAGGACAAGAAAGCCACCAGCCAGCCCCACGAAATCGCCGAATTCGGCGACTGGCGCTTCAACCTCGGCAACAACACGCTGCTCGCCAGCAGCGGCGAGGAACACCTGCTCAGCACGTCGGAAGCCGAACTGCTAAAAGTTCTGGTCAGCAATCCGAACCGTATCCTGCAGCGCGAACAACTGATGGGCAGCCGCGACCTGGCGCCGACCGACCGCAGCATCGACGTCCGCATTTCCCGCCTGCGCCGAAAACTGGAAGCCAATCCGCAAGGCCCGGCCTTCATCAAGACGGTGTATGGCGCCGGATATTTGTTTTTGGCGACGGTTAACTGGCCGACAGAGGGTTAGGGAAACGCTGATTTATTCAAGATGCCCGCACAGAAAAAAGCACAAAAAGGGAAAAGGGGCCAGGCCGGGCCCGACTCGATTTTATAAAACAGGCTGAAAAACAGCCCGCCTTGGTTCAGAAGACCCCACCCTTATTCGTCTTCATCATGCAACTGGAACTTGCTCGCCAGTTGCTGCTGCACGTTGGGCGGCACCGCCGAGTAGCGGGCCAATTCGATGCTGTAACTCCCCTGCCCGCCGGTCAGCGATTTTAGTCTTGACTGATAGTCATTGAGTTCGGCCAGCGGCACTTCGCCGCTGATCGCCGTCATACCGTGACCCCGCCCTTCGGTGCCGGTGATATGGCCGCGGCGGCTGGCCAGATCGCCGGTCAGGTCGCCGATGGCGGCTTCGGGAACAACGATCTCGATGCTGACGATGGGTTCCAGGACGATCGGCTTAGCGGCGCGGATGGCTTCGATGACCGCCTTGCGCCCGGCGGTGACGAAGGCCACTTCCTTGCCGTCCACGGCGTGGGTCTTGCCGTCGTATACGGTGACTTTGAGGTCGTCGACGGCGTAACCGGCGACGACGCCGCCTTCCAGCCCCTGCTGAACGCCTTTTTCGACGGCCGCCATGAAGACGCCGGGAATGACGCCGCCCTTGACCGCATCGACGAACTCGAAACCTTCACCGCGCTGTTTCGGTTCGATGCGCAGATGCACTTCACCGAACTGGCCGGCGCCGCCGCTCTGCTTTTTGTGCCGATGCATACCTTCCGCCGAGCCGGTAATGGTTTCCCGGTAGGCGATGCGGGGCGGTTTGGTGTCGACTTCCAGCTTGTACTGGGAAGCCATTTTCTCGAGCTTGGCCTTGAGATGGATTTCGCCGAGGCCACGAATCACCGTTTCGTTGCTGCTCGGATGGCGCTCGACGATAAAGGTCGGGTCCTCGATGGCCAGCTTGTTGAGAATGTCGAACAAGCGCTGTTCGTCGCCCTTCTTCCTGGTTTCCACCGCCAAACCGGCCATCGGCGTCGGGAAGGCCAGGGGCGCCAGGTGAATATGGTCTTCGTCGTGCGAATCGTGCAGCACGCTATCGAAATCGATTTCCTCGACCTTGGCGATGGCGCCGATATCGCCCGGCAACAGTTCATCGACTTCGTTGCTCTCCTTGCCCTGCAACTGGTAGAGGTGGGTGACCCGGAACGGCCGCTTGCCGTCACCGACGAAAAGCTGGGCATCCTTCTTCACCGTCCCCTGGTGCACGCGGAAGATACCGATCTTGCCCAGGTAGGGGTCGGCCACCACTTTGAAGACGTGGGCCAGCACATGCCGGCCGGCATCCGGCACGGCCGCGAAGGGTTCGCTGCGGTCGTCCGGCTCGCCGCGGTAGAAAGGCGGGGGATTGCCTTCCCGCGGACTGGGCGCCAAGGTGGCCAGGACATGCAGCAATTCCTTGAGGCCGGCGCCGGTCTTGGCGGAAACGAAGAGGATGGGAATCAGATGCCCGGCGCGCAAGGCTTTTTCGAAAGGCGCATGCAGGGCAGCCGCCGCCGGATCGGCGCCATCCTCGAGATATTGGGCGAGCAGGTCTTCGTCTTCTTCGACGATCTGGTCGATCAAGGCACGGTGAGCCGCGGCGACGGACGCGAAATCGGCTTCGCCGGCCGCTCGTTCGAGCACTTCGACGACTTCGGCCGCGCCGTGGGCCGGCAGGTCGAGGAGCATGCACTGCTTGCCGAAACGTTCGCGGATATCGGCCACCAGGCCGGGCAGATCGAGGTTGTCGGCATCGATCTTGTTGATGACGATCATCCGGCACAACTGACGCTCGCCGGCGTAACGCATCATGCGTTCGGTCATCAACTCGACGCCGGTTTGGGCGTTGATCACGACCAGCGCGGTATCGACCCCGGCCAGGGCGGCGATGGACGGGCCGGAGAAATCCGGATAGCCCGGGGTGTCGATCAGGTGAATATGGCGGTCTTCGTAAGCAAAATTGACAATGGCGGAATTGAGCGAGTGACCGGCCTCCTTTTCCTGGGCGTCGTAGTCGCAGACGGTACTGCCACGCTCGATACTGCCCTTGTTCAGAATGCTTCCAGTGGCCTGCAGCAGAGCCTCGGCCAGCGAGGTTTTGCCGGCGGCGCCGTGACCGACCAGCGCGATGGAACGAATAGCTTCGGTGGTGTACTTGGACATCTTGTTCTCCCAGAGCTTATTGCGAGTTCAACGACAGATCATCTGACCCCATTCGTCATATGGTCGATCAGGTAGGGTAGACCGCCATACATTACGCTGCCCGCCAGGGCAAGCAATACCATGCCGGCGAGCAGTTGTTTGGCCGGCCGCAGGAACTCGGGGCGATGCCCCCAGGCGAAGAACAGCGGTCCGACAAAGGGCAGCACGAGGGTTGGCAGCCAGCAGCGCCATCCGAAAGCGAAGGAGGCCGGCAGGGTCATCAGGTAGCCGACGAGCGACAGGGCAAGGCCGACGGCGAGCAAGAGGGCGACCAGCAAGACGAAACCCATGAACCAGAAATCGATCATTTTTTTACCTTCTGCGGCCGTTTCCAACCCGCCAGCGTCATTTGCTTGGCCCGCGACATGGTCAGCGCATCGGGCGGCGCATCCTTGGTCAGCGTCGTTCCGGCCCCCAGGGTGGCTCCCCGGCCAACGGTCACCGGCGCCACCAGTTGGGTATCGGAACCGATGAAGACATCGTCCTCGATGATGGTCAGATGCTTGTTGGCCCCGTCGTAATTGCAGGTGATGGTGCCGGCCCCGACGTTGACCCGCTGGCCGATCTCGGCGTCGCCGATGTAGGCCAGATGGTTGGCCTTGGACTGGGCGGCGATCTTGGTATTTTTGATCTCGACGAAATTGCCGATATGCACTTCCCGGCCGAGTTCGGTCCCCGGCCGCAGGCGGGCATAGGGGCCGAGCACGCCGTCCGGACCGATCACCGCGTCCTCGAAATGGCAGAAGGCGGCAATCCGTGTGCTGGCGCCGACCTTGACGTTTTTCAACAGGCAATAGGGGCCGACTTCGACGGCATCGCCCAGTTCGACACTGCCTTCAAAAATACAACCGACATCGATCGAAACATCGCGCCCATGGCGCAATTCGCCCCTTACATCGAGGCGGGCCGGATCGGCCAGGCGCACGCCATCGACCAATAAACGGTCGGCGATATTGCGCTGATGGACGCGCTCCAGTTCGGCCAGTTGCACTTTGCTGTTGACGCCGAGCACCTCCCACTCGCCATCCGGCTGTGCCGTGTGGATGGAGACGCCTTCGGCGACCGCCAGGGCGACGACATCGGTCAGGTAATACTCGCCCTGGGCGTTTTTGTTCGACAAGCGGCCCAGCCAATCGGCCAGCTTGGCCGAGGGAAGGGCCATGATGCCGGTATTGACCTCGGTGATCGCCTTTTCAGCCGGCGTCGCATCCTTTTCCTCGACGATGCGCAGCACCTGGCCGGCGGCATCGCGGACAATGCGCCCGTAACCGGTCGGGTTGGCGAGTTCGACGGTAAGAATGGCCAGGCCATCCTTGCCGGCCTGCAGCAGGCGTTTCAAGGTGGTGGCCCGGGTCAGCGGCACGTCGCCGTAGAGGACCAGGGTCTGGCCGTTCGGCGCCAGTTCCGGCAGCGCCTGCATCACGGCATGGCCGGTGCCCAGTTGCGGTTCCTGTTTGGCCCAGGCCAGGTCAGCGGCGGCCAGCGTCGCACGCACGGCATCGCCGCCGTGTCCGAACACCACCACCAGTTTTTCCGGCGTCAAGGTACGAGCCGTGTCGATGACGTGCTGGGCCAGGGCCTTGCCGGCAATCGGATGGAGCACCTTGGGCAAATTGGAATGCATGCGCTTGCCTTGACCGGCGGCGAGAATAACGATGTTCATGGTTTCGATTTCAGGTTGATGCCGGGCCAGCGCCGGCGGGAGTTATGCGGTTTTCTTTTCGTCCTGCCCGCTCAGGATTTCCCCGAGCAAAGCCTTGCCCCGGGCGGAAACCCCCCAATGCAGGACATTTTTTTCATTGATGCGGGTTTCGATGACGCCCAGATTCTTCATTACCGTCAGACGCTGGCTGATGAAATCGCGGGCCAGACCGGTGCGGTCACAGAGGGCGGCGAGATTGCCATAGACGAAACTCTCTTCGGCCAGGGCGCGAAGGATTTCGACATCGTTGTAGGACAATACTTCGCGCGGTTCCGGCTTCTGATCGGGCAACGCCACAAGCTCTTCACGATTGCTTGCCAGCATCTGCTCAGCCTGTTTTTGTTGTTTCAAATGCCCCAGTTCGCGGCGAACCTGGTCAACCTGACCGCTCAGCCGCTGGGCCACGTTTTCCAGTAGACGACGGGCCGCCACGACGTAAATCAGGCAAAAGCCGGCGAAGGTAAAAAAGTCGACCGGTTTGGTTCGTGCGCCTTCGAGCAGAGTACTGGAAATCATGTTGAGAAAAAGCGGCACGGTGAGCGCGGCAACGACGCCCAGCAACGGATACTTGAGCCAGTCGCGGCGCCCCGAATCGCCATGCCGATCGGCCAGAAAATAGTTGGCCACGCCGCCAAGTATCCCGGCCCCGACCATGATGCTCAAAATAAGCAGCATATGACCATCCAGCCCCCCGGCTGGCGATGTCACCTGAAAAGCGGTTTGCAGATCTGTGGACATTCTTTCTCCCCCTGTAGTCGTACGCCATTTTCCCACGTTCAAGGATGCCGGTGAAAAAAACAAAGGCCCTGCTGATCATGATCGGCAGGGCCTTTGGGCTGTTTCAGGAAACGCTTAGCGCGGCAGCGTCGTCGCCCCCATCAGGAAGGCGTCGACTTCGCGTGCCGCCTGACGACCCTCGCGGATCGCCCAAACCACCAGCGACTGGCCACGACGGACGTCGCCGGCAGCGTACACCTTGGCGACATTGGTGGCGTAGCAACCTTCGCCATCGGTGCTGGCCTTGGCGTTGCCACGGTTGTCCTTGTCCACCCCGAAGGCTTCGAGCAGACCGCCGACCGGATTGGTGAAGCCCATCGCCAGGAAAGCGTTGTCGCATGGCAATTCAAATTCCGAACCGGCGACTTCGCTCATCTTGCCGTCTTTCCACTCGACACGAACAGCCTGCAGCGCCTTGACCTTGCCCTGACCATCGTCGATGAACTTCTTGGTGGCCACCGCGAAATCGCGGCTACAGCCTTCATCGTGCGACGACGAGGTACGCAGCTTGTACGGCCAGTACGGCCAAGTCAGCGCCTTGTTTTCCTCGGTCGGCGGCATCGGCATCAGTTCGAACTGGGTCACCGATGCGGCACCGTGACGATTAGAGGTACCGACGCAGTCGGAACCGGTATCGCCGCCACCGATGACGATGACGTGCTTGCCCTTGACATTGATCGGGTTGGCCTTGCCCTGCTGGACATCCTTGTTCTGCGGAATGAGGAATTCCAGCGCAGCGTAGATGCCCTTCAGTTCGCGGCCCGGCACCGGCAGGTCGCGCGGCACTTCGGAACCGGCAGCGAGGATCACCGCGTCGAAATCCTTCTGCAACTGCTCGGCGGAAACGAACGTGGTGGCGTCGTTATTGATGCCGGTCGGCAACTCCTTGCTGCCGACGATCACCTTGGTCTTGAAGGTGACGCCTTCGGCTTCCATCTGGGCGATGCGCCGATCGATCACCGACTTTTCCAGCTTGAAGTCGGGGATGCCGTAGCCGAGCAGGCCGCCGAGACGGTCGCTCTTCTCGAACACCGTCACGTCATGACCGACGCGCGCCAGTTGCTGGGCGGCAGCCAGGCCGGCCGGGCCGGAACCGACGACGGCGACTTTCTTGCCGGTCTTCGTTTTCGGCGGTTGCGGCACGACCCAACCGGATTCCCAGCCCTTGTCGATGATGAAATGCTCGATCGACTTGATGCCCACCGGTGCCGCGTTGATGCCCAGCGTACAGGCGGCTTCGCAGGGCGCCGGACAGATGCGGCCGGTGAAATCCGGGAAGTTGTTGGTCGAATGCAGAACGTCCAGGGCCTGCTTCCAGTTGCCGCGATAAACCAGGTCATTCCAGTCGGGAATGATGTTGTTCACCGGGCAGCCGTTGTTGCAGAACGGAATGCCGCAATCCATGCAGCGCGCGCCCTGGGTCTTGGCATCCTCGTCGTTCAGGGTATGAACGAATTCCTTGTAGTGCTTCAGGCGCTGTTCAACCGGGTCGTAAGACTCGGAGAGACGCTCGAATTCCATGAAACCAGTCGGCTTGCCCATTATGCGGCCTCCTTCTGTGCAGCGGCCATCTCGGTGAGCGCCCGCTTGTACTCGTGCGGATAAACTTTGACGAACTTCTCGCGATAGGCGTCCCAGTTGGCCAGGATGGCCTTGGCGGTGGTGCTGCCGGTGTATTCGACGTGGCGGGTGATCAAGTCCTTGAGCTGGACTTCATCGGCCAGGCCGAGATGCAGCGGCTCGCCGGCGGCGTGACGGTTGGCCGGCACGACCTTTTCCAGAGCGACCTGAGCCAGGTTGGCGCGCTGCTTGAAGCTACCATCCTCGTCCAGCACGTAGGCGATGCCGCCCGACATGCCGGCCGCAAAATTGCGCCCGGTGACACCCAGCACGACCACCGTACCGCCGGTCATGTATTCACAACCGTGATCACCGACGCCTTCGACGACTGCCGTACCACCCGAGTTGCGCACGGCAAAACGCTCGCCGCCGACGCCGGCAAAGAAGGCTTCACCGGCCGTTGCACCGTACAGGACGGTGTTGCCGACGATGATGTTTTCCTGCGTGTTGCCACGGAAATCGGCACTCGGCTTGATGATGATGCGACCACCGGACAGGCCCTTGCCGACATAGTCGTTGCCTTCGCCGGTCAGTTCCAGCGTCACGCCCTTGGCCAGGAAGGCCGCGAAGCTCTGGCCGGCGGTACCGGTCAGCTTGACGTGGATGGTGTCGTCCGGCAGGCCGGCATCACCGTAACGCCGGGCGACTTCGCCGGAGAGCATGGTGCCACAGGTGCGGTTAACGTTGATGATGGAACTCTCGATCTGCACCTTCTGAGCCTTTTCCAGCGCCGGGCGGGCCTGTTCGATCAGCTTGTGATCGAGGGCCTTGGCCAGACCATGGTCCTGACCGTCGGTCTGGCGACGCGGCTCGCTGGCCGGGACGTTCGGCTGGTAGAAGATCTTCGAGAAATCGAGCCCCTTGGCCTTCCAGTGCTCGATGCCCGGACGGGTATTCAGCAGATCAACCCGGCCGATGAGGTCATCGAACTTGCGAATGCCCAGTTGCGCCATGATTTCGCGCACTTCTTCGGCAACGAAGAAGAAGAAATTGACGACGTGCTCGGGCTGGCCGGTAAAGCGCTTGCGCAGTTCGGGATCTTGGGTGGCAACGCCGACCGGACAGGTGTTGAGGTGACACTTGCGCATCATGATGCAGCCTTCGACCACCAGCGGCGCCGTGGCGAAGCCGAATTCATCGGCGCCGAGCAGGGCGCCGACAACGACGTCACGACCGGTCTTGATCTGGCCGTCGACCTGGACGCGGATGCGCGAACGCAGACGGTTCAGCACCAGGGTCTGCTGGGTTTCGGACAGGCCGAGTTCCCACGGCGTACCGGCATGCTTGATCGAGGATTGCGGCGAAGCGCCCGTGCCGCCGTCAAAGCCGGCGATCACCAGGTGATCGGCCTTGGCCTTGGAGACGCCAGCAGCGACCGTGCCAACACCGACTTCGGAAACCAGCTTGACCGAGATCGAAGCCTGCGAATTGGCATTCTTCAGGTCGTGAATTAGCTGAGCCAGATCCTCGATCGAATAGATGTCATGGTGCGGCGGCGGCGAAATCAGGCCGACGCCCGGCACCGAGTGACGCAGGAAGCCGATGTATTCGGACACCTTGTGCCCCGGCAACTGGCCGCCTTCACCCGGCTTGGCGCCTTGTGCCATCTTGATCTGGATCTGGTCGGCATTGACCAGGTATTCGGCGGTCACCCCGAAGCGGCCGGAGGCGACCTGCTTGATGGCGGAACGCAGCGAATCGCCTTCCTGCATCTCGATGTCGCGTTCGATACGGCTCTTGCCGATGATGTCGGAGAGCATCGTACCGGCCTTGACCGGGGCGAAGCGCTTGGCATCCTCACCACCTTCGCCGGTGTTCGACTTGCCGCCGATGCGGTTCATCGCCAGGGCGAGCGTGGTGTGGGCTTCCGTCGAAATGGAGCCGAGGGACATGGCGCCAGTCGCAAAGCGCTTGACGATTTCCTTGGCGGACTCGACTTCTTCCAGCGGCACCGACGCGCCGGTCGGCTTGAATTCGAACAGACCGCGCAGGGTCAGCTGACGCTTGCTCTGATCGTTGATCAGCTTGGCGTATTCCTTGTAGGTCTCGTACTTGCCGGAACGCGTCGAATGCTGCAGCTTGGCGATTGAATCCGGCGTCCACATGTGCTCTTCGCCACGTGTGCGGTAAGCGTACTCGCCGCCAGCGTCGAGCATGCTGGCCAGTACCGGATCGGCCGAGAAGGCTTCGGTATGCAGACGGATGGCTTCTTCGGCAACTTCAAAAACGCCAATCCCTTCGACATTGGACGGCGTGCCCGTGAAGTACTTCTCGATGAAGTCCTTCTGCAAGCCGATGGCTTCGAAAATCTGCGCGCCGGTGTAGGACATGTAGGTCGAGATGCCCATCTTGGACATCACCTTGTTCAGGCCCTTGCCGATCGCCTTGACGTAGTTCTTGACGTACTTGTCGGCCTTGGTGGCATCACCCTTGGCAAAGCCTTCGATGGTTTCGAGGGCCAGGTAGGGGTGCACCGCTTCCGCACCGTAACCGCCGAGCAAGGCGAAGTGATGCGTTTCGCGCGCCGAGCCGGTTTCGACCACCAGGCCGGTGCTGGTGCGCAGGCCCTTCTTGACCAGGTGCTGGTGGATGGCGGACGTCGCCAGCAGCGCCGGGATCGCCACATGACCGGCATCGAGCTTGCGGTCGGAGACGATCAGGATGTTGGCGCCGGAACGCACGGCATCTTCGGCATCGGCCGCCAGCGAGGCGAGACGGGCTTCAACGCCAGCCTTGCCCCAGGCCACCGGATAGCAGATATCCAGTTCGATGGAACGGAACTTGCCACTGGTGTACTTCTCGATATGGCGCAGCTTCTCGACATCGGTCTTGGTCAGCACGGGCTGCGAGACTTCGAGGCGAATCGGCGGGTTGATATCGGTAGTATTGAGCAGGTTCGGCTTCGGTCCGACGAAGGTTACCAGGGACATGACCAGTTCTTCGCGGATCGGATCGATCGGCGGATTGGTCACCTGGGCGAACAACTGCTTGAAGTAGGTGTACAGCGTCTTGTTCTTGCTCGACAACACCGGCAACGCGGAGTCGGTACCCATCGAACCCGTCGCTTCTTCGCCGTTCTGGACCATCGGCTCGAGGATGACCTTGATGTCTTCCTGAGTGTAGCCAAAGGCCTGCTGGCGATCGAGCAGCGAGGCCGGGGCCTTGTCGCACAACTCGGCCGGGGCCGGCACTTCATCGAGCTTGATACGGATCTTCTCGATCCACTCGCGATAGGGCTTGGCCTTGGCCAGGGAATCCTTGAGTTCCTTGTCGTCGATGATGCGGCCTTGTTCCATGTCGATCAGGAACATCTTGCCCGGCTGCAGGCGCCACTTCTTGACGATCTTCTTTTCCGGAATCGGCAACACGCCGGATTCGGAGGCCATGACCACGAGGTCGTCGTCGGTGACCAGATAACGGGCCGGACGCAGACCGTTACGGTCAAGCGTCGCACCGATCTGGCGGCCGTCGGTGAAGGCCACGGCGGCGGGGCCGTCCCACGGCTCCATCATGGCGGCATGGTATTCGTAGAAGGCGCGACGGTTCTCGTCCATCGTCGTGTGCTTTTCCCAGGCTTCCGGGATCATCAGCATCATTGCCTGGGCCAGCGAATAGCCGCCCATGACCAGCAGTTCGAGCGCGTTGTCGAAGGAGGCGGAGTCCGATTGACCGGGGTAATGCAGCGGCCAGACCTTCTTCAGGTCGTCGCCGAGAATCGGCGAGGAAATCGCCTGTTCGCGCGCCTTGAACCAGTTGACGTTGCCGCGTACCGTGTTGATTTCGCCGTTGTGGGCGATATAGCGGAACGGGTGGGCCAGATCCCAGGTCGGGAAGGTATTGGTCGAAAAGCGCTGATGCACCATGGCCAAGGCGGAAGTCGTGCGCTTGTCCTGCAGGTCGAGGTAGTACACGCCGACCTGGTCAGCCAGCAGCAAGCCCTTGTAGTTCACCGTACGGGCCGAGAAGGACGGCACGTAGAATTCCTGACCGTGCTTGAGCTTCAGCGACTTGATGGCATTCGCGGCACGGCGGCGGATGATGTACAGCTTGCGCTCAAGCGCGTCGGTGACGAAGACGTCCGGGCCACGGCCGACGAAAATCTGGCGGATCACCGGTTCCTTGGCGCGCACGGTCGGCGACATCGGCATTTCGGCATTGACCGGCACATCGCGCCAGCCCAGCACGACCTGGCCTTCGGCCTTGACCGAACGTTCGATTTCCTCGACGCAGGCATGGCGCGAAGCAGCCTCCTGCGGCAGGAAGACCATGCCGACCCCGTATTCACCAACCGGCGGCAAATTGACGCCCAGCTTGGCCATTTCTTCACGATAGAACTGGTCGGGAATCTGAATCAGAATACCGGCACCATCACCCTGCAACGGGTCGGCACCGACGGCACCGCGGTGATCCAGATTCTTCAGGATCAACAAACCTTGCTCGACGATGCTATGGCTTTTCTGGCCCTTGAAATGGGCCACAAAGCCCACACCGCAAGCATCGTGCTCGTTGGCAGGGTCGTACAAACCCTGCTGCTCAGGTACTGCCGGTTCCATCACACGCGTTCCTTCAAATAACTTGGCCGGTGACTCAAGGCCAATGATGAAAAAAGCCGCACGTCATTTCTGACACGTCGGCCTGTACGAAAATTAGAGGCAACCATCGAATATACTGGCAAACCCCTGTCAATTCAAGATGCTGCGACGCATCAATGCGGCAAATCGATACGCCAGCCCCCACAGTTTAGGTGCATCTAGCCTCAATTGCTGCCGCTACTTGCCCTTCGTCAGCCACATCCGACATCACCGCCCGGCCAATTTCACGGAGCAGTACCAAGCGCATTTTTCCGTCCTGAACCTTCTTGTCGTGCCGCATCAATTCAAGGTAACGCACCGCGCCAAGTGCCGCCCCATAGACCGGCAGCTCGGCCCGCACGAACAGTTGTTCAATGCGCCGAACGGCATCCGGCGACAGCCATCCCAATCGGCAAGAGAGTTCAGCCGCGATTAATGTACCGGCCGCCACCGCTTCGCCATGTAGCCACACCCCGTAGCCAAGCCCTGTTTCAATGGCGTGCCCGAAGGTATGACCAAGATTGAGCAAGGCCCGTTCCCCGGTTTCCCGCTCGTCGGCGGCAACCACTTCGGCTTTGTTGGCGCATGAACGATGCACGGCATAGGCCAGGGCCACCTTGTCTCGGGCCAGCAGCTTTTCGAGATTATTTTCCAGCCAGACGAAAAACTCTGGATCACGAATCAAACCGTACTTGATTACCTCGGCAAGGCCGGCTTTCAATTCCCGATCCGGCAGGGTGTCGAGCGTCGATATATCGGCCAACACCAGCCTGGGCTGATAGAACGCACCGATCATGTTCTTGCCCAGCGGATGATTAATCGCCGTCTTGCCACCAACGGAAGAGTCGACCAGGGAAAGCAAGGTGGTTGGCACCTGGATAAACGGCATGCCGCGCTGGTAACAGGCTGCAGCAAAGCCCCCCATATCACCGATGACCCCTCCCCCCAGGGCGATCAAGGTCGTGCTTCGCTCACAATGGGCGCCGAGCAAGGCATCGAAAATCAGGTTCAGGGTTTCCCAAGTCTTATATTGCTCGCCGTCCGGCAGAATAACCGGCAACACGGCGACCCCAATTTTTTCCAGCGTTGCGCTGAGCATCTTCAGATACAGGGGAGCCACCGTCGTATTGCTGACCACGACGACTTTTTTCTGCTTGATATGAGGGCCGATCAGGTCAGCATTGGACAGCACACCGCTTCCGATATGTATCGGATACGAACGCTCTTCCAGCGAGACTTCCAGGGTCTGAATCAGGTTTTGCATAGACGGTTAAACTCTCGCAATAAGTGCTGCACAATGCCCGAAGCTACCAGATGCGAGCCGTCGACTACAAAATGCGCCGCATCTCGGTAAAGCGGATCGCGAACCGTATGCAGTTCTTCGAGCCGACTCAGCGGATCGGGGACCCGCAACAAGGGACGATTCCGGTCATGCCGCGTACGCTCGTAGAGCAACCTCGGCGGCACGTTCAAATAGACCACCCAACCGGTATCGTGCAGCCGACGCCGGTTTTCCGGATTTAACACGACACCGCCGCCAGTGGCCATGACGATGTTGCTCCCCTCGGCAAGTTCGGCAATGGTTTGTGCCTCACGACGCCGGAAACCCTCTTCGCCCTCAATCTCGAAAATGGTCGGAATAGGCACCCCGGTGCGCGCGACGATTTCATGGTCCGAGTCAAAAAACACCCGTCCCAACCGCCGCGCCAACTGGCGCCCCACCGTCGTTTTGCCAGCCCCCATCAGGCCGACCAGATAGATATTGGTACGATTGTTCACGGGTCGATTTTATCCGAGTCCGCCACGAACCCAAAAAAAAAGCCGGCGCTGCCGGCTTTCGGGAAGATCGGACGAGATCAGTCGAAGCGCACCTTGTCTGAAATGACGCGCGGGGTGATGAAAATCAGGAGCTCGCGACGTTTGTTGCTGTCCGTTTTGACGCGGAACAACGCACCAAGGTAAGGGATGTCGCCAAGCAACGGCACCTTCTCGACAGCAGATTGCGCATTTGTAATATAAACACCACCGACCACCACGGTGCCGCCGTTCTCAACGACAACATTGGTTTCGACGATAGAACTCTTGATTGGCGGAATCCCCAAAACCGCATTGGTAAAATCGGCATCCTCTTTTTTGATCAGGAGCGCCATCTTGACCGTGCCTTCCGGGGTAATCTGCGGCGTTACTTCAAGTGACAATTTGGCTGGCTTGAAACTTACTGTCTGTGTTGTAGTGCCGTTACTGAAGCTCGTGACCACATAAGGAATTTCTGTTCCATCCTCGATCTTTGCTTTCACATTATTGGCGGTAATAACCCGCGGACTGGAAATCACTTTCCCTATACCATCCGACTCCAAAGCGGCGATTTCCAGATTCAGAATGCGCGTAATCGCAGAATTGAATAGGGAAAGGGCCAATGTCCCCCCCGATGAGGTATAGGACGGAAGATTAACGCCGATATTGGAGTTCTGCGTCAGACTAGCGCTCGTCCCGTTTACCTTTGTCACCCCGTCGGTAGTAACAGAGGAACGGGTTGCAGGCGAGTAACTCCCACCCACTGCATTCACTCCACCACCCAAATTTATCGATTTTGAATTGATGAAATTTAGCTTGGCGCCCAACTGTTTGTTGAAATCGTCATTGGCCTCAACCACCCGCGCCTCAATCAAGACCTGCCTGGCTCCGATATCAATGGCCTTGATGAACGTGCGGATTTCGTCAAGTTTCGATGGAATATCATTTACAAACAGAAGATTGGACTGAGGATCAGCGACCGCACTACCCCGCTTGCTCAAAATTCGCTGCGCTGCGATATTGATCCCTGCCGATGAAGAAGCAGCCCCCCCGGCCTGCCCAATCGGAGGCAAACCTGCCAGAAGGCGAGCCACGTCAACCGCCTTCTGATAATTCAAAGTGTACTGTTCCAACAGGAGTGGCTCAAGCTCGCCGATTTGTTGTTTCGATTCAAACTCCAGCTTTTCGCGAGTCGCAATTTCGTCACGCGGAGCAATCAGGATGATGTTGCCCTTCTTGCGCATATCCAGCCCTTTTTGCTGGAAGATTATGTCAATTACCTGATCGGCCGGCACATCCTTGAGCACGAGAGTCGTTGTTCCGGTCACGGTCTCGCTAATCACTGCATTCAGGCCAAGTTCTTCGGCCATCAGACGCAACAATGCCCGCACATCACCGTTCTGATAATTGATACTAACCCTCGGCCCCTGATAGCCAACTTTGCTGCCCTGCACGAGCTTGTTTGGCTCTTCGATTATCTTTTTTACCTCGACAATAAATTGATTATCGCTCTGATACGCATTGTGTTCCCACAAGCCCTTCGGGGTTATTGTCATCCGGACATTTTCACCCAGCGCCTTGGTTTCCACGGCCGTTACCGGCGTCGCAAAATCCGTCACATCCAGCTTGCGACGAAGTTGATCGGGCAACGATGTCTTCATGAAATCAACAATCAGACTGGACCCCTGCTGACGAATGTCGATGCCAGTCCCGGCATCACTCAAATCGACAACTATCCGTCCTTCGCCATCCTTGCCACGCCGAAACACAACATCCCGCACAGCATGCCGCTGACCAACAGAACGCTCCTCAGCAAACTGGGTAACCCTCTGTGCAGCCGAATCGCTAATCCGCGTAACCGGGGCCAATATTACATAGAATGATTTCCCCTCCAAACGGGTTTTGTAATTCATGTTACGAACCAGGTTCAAAACCAGACGCGTACGCTCCCCGGCCTGGACCACATTTAGACTATGCAAATCGCCTTCGTTAACAACCTGAGTGGTCTTTCCCAAACCGTTAGTTGTCCCGAGAAAATCGAAAGCAACCTTTGCCGGATTAGCCACACTAAAGCCGGCTGGCGGACTATTCAAAGGCTCTTTGAGATCAATTTTGACGGCGATTTCATTACCCTGCTGGGCGACATTGATCGCCTCAATGGTATTGACTGGCGCGGTTTGAGCGCGTAGCGGCGAAACCAAGGCAAGGCAGGCCGAAGCCATGACCAAGGTGTGTTTGATAAATTTCATTTCTTGCTCCCCTCCTTGCTCTGCAGGTACAACGAACTTTTTCGTTCGCTCCAATCACCGGCAGAGTCCTGTATTAATTCACGCAACTCGACATCTTTATCGGAAATTTTTGTCACCATGCCAAAATCAAGCCCGATATAGTCACCGACCTTGATCTGCTTGACCTTATCTTCAACCTGAACTACTGCCATTGGCCGATTGTTTACATAGAGATAGCCAATCATTTTCAGAGACTCGAGAGGATATTTTTCCAGCATACTGTTGCGCAGTTCGCGCGCTTCAAAATCGGGCTGGAAAGCGCCGCCTTTGCCAGCCCCCTGACGCGACTTTGATTCCGGCTCGATTTTGCTTGCTTTGAAGGGATCAAGCACACCTTCAACCTCGTAGGGCACTGGCTGGTAAGGCAAGACTTCAGGCAACTTTGCAATATTGCCTCGCAAATCCTTGGAGTTATCCGCCATCCATTGCTTCAAGTCTTCGTGTTCGCTACCCGAACAAGCTCCCAAGGCAGCACACAAAGTGAAGAGAATCAGTCGGTTCACTTTTTAACTCCTTGGGTGGATTTCTTTTTCTTGGCAACCTCTTCTTCATCAAGATAACGGAACGTCTTGGTGGTTGCATCCAGCGTTAAAACGCCACTGTCCCTAAGTGGCGCAATGGATATATTGTTCAAGGTAACAATACGCGGCAACTTGGCAATATCAGCGGCAAAAGCGCCAAAATCATGGTACGTACCATTGATCTTTACGGCTATCGGCAATTCCGCATAAAAATCCTTAATCACTTCAGCACCAGGACGAAACAACTCGAATTGAAGCCCACGACCAAGCCCAGCCTGATTGATTTCGACCAAAAGGGCATCAACCTCCGATTTGTCCGGCAATTGCTTGAGCAAGGCACCAAATGACCGATCAATTTCAGCCAGTTGTTGCGTATATAAATCCAGATTGACGGCCTGCCGTTTTTTTTCCAGGTATTGCTGGCGCAGGGTTTCTTCTTCCTTTTGTTTACTCTCCAACTCGCTAAGCTGATCTGCCCAGATAAACCACCAGCCACCCAGCAACAACGCGATTAACAAACCAAGCAATATGGTAATTTTTGGCACCAGCGGCCATGCCCCTGGATCATTCGGGTTCATGTACCGGAAATCGTCGGCAATCGCCTGGAAATCGATATTGGGCAAAGATATGGATGTGGGTTTCACTTCTTCACCTTTCCAACGTCCGGCTGAACCCGTTTCAACGAAACATTCATCGCGAACTCGTTACTACGGCGCCCGTTCAGAACAATTGCCTTGACCTCAACCAGTTGTGGCGCCAGAAACCAGGGAGAGCCTTCCAGATTACGCATCAGCGCAGAAACGCGGGCATTGGACTGGGCATAACCAGTGATATTTACATTCAATCCGTCCTGTTTGAGCGATTTGAGGTAAATCCCCTCCGGCACCTGCTTGACCATTTCGCTCAACAGATAAACCGTCTCGCCGCGGTCGCGCTGCAAATCCTCGATAACTTGCTTGCGGGCCAACAAGGCCTGGGTCTGCTCTTTCAGACGTTTGATCTGGTCAAGTTCCTTGTCGAGAACAGCAATTTCCTTTTTCAGAAAATCGTTAGCCCCTTCCTGACTCGTAATGTACCCAGCGATTACCGTGTATCCAGCGAATACAATCAGAATACCGAGCACCGTCACCAGCCCCGCTAGAACGAAAAATTGTTGCCTTCGTTCTTTTTTTGCCTCTTCGCGATGTGGCAGGAGGTTAATTCGAATCATGATGGATCAAACCTCCGCAAAGCCAGACCGCACGCCACCATCAGCGAAGAAGCGTCGGCCAGCAGGCTCTTCGCCCGCACCCGATCCGACAGCACCATGTTGGCAAACGGATTCGCTATCAGGGTATTTACCTGAGTGCGCGTTGCGACGACCTCGTCAACTCCCGGAATCACAGCGCAACCGCCGGCCAGGATCAGATGATCAACCTGATTGTATTGGGTCGAGGTGAAGAAAAATTGCAGGGCGCGCGAGACTTCCAGCGCCAGATTTTCCATAAAGGGATTGAGCAACTCGGCTTCATAGCCTTCCGGCAAATTCCCGCTACGTTTTGCCGCTTCGGCATCTTCATAATTCATACCATAGTGACGGCAGATATCCAGCGTCAGTTGCCCACCGCCGAAAGCCTGTTCTCTGGCATAAACCTGTTGCCCATTGCGCAACACCGTCAGATTCATGACATTCGCACCGGCATCGATTAGCGCGATGATCTGATTCTTCCCCGCCTCGGGCAATTGGCGTTCGATCAGCTCAAAAGCCGCCAACGACGCCAGGGACTCGACATCGACGATCACTGCCTTGAGTCCCGCCGCATCGGCCACCGCCACCCGATCTTCAACCCTTTCTTTTTTGGAAGCGGCAATCAGCACTTCCATTTCATCGGGTACCGACGGAGCTGGCCCGAGAACCTGATAATCAAGATTGACTTCGTCAATTGAAAAAGGAATGTATTGATTCGCCTCGGACTCGACCTGAGCCTCAAGTTCTTCATCGCGCAGGCCTGCCGGCACGATAATTTTCTTGGTGATCACGGCCGACCCCGGCAAAGCCATCGCCACATTGCGCGTGGATGTCCCCAAGCGTTTCCAGGCTCGCCTGACGCAATCAACGACACCATCAAGATTGGCAATATTGCCGTCGGCAACCGCATCTTTCGGCAACACCTCAATGGTGTAGCGCTCGACGCGGTAGCCCTCTTTCCCGTTGGCGGTCAATTCGACCATCTTGACTGCGGATGAACTGATGTCCAATCCGAGCAATGAACGCGCCTTGGGATTTATTAACGCTGAGATATCGAAGCGCACCAGACCCCCAAAAAGTCCTTACAAAATGCGAAGTTAGCTAAACAACCAATAATCCACTTGAAATCCTAGCAACAAGCCCCCGGTGTGTAAAGCACTTTCGCAGCGGCCATCTGCGGCAGCGTATAATCGATTCAACACCAATCCAACCGAATATCACCTTGTCCTCATTGCCCCTTCCACTTCGAATTATCCTCTATCCACTCCTCATATTGGCCGGCATTTTTGCGATAGGTGTTGCCATCGGTTTGATTGTTCTGGTACTCGCTTACCCCAACCTTCCCTCACTTGAAGTTCTGACCGACTACCGCCCCAAGATTCCGCTCCACATTTATACGGCAGACGGCTACTTGATCGGCGAATTCGGCGAAGAACGCCGCGCCTTTGTGCACATCCAGAATGTCCCGGACGTCATGAAACAGGCCATTCTCTCGGCCGAAGACGACCGTTTTTATCAGCATGGCGGCATTGATTACTTTGGCATCCTGCGCGCCGCCGGCGCCAATCTGCTCGGTGGAGGCAAGCGCCAGGGCGCCTCCACGATTACTCAACAGGTCGCTCGCAATTTCTTCCTGACCGGCGAAAAAACCTATACGAGAAAACTTTACGAGGCGCTACTTTCCTTCAAAATTGAAAACAATCTATCCAAGGACCAGATTTTTGAACTCTATATCAATCAAATCTTCCTTGGCCAAAGAGCTTATGGTTTTGCCGCTGCCGCGCAGATTTATTTCGGCAAACCGCTAAAAGACATTTCCATTGCCGAAGCCGCCATGCTGGCCGGCCTGCCGAAAGCGCCGTCTGCCTACAATCCGATCGTCAATCCAAAACGCGCCAAGCTTCGCCAGCAATATGTCCTGCGCCGCATGCACGAGCTGGGCTTCATCACCACGGCCCAGTATGAAGCCGCCGTCAATGAACCGCTCATCCTCAAACGCGAACTGGGTGACTACGCGGTGCACGCCGAATACGCTGCCGAGATGGCCCGCCAACTCGCTGCCGAACGTTTCCCCGACGATGTTTATACACGCGGCATGCAAGTCTACACCACCCTGCTCAAGGACGAACAGGAAGCCGCCTACGCCAGCCTGCGTAAAGGCGTCATGGACTACGACCGGCGCCATGGCTACCGCGGCGCCGAATCCTATCTCGATCTGACCGACTTGCACTCGGACCAGGACGAGGCCATCGACGAAGCGCTACAGGATATCGCCGATACCGGCGACCTGATTCCAGCCCTGGTATTGGCCGCCGATAACAAGCAGATTCGTGCTTACCGCAAAGGAGGGGAAACGCTAACCCTGAGCGGCGATGCGATGAAATTTGCGGCCAAGATGCTGGATGACAAGGCCCCCCCGAACAAGCGTGTCAAACGCGGCGCCATCATCCGTCTGCAGAAAGATGACAAGGGCGCATGGCAGATCAGTCAGCTACCGGAGGTCGAGTCCGCTTTTGTTGCGGTCACACCCAACGATGGCGCGATCCGCGCCCTGGTCGGCGGTTTCGATTTCAATCGCAACAAGTTTAATCACGTCACCCAGGCCTGGCGCCAGCCGGGTTCCAGTTTCAAACCGTTCATCTACTCGGCTTCGCTGGAAAAGGGTTACACCCCAAGCAGCGTGATCGCCGATGAACCGATCGTTATCCCGTCGAGCCAGACCGGCGCGCAAGCCTGGGAGCCGCACAACTATGATGGCAAGTACGAAGGTCCGATGAAAATGCGGACGGCACTGGCCAAGTCGAAAAACATGGTCTCGATCCGCATCCTGCAATCCATCGGCACGCAGTACGCCCAGGATTACACCGGTCGTTTCGGCTTTGACCCGGAAAAACATCCACCCTATCTGACCATGGCCCTCGGCGCCGGTTCGGTGACGCCGTGGCAGATGGTGACGGCCTACTCGGTCTTCGCGAATGGCGGTTTCCGGATCAAGCCCTATATCGTCAGTGAAATTCGTGACGAGAAAAATCAGGTGCTCGCCCGCTCGGCCGAGGTTCAGGCCGGCGATGAGTCGATTCGCGCCATCGACGCCCGCAATGCCTTCATGATGGATTCGATGCTGCGCGACGTCACCATCTTCGGCACCGCCGCCCGGGCGTCGGTCACCCTCAAGCGGCAGGATCTGGCAGGCAAGACCGGCACCACCAACGAATATGTTGACGCCTGGTTCTGTGGCTACCAGATGACCGTTGCCGGCTGTGCCTGGATCGGCTTCGACCAGCCGAAAAAACTCGGTGACAAGGAAACCGGCGGCGCGGCAGCGCTACCGATCTGGATCGGCTACATGAGCCGAGCGCTCAAGGATGTTCCGGTGCAGCTACCGACTATGCCGGATGGCCTGGTCGCCCATGGCGAAGGCCGTGATCGCACCCTGGTCTATGCCGAAAATGCTGCCAAGGAACAGCCTGCGGAGGAGGAGGGAGCCGCGACGCCACCGCCCAAACCGGAACTGGACAAACCACCCAGTGACTGATCAGGCCAGAGTGATGCGCTCGCCGGCCTGCTGGCTGGCGAGCGCAGACAACTTAGCCATCAACTCCCCTGCATCGCGGGTATCGCGCCAGACCTCGCCATCCCAGCGAAAGTGGAAACCGCCGGCGCGCGCGGCGACCCAGATTTCCCGCGCTATGCCGTGCCGATTGACGATGATCTTGCTGCCATCGCTGAACTCGATTTCGAGCACCCCGCCGGCTGCCAGTTCGAAATCCACATCGGCGCCGCTGGCTTCAAGCGCCGCATCTATTCTGGTCAACGCTGCATCGGCCAGTGCGTTAAATTCCTTGTCTTCCATCGTATGCTACCATCCCGCTCTTTGCTGACCGATTCGTCACCAATGTCCAGAGTTATCGCCGTTTTACTGGCCTTATGTCTTGCCGCCTGCGGCATGAAAACTGCGCTCGTGCTGCCGGCCAAACCGGCTTCCGAACCCTTGCTCGGCAACCCGACGTCAGCCAAACCCACCGCCAAATCCACCGTCAAGCAACCCACGGCAAGTGCCCCGGATGTTAGCACGGACACCAAAACGAATTCCCAATGAGCTCCTTTAGCCTGAAGAACGGCGTCCTGCATGCCGAATCCGTCGCCCTGCCCGCCCTCGCCGATCAGTTCGGCACGCCGGCCTACGTCTATTCCCGCGCCGCCCTCGCAGGCGCGCTGCGCGAATTCCTCGACGTCCTGAACGGCCACCCGGCCGGCAGCGGCGCGCTGGTCTGCTATGCCGTCAAGGCCAACTCGAATCTGGCGATCCTCAACCTGTTCGCCCGCCTCGGCGCCGGTTTCGACATCGTCTCCGGCGGCGAGTTGCAACGCGTCCTGGCCGCCGGCGCCGATCCGCAAAAGGTTGTTTTCTCGGGCGTTGGCAAGACGGCTGCCGAAATGCAGTTGGCGCTGGAGGTCGGCATCTTCTGCTTCAACATCGAGTCCGCCCCCGAACTGGAGCGCCTCAACGAAGTGGCCGGCCGCTGCGGCAAGAAGGCGCCGGTCAGCCTGCGCGTCAATCCGAATGTCGATCCGAAGACCCACCCGTATATCTCGACCGGTCTCAAGGAGGCCAAGTTCGGCGTCGCCTACGACGATGCACTGGCCCTCTATCGCCGTGCCGCTGCGCTGCCGAACATCGAAGTGGCCGGCATCGACTGCCATATCGGTTCGCAACTGCTCGACCCCGCGCCTTTCGTCGAGGCGCTCGACCGCGTTCTGGCCCTGATCGACCAGTTGAGCGCCGAAGGCATCGCCGTGCATCACCTCGACCTCGGTGGCGGCCTCGGCATCAAGTACAAGGACGACCAGGTCCAGCCGACCGTCGCTGCCTACCTGACGCCGCTGCTCGACAAGCTGGCCGGACGCGGCCTCAAGGTCGTGCTCGAACCTGGCCGTCGCCTGGTCGGCAATGCCGGCCTGCTGCTGACCCGCGTCGAATTCCTGAAGCCCGGTGAAGGCAAGAATTTCGCGATCATCGATGCCGCCATGAACGACCTGATGCGCCCGGCGCTTTACGAAGCCTGGCATGACATCCTGCCGGTCGTGCCGCACACCGCCGGTGCGACGCGCGACTACGACATCGTCGGCCCGGTCTGCGAATCCGGCGACTTCCTTGGTCTGGCCCGGCCGCTCGCCATTGAAGCCGGCGACCTGCTCGCCGTGATGTCGGCCGGCGCCTACGGCATGGCCATGGCCTCGAACTACAACACCCGGCCACGTGCCGTCGAGCTGATGGTCGATGGCGACCAGGTGCACGTCATTCGCCAGCGCGAAACCATAGCCCAACTCTACGCCGGCGAGCAGGTCCTGCCGGCTTGAGTGGCATCCGCATCGACAAGTGGCTGTGGGCGGCGTTTCTTCAAGACGCGCAGCCTGGCCACCGATGCCGTCAGCGGCGGCAAGATCAGGCTCAACGGGACGCCGACCAAGCCGGCGCGTGAGGTGAAAATCGGCGACCGACTGGATGTCTTCAACGGCGACACCCGCTGGGAAGTCGTCGTCCTGGCGCTTTCGGAAAAACGCGGTCCGGCCAGCGAAGCGCGCCTGCTCTACGCAGAAACCACCGAAAGCATCACCGCCCGCGAAGCTGAACAAGCCCGGCGCAAGTTCGAACACGAGCCAGCCGCCGAAATCCATGGCCGGCCAACCAAGCGCGACCGCCGGCAACTGAACCGGCTTTCCTGAACCCTAAAGTACCAGAAACAGCGCCAGCGGCAGGAAAACCAGCGCCGCCAGATTGCCGACCAGCACGATCGACGCCACCCGTTGCGGCTCCTGCTTGTAGCGCTCGGCGAACAGGAAGTTGAGCACGGCCGGCGGCAAGGCGCCGAACACCAGCAGCATCGCCGCATCGCGCCCGTGCAGACCAAGCAGGGCGATCACCCCGTAGGCCACCGCCATACCGGCCAGCGGACGCAGCAGGGCGCTGCCCAGCGATAGTTTCCATTCACCGAAAGAGACATCGGTCATCCGCACGCCCAGCGAAAAGAGCAGCAGCGGCACCGAAACGTCGCCGAGCATCTTGATGGCGATCACCGCCGGTTGCCAGACAGGGACTTTCAGGATCGCCACGGTCAACCCGGCAATGGCCGCAAAAACCACCGGAATGCGCCACAGGGTCAGCAGGCGCGTCGTCGGATCGAGCAGGCGGGCACCGAAGGAAAAATGCAGCGTATTCTCGACCATGAACAGGATCACCGCCGCCGGCAGCGCATTTTCGCCCCAGGCCAGCACGGCGAGCGGCAGGCCGATATTGCCGGAATTATTGAACAGCATCGGCGGCACCAGCGTTTTCGGCTGGATGCCGAACAGTCGGGCAATTGGCCAGGCGAGCAGGCCGCAGGTGGCGAGCACCAGGAAACCACCCAGCGCCAGCGGTGCGTAGGCCGCCAGGTCGAAGGACTTGCCAGCCATCGCGGCGAAAACCAGGGCCGGCACAAAAACATCCATGTTCAGCCGGTTGGCGACGGCCATTTCCGGCTTGTGCTTGCGGGCGTAGAAATAGCCGGCGGCGACGATGGCGAAAATCGGAAAAAGGATGGCCAGCAGGCGAAAACTCAGGCTTTGCTCGTCCACGCGGGCACCTTGGAAAATAGCGAAATGTGCCCGATTGTCAGGGCAGGCGGCGCCGCCGGGCTATCAGGGATGACCCTGAGCCCGACGGTGGCAGTTACAGCACGTAGCGCGACAGATCTTCGTCAGCCGCCAGTTCGCCGAGCCGCGAATTAACGGCGGCGGCGTCAATGAGGATTTTCTCCTGACCGGCCTTGCCCGCCTCGAAGGAAATTTCCTCGAGCAGTTTTTCCATGACCGTGTGCAGGCGGCGGGCACCGATATTCTCGGTCTTTTCGTTCACCTGGAAGGCGATCTCGGCCAGCCGGCGAATGCCGTCGGCGGCGAATTCCAGCACGACACCTTCGGTTTCGAGCAGCGCCTGATACTGGCGGGTCAGGCAGGCATCGGTCTGGGTCAGGATGCACTCGAAATCAGCGACCGACAGCGAATCCAGTTCAACCCGAATGGGGAAACGTCCCTGCAACTCGGGAATCAGGTCGGAGGGCTTGGACAGGTGAAAGGCGCCGGAAGCGATGAACAGGATGTGATCGGTCTTGATCATGCCGTACTTGGTCGACACCGTCGTCCCTTCGACCAGCGGCAGCAGGTCGCGCTGCACGCCCTGGCGCGAGACATCGGCGCCCTGCATCTCGGAACGACTGGCGATCTTGTCCAGCTCGTCGAGAAAAACAATGCCGTTCTGCTCGACGGCGGTCACCGCCTCCAGCTTCACTTCTTCATCATTGACCAGTTTGGCGGCCTCCTCTTCGGTCAATAGCTTCAACGCTTCCTTGATCGGCAGCTTGCGCGACCTTTTCTTGCCGCCGCCCATGTTCTGGAACATGCCCTGGATCTGCTGGGTCAGCTCCTCCATGCCGGGCGGCGCGAAAATTTCGGCCTGCACAGCGGGCGCGGCCAGCTCGATGTCGATTTCCTTGTCGTCCAGCTCGCCCTCGCGCAGCTTCTTGCGGAATTTCTGGCGGGTTGTGTTTTCATCGGGCGTCGCGCTGTTTTCGGCGAAAAAGCCGGGGCTGCGGGCTGGCGGCAACAACACGTCGAGAACGCGATCTTCGGCCGCATCCTCGGCGCGGGCACGCATCTGCTTGATGGCGCGTTCGCGGTGACTCTTGATGGCGATTTCGACCAGGTCGCGGATGATGGTCTCGACATCGCGGCCGACATAGCCGACTTCGGTAAACTTGGTCGCTTCGATCTTGATGAAGGGTGCGTTGGCCAGGCGGGCCAGGCGCCGGGCGATTTCGGTCTTGCCGACGCCGGTCGGGCCGATCATCAGGATGTTCTTCGGGGTGATTTCCTGGCGCAGCGGCTCGGCCACCTGCGACCGCCGCCAGCGGTTGCGCAGGGCGATAGCCACGGATTTCTTGGCATTGGTCTGGCCGACGATGTGCTTGTCCAGTTCGGAAACGATTTCTTGCGGCGTCATCGCTGATCCTCCACTCATTCGAGCACCTCGATCGTGAAATTGCGATTGGTGTAAATACAGATGTCGCCGGCGATTTCCAGCGACTTGGTGACGATGTCGCGCGGGCTCAGCTCGGTATTTTCCAACAGCGCCCGTGCCGCACTCTGGGCGTAGGAACCGCCCGAGCCGATGGCGACGATGCCCTGCTCCGGTTCCAGCACGTCGCCGTTGCCGGTGATGATCAGCGAGACTTCCTGGTCGGCCACCGAGAGCATGGCTTCCAGGCGGCGCAGGGCGCGGTCGGAACGCCAGTCCTTGGCCAGTTCGACGGCCGAGCGCAGCAGGTTGCCCTGATGCTTTTCCAGCTTGGCCTCGAAGCGCTCGAACAGCGTAAAAGCATCCGCGGTACCGCCGGCAAAGCCGGCCAGGATACGGCCCTGGTAAAGTCGGCGGACCTTCTTGGCGGTTGCCTTGATGACGATATTGCCCAGGGTCACCTGACCGTCGCCGCCCATGGCGACGGAGTTACCCCGTCGCACCGACAGGATGGTCGTGCCGTGATATTGCTCCATGTTTTCCTACCTCAAGACTTGGGAACGATGATGCGCGCCTGCTTGTTCAAGCCGACCACCGCCATCAGTTCGGCCACCAGATGATTCGGACTGCGGACGACGATATCGCGTCCGGCCGTCTTGTAGGGGGCCAGCCGGTTGACCAGTTGGCCGGCCGAAAAGAAATCCATCCGGCGCACACCGGAAAAATCGAGAACCGGCATCTCATTTTGCTCGATCACCGGGATCAGATCCTCGAATCGACAACTCTTCAAATCGCCACTCAGGTAATAGGCGTCGTCGCGCGTCCGCACCGGCGCCACGACACTTTTGCTGACCGCCACCGGGCGATCATCCCAGGATGGCGGCGAGAGTTCGAAAGTCACTGCATAATCGACTGCGCGCTCCTCAAACGCTTCCTGCGTACCATGGCGCTGCAAGAGTTCGAGCAGCAACAACCAGGAGGGCGCATGTCTGGCATCACCGGCGACCAGGCGGTCGTTCAGACGGCGCAGAAAGCCCTCCGGCTCGTCCAGGGTCAGCGAAATACCAGACCGCCGAGCACGGGCCAGCAAATCGGCAAATCGTCCGGCGATATCATCATCGCAACCAATCAACTTGCCACAGCTAATGACCGCCGGCTGTTTCTGACTGATTACGTTTTCCAGTTCCGCCAGGGGGGCAACGCACTCGGCGGTCAACACCCCCTGCAAACTAAATACCTGTGGCCCGGAAACCTCCCGCGACTTCGTCGGCGCTTCTTGGCGCCAGGCCGGCGGTGAGGTTTCGCAGACTTCGGCGAAGTCGAAACCGAGTTTTTCAAAGGCAGCGCGATCGCCGATGATTTGTAATAGGTCGAACAGCAAATGCCAGAAGCGCCGGCCTTCCATCCCCGGGTAAGCGCGAATCAGCGCCTCAAGCAGACCGCGAGCCGCGGCATCCTGCCCATTGGCAAACAATACGACCGCCTGTTCGAGATCAGCCTGGAGCGGATCGACATCGTGGTCCACGTCGATCGCCATAACGCTGGAATCGGTAAAATCCCGATCGAACTCGGCCATTGTGAAATCAAGATCATCGACCACGGCCAGCGGTTTCTGCGGCTTTACTTCGGTACTGGGCGAAGGGGTCTTGGCGAGCGGCTTGGCGGGAGGCAAATTGCCGGTTGAAAATTCAAGATCCGCCAGCGGCGGAGCGGGAGTCCTCGGCGACTCGTCCTTGGCCAGGACGCTGACGGCCGGCACGGGCGCCGGAGCCTTGGGGCGGGCGGCGGGCCGCTCCGGCATTTTCTGGGACTGTTTCTTGAAAAAGGAAAAAACCATAACCACTCCGCGAACAGAGGTTGTGTTTTAGCATGCCACCGATCGTCATGCAATGACTAGCCCGAGCGAAATCAACAAAAGTGCCAGCAACGGACCGAATGGCTGATCCAAGAGCAAGGCGGCGATGAAAGCCGCAAAATAGGAGAGAATGCCGATCAACAGTGCCATCCACAGTCCGCTACGCCAATTTCGTCCACGCCGGAAAGCGAGCCAGGGCGGGATGAAGACCAGAGCAAAAGCCCCCATGATCCCCATGTTCATCGTTGCCAGGGCCAGCAATAGGGCGGCCAGCAGATCGAAACCACTCTGGATCGGCCAGGCCTTGAGACCCCGGACGCGGAAAAAATCCGGATAGACATGGGCCAGCAATAAATGCTGCGAGAGCAGACGCAAAATCAGCAGTCCGAGCCCGCCCGAGACGAAAACCGACCACAGTTGCTCGCTTCCGGCAAAGTATAGCTGGCCATCGAACATAGCATGCCCCAGGCGTTCGGCCAGCGGCTGATTGGCGGCCAGCAGCACGGCGACCGACCACCCCCCGAGCAGGAGCAGGGCATAACTGGCTCCGCCGCTCAGGCGCCGGGCAAACAAACGCTTGCCGGCACCGGCCAAACCCGCTGCCGCCAGGCCGCCAATCATCGGCGCCAACCCGGCGACCAAGGCCAGCAAGGCCCCGGCCGCCGCAATATGTGAATAGGCAAGCGCCGCCAGCCACTCGTCACGCAGACGAAGATAGCAACCGAGTAGCGGCAGCAGGATGGCCAGCCCAAGACCGGTCAAAAAAGGAACCAGAAACAACTCATTGCCCATTGCCGCCTCCAAGAACGACAACCCGGTCGCATACGGCCTCGACGAAAGCTGCATCGTGGCTGACCACGACAATGCCGGCCCCCGCCTCGGCCCGTTCGCGCAGGTGGGCTGTCAGGTGGCCGACACCGGCGGCGTCGAGATTATTGGTCGGTTCATCGAGCAGGATCAGATCGGCCGGCGCCTGCAAAATTGCCCATAGCGCCAGGTAATGGCGCTGACCGCCGGACAAGCGATCAAGACGCAGATCGAGGCGCTCGCTCAACCACGGCGGCAAGCCGCCGGCGCCAGCCGTGGTCAAGGCCAACAGTTCGCGCCCCGAGAGCGGCAAGCCAACGACCGGAGGAATATCCTGGGTCTGCAGGGCCAGGCGCAGGCCCCGCCGGAGTTCGATGCTGCCCGAAAAAATTTGCGCGCGGCCGGCAAAAGCCGCCAGCAAGGTGCTTTTGCCGACCCCGTTGGGACCGGTCAGGCCGACGATTTCGCCGGCCGCCAGCACCAGGTCGACCGCCTCGGTGGCGGCTGACTGCCAGCCGGCAATCAGGTTCTCGGCACGCAGCAGGCAATTCACCGCAAGGCTTTCAGCAAACGTTGCAGGGTGTCATCAAACAGGCCAAAAAGATCGCTGGCTTCCGCCGTACCGCCTACCGTAAAGGGCAACAATACGGCCGGAATACCTGCCTTTCCGGCCATCCACTGACTCGGCCCATCCTGCTGGTAAGCGGTGCGCAGCACCATTTTCGCCGGCACCGTCTGCTGACGGGCGAGCAAGGCGCTAAGCTGGCCGCTGGTCGGTTCGATCCCAGGTTTCGGCTCGAGCGACCCGACCTCCCTGATACCCAGCCAGCTCGAAAGATAGATGAAGGACTGGTGATGGACCAGAACCGCAACTCCGCGCAAAGGCGCCCCTTCCTTTTCCCAGCGCACCATGGCGCTCCGCCATTTGCCGGCGAAGGTCTTGAACGCCGCCTGATAGCTTGCGGCGTTGGCGGCATCCAGTTCACTAAGGCGTGCCGTCAGCGCTTCGCCGACTTTCAGGATATTGCGCGGATCGAGCTGGATATGCGGATTGCCTCCGGAATGTACGTCGCCATGGGCCCGATCGAGCACCGTTGGGACATCCAGGCGCTTGACCCAGGCCGCCGCCTCGAAATAGCCCGGCTGTCCCGGCTGGATCGCCGCATTGCCGGAATCGCGCAGCACCAACGGCAACCAGCCGACTTCCAAGTCGGCGCCGACGGCGATCACCAGTTGAGCCTGCCGCGCCTGCGCCAGCAGCGAGGGCTTGGCCTCGATCCGGTGCGGGTCCTGGAAGGCCGTCGTCGCCGTGTAAACCCGCACCTTGTCGCCGCCGATTTCCTTGGCCAGAGCGCCCCACTCCGGCACCGTCGCGAAAATATTGAGATTGGCCCAAGCCGGCAATGCCGCCAGCGCGAGCAGAAGGATGGTGATCCGTTTTTTCATCGTCATCTCCTAGAACTTGTGGGCGCCATGGGCACCCAGACTCATGATGTACTGCAGGGTCCACTGGTTATCGGTGATACCCCGCAACGATTTGTCCTGGGCGTACTGCAGGCGCAGGCGGGAGAACTCGCTCCAGCTATAGTCGAGCATCGCCGTGGATTTCTTTGGCGTATAGGCGTCGACCACCAGATTGAGCGCATTACTGCCGAAGTCCCGGCTTCCGCTATCGAGTTGCTCGTAACGCAAACCGGCCCGCCACTCGGGAGCGAATTGGTAAACGCCCTGGGCATACCAGCCACGCTGTTGCGTGCGATAGTTACTAATTGCCCCGGCGCCGCAGAGACCGTCGGTACAATTCAGCTCGCCACTTTCCCGGCGTGAGAAATACTCGCTCTGGAACTTGAAGTTCTGGTATTTCGGATTACCGTTCGGCGCCCATTTCCAGACAAAATCGGCCAACCAGGTCGTCGAGTCGCCGGTGAAGGCCCCCTGCGCCGGCGCCCCGCCAAGATCAGTAAACTCGGCGCTGCGCTCGCTGGCCTTGGTCTTTAACCAGGAAAGACCGACCCGCCAGCTATGCGAAATTCCCAGGTCGTCTCCGACGTGCGCGTACAGCGCCGAACCGCCGGCCCCGTTGCGATTGCGCTCGGTTCCCGGGAAATTGGCGCCCCGCCCAAGTTCGGCGCCGAACTCGACAAACACCGGCGTCGGGGCCAGCCATTTGAGTTGCACACCATCCTGGCTGTAACTGTCGCCGAACATTGCCTGGTACATCAACGGCGCATCGGCGAAATCGCGGGCATGCGGGTGCTGTTCGTTGAGGTAGCCGATGCCGGAACGGAAACGCCCGGCCTTGAGCCCGACGCCATGGCCGATACTCAGCGACTGGAACCAGGCCTCCTCGATATTCGCCTGCCCGTCAGCCATCGCGACGATGGCCTGGCCGCGCCAGTAGGGATCGATGTTGGCGGCCAGGACGAGCTCGGTCTCATCGGCCGAAAAACCGCGAGTGTTGGCGCCCTCGACCCCGGACGGAAAGAAACCGCTGATACCGCGGTTCGGGAGGTCCTTCATCCGGCGGACCTTGCCCTGGAGGATCAACGATACCTCGGGATTAAGGGCGCTGGCCGAGGATTGGGCGGACGCTGCCATGGTTTCGACGACGGGCGCCGGTTCGGCACGGGCGGACTTGCTCTCCGCTTCGGCCAGTCTGTTTTCGAGTGCGGCAATGCGCTGTTCGTAGCTTTGCTTCATTTCGGCAATCTGGGCGCGGATGGCGACCAGATCGGCATCGCTGCCAGCCGCCTGGGCGCCGCACGAAGCGGCTAGCAAGGCAGCCATGGCAAAGGATTTCGGCATGGGATTCTCCTGAAAATGCACGGGTTCGACCGCCGGCGGTTGTCGATAAGACAAGCCGCATCAGGCGGTCAACGCTTTAAAGGGCAATTTTCAGAGGATCGGGGGATCGCGCTGGCAGGCCTGCGGCGGCGGGAAGGTCGTCCGGGCATGCGCTGACAGCGTTTCCGGCGCCTGGCCGGCAAGGACGACCGGCGGCAGGACAAGCAACGACGGCAGGGCCGAACCAAGGTCGTGGGCCACCAGACAAAGTTCGCAGGCGTGGGTTGGGACGCCGCCCTTGCCCGCTGCGTGCTCGACCGCATGCGCCCCGGCCCAAACCTGGGAAAGGAAAAGCAGGACGACGAGAAGGAGGTGCGGCAGCCGAGGCATGGAACTCAGTTTAGCAGGGACGAATTACATTCACGTGGCAAAGCTTGAGGACGGCTCTCAATCGACCTGGAGGAGCAGTCCCTTGAGATACTCGCCTTCCGGAAAGTTCAGCGCCACCGGATGGTCGGCCGCCCCGGCCAGACGGCGAACGATGCGCGCCGTGCGGCCGGCGTCATGCGCCGCGCCGGCGACGATTTTCTGGAACAGTTCGAGGCCGATGCCGCCGGAACAGGAATAGGTCATCAACAGACCACCCGGCTGCAACAGCTTGCAACCGAAGACATTGATGTCCTTGTAGGCCTTGGCGGCGCGCTCGGCATGCGAGGCAGACGGGGCAAACTTGGGGGGATCAAGAACGATCAGGTCGAACAGCCGGCCCTCTTTCTTGAAATCGCGCAGCGCCTGGAAGACATCCGCTTCCTGCCAGCGTGCCCGTTCGGCAGGCAATTGCGGGTTGAGCGCCAGATTGGCTTTGGCCTGCTCCAGCGCCGGGCCGGAAGAATCAATGGAGAGCACGCTGGCCGCGCCGCCGGCCAGCGCCTGCAGCGAAAAGCCCGCGGTGTAGCAGAAACAGTTCAGGACATCCTTGCCGGCCGCCAATTGGCCAAGCAGGGCGCGGTTGTCGCGCTGGTCGAGATAGAAACCGGTCTTGTGGCCGCCGACGACATCAACCGCCAGGCGGACACCATTTTCATCGATGAAAAGTGGCGTCGCCGGGGCCTCGCCGTACAGCCAGCCGGTGGTCGGCTCCAGGCCTTCCATGCCGCGCACGTCGGAATCGGAACGCTCATAGACACGGGCGCAGCCGGTCGCCTTGACCAGGCCGGCGACAATGGCGTTGCGCCACTTGTCGGCGCCGGCCGAGGTTAGCTGGACGACCACGGTATCGCCGTACTGGTCGGCGATGACGCCGGGCAGGCCGTCGGATTCGGCATGGATCAGGCGCAGTCCCTGCTGGCCGCGCAATTCCGGCAGCGCCTGGCGGCGCGCCACGGCGGCGGCGACACGGCGCTTGAAGAAGGCGTCGTCGATCGACTCATCGGCATCGAACGTCCAGAAGCGGGCGCGAATCTGCGATTTCGGACTGTAGGCGGCACGGCCGAGCGGCCGCAGGTTGTCGGCCAGGACCTCGACCGTGTCGCCCGGCCGGGCCCGGCCTTCCAGCCGCCCGACGGAGCCGGCGAAGACCCAGGGATGATGCTGCTTGAACGCCGAACGTTCCTTACCCGGCATGAGAATGAGCTGAGCCATGTTTTTTCCCGACCTCAAAAGCAAGAAGCCCCGGTTACCGCGAGGCAACCGGGGCCGAACAAACCTGTATCTGCTTAGTTACCCAGCGCCTTGCGGTTACGGGCGTGGCATTCGGCGGCGTAGATGACCTTGAATGCAGTCTTGCCGTCGCCCTTGAAGAGGCGCTTGGCGGACTTGGAAATGCTGCGGCGTTCCAGGGAAGAACGGCGGGTGCGGTTGATTGCCATGACTAACTCCTTGATTCCGGCTATTTTTTGAAACCGTGAATCATAGAGGGTAGCAGAGAAAAGGTCAATTGCCGCCGGTATTTTCGGGAATTGCCGAAATAGCGCGGGACAGCCCGGCGCTAAGGCTTTCTTTTGGCTCGTGGATGCGCGGCGTCGTAAGTCCGGGCCAGGTGCTGGAAATCGAGATGCGTATAGACCTGCGTCGAGGCAATGCTGGCATGACCGAGCATTTCCTGCACGGCGCGCAGGTCGCCCGAAGATTGCAACACATGCGAGGCAAAGGAGTGGCGCAGCATGTGCGGATGCACATGGCGCGGCAAACCCAGCAGGAGCGCCCGCCGCGCCAGACGTTCCTCGATCATGCGATGGCTGATGCGTCGGCCACGCACACCGACAAACAAGGCGTTTTCTTCGGCCCCGGCCAGGTTGTCGCGCACCGCCGCCCAAGCCGCCATGGCCCTTTGCGCCATGCTGCCGACCGGCACCAGGCGCGCCTTACTGCGTTTTCCCAGAACCCTCACTTCACCCTCGCGCAGGATGCTGTCCAGCGCCTCGCGGTCGAGCGCCGCCAGTTCGGCCAGACGCAGGCCGGAGGAGTAAAACAATTCGAACATCGCCGTGTCGCGCGCCCCGAGCACGGGATCGTCATCCTCGACGGCATCGAGTAATCGATTGGCCTCATCGACCGACAAGGCCTTCGGCAGCAGGCGCGGCGATTTGGGCGCCCGGATGCCGGCGCAGGGATTGGCCGGCACGGCACCGCGCTCGCCCAACCAAGCAAAGAAACAGCGCCAGGCGGAAAGCAGACGGGCCAATGAACGGCCACCCAGTCCCTGACCGTGTAGCTGGGCGACGAAGCGGCGAATCTGCTGGCCGTGCAAACCGGCCAGCGGCGTTTCACCGGCGGCGGCGATGAGTTTTTGCAGGTCGCGCCGGTAATTGCTGATGGTATGTGGCGACAACCGCCGCTGCTCGGCCAGTTCGGCCAGCCAGGCGGCAACGGCGTCGCCCGGGGTCACAGCACGCTCTTGGTCACTCGGGCCAGCGCGGCGGAAACCATTTCGCCGAGACGTTCGAGATAGAGCGTGCCCATGTCGGCGTAGAAACGCTGCGCCTCTTCACTGCCCAGCGCGACCATGCCGATGGTGCCGCCGCCGTTGCGCAGGGCGATCAATGCCTGCGAACGGATATGGTTGGCATGCTCGCCGAACCACGAGGCCGTGCCGAAACCGGCCGTCGAGCCGCAATACGGGCGGCCCAGGGTTTCGGCGAAAACCTGCAGTTCTTCGCTGACCGCGGCGAATTCCGGCAGGTCTTCGATATCGTCCGGCTTGTGCCACAGACGCAGGGCAACATGCGGTACGGAGAAATCGTCACGCAGGTGGAAATTGAGCAGATGAATCACCGCCTGGAAGGTCTCGGCAGCGATCAGGCCGACCGCCAGGCGATGGACCTTTTCGGAAATCTGGTCATTCTCCTCACCGAAGGCGATCAGCTCGGCCAGCTTGCTTTCCGACTGACGATTTTTTTCGCGCAGTGTCAGCATCTGCCGCTCGGCCAGCGAAATGGCCCGGCCGCCGTGCGGATGCGGCAGGAAAATCTGCGAAATCAGATCGGCGTACTGCTCGAAAAAACCAGGGTTGTTTTTCAGGTAGTCGGCAACTTCTTCGGGGAACAGCGCGCTCATAATTCAATTTCTCCAGAGAAGACCGTCACGGCCGGACCGGTCATCAAAACGGGACGATCGGTGCCACCCCAGACAATCGTCAGTTCGCCGCCGCGCGTCGTGACACGCACCGGCGAGTCGAGCAGACCGCGCCGGATACCGGCGACCACGGCGGCGCAGGCCCCCGTGCCGCAGGCCAGGGTCTCGCCCGAACCGCGTTCATAGACCCGCAATTTGATGGCATGGCGGTCGACCACCTGCATGAAGCCGGCGTTCACCCGCTGCGGGAAGCGCTGGTGATTTTCGATCAGCGGCCCATGTTCGGCGACCGGTGCCTGCTCGACATCCGTCACCACCTGCACGGCATGCGGGTTACCCATCGAGACGACGCTGATATCGAGCGTTTCATCGGCGACGTCGAGAGAATAAATGATCACGTCCTCGTCATGCAGGAAGGGAATCTCGGCCGGCAAAAAGCGCGGCACGCCCATATCGACGGTGACCTTGCCGTCCGCTTCGAGGCGCGGCGCGATGATGCCGCTCTTGGTTTCGACGCGGATTTCGCGCTTCTCGGTGAGGCCGGTTTCATGCACGAAGCGCACGAAACAACGGGCACCGTTGCCGCACTGTTCGACCTCGCTGCCGTCGGCATTGAAAATCCGGTAGCGGAAATCGACGCCCGGCTGGCCAGCCGCTTCGACCAGCAGAATCTGGTCGCAACCGACGCCGAAATGCCGATCGGCGAGATAACACAATTGTTCCGGAGTCAGAGAAATCGACTGACGAATGCCGTCCAGGACCACGAAATCATTGCCCAGACCATGCATTTTGGAGAATTTGAGCTTCACAAGGCGCCCCGCTGATGAATTAAAAAAGGATAGCAGACACAGGACGTTATCTCAAATTCTTAAAGTTTTTTCTCCATAATGAAATCGTCCATCACGAAACCGCGGCCAATGTCGTCGACAATCGCCTCGCGCACCACGAAGCCGTACTTCTTGTACGAGCCGATGGCCTTCTCGTTGCGCTTGTTGACTGCCAGGATCAGGCAGGGATAACCCTTCTTTTGCGCCCGCTGGGCGACATGCTCGATCAACTTGCCGCCGACGCCCTGACGCTGAACATCGGGGTGGATGTAGAGCTTGTCGAGCTTGAACTCGCCCTTGTAGATTTCGCTGAAGGCAAAGCCGACCCGGCGCCCGTCCTGGAAAGCCTGGTCCAGCCACTTGTCGGCATCTTCGAGATCGTCGTACAGGCGTTCGTGCCCGTAGCGCTGCTCAAGCATGAAGTCGATCTGTTCCTGGGTAATGATGCCCGGATAGGTAGCCTGCCATATTTCGCGGGCCAGCGACGAGATGGCCGGCACATCGGGCGGCGTCACGGGGCGGATTTCGATATTCAGGCTGCAGCTCATTGGTAAAACCTCTGTTCTCCGGGTGGCCGGGTCTTGAAGCGTTTATGCACCCAGAAATACTGCTCCGGCATGCGCAACACCTGGCTTTCGATAAAGCGATTGACGAATTCTGTATCAGCCTCGACGCTCTCGCCAGGAAAATTTTGCCAAGGCGGCATCACTTCGACCTCGTAGCCATCTTCCACCAGACGCGTAATAGCAACCACCACCCGCGCTCCGGTCAGCCGCGCCAGGCGGGAAACCCCGGTAATGGTCGCCGCCTGCACCCCAAAGAAGGGCACGAAAATCGATTCCTCCGGACCGTAATCCATATCGGAAAAATAGTACAACGGATAGCCGGCCTTGATCGCCTTGATGATCTTGCGCATACCGTCCTGGCGCGAGAGCTGAACACCTTCCTTGAAACGCTTGCGGCCGTTCTGCATGACCCTCTCGAAAACTTTGTTTTTCTGCCGCGAATAAATATTGCATCCCTCGACATCCATCGTGATGCGCGTCGCCCCGGCGTCCAGGCCGACGAAGTGGGCCGAAAGCAGGATGGTCGGCTGGCCGTAGGACTCGGTCAGGATTTCCAGACCACGAATCCGGATCAGGCGCTGCAGACGCTCCTTCGAGGCCCACCAGCCAAGCGTCCGGTCAACGGCTGACTGGGCGAAGACGATGAAATGCTGGCGTGCCAGCGCCTCGCGCTCGGCCTCGGTCTTGTCCGGAAAGCACAGGCGCAGATTGGTCAGGGCGACATTTCGGCGCTCGTCGCCGAAAGCATATAGCAACCGCCCCAGCCCCTTGCCCAACCAACGCAGCGCCGGCAACGGCAACCAGTGCAATAGCCAAAGAAAGCCCAGCAGCAGATAGGTTAGCGCCACCTTCATGCGGCATTTCCTTCCGAAAGCGGCGGCGGTTCGGCACCGGCCGGCTGCTTGTAGCGGTTATAGCCCCACAGATACTGGCTCGGACACTGGCTGATCAGATATTCCATTTCATGGTTGATCTGACCGGCGCGATGCAAGGTATCCCCCGTCAACTCGCGATGGGGCAAGGCAAAGTGCAGCCGGTAACCACGGCCGCCCGGCAAGCGTTCGCCCCAGGTCGTCAAGGTCGTCGCCCCGGTTTCCGTCAGGCGCGCCGCTAGCGTCATCGTATAGGCCGGGCGGCCGAAGAAATCCAGCCAGACCCCCTCGCCGGTCTTTGGCGCCTGATCGGGCAGCAGGCCCACGGCCTGACCGCGTTTCAAGGCTTTGATCAGAGCGCGCACACCGGACAAATCGGCCGGCGCCAGATGCAACTGCTCGCGCTGGCGGCCGGTCTCGATCAGATATTGGGCACTCGCCCGCTTCGGCGCCCGGTACAGCACGGTGATCGGGAAATGCGCCGACAGATACTGGGCAGTGATTTCAAAGCAGCCCAAGTGCGGGGTCAAAAAGACGATGCCCTTGCCCGCCTGGCGCGCCGCCTCGACATGCTCCCAACCGACCACGTCAACCACCTGAGCATTGGCCTCGGCCAGCGGTCGCAGCCAGATGCGCGACAATTCCAGCATCTGCTTGCCCGTCTCAGCCGCCACGGACAGCCGCAATACCGGCTCGATTCCGGCCTGGGCCAAATTCTCGTTAAGGTGGCGCCGATAGGTCGGGGAAAGCAGATAGGCCAGCCGGCCCAGCGCTGCGCCCAGCGCATGAACCAGCCACAACGGCAGGCGACTTAGAAGACGAAAGAAAAAGACCATGCCCCTCCGGGGGTTGAAACCTGCCGTGAAAAGTTTACTATTATCCGGTCGTCGAGTTAAACAGACAACTTGCGGGGCGACTAATAAATACCGCTAAAGCGTCGCCAGCTCGTGGTCCGAAGCCGGTAACGCCGGAATCAAGGACCAAATGGAGTTTCCATGAGCGAGTATTTCTTCACCTCGGAATCAGTTTCCGAAGGCCATCCCGACAAAGTCGCCGACCAGATTTCCGATGCCATCCTCGACGCCATCCTGGCCCAGGACAAGCATTCCCGCGTCGCCGCAGAAACTCTGTGCAACACCGGCCTGGTTGTCCTGGCCGGTGAAATCACCACTAATGCCAATGTCGATTACATTCAGGTCGCCCGCGACACCATCAAGCGCATCGGCTACGACAATACCGAATACGGCATCGACTACAAGGGTTGCGCCGTACTGGTCGCCTACGACAAGCAAAGCCCGGACATCGCTCAGGGCGTCAACAAGGCCTACGACGACGGCCTCGACCAGGGCGCCGGTGACCAGGGCCTGATGTTCGGCTACGCCTGTGACGAAACGCCGTCGCTGATGCCGCTGCCGATCTACCTGTCGCACCGCCTCGTCGAACGCCAGGCGCTGCTGCGCAAGGACGGCCGCCTGCCCTGGGCACGTCCGGATGCCAAGTCGCAGGTCACCATCAAGTACGTCGATGGCAAGCCGCATTCCATCGACACCGTCGTGCTGTCCACCCAGCATTCGCCAGATATCAGTCTCGAAGACCTGCGTGAATCGACCATCGAACAGATCATCAAGCCGGTGCTGCCGAAAGAGCTGATCAAGGGCGACATCAAGTTCCTGGTCAACCCGACCGGCCGCTTCGTCGTCGGCGGCCCGCAAGGCGATTGCGGCCTGACCGGCCGCAAGATCATCGTCGACACCTACGGCGGGGCCGCCCCGCACGGCGGCGGCGCCTTCTCCGGCAAGGATCCTTCCAAGGTCGACCGTTCCGCCGCCTACGCCGGTCGTTATGTCGCCAAGAACATCGTCGCCGCCGGCCTCGCCTCGCGCTGCCTGGTGCAGATTTCCTACGCCATCGGCGTCGCTCACCCGACCTCGATCATGGTCGATACCTTCGGCACCGGCAAGGTCAGCAATGAAACCCTCACAGCGCTGATCACCAAGCACTTCGACCTGCGCCCGAAGGGCATCGTCAACATGCTCGACCTGCTGCGCCCGATCTACCAGAAAACCGCTGCTTACGGCCACTTCGGCCGCGACGAACCGGAATTCACCTGGGAGGCAACGGATCGCGCGGCGGTGCTGCGCAACGACGCGGGGCTGTAAGAAAAGCCTCAAAGTAATCCGTAATTTGGAATGGTCCACCGGGCATTTTTTCGGTGCCGCATTCCGGTAAACAAAATGGAGCCACCCGGCTCCATTTTTGTTACCTTTAAAAAATATGCTCAAAAAGATCTCCGTTGAACACGTTCGTCTCGGCATGCACCTGCAAGCATTTTGCGGTGACTGGCTTGATCATCCGTTCTGGCGCACAAAATTCGTCCTGACCGATCCGAACGACATCACGCTGATCCGCGAAAGCCAGATCAGCGAGGTCTGGATTGACCTGAGCAAGGGCCAGGATATCGAACCCGGTGAAGAGATCGGCAACGAAGAAGCCGCATCGGCGGCAGACATCCCGTCGCCGCCGCAGGAAAGTCTGGCCAAGGCCTCCTTCAACGACGAAGTCAAACGCGCCGCCAAGATTTGCGCCCGCGGCAAGGAAGCCGTTGTCCTGATGTTCCAGGAAGCGCGCATGGGCAAGGCCATCGAGGCCGAAGCAGCGGCACCGCTGGTCGAGGAAATTTCCAATTCGATCATGCGCAATCCGGGTGCCCTGATCAGCCTGGCCCGCCTGAAGACCTCCGACGATTACACCTATATGCACTCGGTGGCCGTCTGCGCGCTGATGATCGCCCTCTCCCGCCAGCTCGCTCTCGACGATGCGCAGACGCGCGATGCCGGCATGGCCGGCCTGCTGCACGATCTCGGCAAGGCGCTGATGCCGCACGAGGTGCTGAGCAAGCCGGGCAAGCTGAGCGATGCCGAATTCGACCTGATCAAGACCCACCCGAAAGAGGGACACAAACTGCTATTGGCCGGCCAGGGCATCAGCGACATGGTCAAGGATGTCTGCCTGCATCACCACGAGAAGCTCGACGGCAGCGGTTATCCGAAGGGCCTGCAAGACAAGGACATCAGTCTGTTTGCCAAGATGGGCGCCGTTTGCGACGTTTATGATGCGATCACTTCGAACCGCCCATACAAAGCGGGCTGGGATCCGGCCGAATCGATCAAGCGCATGGCCGAATGGCAAGGTCATTTCGATCCGCAGGTTTTCCAGGCCTTTGTCAAAAGCCTCGGCATCTATCCGATCGGCTCCTTCGTCCGTCTCGAATCCGGCAAACTCGGCGTCGTCGTCGAGCAAGGAGAACAATCGCTGCTCAAACCCAGGGTCAGGGTGTTTTTTTCCAGCAAGGCGCAAGCCTACATCAAGCCGGAAACCATCGACCTGGCGCGCAGCGCCGAAAAAATCGCCGGCCGCGAGGACGCCGAAAAATGGGGCATCAAGGATGTGGACCGCTACTGGGCTGCCGAAACGGCCTGAAAGCGGTTTATAATCCGTCACCTACCGAGGGGCGCTGCAGGAGGTCACTCCCAGGCTCGGTTTAAAACGGCGCTCACTGATCAACCCTGCCGGGCGCAGGGGGCCGCCGGTGAGTACCGTCATTCCCCGCCCCGTCACAGTTATTTAGGAGCTTACTGTGGCTGAATTCAAAGATTACGTGATTGCCGACATCAACCTTGCCGACTGGGGTCGCAAGGAAATCCGCATTGCCGAAACCGAAATGCCCGGCCTCATCGCCATCCGCGACGAGTTCGCGGCGACGCAGCCGCTCAAGGGCGCGCGCATCACCGGTTCGCTGCACATGACCATCCAGACCGCTGTGTTGATCGAGACGCTGACCGCGCTCGGCGCCGAAGTCCGCTGGGCTTCGTGCAACATCTTCTCGACGCAGGATCACGCTGCCGCCGCGATCGCCGCCGACGGCATCCCGGTGTTCGCCGTCAAGGGCGAAAGCCTGGTCGACTACTGGGATTACACCCACCGCATCTTCGAGTGGGCCGATGGCGGCTACTCGAACATGATCCTCGACGACGGCGGCGATGCCACCCTGCTGCTGCACCTCGGCGCCCGTGCCGAGAAGGACATCTCGGTGCTGGCCAAGCCGGGTTCCGAAGAAGAAACCATCCTCTTCGCCGCCATCAAGGCCAAGCTGGCTGTCGATCCGACCTGGTATTCCGTGCGTCTGGCTGCCGTCAAGGGCGTCACCGAGGAAACCACGACTGGCGTGCATCGCCTGTACCAGATGCACCAGCGCGGCGAACTCAAGTTCCCGGCGATCAATGTCAATGACTCGGTGACCAAGTCCAAGTTCGACAACCTCTACGGCTGCCGCGAATCGCTGGTCGACGGCATCAAGCGCGCCACCGATGTGATGATCGCCGGCAAGGTTGCCGTCATCATCGGTTACGGCGACGTCGGCAAAGGCTGCGCCCAGGCCATGCGCGCCCTGTCGGCGCAAGTCTGGGTCACCGAAATCGACCCGATCTGCGCCCTGCAGGCGGCCATGGAAGGCTACCGCGTCGTCACCACGGAATACGCCGCCGACAAGGCCGACATTTTCGTCACCACCACAGGCAACTACCACGTCATCACCCATGACCACATGGTGAAGATGAAGAACAACGCCATCGTCTGCAACATCGGTCACTTCGACAACGAAATCGATGTCGCTTCGATCGAGAAATACCAGTGGGAAGAGATCAAGCCGCAAGTCGATCACGTGATCTTCCCCGACGGCAAGCGCATCATCCTGCTCGCCAAGGGTCGCCTGGTGAACCTCGGCTGCGGTACGGGCCATCCGTCCTACGTGATGAGTTCCAGCTTCGCGAATCAGACCATCGCCCAGATCGAACTGTGGACGGAAGCCGTCAAGGGTTCCAACAAGTACCCTATCGGCGTCTACACGCTGCCCAAGCACCTCGATGAAAAGGTCGCCCGCCTGCAACTCAAGACGCTCAATGCCCAACTGTCCGAGCTGACCGACGAACAGGCCGCCTACATCAACGTGCCGAAGGAAGGCCCGTACAAGGCCGACCACTACCGCTACTAAGCCATGCGCCTGCTCGCCATCTGGACCATCAACGCGCTCGCCCTGCTGGCGCTGCCCTATGTCGTGCCGTCGGTCCAGGTGGCGAGTTTCGGCACGGCATTGATCGTCGCCCTGGTTCTCGGCTTGATCAATGCTGTGCTGCGTCCGCTGCTAATCCTGCTGACCCTGCCGGTGACGCTGCTGACGCTGGGCCTGTTCATCTTCGTCATCAACGCCCTGCTCTTCCAGTTGGCCGGCCATCTCGTCGACGGTTTCAATGCCGGCGGTTTCTGGTCGGCACTGATTGGCTCCATCGCCTACAGCCTGATTTCCTGGGCACTCAGTGCCATGCTCTTTTCCCCGGGCAAGCGCTGAGTGGCACGCGTCGATCAACTGCTCGTCGACAGCGGCCTGGCGGCCTCGCGCACGGCCGCCCAACGGCTGATCGCGGCCGGCCGGGTCAGTTGGTCGGGTGGTATCGTCAAGAAACCGGCGCTGGATTTAGCCTCGGAAACGACCTTGACCGTAGCCAGTGACCCGGCAGACCGTTTCGTCTCGCGCGGCGGTCTGAAACTGGCCGGCGCGCTGGTCGAAACCGGCATTTCCGTGAGCGGCAAGCGCTGTCTCGATGTCGGCCAGTCCACCGGCGGCTTCAGCGATTGCCTGCTGCAGGCCAGTGCCGGTCAGGTCGTCGGTGTCGATGTCGGGCATGGCCAGTTGAGTCGCCGCCTGTTCGGCGAACCACGCCTGACCGCCATCGAAGGCGTCAATTGCCGCAGCCTGATAGCTGCCGATCTGGGCGAGAATTGCCCCGCCGGTGGTTTCGACCTCATCGTCGGCGATGTCTCCTTCATCTCGATGACCCTGATCCTGCCGCAACTGCCGGCCCTGCTCGCCGCCGGCGGCGACATCCTGATACTGATCAAACCGCAGTTCGAAGTCGGCCCGGAAAACATCGGCAAGGGCGGCATCGTCCGCGACCCGGCGCTGTATGGCAAAGTCGAAAACAAACTGCGCCAGCGTGCCGCCGACCTCGGCCTCACCGTCCGCGCCTGGCTGGACAGTCCAATTACCGGCGGTGATGGCAACCGCGAATTTTTCATCTGGTTGAACAAATGAAACCTGAAATCTCCATCGAATTTTTCCCGCCCCAGACTCCGGAAGGCGTCGACAAGCTGCGCACCGTGCGCAGCGAACTGGCCAAGCTGCATCCCAGTTTTTTCTCGGTCACCTTCGGAGCCGGTGGCTCGACCCGTGAGCGCACTTTCTCGGTGGTCAAGGAAATCGCCGCCGAAGGCCATGACGCCGCACCACACCTGTCGTGCATCGGCTCGACGCGCGACTCGATTCGCGACATCCTGGCCGATTACCAGGCCGCCGGCATCCGCCGCATCGTCGCCCTGCGCGGCGACCTGCCCTCGGGCATGGCCGAGACCGGCGAATTCCGCTACGCCAACGAACTGATTGAATTCATCCGGGCCGAAACCGGCGACTGGTTTAGTCTCGAAGTCGCCGCCTATCCGGAATGGCACCCGCAGGCCAGGAGCCCGAAGGACGATCTCGAAGCCTTCGCGCGCAAGGTCAAGGCCGGCGCCAATTCGGCGATCACCCAGTATTTCTACAACGCCGACGCCTACTTCCATTTCGTCGATGAAGCCAAAGCGCTTGGCGTCGACGTGCCGATCGTGCCCGGCATCATGCCCATCGTCGGCTTCACCAAGCTAGCCCGTTTCTCGGACGCCTGCGGCGCCGACATTCCGCGCTGGATGCGCAAGAAGTTCGAGAGCTTCGGCGACGAATCCTACTCGATCCGCGCCTTCGGTCTCGATGTCGTCACCGAACTGTGCGAACGCCTGCTCAAGGGCGGCGCCCCCGGCCTGCATTTCTATTCGATGAACCAGTCGGTGCTGACTACGGAAATCTGCCGACGCCTTGCTGGCTGATTCAAGCGACCCATCTTTGGCAGCATTCGTTTGTAATATTCATTGGCTTATTGAGCGAAATATCCACTAAAATTCGAAAACTGCGTTGACGCTCCACCAGGGCATCTATATAATTCGGCCCTCCCTAGGCGGGTCGGTAGCTCAGTCGGTAGAGCAGCGGACTTTTAATCCGTTGGTCGCGAGTTCGAATCTCGCCCGACCCACCAGTCGGCAAGGGAAATCTGGGGCGCTAGCTCAGTTGGTAGAGCAGCGGACTCTTAATCCGTAGGTCGACAGTTCGAATCTGTCGCGCCCCACCAGATTATTAAGCATACAGCCCAGTCCAGAGACTGGGCTTTTTGCTTTGCAGCATCCATGTAAGCACTTTGCAAGTGGATTCATCAACGCGAGGATCGCCCTAGCGCTCATCGTCCTCGATGGCATATTCACGAAAGGATCCAAGATGCACACTTCACCTGTCCTCCAATACCTGAAGAAGCACGGCCAGAAACTCGACTCGGAGATTGCTGCCGCCACCGGCATTTCTCTCTCCGAAGTTCGCCTCTCGCTGGCGGACCTCTCCGCCCAAGGCGAAATTTCCAAGTGCAGCGTTACCAAATTCAACAACGGCAAGCCGGTTGAAGGTTTTCTCTGCCGGATTTCCGGATATTTCCCGCCCGCCGCTCCCGGTCGCAAACCGGCCAACAAATAAAGGCTCCGGGGAAGGGCAAATCCTTCCCCACCCTTGATCGGCATCGCATCTACGCGCAAACTGCATTTTTACACCGGCAACCCGCAGGAGGCACGGCATGACCGAATCCCAACTCAAAGAAGCCATCACCTCGCCCTGGCCCTTTTTCGGCGTCAGTCCGCTCGGTGATGTACTGGCCCGCTACGTTCCCTTCGGCACGGTCTTTCGCTGGAGCTGGAACCAGATGATCCCGCTGCCCGTCCAGGGCAGCGACCTGTGCTGGCTGATCCATGCCGCCGCCGAGGAAGGTCACTCAATCGGCGATACCGAGAGCGAACACCAGCCGAAGAGCCAATAAACGCTGGCCGACACTAATTCAAAGACTGTCTTACCCGAACAGATTTCCGCCATTTCGACGCAGCTATGGCTCGCCGCCAATCGCCTCGCCGACTACGCCTTGCTTAACCCGCTCGACGATCCGGCCAGCCTGGCCCCGGCTGCTTCTGTCTTCATTTCAGACCCGCATCGATGATGGCAATACCGGTCAGTTCCGGTGCAAGCACATCGAAATTCAGATTCTCGCTGACCGGGGCCGGTAATCGGCAGGAATACTGCGGTACACGATGACAACAGAACCGCAGTCGATCAGTATCCACAGGCACCTGATGCCATGTCCCCATAACGTCGGCCTGATCTGGTTGCGAGAGCAGATACTCTTCACAACCTCCGCGCCGACCGGCTCGTCCGGAGCGCCTCCGCATCGATGGCCCGGCTCGCCTGGGCAGCCCGCCGGGTCCGCACCATGGCCCGCCGGAATGGAGCCGCCGCCAAGTACGCTACCGACACCGGAACGAACAGCACCATGCATCCGCACGGTTCGCAGGTCGACATGGAAGAACTTTCCCTAGCATTACGTACCATTTCGTACAGTTGCAACCCAATCGATTTGAAGAAAATCATCCCGCCCCAAATAGATTGGTCAGCGCCCTTCGATGGCATCGATTTTGCGTGGTACCTGTCAGCCAACCTGAACAGATATGCACAAAGCAGCCCCAAGGAGAGAACGCCATGTCTGAAATGGCATTACTTGAAGAAAACACCAGTCAGTACGAATATCCCGACAACCCCAGTGCAGAGACCTGGGCGCTGATCAAGGAGATCATCCAGGAAGTCCGACCAGGCATCCAAGCTGATGGCGGCGACATCGAACTGGCCTCGGTTACCGGCGATCTGATCCGCGTCCGCCTGACCGGAGCCTGTACCCACTGTGCGCTGGCCGGCCAGACCTTGGGCGGTATCCGGCGCCTGGTGACAGCCAAACTTGGCCTCCCGATGCGCGTGCTGCCCGTCCCCATCGAGTAACCCGCTTAACGACTGCGCAACCCCATGGCAACCGTTATATACAACGCTCTATTACGGTGCAAATAAGTCAACGTTTGCACCAAGGAGAAACGCCCATGCCCATCGCACACCTCAACTTGCAAGGTAACTTCACGGTTAATACCGATAGCGGAACCTTTCTCGAGGAAAGCCGCGTCCGCCTGCTCGAAGCCATCGACGAGTTCGGCTCGATCACCAAGGCCGCCCGCCAGGTGCCGCTTTCCTACAAGACCGCCTGGGATGCCGTGAACGCCATGACCATCCAGGCCGGCCAGCCGCTGGTCGTGCGCACCATCGGCGGCACGGGAGGTGGCGGCAGTTGCCTGACCGACTACGGCAGGCGCCTGGTCGCCTTCTATCGCGCCCTGGAAAGCGAATATCAGACAGCCCTCGCTGAACTGGCCTGCCATGTCAGCGAACCCGATGCCCGGAGCAATTTCCGCTATCTCCTACGCCGCCAGTCGATGCGGAGCAGCGCCCGGCATCTTTTGCCCCTGCGCCACAACGAATGCAGCAACTTTTCGGATATCAGCTAAATGCTCGCCGTGATCAAACCTCAGCCCCAAACCATGCCGCAACTCTGCGAGATCAATCTCGGCGAATGCCGCACCAATCTCCTGCCGCTGCTCTACGAGATGAGCCGCATCACCAGCGAAAGCGGCGATCTCTCCAACATCCTGAATGTCTTGTTGTGCCTGATGCAGCGCCATATGAAGGTGGTCCGCGCCATGGTCACGCTGTACGACCCGGGCACCGGCAAGATTTTCGTGCATGAGAGTGTCGGCCTGACCGAGGAAGAAGCGGCCAAGGGCATTTATCACCTCGGCGAGGGGATTACCGGCAAGGTCGTCGAAACCGGTAAGAGCATCGTTGTGCCGCGCATCGGCGATGAGCCGGACTTCCTCAACCGGACCGAAAGCCGCAGCACCGTGCCGGATGACAAGCTGTCCTTCATCTGCGTGCCCATCCTGCGCGGCCGCAAGGTGATGGGCACGATCAGCGCCGAGCGGCTCTACGACAATCGCCGCCTGCTCTCGCTCGATGTCGAGATTCTTTCCGTGTTGGCGGCCGTCACCGCCCAGGCCGTCGAGCTCTACATGGTGGAAAACCTCTACGCGACACGTCTCGAAGACGAGAACCAGCGCCTGCGCAGCGCCCTGCAGGAACGCTTCCGGCCGACCAACATCATCGGCAATTCGAAGCCGATGCTCGACGTCTACAAGTTGCTGGGCAAGGTCACCAAGTCGAAGACGACCGTACTGATCCTCGGCGAAAGTGGCGTCGGCAAGGAACTGGTGGCCAGCGCCATCCACTACAGCAGCCCGACGGCGAGCGGCCCCTTCATCAAGTTCAACTGTGCATCCTTGCCCGAAAGCGTCATCGAGAGCGAACTGTTCGGCCACGAAAAGGGTTCATTCACCGGTGCCATGGCCCAGCGCCGTGGCCGTTTTGAAGAAGCCGACGGCGGCACCATCTTTCTCGACGAGGTCGGCGAAATGTCGCTGGCGATGCAGGCCAAGCTGCTGCGCGTGCTGCAGGAACGGGCCTTCGAGCGGGTCGGTGGCAACACGACGATCAAGGTCGACCTGCGCATACTGGCGGCGACCAATCGCGACCTCGCTGACATGGTGGCCAAGGGCACCTTCCGCGAAGACCTCTATTACCGGCTCAATGTCTTTCCGATCACCATCCCGCCGCTGCGTGAACGCGGCAACGACATCATTGCGATCGCCGATTATTTCGTTGCCAAGTTTGCCCGCGAGATGGCCATTCCCGTCGAGCGCATCTCGACACCGGCGATCAACATGCTGCTCTGCTACCACTGGCCGGGCAATGTCCGCGAACTCGAAAACGTCATCGAACGCGCCATGCTGCTCGCCGAGGACGGCGTCATCCACGGCTACAACCTGCCCGCTTCCCTGCAGTTGCCGGTGGTTGCCGACTCGACCGAAGGCGGTGGCACGCTCGATACCAAGCTGGCCGCCGTCGAATACGAAATGATCGTCGATGCCCTCAAGGCCAACCACGGCAACATGACCCTGGCCGCCGCCCAGCTTGGCCTGACCCGGCGCATCCTCGGCCTGCGCATGAGCAAGTACAAGATCACCTTCAAGGATTTCCGCTAAAGCGCTCGGGAATGTACGGCCAGCGTAGCGCTCGTACATTCCCGAACACTCGGTCAGCCATTTTCACCTTTCGCCAACAGGGCCCGTCATGCCAATTTCTCTCGAACAACCGACTGAGATACCGCTGCCCTCCCCGGCCTCCGGCTGCCGTATCTGCACCATCCGCCTGGAGCAGATCTGCTACCAGCGCGCCTGGTGGTTTCGCATTTTTCGCGAAATCCTGGCCACCGGCATTCGCGGCTTCGCGCTTGTCTACAGGGTTCCCGCCGATCACCGTCTGGCCCGCTCGCCGATGTGCTTCAAGTGCCTGCGTTTTCGCAAGAATGCCTTGCAGGCCCGGTCGCCGCTGTTCGCCTGGCTGGACGGCTATCTCAATCCCCTTTTCAACCGGGCGCGCGACGCCCTGCTGACCCCGGAAGAACTCGAAAAAGCCCGCGAACTGGCCCGGCGCGCCGCCGATCCGGAATTTGGCACAGGACTTGCACAAACAGAGCACCCCAACCCCCAACGGAGCCGTCCATGAACCAGAGCGAACTCACCGCCATGCAGGACGAACCGGCCTGTGCCCACAACAACAAGGCCAAATCCGGCTGCGCCCGGCCGCAACCCGGCGCCACCCAGGGCGGCTGCGCCTTCGACGGAGCGCGTAACGCGCTGCTGCCGATCGCCGACGTCGCCCACATCGTGCACGGCCCGATCGGCTGTGCCGGCAGTTCCTGGGACGCGCGCGGCACCCGCTCGAGCGGCCCGAACACCTACCGCATCGGCATGACCACCGATCTCTCCGACGTCGACGTGATCATGGGCCGCGGCGAAAAGCGCCTCTTTTTCGCCATCAAGCAGACCATAGAAACGCACCATCCGGCCGCCGTCTTCGTCTACAGCACCTGCGTCCCGGCGATGCACGGCGACGACATCGCGGCCACCGCCAAGGCAGCCAGCGAGCGCTGGGGCGTACCGGTCATCCCGGTCGACAGTGCCGGCTTCTACGGCAACAAGAATCTCGGCAACCGCATTGCCGGCGACGTCGTCTTCCGCCACATCATCGGCACCCGCGAGCCCGAGCCGGTGCCGGCCGGTGCGCAGCGGCCGGGCATCAAAACGCACGACATCAACCTGATCGGCGAATGGAATGTCGGCGGTGAATTCTGGAATGTCGCGCCGCTCTTTGACGAGCTCGGCCTGCGCATCCTGTGCACGCTGTCCGGCGACTCGCGTTTCCGCGAAATCCAGACCATGCACCGCGCCGAGGCCAACATGGTGGTCTGCTCCAAGGCCATGCTGCACGTTGGCCGGAAAATTGAAGAAAACTACGGCGCGCCCTTCTTCGAGGGCAGTTTCTACGGCGTCGTCGATACCTCGGAAGCCCTGCGCGGTTTTGCCCGCCTGCTCGGCGACTCCGACCTGGAGCGGCGGACGGAGGCCCTGATCGCCCGCGAAGAAGCCCGCGTCGAGGCCGCCCTGGCACCGCTGCGGCAACGTCTGAAAGGCCGCCGCGTGCTGCTGTTCACCGGCGGCTACAAATCGTGGTCCATCGTCTCGGCGATGCAGGATCTCGGCATGGTGGTCGTCGCCACCGGCACCGAGAAATCGACCGAGGAAGACAAGGCGCGCATCGTCGAGCTGATGGGGCCGGAAGCCCGGATGATCAGCGACAACGACCAGACCGCCCTGCTCCAGACCTTCCACGACTGCCGCGCCGACATCCTGATCGCCGGTGACCGCTACATCTACCCGACGCTGAAGTCGCGCATCCCCTTCCTCGACATCGACCATGTGCGCGACATCGGCTACGCCGGCTACGACGGCATGATCGAGCTGGCCCGCCAGGTGGCAGCCGCCATCGACAGCCCGGTCTGGCAGCAGGTCAAACAGCCGGCGCCGTGGGCCTTGCCGTCTCCCCTGCAAGCCGTCGCCGCCTGAGGAATCGCCATGGCCAAAATCACCATTTCCTGCAAGGCGCTCGCCGTCAGCCCGCTCAAGGTCAGCCAGCCGGTCGGCGCCTCGCTGGCCTTTCTCGGCCTGGCGCAGACGATGCCGCTCGAACACGGGGCGCGCGGCTGCACCTCGTTCAACAAGCTGTTCTTCATGCGCCATTTCCGCGAGCCGATCCCGCTCCAGACGACGGCCATGGATCACGTCGCCACCGTGCTCGGCGCCGACCTCAACATCATCGAGGCGCTGCTTACCGTGGCCAAGAAGAATCACCCGGAAATCGTCGGCCTGATCACCACCGGCCTGTCGGAAACCCAGGGCGTCGATATCGATGGCGTGCTGCGCCGCTTCCGCGACACCTACCCGGAACACGCCGACATGGCCGTCGTCCCGGTCAATGCCACCGATACGCTGGGCTGCCTGGAAAGCGGTTTCGCGCTAGCCGTCGAAGCCATCGTCGAACACCTGATCCCGAAAACCAGCCATCCCGGTCGTCGGCCGCGCCAGGTCAATGTCCTCGTGCCGTCGATGCTGACGCCGGCCGACATCGAGGCGATCAAGGAATGGATCGTCGCCTTCGGCCTGACGCCGCTGGTCATTCCCGATATTGGCGACTCGCTCGACGGCCACCTGATCGAAGCCGGCTACGCGACGCTGACCTACGGCGGCACGCCGCGCAGCGAACTGGTTCGCGCCGGCGAATCGGCCGCGACGCTGGTCATCGGCCCCTCGCTGCAACGCGCCGCCGACCTGCTGCACGAACGCACCGGCGTCCCCGACTACCGTTTCGACGGTCTCATGGGCATCGCCGATTGCGATGCCTTCGTCGCCGCGCTGAGCGCCATTTCCGGCCGGCCGGTGCCACCGACCATCGAGCGCCAGCGCGCCCAGTTCCAGGACGCCATGGTCGATTGCCATTTCTACCTCGGCAACATTCCCGTCGCCATCGCCGCCGACCCCGACCTGCTCGGCATGCTCGGCCGTTTCCTGACCGACATGGGCGCCCGTGTCGTCGCCGCCGTCGCCCCGACCAACACGCCCGGCCTGGCCGCCCTGCCGGTGGACGACGTGGTGGTCGGCGATCTCGAAGACATGGAAAACCTCGCCCGCCGGCGCGCCGCCCGGCTGCTGATCACCAATTCGCACGGCGCCGAAGCCGCCGCCCGCCTCGACCTGCCCCACCTGCGCGCCGGCTACCCGCTCTATGACAGCATCGGCGGCCATGCCCAGACCTGGGTCGGCTATCGCGGCAGCCGCCTGATCCTGTTCGCCATCGCCAACCTGCTGCTCGCCCAGCGCCGGGAAGTCGCGCCCTACCGCTCGATCTTCTGGCAGGACACGCCGCGCGCCACGGAAATCGCCAGCGCCGCCGCGCCCTGCATTGTCTGAACCTTTGGAAGGAAAGCCAAAATGATCAAAGTCGCCTTCGCCTCCACCGACGAAACCCACGTCAACATGCACTTCGGCGCCGCCGAAAGTTTCGTCATCTACGACATTTCGCCCGGCTCGGCCGAACTGGTCGGCGTCGGCCACTTTGTCGCCGCCGTCATGAAGGGCGAGAACAAAGACAAATCCCTGTCCGACCGCCATGGCGCGCCGCAGATCGTCGTCCCCGCCGCTGAAGACTATCCGCCGCACCCGGCCGACAAGCCGCCCGAAGACAAGGTCGTCGCCAAGCTCGAATTCCTCAAGGAATGCGCCGCCGTCTACGCTGCCTCAATCGGCACCTCGTCGATCAAGCGCCTGATGATGGCCGACATCCAGCCGATCATCGTCGACAACGGCCACGACATCGTCGACCTGCTCAACGAAGTCAGCCTGGCCCTGTGCATGGAAGGTGGCCTATCGTGGGTGGACAAGGCCAAAGCCCGGCAAAAGGCCCCTGCGGTGCTGGATATGCAAGGCAAGACGGGATGGCTGGGCGAGGCCAGGATTAACGACGAACAGGTGCATGAACTGATTACTTCGATTGACGATATCGAGTAAAGGCGTCGTTTGAGTTCAGCAACTGCCGAAGGCAGTCCGCTGAAACGATCTGTTCGGCGTGGTCGGAGTGGAGCATGCCATCTCAGGTTCTCTACGCAGATACATTAACCAATCATCCGGAACCAGTCCTTAACAGCGAGTCGTAACCTATCTATTTCGTCCTCTTGCATCGGACAGCAATGCGCAATAGGTCCGCGCAGAAGATTAAGGTTTGCCATCACACGCTCTACACCTCGTCTACTCTTGAGGGTTGGTTCAAACAGGTCCCAATTGGACGTAATGACCCCGGACAACTGACCAAATGTTGTGTAGTCAATCATATTGTCCGAGCGTTGCGTGACGCCATTGTCGCGTTCCTTCTTCACCAAATTTGCAACATCAGCCTTAATGTCCGGCGCAATTCGACTACTGTTCCACCAGTCAGTACCTTCGGCATCCTCTAGCGTCTCAACAATGAGTTTTCGGATTGCCTGCTCAAGGCAATAAAACACTTCGTAGTGTTCTGACATATCTGCAGCTTCGAGCCGGACGATTTGCTCAAACTGCGGGTAGTACGCTACTGCGCTGCCTGCTTCCGCCTTCCGAATATGCCCAAGCTCAATGCCGAATCTTTGTTCGATTTGCCGTAGTTCGTCGCATATAAGGAACCCCGACATACCAAATGACCGGATCGGGTCGTCAATGTCACTCATTAGATGTCTTCAAAAGATTTTCTTTCAACGCGCGAAATATTGCATTGAACACAGCAGGATCTGACGTTGCAGGTAAATTAAGATTTATCGTGTATCCGAGGTTTAAGCCTAGTCTTTGGTTGCTTTGTGAACCTTGCGAATTTTGCTGCGGGAAGGGGGGTGGAGCACTGCTTTCAGGGGGGAATTGCTCAAGTATTTCCTCAACAGGCGCAGCTTCCCACTTTGCAAACCGCTTAAGCTGCTTGATGCATGCAAGAGTCATTGCAACGACATTAGCATCTTGCTCAGCTCCTGTTTCTTCCACGACTAATCCCCGAAGATCGTCATCGGAGAGTTTGTGCATGTATTCATTTCTAATATAAAGCGGCGCATAGCCGGTCTTCAACGCTTGCGCAATCGCCCAGCCATCTGTCGTATTATTTCGATACTTTTTGTAGAGATCGGTTGGCGTGCCATCCGCAGCAGCGAATCCGATCTTCTTTAGGTACGCGGTAATCTGATTGCCGGAACCACCCTTTATCCCCAAGATTGTCTTTACGAAATCTTGGCTGACCGATTCAGGTGTAGCCGCTGACTTAATTCCCTTTAAAGTCTTCTCAATGTTTCCCGGTGCGGTGACATACGGTAAAGCAGCCATTCCTATTACCTCCCTCTTAGCGGCATTACAAAAGAATAAATCGAGCCAATGACTACATCCACCTATCGACGCCGAACAGCTATTCAACGGATACCACCAGTTCGCATATGCAATGATAGTACGGACCGGCAAAAAGTTGGCATGCCAAAGGCTAGATGACTCTGACGAATGGCTGCCATCGAAAAATGACATGACAGGCGTCCCTTGGCCGACCCGCCCCATGAAGACAAAAGCAATGCAGCAAATTGCTCAGCAAGTTTGAGCCATTCCTGACTCAACCGTACTTCGCACCAACACGAACACTTGCCCACCCCCCCGTTCGTTGCGGAACCAAAACCCGCTCTTAAAATCCGGAGAATAACAACAATTACCAATAAAACAACGCATTGCGACATTGGCACAGAGGTTGCTAAATGAATACGTCTGTTCATCAAACCCTGCGAAGGAAATCATCATGGCAAAACTGCGTCAATGCGCCATCTACGGCAAAGGCGGCATCGGCAAGTCCACCACCACCCAGAATCTGGTGGCGGCACTGGCTGAAGCCGGCAAGAAAGTGCTCATCGTCGGCTGCGATCCGAAGGCCGACTCGACCCGCCTGATCCTGCACTCCAAGGCGCAAACGACCGTCATGCACCTGGCGGCCGAAGCCGGCTCGGTGGAAGATCTCGAACTCGAAGACGTCATGTCCACCGGCTACGGCGGCGTCATGTGCGTCGAATCCGGCGGCCCGGAACCCGGCGTCGGTTGTGCCGGTCGTGGCGTCATCACCGCCATCAACTTCCTCGAAGAAGAAGGCGCCTACACCGACGACCTCGACTTCGTGTTCTACGACGTGCTCGGTGACGTGGTCTGCGGCGGCTTCGCCATGCCGATCCGTGAAAACAAGGCACAGGAAATTTACATCGTCTGCTCCGGCGAAATGATGGCCATGTACGCCGCCAACAACATTTCCAAGGGCATCGTGAAGTACGCCAATTCCGGTTCCGTCCGTCTCGCCGGCCTGATCTGCAATTCGCGCAACACCGACCGCGAAGACGAACTGATCATGGCCCTAGCCGCCCGCCTCGGCACCCAGATGATCCACTTCGTGCCGCGCGACAACACCGTGCAGCACGCCGAAATCCGCCGCATGACGGTCATCGAGTACGACCCGAAAGCCAAGCAGGCCAACGAATACCGCGCCCTGGCCCAGAAGATCATCGGCAACCAGCTATTCGTCATCCCGACCCCGCTCGAGATGGAAGAGCTCGAAGAGCTGCTCATGGAATTCGGCATCATGGATGTCGAGGACGAATCCATCGTCGGCAAGACCGCCGCCGATCTCGCTGCCGCCTAACAAGCCGAACACGGACCGGCGGAGCGCCGCGCGTTTCGCCGGTGTTCGCCAGCAAAGAAAGGAAACCACCATGGCCATGACCATCGACCCCGATGCCTGCTCCGTCTGCGGCGACTGCAAACCGGCCTGCCCGAGCGGCGCAGTCGTCAAGATCAAGGGAATTTTCTCGATCGACGCCAATGTCTGTGACGAATGCGACGGCGACCCGCAATGCATGTCGGTGTGCCCGTCGGACTGCATCCAGCCCTTGTAGCTGTTAGTCGGTAGTTATTAGTTGTTAGCGGAAAAGCGCTGGTTTGCTGTTGCTAACGACCAAATTAGCCATTAGCCATCAGTTGTCAGCGAGCCAATCGCGGGTTGTTATCGCTAATGACTACCGACCAAGGACTAACAACTAGCTAAGGACTAAAAGCTAATGACTAATAACTTGCTTCCGCATCTTGCCCTGCGTATCGGCCTGGCCGCCCGTGCCTTGCCGGAGGCCGGCCTGCCGCTGCTGATGAATGCCCTGGTCGGCGAACTCGGCCTGCCGTTCAGCGAAGACAAGTTCGCGCGCCTCAATGTCTGCACGTTGCGCACTGCGGCCAACGGCCTGCTCGCCGGCCAGCCGCGCGCTGCGCTGCGCCAGGCGCTGAACTACCTGCAAGGGCGCACACCGGTGACCATCATCGAAGACACGCCGCTCCAACTGGAACGCTACGAAGAGGGCGACATGCCCGATTCCCTGCGCCTGGCCGTCGCCTCCGATTTCGGCGAACGTATCGACGGCAATTTCGCCTCCTGCGCCGCCTTCCTGATCTACCAGGTTTCGGCCCGCGAAATCCGCCTCATCGACCGCCGCGCCGCGCCGGCCGGCAATCGCAAATCGGGCCGCGACGCACTGCGCACCGCGCTGCTCGACGATTGTCACCTGCTCTACGCCAAAACCCTGAGCAACCCGGCCAGCGCCCGCCTGATGGTGGCCGGCATTCACCCGGTGAGTTTCCCTGAAGGGGGCATGGCACGCGACAAGCTGGGCGAACTGCAGAAAGTGTTGTGTGGTCACCCCGCTCCCTGGCTCGCCCGCGCCATGGGCCAGACACTGGCCCTGCCTCCACGCCTGGGCTTGAACGGGCCGGTGCTAATTTATTCGGGCGAACCGACGGCAGCCGCCAGTCACTGAGCCACTAACAATTTTCGAACCTCACAGGGAAGAAGATGGCAATCATTTGGACCCGGGAACTATGTACGGAAATTGATGAAATCGACCAGCAGCACGAAAGACTCGTTGATTACATCAATCAGTTGGAGGGGGCTATCAAGCAGCAAAACCGTGCTCTGGTCGGCCAAGTCCTGGACGAACTGGTGGATTACACCTTGTCGCACTTTGCCTTTGAAGAAAGCCTGCTTGAGGAAGCCGGATACAAGCTGACCAAACCGCACAAAGCCGTGCACGAAATGTTCGTCAAGCGCGTGGCCAAGTATCAGGACAAGCACAACGACGGTGAAAATATTGCAGAACAACTTCTCGGCATGCTGGGCACCTGGCTGATACATCACATCAAGCGAGACGACATGGCCTATGTCGCCGAGGTCCGGGGCAGCATCTGCGCCATTGTCGAAGACAGAAAAGAAGGGAACTGGCTGAGCCGTTCCCTTGGCCAGTTCTTCCGGTAACTTCCGGGCTGGCTGCAAGGCAGCCAGCTCCTTGAACCTGCTTTAGCAAGGCTTCAAACAGAACCCGACACCTGTGCCGAAAGTCGGCCAGCCGGGTTCTTTCATTCCTAGACCCGGCACGCCGCAAACCAGGCCAGCACGGATTCTTCAATCGCCCCAAAGGGATAGTCGCTGACCGCCTCGATACCGGCGCCAGCGAGTTTGGCGCGCGGGCCATCGCCGACGCGGGCGACAAAGCAGGCAGCGCAGTCGGCCAGGGCGCGCAGGATGGCCTCGCGCTTGTCCTCGTCGCCGTAACCGCCCTGGCAGTAATGCTCGACCTCGCGCGTTTCGACGTAATTGACGCCGGCGGCTGAAACCTCGTAAATCCGGAAAATATCGGCGTGGCCGAAATGGACGTTGATCTGGTTGTCGCCCTTGCTGGCGACGCCGACCAGTACACGGCTTGATTCGTTCTGTTCAGGCATGGCTCGCTCCCTTGAATGTCTGCCCGGTACGCCACGTACCGGTTCATGAAAACAGTAGCAAATATCCTGCCGAGACCAACGACCGGCTTTTTGCCACGCGCTGCCTGTCGGCGCATCACAATCCTCACACCGGGCCTGCACGGCTTCGTACAAAGCGAACATTGACGAGACATTTCGGTACTTTTAGGCGGTCGACCGCCTGGCGAAACCGGAACATCCTTGTACCAATGCCGCCTTGTGTACCTGGATGTTCGCCAATTGGCTCCGCCAGGAAATGGCACGCCTGTTGCGATATCTCCCCGGCAAGATGCCCGTCAGCGGCATCTCCATTCAGGGAGAATTTCATGCACACGATGTATCAGAAACCACGGGGAAAGATCTCCCGAAAACGGCCGCTGTTCCTGTTCATGGGGCTTGCCCTGTTGGCCAACGGTAGCGATGCCCTGGCCCAGGTCCAGGAACTCGCCCCCGTTCTCGTCGAGGATGCCCGTAGCGAAGCCAATACGCCGCCAGCCCACAGTCGCCTGGCTTTGCCGAAGAGCGTCCAGGCCAGCGAGACACTGAGCCGCGAGGATATTGCGGCGATTCGTCCGCGCGATGTGCCCGATCTCATTGAAAGCGCATTGGGCATGAGCATTTCCCGCCAGGGCGCCCGCGTGCACAATTTTTCCTACAACCGGGGCGACAGCGTCGGCATCATCCTCGACGGCGTCTATCTGTCGCCGACCGAAGCCCAGCGCATCCTCGGCGATCTGCCGACCGAGATGATCGAGTCGGTGCAGTTCCTGCGCGATTCAACGGTGATCACCATCGCCCCTCTGATGTCCTTCGGTTCGGCCAACAGTGGTTCGCCCAACCAGGGTTTCATCGTCATCACCACCCGCAAGAGCGGCCCCGGCAAGGATGGCGGCGAAGTCCGGGCGAGCTATGCCAGTTACGAAACCTGGAAAAGCAGCGCCTTCCTCGGCCATTCCTGGCTCGATGGCAAACTGACCCTGGGCGCCGGTTACCAGCATTCGGAAAGCGCCGGCAAGGGCGACTGGAACAATGCCTACAACGGCGACACCATGCTGCTCAACGGCGGCTACAGCGGCCCGGAACTGATCGCCACGGCCTCCCTGTTCTTGAACCAGGCCTCGCGGGAAATCCAGCGCGCCACCGGCACCTATACCGGCGTCACGAATTACCCGACCAGCGGCCCGACCCCGAACGGCGTGCTCGACAAGAACATCTGGAAATACGATCCGATGGACACCGCGGCCTTTTCCCTGAATCTGGCGCGCCCCTGGAACGAGCACCACACGACGGCGCTGACCTATGGCTGGACCGAGGCCAAGGGCACGCAGTACGCCTACACGACCACGAGCAGCCAGGCCTCGGTCGCCGGCAAGGAGGCCAAGGACAGCGTCGACGAATGGAATCTCTCGCATACCGTCACGGGTGAACAAAACACCCTCAAGATCGGCGTCCAGAACGTCAAATGGCTGCAACTCAGCGAAGGCAACAGCCTGGCCCGCAAGGAGGAAATCCGCGGTTATTACGTTACCGACGAATACCGCATCTTCCCCGACTGGTCGGTCGATGCCGCCTACCGCATGGACGAGAAGAAGATCCTTCAGGGCGGCGACAAATACCTGGCCGACGGCAGCAAGGTTTTGCTCTCAAATGGCCAGTCGACCGATAAGGCTACCTTGTTTTCAGTCGGCAGCGCCTGGCAGATCAACGACATTTACCGTGTCTCCGCCCGCTACTCCTTCAACCAGACGCCGACGCCCGATGTCCTGACGACGCGCGGCAACGCCACGCTGGCCGACGAAGAACGGACGCGCTACGAACTCGGCCTCGATGCCCATTTCAGCAAGGCCGTGCAGGCAACGCTGACGCCGTTCTACTACGACATCAAGAACGCCAAGGTATCCGACGGCAGCATCACCACCGATTCCCTGGGCAATCCGCTGATCGACGCGGCCACCGGTCTGCCGACCAGCGTTACGGTCTACAAGGCAGCCGACCGCCGCCGCCAGGGTTTCGAACTGAGCCTGAAGGGGCGCTTGGCGGCCGATGCCATCGGCTACGAGCTGGGCTGGACGCACTTTACCGACAGCCAGGAAGACGGCGTCAAGGGCAGCGAATTCCCCGACAACAAATTCAATGCCCGCCTCAACTGGCGCCATGGCGCCTGGGACAGCAATCTCAGTCTGCTGCATGTCGATCCCTACCTGAGCTACGGCTACACGGTCGGCGACTTCACGACGGTCAATCTCAGCATCGCTCGCAAATTCGACCACGGCATCACCGTCACGCTCTACGGCCAAAACCTGACCAACGAGCATTACGGCACCAATAACAAGGGTTATCCGGCCACCGCCAATTGGGGCGTGTTGCGCGACGTGGGCGCCACCTACGGTATCGAAATGGGAGTGAAATTCTGATGCGAGCCTTTAACCAACTCCGACCGGCGCTGCTCTGTGCGCTGGCCCTGCTACTGTCTGGCACCGCCCAGGCCGAGCGCAGCCTGACCGACATGGCCGGGCGCATGGTCAAGCTGCCCGATGAAGTGCACCGGGTGTATGCAGTCGGCCACTGCATTCCCATCGTCGCTGCCGTCGCCCCAGAGAAACTAGCCAACAACTATCGGCTCAGCGAAACCGCCCGCCACTACCTGCCGCCCGCTCTGCTCGCCGGCAAGGCCGTGCCGGCCGCCGGCATGCGCTTTTCCGACGAGGAAATCCTGACCATGGCGCCCGACCTGGTGGTCATGGAAGCCATGCCCGGCGCCGCCGATCGGGCCGCCCGCCTGGAAGCCCGCCTGCACGTGCCGGTCCTGCTGGTGGACCAGGACATGCTGAAATTCAAGGAGGCTTTCAAACTGCTCGGCGAAGCCCTCGGCCAGCGCGAACAGGCCGCGCTGCTCGGCGATTTCGTCAAAACCTGGCTCGATCCGCTGCATGAAAAAGCCAAGTCCATCCCGGAAAAGGAAAGAGTGCGGGTGTATTACGCCGAGGGGCCGAACGGCCTGTCGACCAATCCTTCCGGCTCCAGCCACAGCCAGATGCTCGACTTCGTCGGCGCCAGCAACGTCGCGCAAGTCGCCAACCTGCCCGACGAGGCAATGAGCACCGTCTCCATGGAACAGCTCCTGCTCTGGCAACCCGAGCTGATCCTGGTATGGACGCCGGGCGCCGATCAACTGACGACGTGGCGGGCGATCACCGGCGCCCCGCTGTGGCAGCGCCTGGCGGCGGTGAAAAAGGGGCGCGTCGTACAGGTACCCTGGCTGCCCTTTAGTTGGCTCGACCGGCCGCCCGGCAGCAATCGCATCATCGGCACGCTGTGGCTGGCCAATCTCCTTTACCCCGAGCGTTTCAAGTACGACATGGTCGCGCTGACCCGCGAGTATTTCCGCAAGTTCTACCACTTCGAACTCGGCGCCGCCGAAGCGCGCAGCCTGCTCGCCTCGGCCCGGCCGCAACCGGGAGACGGAAAATGAACGACATCAATCTTTCCCTGATCGACCTGTTCATCCAGGCCACCGGCGTTGTCCAGGGCGTGCTGCTGCTCCTGCTCGCCGCCTCCCTGCTGTGCTGGAGCGTGATCATCGAGAAGGCCCTGACCCTGCGCCGGCTCGGCCGGCAGGCCGGCAGTTTCGAGCAATTGCGCGCCAGCCTGGCGAGCCGGCCGCAAACGCGCGGTGACGGCCTGGCCGGCGAACTGCACCAGGCCGGCCTGGCCGAAATCGCCTGTCCGCATCCCGGCGAACACCCGTCGGACGCCCGCGACCGCGTCGAGCGCAGCATGCGCGAAAGCCTGGCCGCCGTGCTGATGCAGGCCGAGCAGCGCCTCGGCTACCTGGCGACCATCGGTTCGGCGGCGCCCTTCATCGGCCTGTTCGGCACGGTCTGGGGCATCATGCACGCCTTCGCCGGCATTGCCCGCCATCACGACACCAGCCTCGCCGCCGTCGCGCCGGGCATCGCCGAAGCGCTGGCGGCAACGGCCATCGGCCTGGTCACGGCGATTCCCGCCGCCATCGCCTACAACAAGCTGGCCGGCGATTTCAGCATGTTCTCCCGGCGCATGAACCTGGGCATCGCCCGCTTCGCGCGCCAACTGGTCGACCTGGAGGGCGCGCCATGATCCCGCTCGAGGCCGATGGCGAGGCCCTGCGGCCAGTCGCCGAAATCAACGTCACGCCTTTCATCGATGTCGTGCTCGTGCTGCTCATCATCTTCATGGTCGCCGCGCCGCTGGCCATGGCCGAGGTGCCACTCAAGCTGCCGCACAGCGCGGCGGCGCCGGCCGTGCTGCCGAACGAACCGCTGCTCGTCAGCCTGGACCGCGACGGCCGCCTGTTCCTCGATGCGCAGGAAATCAGCAAGACGGCGCTCGCCGAAAAGATCGGCGAATTGCTCGCCGCCGACCCGCAGCGCGTCGTCCATGTCCGCGCCGACGAGGGCATTCCCTACGGCGAGGTGATGGCCGTGCTCGGCCAGCTCGGCGCGCGGGGCGCTTCCCGGCTGTCGCTGTTGAGCGAAAAGGCGGCGACGCCATGAACGCCGCCAGCGAAACCCTGGGTGCGCTACGCCCGCCCCGGCGCCGGCTGCTTCCGGCCTTCTCCGGCGTGTCCTGGCGCCTGCTCGCGCTGGGCCTGGGGCTGCTCGTCGTCATCGTCGTTTCCTTCGCCATCGGCCGTTACCCAGTGCCGGCGGGCACGGTGCTCGCCGTGCTCGCCGGCAAGCTGCTGCCCATCGCCCAGACCTGGAGCGCCGAAACCGAAGCCGTCGTACTCGATATCCGCCTGCCGCGCATCCTCGCCGCGCTGCTCGTCGGCAGCGCCCTGTCGGTGTCCGGTGCCGCCTACCAGGGGCTGTTCCGCAATCCCATGGTGTCGCCCGGCATTCTCGGCGTCTCGGCCGGCGCCAGTCTCGGCGCGGCGCTGGCCATTCTCTGGGGGTACGGCATGGTCGGCATCCAGGGCATGGCCTTCGTCTCTGGCCTGCTCGCCGTCGGCATTACCTGGGGCATCGGCGCCGGACTCGGCAAGCGCAGCGATCCGGTGCTGGTCATGGTGCTGGCCGGCATCATCATCGGCACGCTGTTCGCTGCCTTCGTCTCGCTGGTCAAGTTCGTCGCCGATCCCAACAACACGCTGCCGACCATCACCTTCTGGCTGATGGGCAGCCTGGTTTCGGCCAATCTCGACGATGTCGCCATCGCCGCCCTGCCCATCCTCTTCGGCACCGTCGTCCTCAATGCCCTGGCCTGGACGCTCAACGTGCTTTGCTTCGGCGACGAGGAAGCGCGCGCCCTCGGCCTGTCTACCGGTCGACTGCGCTTTGCGATCATTTTCTGCGCCACGCTGGTCACTGCCGCCGCCGTCGCGATCAGCGGCATCATCGGCCTGGTCGGACTGATCGTGCCGCACCTGGCGCGCATGCTGGTCGGGCCGGATCACCGGATATTGCTGCCGGTGTCGTCGCTGCTCGGCGGTGGCTTTCTGCTCGCCGTCGATGACCTGGCGCGCGCCACCTTTGCCGTCGAAATCCCGCTCGGCATCGTCACCGCCATCCTCGGCGCGCCGTTTTTCATCTACCTGCTGAGCCGGACCCGGCGCGGCTGGGTTTGAGGAGAAGCCACATGCTCGAACTCGTCCATCTTGCTTGCGGTTACGGCAAGCGCCGCGTCCTCGGCGACATTTCGCTGCACCTCGCCGCCGGCGAACTGCTCTGTCTGCTCGGCCCGAACGGCGTCGGCAAGACGACGCTGTTCAAGACCATGCTCGGCCTGCTGCCGGCGCATGGCGGCGAAATCCGGGTCGGCGGCGAAAACGTCGCCAATTGGTCGCGCCGCCGCCTGGCGCAGTGGATCGGCTATGTGCCGCAGGCTCACTCACCGCCCTTTCCATTCAAGGTCCGGGATGTCGTCGCCATGGGCCGGGTCGCCCATCTCGGCCTGTTTTCCTCGCCTGCTACGGTCGACCGGAAAATTGCCGAAAATTCGTTAAACACATTGGGCATCGCTGACTTGGGCGACGCCAGCTACACCGAGATCAGCGGCGGCGAGCGGCAACTGGTGCTCATCGCGCGCGCCCTCGCCCAGCAGCCGAAAGTCCTGGTCATGGACGAACCGACCTCGAATCTCGACTACGGCAACCAGTTGAAGGTCATGCGCCACATCCGCCGCATCGTCGATCAGCAGGGCATGAGCGTCGTCCTCACCACGCATTATCCCAACCACGCGCTGCTCTACGCCTCGCGCGCCCTGGTCCTCGACCGCGAAAAACGCTACGCCGTCGGCACGCCGGCCGAAGTCATCAGCGAAGACTACCTGCGCCAGACCTACGGCGTGGAAACGGAAATCCACGACATCCGCCAGCGCAGCGGCCATATCAGCCGGCTGTGCATCCCGGCCGGCGAAGCGCAGGCGGCGACATGAAGCCACCAATCGTTACGCCGTTCGAGGACAACCATCCGCCGCGCCATTTCCTGCGCCACGCGGCCTCCGGCTCGCTGCTCCTGCACGCCCTGGCCATCGCCCTGCTCGCCTGGCTCGGCAGCCAGGTCGCCAAAGCGCCGGAAACGCCGCCGGCCATCGAGGTCGAACTGAGCTTCGCGCCGTCCGCGCAAGCCGCAGCTCCGGCCAGACGCGAAGAAACTCCGCCCCCGCAGAAGCCCGTACCCCGTGAAAAATCACCGACGCCCCGCCCGACCCCGTTGAGTACGCCGAACCCGAACGCCGAAACAGCCGCCACCCCACCGGTCAACGAGCCGCCTGCCGAGAAAAGCGCCGCCGCACCCGCCCCGGCCAGCGGCCCGACGACCGACTCGCCCGGCCACGCCAAGGCCGACAGCACGAACACCGGCGACAACCGCCAGCCCTACGTCGTCTTCGGCCCCCGCCCGAACTACCCGCCCGAGGCGCGCGCCGGCGGGCGCGAAGGCAAGGTCCGCGTCAAGGTGCTGATCGCCGAAAACGGCACGCCCGGCGAAGTCCAGCTCGCCGAAAGCTCCGGCAACACCAGCCTCGACGAAGCCGCCCTCACCACCCTGCGCCGCTGGCGCTTCCAGCCGGCGCTACGGAACGGTCAGCCGGTACTGGCCTGGGTGACCGTACCGGTGATTTTTTCGCTGAGGTGAAGGTGGGCGAACCATCAATAATGGTTCATGTTGAATGAAAACCATAATTGCTCAGACCCTTTTGATCATGATATGCGGTATGATTTTTCTCGTTCCGGTCCGCTGGGAGCGACTTTCGGAGCTTGATGGGTTGGAGAAAATTGAAAAATATCTCTGACCCCAATGGCACTACCTTAAGCGAATTCGTATTTCAAACAACGAGATAGATATGGGCTGACGAACTCGAAGCGTTACGATGCGGGTGTCGAATCCGTGCCACATAACGCTGGAGGGTCAGCCCAAATGGA